>Ga0207879_100023_pt1 | contig 547527 bp, 559 predicted proteins | sample LinPmetageLP24_FD_184045 | JGI IMG/M metagenome (GOLD analysis project Ga0207879, IMG submission 184045) | Marine viral communities from the Pacific Ocean - LP-24 (SPAdes) | ecosystem: Environmental > Aquatic > Marine > Oceanic | place: Pacific Ocean | collected 2009-08-30
CATTATTTTCTATAGAAATTGCTATACAAACGCGTGTTTAGTGCATTGACGTGATGTTACCCCTTCAGGTTAAGGGCGCACCCCCTGGCAAAAACAGGGGGGAAAACATAACCGCTGTACCTCCGTATCACAGCTACAGGTACATCTTCACCTCCCCTTCCCCTCTTCCAGTAACCCAAACATCGGTACCTCGCATCGGCATAAAAATCGCCATAATCTCAAAACCTCAAATCCCATGGCCTATCGAGCTCCCTGATAAATGCATGCTTCGCTTATAAAACGGAGAGATAGAAGAGTCAAAGAAGCTTCGATGCCACGGATCCGAAACAAAGACAAGCCAATCTCCATGTTTCAACATCACATGCATGGTGAGCCGATAGGGGCGATTTATCTACGGAGGTAAGGCAAGGGCATTTCAAGTCAAGATCATCGGCTCGCTCCCGCGGGGAGCGTTTCATCTCTCCAAGCGAGCTACTTACCGGCATGGCCTGATTTTGTGAGATAAACGGGAACGACCCTTGATATTTCTTGATTTCGAGGTATCTTGAGGTGCGAAAGCTTTGCAAGCAATCAAGGAATACAGCTGGTCTGGTAGTAATTGCACGACCTACAGAGAAGTGCCGTACTCTTCTCGCCCTGGTATCCTATACTGTACGAAGTATCGATCTATCGTCCCTCCGGACCTTGCCCCGTTTCTCGAGAAAATCTCGTATCTCTCCCAAACCTTCCAACCTTCCAGAAAATAAAATAATCTCCGCCCACCCATCCCATCCGACCCATCCCATCTCTGCTAAATACTCTTCAAGATAAGATCGCCGCTATTCTAATCACAATCTCACAGTCAGAATTATTCTAGCCTCGTTTCTTGCACTTTGGAAGCCTTGGAAGCACTTAGAGTTCGTTATCAGATTTGCTTTTCGGCGTTCTTCTTATCTTCGGGAAGCTATCCGAAGTTGGAATCTGGACTACACGGGATTTTCTAACAGATATCGAGATTCATTTTTATAGTTGTTAGAGAAAGTCAGGATAGACGTTTTGAATATATGGAGAGACATCTAGATTACACAAGCAGGGAATTCTGTCTTCGAACAATTTTAAGTGAGGGATACTCTGGACCGTGGCGGCCTGTCAGGGGATGGATGACAGGCAGGTTGAAGCGAATGCCAAGACTCCGTCACGAACTTCAACGGTAAGCCCACATCTCAACCCAGATTAAACGACATCTCATCGACGACAAATCTACACTGGAGCTTTCTTCGTTTAATACTCTTTGTCCATAGGTCTATCGTCCTTAAGAGTGACTATCTTTTGGCTTTTTTAAGCACCTTCAAAGCGTTTCCTTTGTGCTCCAGGCGGAGCCGCGTCGTGTCAACAACTCCTTCCACATGACTGCGTCTATATGCGTTCCTGCGACTGTGGCGAACGGCTCATCATGGGAGATAGAGAGCTCTAACCCCCTGAGATGCTTGAAAGACGATATTGGAAGATACAGTTGCTTGCACTGGTCAGCTTTATGACATCTTGAATGCCATGTGATCAGTTTAACATCCCCCGACAATCCAGCATCATTCGGGCATTAGCTCAGTTGGGTAGATCAGCGCTTCTTTTTATTCTCATATTTGTTGAAATGAAGCATCGATAGAAAGCCTCGAGCAAAGGAGACTGTACTGCCGGATCTATATAAAAAGTACATTCACGCATTCACGCAACGCGTCTCCCTCTAGCGCCTCTTCTTATCAATATACGGCCTCCCGGAATCCTGCACCCACTCCCTACAAAGCTTACAAGACCAAACATCAGAATAAGGATTCGCCTCCGCCACGCCACAATTAATGCATATATCCCGATTAGCACTCAAAACATTACTTCGAATCAAATAATCCTCCGCAATGAGGATCGGTCCATCCGCCGCCCTCTCAGTCCATTCTCTATGCAAATGACATAGATCTCGACACGTCTTCGTGGCGTAGCAGAGACACTCTTTGGGCCAGCTTCGACCTTCTTTTCGGATTTGATGCGCGCAGTTCTCGCAGGCGTAGAGTTTCTGTCGGAGGAGGGTTGCTTGTTGTTTCTTGGCGTAATGATCCCATTGTTTGTGGCGGCAGACGTTGCATGTGTGCCACGGGTTACGTTGACTGATTCAATGGTCAGCCATCGCTCCTTAGAGGTCCGACTCGACCTTTGAGCTATTAGATGAGGTTGGGGATGACTTACTGGTCTTTATCATGTTCTGGCCACACCTCACACAGCATAGCTGGGTTCACATTGCACGCTGCGTACGGTGCGAACCGGTGCACAAACTGATTGGCATTCTCACAACAGGTCACTGGATCAAAAATTCCAGGAGTGTTATGCTTATGCCCATGGTCGAGAGCGCCAATAGTTGGGTATGGCCAACCCAGCGGACCCCGCGTCTCCGTATTGCGTTGACCCTCGAAATTCCACGTCGCTATCCATGGTATCTGCTCTCCATGAGGCGGTGCCGGGACTTGCGTGTTGATAGATAGGCCTATGTTCTCCATATTTCTTCCGAAGTCTGGCATTGGATCAGATGGTCGATTGACATCGTATCGCTCTGGCTCAGGGTGAACAACAATTGGAACGGCTGTATCACTGGCGTTGGTATACCAAGTCTCTCCAGCAGTTTGTCGGTCCCAACGAGGTCGATACGCCAGCTCAGCTGTCCCTCCGAATCCCATACCGGGACCAAGATCTGCCAATGCAGCAGCTTCCATCCTTTGAGCGTCTTGCGCACGACGATGGTTCTCCTGGTTGATATACCCCTGGGCATGTCGCTGCTCATACGTTACACGCTCGCTGCGTATTGCGTGCCAGAACGGCGGTGCAGGAATTGAAAGTTGAGCTCCCAGTCTATCGGCTGTGGGGACTTCTGCGGTTGGAACGCCTTCCACTTCTGGTATCCTGTAGTTGAAAGGGTTGAATAGACCATTGAACTCTGCCCAGGTTCTTTCGAGAGCATCTGGAGGTGGAGCTACATTTCGTCGCGGTCTTCCACGCGGACGTCCTGGACCACGTCGACTGCTTGATGATGCGACGGGAACACCATCGTCATCTTCGTCTTCAAAATCGTTGCGTGGAGGTCCAGATGCAGAGTACGGTATACCGTCACCGTGAACAGGCTCACAGACCTTCCCTGTATTTACACACTTGGCACAGGGTCTGTAGTCTGAGCATGTTACCCTCATCCTGGTGCATTCTTTACATTTACGCTTCTTTCCATATTTCTGCTCGTATTGCTCGTCGGTCAAGGGAGTTGGTTTACGGCGTTTGTTCGATCTCTGGGCTCGGCCACCGCTTGGCTTACTTGAGTGGACGAATCCATCTCCATCGTCGTCGTCATCATCCTCATCATCATTGCCGTCCTCGTCTTCTTCCATTTCATCTTCAACTCTTTCTGGGCTTGCACTTCTTCGCCTCTTTGGTTTTTCTCTTCTGACTGGCCTGGAGGAAGAGGCGATTGGTCGAGGGTTCCAAGCTCCGTCCCCGGTATCAACAACAATTGTACTCAAAGTACTATCATCGCTCTTGTTACTCTTCGGACTCGAAGGATCAACATCACGTCTCGATCTCCCACCCGCACCACTAGCGCTTGCACTCCCACTACCTGAGGCAAAAGCCCCACCATCTGTCCTTGGTCTCCCCCGATTCCCACGTCCCATAGAATTCCCCTGATTCTGAAGAGCAGTCGGCACCATCACGCCCGTCTGCGCCTCAATTTGCCTCTGTTCCCACCTCTGACTCGGAAGACCATTTCTGCAGTTATCCCCTTTCTGCTCGCATCTTGTACACGGGTATCCTATATCGTTAAGATCGCATGCCCTATGTGCAACCACACACTCATAGCAGCAATCACTCGGTGGATTCGTACGATCCTGTCCATACTGGTTCCACCACATTCTCTGATCAGCGTTCAGGAGTCTTCGCTCACCTCTACCGGCTGCATTTCGAGGAATGGGGATCAATCTATTCGGTTGATTTGGAGCAGGGAGTCCAGGAAGACTGAATGCAGGAGCGAGAGGAGCCCTGGATCCGGCGGGAGGATTATTCATACTCCCAGTTGGGTGGGTGACACTACTGTCATCCATGCCACCCATTTCAGTATCCTCGTTCTCGTCAACTTCCATACCCTCATCCTCATCCTCTCTCCTCGCCCTCCTGCTCCTCTCACTCCTCCTTACCCCCTCGCTACTCATCCTCTCCTCGCTCTCCCTCTCCTCCTCCCTCCTCCTCGCAACCGGCTCCCCACTATACAAATGCGTAACATCTCTTTCCCCATCCTCATCATCCACATACGCCCATCCCTTCATCCTATTCCTTCTCTGTCCCCTTTGCCGCTCATCTCCTCTTGGCCGCTCATCCCCCTCGTCTTCCCTCTCTCTCCCCTTCCCCTTATCCCTTCGCCCGTCATCTTCTTTGGTGTATATATCCGTCACATCAGCATCACCGTCTTCCGTGTCGATTACGACATAGCCTCGCATACTACTTTTGGAGAATTTCTTGGGCGGGCCGCGGCCGTTGTAGGGGTCTTCCCCTGGCGGACCGGCAGCTGCCATGGCGATGATTCTCCGTGGCGAAATTGGGGAAAGATGATGGGATGAGTACAATGCCTTTCTTGGGTGCCCTTTTGCCAAATCTTGTGCTCTAAGTTCATGAGAGGCGGCAAATTTGAAGTCAAATCCGGCTTCGATGGAGAAAGTGACGTTTCCTTGTCTATGCATGTAGGTCTTTCTCCTTTCACCTTTGTTGCATTGTGGATGTTTCCAGGTTCTATTAGAGAATCCGGCTGGTTCCGGAAACATGGCTTTGTGTGGGTATTATAGGACAAGCTGGTCAGTTGGATGCTGGACAAAGACTTTGTCGCATTCGCTTAAGTAGGTAAACATGGGAAAGGGGGCGTCACGTGGGTCAGAATCACTTCCAAGTCAATTCATACTTTCTGTGCTAATAAGCAGAGTAGGAGACAACTATGCTACACATACCATGAAACTACTTTTATTACATCAAACTACCATATTCTCCCAACACAACAGAGGCTCTACGGCCCACCAGCTCTCCCCGCCTCACCAGCGTTCCCAGTACTCCAAACCCAATCCCTACAAACCTTACACGACCAAACCCCGCTCTCCCTATCCTCCCAACCAACACCACAAGCCACACACGCTCCGTCCCTCCCCATTGCAATAATCGTCGCCTCCGCATTAGCAAGCGCCCCCCTCCACTCCCCTTCCACCTCCTCCCCATGCAAATGACACAACCACATCTCCCCCACCACCCTCCTACACCCACACTCCTCCTTCACCCTCACGGCTCCATTTCCCATCCCATCCTCTCTCCTCACCACCCCCGCACACGCCTTACACAAAAACGCCTTCCGCCTCTCCAGTCCCGCACCATCCCACCTTCTCCTCCTCTCCCCGTAACACTCCAAACACGTATTCCACCCCGCAGGCCACACACCAACATGCTCCCTCTGCGCCGCAGCCACAACCTCACATTGTCTCGCGGGCGTCTCGCCGCATTTATCTCGCCCCCCGACATGGATAGCGAGGTGTCCGAGGTCCGGGAATGCGATGTAGCAGGGGGCTTCGTCGCAGGTGCTGGTGGTTGTGAGGTCGGCGTAGATACCGAGGGGGTGCGGTTGGTGGGCGCGGGGGATTTTGGTGAAGGGCCAGGGTTGAGAGGGGGGGTTGGGGCTGGGATTGGGATTGAAATTAGAGTTGGGGTTGAGGTTGGGGGTGGCCCATGACCAGGTTGCGAAGGGGCCGAGGGTTTGCGCTGGACCTGGACTTGATCCTTGTGCTGAGCTCGAGCCTCTCGCAGTAGGTCCTGGTGGACGGCGAGGTTGGAAGGGTGAGAAGCTGGTGTTGGATGCTGGTGGTTGCGAAGTCCTATTTCTAGGGTCGAACATGCTTTGAGCTCCTAGCAGTGGTGGATTAGACGACGAAGAATTTCGTGGAATACTCCGTCGATATTGACGATCTAAACCCTCCTGCAATTCGGTCTCAATTCGCGGATCTGGAGGCGGACCCATAATCAGATTCCCAGCCGCATCCAAAACCGGCGTCGAACGATCCTCAAGCATCGCAGTGAAATCCATATTCTCCAGATCCAACTCTTCAAACTGCCTAGGATCCAAATCCTGCCCGCCCGAACTATCACCAGAATAATCCGTCTCGAAGAAATCGGCATTCAGCTCAGGTAGACCTCCTTGTCCTGCTCCTTGCCCAGTCGTTGGTTGATTCTGATTTTGTCCTAGACCTGCATCTGCACTTGAATCTCCAAAATACCCATGCGATCCTGATCTTGATCCTGATCCTGTAGCAGGTAACGCAGGTTCAACAGTCGCCCAACTCTGTGACGCGATACGCAATTCTTCTAGTCTCCTATCTACTTGCTCTTGAGCTTGAGCTTGAACCGACGCATTACCCTGATTCCCAAATGTCGCGGTGATATTCATTCCAAGATTGATATCTGGAGGAACATTGTTACTGTTACTGAGACTGAGTGGGTAATCCTCGTTTATTTGTATGATGAATTCATTCTGGTCACCGTCGTTTTCTGCACCTGGGATGTTGCCGAAATCGATATTGGAGGGCCCGGCATCGGCATCGTTTTGAAGCGTATCCCAGGGGTTGTGTTGTTGTTGGGTTCGGGATGGAGGAGGAGGGGTTGGCGGTGGTGCGAAATTGAAGGCAGCGTTGCCAGATGGTGGATCGAAGAATCGGAACAGGTTTGATGATTGTGGTGGTGTTTGTGCTGGTTGTGCTGGTCCATCATAGAAGCCCAGAGCATCTGCTAGATTTTGGAAGTCCCTCGGCTGTGGAGGCGGTGCTGGTGGTTGTCCGAAAGGATTATTGAATGGCGGTTGTTCGAATTCATTGTTGAATTGTGTCTGTCCAAATACATTGTTGACCAATGGTGGCCCAGCAGTATTATACCTCATCCCCGTCATCGCATCTGTACAGAACTCCCCAACTCTTATACAATTCGCGCAAGGCCTTACCTCACCACATCCTATATGTAGCCGTCTACATCTCTCGCATGGAATTATCCTCTTTCTTGGTGGTGGTCTCCTACTCGAGTTTTGCGGTGGTGTATTCTGATAGCTTGTTGCATTCTGGTTGTTTGAAGGATTGAACCGTCGGATTTTGGCTGGAAGTTGTCCTGATGCATTTTGTCTTTCGTCCCCATCATCATCATAGTCTTCTTCTCCTTGTTCTACAATTCCAGGTTGCGATCCACGGAGATCGCCTGCCGCTATCAATTTTCGTCGTACAAACTCGGCTGACTCTACTATGATGTTTGGCCGAGTATAACTAGAATTGGCGAATGCCGGTAGGCTGGCTTGACCATTATTTTGTTGTGCTTGTCCTTGCCATGTACTTTGTCCTGCTCCTGATCTTGGCCCTATTCCTGTTCCGGGCCTCGGTCCCGGTCCAGGTCTTACTATTCTCTGCATCCCTTGATATACAACACCATCATCATCCTCCTCTTCATCTTCATCTTCATCTTCGTCCATATACATATCCATTCTTCTTCGCACTGATGGCCTCTCAGGTCTCGCTGTACTCTGAGACCCTTGATAAACAACGTCATCATCATCATCTTCATCCTCCTCCTCCTCTTCCCTCCTCCTCTTTGGTACCCTACGACTCCCTCCCCCAATCCCTTCCCTACCACTACCCTTCCCATTCTCCCCCGGCCCAACAACAGGTCCATTCCGTGCCAATGGCTCCCCCCTCATCATCCTATCCCTCATCCTAATCTCCCACTCCTTACTCGGCACTCCATTCCTACACGCCTGTCCCCACCCCTTCTCCGTACACCTACTACACGGATACCCGGTACTCCCAAAATCGCATTTCCCATCATCACGGTGTTTCCTGCACTGCCAGCACTTATCACTGCAGGGATTGGTGCGGTGCTGTGAAGGATGCGAGTTCCACCAGCGATTGACTTGATCGTTGAGGAGGCGGCGATCCTGCTTGGATATTTTGCCGTCGTTGGGGTGCCGGTGTCTGGGTCGAGGTAACTCCATCAGTTCGGAGGGGATGTTGGGGGGTGGTAGGGTGGCGATGTCTGGCTGAACAACTGGAGGCGGGGGTAGGCGCCATGTTTGAAATAGTCCGGCGGCTTGAGGTTGAGAAGGCTGTTGAGATTGCTGTTGCTGCTGTGGCTGTGACGGTCCTGCTTGTGCTTGTTGCTGTTGCTGTGGTGAACGTGGTGCTGGTGGTGAAAAGGTCGTTGGTGCTGCAGGCTGGCGGGGTCCTTGTTGGTTCAGGTAATCCAGCATTGAGCCGTGCTCCTGGCCGTTGACCGGGGCATCGGTCATCGTTATATTACCGTCATCATCCTGATCTTCTTCTTCGAAATCGTCATCGTCATCTTGCCGTCTGACAGAGCGATCTAGTCTCCATCTATTTTGGCCTGGCCTACCCCCTCGTGGTCTGCGAGGATTCATCCTTGTGAATCTGCTAAGCAGTCTATATACTTTGACTTTGCTACGGATCTAGGCTTAGTACTTGTTTTTCCTCCTGCAAGCAGACAGTTGAATCGCGCTGCTTCTCATCCAGTAAGTTCAATCTCCACGGGTTTGTTGACTTTCTCGAAACAATAAGCGAGCTGACTCTTGGCACAAATATAATGTAATTGTTGTTTGCGCGCGTAAGCTTTCCACCTTTCGAACTGAGTCGCTAGGATTACGACAATTCTGCTTCTCAATTCAGAAGGGTATATGTCGACTTGAAGTGCCCATTTTTGACTTCGACTTCGAGTTCTTTATTAGTCCGGCGTGAAGTCTTTGTTGCTTCGGCTTTTGTTTACGCGATTGCCGCTTGCGGACTTCTGGATACGAATACTAGACGAAGTAATGAAATGCATGAAAGAAAGGGTACTTGGGTATTGAAAGGGGATTTAGGGGTAGAGAAAGGATGAGAAAAGGTGGATCGCGTTTCTCATAGTGACGTGGACGGTGCAATAAAGCTCGGTATTAGCAGAACAGGTAGGGGTTCTCTTGCTTGGCAAACTCATTTTCGCGATGGTATCTCCTTTTGAGGGCGATGAGGTTAAGTCAATAGTCTAGATCTGCCTTGACATCAAGATCATGTTTTGCTATGCATTCTGTTGCCCTACCAGCAAAGAGTCGGCGCGTATCGATTGAAGATCTTGTAACCGGAGCCGCGCACCTTTGGTGAATTGCAATTGATAGGGTATGAGTTGGCGGCTCATCTTTGTAATTGAATATTATACAAAGTCAAGTCTAACGTAACTGTAATGAACCACCCTCATTTCCTGTGCAAGTCTCTCGTTGAGCGTCGAGACAGGGCTAGGATTTACCGAGTTTCCGTTATCCATAGACCTGCGAAAGTAGAACGAGCAAAAGATATAGAGGGGTAATAACTCCTGGTATTTGACTCTCAAAAGATTGTGAATATCATTTTTTTTTGAGAGAGCATCAGAAATAAAATTCACAGCACCGCTTTCTGCAATGTACCAAGCTTGGGACTTTCGAAAGCACTAGGAGGACACCGACCTAGCGTGGGTTCTAGCGAATAGGTCCCATGTGAACAAGTGCGTACCACAAAATGCACGTCACAGGAAACGAATGTCCTGAAACTCTCCCTAAATTGATTTTTTTCAACAGCATCGCTCAGCTATAGTTGACTTCCAATAGCTGCTGCGTGTCGTGGTTAGTTGTTCAAATTAGGTAAAAGGAGATCGGGTTAAAAATTCTGAAGCTCCAAAACCTATTCCCAACTGCAGAGTCATCGTGATGGCCCCTATTAAGGATGTAGGCTTATACTACGAAAGATGATTTTACCATTGATATATTACATCGTACTCATTTCCATAAGCGCCATATACACCTCAAAGGGCTGGATCTTAGCGTTCCGCGGAGAGCGAAGGAACCCGACATAATTTGCTAAGCTTGAGGCGGGCTGGGAATGAAATCGAGGCAAGTTGAATAATTTGTTGCCTATCCATAGCTGACAATTCTCGCTCGTTGGACCTGGCACTCGACAGTGATTGTCCATTGGAAGTCCTGAGATGCAGCTCAAAAATATGGAAGAGATGAGTAAGATGCCTATGGGCAGTCGGAGTCTGCTTTGAGCACGGCATGTTTACAGTATCTGGACAGCAATGAAATCTCTGCAAATACTTATCTAGACTTTTGATTATGCATTTTGACTCGTTGTCCAGAATGAAACATTCTATAACTACTCTACAGTCTCGCCAATGAAATTTGCTTTTATTTTGCAGAGCTTGGTCACGGCTGGACCTTCTCCACTGTTGACTCATCCTTCCGATGCGTTCTTGCCGGACACTTCCAGGAACGTCCCCATGTAAGAACTCTCGTATCAAACTTGTCAGGACGTCCATCTGGGAAGTGATACTTGTTTCTCCACCACCCCGGGTTCTTTTTCTCCCAGTGCTCTTCAGCACCGGGAATGTCCATGAGCAGCTCACCATTCCATTGCTGAATAGCTTTCCTATTCACATATGCATTATTCAGTTCCACACGAATGTCCAGGATAACTTCGTCTCTTCCAGGACTAGATGGTTTGTCCATGATGCGCTGGATGATATAACATTGGCGAGCCATATCTCGATCCCTAGTATAGAAGAAATTCCACCAGAAAGCGAACACAAAGATTGTATCGGTGACGAGGATCAGCGTGATGTTCCGATGAACATACTCATCGAAACATGTTCCAAGGTATCGCCATATAGGGTTTGGGTTGTGAATCATTTCATACATTGGATGGTCGATATAGGTCTTACGCAGATGTTGGAAAGTCGCACGCCAAGTCTCTAACATTGCGCTTGCGCCGCCGAGACTTATGAAAGCTGTAATAGTATCAGTGGAATACCTTGTAAAGCAGGATGAATTGTATACCCATTGTAGATGCTAAGGTAGCTGATACGTAGATTACTCCCGAGTTCTTTGAATTGATTGGTGGTGGTTGTGCTGGGCGAATGATTTTCTGGGGTGCTGTGAAATCCTTAGAATTAAGATTTATTCTGAGCAAGTACGCATTCATACCATCCATGCAAGCGAGCTAACCATTCCAGATCATACCGCCAGATACAGGACTCGGCACTATGGATTGGAGGTTCACTAGAGCACGAGTGCCGAGTAGCGGCTACTTGCAGAACGGACTAAAGAATTGGTCACTACAAGACTTCGACTTATATTAAGTCTTTGCTGGAAATATTAGTTTAGATAAGGAGGTGTGTTTAGATATAGGTCGAGTGTACCAGTCCTTTGAAGACACTTCTGGCGTGAGGAAGAGGGAAAGTTCAAAGTACATGCCAATATAAATGCGGGGTCTTGTAAACAAACGTTCAACGGAAGCTAGACACTTCAAGGAGTGGATTTCTACCCTCGGTGTGAATTTTATACACGCAGATAGTATAAATTTGCGAGTCCCCATATTTCCAGACTCTAAATGAGTACATACAGGTACGCGGCCCAGGCATGGTAAGTAGCTCATGTAGCGCAGTCTTAACAGAGTACGGGATCATATTTGCAACTTTCTACAATCAAATCCAGCTGAGGGTTCAACTTGCGAAAATATTTGGGTCTGTGAGGGGTACTGTGTTGGGATTTCATGAAGAAGATAACCTCGCCATAAAGATTCGCGACTTGTTTTGTAATGTCGAACTAGCCCGTAAATTATAGCTGGATTTGAGAAGCATAATGTAGGACGAGTCCGTTATCAGCTTATCGAACTGTCCGGATTCTTCCATTTACATCCCTGCATCGAGTCCACCCTCGCACCAGAAGATAGGTATCATCTTCACCGCAGTCGTTAGATAGCCTCTGTACACAGTATCATTTTCATCCTGTTTTGCTCCCTCCAAAGGATTATACTCTGGATCTATCGCATAGACGAACGGTATTTGCGCTTTTGTGGTCTGACTCAGCTCAGAATCAACAACTTCGTCGTTGATCATGAGGAAAAAGTGCGGGGTTGGCCAATCGGTTCGGATTCTGGTTCGTTGTTGCCAAATACTGCGAAATATTAGCAAGTCTCGTAGTAACATATTATCAAACGTCAATAGTGAAAGGTTCAGGTCGAACAAAGTCTTGGAAGATGGTTGCAAACTCTTTCAGCTCCATCATGCTCTTCCCCTCTAGCTTCTCATCCTCTACCCAGAACATGTGCCATATATGCCTCATGCCCCTAGGATCACGGCCTGCTTCCGCGTCACGTGTCCATCACCAAAGCCTCGAACTTTTCTTTGAATGCGGCCTATTTAAGTCAGAACAATTGCTATAGCTTTGTCGGTAAGCTATCGTGCACACTGTGCAGGTTATATCGGATGCATAGTTGCTGGTATCGCATTTATCGGCTACGAGTGTAGCCCGACCTTCCTCTTTCGTATGTTTTTTCTTGTGATTCAATTTATCGCGCAATAGGGACGACGTCGATAGGGTGTGGGCAATGGGCGCATGAGTTGATGATAACAAAGCGCAGGCGTGAAGTGAGGACTACAATGAAGAGCAGGGTGGGAATTAATTAAACTAAACTTAAGGAACTTACTTCTTACTTAAATTTTAATTTAATTTAATTTAAGTAACGTTCACGTGATTTCCAAGTGGAACACTAAGATAAAAAAGATAACTTTATTTCAGCGTTCGTTATTCTAAGCCAATAAATAAAAAAATATTAGTTAAAAAATAACTTAAATGTATATAAAATAAAAACGCTACTTGATATTAGAATTACTATTATAAATTAACAGAAATATTCAATCAAATAAAAAGGATATGAGATAAAAAAGACTTTTAAAAGGAACTTATAAAGAGATTGAATTGCCTTTAGCTGCTTCGATAATTTCAATTAAAAGCTTAGATAATTCCCAAAACTTATTGCCATTAAAACCCAAATCGAATCATATGGGATCAAAAGGGTCGAAATCAATTATAAGAAAATCAAGATTAAAGAGCTAAATTGACTAATTATCAGAAGTTTCAAGCAAAGGCTTGGAAAAAGAAAAAGGTAATTATTTTAAATAAAAATGAAAAGAGTAATAATAAATAGTTTTTGGCAAAGGATGCATTATTAAGTAATTCGCAAAATCTTCAGACGTTGTTAAGCAAATACATTTAAAACAATAAGCAAATTTCTAAAGATCCAAAAAACATAAATAAAATTATTTCTAATAAAAGAAGCAAGCTTATACGAGATGATTCGATTTTTTATATTCATTGCTAGCGCAATGCGCTATTTCTTTTAGTAAGAGAAAGATATAAATAAGATAAAAAAAGAAAAAGGTTATAATTGATAAGTTAAGATTTCTTTAATATGCAAAATAAATATAAAAATACATTAAGCTAAAAGGAAGATAATGTTAAAGTCACATAAATAAAACACGTAAACTTTAGCTTTAAGGCTTGGTAGCCACGTTTAATTAAAAAGCCAAGGTTAAAAAAGTATGTAATTAGCAAAGTTACATAATAAAGTTTACATATATGATAAGGTTTATGAAGTATAAAAACTTTGATTTAAAAAATTCCATATTAAGAAAAACTCCTTAATAAAATAAAAGTTTTATACTTAACTTAAATAAAGTAGTTTTATATTGTATTCAATAACTTGTAATAGTTATTAATTTTAATTAATGATAGCGTTTCTACTTATTGTAGTAGTGTGGAGGGGCAAATCCCAAGCAACCACACAACAAGAGAAGGAGCACTCAAGGCATAAAGATAGACTTGATATAAAAGAACGATTTGATCAAATCAAATGATAAAATATATCTAAGTAACGGGATTTATCATTTTAAGGGTAGAAAAGAAAATGGATTAGATAGAATTATCGTCAATTATAAGATAGGTGGTGTTGAAAGGAATGGAAGGAAAGTTGGCTCTTATACCGAAGCAGGCTCGGCAGAGCCGCATCCGATAACGTGACATCCAACTACCAAAATCAAGTGGCCCTGCCACAGTAGGGCACGTGGTAATCAGGTGATTTGGACTTGGGTATATATATGGCTTTAGGATACGTGTAACTAGCTTTATTAGGCAAAGTACTACGGTTCGCAGACGTAGTATGTTTCCAGGGGACAATATCAATCGATTTCACCCGTTTACATTATTAATTAACTTACCTTTGCATTCTTCAGTAACACCAGCCCAACCGTACGTTACAAGCAGCTTTAAAAAGCGACACGGCGACGTATAAGATAATAACTTTCGCGCTTATTAAATACGTTTAGTTCTTATTATAATTAATAAATAAATTTCCAATAAACAAGTGTCAATTAACAAGTAAATTAATGATGAGATAATCGCGTTCGTAAACCAAATCTAAAAAAGGCATGATATCGCAATTGATATATTTTTTCCACTTAAAAGTAATTATTTATCATTAATAAATATATTCTGATTAGCAAATGATGTTTTATATAACGTAAAGTTAAGTGGACTAAAAGCGGTAATTAATAAGTAAAAGCATTAGGTAGTATATTCACGATAGTTTATTTCGCAAATATAAGAAATGCGATTATGTTATATTTCGGAAATGTTTGATTAAAAGTTCTAATAAGGCTAAAAGCGGTGATCTTTAACTTCGACACATCTTAAAACGATGTCGCATCCAGACGTTGAAAGGCTTTTACGGCGTTGTCCTCGCTGTGTTATCGAACGGAAGAACTTTTTTCCTTATACAGTGTTTCCAGGCACGAACTCCACATGTGAACGTCCATCCCTGAGTTGCGAGAAACGTTTTCGTTCAGACTTTCAAAATCGCGCCACGTGAATTATTTAAACTTATTGCTTTTAAATCTGCAATTGCTATTCCTTAAGCATATTAGCATCCAATAATTTAATATCTTATAAAATCAGCATTCAAGACAAAAGCGAGGGCTCGCTGTATCTTCCGTATTTTAACGCATGTACATGCGTCTCACCATTCTAAGCCTTCGTTATAACCTTGTCTTTATTTTTCTTTAACAACAACAAACGATTGTTAACCTTCATCATACGGTCAAATTCGCGTCGCAAATTTTTACGTCAATTCAAAAAAACCCAATTGCCCCATTTTTGGAATTTAGCAATCTGCGAAATTGATTTGATATGGTAAAGAGATAAGTTGTCTGTATTACATAAAAGAAGCTAAGTAAAAGCTAATAAATATAACATCATGATATAAATGAATATGAATAAAGCTGAAAAAAGTATATATTCTATATATAATGCGCGCCTTTTGAAAACTTGATCGCTATTTATCTAATATAGGACTTCGCCTAATCCACCTATGGGCAGAAAGAAGGAAAAAAGTTATTCCAGCCCGAGTGCTTGTACCTGCATCCCCAGTACAATACCTTTAACGCATTTGACGCCAAATCAAGTTCACTTTTTTCTAATCTCTTTACAATTTCTCCTTCACAACTCTCCTTCATAACCAACCTTCAAAATTCCAGCATGACCAAAAATGTTAATGGATTGTAAATCTCAGCAGTAACAGAAGCACCAAGCTTCTACATTACCTCAATTTTGCAATAAAACAAAACCTAACCTCAAGCAACCATTGGCTTCCCCCGTGCCCCTCACTAGCAATCGACGACTTTCGGCATTGTGGGCCGTGCGCAACGAGGCGGCTAATCATCAGTCTTGGTGAGGTCGAGCCGACAAAGTCAACTGAATGCTGATTTGTCTAGCCACATGTGATTGATTACCATATGATATTCACAACCCGGTTTCTCCTTTTGTTGCATATCGCAGTTTTTTTGGAAACTCGAATGTCATACAATGGTATGGAGAACCGTGATCAGAGGAGAGGGAGCGGCTTTTCTAGTCCTACAGACCTCGGCGTTAGACCGGACCTGAAATTATCGCTTCTGTTTAGCCCTAAGATTTCAACGCGTTGTTCCGGAGGTTGTTAAGGAGGATCACTGGGAATATGGAACCTCGAAACGAAAGAAAGGCAAGAATCGTGGAAAACAGGATATTTACGTGGATGAGGTCCCGCCTGCTCCTCCTGAGACACCATCTGATAGACATGACCAGCTCGACAGCGGAGAAGAAGGACCTTAAGCCTCGGAAAATTGAGGGTAGGGTTAAAGGAGATGGATGTATAGAGACTGCGCACAAGTGCGGACTGTCAAGTGCCGCCATGATGATCATCGGCTTGAGCATTACCACTGGGGCTGTCATTACGCATGATTGGTTCAACTTCCTCATCAGGTAATCTGATGGAGTCTTGCAGGGAGCAGACAATTAATTCACTCAGTCTTATATTCCTCCGTTTCATCAATGAGCGTACGCATCTTCTCAATCTTGATACAACACCAAACAAGTCAACCTAATCGACCAAGTTCCACAAATTATCACTCTACCTATGTGAGATCCCAGCAGTGCGACGACGATGAGCTGGCTGGAGGCGATGAGCGAGCAGGAATCGAGGAAGGCGAGGATGAACAGGAGCAGCCTGCAAAAGAGATCCAAGCTATTTTGGAAGGTATCGATCACAATGTCCGCATCGTCGACCCAGGGTGGTGGGCCCTACTCTTACGACTGAGAATTGAGGAAAAAGTATGTATTATGAAGAGAAGACTAAATGCATAACAAAACACTAACGTTTTGCACTAGTTTGACCCCTTCTCATCCACTTTTGAAGAGAAATAAGGTCCTATACGCAGGTGTAAGATGAAGCGCTTGTGAAGTTACCCCCAGTGTAGTGCTGCACACGGGGATACAAGCACAAGTCCCTCTTCATGAGAACACCTTCCGTACTGGTACCTTGAGCGAACAATGTCTCCGGGGTGACACCCTTCTCGACCCAATCGACCATCTGCGTCAGCACACTCTCCATGCGGGGTGCAATCCCCTCCGTGAACCCGTGAACTGCGCCCGGTGCAATAAACAGGCGGTAGTAGCCAGGCGCATCAGGCTGTTGTGCCAGAACTCGGTCATAATAGTGCGAGCTGCCGTTCACAGGTATCAGTGGATCCCCGGTGCCATGCCAATTCAGCAGTTTGGTGCCTGACTTGCGAAGTTTGGTGAGATCGACATCGTTTGTCTCGATGATGGACTCAAACTCGACCACTGCATTATGAACAATCTCGTCCCATTCCTCGTGTGAGATATTCCTTAGAGTGTAGGTTGGATCTTTCTTGACAAAGTAGGAAGCCCATTGATAAGGAATGGAGAAGGGTTGCGGAGTGCAGTTGTTGCCCTGCGCATCGCAAATGTTGTAGGCAATTCCTCCAGGGGCGGAGATGTTCGTGCCAGGATTATAGCCATACCACTGAAATTCTCCTGTTGAGCTTCGCGGACCTTCCCACGCTGCTCTCATAATCGTTGCTGCTTCCGACGAAATAGTTCTGGATGTGCCATTGCAAGAAGCTTCTTTTCCTACGAAGCTTTCTGGGTCAAATTCACAGAGACTCGGATGTGAGATAATGCCATCTTTGACCCCGTCCTGCTCATCGCATTCAGCAATCGCAGCAGACGTGATCGCGTCCAGCTCACATGGTGGCGGGTAATAACTAAGCCTGTCCATCATAAAGACTGGCCACGCCATCGAGGCAAGGATGCGATTCCAGTAGATTGCGGGATAGTGGCCAACAATGCCATCGAAATCTTCGGGATACCGCTGAGCTAGCATATGCCCTTGCCGACCACCAGTCGATCCGCCGTAGAAGTATGAATATTTTGGAGCGGTGTGGTAGAAAGTCTGAATCACAGCCTTGCCCACAACCGCCATGTCATGCAAAGCAGATGAGGAGAAGTCGACCAACAGTGGCCAGTTAAGGTTGCCTGTGCTCGTCAGTGGCCATGGGTTTGAAGGCGATGGATCACCGGTATGGCCACCGTCTGTGTTTGATTGCGCATAAGCTTGAGTTTGGCCAAGGAGCATGGTGAGCATGGCGGTCTGGGGACTGCCAGTGACAAAGCCACCTCCACCATTCGCCAGGAAGCGACCATTCCATTCGAAAGGGAGGAATGTGTTGACGTTGACTGAATCATTCCAACCGGGATGAGTGTAGGTGACGGTGACGTTGCAGAAGTTAAGGCCAGTTATACTGGGAACTGCCCCTCCAAGGACTTCTTCAAGGCCAGGAATAGGTGGCAATCCGAGTGTATAGTTTTGGAATAGCCGGGCATCAACATTGAGAACGTGCAAGTTGTTGAAGGTAGGTAGTTGTAGAGCCGTAGAACTGCAGCGCGCTGGCAACCCGCCATCGTATCTTGGTGGCAGCCACGGTGCAGCTTGTACGACTGAGTAGACACTTAGTGTTAGAATGAAGACTGAGAAGAGAAGCTCCATGCTGCGATGACAATTCAGAAGGGCGCTCTAATTGAGAAGGTCCCTGGTTGTCCGAGTAGCTTTGCGAGGACGAAAGTATTTAAGGTTTGCCCAGCATACACGTGCCGACAACTTCGAGAAGTAAACCACATCCATAAATGACTCCTCGGACCTGAAGTTCGCCTGCTATCCTGAACTGAGAACGGTCTCTGCAGAGCCCTGCACATCGCCGTATGGCTGATCAAGAATGCGCTGCGGGGGTACGCGGGCCGGGGCCGGGAACCCTGCAAGATCGGACTGGAAACGAACAATAGAGACGGGCTTGGCTCGGCCCACGACTGCAATGACAGCAGTCGATGTTTGTGCAGGAGATGTGATCGGCAAGAGCCAGCAAGAAATCTGATTGGTCGAACCCCGACCTAATCTCACACGGTAACGGCGATGAGATGGCGACGTGATGCCCCATTCAAGGAAAGCATCTTCCACGTCGGGCCTTAAGGTCACCATCCGCGATGTAGGCTTTCCCAAGCTTCCTAGTTATATCACCTGATCATCAAGGTTATCGTCTGCGGCAGTAACGAAAGACTGGCCGAGAGCAGAGAGGAGAAGCCATTTACACTACTCTGCTTCACACTGAGGTCAAGTCTCACCAACACTTCACAAAAGTCCCCGCCAATGTAAACGAACTTCAAGCTCAGCCGCGTACCAAGGTACCTGCTCATTTCATTGTGGGAGTTTTACCAGATGAGGTATCAGAGACATTACTAGAGCCGACTAGCCTACAGATCGATGGTCGAACGGCTCTCACTATATTTTATTTTGTACTAAATTAAGTTATTAATAGGTATAATTAGTTATCCCTTAAAAGTCCGTAGGGTGTCTCGCGACTCTTCGCCTGCTATGAAACCATCCCGCACGAGGTTGGGCACCATCTTCGACAGACCGTGTGTCCATTCACTCTCCTGGACGGTGATTACTGACCGGGAGCAGCATCAAGTGGTACTTATGAACCCGGCGATGATTTTCACGGCCGTTAGTAAATCTGCCGGCACGGCAAGCCACCGGCCTTTTGGTCTTCTTCATAGGCTCCATCGGCCCGGTAGATCGAGTTCTGAACTTGGCGCATCCAAACAGGCCGGAGAAGTATGGGGAAGTCCAAGGCCCCACCATCTATTCCCATGCTGAATCATCGGGCATTGATGGCGCCTGGGAACGCTACGCTACCCAGATTTCGACGGTTGCCCGGTTTAGGCTTGTTGATTAATGCTTGATTGCCGCGTTGACATCATGTGGGCTTCACAATGCTAGTGTCCCTTGCAATGATAGATACTCATTTGGTTTATGTTAAAAGCGCCGCGCTGGCATGTCGTATGTGCTCGACCACTGCCCCTGGGACCATATCGCAATGCAGCTCCTTGATCATCTCTTCGCAGGTCTCGCCGTGGTCTCCACGCTCTGCTCGGTGGCCTCCGCAGCAGACATGACAGTCAAGTTCGATGGAGGCACTGTCACCGGTATCGTCGACTCAGCAAACCCAGCGGTACGCCAGTTCCTCGGGATCCCATACGCAAAATCTCCCACTGGGGATTACGATTCGCCCCACCGCAACCGGCTGGAGACATTGGTCGCATCAAGGTACAGAAGCTGCCGCCCAGCTGCTATCAAAGCCTTGGGCCCGTGGGGCCTCCGTACGATTTTGTTTCCCAGTTCAACTTGGGGGGTGTGAGTAACGCAACTGGCGAACCCCTCTCCGAGGATTGCCTAGCCTGAAGCGTATATACACCCCGAGATTACACTCCAAAATTGCCTGTCCTGGTCTGCTTCCACGAAGGCGCCTTTCTGGGCGGAGGTATGGACGTACCATACCAGATCCCGACTCAGTGGGTACAAAGGTCACGGAAACACGTTATCGTGACTTTGCAATATCGCCTCGGTTTATTTGGATTTCCTGACTCTATGGCGTTAGTAGAGAGAAATCTCGGGTTGCTTGATCAAAGACTTGCTGTAAAGTGGGTAAAGCAGAATATAGCTGCGTTTGGCGGCGATCCTTCACGTATTGTGCTATGGGGTCAGAGCGCCGGAGCTATCGCAATAGCGCACTACTCGTACGCGTATGCGAACGATCCAATCGCCACTGGTTTCATTATGGATTCAGGCACGGAATACCTGCTTCAAGGAAGGACACCGCCTGCAAACTCGACCGTATCAAGTTTCTCCAAGCTCGCCCAACAGGTGGGTTGCAACACTACATCACCCACAGATCAACTCGCTTGTGTGCGCAAAGTTCCTGCCGCTACGCTTCAGGATTCAGTCCTGAGCGCTGGCGAGCTCTTCTCGCCTCTTGTCGACAACAAGAACGTTTCTCAAACTATACAGCAATTGCTTCGTTTGTTGCCAAGCTTGTGAGAAGCCCTAAGTCCTTGATATGTCCAATTTGTTGCTAAATCCTAAGCTCAGCCAGCTGTCATGGGATCTAACAAGGACGAAGGTAGTTCTCCACCAACGAATGGCACCAGTTCCCCAAACTTCAGCTATCTGTTTGCAAAGTGCGGCACCTGGAAAGAAGGAAAGTAAGTAGCCCTACTTTGCTCTTAATCCGCTTGCCCATGGCGAACATGTACTCTAACTTGATACTAACAACAATTATAATCAGCCACTGACTCGCAGCAGGCCAGAAGACGTTCCGCTACGAGTACCGAGGGAACTTTACCAACGTCTCACCGCAACCGTGGATGGGAGCGTACCACTCCAGTGAGTTGCCTTTGCTGTTCGGCACGCACCCCAACTGGCGGGGAATTCCACAGAGCTTGAGTGGGCAACTAGTGCTGCGATGCAGGATGCTTGGGTAGTTTTTGCGGCGCGTGGAACAAGCGGTCTGGCATCGATCGGATGGACTCCCTGGGACAATACGAAACACTCTCACCGAGTTTTTGGGAATCAGACAGCTGCTGTACTCGACGAACCCGTGGAGAGTGAGGATACGTTGTGCTATCCGCTGTAAGGTACTGCGTAGGTATCCGTACCGCTGTAGGTCCGCGTCTTGGAAAGACGTTGAGTGTAATTATAGTGTGACAAGATGAATATAATCACATACGGCGGAGTCTCCATCTTCTTACTGTTTGTCATGATGTATTCCTACGGTGCAGTCTGTCCGGAGGCAGGTTGGGAGATCGGCGACTATTCTTCTTTGCCCTTGAGACCCCATCCTCTGTCTCCAGACCAGTGTGGAGTTGTATGGCAGTTTCACGGACGCAAACATGTTGTCCTTCAGTAATGGCTTAGTTGAAATGAACGTGCAGGTCGTGCCCACGTCTTTCTGTACGTTTGTGTCTCTTTTGATTTTTCCCGTCTTTCTCAGGACAGATTAAAACAAGGTGTTCCTTCCCACGCCGATGCAGCAAATGCTGGCGGTAGTATTAGAGCTTATGGAAGACCTTACTTAGGTCATTACTACTGGGTGATCTGGTGACGTCAGCAGCTCAAACCCATGTCAAACTCCCCCTGTCTGCAACTTTCTTAGAATGTTTCTCCAGATCCTCTAATGAGGTGTTACCCTTCAGGGTCGATGATGATGATGATGATGATTTCCTGTTCGCTGTTCAGGGCCGTTGGTCCTATGTAGTCCCACTTTTAGCCGAACTGAAATAACTACATAATCTTCCATCACGGGATCTAAGATTCATTCAACAGTCCCCAAGTCGTTGTCGGACTCCATACTCTGTTCGTCTCTTTATGCCCCATACCGCTGGGACTTTTGTAAAAGTGATGCTAGAGAATGCGGGCCTAGCCTCTCTGTCTTCAACGTAAATTTAATCACGCTTCTAACCACCGTCAAGTTTGGTTTCCACTTGTCAATCGGTCCATCAGGGCTCGACCCATCAGGATTTAGGAGGGAAGATCTCCCTCCTAACATATATGACAAATCACCATAACGTCGCTTCCCTTCCATGATCATGTCTCCCCGTAGGTGTTGATATCGTCGACAGTGGAAGAGGAAATGTCGCGTGTCTTCCCTCCCCTGACCACACTCACATTGATCAGACTCCGCAACCCCAATCCTCGCTAAGAAGCCTCGAATTTTAGAGTGTCCAGTACGCAATTGCGATAGTACTTGAGATTCCGCTCTTGAGAGTGTGTCGTAAAGGAGCCTGACGTGCTTTTCCGGCAATGCTGCGTCGACCATTTTGAGGTGTCTGCCTGTGGTCCATTCACTGATTAGTCTCGCGATCTGTTAAGCCGGGTTGACCCTCCCTACTGCAACCGACCTGAACTTGCCCTAGAACCATGGCAAAGTCTCAACCCGACTTCCGGGACTTGTGGCTGTGGAGGGCCAGCTTGTCAGCCGCCTCGTTACCCCCAGCACGGCTTGGGATCCACGCCAGCCGGATATATTTCCCAGTCTCTTCCCGATTGCACATGGTTCTAGCAATGTGTCGGACTAATGCCTGGCCGCTCTAGTGTCTTGGCTTGGCGATGGCTTGGAGAGCTGACATGTTGTTCGAGTAAATGGTAACCCTTCGCGACTCCGCAACAGCCTTGAGTATCACAATCGCCAAGTCCACTGCCTCATGATGGCCCCCAGCTCTACTATATACACATTCACTGCATCATCTGTCCCGATCGTGCGCTGTACGTGGGTCCCCTTTTCTTTAAGGTGAATTAATAATCATACCTCGTTACAAGAATATGCTTAGATAATTAGGATCCCGATTTTGAGATCGCACTTAATTTTACCTCAATATACTTATAATTCTATCACTATAATCACAAATATCATTAGAATAAAGGACAAAAAGTGTGGCAGAGCTTTAACTGATGCTGATCGATTAATAATTTGAAAGCGTAATCAAACACACCCTCTAATACAACAGAAAGACTACAGGGCATCTCCTTAATTAAAGCCAGATCTCTAGGATTTTAGGCCCTAAATTCGACTACCTCGATGGCAAACATACACAAAAAGACATACGAGTAATAAAAAGAAAAAGCAGATTATCTATAGGAGATTAGCCTGATTTTGAGATGGCATTATTTGAATGGTAGTAACGTGTGAAGTAAATGAAAGGCTATTATTATAAGAGAGATCTTAAAGACGAAGGCAAGGCAATAGTGGGAGACGCTGCTATAATATAATAATATTGAGATATCTAAATAGTCAAATAGCTATTTAGAAAGGTTTAATGCACGACACAAGATCTTTGTAACTCACTAAATCACGATTCATAGGTTTTTCAAGCCAAAATAATCAATTCCCTTTACATAAGTATACCTCTTTTATAAGCATGCAAATGCGGCTCCCGATGATATGCTTATATCAAGTTTGTACTGTACTTCAAAGAAGTTTCGACACGCTCTTAATACGGAAATAATGCCTCGCTTACTTGCTAATACGAAAAAACCTTTTCTTGGCAAATCAAAGACAAGTAAAACTCCAAAGGCTTGAAAATCTCTTAGGAGATCAGCTACTTATACGTGGTTAAATCGACTCGGCTTTTATAAGGTTATTGAAATAAAAGGTGTTTACGTCGACGGCCACGAGAGAAAAGATGTTATTAAATATCGACAAGAGGATTTCCTTCCTAATAGCTAATTACGTTCGCTTATCGATAAATTATCAAAAGGACGACAAAGGAGTATTTCACGCTATTCCTCCTACTCTACATTAGGGTTAAAAAGAGCATGTAATATACTAGCACGACGAAAGTTGCTTTCACGGCAAAGACTATTTGAAGGTTCTATGGCTCGACGATATTACTAATTGTTGGTCCACAGGACCCATACCGAGTGTTTGATGTATCCACGCCAGGAGCCGGCTGGTAGCCGGAGGGGTTTTAAGAGGGTTACAACTACGGGTATAAATCCTCTTCCTTCTCGTACTCCCTTAGCTAAAGAATCTAAAATATATTAAACCATTATTGCACTTGTTTTTGCTACTTTTACTATCTTTGTGATATCACATACCGGTGCAAACCCATACTAATCAACAAAAAATGCCTTCGAAAAGCAAAGGGAAGCTTACTCACGTCCTTTAAATTTATAAGTCTTGAGGATAGGCTAACTGTGACAAAAAGCGGCGTCGCTACAAAAGATGTCCGAAAGATTATTTATCCCGGTTCCGAAAAAGACGACAATTGGCGGAATACGAAACAACTATTAAAGCAAGTTAACGAAGCTTTTAATATATTTAAAGAAAAGCACCTAAATAAGACAGCCGTTTTTGTCTTTGATTAATCAAGCGCTTACGATAGTTACGAAGATGGAGCTTTAAACGCTTTTGCTATGAACGCTAGCGAAGGAAGAGCCGCTATACCTTAAAAAGACACTTATTATCCTCCGGAATACACTAAGAAACACCTAATCGGGCAAGTGCAAAAGCTTTATTGGGAAAAAGAGAGAATTATCGGCAAAGGCAAAAAAAACGAAGATTATTATTGAAATAGTCTCAAAGGGGATTAAGATGATCTTAGCCAAGCGAGGTTATTTTTCGATTGGTTAAAAGCTTCCGGCAAATTGTTACGAACGTCTTAAGACTCACGGGCTTTTAGGCGAGGGGTTGCTAAGAGACCTTAAGCTCAAGGAGAGATCCGCTCTTAAAAGAAGGTTTTTAGGAAAAAGAAGCTCTTAAGAGAATTTCGCACTTAGAATTTCATAAGTAGTCACATGAAACTTATTATTGGTTAACAACCAGATGGCAATCTAATTCTAATAATACGCGACCACGGGTCACGTGACAAATCCTTTATCAAAGGGAGGGATTCAAAGATCCAAGGATCTAACATTTTGGGAGGTTCAAGTAAAATAAAGGTTTTATATAAAAGTAGCATGTTTATCATTAAATGGTAGCTTCGTGCTTAATTTCAAATAGTATTTTAATACTTATTAATTATCTTTTTTATTTACATGATACATCTACTTCTCGATTATTAAAGAATAATTATAATTCTCTGTATTTATATTAAGTAAATATTAAATCATTACATAAAATGCTTTTTAAAATGTACTAATAGTTTTACTTACCCTTCAAAGTCGACTAATGCGCCTTATTGTTTAGCGAGGATCTTAGCCAATTACGAAAACTTCTTTCGACAAAAATCGGTACTTGAAGAGCTATTATTATTTAAAGGTCACATCGTGGAAAAAGATATCCTAACATGGTTCTAATCACGTCCGATCTTGCCATCTTTATAATCCAAAAGCTTATATACAATGTGCCTTTGTCGTGGTAATTGCTATAAGGTTAGCTTTGCCGAGTTTGCACAAGCTTGTTTGCTAATTCCAAATAATGCTGGTTTGCTTTGGAGGTTCAGATGGTTAGATCAATTTTGATCCTTTCCGCAATGCTAACGAGCCGGCGGCTAGAGATGTGGTCACGAGGACCGTTGCCCGGATCGGGACGCCTTTTTTTCATGGGACTGGACTGATGTGCCAGCAACTCGAAAAGCCACAAAATTATCGATAACCATAGCCATATTACTTGTTACATGCTATACTTTGCTGCTAAAGGCAAATCGTGATTTATTTGTGGGGAAGACAAGCATTATTAGTCGCTGCTACCTTAAGAAACCACCTTGCGGCCAATAGCCGCAAGAGATTATTGTGTACCTAAGGCTAGCCACTATTAGTAGGACCAGCGTGCCGAACTCGATCGTTCATCCGGGTTGTTGATATTTAATACCATTGTACAGATCCACTTACAAGTGTCATGTGCTCAAGCCTGACTTTTCCCTAAATGATGCTAATTTCTTTGTGTAATGCTTACAACTGTAACTTCGATCGTTGGGTCTGGCCCGCCTGGTAAGTTTATCGGACCCACAACATCTCTTTTGAAGCCCCTGTACTAGAGCTCCCATTTTCAACTATCGAAGTTAGTACAATTTCCCTGTGTATAGCCGGGATCTTCTCTGATTGTTTGTAGGTGAATGTCTTCGGAGTAACGCGCTACGCGACTCCCTCTTTCTCCACATTCGCAAGGGTAGGCGGAGCCGTGGCTCTCCCCATCTCTGGTCTGCAAGACCTGATAATCCGGGCCGTGATCCGAGTCGAGGAGAAGTAACCCCTCATAAGTCCTCTCAGATTAGCTGGCTCGTTAGACTACGGTCCTCAGCGGTGCATCCGTCTCGTGAATTACTTTGTAGCATAGTGAAGTGCTAAAGCATACTTTGGCAAGAGTTTCAAAAGTCAACTATGTGATAGGGCGCGATATTCACCAGCGTGAACATCTGTACAGCTTGGTAAATCCGAACGCCTTTCCAGGAGGTGTTAGTGTACAAGATCTCGGTTGCTGATGTGACAGGTTCGGATAGGCAATATGGGGTTAATGCAGGCATCTCAGTCGTATCTCGTGTTATTAAGAACCCAAATACACTCCGCAATCGGATTTCCGTGCCTATCACGATACCTCAATCCAAAGTTGGTGGCATGTTCAGCGAACGATTTATTGATGTACTAGATATCATGAATGCAACTTGTTGGAGAATAGCGGATGGTGAGATGTTACGTCAATTCGCGACTTCTGGCAAAACATTTATCTTCAGCTTTTTGATTTCCATTTCTAAACCCAATTTCCTATTTAGCTTTATGTTCAGCTATAGTACAGAAAGTTTCCAAGTAAGGCTATGGAATCTTTTCGATTGTAACTTCGCTACCCTGGCACGAACATGCAGTAATGATCAGTATCGCTAGTGCACACACTTGACCTCAGCCTGCCAATTTCCAGCTGGGATGTTGTCAACGACCAGATACTGGTCTGTGGAGCCAGGGTATCCTTTGTCCCACATGGGCAAGTTCCTGCTCTTCTGACCTTTGCAGCCCAGTGACAGCATCGCCTTGCAGTTTGGTTTCGGAATCCACACCTCGCCAGAGGTACCTGCAGGCGTGGAGAATGACACCTTGACCTCACCTCTGGATCCCTTCTTCGTTGAGACGCTGAATTTTCCAAGTGAAGTTTGGAAGCCGGCCTCGGCCCTTGACAAGTTTGCGAGACCTGGCGCGATCCTCCAGGTTTTGCCTCCTGCAGAGAGGATCTGCAGACCAGCTGTGTATAAGGTCAGGGCACTCGTCGGTCCAGTCGCCCAACCGTGTGCATGACTGACGCGCTGATCGTACGGATAACCCGGCCATGTGAGAACACCATTGCCGTCATAACCTTCGATGAAGGTCGAGTTCGTCATCCTTGGATCATTGAGCATGAAGCCCCACTGCAGTCGGATCAGCTTCAGCATAGCGTCGTTGTCGCCAGCTATCCCATGCGCCCACAATTCGACACTGCCGATGAACGGCGAAACGTAATTTCTGTTTTCGATTGAAGTGGCGCCAAATTTGCCCCATCTTTTGGCCAAGGCTGCACTGATTTGCTTCTTCTTCGACGGTGTATCAGCGAGACCAGACACAATTGCCCAGACATTTCCGTCCTGAGGCATGAGAGTGGTTGTCTCGTTATCACGATACAACTTGGCCCTATCATCCCACAGCAGCTTGTTTGCTGCAGCCTGTATCGTAGCAGACGCTTTTGCCCATCTCTTGGTGACCGAGCTATCTCCCAAGGTCGAGGCGAGTTCGAGACCAAGCTGGATTGTGTGGTAGAGAAGAGTATTGGCCTAGAATTGACCCGTGTGAGCTGATGCCGATTTTGGAATTTACGAGTTGTTAATACGTACGGCGATGTTATGACCACCTTGGCCCAATCGACCCCAGTCGTTGGTCAGAGTAACATTCATCAAACCAGATGAGTCGATCTTGCTCATGGAGAACTCCAGTGCAAGCTTCCATTTAGTCCATAAGCTCTGTAGGTAGGCTTTGTCGCGCTGTAAAGAGATTAGGGCTAGTCCTAAGAGGATTTTGCAGCTGTTCAGATCTACGTACCGAATACATGTAATACGTGTAAAGGGTACCCAGTCTATATTCACCAATTAGTTCATGCCAACAAGTTTGCGGTTGAGAGAGTCATACCCGTGAAGATGATACGTATCAGAAACGGGCAGAATCGACGGAATGCCCACGTAGGGGAGAGCACCATTAGCTCGCTGCAGCAGGAAAACTAAGTCTATCGCATTCCGGATCGAACTTAAGTCATTGGTCGAAACAAAGATGGTGGGGAGCTCGGTTGTCAAATCTTTGGGATTCCGTTAGATTCACAAGGTTCAATAGATTCGAGGACGCATCATGGTTGGCACTCACCTCCAGGCCAGATCAGCTTATCACGCTTTGCCCCATCCACTATAACGCTCGTTCCGTTGGAAATAGTTGTATTAGCATACCAGTTTTTGTTCGGGTGAGCGGGATCAAACGAGGTCGCATAAAAGTCATTGAGCGTGTTGCCATGCTTCGGGTCTAGTGTGCCTGCCAATTTGTGAGCCGCAACTCGCTGAATAGGTTGGAAGAACAAACAAAGTTGACAAGTGTACGCCCCAGCATACCAGATGCGATTCAAAAGTTCATCTAGAGTTCTATTCGTCAACTGACTTGAGTTTTTAAAACAATACGCTAGAGATTTCTCGCGTTCACGTACCATCGCAGTTGAAGTAGCCTGCATACTCTTTCAAGCCATTGTCTGGCCAGTGCGGCATGGCTGTAAATTGGACTGTCAACGCAACTAACTCCACAGTCCCCGTGGAGTTATGGACAAGACTCATGTATCGGAAGCCTCCTCTCTGGTGGTCTGCATCCGCCTTGTACACACCTGGGCCCGTGATAGGGAACCAGAGCGGCGCATCAATGCCAGTGACGACGGTGCCATCGGAGCTCTCGCCCGATATCCACAAAGAGCTCTCCGAAAAGGTGATGCCGATGAATTGATTCTTCCCCGTCACTTGGCTCACATTGAAGGAGACGATTCCAGCGGTATTCTTCCCAAAGTCGTACGTGACTGCGGAAATATCCTGGAACTTTGCTTTCTTCCTTGAGCCTCCGGATATCAAAGCTTGCGGGCCGACTACTGATCCGTTGACCTTGTAGACAGAGGCAGGGACAACGGTTCTCGAATCTGGCGCAAGAATATACTGCTCGAATTTCGCCGCTCCTGTGAGTGAAACATGAAGCAACAATGCACTGACAACTGCTTGAAGCTTCATATTGTCACAGAACGTCGGTGACTGTTACCTAAGTGTTATGAAAAAGGAGACCACCAGGTCAGGGTAGCATTTGAAAGGTTCACGAGATGATGTAGAAGTTTAAGATTCTCGTTTCCAATGAGCTGTACCTCTTTGAAGACCAAGTGCAAGGAGAGCTCTGACAGTCATGAAATCCCCTGGAAGACCTCTCACTCCCGGTGAAGCTAAGCCTCTAAGGGATCAACGCGAAAAACCCTGACTTCGGCTTCTTGATCAAATTCAGCTAAAAGCAAAATTACGTCACTAGATAGGTATACATTTAACGGTCTATTCAGAAACGCCTAGTTAACAGCTTCAGATTAGCGGCTAGCTGTATGCACGGTAATTGTCAACCGCCGACTTCCAAGATTGGAAACATAGCGCGCTCTTTATCATCTCATGTAGTAAACTTGTTCTCGGAAAGCTCGGTCGACTAATTTAAGGCTACGTCGCATTGCAGCTAGCTCGATCAGCTTTTGCTTTTTAGACTCATTTTGTGCCCCCTTTTAAAGGCACAGCTTTATCGGAAAAGTGAGATGCATCCAATCCCCAATTCACTGAGACATCGAACGGGTTTTTCAAGAGTATTATTACACCCCCCCTCGTACTGTAGTCATTTTGCCACGTTTAGTAAAATTATTACCAAATTCCGGCCTCAAATTCCTTATCATAAAATAAGATAATATGAAGATATATTCCAAATAATCAAATGATCAAATGAAATAATTATATAAACAAAAACATTAATTATTATTAAAGTAAAATTGAATTTATTGCATTTAATAGCGTCCCGATTATTGATTATTAAGAAAAAAATCATATTATATAACAGAGACACAAGTATCAAATTTTAAAAGTTGATTTGCAAGAGCTATCAAGTTGTGTTTCAAGCTTAAAATAAGGATCAGATTACTTTTAGAAATAATTTAATAGCATTTTAAAGGAATATATAAATTCCTTCTTGTTATATTTTTCTAAAAGATTATTAAAAATCTTAAATATTGTGGGTTTGCATCGGTATATGATATTATAAAAATAGTAAAAGTAGCAAAACAAGTGCAATTGGTTATTTTATATATTTTATTGGTTTTTAAAAAAAGGCCGAGGAAAAATATTTGTATTTATATTTGAAACACATCCGAATTGCTTCCGGCTATTACCCGGCTTTTGATACGGATATTTCAAACGTTTAATAGCAAAATAAATAGTTTTTTTTAAATCAACATCGGAAAACCCTTTTTTTTTGGAAATTTAACAAACAAATAAATAAAAACAAACTTTTAAATATTAAGTGCAAGTAATAAATAACATAAAAGAAAAAGAAAAATAATATTTTAGTAAGTAATAATGTTACGCAAAATAAGAAAATACTGAATTTGTAACTTTCCCAAATTTATTTTAATATTTATTTGACTTTTAATCAAATTCTTTTGTATTAAATGTTATTGCTTAAATATTCTTAATTTAGAAGCATTAATTACTTTACTTATTCGTGATAATAATATACGAATCGAAAATAACAATAGCCTTGCATATGTTATTAATAATATCGTAAAAATATCGTAATATAATAAAAGTAAATTCCGTTATTGTAATGAATAATAATACCAGTAAATATTAAGTAAGACATAATATAATCAAGTAATGTAGCGGGGATGTAAGTACAAGCACTCGGGCCGGAATAACTTTTTTCCTTCTTTTTGCCCATAGGTAAATTAAGCGAAGCCCTATATTAGACAAAAAGCGATCAAATCTTCGGACAAAATAACATGCATAACAATATACACTTCTTCAAGCTTTATTCACATTTATTAATATCCTTATGTTACACCTATTAGCTTTCATTTAACTTCTTTTATGTAACACAGACGACTTATCCCTCTATAGTAAATACTTTGCAATTTTTTCAAATTAGGTAAAATATAATGTTTGCTTATTTTGGCAATAACATATATAACGCTTCCTTCCAAAGTTCATGATTTCTTTTTAATAAGTTTAATAATCGCAAATTATAAGCATAAAATCAATCTTTGCCAAAAAAGTGATTTTTACTAATTGCCCGATTTTCCTAATTTATATCAAATTAATTAAGCATATCAAAACTAAATATTCCTTATTAAAACAATAACTCAATAATATAAAATTCTTGCTTATATGAGAGTGCATATCGGATATTTAACATATTCAGCTTATGAATCTAATACAAAGGATACAAAAATCATAAGAAAGAAAGGTCGTATAGATCGATTAAATTATGTCTTTTATAATCGAGTTCGACCCCTAGCCGAAACCCCTTTGATTCGGTTCCAAGCCCTTTGGTCTTGTCATGTAAGGCCAGCTGTGCACGTGATGTTTATAAGGCCATGTTCTTATAATAATTGAATCATATTATAAAGGGATGTGTTGTTTGTGTTACATAAAAGAAGTTAAGTGAAAGCTAATAGGTATAACATATGGATATAAATGAATATAAATGAGGTTAAAAAAGAATATATATTGAATATATAATGCTTTTTTTTAAAAACTCGATTGCTTTTTATTTAATATAGGACTTCGCCTAATTTACTTATAAGCAAAAAGAAGGAAAAAAGTTATTCCGGCCCGAGTGCTTGTACCTGCATCCCCGCTACAATATGCATATTTTATTTGCTTATTATAATTGTTATAATATCTTTAGGAATTAATATTATTTCATTAAATTAAAGGCTTAAGCCTTCATGTTAAAATATACTTATTATAACAATACTTTATGATATATATACCAATATTGCATCGACATTAAGACTTTATTATTTAAGCTTATCTAATTGCCTTTAATTATCCCTGGCACTTGCGAGAATCATTTATCGCCGCCTGATATTATATAATAAATGGGGAAGGGGGGAGGGGGGGGGAGGGGGCGCAAAGTAATACCCTTCTCCAAGATCTTAGACGCTTCCCCACACTGCTGACTCGGTGATTGTTTGGCCGAAGTCCCCAGAAACTCACTGTGACCCCACTAGCAAGCTAAGCTATGGCTCTTGGGTCGTATGACCGGAAGTGGGGTGCCGATATTACCATGTGTGCCATTCCCCGCCACAAGTGTTCTATGGCTCAATGCAGCAAAGTCGTGCCGGTCGTGCAGACAGCCCCGAGCAGCTCCCGGACGTCCTCGTTGCCGTCTCCGCATGAGACCAACAATGCTGTGATAAGGATATGTGCACACGTGCAAAGGACCGGGAGAGCTAGGCTCGATTCCCATGTGGAGTGCTCCCAAGACAGGTAGCTTCCCAGCAGTACCTAGGTATATATCACTTTTCTCCATCTTGTGATGTTGGTTTGGGGTGTATCCGGCTCTCCCTGTACCCTCTGTCCGGTTTTCTCCTGAGTCATCATTTTTTTTTTTACTGACCTTTCAGAGATCAATGTCGCGATCATGACGCCTCCTATCGATTTCCAATGTGCCGTCCGTCGGGTGCAGCAAGGCGAAAACTCGACCGAGATAGCAAATTCTCTCCTCGCTGAGCTGACAGGCGAAGAGCGATTATGGCTTCTGGATGGAGATTCTGATTTTTGGTCAGGGCTGAATGACCTCTATACGGGCAAATACCTCAAAGAGTCCTATTTTCATGGCGAAGTGAAGCGACTTGGGATACCTGGGATTCGATATTGTGATGGCCCGCGAGGCGTCAACATCAACACCGCAACGGCATTCCCAGTATCGATGGCACGGGCAGCAACTTGGGACCTTGCTCTGGAGGAGCGTGTTGGACTTGCGATTGGTCTCGAGTCACGAGTCTACGGCGCCAACACGGTCGGAAGCGTGTGTATCAACTTGCCCAGGCACCCTGTCTGGGGCCGTGTCCAGGAAACATACGGCGAAGATCCGCTGCTTCTCGGGGAGTTTGGGGCCGCCCAGGTGCGAGGTCTACAGAAAAATGTCATGGCTTGCGTCAAGCATTTGGCACTCAACTCGATAGAGACCACTCGATTCCGTGTCAACGTCCAGATTGACGAAGCCGCGCTTCACGAAGTCTATTTGCCTCAATTCAAGCGCTGTGTGGAAGCAGGTGCTTTCTCGATCATGTCTGCGTATAACTCGGTGAACGGCGAATGGGCAGGCGAGAACAAAGAGTTGTTGACGAACATCTTGCGGAATCAATGGGGATTCAAAGGTTTTGTGATATCGGACTGGGTGTTTGGATTGCGAGACGGTGTGAAGTCAATCAAGGCCGGCTTGGATATTGAGGCCCCGTTCCAAAACCGCCGAGCTGCATCTGTGCGGCCCGCTCTCGAGTCTGGAGACCTCCAATGGGCAGCTGTCAGCGATATTGCTCGACGAATTCTCGATACTCAGCTTCGGTTCTATGCTCTCAGAGTCCCTGAGGAGCCTCGCAAAAACGTTATATTCGATCAGGCTCATCAGGATCTTGCTCTGGAAGTAGCCAGAAAGTCAATAGTTTTGCTCAAGAATACCGAGGTGGACGGTCAGCCGCTTCTCCCTCTCCGCTCTCAGCTCCCAAGCTGCGCAATTATCGGCCGCCTCGCCAACTCCAATGCGACAGGAGATCGAGCATCGTCCTGGGTGAATTGTCCTGACATAAACTCACCATATCAGGGCCTGAAGAAAGCTCTTCCAAACACGAAGATTGTCCTGGCGGATGACGATGAGGTACAGTCTGCCGTTGAAGCGGCACGGAAGTGTGAGACTGCTATTCTTATTGTGGGTTACGACTCTTTAGATGAAGGCGAATTCTTGAGACCTTCACGCGAGAATGATGCAGAGGCACTCGCGTTGTTTCCACCGTTGGACGATTCTCTTGCGGCTCAACGCATCAAGATGGTACTTTCTGAAGCCGCATCACAAGCATCGAACGAGGCTGCTCCGAGCGAGGCTCAGGCTCCTACTCCTGAGAACAAAACTGATCGCCCTGAGGACTTCCTCTCACGACCCAGGGGTGGTGATCGTCTCAGTGTCCGGCTTCGGTCTCGAGATGTCGAAATCATTCGCGCTGTAGTATCTGCCAATCCGCGAACAATCGTGTCGATTGTCACTGCCGGTGCCGTGATCATTGAGGAGTGGCAACACAGCGTCCCTGCATTGCTTATCGGTTGGTACAACGGCTGCAATGGAGGTCGTGCTCTTGCCGATGTTCTGACAGGTTTGGTGGGCCCGAGTGGGCGGTTGCCATGGAGTATGCCCACGAGTGAGGCACATCTGCCGAAGCTTGATGAGCCAACACAGGAGACACTAGTGTACGATAAATGGTTCGGGCAACGTCTCCTTGATCACCTGGGAGTAAAGGCTGCTTATCCCTTGGGATACGGGCTGTCATACACCTCATTCCAGCTGACCAGGGCCATTGTTCGAAATTCTGCGTCTCGGGAGGCAGGGGCAGAGCTAAGTGTATCTGTTTCGGTGCGAAATAGTGGGTCGAGAAAGGGAAGCTGTGTTGTGCAGGTATACGGGCGACCTCAATCTGGTCTTAGTGGTGAAAACGCCGCGACCGACCGGGTGCTGCTTGGATTCCACTCAGTAGAGGTTGAAGCTCAACAATCGACGTCGATTGATGTGCCTGCGTCGACGTGGCCGCTGCGTCGATGGGTAAATGGGAAGTTAGAATTAGATTCCGAAGGGGTGCTCTTGGAGGTTGGGCAGCATGCGGGAGATCCGGCGCCATTGAGACTGGCCCACAGCTTTGTCAAAAGCAGCAAATCCATGATATGATTTTGATGATGATAGACTCGGCGGCACGCACGTGCAAGTGTTTAGAATGGCGTCGGAATTAGTGATAGATTTGTCATGCATCTCCATAAATGAAGGGATGAAAGAGAGGGAAAAAATGGAAAAGAAAAAAAAAATTCAAATATCAAATATCAAAACGCTTCACCCACTAATATCTTGCATATCTGATGTTGTCGTCGTCCGACATCTTGATTCTTTAGTTTGGTCTAGTCGCGGTCCACCAACCGATCCGTCCCAATACACAAGAGATAGACGACGCTTTTTATCTCACCCTGCATGCATCCCAAACCCAGTCGCGCCGTCTCGGCCCACCTTTCAGCGAGATGACCGCGACAGCATCCCAGGAAAGCAAAGAAAGAAGCAAAGAAGGGTGTCTCCCCGCGCCCCGCACCCCGCTTTTCGCCTTCAGTGTTAGCAGCAGTTCAGTGCTGTCCCAAGCCCATTTCACCGAGGCAGGGCCAAGATGCCGTCCAACACGCGGCGCGGTGTGCCGCGCACACTTTGCTTTTAAATACACACGACATTTCTCTTTACATTTCTCTTTTCCGCCCGCGACGTCCTTCCATTGCCTTGCCTTGCCTTGCCCTGCGCTGTACTGTCTTGACCCAGACTATCTGTCCCAATCGCTTCACCACAATGCAGCAGACAGACGGACAGCCAAGACGGGCCCAGCAGGCCTGCACGAGATGTCGCCAGCAGAAGGTAGGTCGGTCGGTCAATGAACATCCCTTCCCCTCCCTCCTCCTCAACCCCCCAAACCCCCAAACCCCCGAACCCCCAACTTTCCCAACCTCGCCTCACTCCTCGCCGTGGTAAATTTAAACCTCGCAGAAGCTGAGTTCGTCGCTCAATAGATGAAATGTCTTGGAGGACCAAACCCTCCATGCGATCGTTGTCGACGCTTAGGTGCTTATTGCAACTTCGAGCCAGCGAGGGGAGATGCAGCTCGTGGTCAGTACAACAACAACAACAACAACAACAGTAACCTTTCACAATACCAGGAACATAATGGCTTCACCTTCGTCCCACACAACCTGGTCAACGTGGGCGTACCGGTACCTGTGCGCGCCTCATCCACAGTTCCACCGACTCGCCCATTCCCTCCTCTGAACGTCCCTCTGGCTACGACAGAGCGTACCCCGAACAATCCCAACAAACGAGTGCGCCTGTCGCCTCCTGAGCCAGAAAAGACTGACGATGGCGATGTGCAGTCTTGTACCTCAGTATCTTCCAGGCCTCTGCCACCATATGATACAGTTCAGAATCTTGAGGAGTCATACGCACAATCGCACGGCACCCCGGAACACATTGAAAGATTAAGGCTGCCTGCGCCAGGCGACTTCTCTCCCGACTATCTTGCAAGAGCGGGCATACCAGTGACCGAAGCAAAAGCCATGTTTATTCTCTTTGGAGAGCGAATTGCTCCCTTCATCCCACCCTTGTTCGGGACTAATTTCTCAGTTCTCCCTGCCGGACCACTCTTTCAGCTCGCTGTGATTCATACCATCGCCAGATACCTACCTGGTTCCGGACCTTTGCGTGCTCGAACAGGCCCTATACTTCGCGAACTGCTTCAGAGTGTACTCTTTGATGCCAATTCAGTTTCAAAAACTGTAGTCAAGGAGACTCTTTTGGGGCTTGTTATCTTATACGCCTATTCTGAAGCTGGATCGCGAGATGGCATCGCGGAGCCACCCTCCTGGAGAGTCGACATGCTCACAGTAAAGTCTATTATGGAGGGATATGCAGTCATAACACGCGTTCCCAATTTCGAGATGAGAGCTGAGGAGGATCCATTCTGGCATCTGACGTGGTTATGGATGTACACCATGAGTCACCAGTGAGTCTATTCCGGCTTCAAAGAACCAATCAAGGGCGAGACCATGTCTAATCCTTTCTTTCCTTTCAGCTGTGCCACTCTTTACGGGTGTGTTTGCACCATACGTTCTTCAGAGTCAGTTTTAAAAGCACGAGACTACGTGGACATGAAATTCGCATGCCGTCGGCTCAAGTCTTTGGTTGGCGAGGCTGATTTGTGCCTCTTGTGGGAACACATTTCGTCAACGCCTCAGTGCACTCCTCAAAAAATTGATCATGAACTAGACCAGTGGCTCGCGAAATGGAAAGCGTTTGATGAGGAGACAGGTACAGACCCAGAATGTTTCGGTCTTGAAAGCCCATGACGCTAACATACCTAGCCGAAGGCCGACAACTCCATTTTCACTACCTTTGTACAAGATTTGCGCTATGCAGATTGGTTCTCAGCTCAGATTATGGTTCTGACGCAACTGCACTCCGGATGGCTAAGCTAGATGCGGGGTCGGCCATACTGCGTTTCATATCCACGGTGTCACCCGTTATACAAGATCGTTTACGATACATATGTGATGTCGCTTTCATCATGCTCGCATTCGTTGGCGCGTCTATATTAGGAGATCTCAAAATTGCGACAGATATCCCCGAGCACGGTGTCATAACCAAGAATTCGTTACTCGCTGATGTCGATGGCGTTGCCACCCTTCTCTTGTCTTTTGGAGCGAAAGACGATTTACGACCCGCGATATACGGACGGGCATTAAAGGGTGTATGCGTAGCTTTATCTTCCAAGGTGCGACAGACGGTTGATTATGGCCTCAAATCTCCCGAGCAGAGTGTTTCAGATTCTATTAGTGAGGGCTTGATTGAGAATGGCTCAACGAAGGAGAAATCTATCTCTAGTTTGGAAGCTCAAAACTTCCTTGCACCAGACATGTACCTTCCCATTGCTGCCTACGACATGGCAGACCCATCCGAGCAATTACAGCGTCTGTTGGATGGCGGAGCTGATAACTTTATGGATATCTTCAACAGCTTCATAGGGGGCGATGTGTAAACAAAGACTCGCGCTGTAAACATACCGTAACTTACCTCGCATCACATGCATTTCCTCGTTTCTGTTCTAACATATATCAGCTTTAATATCATCGCATATCCCTGTGAACAATGAAGCTAAAGCAGTCGTCGTCCGAGCCGCGGCAATGTAACGTCCTGTTGTGGCGTCCTCTACCGTCCGATTATCAGAAGTTCTTCCTTACAAAGTCCAAACAGGGTTTTGAAAATACTCCAATGTGGAAATACACGTAATGCCTCCATCTTTAGTGGAGCTGTCAGTCGCGAGATAGAAAAGGAAGTCTGGAAGCCGTAGTCTGCAGTAGTCTACCGCTACTCTGTCCCATTTGGACCTGCAGAGCCGTAGCCGGGAACCACTTTCGGTCTAGCTGTGCCACCCCTTGCCAGCCTGTCGATCCAGAGGCTTTGCCCACTTTGACAAATAATTTTCGATTTCGGGCCTTTTTTCGGTAATCCTTTCGATTGGACCAACTCAATTCTAACATCAACTTAGATCATGCTTTTCCTGCTCGTGTCAACCTTGCAACCCCTGCCTCCTTCGCGAAGGTGAGAAGCCGAGTCTTGTCCCTGTCACCTTCTTTCAACCGACTGCCGGCTGAAAATATCCCCAAGGCCGAGGTGGGGGAAGTCGAAAGATGGAGAAACCTAATACAACATCGGACTGCATTGTCGTCACTGTACCAAGAGACTCGTGATCTCCGCGCCCGGCCCGCTCACCCCACACAAGCTTCCTGGCACTTACAGTCGAGAGAATAAATACTTTTGAGTTTCAGATGATTGTTTGATAGATTATCCTTCATCTAGTGTTCTATCAGACCTTCTCCTCGTTTCCAGCAAGTCGAAAGAATGAGAGCTGTTCTGGGTGTGGCGTTAGCTACGCTTGTCTTCGGACAGGAGATAACGTTGGACTCCCATTTCTATGGAGAGAGTCCTCCTGTGTACCCATCTCGTAAGTCCTTGAGAAGAAGAAGGAAAAGTCCCCCCAAAGCAGACTGGTGGTCAAGGAACATTAATTGCTGAGATATTTCATAGCTATCGGGGAGGGATCCGGTGACTGGGCGTCAGCATATCAAAATGCAAAACAAATGGTCGCCCAAATGACCGCCGAGGAAAAGGTGTGTATTTTCGCTCTGACGAGAAGGGTAGATGTGTAACGGGAGGACTAACTTGATGTGCCAGGCTAGCCTCACCTTTGGGATCGTGACCACGACCAATGGATGCTCTGGTAATATTCCCGGTGTCCCGCGCCTTGGCTTCCCCGGACTTTGCCTACAGGACGCCGGAGATGGTGTTCGAGACTCCGACTTTGTAAACGGCTATGCTTCTGGAATCAGTGTTGGAGCCAGGTGAGAGTCCCACGTTCTTGGTCGCCTTGGTGTCTGAAACTGACTCGCCTACTTCTAGTTGGAATAAGCGGTTAGCTAGAGAGAGAGCCGCGTTCATGTTCCAGGAATTTCGAGCGAAAGGAGCCAATATTGCCTTGGGGCCAGGTGAGCTTGATTTGGCAGTCCGGGGCCAGCTACATTGATTTGGCTAACTGATAATCAGTCGTCGGGCCTATAGGCCGGGTAGTAGAAGGAGGTAGAAATTGGGAAGGCTTTGCTGCAGACCCGTATCTTACCGGTGTCCTGGGTTCAGAGACCATTCTTGGTAGTTTACAGGTCGGAGTGATAACCAGTGTCAAGCACTATATCGCAAATGAGCAGGAGACCAAGCGGTATGCTGTGTCGTCCAACATAGATGACAAGACCATGCACGAGCTGTATCTCTGGTCAGTCATAAGACCATAGGAGTTTTGAGTTAGGAAACTAAACCCCCCAGGCCCTTTCAAGATGCTGTCAAAGCCGGTACCGGAAGTGTCATGTGCAGGTGAGATATCTGTTTTTGCGATGGTATCAATTTGCCCACATGCTAATACACGTTTAGTTACAACCGAGTCAACAACTCCAATGCTTGTGCTAATAGCAAGACCTTGAATGGCTTATTGAAGACTGAATTGGGATTTCAGGGTTTCGTCGTCTCGGACTGGGGTGGACAACGTGAGAAACCACTCGTCAATCCCATGTGTTGCCCTTTACTGACGGACTATTTTCGAATTTAGTGTCAGGAGTCGCCAGCGCTTTAGCTGGACTTGACATGGCCATGCCCGATTCGCCGTTCTGGAATGCCAGTCTCGTGGCAGCAGTTAACAATGGCTCTATTGCTGCTGAACGCCTCGATGACATGGCTACTCGGTTAGTGCTTGGCTTACGAAAAGAGTAGAGAGCGTAACACTGAATCTGTCTTAGCATTTTAGGAGCTTGGTATTATGCCGGCCACGACCAGAATTTCACCACGTCCCCCGGGTTTGGAATCGCGGACAAGATCTTGGAACCACATCCGATCGTCGACGCAAGAGATCCTAAAGCAAAACCTACACTGTTTGCAGGTGCAGTTGAAGGCCATGTATTGGTGAAAAATGTTCAGAACGCGTTACCTCTGAAGAAACCTAAGTTACTCAACATTTTCGGCTATGATGCCAAAGCCCCAGACACATTCAACCCGACGGGAGGACCGCTTGGATGGATTGTAGGGGGATCGGCTATCAATTCGAGTCAAATCCGGGACTTTTTCCTGAGCAATTATTCAGGCCCAGTTCCCAACATTGCTCGGGGTGGTACTATCATCAGCGGCAGTGGCTCTGGAGCAGTAACACCGGGATACATCTCTAGCCCTTTCGATGCGCTCAACCAGCGAGCCTACGCCGACGACACCGCTCTCTTCTGGGACTTTGACAGCCAAAACCCTAACATCGTCGTGGTAGCCGACGCATGCTTGGTATTCATCAATGCCTATGCTAGTGAAGCATTTGATCGACCTAGTATCGATGACGATTACTCAGACACATTGATCAATAATGTCGCCAGTAAGTGCGCCAACACCATGGTTATCATGCACAACGCAGGTATCCGTATCGTTGATAAGTTTGTCGATCATCCCAACGTCACGGCGATCATCTACGCTCATCTTCCCGGCCAGGACTCCGGTCGTGCTCTCGTCTCCCTCCTCTACGGCGACGAGAACTTCAGCGGCAAGCTCCCATACACAGTGGCTCGCAAGCAGAGCGACTACGGACACCTCCTCCATCCCTCTCAACCAGAGCCGCCGTTTACGGACTTCCCGCAGAGCAACTTCACCGAAGGGGTCTACATCGACTACCTCGCCTTTCAGAAGAAGAATATCACTCCCCAGTACGAGTTCGGCTTCGGCTTGTCCTACACCACATTCCAGTACTCGAACATGCAGATCAAGAAGAGCGCTCCTGAAGCATACAACGCAGCCTACCCAAGCGGAGTGATCCAGCAGGGTGGCCACGTCGACCTCTGGGCCGACCTGGTCGAAGTTACGGTGCAGGTGGAGAACACCGGGAAGGTCGCGGGCGCGGAGGTCGTCCAGCTCTACCTAGAGCGGATGGATAACGTCAAGTGGCTCAGGGGCTTCGAGAAGATTGTCCTCGCACCCGGCCAGAGTGAGACAGTCACTCTCAAGCTGAACAGAAGGGACCTGAGTGACTGGGACGTTGTCGCTCAGGACTGGAAGCTCGCAGAGGGTGACATCCATCTATTCGTTGGCGCGAGTGTGCGAGAGATAAGGCTACAGTGCTCGTTGATTTTGTAGCCTTCGTTCGCAAGAGAGCCAGTGTAGTCATACGCGTCAAGATCTTCTTTTAAAAGTTGTTGGATTTACGAGTCTTGGGAATCGAATCAAAAACTATACTGCTGCTGCTGCTGCTCAAGTTTGACGTAATGAAACTGCACAAGTGAAATATTTCCCCATGGCATTGACATATTTTAGAGACTTTTCCGGAAACTTGACGTTAGAGACGTTTCTCTATACCTTTTTTAAATTTTGAAAAACACCTCTTGTGAAACATCATGTCCCAGTCAATCCAATTCATTATACCGAAAGGATAGCCGGCAAATCCTAAGTCTCGAACGCTTCCCTTCCTATCTCGGGAACATCATAGGATCTACCTAGATCCCTCAGCTCTATCCTTGGCAACCCCCATTATCCTCCGTATTTCCACCTCGGCGATCGTCCCAGCAGAAAACTTTTGAAATAGTACCATGAAGCACCAGGTGGAAATATTGAGAGAAAAATGCTAGTAAATAGATGAGAAGAAGTAAATGCTTCACATGACTTATCTTTGAACACCTGGGGGGAGAGAATCACCCCGTCGTCACGGTGAGCCTTGGATCGGTAGGCTGCGAGTGGGTTGCGTAGCGCTGATACGTCAAAGCTAGTCTTCAGGCTTTCAGGAAGCCATCCATCCATTCACCCACACAGTTTACGTGCTGAATCAATTATCGTCAAAATCACATTCCTCTCGACACATACACATGAGAAGTCCCGTATACCTAAGCACTGAAAGATTCATAACTTGTTTTAAAACTAGGAGAGCAGCAAGTTCAAAAGGATTATCGTTCTATGTCTAGGTAGCCTTGTCTGCCTTCTACGTATCTCAACATTCAATCGCCTCCTCGATGAGGACCTCCCCGTCGAGTACCATATCCTCACTCGACTGTCCAATTGAGACGCGGTAGGTACCTTTATCCACCACCCAGCGGCCTTTCCCTTCATCCCAATGGCTGAAATTTTCGCATCCCAGGCTCAGCTTGGCCTGTCGACTCTCCCCAGGCTCGAGAGCCATCAATTTCGTGAATCCCTGCAGCTCACGCAGAGGACGGAAGACTTCCTTGGTGGGGGCTGAGATGTACAGCTGAACGACCGCATCGCCCGCGCGCTCTCCGGAATTCGCGACCGATAAGGTGACCTCAATCTTGCCTCCAGTAGATAAGGAATTCGGGCTTGGTAGCGTCAGGTTACTATACGTAAAAGTGGTATAGGAGAGGCCATGACCGAAACAAAAGAGCGTTGGGATCTCCCTTGTTGTGTAGTGACGGTAACCGACCAGAAGCCCCTCGGCATAACAGATATTGTCGTTCTCACCGGGGAAGTTGCCGTACGACGGGTTGTTCTTCAGGCTGATTGGGAATGAGATGGGCAGTTTGCCGCTTGGGTTCACCGTGCCGAGCAGGATGTCTGCGAGGCCATTCCCGAGCTCGCTGCCTAGAAACCACGATTGCAATATAGTAGATGCTTTGGAAGCCCAGGGCATCTCGACTGGACTTCCCGAAAAGTTGACGATAATGGCTTGAGGGTTTGCCTCAAGAATGGCGGATGCAAGGGCATTTTGTTCTGGTGGTAGACTATCAGGTTTCCGTCAGTACGCTGATGATGAGACATGCATTTACTTGGATCCGCGTGCCTCATGTCCGCTCTATCAAATCCCTCTGTCTCCTTCTCCCCGTCTGTCCCGAGACACAGGACGACAATGTCTGTCTCGCTTGCGAGCCGGACTGCGTCGGCTATCAAGTTGGAGTTTTCAACTTTAAGACGCGCGCCAATTCGAAGGACGCCAGCTCCAATGTCGCCGGGCTTGCGATCAGGAAATGAGCTGATGCAGCTGTACTGTATTGAGATGCGGTATTCCGTATCAGCCTTCAATGTCACTGTTGCGCGAACCTCGGTAGTGCCCATCCCTGTACAATATTAGCATCATGATTCCTGCTCACATCGTTTCCTCTTTCGTCTTCTCTCCTCCGATCTACAGAACCACCCAGGCTCCACTTACCGAAAAAGTGTCGAGATTTCTTCTGTTGTGTCCAGTTGTCCACGACCAGCTCATCGTTTACGAAGAGCTTTGCTCGGCCCGTTGTGGTGATTCCGAACTCATACTCCCCCCCTGCAGAAGGTACAAATGACCCTGAGCAAATAGCGTAGGTGATGGGGAGTGCCACGATCGGGACACTATCAAAGAACATCATCTTGGAGCTTTCGCTGGTGATCTCGGCTATCGGCTTTGGCGGTTTGTCGCTGTCAAGATCGCCTAGGCCAGAAAAGAACTTGATATCAAGGCCAATCGTCCCAGCAACTGTTCTTGTTTGCAGTAGAGGAAGCAGCTCATCGGAGTAGCAGCCCTGGGCAAAATGTACCTCCGATTCTGGGAATACCTTTTCCACCCCTGCTCGAATGCCGTCCAGAGCGGAGATGAAATAGTAGGCATTCACACTTGCCGAACCGCCTCCAGTCGATACGTTCTTCGTCGCATTTGGCCCTATGACGGCAATCTTGCTGGGGGCGACCAATGGCAAAAGGTTCTTCTCATTCTTCAACAAGACAATGGAGGCTCCAGCTGCTCTCCTGTTGAGTTCGCGGTATCTCTCGGAGTTGTCCTCCCCTTCGATCGCATTTTCAGGCGTGCCAGACTTCTTCACTTTTTCAACGAGGGCTAAGATACGTGCCGCTGCGTTGTAGACCACTTTGGAGTCCAGCTTCCCTGTTTCTAGTGCCCTCATTATTCGATCGGGTCCCCTCCACAAAGTAGCACCAGGCATCTCCAGGTCGAGAGTTGCGTTCAATGCCTCCGCGGTCGAATACGTTCCCCACCAATCCGACCTGTTCACTCGTGAGCATAGATCTCCAGACCAGATGTTTAAGAAAAGAACAAGATGCTCACATAATAACCCCATCCCAGCCCCATTCTTTCCTGATGACTCCTTCCAACAAGCCTCGACTCTCACTGACATGCTGCCCATTGACTTTGTTGTATGATGCCATAACAGCCCATGGCTTGCTATCTCGAACGACTATTTGGAACGGTTTGAGGTAAATTTCTCGGAGGGGCCTTGAAAAGTTGTCAGAAGAATACAGATTAGGATGATGCAACGTGTATTGGGTTTCCCACCTCTCTTGGATAACAACATTCACCTTGGTCCGCTTCGTCTCCACGTCATTGCAGACGAAATGCTTCACTGTCGCTCCCACACCTTGTTCCTGGATGCCATTGACCAAATTTGAAGCCAGATGCCCAGAAAGGAAGGGGTCTTCGGAGAACGTCTCGAAGTTCCTGCCTCCCAGGGGCGACCTATGTATATTGACTGTGGGTGCCAGAACGAGACTGCAGTGGTACCGTTAATGAGGTGAAAAGTACTAAAAGCAATGCTCTCAGGACATACTGGACTCCCTTGGTTTTCGCCTGTCTGCCCATCTCCTGACCGATCTCCCGAAGAAGGCCAACATCCCATGTGGAGGCCACGCCTACGGCACAAGGAAAACAAGGTGCTTTACTTCCATTGAAGGTTTTGATGCTATGTATAGAAATGTCAGTTTCAAGTAAGACCCAACCAGGATTGAACATTTGGATCGCTCAAGGGCTATCTTACCCTCTGATTCCATTGGGCCCGTCGGAAACCTAGATGGCACACAAACACATCAGCAAACACGCCGTAGTCCTGGATGTATAGCTGTGCGTTATCATAGTCTCTTCGTCCAATTACATCATCTCCAATTGAAGGGAGGACTACGAGGGGATAACGTTGGACAAGACATCACTCACACGGACTGAAGGAATCCCATGCTCTGGCAAACCTGGTATATGCCATCTGCAAATTCGGATCCATCAGCACTGGCTACCTTGCGGTAAATTTCTGATTAGGATACATTTACTCACAGGTCCTTTCCTGACAATAGACGCGTTATATCTGCCAAACTAATCTTCTCCATGATCTGCAGCTCGTTTCTACGGACGATGATGTTCGCCTGGATTGATGACTTGAGGGGCAGTAATCTATGTGAGAATAAACAAAGAGCGACATAAAAGTCAACACTGGAAGGTCCCTCACTCAGGAAGCCAGGGTCCAGTTGATTTTGGGCGGATAGGTCACCGCCCCCACCTCCCTAGTTCGGCGACCCCGCTATTTTTCCTCACTCACTAACACTTGATCTCTGAATTGTTGTTGATTATTCTTTGATTTCTCTGAATAGTATGGATACTGTAGATTTAGATCTAGCTTAAATTGAATCTTTCTCCATTTTTCTTATACATAACTTCAATTGATATCATTTTACTTTAGATACTATTTTTCAATCCTCCCAAGACACCTTCAGGATGAGGTTGAATCCCTTGTTCGTTGCCTCTGTGTAGACATAAGACAATCTAGAGCGAGTTGCGTATTCCGCGTTACGCTGAGCCTTGCTGCATGCCACGTCCGCCACGTATGTCTTTCGCAGCTGAATTGTCACAAGTATTTGGGGATTCGGAAGAACCATCCCCTTTCTGGCAGAGCTGTGCCCTACGATTTCCCCCTCATCCCCCTCAATTAGGCCCCGAGTGTGTTCTGACATACCTTCGCCCAACAAACTCGCACCTGATCTCAGGCCATCTGCCTCAAGCGGTCCACCTTGGCCGGTTCTTATGGGCCTCTAACGCATTTGGTCCTCGTCGGGCCGGTAGTGTCTGCGCTAACGGGCCGGCCGCACAGCCCTTTGGTGTCACCTGCACTCCACAGGGGGCCTACCGGACACGATGGACAGAAGCAGTCTGGTCTGGAGGTCTGGGGATGCGCTGCCGGAGGGTACGGGGGTGAGACAGCAGGGGAGAGATGTAAACAATAAGCACTACACGTCCCCCGTTGGCGATCTACAAGTCCTGCAACTTCCTAGCCCTGTTCTCCTCCTTTTTGAAAAGACCAAGCAAGAATCAATCCTCTTAAGTTTGTCTGTCTGTCTGTCTCTATTCAACCAACTTCAAGGACAGACTCACTTCTCTTTCACGATGAGTAAGCCGGAATCCGAGCATGTCGCCTCGATTAATGCTCCGAGTGGGGATGGAGAAGCTCTGAAGTTGCCCAGCGATGTGGACGAGGCTGGGAAATACATGCAGGGGATGGAGCAGATCACGTGGACCGAGGAGGAAGAGAAGAGAGTTCTGAGGAAAATCGATTTGAGAATCCTTCCTCTGGTCAGTTGCCTATCATTGTAATGTCGTTTGATGGGAGCATAGAGTTAACCAGATATTGCAGCTGTTTTTCACCGGCGTCTTTGGATACCTGGACAGTCAGGCCTTTGGTCTAGCCGCTCTTTTCGGCATGATCAAAGACCTGAACCTCTTCACCATTGTTTCCATCGATCCACTGGTGACTTCAACAAACAAGTTCTCGTGGTGTGCGTCTATCCCGGCCTTTGGGTCTGTTATAGTACGTATTCTTTCCCGACGCTCAGCAATCTTGAAACTTGTTACTGACTAGTCGCTAGTCCCAATATCCGCTGTTAGCAATCATCCAGCACCTTCCTCTGGGCAAGGTAGCAGGAGGGATTGTCGCCTACTCGGGATTCTTTGCCTTGATGATGGTTGTAGTGAAGAACTTTGCGTCCACTATGGTAGTCAGGTTAGTTCCAAGCACTCGGCTATGAATCCTAAGTCGTGATAGTGGCTAACCAAGTTATCTCGCCAGATTTTTCTATGGATTTCAGGTTGTCGGAACACCAGTGAATCTCCTCATCACCCCGATGTGGTATGTATTCCATCAACCCATTCAATTAAAGTCATGTTGTTGACGGTGCTTTCAGGTGGAAAAGCAGTGAGCAGCCTCTGCGCATCGCCATGTGGTTCGCTGGAGCACCTGTCGGTGCCCTCTTTGGCCAAGCATTCGACTACGGAGTCGTTCATATCCGTGGACAATATGCGGCTTCCCAATGGAGATGGATCTATGTCTTCGTCGGATCATTCTCACTGGTGTTCGCAGTTATTTTCCTGCTCTTCTTCCCTGATTCACCTATGAAGTCCAAGTTTCTCAACGATCGAGAACGCCAGATCGCTATCCAACGTCTCCAAGGCAACAATACTGGAATTCAGGCCCCAAAGTTCAAAGTGGAGCAAGTGTGGGAGACCCTACAGGATCCTCAACTCTATCTCATTGTGATTATTCTATTTTCGGTTTCTTTCGCGAACCAAGCCTTTGGAACGTATGTATATTTCCCCTCGAAGCGAGCGGATCCAGACCAGATCCCATAGGATCGTACTGTTTGTCTCACGAGCTGACTCTCCACTACTAGTTTCTCTGGTTTGCTTCTGAGTAGCTTCGGGTGGCCAACATTTCAGGCCTTGAAACTGTTGATGCCGACATCTGGGACCATAATTGTCTGCATGCTCTTGTCAGGGTATGTATTTTGAATCCAGATCCAATTGTGGCCCCAGATATTTGAACGGCTCTGACTAGAGATTGCAACGTCTGTAGAACTATCGCACGACATTATCCCAACCACCGTATCATTCTCGCCATGCTCTTCTTCCTCCCAACAATCGCAGGAAATGCGCTTATGTGGAAGCTTACACGCGACAATCGTTATGGCATCCTGGCAGGGTTGTACCTTGTAAGAAGCTCACTGTCTTAGCCCTCGCCCCTTAAAGGGACTATGTCTTGTTTTCATTCACTTTTTTTTTGTTGGATTTACAAACAAAGTATTGTATCTGCACTGGACTAATACCTGTCGCGCAATTCTAGAGTGTCACCTTTTATGGTTCTTACATCCAAGTCCTTGGTCTTTTGACATCCAACGTCGCCGGGTTCACCAAGAAGATTACTTTCAACGCTATCGTGTCCTCTGCTGCTTACGCTGGTGCTATCGGAAGCCCCTTTGCATTCAAGGGCCAAGAAGAACATCATGGATACCCCACGGGAATCAGCACTGTTCTCGGCCTTATCTGTGTTGCTGAGCTATGTCTTCTGCTTCTGTGGTACGTTTAGTTTTATACCTATTTCCTTCTTCCTCCGACGTCAAGATGAAATGTACTCATCTGTACCCAACAGGTTCTACTATAAGCGGGAAAACGCCAAGAAGGCGCAACTCTTGAGAGATGCACCACCGGAGTCTACCCAAGTCGAGCTTGCGTTCCAAGACATTACCGATCTCAAGAACCCGTACTTTGTCTATCACTTCTAGGCAAGACGATCTTGAGGAGGATGGCACATTTTGCTGCACTAGAAGCGAACCTCGCTTTAGGAATGTGTCTGCGCGTCGTTTGTCATCTCATACCCGGAGCTATTCTTGATCTCGTGATCATTATCAAACTGTTAAATGTGCATAATTTAGGTACTGACCTATCAAATCTTTGTGATTCCTCGATAGCAATTCAATAGCATCGTGCAATCAATTATCGCTAGTGAATCTCGTTCCTTTTCTTTCCTCCAAATCTTAACTAGTGATCCGTACTGCTGCCTCGTTCTCTTGACGCATCTCCGAACCCCTTTCTCAATCATCTCATCTCTATTATCTTTTATCCCCAATCTCGTCGTGTTCTGGTTCATTGTTTGACACTCACATTTCCGTAATAATACTATCAGATCTCCAATGTCATTTCCAACAGTGGCCTCGATAACGATTTATCAGTCGGATGAACTTATTCCTCCTGTCTACCACAGTACAATGCCAAATAATTCAAATACTGCGCATCTAGCATCGCGCTCTATCTATTGCAGGGTCAAAGCTATCAGCTCCCTATTATTAAATTCGATGCAGCGCTGGTCACGTAGCCGTTCGAAATAACAAGACGTTCCCAAAGAGGATATAGATGGTTGAAAATCATTGATGTAGAAATTCATCAGAGACTTTTAGCCTTGTAAGCAAGCACACGGCCGACGCTGAAGCTGAAGATACAGGTCGTGCACATGTAAGGCCGCGCCTTCAATAGCCTGACTTTGAGATCGACAGATACTAAACCACGAATGAATGAGCTCGTCAGATTCCCCTCCTATATCGATGCTTCTAAGCTCTCTGAGCAGGGATTCCTTAGTGGTAACCGAATTGGGTGGGTGCCTTCCCGGTCCTCTTGCGGTTCAAAGACATTCCATCTGGGACATGTGTTGTGCAAGTAGGTTGGGAACTTCCACAGTTGGCACGTATTCCGGAGTGCGAAGGGCTGCGGTGCCGGTTGATGTCGGATTCACAAGCCCAGACTGACAGATTCAATCAATTGAGCGCGAGTACATGGATTCCATTCAACGAGGATAAATGTACATGTTGGTTTCGGAGGCATTTGACACGATTTTGTGTACAATTGGGCCGAATGCGATGATGAAATCTGGTTGGATGCATGACTTCACATAGATCCTCCACAACGATGAGAATTAGACAAGCTTGCCCTTTTTACGCTAACATGTTATCTGTTGATTTGTTGATGTTGTTCTTCTCTCGCCTATCCAATTTTACAGATTGCAAGCTTAAAGTAGGGATTCGAACATGATTGCTGTGGAATTGAGGAATATGAAGATAGGGGGGATGATAGTGGCACAATCTGAAGCCTACACAGATAGCTAGTAGTGCCAACAGACCAATTGTCTACATGGTTATCAGCTATATGCATGATAGCCTACAAGTTATCTGTTATTTCGTTGATGCAGTCAAAAAATTCAAGAGTGGTCCCACTTGCCACAAAGCTTGCCACGATATCGGCAATAATAAGCTTGCGCCGTCGACGGTTCTTGATTCCAAATACAAAAGAGAAAAAACAGAAAAGTCACAAAGGAGAACAAGGAAGCTCCTCCGAGACAAGTCCTAGCTTCCCAAGACCTGGAAAGTGGAGAGTCGGAAGATTGGACGGCCTTCTTGTTCGCTTGGCGAGCTCCCATGTCCTCGGTAATGATACAGTATCATTGGGCTCCTAAATGAGTTGGCGATACTTCATGAAATCTTTGTGGGGACGGTCATGCATCCCCGTGGGGACGGCCACGGAATAATCTTCAAACACAAGCCTTCGTGCATGCAGCATGCAACAGGCAGCATGACTCTGTCTAATTTCTCTCCAATTATCATCGCCATCCGTTGGCCAGGCGTCGAATTCACGGTCAGATCCCCCGCAAACCATCCACAGCCACCGGTTAGCTGCACTAGCACTGACTATTTGTCATCCGGCACGACTGTGCGGTACTTTTCCTTGCGCTGGACGTGCATGTTGTTGTGAATGTGAAATTTGAATTTGAATTGAATGTCGATCCTGCATCTATAAAGCATGGCGGACGCCGGACTCCTGATCATGACTTTCCCAAGGTCGCTTTCTCGTTGCGATTCACTCTCAAGATGGCCCCGTATCTCCTCACCTGTTGGTCACTGTTCCTGTTGCTGCAACAAGCTTGTGCTAGAGCTACCTCTGGGAATTGTAGCACATCGCCAACATCGCCAACATCGCCTACATCGCCTACATCGCCGGGAAATTCCTCATCACTGTCCTGCGATGGAGCTTCGCTCAAATCGATAGAACTGTTTGGTGCGGAAATATTGTCTGTCAGCGCTGCTCCCAAATACAATTCCACGGAACTCAACGTGAACCCATTTGGCTTCCTCACCGTCAGCTATTGCGTAGCCAACATTACCTACACCCATCCCGGATACAATAATACCATTCTGGCAGTAAGAAAACAGTTCAGTCTTTCTAAAAATGAAGGCTAACATGTTATACAGAGTTTCTCTATCTTTACCCTGTCCTGAGATAGTCTAGCAACGAGGTTGCGAGGCCAGAAGTAGTCTCAATGGCTCTCCGGCTTTCGTGAGCGCTCTTAGATATCTAGATTATCTTCACGCGTCTTGCTGAGAATTTCTTCCTAACAATTTATAGGTTCAAATGCGCCTGCCCCTTGACGGCTGGAACGGACGGTTCTTAGCACTAGGTGGAGGAGGCTTTGTGGGGGGCGACTTTTTGTCTTCCGGTCCTGTCGGCATTTTAAAAGGCTACGCAGTGGCTATCACGAACACAGGACACGACAGCGTCACTGGCGATCCAAGCCTCTGGGCACTCGAGAGTCCTGGAAATGTGAACTTCCCGCTTCTTGTCGACTTTGCCTCCAGGGCTCTTGATGATCTACCGAAGATCGGCAAGCAAGTCATCAAGAACTTCTATGGCAAGCTACCATCATACTCCTACTGGCATGGCTGCTCTACTGGAGGAAGACAAGGTTTGATGTCCGCTCAAAGATATCCACACAACTATGACGGCATTCTTGCAGAAGCTCCTGCAGCGTACTGGACCAAGTTCCTTCCCGGCAATTTCTTTCCCACTGTCATCATGAGTGAAGAAGGCTATTACCCTGAGAACTGTGAGCTCGATGCGTTCACCGCAGCCGCAACAAAAGCATGCGATGAACTGGACAATGTCAAAGACGGCATTATTGCAGCTCCAGAGCTATGCAAGTTCGATCCCCATGATGTCGTTGGACAACCGTTCGATTGTAACGGCGTCAACACCACCCTAAGTGCTCAGGGCGCCAATGTTGTTGCAAAGATTCTACAGGGCACTTTCAGGGGCAATGGCTCGTTTCTCTGGTATCCATTCAACAAGGGGACCAACCTCAAGTCCGTGGCCAATACCACTGTGGACGCATCTGGCACCAGAGGTCCGAATCCGTTCCCGCTCGCCGACCAGTGGCTTAAATACTTTGTCCTGAAAAATCCAACGGTCGACATCCAGAATTTAACATATGAGGGGTTCGAGACTCTCTTCCACCAGAGTACCCAGGAGTACGATTCTATCATTGGAACGGGCGATGCTGATTTGAGCGCGTTCAAGAAGGCTGGAGGCAAGATGATCACCTGGTACGTTAAGATTTCCATTCCTATCCCCACCCAGTGGACTTGGTGTCAGGTGAACCTTTGAAGGTCTAAGGGATGTTTCTCAGAAGTAACCCTACACACAATCGCATTTCATCATTCTCGTAAGAACTGAACCTAATACCACCATTACTACAGGCACGGCACTCAGGATGAACTCATCCCTGCAGACGGCTCAATCGACTACTGGAACAGTGTCAACACCCTCGTACCAGGCGCGGACGACTTCTACAGACTCTTTCTCGCGCCCGGCCTTGGGCATTGCAGCCCTGCCGGTATCACAGTCACACTCACGGGCGGCATCAGCGGAGGCAAGGGTTATTTCCCTACTGACCCCCTTGCATCCTTGGTTTCGTGGGTGGAAACGGGCGATGCACCTGCCACGCTCCCGACTTTCGAACGTGCCACGAACAATTCCCAGCCGCTCTGCCCATACCCGCTGGTTGCGAAGCTGAATGCACAGGCGGATTCACGTCTGGCCTCTTCGTACACTTGCGCAGACTCATACTAGGCGTCGATGGAGGAGACTGGCAGACATGTAGGGATGGAATTATCTCAGTGCTCAGTGTAAATAATACCCTACATATCTGGAAAAGAACGTATAAGAGTGCTGAGCTCCCAATGAAATGCCAAAATAACGGGTTTCTGACTTGTTCGTGCCAAGTAAAAACATCATCGCTATCGAGCTGGTGAAGTTTGCTGTTGCTGATGAGGTCCCCAGTCAGTATAAGCTTGAAGGCTTTGCCGTATGTTGAGATTCTAGCATCGAGTACAGGCTGGTCCCGGGATAAAAATGGAAGGCAGTAGCCTTGGCTGTGGTTTCCATGCAGAGCGTCTGTGAACATTTGCGTAGCATTTGACAAATTCATCAAACCAGCTTTTACATGACGGTATTAAATGCCACCCACGTACGCGTTCAGTTGGCAAGACCGTGAACATAACGAGCTAGCTAATGGATGTACCTTAGCATACTCGAATTAAGTCGCAACTTATTCACTTAATCATATCCTTTTTTTATATCATTGGAGGAAGAGTGGGGCAAGTCGGCATCGGTGGCTTTGCACTCGGAGGAACAACTTCAGTTCTCTCCGCGAAGTACGGATGGGCACTTGATAGTATCTTGGAGTATGAGGTATGGGCCCCTCTGTCCTCAGATTATTGCTTGATAGCTTACTAGACAAGATCGTGCTTCCCAATGCAACCGTCACAACTGTCTCAGAAACACAACATCCGGATCTATACTATGCTCTTCGAGGCGGCGGCAATAACTTCGGCATTGTGACAGCATTTAATGTGAGCGTCTTTCCACAAGGCCCTGTTTATGCGGGGTCGCGCACATTCACCGATGAAAACGTGGAACAAGTTCTCCAGGAGGCCGAGAATATATTCACCTTGGAGGATGCAGAGGATACCAATATAGTCCTTGAGTATCGGTACTCTTTTTCTGCTTCACGAAATGTCGGCACTATTAGCACCACGCAACGATATCTTGAACCTGTTATGTCCCCGCCTGTGTACGACACTCTGAATGCCATTCCGGCACTGGGAAACCTTACTGGAACCATCAGCAGCTTAGCGAACTCAACAGGGAATGTTTCAGTGCTAGGGGAAACGAGGTACGTCGAATTGATGACAGAAGAGACTTGGACATGCGTGAACACTAATTCTGTAAAAGGTCCATCTTTGCCTCCTTGACGCACTACCCATCTGTCAAGCTCGGAGTACGAGCCATCGCGCTCTTGAAAGAAGAAACGCTGCTCCTTAGAAAATCTACTGGTATTGCCTCGACGCTGATCACCTACTCGATTCCTACCACAGCAATTGAAAGCATGAAGTCCCGAGGAGGAAATTCTCTAGGCATAGATGTGGAAGGTCACCTCATTAGTAAGTACCCATACTCCGCAAGTATTGTCTTCTAACAATAGTCCAGTCAATCTTCTCTCCGTAACCTGGCCTAGCAACACTGATGACAGAGCTGCACATGCGCTCGTGACTCGCTTCATGGAGGGCTTCAAACGGGCTGCTGAAGAACCCGATGTCTTGCATCCTTTCGTGTACATCAATTATGCGAACAAAGGAGATGATGTTTTCGCTGGCTATGGTGAAGATAACAAGAAGCGTCTAATTGCGATTCAGAAGAACATCGATCCTTATGGTATCTTCACATCGTCCGGGCTGTGGCGAGGATTCTTCAAGCTGCGTTGAAGTTGAAGAATTGAAAGTTTTGGGAAATGTGTTTGGAGGGAACAAAACTTTGAGAATGGGTGGAACAAATTCTGTCGCCTGTTTGTCAGCTGTAAATATGACCGTAGATCCACTGCGGTACATAGCAGAATTACAACTACGAGTATGTGATATCGATATTCGATTCTCAGCATGTTCCTGTTCAAATTCGACGACGAATTAAAGAAGCTTGAAGCATTTCTGGCTTTGGTGTGAACTTGAAGAGGCTTCTGAACAAACTATAAGATGCTGCGATACCGACTGAAACCGCTGCCGATTGGTTTGATTGACTACCCTCTTATGCCAGGCTTCCCCTTCCGTAAAATGTCTCAATCTGTGTCCAAACACGATGAGAGCTTTCGAAATATTCCACTTGCGATCTCCTCAGCTGCATCATACCAATAACAATGAATCCCGCCTTTACCCTCTACAACGACAACCTGAACACCAGATTTCTTGATTGCCTGAGCAAGCCTCCTAATTCCATGCGCAAAAATTTCCGTATCACCGTAATCAATAATCGTCTGGGGAAGGCCCGCAAAAGTGTACCCTTCAGGCAGATTATCTCTTGCCGGAGATAGCAGCGTGGCTCTCAGATCCAGGCGGTTTTGAGTATACTGGTAAGCCGCGCTACTCAATATCTCAGGGTTCAAGACGTCGTATTTTAGCTTCTCCGAGTCCCCAAGAAAGTCGTCCACGAGATCTACAAACGGTGATAGCAGTGCTGAGGAGCCAGGTAAGTCGAGCTCGTGGCGTCGAAGATACAACAGTGTTGTGAGTACGATTCCTGCGCCTCCGGAGTCTCCCATGATACAGATATTTTTCGCTGAGTAACCTTGAGCGAGCAGATAGTAGAAAGCTGCTACTGCATCCTGAAGGGCAGCCGGAAAGGCTGTTGCGGGGGTGATTGCTTTCCTGAAATTGACTCCGAAGATGGGGATTGAGGTTTTTGCCATAAGGACGTAGGGTAAAGGCGACTGGATTGGATGACCTTGAACCATGGCACCGCCGACGAAATACATCATGACTTTCTGATTTGCTCTTTGGTCGGGAGATATATCAAGCAGAGGAGACGGCATGCTTTCCAACCATTGCCAAAAACAAGGCACCTCCTCGGGAGCGACTGAAGGATGGATCGCATCTCCGAATAACTTGTCCGGTCGTGGTGGAACCTCGACATATGATGCTCGATGAGCACCTTGATCAGGTTTGAGGCTTCCTGTGCTAGACCTGGCTTTCTTTGATAGAACATCCATTACTGGGCGAGTTCCGGGGTTTAACGCCCAGACAACATTTGCAATGAGGAATCTAAAGATGCGAGTTTTCCAGCTCCATTGTCGCAAACCGTATTGAGTTTTGCCGAAAAAGACGTCGGCACTGATGAGAAGGAGGTTCAGAGGTAGGAATCCCAAGACGTAGAAGACGCGAGTGCATCGAATCAGATGTTCGGTAGTTGATGAAGTCCGCTGCCATGCACGAACACTTTCGTCGTCAAGGGACTTGGTTCTCATCCTGTAGTATGGTAAGAATTTGAGCTGAAATTCAAGAACTGTATAGAAGACTTAAAAAGGTTTGGGGCGAAGGATTGTTGGTAATAGGTCTCGGAGGCCGGATCTAGACCATCCCGAACAGGGTTATTTGCCGAGACTCAGCCAAACTGATGGTGCACCTGTCAACAAACAAGAGAATCGCAATTTTCTCTTCACTAACTCTCTTTATTCGATGGACTGATAATGGGGCTATCCACCACCAGGGACAGGAGATTTACCATTTACTATCTACCCATAGTGGAGAGGAGCCATTGTCAGTCCATTGAAAAAAGGTAGTAGCGGGCGATAGGTGAGATCTAGTTTCTGACTTTACGACTCAGGTCAAAAAATATAAAATCCCTTGTCATTTCATCAAACTGTAAAATCTCAAGTGGGCATTTGGTCTAGGTGGTGACAGGCACGTCTTAAATATGATTAAGCGAACAAGCGGAGGGAGATATCTCGTGAATAGCAAAAGGTTGGGAGAATACAAAGGTACAAAACTAAATGCGGTAGCTACTGTCTGCTGCATCTAGGTTGGATTTTTTATGAACCTGTTCATTCTATAGCGAGGATGCATATCAACATCTTCCAAACCCATCAAGTGCCACATGTAGCTATCCTCCCACCCAACCTGCTCGCAAGACAAAGCCCAACACTTCCCCTCCGCCACCTCATCGTAAGTAAACCCCTCAAACCCCCCCTCATCCCCATGATACCCCTCCCTAGCCCTCTCACTCACCGCACACTCCAAATACCTCGCCCCGACACCCTCCACTTCTTTCGCAACAGCAGCCCCAACCTGGGTCGCCGCCGCTTGAGCCGGACTCTTAACCATGCGCATGACCGCCCCCGCTCTAAACGAAACCATCTTCTTCAATACAAACCCCACATTCGCACAATTCATCGTCTAGATTCCCGTCGCTGCACCACCAGGATGGACTGAGAGGGCGTGGAGACCGCGAGAGCCGTAGCGTCGCTCGATCTCGTTGGCCATGTAGATGTTGGCGAGCTTGCTAAGAGTGTAGGAGGCGCTGCGATCGTAGTTTCCTTTATCAAAATTGAGGTTGTCCCAATTGATGTTCTTTGCTTCTCTGTGTTCCATAGATGAGACGACAACGACTCGGGACCTGAATACTGATGTGGATGCAGCGAGGAGGGAAGGAGCGAGTTGTTGGAAGAGGAGGAAATGGCTGAGATGGTTGACGCCCCAGTGTGTCTCGAAGCCATCTTTCGTTCGGCCTTCGGGTACGAGCCAGACGCCTGCATTGCAGATTAGGATATTCAGCTTTCCGTTTGCGGCGTTGGTGATCTCCGCTGCGCATTTCCGGACACTGTCTAGACTTGTTTGGTCGAGTTCAAATAGTTCTCGCTGCTTGTCTTCTGATGATGGGAGGATATCCTTCAGGGCTTCGCGTGCCTTTGAGAGGTTTCGAGCGGTTAGGAAAAGTCGTGCGCCGGTTTTGTGGAGGGCAAGTGTTGTTTCGAGACCGAGGCCGGAGGAACAGCCCGGAATGACGATTGTTTTGTCGTGGAGTTTGTTGATGAGACCTTCGTCCTCTATGATCTGGGAGGCTGTTGGACGGGCGTCACCTGCTCCCTGTGGATTGGCGTGGACCGCTGCGTACCGATTGTTGACCATTTCGAAAGGAGGGCTGAGAACGTTGCTGAGTTTGCTTGTTATGATATCTTGGTCTTCCTGGGCGACGATGGAAACATGAGATGTCTGGTGTCATGTAAAGAGTTTCCCGGTGTTGGGGCAATGCCACCTTTATGTACCATTATACTCTTGGCACTCACGGGTATTACTTGAACTTTTATCCAGTAGATCACTGCTGTGAGACTTTCGCCAGAGACGTTTTGAATTTTTTGCAGAGCAGCAGAGCCTCTCGATGTGATCGGATGATATCCATACCCGACTTCCGCAAACTCCAGGGTTCAATTTTGCTGTCATCGTGTGCCTCTTTGATCCTAGAACTGCTCGAAGGCAAGGAAGGAGACAGGGATGAAGCCACTCTCAAGCTAAAACATGGCTTCGGTACCTGTTGCTAAGTTCACGAATACGATCCGAATGGGGTTAGGTTGCTATCGAATTTCTAAGCTGCCGGTAGTGATACGAGAATGCGAGAAGTACGAACGTTTTCGCCGCACTAGAGACTCATATTTATCGCGCACTCCACTTTTAAGTGACTGTCGAGACACACGTGTCTATGCACCTTACCGAACCTGCTACTGTATTGCGGGAGGTGATAATGTAGTGGTAGGTGGAAGTAGCTGTGTAGACATTCCTGGATTCTCACCGCACCTCACGCAGCTACCCTTCGCTTATACTTGGCATCTCATAACCGAAAATCAATAGATAGCCACAACACCAAGAAAAGGTAAAAAGGAAACTGAAGATGGCTCCCGAGGAATCTATCGTTGCCATTCAGTATAAATATCGACATTGCAGTTATCTAGCCCCTGTCCTCATTTTCACCGCCAATTTCAGCACCATTTACCATTTCGTCCCGTGCCAAGTACAACTAAGCAGTCGTCGTACTAGCCGCCGGACTCGAACATGTCGAGATTGCAGACCACGGCAGAGTAGTCGTAGCAGGTGCTCCAGAAGCAATTGTCTCAGCCTTAACAAGAACAGGAATGACCTGTCCTGTGCCGAGAGAGAACACTCGGTGGTTGAGGACTATTCGATTGTCAGCACCTCTCGCAAATTCGAGACTGAAACCCAGCAGGACTCCAAGGATATGACAGCGCGAACGGGATTTAAATAATGGAAAACAGGAGCAAATACCTCTCAACAAACTCGCAATTTCCCCCGAATGACTCGTAACACTAACATACGTGCTATCATCACTGCCGAAAACATCATCCAGCACCTTTTTACTCCTAATATCCTGATCCTCTCTCACCTCCGCAAGTAGTGGTTTCCACAACTCATCCGTCTCAGTGAATCCCTCCTCAATTACATAACCAGGAAAGGATGACTGGATGTAGGATTTGGTGCCGCGACGATCACACGTATGGCCACTGATGCCTTCACGGAAGAATTCCTTGACGGTTGGGGTGAATGGTTTGCCGTTGGGCAGGGGAAGGGATGAGAATGTGATGTTGGCGGTTTGCAGGCACCGGGTTAGGGGGGAGCTGTAGTATGATTCTGGGAGGGGGGTTTTGGTTGTTTTGATTGCGTTGGCCCAGACTTGATGTTTGTCAGTACTTCAAGACCGGGTAAAGGGATGTGGCTAACGGGTTTGGGAGAATAAGCGATTGTGAGGGGGAAGCTTACAATTATTTGCTTTGACAGCCTGCGCGATTCCATTCGGTGTGACTTTTGCGTCAGCCCAGACGGAAGTGCCATTTCCGTCTTGAAGCGACCAGTAGCACTATTCCATCGTTTCAATGTCAGTCATCGGGCTTCTGAGTTATCATAGCCTCAACAATCTTTCCGTTGCTGAAAGCTGGGAAGCTTGGAAATGGGTTTCAAGCAGGGGGAAAAGCACGTACGTTCCACAAAGGAGTCCCGTAATAGCTTTCCGCAACGTTGTGGTATCCCTCACCATGACGTCCTAGGTACAACACTTTATACTGGACTTTCCTACCGCTTCCGCGATTGAGGCGCCAGACGTAGTGCTCGAACTTCTGCCTGTTTTGGTAACTTAGCAAATGTTGTTCATGCAATCCAATGATTCTTGGTTGAAAGATGTTAATCGACATAATGGATGCTAGTAGTGAGGAGAGAGAATGGAGGAAAAGCAGAAGAAACTCACCATTGTGTCCATCCAGGTCTATTCTCATCATCGGTGGGGTAAGTGCGGTTTATGAGGCCGAGGTTTGTCGTTGACTAAATATGACCGTTCGTCAATAAAATATCATCCAGAAGTATGACAGGATATATATGATCAAGTGAATTCGCCACGGTTTCCCGATTGGAGATATTGTACAGCCACGATCCACAAAAATCTTTCTCAAAGATTGCGAAGTTTTTCTGTTCTCTGTCCGCCAATTTAGGGAGATTTCACTCCCCGAGTCTCAAATCGGGAAAGGTCGTCAAAAACAAACGTAACATTCCCAACCTTTCCTCTCATCCTGATCCTCACTTATTTCATCCCACCCAACTCCATACAACAAGAGATAAACACAGAAAACAGACTCACATAATCAAACCCCGAAGGAATAGTATCAACCTCATCCTGCAAAAAGAACCCCGTCAAAGTTGTGTAGTTAATCCATTCTGATCCCCTAATTCTCGGAAGAATTGCTGCGGGGGTTGGTTCAGGCGCTGGTGCTGCTACTGGTGTTGCGAGGGTCGTGCTGGCTAGGCTTAGGAGACCTAGGGAGAGGGAGAGGGGGAGATGCATCTTGTAGTACCAGCAAGGAATAAGAGCCGTTACTTCAGCTAGAGTTATCCAAGGAAGGGAAAGGAAGGGGACAAGAGACAAGGGAGAGGAAAGGCACTGGGTAAAGAGTTCGGATGAACCATAGCCTTTATATTAAGAAACCAAGTATTGGAAATGCTCCAAGACTTTTCTGCATTTGCTCGCTGGTAGGTACATAGGTGGGGATACATGTATGTGTACCTGCGTAATTAAGCGTGAAGGAGGCTCAGGAGCGAATGCTTGATGCACGTGGATGGGAGGGGGAAATTATCGGTTGCGGATATCCACCTTCCTGATTGGGTGGAGCGGGGTCGATTGTGCAGGTGGTTGTTCCTTGTCATGTGATTGTCCAGACAGATATGAGGGGTTTAGATTCATGCAGGTTCATTAGGGAGGAGACAGTATTGTGTGAATGTTTTGAATTACGGGTGGCATTAAGGATGGAACTTGCTTGTGGTGGGATATCTTTGAATTTGGGGTCCGCGAAAGGGAAGCGAGACCTGGAAGAGAGGTGCGATAGAAGACCATGTCGGATTTAGCCAGAGGGAGAGGAACGAACACGTTAGAGGACGTTGGATCCGGAGATAAATGGTACAGGGTAAGAAATGAAATAGTCTTCTAAGATCCCAAAGCCAAGATCCAAATCATATATCCATGAACTACCTAAGAGCTATTACCTCAACACCACCCAAACTTCTCATTCGCAACCCAATTGATATCATCTGTCGAGCCCTCACCATACCACATCAAACTGGCAATGCTCTCCGCATCTCTCACAACATACTTATTCTCCACGCCCGTCCTCTTAACAAGCTTCTTCAACGTATCACTAGGATTCCACACATCCACTTCATTAAGTTGCCACTCCTTCGCTTGCGCTTGAGCGAATTGGAGAATGCCCTTCAATTTCTGGGCATTTTCTTCAGATTCGGTCTCATCCTCAATGACGAGTCGCAAGATATGGAGAGTATTTCCAGACTTTGGGACAAGAGGACCGTAGAAAGCTCGTGTCCAGATGGCCCAGACGCGTGAGCCTGGCTCTCCTGCTATGGCGCCTTTGATTGTGGGTGATTTGCCGAAGATTTTGTTGGTCACGAAGTCCTCGCGTTTGTGGTGCCATTGCATACAATCGTGGTTTGGGATGAGTGCAACGTGGGTCTTGCCGTCTTTGGCAGCGGTTGTGAGTTCCTTTCTTAGCTTCTGCTCGTCTAGAGCACAAAGAGCTGGGATGTCGGGGTATTGGAGGGTGCGAATATCTGTTCTCGATGGAGAGTCGGCGGGAGGAAAAGCGAAATGTGTACTTGGGAATGTGGCCCATCCGAATCTGGCGTAATATTTGGTTCCGATGTCTGAATAGAGGATACTGAATGGACAGGACTCGTGGCCTGGCATATTTGGATTGACCTGCCATGTTTTCAAGACAGGTGCCAGTTCTTTTAACATGCGGCTTGCGTAGCCCATTCCTCTGAACTTGGGTTGACTGAATACACTTCCAATTCCATGTGTTATCCCTTCTTTTATGACTCCGCCTTTGGAAACAAGAACTGGCTTTCTCAAGGATTCGCAGGCGGCGAGGATGGGTCGTTCATTTGGAGGGAGGTCTCGATCGACGAGCACCCAGTGTGTAATTCCCCCGTCTTTTGCCAACGGTACTGTTGTGAGGTAGCGCTCACGCTCAATATAATCTGGTAGAGGCAGGGCGGTTCCCCAGTTGGCGGCGTTGAGATTCCATGTTTCCAATCTTTCTTCGGGAGTAGGATTCGTCAGAATCAAGGAAGGAGACTTGGAGTCTGGAAGGTCGATGGAGCCGTTTGTTGGGGCGTATTCTCCCATTTCGTTACTTCGGTCTTTTATATTGATAATCGTTTGTTGATTGTTCTCGAGTCTTCGGATCTATTCGAATCTAGTCGAGTGTAGGAGAAAGAGAAGAAACTGTAGATAAGCTGGAACAAAGAGAGTTTCAAGAGGTCAATACAAACGCGCCGTCCGTTGATAATTACTGACAGAGTGACTTGATCAAGGACAAAGAGAGACAATGGAATAGTTCCGACAACCAGAAGGTCAGCAGACAGAAGAGGAGAGAAAGATATACTTCCTTGCTTGAATCGTGTGATGGGATGTTCTTCCCGTTCAGAGTTTTGCTCTCGTAAGGGCGCGCACACTTGACACCTAGTTCTGACGGCGATGACCCCTAACGGCAGGAGAATGCGATGCGGTGATGTTGTCTGGGAAAGAATAAGAATGTTTGTGGACTGAAAGGCGGAAAGGGAAGGTCGATTGGGCCGTTGAGAGCCGAGATATCGGGGTCGGAGATCGGATTTGCCCTACACCGCTCTGATCGCGGGGTGGCAGAATGGGGGAGACTGGTTAGAGTGCAAGGTGGAGGAATGTGGTCAAGGTTGGTACTGTAAGGATGCGGCATGAGAAACGATTGTCAGGGTCCCCGGGATGGGAGGGCAATGTCATTGGATGATGGATCGTGGGCTAAGAAAGTAGTTTCGAAAAGTGGATTTACTAGAATATTTCTAGAACATTGAATAATCGTCTGGTTGATGTAGGCGGAGTACGTTGTGACTATCGCTACCAGGTTGTTGATATGGTCCATTGCATTTCTCTCTTCTGGCTTCATTCTACGAGTGAAGCCGTTGTCAATGTTGGCTTCAGCTAGACCGGACCTGGAAAAACCTCTGGCGCCGACGCGATCCCGTGATCGATCGGCGATAAGATAGCTCGTAACCAAGGCGATGCCCTCTCGACTTCACCTTTGGTACTGACAGCCTCGTCTCGACACATCCAATGCACCGGATTGAATACTAAGCCGCACACATTCACAGTCCAGAATAGGATGCCGTCATGTCTGGTACATAATGAAGGTGAGTTCCTCACAACCCTTTTGCGTTCACTCTTTCCAACCAACATCTGCAATCGCCCTTCCATACCAGGAGGACAGCCTTGCTGGTCGAATCGATTTATACCTTTTCCCTTCTTTCAATCTCTGGCTGCTTCATGTACCATATACTTCGAACGCTTCTTGAGTGGAATTGTAGTGAATTCAGCTGATACCATGGAAAGCCCACGTCGTTCGTCACGGAACATATTCTCGTTACCTTCAAGGTCGAAGATCCCCCGCGATCACTCGAAGCAATCCCAAGAACCTGCACCGAAACTTGCGAACAACCCCGATCTTGTACCTGCAGCAGCAAAGAGCCTTAACGCTTCGAAGCCATCTCGAGGATCTTCTGTCCGACAAACTTTAAGGCAAAGCTTTAGTCGACTCCGTGCATCAAGGCTACCAGTCTCACAACAACGGAACAAACAACCGCCTGAACACCCGCCAAATTTGTTTTCACAAGAGCTCATGGACATGATTGAGCAGCAGGTTGCACGGAATATCGGCGGTCCCGTTCGGCAGCCACAAGCAGTAATCGATCTCACCTCTGATGATGAGGAAGATGAATTCTTCGAGGATGCACAAGAGCTTGCCGACGAGCGAGATGAGCATCGGATCAAACGCGAGGGACTCGAGGCGAGGAACGAGCTAAGACAAGAGCTTGAGGAGCGAAAGGGAGACCCATTAGAATTTGGTCAGGCAGAACAACCTCATCACCCACCTGCTATTCCCGATAATCCATACGCACGTGTTCGAGATGTCTGGGGTGATTACGATCTTGACGAAGATTTCGATGACGAGATCATGGCAGGAGCATTCGACTTCGATCAGGAATACCCTATGCTTCCGGCTCCAGCGGCACAGCCTCACCCGCAAGCACCACCTGCTATACCTGCCCTGCAAGAACCTATACCCGAAGAAATCATGGAGACTAGGGTTGATTGCGTCGATACTGTTGTCAATGTCTTTCCTGACATCTGCCGTGACTATGTTTCGGAGCTATACGGTAAAATCTCGCAGTCATCAGAACGATTGATCGCACATATATTGGACAAGATGGATAAGGGTTCGTCATACCCCAGTGCAAAAGAAAAGCAGAAGCAGCTGAAGAGAAAGAGAGATGTCGATGAGGACGCGGAGGCTGCTCGTAAATACGGTGCTCCAGACCGTATAATGCCAACAACTGTTGGCGGGATTCGAAGCTTCATGTAAGTGAATGAATACTTGGGCTTATTTTCTATTCAGACCTCTACGTGCGACTCCTCTTGGACAAAACTTACCATGTGTTTCGTTTTGACACTTCAGCTTGAATAATTGTTGGTGCTAACAATTTCCAGTGCCAAGATTTTGTCCATCGAGTTTCCTTTGACGGCAATGAACTTCATCAACGCGACTCTAAGCAGATCGGGATACCGTCTATTCTCTGCATACGAGGTTCTCGAAGAAGCCCAGAGAACATGGACCAGCAACAAACCATATCCAAGACTAAAGAATCCGAGGAAAAGTGATGAGTATACCGATGCAAAGGTTGCTAAATTTCTAGCTTCTCCTGCTGTCAACGGCTATATCGATCGTGAAAAGGTCGAAGTCTTTGAAGAGCTAAAAGCCGCGAGAAGAATCAAGCAGAAGGCTGATGCTCGGAGAGCTGCTGAGCGTGCGACCGAAATCGAAGAAAAGGAGAATCTCGCAAAAGCAGAAGCTGAAGGGACCATGTCGGAATGTGAGTGTTGTTGTTGCGACTATCCTTTGAACAGGATGGTTCACTGCGATGGGGAGACTCTACATTGGTTTTGCAGAGGTTGTGCAAAACGAAATGCAGAGGTCGAGATCGGCAAATCCAAATATGAGCTCAATTGCATGTCAACGGATAAGTGCTCTGGTGGATTTTCTATTGATCAAAGGTACGTCGATGTGCCCTCGTATTACACCTCTCCACTGACTTTCACAGGGCGCAATTCCTCGACGAAAATACTCGTGTCGCATTGGAACGTAACGAGCAAGAAGCCAATCTACGTTTAGCGGGTATTGAAAATCTTGAGAGCTGTCCATTCTGCCCATTTGCGGCAGAATACCCCCCGGTTGAGGTTGACCGCGAGTTTCGATGTCAGGCAGACGACTGCGAGAGGGTCAGTTGTCGCCTCTGCAAGCTTGAATCTCACATTCCCAAGAGCTGCGAAGAAAATGCCAAGGAGAATGGGCTTTCAATTCGTCGTCAAATCGAGGAGGCAATGTCTGCTGCCATGATCCGAAAATGCAATAAGTGTGGAACTCCTTTCGTCAAGGAGGAAGGCTGCAACAAGATGACTTGTACCCGAAATGGTTGTCGCAACATCCAATGTTACGTTTGCTCGAAATCTTGCGACTACAATCATTTCAATGACCCATCTCGAGGCGGCAAACTTGGCAACTGTCCACTATTTGAGAGCGCTGAGCAAAGACATGATGAAGAGGTTAAAAATGCCGAAAAGGAGGCCCTCCAGAAGGTCCTTTCCGACCACCCGGAGTATAGCGAAGAAGATCTTAAGATCAAGATGTCCGAAAACGTCAAGAAGGATGACGAAAGGCGCAAGTCAATGGACCCTCGCGCACGCCTCGAAGCAATGAGAGCGGCAGCTGGACGTCCTGGTCAGTAGATAATTTTCGATACTCGTCTGTCACGACTGTATTGTGTAGGAGTAGTTGAACAATGGGATATTATCAAGTGATCTACCCTTTGCGTTTCCTCATTTTCAGTCATCATCCACATCCCCTCTACATTACGGAAGTCAGTCACTTCACTGCTAATGAATGGAAGGCCTTCGAGCCATGAACTTCATGCAGCTTCGACCCATGATGCCCCGTCCCCCAGCAATGATACGCAGATTAAATGATCTTCCTGATTTCCCACAGCTTCTCAACCAACCTGATCCGTTGGTTCCAGCAAATGATGGTACGTGTGTCGAGTTCAGTTGGTTTCTTATTTTGTTCATCTTGACACCTTTCCAATTCACAGGCAACTTTCAATGGGCAGCCACTATATTTCTTATGGTACATTTCGCTGACTATTCATAGACATGGCGTTTGACTATGGTGATGATATGATGGATGAATATCAGTACCGGCCCGCTCGACGTGGAGTATGGCCGCTGAGATTTTTACGACCTCCACCACCAGCGCCTCAGCCTTATCCGCTAGAGGCTGATTTGCCAAACCCGGTAGCGCACCCAATGCCTGCTCCAGCCGGCGATGGCCCGGCTCCTGCTCAGAATAATGACCCACTGGACGACTTCTACCAACAATGGCGTGCGGAAGTTATGCAGCGACATCCTCCACCACCGGCACCAGCTCAACCACGAATCCCCGGGCATAATATGCCCGAAGTTGGTGATGTCAACCCAGGCAATGACAATGCGCGTCATGGACGACCCAGGACCAATGTAAACATTAACTTTCTACGCAAGAAATATGACCCAGTGCCTGTACCGGTACTGGACCTGCCAGTTGCTAGACCGAACGCTGTACGTCCCCCCGGGCAACCCAAGGCTCCTCAGGCGAATCCGTTGCAGAGAGTGGGACATCGACATCGCGGGCCGGATGGACCAGAACGTGCCGAAGAGCTTCGCGAGCTACAGGAAGCAGATGCTTTGCTTGAGCGCATCAATCAGATTCGGGATGCTCGTGCTGCAAGAGAAGCTAGACAAGCCGAGCAGGCTGCAAATGCCGCAAATGCAAGAGTTGAAGCAGGAGTACAAGAATTGCAACGAATGCGACGAATGGCTCGGGTACGAGTTGCCTTCGAGCAGGATCCTATGGATGGTGTGGTACAAGATGGTCCGGCCCCTGTGGCGGATGCTGCTCCACCTCGTCCGGCACCATTACGTCCAGCAGCTGCTCGACGCTATGAAGAACTTCATAATAGACTTCAAGCTCTCAAAGCTGCTCAACGACGAGCACGAACCCCGCCGCAGAATGCTGTTGTTGGGAACAATGATAGACTCAATCGTCGTCCCGACATTCCCGATCTTTATGGTCCACTTCCACCTGACGAAGATGGCCCTGTCGGTCCTCCACAGCCACCGCCTAGCCTTGGATTAGAGGAGCTGTACCAGCAATTCAACGAAGCCGAAGAAGATATTCGACTACTAGAACGTCGGAACCGACAAGGTGTCGTCAACGCACCTCCGGATGTCGAGCTACCTCCACTGCCAATCGAAGTAAACGTACCACATCCAGCTCCTTATGCACCGAACCCATGGAAGGTTGCAGATCGCCATCAAGGTCCAGAGATCGCTAATCCAGTCGCACCTGCACATGTGAGACCAGATGCTATCCCTGGCGGGAATGAAAATCAGAGACCAAATCCATTTGCGAACCCACCTTATCGACCTAGATTCTACGACTACGACCCCGAGCCACGATCTAGACGTCTACCTGAAATTCCCCATCCACTCGCTATTCCTTACGATGCCTATAGAATGCCTGTGCACGCGAACAACTTGAACGATCCACCTTGGTACCAGTATCACCCTGAAGCCGCCCTTCCCGTACCTCGTCAGATGGTCGGTAGAGCAGCCGGAGCAGCTCAGAATCGCGAAGATGCCCTAGTCGAAGTACGAGCAGCCGAAGCGCAGATAGCTCAAGCTCAAAAACAAGCCCGAGCACTGGCGGCCCAAGTGCAGGCACAGGCAGCCAACATCGCTGCTGGCCGTGGTGTCGCTCAACATCCCCCACCCCCTCGTCCTCCTCCTCCTCGTTATCAGCCAGGTCTTAACGAGTATCTCCCCATAGGCGCGGGACGGTTCTACGCAGGCAGAGCAGAGCGCAATGCTGCTATAGAAGCACTGAACGAAGCTCACGCTGGAGCTGAACAGGCTGTAGATGCTGCGCTGGCTGCTGTGCGTGGAGTTCCTCAGCCTGATATTGCTCCTGAAGTAAGATTCTTGCAGCGGATGCGGAGGATCAATGATGATGCGTTGAGGCATTTTAGAGAGGAGAGGGCGAGGCTTAATGCCGGACCTGGGATGCGGGAGCATGTGCAGGTTTATGAACCGGAGGAGGTTGTGGAGGAGTATGAGAGTGATGATGGGGTCGGAGGGGGTGAGGGCGAGGATGAGGTCTAGACCTGGGTATGCGCTGGACCTGCGAACTACTTGCAAAACGACACCATACAAGAATAATTTTCTTGCTGTCAAGGGCAGAACATCCTTCCACAAGACACGACGGCGAAGCCGACTATTTACGACGTCACGACCGATACGACCTTCTTTTTTATGTACTTGCACGCGCTTTTACTTCACTGCATTTCTGCCATTTGCTTTTGACGGCTACCAACGAGTGCGCGGAAAATGATAACGACATCCAGCCTTTGCTTTTACTTCGCATTTTTACTTCGCCTTTTTGACGTTTTCCGCTCGTGTACTTGTTGGTCTATTACGGAGGATACCCATGCTTTTGCTTTTCCTTTGCTTTTACTTCACTTTTCATTTTCGCCTTCTTCTCTGCAGCTCGGACTTTCTTCAGGACTGGGATTTGCTATGGGACATGCTGGTCTGCATTTGGCGTAATCGTTTTCTGTTCTGGCACTTGCATTATGAAATGATACCTAGTTTGCCTTGCAAGGGGGGACGGAAGGAGAGAGCCATAAAATCGATCTTGCGAAAAGGGTGAGAAATAAATGATACGATAATACCATTGAAAAAAACCGCAATGGGCATACCAGCGGGTGATCGTAGATACCTAGCTAGCTAGGTGTAGATCCAAAAATAGGATGTGCTACTACACTGCACTACACTGTATATCGTCATGGCTTTTGATCACCAAATTGTTTAAGACTGCTTTAAAGTGAGAGTTGTTGAATCAGTTATGTAAAGATGGTATGTATAGCAAGAAGGATTCGGAGGATGGACAGAAAAGGGAAAGAAAAAAAACCCAGCGATCTTGAAGTTCAGGTCTCGCTTACAGTGGGGTACGCAATATCGTCAACATTCAACAAGAAAGTAGCCCATCCAGGATACAACACTGGCTCAGTTTGAACAAGTCAAATTTCTCAAATCACTTGATTGGTTTCGACTCTTGTTTCTCTTTATCTTGAATGCTGCTTTTATTATGCTTCTTTCTCTCGTTGACACATTATTGGTTTAGCATCGTCTAGCTAGCCATCGTCATCATCTTCATCATCATATCTGGATCATCATCATCAGCCAGGCAAACGCAATGTAATGCAAGCCAAAGCCCAGCACACTTCACCTCGCCCTCCATCAGTCCCCAACTCAACCCTCGTCACCAGCTTAACAATTCCCACTCGTCCCAACCGGCCCCGTCCACGCATCTTCCCTCGTAACCGCCGCACCCTCACAAGCCGGCACCACAAGCGTCCGATTAACACTCTCCACCACCGGCGCCTGCCCACAATTCTGCTCCCGCACATACCTATACATAACCTCCTTCCCCGCCTCCAAATACGTACTCACACTCCACAGCGGTCTTTCAGCCGTATACCCACCCGCACCAAGCGGAATGGCATTTCCGAATTCCCATTCGCCCAAGTCGGCGCTGGAGCCAGAGACGTAGATGTTCTCGCCGAAATAGGTGGAAGCGTTGACGTTGAAGATGATGTTGATCTGGCAGCTTGTCGTGACGTTCGGCGCGCCTGCTGCTGTGGCTGGGACGTAAGATCCCGGGGTCGAGGTGCCCGAACAAGTTGCTGGCGCGGGTGTGATGCGGCGGGTGTTCCAGGTAGGAGGGTATTGACCTGCGCGGCGCTCAGCCATCGTCACGAACGCCGCGTACGACCAAGTGAGATCTTCAGCCGAGAGGGGAGCGCCCGTGTTGCGATCGAATTGCTCAGCGAGGGATCCATCAGCAGGCGTGTATTTCTGCGCTATCTCAACGAATGAGTCGGCGTAGGCGGTGACGGCGTTCATGATCTGCGCGAATGGCGAGTTGGCGTTTCCAGAGTTGTATTGTCGGATTGTGACGGAGGGGTAAAGGTCTTTGAAGAAGGCGAGGGAGGTCGAATCCACGTAGAGGACGTGGCGCGCTTTCCATTGTGCGACGGCGTCGTAGAGGAATTCGGCGGCCGCGGTGGTGATTAGGTACCATGGGTTGCCGCCTTGGTAGATGTCTTCGGTGTAGCGGCCGACGGCGACGCCTTTGTTGGCGGGGATGCCGGCGTTGATGGTGTAGGCGGTGCGGAAGGAGTCGATGAGGGCTTTGAAGTTGGAGAGGGATTTGCTGTTGCAAGGTTGGAAGGTCGGGGAGTCGCACTGAGAAGGGGAGAAGTTTTAGATGGATATTTTGGTGAAGAGAGAGGAGATGGGGAGGTGATATGGGAAGAGGGGAGAGGGGAGAGGGGAGAGGGGAGGCATACATAAGCATCGATATCGAAGACCGAAATCGGTCCCAGGATCGAATTTCCGTCCAAGCCAGTTCGTCCATTATTCACATTGATATTCGACACAATGAATTCCCCATTCCAGAAAGTCTGCAAGAAACACAGCACCTCAGGAGCTTGATCACATCCCGCGCAAGTCACTCTGAGAGACTTGGCGAGCTGTGCCCCTTCGGCCAGAGCTCGGTGTTGGTTTTGCACGGTGAAGAAGCTGGAGCCTTGGACTTCTTCCCAGAGGTCGAAGCCAGTGCTGTTCCAGTACTGGCCGACGTAGGAAAGGTCGTTGGAGATGATGGGCCAGATTATCTCGCGAGCTTTCTTGGATTGTCCGTTCTTGATGAGGTAGTTACTGTATGTAATGAGGGTCTAAAATGTAGAAGTCAGTAAAGAATGACCACGAGAGCAAGAGCAAGTGCGAGATGGAGGTATCAGACTCACAAGTGCGCGAAGTGCCGGTCCGTCACGCTGAGGTCTTCCCCATGCACCGTTGAATCTCGTTCCGTCGACTTGGTACTTTGGCTCTCCGAGACCAAGACCAGCTGGGAGGAAAGTACCAGATGGGTTTGCGACTGTCTGTAGCACTGCTTGGGCGTGGATGTAGTCCTCGATGTAAGGTTGAAGCTCAGTCTTGCCGAAAAGGAACTCATCGACGATCATCTTCATGGTCAGAGCGGAGTCTCGAGTCCATGTGTAGAAGTCTGTTGAACGTTAGTAAGAACAAGGACAATAGCTGAGATGAAAAAATTGAGATCTGAGGATTGAGAGCAAATGGACAACTCCAAAGAAATAAAAAACAAAATCTCCAAGCCCTCTGAAAACGCCACCAAGGCTCTCCATAGCACAATCCGCTTGTCCACACAGATATCACGTCCCTTGATCTTCCAACCACCTCCCCCTCCCTCCCAATTTCGCAACCCCAATAAGCACCGCAGTAACCCGAAAACAAGCAACTCTCAGAATCTCAATAACCTCCGCTTCCCGCCAAAATTAAAGTCTTGGAGAAAATCTTCATAAAACTCACAAGGTGGATCCACCCTACTCGGACTAGCAACAACAAACCCCGCCCCCGCACCAGGAACCTTCGCACCATCGGGCCCAATATTATCCTTCACGCCCTGCAGCGAGATGGCTCTTTCTGTATTGATGAAAGAGGTGAGATCTCGTGCTTGGAGATTGGGAGGGGCTGGAGAGGCGGAGGTGAGGGAGAGTAGACCCAAGAGGGGTGCGGAGATGCGGGAGAAATGCATCGTGGTGGATGGATGATAGGAGATGTTAAAGACAAGATGAGCTTGTATGGCAAAGGGAGGGAGGGAGGGAGGGAGAAGGAGAGGGAGAGGAGTGCGGTGGAGAGAGTGTGTGTTGAGAGGAGTATCTCGTGTCGTGGGTGCTGTGGGTTGGTTATATATTTCTCTCAACCCTGCCTCACCTACTCATCCCTCCCCATGCAAGCAGCAATTCCGAAGAAATAGTACCTTTCGTACGAGGCTTAAAAGAGTTAGCCTCCCATCCCAGCTTCATTCACATTCATGTCATACTAACCTTTTACCTGCATAGAAGACCACCAAATACCTTCCTAAAGCAGTAAGAAGGACCCAATTTCGCGGTCATAAGAAAGCGACAGAAACCAGGAACAGCTCCCATCTACAAGCTCCAAAGCTCGAGGGTTCGTCCCATCTCCGGCCCGAATCCTCCCCCTAGCTCACAGTAACGCCCTCCAAATCCTGAGATCCTGCTTATTGATTGGACCATAGCCGATACATCTGCTGGGGAAGCGGGGTAGCAGGGGTTGTTCCTGCTTTAGCGTATGCGGGCGAAGCGGGTTGTTGGAGGGGCTCTGGGGCTTTTTGGGCTTGGACATGGGGAATTTGGCCGAGATGCGGATTGAGTGTGAGAACGAGGGGAGCTTGAAGGTTAAGGCGAGGTCAAGTGAAGCGATGAGAGGGAGGCTCAGGTGGGGGAATGGCCCCAGATGGGGAAGCTTGGAGTTTGGCGTCGGTGAGTTATGGGCAAGACTCCGAGGATTTGAGCGAGTGTTTACGGAGGCAAATATTATACAGTACTTCGCTAGGCCACACACTGGCACTGGCACTTCAACAATGCAATGCAATGCGATGTAATTGGTGGCTTGGCACGGGGATAGAAATCTTGCCTCCGTACTCATGATATTCTGTTGTGAGATTTTATAGTTCTCCCATGTGGGTGGACACAAAGAGAATGAGAGTACAATAGTCTCAATTGTAGACATCACATACAGAATCTAGAACAATTAATTCAAAAATGTAGTAATTTCAAACGGGCTAGTGAGGATCCTTGGAGGCGAGCCCAATCGCCCATCCTCTCGTCCCTAATTCGTCAATCTCAACGACTTGTGTCCGTGCCGTGTACCTGCATACAAACAGACATACGCACTATATGCCATCTGTTAAGCTTGCTTTCTTTTCGGACCGAGCTCTTGTCACTTTCATCCGACTTCACTTTCATGTGCCAGTGCCATAGAAGCTATGATGTAGATGGACGGGATGTGATAACCGTTTGCTCTGTTCGCATCGCTGGTTCTTTCGGCTTATCAATAATTTGAGGATCATGTTACTATGTTCCCTGACGGTATCGAACATAAGATCAGCAAAGAAAGTCTGTTTAGCTTGTTGTAGACGATGATCTTTGTGCGGGTTTGTTTCCTTCATCTACTAGTATATAGAAGCGAGCTTCCTTCAGCAAAGCGAGTAGTAACTTGATATACACATCCTTTAATGCAAGACGGTCTCGTAGACATCGTCGATCTGACGAAACATCAAATTAGCGAGAACGTCCCCAATCCACCCACCAGATATTTAGCATCCCTGCTCTTCTCCCTCAACCTCGCATACATAACCGTTCCACTAATCTCCTTCTCAACAGGATCCATATAGTACATTCCCGGCCTCAGCTCTTCTTCGAGCTCCAGAATGCCATCTTCAATCTCCACATCTTTGACCAAGCCTCTGCGATGATGCCATACAAATACCCTGCCCCAATAATCACGCTTTATCCATTTGTCTTCCTTCTCGTTACCATATCCGACGATAATTCGAAGGGATTTTGCAATCATGAGGGTAGTTGCCATAGGAAATGATCTCTCGGGGTAGCTGGGACCATATACGTAGTTTCGCTTACTTTTGTAAGTTTGCACACTGTCGATGATGGAGACGAGGTAGTCTCGAGCTTTGACCTGTTGGGAGGCAACATGTTCCACTGCACACCTGAATCCTCGAGAGTGGTAGAATCTGCGTAGAATCGGGACAGCGAATTCGAAGTAAGAAAGAATTATTATATCCTCGTGAGCGATTCCATGGTCCGACAAGGAGGAGAGGATGCGAAGGACCATTGCCATGTTTTGGTGGTTGACACAGGTAGAACTGTTCCGCAATGTCATGCAGTTTCCGTCTTTGACGTTGACAATAATTGATACTTTGCACGACTCAATGCTCTTTCCGAGGAATTTCGCGACCCAGGTCAGCATAGTCTGTCTTTCGGGAAGACAGCGAACGTCCTCGGCACTGCGGACTTTCAGTTTACCTGAATCAGATGGTTGTTGATGCATCCGATATCCAATAAGAAACGGAAGTCTCGCTAGGTCGAAGTCGATGCGACGTTGCTCGCTAAGAAGCAGGACAGGGTAGCCGCCATCCATGAGACGCTTCGTGGTACATCGCTCGAATTGCCATCTGAAGTGATTGCGCTTTCCTGCGCGGCTTTTTAGGATTACGCCCTGCTCATCGCCGAAGAGGGAGATTCTCGTCAAAGATGAAGAAAATAGTCCGCACATTGCAAAGAGCCAATGATCGTTGATCTGTTCAGCTTGATCCACGATGAGGACAGTGGGTGCAAAAGCATGAATGGAAGGGTCCTGCAGCTCGTCAAGTGTGGTAAAAAGTGCTGTGGCATCCTTGGGAAACGATGGCTTGGTAAGCGTGGTCGATAAAGAGCAAAGATTATCATAGAGACGATGGAGACTTGTCCCCAGTTGAACAGAGGGTGTTTCAGAGCTCAAGTAGGTCGCAATGCCGGCTAGTAGTGAGGATAGCACTCCTAGCTGTTTGGCGGTCGCTACTGCTTCATCAAATAGCTTCTTGGCTGCAGACCGAGATTTGGTAACAATCAAGACCCTCTCCATACTCTTCAGATAAACAATAGTCAAAATTGCAGCTAGTAGGCTTTTTCCACTGGACGGCGGGCCTCGAACGATGGACAGCGCAGAAGACCCAAGAAGATCTCGAAAGACAATTTTTTGACTAGACGAGCACTTGAGCATAGCAGCTTCGACAATATGCTCATTCCAGACAGCAGGCGTCCTTGAGACACGTCGAGCACCATGCTTGCCCATCATAAGAGCTGATTTGATTTCGTGGATAGGTCCTTCGACTCTTCTCTCCGTCTCGAAAAGCAGTTTATCAATCGCGCCCACGATGAATGCCACATTGGGTGATTGACGTGAGAACTCGAAAAACGGCAGGTACCCCTCTCTCTCGTAGTGGTATATTGCAGCATCCCCATATCGTTGACCAACGATGAGTGCAACTGTGCACCGCTTCTTGATCGTCAAATCGGCCTCGATGAATTCCCAATTAGCACCAATAACCAGGCAATCGTCTGTGACATAGACATCCCTCGCAGAATTGATCCAAGTGATGACTACCTGGCCACCAATCTCAGGCAGCTTAGCAGTTTCGCTCGCGTAGCCAATATCGAGCGTCACGAACATCAGCCAGTCAGTCGTATTGGGGCGATCAGATCTGCGAGGGAGTGGTTCAGTCCAGTAGTGGTAAATTTGCTTCCCATCAAGGAAACGCTTTCTAATTTCCGAAACTATGTGTTCTTCGTAGAGCAGGGCCCCTTTCAAGTAGAACTCGGCTTCTGCGTTGGACGAGAACTCAGCAGGGGGAAACACGATCCCAATAACTTCGTATGCAAGATCATGAGGAGCGTTACGCGGTCGACGTTGAGTTTCCGGTCCCACATAAAAAAGCACGGCTTCTGTCTTGTGAACTGTATCACACCAGTAGGGATACTTTTCGCAAATATCCAACGGTATGCTTCCTTGAGTAACATCATGTAGGATTCGGAGCCTCCAGAATGCTTGCAGGCCTGTCTGGCACGATAGCAAATAGCGGTAGCGGTACACAAGTCTCTCTTCATATCGGACTGTGGCTACGATTTGCAGAGCTTGAGGATTCTCAGTGCCTCTTCGTATCTCCAGCTTGCTGAGAGTTCTGCCAAGTTTTTGATCTGACGTATCAAGACTGTTGAGGCGCATAAGCCCGCAGGAGACGACAGATGTTGATTTCCAAGATATCTTCACCATTCGTTCCCCCTCAACCTCTGCATTTTCCCATCGCAAGTCGTACAGGCTGTTGGAGAAGTCCGTAGGTCCTAGGAACATGAGACCTTGTTCGGCAGCCTTCATAGGCTCCTTGGGATGGAAATCATGGACCTGCCGATCTTGGAATGCCGAGTCGACTTTATCAGAGACAAAAGCACCAAATTTGAATACCAGATCTTCCTCAATGGCGCTTGCATCTAGGTGGTAGTGAGGTTCATCAGAGGGTGACAAGCTGAGTTTGACGGAAGGATCATCCGTTCCTAATGTCAAAGTACATCAGTCTACGTATGGCGACAGTGCTGCAGCATACAGCAAAGATGAACAGAAGGTCTTGAATGAAAGAGATATTTGGGACCTTGACAGAAAGTCTCGACTTACCACCAGTAAAAATGAGCCTCGTTGTATTGATGCATTCCCTGCCTTCGGTCGACAAAACAGATCCAGCGCTGTCACGCACATCGAGGTGAAGAATATCAAATATTGCGATCCCTATCTGCGATTCGTGAACAGATTCGTAGGTATTGGAGGCTCCATGCTCGTTTCCGTTCATCAGATAAGGAGATTCGCTCCATATTCTATTGATGATTGGCAGAGCCATGGTGTCGTACAAAGGTATTGAAGATCGACACTGTGTCAGTCTGTAGCTGTCGTGTTGAATCGATGTTGCTGAAGAGAGGACGAAGAAAAGGCGTAAAAGTACTGTAGATGTGAGGAGGTACGTGGGTATGCGATGCTCCGCTGTAACATCGCTGGCCTGAATACATTCACCAATATCGTTAGGAGCGTCAGAACATGATGAAACTCCGCACCAGTACTAAACGCTCTCACCTCAGGAGATCTTGCAACCTGAATTGAGCGGCGCTGTCTGCCTAACTAAAAATTCCGGCTAAGAATTCGGTGTGATGACACGCTTCCTGGGATTCAAGGTGCTATATTTACTCGGCATACAGCTGAGGTATTCTGGGGATATCTGCTTGCGCGCCACGCATATGCGATGGCCTCGCAAAACTGATGTTGAAGAGTGAGGATCAACGTTCAAACTACATAGATCACAAGAACAAGTGTCTCTACTCTGCGTGGCGTACCAAAAGGGGAGTTGCGAAGGGGAAGATCAGAAGGCGCAATAAAATGAGGCAGGTGCTTGATGAGCTGAACGTCCCTTCCACATCGCCAATTTGATGAGCTCTTCACACTCTCTTGAAGTCTGAACAGCGCGGGAGTATGACATCCAGGTGCTCATGAGGTTCACTGGTATTGGTTGAGGAGAACGTGTCCAGAGCTGACTGAGGAGGACAAGGGATGGGCACAGAAGCTCGGGGACGAACATGGTTCGTAGCCATACGGATGTCGCTATCTTGCTACTCATATTAGACTGCTCAAAGAATAGTACTGCATATACGAGTTCATATTGGCTTATTTTTCTAGAAGCCTGCCTACGTTTTCTAGGGCATGCCAGAACGCCTTACGCTGTTTCCATGCAGTATGAAGGTATCATGAAGATCAGAAGTCCCATCAAACCTCACCCCATAAATCTTTCGTGTATCTGTTAACCACCACAGTTCCTTCACACCCTCAGATTCCCCTCCATCACCACCACCGCATTCCCACTGATCTTCACCCCCTCCACCTCCCTCCCCTCACTCCTCTCACCCACCAAAACCTCAACCCCAATAATACTCTTCCTCCCCATCTCCACCCCCTGCGTAACCTCAAATCTCCTCCTCCCACTCTCCCCTCGATTCAACGCCAAATAACAACTCAACGCAGAAGCCGCACTCCCCGTCGCCGGATCCTCCATCGCCACCTCCAACATCCTACTCCTCACCCTCGTCAACCCACCATTCGTCCAACCCCCCTCCTCAAGCACAACAAAATAATACTTGGCCACAAACCCCGTCCGCCACCCCTCATCCAGCACCCCATGAAAACTCACATCCTCACTAACAAGTTGCACGGCGCCCAGCATCTCCAAACTCTCCAGTCTTACAAGCAGGAACGTCATGCCCTGCACAATACTCACGATCGGAGCTTGCAGTTCAGCTTTCCGGATAGCTGGTAAGTGTGACAAGCCGGGAATAGGTCCCTCGAGATCGCCGATCGTGTGAGAGTGGATATGCACATTGTGCGGGATATCGGCTGACACTCGACTCGACATGTTTGGTTCGATGACACCTTGGCCATCTTCCTCGTCTCGGCGCTCATCGTCATATGCGAGTGCGATATCGACGCCTCCGGCTCTAGTCAGCAACCGTCCCTTTCCTCTCCCATGGCCTTTCCCACCGCCTGCGCCTAGTACACCGAGGACGTACGCCGCGGTCCCGATCACGGGGTGGCCGGCGAAAGGGAGCTCGGCGTCGGTGGTGAAGATCTCGACGTCCCACTCTGGGATGGAAGGGTTGAGTTGTTCGTGGAGGAAGATGGTTTCGCTGAGGTTGAACTCTGCGGCTATGTTTTGTTTTTGGGCTTGCGTGATCAGGTGACGGAGGGGAGAGGGGATCCGGATTAGAGCTAGAGGGTTCCCGGTGTAGGCGGTGGATGTGAAAACATCGAGAGTCGTGAAGGGGAGAGTCAGTGGGTGAGAGGGCGTGCGAAGAATTGGTGGCTTGTTGTGTGAGGTGTAGGATGTTGAGGGTGTGAGTGTCGGTGGAGGCGAGATGCTGGGAGAAGCATTGGAGTTGAGTGTTGGTGTCATATTCGCGACGTTATCCGTGTAAGACTCGGTCTTCCTCTGCAAAATTGGTACTCGAGATCAAATTGTGGCTGATCCTAGAAGGTCGATTTTAGGTCGCGATCCTGTATATGTCGAGCTTCAGATGCCTCGCGACTGATTTACTTGTCGTCTCTCGTCTCTTGCTTTCGGACAGCAAATATATTCGGGATTAATCCGAAGCCCCTTTCAACGCGGGGGATCGTCCTTCAAATAAGATCTAAAATCCGATCGGATTCTCAAACGCCTCTAGTAGGGATCTCCGCTAGTGTCAAATCCTCTGCGAGGTGCAGCTCAAATCAAGTATATCTCACTACCAAGCTTTGCTGCTCTATAGATCTGGATCCGAGATGTGGGTGCGATATGGCAGAGAAGGCGCTTGGATCTTAGGTCATCTTCTTGATCCGATTCCGGTCTGCCGGCTGATGTGACCTGATATGTATACTTGGTTTTGTTGTGCAAGGTATGGAGAGACAGTTGAGCCCATGAAAACCAAGGACCAAGAACCAGGTTTGAGAAATTCGGTCGGCTACGCTAAGAAATTTGTCAGCTCGCCCCTAGATCTTCGGCGGTTTGTAAGAACCCATCTGCTTGCTTCACTGCGAGCTGCTTTCCCACCCCTTTTCTTTCGCTTGTGAGAACAAGTAAATAAATAGATAAATAAAACAGCAGGTACCCAGAGACCCCTCACCTTGCAGATCGCATATCTCAGGGTCCACGCTAGCAGAGAACCTTGGCTGCATCCAAACCAAGCCAAGCTCCGCAGGGGTTACTTTGTGACTCAGCACAGTTTATATGACAGTCCAATGTCCTGCCAACTCCTGCCCACTTTCGGAATGTGTTTCAACTTCCAGGACAATCGCTAAGGCAGCTCTGAGCCCTGCAGCATCAGCGGTTCGTCATCCCCGTGACGCCTCGCTCGTCATATGTAGGCAGGCTCTGCAACTTTCATAACTGCCCTGGCAAATATGCCAGCCGTGGAACGTGGGAGGCAATAGTTGCAGTAAAGACTGGCTTCGCTTCCTCATTATTCCTTCATTCCTGCCATGGTTGTTCGAACTTAATCTATACTGGTTCTCTGTCGAAAGCAAAAAACAGCTGTCCAAGTCTCCGGCAAGTATACTTGCTCACCACAGCCAAGTCGCAAAATTGCCAGAGACATGCAGGTGGTTCATCTTCTACGGGCGCCGTTATGCAGGTACAAGGATGTGTAGATCTGAAAATATGGCTCGTGGTCGGAAATGTCTCCTAGGGTTCTCATTGGGCACTGGATCTGTGGCAGCGGGATGGGCTTGCACGTTCAATGGGAGCGTATGCTCCGGAAATGGTACAGTACTGGATCTGGCTGTTTCCTGCATTGATGCTGAATTGTGAAATTCGAACACAAAATTCAACGGGGAAATACTCATGTTCGTTTCGAGCTGGGCAGGGCCAGGAGTCAGACACATTCCAGACCTCGGAGTTCGAGGAACACAGTCATAGCTAGAATGGAATGGAGAAGTAAAGCGAAAAGGGATGAAAACACCGCTTTTGTTTGTTGCTATAGCCAAAAAGACCTCATTATTTGTAGACGGGGGTCTGAGAAAGACGCCAATGCAGATGATGCCGGTGCTTATTTTCCTTAACAAATATGCAGTCCCGCTTGCGCCCATATTTGCCTTCATTATATGTCATGATCAATCCTAAGACCATTCTTCCTGTGGCGTGCCCTGCGAAGCCATGATCAATGCAGCCAATTCCGCAATCTTGATGCTCAGATCCTGAACCTGCTGCTCAAGCATTGTATTATCTACCACGAGCGCCGGCCCTTCTTTCTTGCCCTTCGGTATATTCTCATGCGTAGGGCTATGCGCGCCATCCTCAGCGGGCGTTTCGGGAAAGTGCTGCGAGTTAGTTTTCCCGCTGCGGTCAGCGAGGAATGGTCTCTGCTTCTTTGAGGATGAAGTGGATTCGTTCGTGAGCCGTGCCAGACCGGGACCAATGGATGAGAATGCCAATGCCCCGCCATTCACCTTCTCATGAGCTTTCTCGAATAGCCAAATCGCGGCAACAATTGGTGAATGAGTGACTTTGAGCATCACTATTCGTGTGCGTCGGAGATCGTCGGATGAGAGGAACAGTCGCAGGGGCCGGATGAGGATCAGTGGTATCAAGTTCTGGGGGGTGTTAGCAAGTGGAAGCTTTGAAGATGAAGTCAACCATACCAGTGGTGGATAGAAGTGAGTGAGTCTGTTACTGGTCGATGCCTGTATGTGTTAGCGGTGAAGGAAGTCGAGCAATTTCGGCATACCTCGAGAACGTAGACCGAGTAAACAAACAAGTATTCCTCCCTACACGCATGTGCGTTAGCGGCTAGTAGGTGAAAGCACATGAAATACCAACCGTGCATGTGCAATGACCTTGGAAAAGCTATCACTCAAAATACTGATCAAGGATGTGATGAGCAGGATGTTGGTCATGCACACAAAGATGAGCATGAGCGGTGGGCCGAGTTTTGGATTGATCTGGTAGGTCAGCAAGATCCAGGTATGAGGAAGCCGAGCCTACATCACTCATGATATCCTAGACAAGAGTTAGTCTGATTGTGTACAAGGTCTCGGCAGACTCACAAATCCCAAGTAGCTGGAACCAAAAAATACTTTGATCAAGATCCAACTCATCTCAGCTAGACCAAAACTGTCCCGAGCAAGGAGTGTAAATGTTGTGAGGAAGCCTGAACAGTAATCAGCAGAGATTCAAGCAACGAAGATGAAGGGGCCAACCAATGTATAAGACTGCCACGACTACCATGAATTTGACAAAATCTTTTGCCTGTTAAATCATTAGGTAAATCTCAAGCGACGAACTCAAAGGGGAGTGTACCATCTCTTTCAAACATGGAATCTGTCCAAGTCAGTACAACCCGTCTATGTAGGCTAGATGATCTTACCAAAGTCCCAAAGTATGGATGAAGACTCAAAAGCGAGCAAATTCTAGGATTGTTAGCGGTCATATCATACTGGATCAACATCACCCACCTCGGAACCATGAAGAGAGCTTCCAATGACAAGATATCGAATGCTGTGTCCGTGATGGGCTGGAATTCATCGGTATCTTTGAACAACCCAATGACCCCTAAGGTGCAATTAGACCAAATCGTGCTAAGTAGTATTGTGCAACTTACTTGTTATCGCAAACGCCACCCCAATGAGTATGATTATAAGATCACAGCCATTCCAAATGTCAACAGCATAAAAGATCGACCCCGCATCAATAAACTCTCCGAGTTCATCGTATGCAAAAGCTGCAAACCAAATGTATAGCAGAATTTCGAGGAACGTAATTTCATACCTATCATGGTCAGTGGCTGGTCGAGATTGCTTACTTCGGTGTACATACTGGTTTCTCTCGACCATGACAGCGTAGTAGATGAACAAGAACGTAGCAAAGAAGAGAACTTCAAATGCCTTGATATACCTCGGTACCCGCAGTCGTGTAAAACAGTCCGATCGTTTCTTATTGTAGAATTGTGGCTTTTTCTTTGTGTGAACACTCAATTTCTCCCAGAAGGTAATATCTCCGTTCCAAATCCCAGTGATTATTTTCTGGACAATCCTCTGGCTCATAAACTTCTTGCAATCTGCCACGGCCGCAATTTCTAACGCGTTCAAGCCCGTAAATGATGATGTAGGGTCGTCTTCATCCTCCGGGTTCACCTCTGGCACAATCGACATGGAGCCCATATGCGAAATTGACCTCAGCATCTCCACCCGCTTACTCGTAGGTCTTGTAGATGTCACAGGAACAGTTGGATCGCGCGCTCTGAATTGAGGCAGGAGACTTGAATGTTCGTTGGCTTCGGAAGCGCATGGATCTGTATTTTGTGTTTCCTCATCTGCTGTTTGAACCTCTGGCAGCTCGTACAAACAGAAGTCCACCGCATCTCGTTCTGATATTCGTGTGAGGAATCGCCAGGCTACGATTTCGCATGCGTTGGCTCGAGTTTCGTTCAATCCGCGATCGTCGACTTCGAGTGTAGAGAAGTGCCATTTCAGCGTTCTATCCAAATCCAGTGAGTGATGTTCGCTGACAAAGTCGAGAATACTGACAATAGAGCATTGATTAAAGCTGGATTTGTAACATTCACGACAAGGTGTTCCACCAGTACTCGGATTTTATTCCCCGCAGATGTGGTCCGTAGCTGTTCGAAGGTCGAGGGCACATGTAATTCGTCAACGAAGTAACTATTCGCGGTCAGGAAGGCATCGCAGACTCGAGTTGAAGCTTGCTTACAAGGACAAAGCCTTGACAACCTTGGCAAATGGATCTGTAGGTCCAATGGCAGGTAACTTGGCGACCTTGACGAGCCCCATAGCTGGTCCTGGGGTATTCATGGCGATTTGGTTGGTGGTTAGAGCTGGCAGAGGTGGCGAAGGTATCTAGTATTCTATCTCGTATTACCTTGGCACAAAGGCGTGTAAATCAATTCCGTACCACCTGCGCAAGCAAAGTATCACCAGTTGTCCATCCACGCTGGCGCGGAAGAAAAGTTTGAGTTTTCATGAAGTTAAACCAAGGAAGAGGCCAAAAGTTCACGAGCAAACAAGACAAACACATGACGGGGTTCAGCGGCCGCAGATCGCGGGCAGCTCCCTGAGTGGCTCGCCTGGCCTTGCCGAGTTTCCAGGGAGAATCAAAACAAATTCTGGGAATGGTAATCGTACAGTGCCAAAGACATGCACAGATATTACGCAAAGCGACGATTTAATTTGATATTTTGATATTGGCAAAATGATAAGGAGGATTCTGTGAAACCACCTTCTGCAGCAGTTTTCCAGTCGGTAAGAATAAGTTCTCCTAGCGCCGCCAAGCCGACGAGAAGTCGAGCATAAATCCACAGAATATTTTCAATCAACCATCACAACCTTGTTCAAGCTTAAATCCATATGAACATGAGTCCTAAACTTGGCTTTCATCTTAACCATTCAGCCATAAATAAGCGCACGATCTAAGAAAACATTCTACCAACACGCGAAGGCAAGTCGACTGGGCAGACCTGTTGAGTCGCACGCGGACGTCTACGCTTGACTTCAGGAACGTGTGGAGAACTGGTAGTCATAAGCAGGCGGTTTCTGCCTTCTTGTCTCTGTCATGTCTTGTCCCTCAGAAGAGTCTCCAGTGTGTCTCTTCTTATAGCATAAACCCAAAGCGGCCAGAAGCGCGACCAAGATAACAGTTCCGAAGCCAATTCCGACCTTTTCACCCGCACTGAGTCCTGATTCGGACCAAGTACTGTTTAATTGCACTGTAGATGAAGAGGTCTCCGAGGCAGACACAATTGTACCTGATGCTGGTAGTAATATGGCAGAAGTCGACGAAGCGGAAGACGAGGTGGAAGCCGGAGAGTGGGTGACGGTAAGAGTCGCCAATTGTGACTTTGTAACTTGTGTCGTGACAGATAGAATTGTTGTTCTTGGCACCAACGAGCTTGAGCTTGAACTAACAATGACCATGTCCTCCCTTCCACACATTGCACCGCACTGATAAGTCGTGAGATCGGTAGGTGTGTTGATTTCGATGTCCGCCATGCACTCCGTTTCGTCACCGTCTCCCCAGTTGCATCGTTTTCTGCGATATCCCGTCTGCTTTAGCAGCTGCTGAGATGTGAAAACCGTGTGACATCCTCCATCGTCCCAAGCACAAGCAGTAGTGTTGGAAGCAGTATAACATGCTGTTTTCGACAGAGATACATGGTATTCTATGCCGAAGATAGCTGCGACAATTTTGATGAATTCTAGGCCGACGTTGACATCTACTCCGTCCGTTCGGGACTGGCATACTTCTGTTCCTGTCAACATACTAACCGTACAGGTTTGAGTGTCATCGCAGTATGTATCTCCACTCGATTTCCGCCATGGCCCATTGTAGAGGCTGGCATTGGTGACATAGTAGTCGTACCTAGTCCTATCAGTTCTGTCGATCAACCGAAATAGGCAAACTCACCAGCATTTCCGAACTTTGGGAAACTTATATGGATGAGATACAGAATCAGACTTGACATAAAAGCCTGAACTATCGATGTGGGAACCTGTATACTCAGAGTCTTCCGCGCCACCACACAGATCCATGGCGAGGCTGCAGCCTAGTAGACACCAAAATAACCAAAATAAACAGACACAATGGCGCTGACAAGACATGGCTTGCTCCACCTTTTGATCGTTAGCTTTTGTACAGATCACAGGAGCTGATATCAAAGATTCTGTCCTCAGATATGGTACTTCACTCAATCCTGTATGGAACAGCAGCCTCTGATTATATAGCTAAAGATGACATGCACGTGGGCTTGTTATGCTCACAGTATCATGCAGGTCAATCAAGTCTCTCGGGCGCCCGCAATCAGTGATTTAGTCTGCCGCGAATGTCTCATAATTTCAGCTTCTCGCTGGCGAGCCTGATGGTCGACTGCAGCTGGGCCGTGTGTTGGTGCATTTCTAGCTGTGCCCAGAGCCTACCATTCATCAGCCTCAGAGTTTCCAGCCTCAATTGTATCTCTGTACGACGAGATTGCCAACTTTCTCGTCTGAAATACTTGTGCAGCGTTGATTGCTTTTCCTCACTCGCGATCTAGCCTGCTGAGGGACGTCAGTAGCATGTCTATAAAATAAGCCACAGAAGAGATTCTTGAACGATTGGTGGAGGGACATGCTTACATTGCGAGCTGTGAGCCTTTTGATTCAGCCTGTGGCGGTACTATTGTCTAGATTCGATCGACACACCGAATGCAATGCGAAAGTAAAAGTAGCAAGACACGGGACGGCTGACCGCAGCCACGCCACATCGTGAAGCCAAGCACTTTCCTAAATTCCAGCCCCCCCCAGCTATTAATTGAGGCTCAAGAAAGCAAGGATTCTAAGTGCAGGAAGGCAGTCGAGTCCTTGCCGATAAGAGCCTACCAATCAGCCGTCTAAAAGCGATAAACAAGGATTGGACCGGGGACCAACAGCCGGTCCAGCTTCTTGATTTGGGTATGGCAGGACGGATACAATATTAAGGAATCACATGCGTCAGTACCCTTGGCATCCCATTGCATGTTGCCTTTCTGTGTGGTGTCTTTCGTTCGAGTCACTGATTCGAGATTTTCCTGCCGTAGCAATTTAGGATCGGAAGACAGTCTTGGTATGATCAGGCTGCTCCAAACACGAGGCAGATTCAACCTTCTGACCAGCTGCGAAGACCACATGCACTCACTCTTTGATTCTAGACATGATCAAGCAACGACGCGCGTATGAATTTGGCATGAAGCCTACCAAATTTCAATGAAATTCAATCTCCTTGCACTTGTTTTTATCCCGAATTCCACCATCCATTATACCATGGATGTACGCCTCGCCAACAAAAACCTTTCTTTTCTCTTCCTCTTCCCTCACAATCGACGGGACCCATCCACCCCTCGCCAAGATCACAGCATCACCAATCCTCGCGTCTCCAGGAAGCATTCCCAGCCACCCGCTCTTCAGCCTTCTCAGTAGTCGATGTTGGGAAGCCGTCATGAATGGCCAGAAGTCCCTATAAGTGCCCCACGTCGCTTGCATATAAACGGCTTTGCCAATCCAGGGGAATTTCTGCTGACCCATCCAAAGTTGCTCACAAACTTACGCAGAAATCTAAGCCTAGCCCAAGGTAGTACATAGTCGCAATCGCTCTGCGGTATTCTCGCACATGCTAGTACTTGACTTCCACGTTCGAAAAAGCTCGACTGTATGATACATATGGCGTCCATCCAGAAAAACCGTATTTTGTCGGCGTATCTTAGATGTTGCAACGCCCAATGGAGACTTGGCACCAGTTCAAGACTTCTGTCGTTGACCTGGATGGCCGCCTGAGTTTCTTCATCTCCCCAAGGGCAGCTTAGTGCTTCTTATTGATTGACTCTGGTGTTCAAGTATAATTTCCTTAAATCTCAAACAGTAAGATCTTGGTGGTGGCCAGGGTGGATCTCGAGGATGCGGATATAGTGTTTATCGTCTTTGATATCGATGTATTCATACTTGATTTCCGGCACCGCGTCGTGTTTTTCTTTGCTGTCGTCGTGTGGCTCAACCGGTACTTCCTTCTTAGCTTGTGTTTGCGGTAACTTAACTTTGAAAGCGCCAAGAAGCCCTTTCTTTTAGAAGTCATAGCCAGGAGATTCGAAGCCCAATAGAAGTCCTTGGGAGCACTTGGATTATCTGCGAAGTGCAGCATATTGTTCAAGACATAATATTACTTATTTCTGTAAGCACAACTGTCGCACTATCCCCGCTCGACTGCACTGCTTAATTCAGCCCCTACAGTGACGGGTTCGCTAAACTTTGGCAGTTATCAGGCTCTGGTTCAGGGCCTTCGGGGATTTGAAACTAAGCCTTTAGTGGGTGAAGCACACTGTGTCAGGGGATTGGACTGTCTCTAAGAATGAAAGTCCTAGATATACTCATTGGCAACTCATGCGGTGCAAGTGTTATGGAGGGGTGCTATTCAGACTTGAATACTTCACGACTCAGGAGCACCGAGAGTGAGCAATCGTCCTTCACCCCACTTTCTCAACTGTGGATAACGTGGGCACCCCACTTCTCCAACCTCCTCTTCTACCGCAGTCCCGGCTACAGACTACATTCCTTCTACTCATTTCAGGACAGTTGAGAAGAAGTTTTTTTTCTTAAGCTCAGCTTAGATATATATACGATGGAGCTTGGAAGCCGACGAGTTCCTTCATCTTCACATGGTGCTAGAAAGAGGCCTCGAGTAGCAGAAGAGAATCGAGCTCGGGCAACAAAAGCATGCGATAGATGTAGGAGGTTGAAAGAAAAGTGTGAGGGTGGAATCCCGTGTACAAGATGCAGCAGAAGCAACCGCAGCTGCGAGTTTGAACAGCGGCCTAAGTTCGTCCATCGGTGAGGCTTTAAAACCAAGCCCGGCAGATTCCGACCTTGCTGACCGTTGTCTTTCGAGGACCTCAGACAATCGTCTATATCTAGCAATATCGAGATTGACGAGCGTGTCAAGTACCTTGAGATGATTGCAACTCACTTTCTCGGAGACGTGTCGCTGAGTTTGCCGAGCTTAAGGGCAATAACGGAGAAGATCGAAGCCATATCGTCAAAGCGGGATGACGGACGAATCCACATGGGATCAGATATCGAAGATATGGCTTTGAAGGACGAGAAGTTTGTTGTAAAGACATTGTCACGTAACACTGCTCGTAAGAATGTAATCTCTGATCAAGTACCCAACAAGGCTGACAGCCTTCCAGATTACTCCGGCGAGTTCTCACATTGGAACTTCTCCCAGAGGATTCGCAAAAAAGTGGATGAATACTTGGAGGTGTGCTTTCTACATTGACAAGAACATGTTGCCAGACTGACATGTGAAGGGTACCCATAGAGCTCAGCAGAGAAAGGCGATAATGGAAAACTTCAGAGCAAAGCAGCTTCAATCACCAGCTTCAAGTGCATTTGCTGTCCTACAATCATTACCACCTCGTCATGTGGTCAATTTTCTCGTCACTATTTACTTCCAATATGCCGAAACGAATATGTTCTTCATCGATGAGATTTTTCTACGGAAGAAGCTCATCATTTTGTTGGACACTCCCTCCATGGTTACTGAAAGTGACGTGGGGTGGCTTTGCTCCGTACTGATGGTGTTGGCTACCGGAACGCAATTTGCCCATATGGCAGCCGGACCTTCAGCCCAAAGTGTTGACGACAAAGCCGCAAATGAACCTCCTGAAGACGACGTGGGAGTAGATATGTATCGCCTGGCTTGTAAGCTTATCCCAGATGTGATCGCCATCGCATCTCTTGAAAGTGTGCAGGCTTGTCTTTTACTAGCACATTATACACTACCAATAGACACGCAAGGTCTCGCATACACTTATTTGGGACTTGCTATAAAGGTTGCTATTCAAAATGGCATGCATAGAAGATATTCGGGTAAGGACTTCGATGCTCACACAGTTGAGTTACGCAATCGGCTGTGGTGGACCGCATACTCACTTGAGAAGTATTGACCTATCTTCCAGTATATGTGCCCCAAACTGACGACAATTAGACGAATATGCATCCTGCATGGGAGACCGACTTCGATTACCTCAAATGACGTTGACGCTGATCTGCCCGAAGATGCCGCGGGGTTACAACCCCCTGAGGAGTTGGCAAAAATTCAGAACATAAAAGCCTTGATTCATGTCACCAACTGTCTCGGCGACATATCAACTGCCATGTGCGTTTCCACACTTTTGATAACTAAGGCTGAATCTTGATGCTGATTCTGGTCCTAGATCCCTTCTCAGAAGGTGCCCCGCTCACTTACGATCGAACTATTTCGATCAACTTTTCAAAATCCGCACAGAAGCTCGAATCTGGTGGTCAGCTCTTCCTGCTGATGTATACTGTCGAGATCTTGACCCAGAGAAGCCTCTCTTCCGGGAGAATATTCACCTTAACCTTTGCTTTCTTTTGAATGAGATCTACATGGGCCGCCCATTTATCTTCTTTGCCGATACTAGGTCGCCTTCTCGCCGGAATGACGTTTCGACGCCAAATGACTCAACTTCATTGCCCAGACGGAAGCCAAAGAACACCAGAGCGACACTGGTTGCAGATGCAGAGTCTGCTGCAGTGCATATTGTAGAGCTTTGCAGTCTTCTCAACCAACATTGCGGATTGGCCGGAGCCAGCTACACAGAATTCAGCTCTTGCAGAGCAGCTCTGCTGGTCATTTTGGCGCAGAGCTTAAATGGGCGAAAAGAAGCTCTGAAGAGCTCACTAGTATCGGGTATGAGGCTGATCAAGTGCATGGCAACGAACATCGATTCAGTCAAGAGCGAGGTGTCGGTCATCGATGCACTTGAGACAGCCATTAAGGCGATGGACGTGAGTAATAATAATCAGAATGGGAGTGCGAAGGAGAAGGACAATGGCTATGAGAAGTTCAAGAGCTGGGCAACCTTGAGGAAATTAGATTCACTTGGCGACGATCTAATGAAGCCACAGCCGGCGGTACAGCCTACGTCCGACAAATCGGAAGGCGTATCGTGGTCCAACGTTCCGGTATATTCTGAGACTGGTATCAACACAAGACCAACGGGAGACAGCGATGGTCTGGGCTTCGACTTCGGAGCCATCGATAATTCTCTCCTATTGCCTGAACTTGATGAAATGCTGGGAGATCCATGGAATGTCGGGCTTGGAGCGGACGTTTACGCTCCAATGAATCATGAGAAGTACTGACAGCTTGTACTCCGCATATTGAAAGTCACAATTGAGATCGATCAATATCACAGGGCTCAGTAAGGTCTAAAGGCTTTCACGCGATGCCATGTCTTAATACTAGAAGTATATCCAACTGAAAACTAGCCATGATCAGGACAAACAACGAGACATATTCATCCCAGAACCAAATTCTTGAGCGTCTGCACGATAGGGGTCTTCCGCTGCTTCATCTCCCCTCTTTGGGCTTTCTCTTCAGCCTTGAGACGATCCTCCTCGTCGAATGCTCGAGCATCACTGAAGTCCACCTCCGTGGGGACAGCAGCCTTTGTCTTGTAATATAGCTGAAAAGGTTCCGTCAGCTTGCCCGTACATGAGAATAGCATACCGAAACTTACCTTGTAAACAACATAGTCGAACACAAACAAAGGAGCCGCAAGGTATGTTGAAAAGAAAGTCTCTGCTGAGCCTTTGCCACCGAATGGGAAAATGGAAAGATAGAACAAACAACCTAAGATGAATGTCAAAACCATGAAACCCCCATACTGAAGCCAGGGAGCGAAATGCGCAATGAATGGCAAAGAGCGGTGGTCTATTCCTTGGGCCTTCAAGGCTCTCCGGAATCCAATATGCGACACAAATATGCAACCCCAATTAATGAAACCTGCGATGGACACCTTCCAGAGTCAGCGAGATGCACTAGAAATGTGCAGTTATAGGTACTCACTAGGGATGAGAACCAATTGTATACGATTGCGGCCTTTTTGTTGCAGTTGAGGTAACACAGGCCCCCACCAATCGCTGTCGAAATTATCAAGGAGACATACGGACGACCCCTCTTGTCTTTCTTTCCGAAGTAAGGGTGGATGAGCTTCGTGTCGGACAGTGCAGTAAGACTGCGACTTGCGACGTAAACGCTTGTAATCCCACAACTGATGACTGTCAAAAAGATGAAGCCATTGATAATATGAGCCAGTGGCATGACACCAGCTCGTTCGATTGCAATGACAAACGGGCTACCAAGAGTACCCGCGCCATTAACTAGATCGTGGTCGTTGTATGGCACGCACATTCCTACCAGCCAAATGTTCACCACGAAAAAGGTAAACATTCGCCAGAAAATTGGATAGATGGTCTTCTTGATCGTTCCGCGAGGACTTATGGCTTCTCCAGCGATAATAGCAATATGTTCACCTAACATCAATTAGCACTCTTCGGTATAAATTGACTTCTCGATTCGCCGTACCGCCTCCAAAGCTGAATCCAGCTTGGACGAATGCCTTGGCGAGACCCTTCATTCCATTGGGGAATGCGCCTGGATTCTTCCAGTATCTGAACTCGATTGGGCCATGTGTTGCAGGTATACCTCCCGAAGTCATGATAAACAAGAAGAAGATCATGAGAATAATTGCAGAGCACTTAATGAGTGACATCCAGTATTCGACATGACCATAGAACTTCACGGGAAATATGTTGGCGAGAGCCATAACCGCGAGGAATATCGTAATGTACGCTGCGATGGGGACCACTTCTGTTGCTGGCCAGAACTTAAGCACCGATATTGCAGCGGTGATCTCAGCGGGAATGATCATTACCCACTACTGCTGTCAGAAGGTTATGTTGCCAAGAGGCTTAAACTTACTTCGAACCAGAAGTTTATGCCACCAGCGAAGCCCATAGCAGGATCGATATATTCAGAGAATTGTCGAATGAAACCGCCGTGAACAGGACGATATGCCGTCATCTCTCCAATGGAGACGTATTGAAGATACACAATGGAACTAGTAACCGCCGACGTCAGCTTTTTGTATTTCAAGTTGACATTTACGAAAGAACTTACGCCACGATTGTGTATGCAACGGCAATTCCACCAGGTCCCGCTATCTTTGAGTCAGCAGGTTTTTCAAGTCTGGGTTTGAATCCAGGTCGTACCATATTTCAGAGCTGTACCCGTACCAACCCATAGTCCAGTACCAATACCCGCACCGAAGGTCATCATCATAATTTGACGCTTGGTGAGCGACCGATCATAGCCGGCAGTGTCAACATCAGCAGCGATTGGTGATGAAATCCCTTCCTGTTCACTGCCGGAAATGCTGTTCTCCACATCGACGACTCCTTTGTTGACATGCGTTGCCATCATCGTAGATTTTCGAGTACTGCGTTGTGATGAATACTTCGAAAAGAGACTCCAGGGGGCATCTGTATATGAACGAAGAGGAATTGGCAGTCCTAATAAGGGAGCGTACAGCTGACAGGATCTTGACCCCTCTCTGTACCTCAATGAATGAAGGCAAGATAAGGGCTTCCCCAGAAAAGCTGCATATTCGGTGAAAGCAGGGGAGAAGATCAAGCTCCCTGAACATACCCGTCATGATATCTGCTGCAAGAGAAGATAAGGTTCAAGGCTGATGCAGAAGCATGGATTCCGCATATTCTCGAAGCAGGATACCCCACTATACCCTGTAATCTGATACATAGGTACTGATAAGTTGTGTCACCGGGCCGGTTGTTCTCTACTGCCTCAGCACAGAGCATTGACATCCATTTTCGAACAGAACAGAAGTGTCCGATAAATATTCTTATCGTAACTTGTACAAGGTTCAAGGTACTGCATCACACGAGTCTCGGTTTATTGCGGACTTTCTCGGGCAAGCATAAGTGGGAGGCATACTCGTGGAATAGTAACCATTAGCTCCCACTTTTGAGCCAAGTCGCAAGCTGATCTTCAAGCCGGTAGATCAGCATAATTGCACCTAATAACTGGATTGAAGTTGAAGTGAACGATTCGTTTGCTTTTCCGATTTCTAATTCTTCTTTCCACATTCTACTTCTTTAAAATGGCGTCAACAAAGAAAAACATCGTCTTCGATGTCGTTGGGACCTTGGTCTCTTATGATGCTATGTTCGATGCGATCGAGACAAGACTGGGTGATAGGCTTCGAGCAGAAGGCATTAAACCAAGACTTCTCGGGTACACCTGGCTCGAGGCAGCAGAGCGAGAATACACATATTTGAGTATTTCGTCTCGGTATAAGAAATTTGGGGTAGTGTTCGAAGCACTCTTCTTTCGAATGCTGTGGATGGCTGGAATCTCGGAGCCCAGGACGTTTGCCAGTCAAGACGATTTGGCCTATATCATGGAAGAGTATTTGAAGTTGGAAATGAGACCAGGAGCCAAGGAATGTGTCTCGAAGCTACGAGAAGCTGGATTTACTGTGTGGGCTTTCACTGCTGGGGACTTGAAGCGAGTCGGAGGTTACTTTACTCGCGCAGGAGTCGACATGCCCGAAGCCAATTTCCTCACTTGCGATACTCTCGGTGTGGGAAAACCGTCAACTGAGGCTTACATGCCATTGGTCAAGAAACTTCAGGACGATGGTGACGACTCGCCTTGGTTTGCTGCTGCTCATATGTGGTAAGTTCAGATCCTTGATGTATTTCTTCCTTTCATCTATATATATGACTGGGGACTCGAAAGTTCTCAGAACTAGTAATGACATTTGTTCCTGAACATCAAAGTGTCCGAAATTTGGGAAATATTGTAACTAACCTTGAATTGGCCTATGCTAGGGACGTCAGCGCCGCCAGAACAACTGGGTAACATTCACTGTACCTCTCCAGATACCTAAAATGCTAACTTCGACACAGGTTCAAAGGAGCATATTGCACTGTTTGGGAGAAGGAGCCACTTTTGGATCTATTCGGGGATATGGAGGTTGTCGCAGATACTCTTCCTGAGATGGCCGAGAAAGTTATCGCAGCGGCCTTGTAATTTATGTTCAATAAACGAGGCTGAAGGCTTAGGCCTCTGTTAGTTCTACAAGTGTTCTTTCGGCTACAGTTCAACTTGAAGAGCAGCATGCGGTATACATTGGAAGTTTTGTAGGACACTACATCACGTTATTCTAATAATAACATGTAAGGAATTGCTCTCCCGTGTGAAACGCAGTAATGGAGTCATAAATGTTGGGCTTCGTCATCGTTCTTGGAAATTTCAGAGTGGTAATGAAGTAAAATGAGCATTAAGACCATCGGCGCCATATCAAGAATCGGGAGTGTACACTTGTAAATCTGATAGCACATGAAGGCATCGTGCATGACTCGCCCAAAGCAATATATTGATTCTAGAACATGATTAAACCCCATAATCACCCACTCCGAACCCCAATGCGTAGTCATTGCCTCAGAGATACTGATACCGATATCTATAATGAATATTTGTCACTTGTGGATTTTGAGCCAACAGATACGGTCTTGGTGTCACCGGTCCGGTCCTGCACCGGGACAGCAGCCGGTTCCACCATTAATGCTTATCACCACATCACTAGTATCAATTGGACTAGGGCCCACCAATACTGGAGCCTCAGCTGATGTACCTGTTGGACACATCATACATGATACTTATCGATAAATGCCGATTACTGAAGGACTCTCGCCGGTGATCACGCCGTCGTAATAGCTTCCCCACTCTTGCTGCGGCGCTCGGAGCATTTGACTCCATGTTGATGAGCCCTTTCGGTCCTCGGTTCGTACCAAGATCAAAGTTAGTTGATATACTTGCGACTCTCAAAAGTTGAACAAGCTTCTCGGGCGCGTGACTCGAGCTGTTCTAAAGGACACTTTTGAATTCAGACAAAATGGTGCTTCGAACAGATTCAAATGATCCTGTCCAAAACAGCACTCAGTCATTCTGGAGGACTGATCTAGATTCTTTGGACAGTCATCGGACAACGGAGGTGCTACCAGAGAGTGCAGACATCTTAGTGATTGGCGCCGGGTACGCTGGGGCATCTACAGTTTATCATTTGCTTGAGAAAACAAAAAAGTCGGGATGCAAACCAAGAATCGTGATCTTGGAAGCACGTGAAGCATGTTCAGGAGCCACTGGGAGAAACGGTATGATACGTCAAATGAGACTTCATCATACCGTAAAACTAAGATCTTGTAGGCGGCCATTTGAAACCAGATCCTTTCAATCGTCCGGGCTCGCTCATCGAGGAGTTTGGCATCGAGGCGGTCGCGGAAGCGTCGGCATTTGAGATGGCACATGTTGATGCAATCAAAGTAGTCGTGGAAAAGGAGAACATTGATTGCGACCTCGTCGTGACGAGGACGTTCGATGTACAATTCGATTCATCAACGAGGGGTCAATTGAAAGCAGGGTATGATCGCCTGATCGGCAGCGATGTTGCTGCTGCTCGAGGGGTACAATACGTCGCGGGTAAGAAAGCAGAAGCAGTCAGTATGACATCATGATTATCGACTCTTGACTGACTTCTGCAAAGCTCTCTGGTGTGAAGGGTGCCAAAGGCTGCTTTTCCCATACTGCCGGCCATCTTTGGCCATACAAATTCATCATGCACCTTCTCAGAAAAGCGATTGCGCAAGGTGTCAACCTCCAAACACACACTCCAGTTCAAGAAGTATCATCGAGCCAAGACTCAGGAGGCTACTGGAAAATTACCACCCCTCGAGGCTTGATCAAAGCCAAGACAATCATCTACGCTAGCAACGCATATACCTCCAATATCTTACCACAGTACAAGGACAAGATTGTTCCCGTACGAGGTATTTGTTGTCGAATCACTACTGCCAAAAAGCCGGCACCTCATCTTCCTAACTCTTACATGCTGCGTCACAGCACCTGGGAGCAAGACTACCTCATACCCAGGACGGATGGAAGCGTCATTGTTGGAGGCGGTCGTGGGACATACTACCCGATCCTAGAAAGCTGGTACGATAACGTAGATGACAGCACACTGATCGAATCGGCCAAGAAATACTTTGACGGCTACATGCAACGGACCTTCAGGGGATGGGAAGATAGTGGTGCTGCTGTGGACAAGATCTGGACGGGAAGTAAGTGTCTATCTTCGTTATCTGTATGAAAGCTTCGCTAATCCCACCAAAGTCATGGGTTACTCTGCCGACGGTCTACCACATATCGGTGTAGTTCCAGGAAAGCCCAATCAGTTCATATTAGCTGGCTTCACCGGCCATGGCATGCCTCAAATATTTCTTTCAGCACGAGGGATCGCTTCGATGGCTGTCGAAGGCAAAGACTTTGAAGAAACAGGTGTGCCACGTATCTACAAGACCACGCAGGCTCGGCTTGATTGTAAGACGAACAGAACTCTGGAAAGCTGGATAGAAAGCACTCAAGGAAGAGTCAGCTCGAAATTATAACAGGCTGTCGTGAGGAGTTGGAGATAGACATAGTTGGGAAAAGCTTCCATATGCCTCAGTAGTAGTGGTTTTGATGAGTTATCATAGTTTTGAAGTTGTGTCTCCTGCACATTTTTTCATCGAGTTCGGCTTTTACACCGAAAACAAAACTAAGCGAGCGAAAAAGGGGTAACAATCACCTCGCTTCCTGGGTGAGTCAAACAATCTCGAATACGTTTTCAAGAGTCACCGTCACCAGAGAGAAGCATAGACTGCTGTTTCAAACCGGGAGATTAAGAGATCCGCTCCGCTTAAGATGGGATTTAGACGAGAGTGGATTCTAGTGGCTTGGGGCCATCGGTCAATGGGGCTTCGGGATTTGATACTCTATTTCGTGATTCTGAGGTCCCACGGACTTACCGCAGTGTTCTGACAATCAAGCTCTCACGATGGCGCTCAAACACTGAGGGAATACTTCGTGAACATTCTACTATGGTAAACAATAATGACCGGCTAAAAAGCGCCGTGTCCAGTCCGTATTATGACTCCTTCACGTGGAGCATCACGTGTATTGGGGCACAATTTTGTTTGCTATAAGACTCTACACTCGACGACTGCGACCTCCGAGTTCTGAGAGATGTTCAAGACATCGATATTAAGGTTGTGTATAGTTTTCCGCCTCGGTTGTACGTGTTCTGATCTACATGGCTCGAACTCAGGATACGGTCAAGGTTGCTGCTGTACAAGCCGCTCCAGTTGCTTTTGATCTGGCCGCAAGTCTGAAGAAAGTCGAAGCTCTGACTGCTGAAGCGGCATCCCAAGGAGCGGAGCTAGTTGCCTTTCCGTAAGAGGGAGAAATATTTGGAAATGCATTACACTGACGAGGCCACAGCGAACCATTGCTGTCGGCTTATCCATGGAGGTACGCATTTGATACAACGGTGGGAAATCGCGAGCCTCGAGGTAACAAGATCTTCCCAGTACCTCGTCAGGCTGACAGATGGTAGGGAGGAAGTGGTTTGCGAAGTATTACGACTCTGCAATCGCGATTGCCTCTCCGGAATTCGATATTTTGTGCGGCATCGCGAGAGACAACAAAGTCAACCTGTCAATTGGAATCGCAGAGAAAGATGAAGCTACCCTTTACTGCACAGCAGTCTTGATTGGTACTGACGGAACTCTTCTGAGTCGTCACAGAAAGGTATGAAATAGCAACTGAGCCTTTCCAAGAACGGTTGCTGACCTCATCTGAAGCTCGTTCCCACAGGTGCCGAGCGACTGATCTGGGGGAGAGGCTCTGGTGATTCTCTCAAGGTTGTGGACGTCGGTTTTGGAAAGATCGGAGGCTTGATTTGCTGGGAGAACTACATGCCAGCCGCCAGGCTTGCGCTTTACCAGCGTGGAATCGAGTACTGATCCGTCACCGGTAATTCTCAGGGAGAAGTGACTAATAACTAACAGAATCTACATTGCTCCAACGGCTGATGACCCAGTGACTTGGGCTGCAACCATGCAGCACATTGCCAAGGAGGGCAGGTGTTTTGTCATCTCAATCAACCAGTTCTGCAAGGTAAATCTTTTGGCACGATGATCTTGCGTAGCTGTTGACATTGTCAGGTCTCTGACTTTCCGTCTGATTATCCTCCTTTCACACTGGAGCATCCCGATCGCAACCCTGAAGGAAACCAATGGGCTCAGGACGATATCCTGAACCATGGAGGATCCTGTATTGTTGGGCCGATGGGGAACTTCCTCGCCGAGCCAGTCAGGGACAAGCAGGAAATAGTATACGCGACACTTAATCTCGCGGATTTGACGGAAGCCAAGGTACGTAAATCTTTTATCGTTCGTAAGCGTCTCTGACAAAAATTTCGGATAGATGGATTTCGATGTCGTGGGAAGCTATTCCAGGCCAGATATATTGTGAGTCATCCTTGCAGGATATGAAAAACAGACGCTAATATGTTTCTCAAGTACACTGAATGTCAACACGAAGCCAGGAGTAAACGTAAACTTCAAGAACTAAAGATTGAAGAATGGAGATTGATGTAGAGAATCTTCAAGAAAACAGCGTGAAAACCATGGAGCGCAACAGAATGTACATAGTAGATCTTAACAGACTTGCCGTGCCAATTGCATATTAGATATACATCAATTGATCCTCTCGCGTTTATCGCTTTTGATTTTGAGTTCGGAGTTTGTCGCAAAATCGCAGTCTATCCCGAGAGGTTCTTTTGACTTCCCGGGCCTCCGAAGGGCTATTGAGCGCCTTTCTCGGGTTTGGACCATCGTTCTCTCCGCGAGATTTACAAAGAAGGGCATTGATGATCGAATGAATCGCTCTCTGGAACCTCGAAAAAGAGAAACGAAGTCACAGACCTGGCAGCCTGGCAGCAAAGCTTCGCTTAGTCATCTCCTTAACCTCCAAGCATCATCAGATGTCTCGAGCGTTTGCACTCTGCCCAGACGCAACACGAATCCAAACTCAAACTCATGCTTCACGCAAAGCCAAAGGATGGAGTCTCCACTCGGGAGTTAATTATTCCCCGCAAAGCTTGGAGAAAGCTTCCTGCAACACAAGCTCACCAAGGACGGAAGTATCCATCCCTGATCGGCAGTTGTTAGAAGCCTGTCAACCTTCGACACTATCCTCCCTAGAGGACACCATCGTGACGATCCACGCACAAGAGCATCATTTCACCCCGATCTCGGGACTCCGTAGGTAGATTCCCCGACCGTTGAACGTCCGACGCCCAATGGCATGAAATTAGCCCTTCGAAGGTTGTGCAGAAAGTTAAGTTGTGTTTCCATAACTTCTGTTGTCTCCCCTCCTTGTATCCTTTACCCCGCAGATTCTTTCCACAACATCTGTGGAGTAAATATTTGGTGTGAGAAGCCTTGATCAACGACTGCAACATGGGCATATTTGGCAGGAAGGGAGAGGAGGGCGGAACCATGGCGAGCGGCGGACACGCAGCGGCTGGGAGTCCAACACATGAGGATCCAGAGAAATACGTTGGACACCATGGGGATGACGCCTCGCAAACCCACGATAATTCTCCGCCACCCCGCCATTACGATCTTACGTTGGAGAAACGAGTTGTGCGGAAGATCGATAGACATTTGATCCCTCTTGTCATGATATTGTGTACGTCGAGCACAAGGCCTATGCCACGGATCTAGAGGCTGACATGTATTACTACAGATCTCCTAGCATACCTCGATCGTTCCAACATTGGGTAGAGACTCCAAAAGTCATACGACTTACAGCTTACAGAATACCGGCTAATAGTACAAACAGCAATGCTCGAATTGCAGGAATGGAGGAGGAATTCAACCTCAGTTCAGGTCAATACGAATGGTTCCTTACCATATTCTATATATCCTACATCTTGTTCGAGCCTCTCGGAATGATGTGGAAGGTCATACCGCCTCATAAATGGGCAGCCTTTACTGTCATGGGTTGGGCTTTGTGCGGGACACTCCAAGCTGCGACGTATAGTTGGTCGGGTATGATGGCTGCTCGGTTCTTCTTGGGAGTCTTTGAAGCATGCTTTTCTCCAGGTACGGGATGCGCTTTTGCTCGCCTATCATTCAAGATGTGATGCTAAAAATACCTAGGAATCCCGTTTCTTCTCTCATTCTTCTATCGTAGGAACGAGCTCGGTTTCCGCTGTGGTCTCTTCCTTAGTGCTGCTCCTCTAGCAACCTGCTTCGCAGGTGCATTGGCTTATGGCATTACCTCTGGCGATCCAAAGGGCATCTCATCATGGCGACTGCTCTTCCTCGTAGAAGGCCTTCCCTGCGTCGTGGCAGCTGTCGTCACTTGGTTCATCATGCCTGATAGTCCTGAGAAGGCTAGGTTCTTGACTGAAGAAGAACGGGCTGTCGCAAAAGCACGATCAATCAGGCAAGCTGGAAGCGATGGCCAAAGCAGAGTTGGAAACCCGTCTTGGGCAGATGTTGGGGCGACGTTGCTTGATATCAAGGTAAGCATTGCTTCACCCGCGACATCAAATTTAGGTGCTGACTGTGGTGAAAGCCATGGATAACAGGCTTGATGTATTTCTCGTGTAACGTCAGCTTCGCCTCTCTCCCCGTCTTTCTACCGACCATCCTCACAGAAATGGGATTCACAAAGATCAATGCCCAAGGACTCTCAGCACCGCCATACTTCCTGGCTTTCCTGCTTGTCATTATCACTTGCAGAATAGCCGACAAGACTTCCCAACGCGGTCTGATGATTGTCTGTCTGTCCCTTGTCGGAGCTACGGGATATATTATGCTCGCAGCAGCTACCAGCACTGGAGCAAGGTATGCTGGAGTGTATCTCGCGGCTGCTGGGATTTTTCCGTCCATTGGCAATATTCTGCCATGGGTGCTGAATAACCAGGGCAGCGACACTCGCAGAGGCACTGGTATTGCGATGCTGAATGTGATTGGACAATGTGGACCACTGCTTGGCACGCGACTTTATCCAAAGAGCGAGGGTCCATTGTATAGGAAGGGGATGTGGGTTTGTGCCGCATTCATGCTCTTCAATGCTGCTTTGGCATTGGGTTTGCGCTTTCTGCTGAAGTGGGAGAACAAGAAGTTGGACGAGAAGTACGGAGTAGTGGAGCCAGGAAAGGATGATGACGGCCGGGGGGAGGAGAATTCCGGACCGAAATATCGGTTTATTCTATGAGATGGGTATTGTGTGCCACCTTCCGGTGGCGATATCTAATCTATGTCTATGTCTATCTACAGCTGCAAAAGGAACATGTTTGCAGCATTATTCAACCATTTCCCAACGCCGTCGCTATGCCATGCATCTCTATCCACCTCAGCTCACCACATTACATTACCTCTCTTTATCCTCTCACCCTCACCCACCACTGCTTACAGAGCAAAAGCAAACTTCCCCTTCATCCTCAACTTCTCCCCATAAATCCAAAACAGCACAGGGAAAGGCATCATCGCGATACACAAGAACCCTAACAGACTAGTTGCCCAGTCCACGCCTAGATCCTTATACATATAGGTAGCAAACAGAGGAAACCCAGCCGCCATCAACGCTCTCACACAACTAGATGCCGCCAACGCACTATTTGCATTAAGCAAATACGTATCCACGATATAGATCTGACTCGGCAAGAACACCAGGAAGATACCACACCCAACGAATACACCGCTCACGACCTGCGGCGCCCAGTGGATGTCTGGATCGGACGTCCACGCAAACCAAAAGAGACCAATAGGGAGGATGACAGATCCGATGATCATTGGTGGGAGCCGCGCTTCTGGGATGAACGGCTTGGCGGATGCGAGAAGTAGTTTGTTGAAGCGGGTCTTGGTGTCGATGGCGATATAGATGCAGCAGAGTACGATACCGACGAAGATTCCGAGGAAGGGGAGGGAGGCGAGGGTTGAGGACCAGCCACGCACGACGCGGAAGGAGTACGGGTAGGCGAAGAAGATGAGGTAAAGGATGGAGTAGACGAGGGAAGAGTAGAGGGTCATTGCCATGAGCTGTTGGGATCACGGGTTAGCGAGATATTCGGGAGAGAGGAGCAAGACAAGCGAGGAGAGGGAAAGGGGAAGCTTACAATCGGCTCCTGGAATAACATGATCCAAGGTTTCATGAAATACTTCTCCAAGAGAGCTCTAGCGTGGACAGGCTGCTCGTCAATCTGACTGTGCAGCGCCCAATTCTGCGTCTCATGTCTCATGCGTTCCGCTTTTCTCTTCAGCAAAATCGGCGCGTACGTCTCAGGCACAGTGAACAACCCCACGATCCCCACAAACGCACTCATAATCAACGTGATCCACGCCGTCCATCTCCAGCCTAGATAACTGCTCGTGATGAACTCGCCTACGATCGGACCAGCGATAGGCCCGATGAATGTAGCGCCAGCGAACCCAGCAGTTGCAATTCCACGGTCCAGAGTGTCCCAGAAATCGACGTAAGTACCACCGACGATGGCGATGGGTGCGGCGCCGAAACAGCCGCCGAGGAAGCGGGAGACCATTACGGTGGCGATGTTGGGGGCTGTTGCGACGGGGATCTGGAAGATAGTGAAGAGGAAGAAGCCGAGGAAGAGGGGCTGGGTGCGGCCGTAGACTTCGGAGAGAGGACCCCAGACGAGAGGGCCTGCGATAAGTCAATATCAGATCTCATGACTTTGTGTGCTGGAGAAGGGGTGCATGGGACGGGATATGGGAGGATATATCTGTAGGTGGGTACTCACCACAAGCAAAACCCAACACGTAGAGCGAAACCCCCAAAATCATAACCTCAAGACTAACACCCCACTTGACAGCTGTGATTTCAGTCGCAGTACTGAACACCGAACTGGCAAACGAGACACAGAACGTCATGATAGCTGTCACCATCGTGATCCGCCATTTCTTGCTTCTTGGGAAGTTCATCGGGTTTTCTGGGTCGTCGGGTCCGTCCCAACTGACGAGATGGGTGGCTGGATCAATACATGACAGAGGATTCGAAGATGACTTTTCATTCTCAGATTGGCCTGCTTCGAGGTCGATGTTCTGGTCTTGGGCGTTGGTGGCAGAGGATGAGGACTCGCCGCGGATGGAGGTCGTGCGTGACGGTGCTGCGGTGTTGACTGCTGTTTCTGGAGGAGAGGTTGAATCCCACCCCGTTGTGAGACCTTCTTCTTTCTTTAGAGATAGAGATTCTCGCCCTGTGTCGGGCTCCTGGAAGGCTACCATCTTTGTTGACTTTCCCTAAACAGACTCGAGGTAACTCGTGATACTATCGACGGATACAGTGGGTATAGATGACTTAGGAAGATAGGAAAAGGATGAAAGAGCGAAGCAGCGATGCGAAATCAGAAAATCTCGATACGAGAATATGAGAGAAGGAAGGGGGTGTCGAGTACTTATCTACCACACAGGGCAGATATCAAGCGGAGCCATGTCCAGTACGAAGCACCGATAAACTGGTCGGCACTACAGCACGTATCCATCTTTCCATCGGCCCATTCCCAACAGGGAGCTCCTCAGCTTGGTCAAATCGCAGAGAAAAGGTAAAGGCAAGATCCACAAAAACACATCTTACAAGACAAAGCCTTCCTCATCAAGAACCCATCCCTTGACGAAGGTACGTTGTACCTCGGCACAAACGCATCTTGCTTCTCCTTCGAGAAAGGATAAGAATGGGTCGTATCGAAATAAACAACGGGACGATCCACTTGGATCTGGACTGACTGGAGATTGTACGTGCACGTCCCGTGCTGCTGGTTCGTTGGAACTTGCAAGAAGACAACAGCGCAGAACCTCCCATCTCTGATCAGTCTGATCGAGCAGTACTAAGCCGGCCCGAATATCTCCCCTACCGACATCACGGCAACCAACAACAGCTCTCGAATCGACTCAGAACGCCACAGCGGGTTCCATAAAGCCAGAACGTGGCATGGCAAGATCCGGGATGGCGACATATCCACTGAGAGAGCCTGGGTGGGGGTCAGAGCCTTATCTTCATCTCTCAGCCTCGAGTGCTTTCAATCTAAGCCGAGGTACAACTTCCATCAGAAAATCGTCTGGCTCTCAACCTCTCTTCGTAGCAAAGAAGTGGATATCTTGAGGCTCGGTCGCGCCGACCACGATATCGGCATTAACCCTTGCTGATGGGTATTTTTGTGGATTGCCGTCAAGGATTTTTTCCAACTGGCATTTCCGACAGGGCTAAGCGAGGGAGGCTCGGAGATGAGTGGTTCGTTGCCTGCCGTTTCGTATCCACTGCGCTTGAGGCTCAATCTTTGTCGGCCGTAAGAATGGATGGTGACTAAAGGGAGTCCTTGCGCTACGAATTGCAACTTGCAAGCGCTCGCTGAGGATATCTGGGTTGGTTCCGCTGGCCTTTGTCAAATTGGCTTCTGATCGTCGGCGGCTCGCTGGTGAAGCCTTTTTCGGGATTCGTGGACTGTAAAACCGCTACCTACAAGACTACTGTAAGAAAGAGCCAAATTAGAGCTTTGACGGTCAGCTCGCGCATTGCCCTCAATGCGGCAATCCGGTGCGTTAAAGTTTTAAATGTCAAGTAAACGGAACGCGCTTCGTATTTGACAGCTGATGTCATTTGACTGCCGTCAGCTTCTTGACAGGTCTTTTACAGCTCGCTGGCATGAAATGGGAAGGAAAATGCGAGACGAGAGGTGAAGCCGAAGTTTGAGATCGTCTCTCGTGTTGTACGAAGTCGAATCTGCCCTTGGTTCAAATATAGGGGTAGATGTATGCGGTAACAAGGGCGAAGGCGTTCAGTTCACGAGTAAGTGTTGGTGTCAAGTTTGTGCTTTCGTCATATACATGCATGCATCATGTGTTTTGCTTTACTTGGTCTCTGCTTTGCTTCTGTGGTATACTCGATTTACATCGATCGCCCTTTCATTTCTCCCCGTTCATCAGTCCAGGTAAGTAGTTTAGTCTCCGTAAAATAGGCTGACCACCAGCTGCTCGCTCGATATTTCACATACCCAGTACAGTCAGGTATACGCAAAACACCCCAAGCCGAACATCTACAGACAGACAGACAATCTAATCCTTCCCAAACACCATAATGCAATGCCAACCAGATCTGATTGTCCCTGTCCAGTCGAGACAAGATCATCTCATCCCAAGAAACACGCTCAAAACGCCAGCCATCCCTCATGAACACCTACATAATATGAACCATCGAGCTGCAAACCTTTCAAGAAGTACTCAATCATCCATCGTAATGTCCACAACTTCATCACTAGTCCAACAATCATTCACTGCCCTTCAACAAGGCCCGCAAAGTCAAGACCTCTCTTCTCAACCTCGCATTCTCCTTCTTCGTCTTTGCCGTCTCCTCAGTCGCCTCCTTCATCTTTCCCACCAACTCCTCCTTCTCTCCCTTTCCCCTAAGCGCCTTAACAATCTTGCCCAGCTCTCCATTAAACTTCTCATAGAGCAACTCGTTCTCCGCACTGCTCTCCTTGTAGAGTTGATCGAGACCCTTGACTTTGTATTCTGAGACTTGAAGGCTCTTCTCGAGATCGGATTTGATGGTTTCGTTGCGTGATGTGAGGTCGGCGATGATAGTAGGGATGCGCGACTCAAGGGATTGGAGTGACGAGGCGAGTTTCTGTAAGTCGGACGATCGGGGTTCGGCTGTGGACGTGGAAGAGGAAGAGGTGGCGTTGAGTTTGGCCATCTCAGCGCCGATTTTGGAGAGTTCGGATTGGAGGGATGCCTCGGCTTCATTGATGGCTTTGGCTTCGTTTTGGAGACGCTCACGGAGTTTCTGAGGCGATTGGAGACGCAGTTTCTGAGGAGATGGCTTGCCAGGTGTGGTTGGTGGGCGGGACATTGATGGGTTGCGACCGACAAGTGTAGGGATGTTGGAGGAGAGAGAGGGAGTTTTGGTGTGGCCTTTGGAGTTGAGACTCCAGAGGTCCTTGATTACTACGACATCTGGATTCGACTGGATGTTTTGTGGTCGCTCGGTGAGATTGCCGATATTTCTTGACAACATCAGAGGCGAGTTTTCCTTTTGGTTAGGTGAACCGGTCCTGTACATCGAGGCACGATTCCGGTCCATGATGCCTCCGGCAACAGGAATCTTGGTTGGCGAAGGTGTCCTTGGAGACGAGTTGAACTTTGAACCTCTTCGCTCCATTGACATAGGGGAGTTACCTAGAGTAGCAGCTGCCATCAAACTCTTTAGATCAGATAGGGAACTTCGTCTCTTCTTCTTGAGTGACTTAGTCATCTCCTGATTCTCTTCTGGCGGTGGCGAAGCTCCGATAGTGCTGAGTCTCGAAGGAGACCCGCTACTCGAGGGGCGCTCATCAAATGCACCCAAGATGGTCGGTCGGTCTCGAGAGACTGGACGTCTACCGGGCGACTCAATAGATTTCGAGCGCATAACTGAACCTTTGGATAAGCTCGAGGTAGTAAGAACTTCTCCAGTAGCAGTGCTGCGGCTGTTTTTGCTCAATGTTCGCCACACAGATGGTCGATCATTGTCCTTGGTACTGTTTTGTCGAAGTAGGGTGTCAGCAAATCTTCTTCGGAAAGAAGATGCGTTCGACGCAACGGAGCCATTGGCAGAATGATTCGATCGGGCACCAGAGATTGAGCCGAAAGCGGAATTGCTGCCACCGCCGAAAGTAATGGCACCTGGGCCAATGTCTTCAAACAGTCTCTCTTGGTCCTCCACCATCCGATCAAGTAAATTGATGTAGTCGTGTGGGTTGCCATCGATGACGAGAAGTTCAGCAAATGCAGCAGTAAGAGCACCACGGTCACCATCATTTCCGCATCCATCCAGGAGATCTGCCAATAGTTTGATGATAGCGATGAAAGCTCTCCGATTCTGAGGAGCCATTTCACCAAAGACCAAGCGGACGTAATCTGCAAAGTCTGCTGGCATCAATTTCAAAGCTCTCTCTTGCAGCTCATCCAAGGTCTGTGATGACATGACCTGGCCCATCTGGTCCTTCCAAGCCATTCTTAGATATTTCTCGAAAGCAACGAAGAGGACATCGACAGAAGCTTCCGAAGCTGGTCTGTTGTCGAAGGGATTCTCGATAAAAGTGTTATAAACAGCATTGATGGCAAGCTCATCTGCGGCACTGCGATTCCTCAAAACTCTGCCGACGATATTGCCTTTGCGGACCAGAAGTGCAGAGATATAACCTGTGAATGTCTCTTCCAGCCGAACAAGAGGGTTTCTCGGCTTCTCGTCCGCACGAACACTGCTTCGGAGGTCAACGTCTTGGATTGAATGTGTAGACTTGTTACTATTTGTTCTCGTCAAGGGTGGAGCTTGCTTTGATGGGACATTGCTCAAAATAGGGGTTCTAGGGTTCTTTGGCGGGCTTGATCCACCATGAAACGACGACGTTGAGCTGTTGAACCCGCTGGACAGGAATGAGAGTAGCTTGACCGGAGAGTTTGGTCGAAATGATTTCGACTTATCGCCCTCCGCAAGAATTGCTATTGATTTCAGGGTCTTGGAGTTGACGGAGACAAATGGGGTTGTTAAAGCTGGATTGGTAACGTGATGTTGTGACCGAAGTAAATCGTTCACTGAAAACATTAGTCAATGTTTGGTATAAAGTCATAGGAACCTTACCTCGCTTTGCGAAGGTGGGCAAGAAGTGCTCGGCACCCACTTCGTCAACAAAGACTCTGTCGTGAAGGCCGTCAATTTCCAGTCTGTAAGTCAATCCTCCCGGAAGGGCATTGACGTTGGCGACTATATCAACACCATAATGACCAACCGGGGCTCCTTTAGTGCCCTTAGCATGATCAACCACAACTCGAATTGGTGCTGGCTCCTTCCGACCTTCGATGAGAGTATCAATGCCTTCTTCAAACACGGCTGTGTGAAGAGTAATTTCCGCAGCACCAAGCTTGATCGACCGCAGTGACCATTCATCAGTCTCTCGCTCCTTCTCAGAGAACCGACCTTCCACTCTCGCCTTCGTAATCTCTTCAGTAAATTTCAAAGCCTTTCCGTCGTAAGCGCCTTGGAGGACAAAGCTGCGGACAGTTGCAGCGGATGAGTTGCGCTCTCGACCAGTTCCAGCGTCCTTCAATTCGTGCACGGAAACCATGGATACAAGCCGGCCATCATCTGACATTGTAAAGCGAGTGTCACCAAGTACGTGCCACCCCGAGAACACGAGCTCGAATGTCTTCTTCTGTCCGCCGGCATTTGCGGTGATCGAAGCCATCATACTCGCAGCTGATGGCTTGTCCACCTCGGCCATAAGGCCACGAGCAGAAAGATTACATTGGACTGCTTTCTTCAGGACCACTACGCAATCCGCAAATACCAAGAACATGCCTTCTCGATACGATGTGGTGGATGTCAGGAATGGCGCCGGAAGCTCTGCAAAATCAACTGCGGTGATGAGTCGACCTTGCGGATGTAGTGAGCTTGGCCATGACTCGACTAAATTTCTCAATCGATTGACAACTTGTGACTTGTCTGTTGCGGGGGGATCAAGGGAGCATATCGATGTGATGATATCTCTGGCTTTCAACATCGACTGTAATGCTGGGTGGAGAACTGGCAGATAGTTGACAATATTGTCGATGAATAGACTGTAACGTGGCAACCTCTGCACAGGTTCGATGACGGCCGATCGAAGTCTCTGCTCTCCAGTCTGCTGTACACGTTGCGAAAAGCTTGATTGCTGCTTGACGAACATGCTGATAATTTGCGGAAATTCTTGGCTGGCTCGAATGTAATCTTGGTAACACTCTGAGAATTGAGGAAACCATTCCAATAGTACTTTGGCAAATGCAAGTGCTCCAGTGGGATCCTTAAGTCGTCCGGTCCCGCCATATCGAGATCCTGTAGAACTTGCTGCTGGTGCTTCAAGATCTTGCATGGCATCTTCCTCTGTGTCGTCCATGACCTTTCGAATGTCTGCCAGAAACGCGGAGTTGATCTGCAGTATTCTGTCCAGGGACTTGGGAAATAACTTCTGCAAATCTTGCTCCGTGGGGCTCGAACTTCCAAAAGCCTTGTTCTTTGCCTTGTCGCGGAAGTCGTCTGCGATATGGTTGACTAGTTCGTGCATCTTGATCACATATCTCTCCTCTGTGTCAACCAATTCTCCCATCTCTCTTCGTAATGACATCTTTTGATCCTTCAAGAAGGACTTTGTCCGATTTAGTGATGTAGGCTTCGAAGGAGCACGGCGCAATTTCGATGTAGGAAGAAATGCCACCTCTCCGAAAAGCTTGACCAGCGGCGCATAAGCTCCATATTGCTTCAAAGTCGGGTCCAGTAATTCCTCATCGTCCATCTGGTCTTCCGGATCCACCTCCTCAAAAGGCGCAATGGAGCCAGGAGGCAGTACCAGATCAACATCTACATGCTGGATATTCTGGGGGCGCAAAGCAGCTTCAACATCTCGCAGAACCTCCGCAATATTCTCAACCCGAACCATTGAAGCTGCCAGATCCGCAGCATGTTGTTCCGCGAATAGTGTTGGCGCAGATCCCGGTCTCTTTCCTCTCGCGCTCGCAGATTGAACGATCACGCCGCTCTTGACCACCTCGGGCAGTTCCTTGAAGTACTTCAACAGTCCGAATGCGATGCCTCGACATGTTTCGTCTCCTTGCTTTTCGCGGGGCAGATGGCTGACAGATTGGTAAAGGGGCGAATTGGGGGATATGGTGATGCGCGGATAGCTTTGGAAACCTGCGGCGGTGTATACATGGACTTGGATTCTCGAGCTGTTGAGTGTAGAGTTTGTAGTCGTAGATGGACCATGAAAGACCAGCACTGGAAGATGGCCTAGATTCGCATCGGTAGTGTAGTAAAGACTGACTTCGTCTTGCGACAGAGCCAGCTCGTCGGTGACTCGAACCATAATGCACGATACCTAGGCAGATACTGTAGGTCCTTAAGATTGTCGAGACGATCGAGGTCGTCGATGGCTAGTCCGGGTCGTTCAATTGGCCTCGTCGGGCATAGCGAAAGACCCTCGATGATAGCGGATCAATTCGAAGCGTGGAAATCGTCCTGGGTGCGGCGATGAGCTTGGTGTAATATTCCTGCGGCGGGCATCTGGTTGGATGAGGTCAGGCGAGGTGTGGTGCCGGCAGAAAAACAAATTGACGCGTTGGATTTCCTCGCGTGGATTTTGGTTTGTTGACTTGTCAAAAAGCGATGCAGCCAGCAAGCAGGCAAGATGCAGGACGGGAATCAGCTGGTCAAATCACAGGCAACTGCTTGGTGTGTTGACTTAGTCCACCGCTGCACTGCATGCATTAGCTGAGGTTTCTGATCCAGTACGATACAGCTTGCTCCAGCGTCATTCCATGCTATCTTTAGATTTGCTGCATCGGCATTTTCGAGCTCGTGCCCCCGAGATTTTCTCGACGCGTTGATTGGCCAGACAGGTGGCTTTGTCAACACGCCATTTCTTCAACCCCGCCAAACAATTGTTCAATTCGAAACATCCGTCTCTCCGTCTCTTTCCCAAGCACGAGCAACAAAAAGGCACGCATTCTTGAACGGCGATCACGATAATTTCGCAGGCATCTAGGGACCATCAAAATCATATTACAACCAACACAACTCCGGCTCTGTGACCCAGACGAGCTTCAATAATTAGAACACATTCATAGGGAAAGACATCGCTGGACAGCTAGCTATCAAGCACAATGGCAACACAATACACCACTGATATTCCCTTCTCCTCAAGTCACACGCAGCAAGCCTTTAAGCTCCTCGAACTCCCGCCGGAACTCCTCGCTCTTCTAGAATCAGATGATTCTCCCACGTACCCTCAATCCCTCCTCCGTGCCTATCTTCACTAACCCTTGAAGTCTTACCATCACATCCTCCCCCGCGACAGCCACAACTCCCGGCTACGCGATGCTCTGCCATGGCACGAAGCAGTATCAAATGCGACAGAAGAATACTTCAAATCCGATCCTGATTTTGCAGCCTTCTTCGACGGGTCCAACGCTGGTAGACGACGCCGAGACATTTATACCGCAGCCAAGTGTGACGGCTGTGTCGAAGATTGAGGATACAATTGAGTTGATCTTGCAGGATGAGGGAAAGAAGAAAGAGGTCAAGGTTAACAAATGGCACGAGAAGTTTGCGAAGAGTCGATTGGAGAAGAAATGATCAACAGGTGCTCTAGATCTGATACAAGTCTATGATTGGGAAGAATGGACACATGGTCAAGAGCCATGAGCTTGTCACTCGGAAGTGTTATGGGGTAACTGCTGGTGGTTGACCTATCTGCCATGATAGCAAGACTCTTGATACATCATAGGCAAGCTGCGCGAAGCTGAAACATTCTAATGGGGACGACGCCCCCAGCCTTCCATCTCCGAGCTTCATGGATGGACATGCCACGCTGAGCTGGGAACACGTGGATCCAGAGAGAGGACAAGACGTCCTGTAGAAGCCGCTCTGTTGAACGTCTGGATAGGTTGTTGAGACCGTGGCCTCGCATATCAGATTGACATCAATTGGCAATCATCAATCATCGTTACTATTTGCAATTTATTCCCCAGAATATCTGTGCCATATCTTAGTATTTGCAGGTTGTTCTCAACTACAGACATTGTTTACGTGTCCGCAGGTTTAGCGAGCTTCTGGATATAAGGTGAGTGGCTGCTGTTAATCAGCAGGTACTGTGCTTTGCAGTGCTTTCAAAACTGACAAGTCTTCCTACATTTCTTGACTCTTTTCCTGTAGTCCTATACTTTTCACATTGCCGTGCTCCGTTCATTGTTACCTGGTTTTATCGTGATTCCATTGTGCTTGGAGTTTTTTCTCTTCCCTTTTTTGGTCACCTGAATCGACTTCTTCCTTTCAAAGCCCAACCCATAGTCTTGCCTTGCTGAGCTAAGAACTTGCGCAGGGAAAAGGCGCATTTCAAACTGCCCAAGAAATGCTTATCAGAACCAAGACCATTCAAGCCGTTGCCAAGTTCTCACCTCGCCACTCCTCCATACCAAAAGTGGGATATATGTCACCGGGAATTATGCGGACGCTACGTTACCCCACAAACCATCAAGTTGCCCGCTCGGGCATTCCGAGGGTCCATCTCGCTGCCTTATCGCGGTTGAATCCCGAGAAGTCTACAGATCTTTATCTTGTTTTGGTTGAGAGTTTGGAATGGTTTGGCCGCGGGTAATGCAAAGGTGGACAGGTGGTTGACCTCAGAGATGGGATGCCCATCTTCAAATCTTGGTCGTTGAGATGATGCTTCTTTCCTTCTTGAATCACATTGGATTTGTCGCATTCGAGAAAGTGCTTTCGTACAACTCCAAGCGCTTCTAGCTTTGCCGTTAGAAGATGGTCTCCCTTCCCGGACTTGGGGTCGCTTCGGCTGCGAAGTATGAACGAACCAAAGCTGAGAAGAATATGGTACTGAGACTGGACATTTTTCTCATGACCTTTGGTTGCATATCTCAAGGTACGTGTTCATTTAACAATGCGAGACATTTACTGACACTCAATACAGTCATCAAGTGAGTATCACGAACGTTACCATTATGTTCTCTGATTTGACGCGCAAAGATATCTTGATCAGCAGAATATCAACAATGCCTACGTAAGCGGAATGAAAGAAGATCTCAACCTCTATGGCAATGAGTTGAACTAGTCAGTATCCTCCTTGTATTTTCAATGATCAATACTGATGTCAACTGGTAGCTTCACTACGTACTTCAACATCGCATATTGCATCATGCTGATCCCTTCCCAAATCATCCTCACATACGTCCGACCCAGCTACTGGCTCTCCGGTCTCGAGCTCCTCTGGGGTATGATGACAGGACTCATTGCTCTCTCTAAGAACGCGAAGCAAGTCTATGTCCTGCGAGCTTTCTTAGGACTGTGTGAAAGCAGTGCTTGGCCGGGGATGATGACTCTGTTCAGTACACAAATCCGAGTAACGGCTGTTTGTAGTTCACAAACTGATCTGATATAGTGCATTGGTATACACCCACCGAATTGGCCAAACGTATGGGCTTCTACCACTCGTGCCAAGCAGTTGGCAGTATGATGTCTGGGGCGCTGCAAGTTGCGGTCATCAACACACTTGAGGGCAAGAATGGTCTTGCTGGATGGCGGTCAGTATTCTTCTCTTCGTTTGAAGACAATTATAGCTGATGACAGACAGGTGGTTATTCATCATCAACGCCATCATCACCGTGGTATGGGGCTTCTTCGGGTTCTTCATGCTTCCTGATCTGCCCAATCGACCTAATCCTCGCGCGTTCTGGTTTTCGAAAGCAGATGCAGTCATGTCGATGGAAAGACTGGAACGTCATGGACGTGCTGAGCCCAAAGGCATGACCTGGGCAGGTGCCAAGTACATCCACGCCACCCTCCATTTCGGTATGTGAGACTGACGAGATCAGGCGAACATTTTCGAGCTGGGTCGTGTATTTTATCGCGATACTGTATATCGCATGTGTTCTTGGTTCGGCGGGATATCAATACTTCAGTCTGTTCTTGAAGAGCTTGAAGAATGCCGATGGGTCAAAAGTCTGGACTGTGTCTGAGATCAATGCTATTCCTATTGGAGGTTCAGCAATCCAGGTCGTTTTTGGTATGTCGGCCCGTTTTCTGCAGTTTCGACCTTACTAACGTCAGCGAAGTGTGGATCTGGGCACTCCTTTCGGATTACTTGGGTACTCGTTGGACTCTAATAATCGCACAAGGCAAGCCATTCCCAATCATTCGGACGTCTCGTGCTAACACTTCAAAGCTGGCATCGGTATCATCCCTTGCATCATCATGAGTATCTGGACTCTCCACCCGGACAAAGTAGCTCTCTCGGCTGTCTACGCCAGCTACTTCATCTCATACCTCTGTCTCGGCACAGCGCCGCTCATCATGTCTTGGCTTTCTGATCTGTAAGTCCATTCAATACCACATCTAACAATTTGCCAATCTCGCTAACATCCACAGTCTTCCACAAGACCCCGAAGCGCGAACTCTCATCGTCGGTGTCGCCATTGCTGGATATTATGCTATCGCAGCATGGTCTCAAGTCCTCGTCTGGCCTGCTGTTCAGGCTCCGTTCTGTGAGTTTCCTTCCTGCTTCCTGCGCTGTGAACTTCGCATCCTAACGCGAACAAAATCAGATAAATACGGGTGGCAGTCTGCTCTCGCGCTCTGGTTACTAGTCATTATCATGACTTGTACATTGCGATATATTGATACTAAGTATATGCTGTAAGTTTCTTGTTTCTCAGTGCTTGCTGTTGTGCGGAGAGAGTGTATAAGCTGATTATATGGTAGTCCGAAGAGGCTTGCTTATGCCAGGGAATTGCATGGTGAGGGCATCGCGGGAGAAGAGGTTGTATCTGATGAGGCGGAGCACGAGGACCCTGATTCGAAGAAGGGTGGGAGAGTTGGTGTTGTGGGTGCTTGAGTGGAAGGAATGATGATAGGGTAGGAGTAGTTACAAGAAAGGCTTGATCAGAAGGGAAGAGAAAGCCAGGAACTCCTAAGGAGATGAAGAAAGACGAATGAATGCAACGAAGAATGGAATAACAGTATCACGTGGCAAGCCATGCACTCGTGACTCACCCCTTGTTCAACCCTGACTCAAATGAGCGAGTCTTCATCGCGCTCTCTACATACTCACAAAGCTAGGACATGAACATATAGAGAACAGACTTTACAGATTCAGATTGACTGAGCCTCAAAGCAGGTTTGCATAACGATTTCATCTTCAAAATCCAACATGGCATCTTCACCCTCACCTATTTCGGTGAATAAAAACACAACATCAAATCAAACGAACACATATCCAATTCCACCAAACGTCCTCGAAGCAATCCAAAAAGTCCACAATGAAGGCAAGAAAGTCATAGTAATGACCTGTGGCACAGCCGGTACGTCTATCCTCTCCCTTCAAACCCTCCGCATCCTCCGCGCTCGCCAAAATGACTCAACACTATTCTCTACAAAGCAAATCATCTAACAACCCCCCAGGATCCGGCAAATCAACCCTCGCTTTGAACCTCCAATCGCAAGAAAACTACGAAAGACTAAGCATCGACGCCCTTATCCACCTGCATCACGGCGTCTACGAACGCGATTACCCCGCCTCGCTCGTTCCCAGCCTGCAAGACGAAGCTGAGTCCTTACTGAAATCACAACTCATTTCTCTACTAAACGCTGCTAAGCACGACATCGTTCTAGATCTGAGTTTGTACTCTAAGGAAGACAGGGATCTCTACAGGAATATTGTTGAGAGAGAGGGTAGGGGAGCTCATGGTGTTGCGCTTGTTGTTTTCAGAGTGAAAGGGACTGTGGAGGAACAGGAGAGGGTGCTTTGGAGGAGGATTGAAGGGAGGGGGAGGGAGTGGGTTAGGATGCGGGATGATGTTGGAGAGGATGGGAAGAGGGGGAAGGGGAGAGAAGGGATGTTGGTTGAGAGAGAGGTGTTGAGGGGGTATTTGAGGGGGTTTGAGTGGCCGGATGGGGAGGGGGAGATTGTTGTTGATGTGGTGTGAGGCTGAGAGAAGCGATGAGATTTCCCTGATGACAGGCGATACATTGTTATTCGGTGAGGTTTTTGATCTATATGAGGACTTTGTGCTTCGCGGAGTTCTGCGTGAGAAAAGAGAAAGAAGACGATGTAGTCTGTACCGGAGAAAGAAGACGATGTGGCATAGACTTCGCCTCACGAAGAACTTGAGCTGCGCTGAACATGACTTCGGTACTAAGTAGGGGACACAGTTATTACGTACATGTAAACTCTATTCCTGAAACTCCTACTTATTGTGATCATTGTGATCATCGCCCTGTTCTATTTCCTCGTGCCATTTGTTTTAAGCTTGCACGGACCAAGTATCCTTCGAACCTTCATGCAGGAGTGCGCGGATAAGTGTGGTGATATTTTATGTCATGAAAGCGAAGCACCGTGACTGGAAATGGGCTTCTCTTGAAGAGCCCATCCAGGTTGTCTAGTTGCTTATTCCCAGTTCTATTACATTCCGTCGACCGTTTGATTTATTGTTGGGGATACTGAGTTCGCTTCGTCTTGGCCGACGAAGCGGCCTCCCAAGTCCGATTGTCCGAAAGTCCGAGCCACATTTCCCGTGCTGACGTTTCGGCATCATTCAACAAAACCACTACTCTGAATAGGATATATCATCAGGCTACCGCGACAGCTATTCTCACATGTGAAATTTTCTACTCAATTTGTAGCAATGTCCGCTGTCACAGATTTTGGGTTCGGGATCCAACGATCCAGCGAACGTTCGCCAGACTCGGACCCGCCGCCAGGGCCAAAGAAGGAACCTAATCCGAACAGACAGAAGTCCAGGATTTCACGTGGATGTGATGAGTGCAAAGCGTAGGTGCCGTTACAGTGTGATAATGACTGGCCTGATTCGTTCGATAGTAAGCACACGAAGTGCAATGGCAAACTTCCATGTGAAAAGTGTGTCAAATATTCGAGGGTGTGCAAATACGAAGCTCCATACACACGTGGGAAGAAGCCGCCAATTGTTGCGGCTACGATCTCTCATGATACATATGACGGCCGAAGCAGGAGTAATGAAATGGAAACTGAGCGCGGAACACCAGGGTCTAACAACTCTTCCAGGCGAGAGCCAGTACCGAATCAGTTTTGGGATCAACCGCTACATATCTTCGATACTGCCAACAGACAAGATCAGCGTGACAATATCGATACTCGGCCTCAGAAGTTTCTACGGATGACCGTAGAAGACAACACTCCTCATCATCACCAATCCCGCTACCAAAAGGAGGGGCAGTCGAATGGAGCCAGTATCTTCCAGAGAACGCAGAATAATCTCAACCATCGAGCCACATATCATCAAAATTCCATCTTCAGTTTTGGAGACCCTCCTCTGCCCGACATGGATACATCCTTCTTCGCTCTTCCAACCTATAGGCTTGCTCAGAGCATGGTCACGCAATATTTCGGGTTTGGTGCTGCACTCCATAGGTTTCTACACCAGAAGACTGTAGAGGAATGGATGGAGTCACTTCTTTCAGCCCCTCGGTCACTGAGCCAAGGGGCATTTAACCATAGCAAGAACGCTGTAGTGCTGATGGTTTTTGCGCTAGCTTATGAAAGCTCATCAACAAAATCTGACGAGATGGATGAGGACATGAGGTAGGTAAACCTGAAGATGATGTTGCACCCACCGTTGCTTATTAAATGCAGCTTTCATTACTTTCAGGTCGCAGAAGCTCAGTTGAAGAAAGAAACTGGAGATATCCAACTACCAACTATTCAAGCCCGACTCCTACAGTGCATCTATCTCTCCTCTCGCTCTCGAATACATCAATGTTGGAGCATATTCACCGAGACCGTGGGTCTGATATTCTCCAAAGGTCTGCAGAGACAGGACAGGTGCTCTGCAAACGATGATATGATTGAGGTAGAATGTCAAAAAAGGGCTTTCTGGTTTGCATACACAATGGACAAGCATCTCAGTATTCAACTCGGTCGTCCAAGCTTAATCAAGGATGAAGATACTGACCAAGATCTCCCACGTATCGTTGAAGACGACGATCTTTCCTCCACTGGTCTTATGACGGTGGGGGACGGAGTTCAATGTTCGATGAAGGCAACTGTTTTTTCCATCAAGTAAGTATATCCCTTCCACGTGATGAGCATCCGCTGACCAGCGTCTCAGTCTAGCGCAGATCCTTGGTGAAGTGCTTCGGAAATTGTACAGTATTCGCAAGCCCTCCATCGAAACTCAACTCCAGTCCGCAAAGAGCCTGAAAAGTCGACTTGAAAAGTGGCGCGCTGATGTCAATTCGTTTTTCGAGCTCGACCCCGCCACGCTTGAACCCCTCTTTGCAGCCCAACACATTGGCCTTCAATTTGCATATGCACACGCTCGTATCCTACTTCATCGCCCATTTCTGCTCCAAAATATGAATTGTGATGCATTCCGAGGCTCACAGGGCTACAAACTCCGTCAAGAGTGCGAAGAGAACACCGCCGAATGCGTCAGGGCCGCCATGGATATCGTGAAGCTCATCGATGGTTTGTATCAGCGAGAAAAGAACTTTGCAGCTTCATGGGTAAGTCTTTTCGTAAGTCTCCTCAACCCGCAGAACATAGATCTAATAAGCGCAGTTCGCGCACTACTGCGGCTATTGCGCGGTCGTCGTTCTCTATGTTCGCGTCATCAAGCTGCAGTCGGAACCGGCATATACTTGGATCTCGTATTTCGAAGCCGGTGCAACATGCCAATCCCAGATAAAAGTCGCCGCTGAGAAAGAGAGCTTCGCAAATCGTTGCAGCGAAGTTCTCCAGGAGCTGCGCTTTGAAGCGCAAGGCCATATGCAGAAGGCTGGTAATCGCCCTGAGACTCGCCAGGGAAGTGTCGATACAGATGGAAGTGGGCTTCCGCAGCGCGATCAGGGGACGGCATCACATTTCGGTGGAAAGTGGAATGATATGAATTTCGTAAGTGAAGAATTTTGCTAGAAAGAGGAATACTGACAGTGTCAAGGACCAAACGGCCCCCGGAGGAGGCATCTTGAATTCACTATTCAATACCGTTGAGGGGATCAATGTTAGGAATGCTTCTGGATCAGTGGTCGACCGGATCGACCGCTGGGGGTTCTCGAGCTTGACCGGATATTGAGCGTACGTTCTGCACCGAAGACAATAGATTCCAAGTAGGCGTTGTCCCGTACATTTGGCCAGTTTTTGTGTGCTTCAACATTCATTCTTTGCTGCCTCCCGCTTCGACAGATCTCTGAGAAGCGAATGTCGGTTCAACCAGCACTTCAACCTTGAAACCAAGCTGCTTCGTCCGATAAGAGCTCAGTATCGTTGCCTGAAGCGATTCGAGCGATTGCAAAATTCAGCCACTGCAGAGCCAATTTCTTCGGCAACCCCTCCACTCCATGAGATAGAAGCCCTCTCTTGAGCAACCTGTTCAAAGCTAGCAGGCTATCTTTCTTCAAATGGTTGTTGACTACTAGGCAACACCAGATCGCGGTACTGCTCACCTTGCTGCCTACATCTATCCCTTGTGGCTGTCCATGATGGCCTCGAAGAGAATCTTGGACCAATGGTAGAAGCCACTTGATGGCATCAAGGCTGGGCAGTATGAGGTCGTCGATATTGGCTTCATCTTCGATGTATTGGGCGACCGTCGTCGAGTAGGCTGCGATATCGCGTCTTTCGAGGCTGTAAATGAAGACCTTGAGGAGATCTTTTATCTGAGCTTGCTGGGTTGGGGACTCGATGCGGGTTATTGGATGAACTGAAAATCTGGAGAATCCGCAAATAATTATCTTAAACTTACAAGATCTGACATTTCTGCTTCGGAGATTGTGCCAGTATGATGGTGTCTTAGTCGACGTGGGTGAGAGGTTCAGTGAGGCAGGATGGTGCTCTTGTACATAAATGGAGCCCATTGAAAAGCAGGGAAAGGAAGCTGATGAATAAAGAAGTCTTAAGACTGTCCAGGAAATGAAAGAATTCGGCTAGATTGATCTTTCATACGTATGAGCCAGACTCTTCCAGTGCCTCAACTATTGATTGTTGGAAGTTGGGCTGCAAGTTGACAAAATTTCCAATCCCCATTTTTGAATGATTCGAGGTATACAAAGCAGGATGGAGAAGCATCTGTAAAATGAGATCGTCCCTCGACAAAGCCATCTGGCTCCTTCCAATCTTTGACTAAAGCGAGATGATGTTCAAAAAAAAACCTTTCACTTCGTAACAGGATGCTCCCGTGATATCTCGGCGTTCCGCTACCCTTCCCACGGATTGTCCTTCTTAAGATCCTTTTCTGGATCTGCGGAGTTTGTAACCGAGCTGACATCGATGTATGTTGTACGAGTGACATACATCGCACTCTTCGCCCGTGACGGACGCAGTTGCTCCTGTGATTCGGAGGCCTCAAGGCGTCTTAATGACACGTCAGAATTTCCTCTTTCGACTTCTTCGAGCTCTGTGAACTCTCCAGTACACGATGGAGACTCGGATCCCGCCCTTTTGCTGTCAGTGCTTGGGATCACTTGAGTCGCTGGATTCTAGATACCACCTTTAGAAAATGCTTTCGCTGCCACAAGCACCAAATTCCCCTCAGAATGATCTTTTAATTGATAAGAAACGGCCTGAGGGGTAGCGATATATGATAGTAATATTTGAAAATTGAATGAAGGCAATGGGAGATGGGCTGGAGCAATGGAAGACGCAAAATAAGGCCATCCCTCTAATCTTCTGATGCCTGTCTCTTTGTTGGTTTCCCAGGAAACTGCAAGGCCCGGGAAACTGGGTGACGAGTAGGAAGTCTTTCCAGCTCGTACCGTATCACTTTCATAACCATGGATCAGGCACATAACTTTGATAGGGGAGTCTGGGTCACCTGAACATTTCAGAGTCATGCTGTTGAAGTCAGAGATTCTAACAGTTCATGTTACTAACGAGTCGATACCAATTGCGTTGAAAGTTCAAGTATTACATGCCGTTTCGGATGAATTTGACAGTCGACTTCAAGATCTTTGTTTTCTCTACGGCGAGAAGCAGCAGCATGGCTGGATGGCTGGATGGCTGGAGATTGTTGGCACAGGTGGCTGATCGCGATTTAAAACACCAAACACCAGCAAGTGCCACTCGATGCAGGTGCTCCGGTCCAGAACAAATGCGCTCATACGGCTCTCTTTCAAGAAACACATAGAGCTCAGACTGTTCATCTCGACGAGGGATGCTCTGGACATCAAGTCGATACTTGAAGACTTGTACAATTTTCTTCTCACAGGTCTTCTTCTAGTATTAAGAAAAGCAATGCCACATCTTTCCGACTATGTTGGTTTAGCAGATGATACTGTGACGAAAAGACGACGGTGCATGAGCGGCAAGGGTGTTGAGGGTCTCAGCGAGATCCGCTGTCGGGGGGCGGCCCTCTCGAGTTAACAGCCAATGGCCAAACTCTGAAGTACGGCACCAATAATTGCATTTACAAAGCCTCATATGATAGAGAAACTTCCTCCTCTAACCTTGAATTTGAGAGGTTACCCAGAATTTTATGAGCGGGCAAGGCCAAATCATCCTCCGGCTAAGCGAGGCACGCCAAGTTTGTTGACATGCTGCTTGAATGAAACACCAACATTGCGGGGCATGCATAGATATCACATGAGCTACACACCATTGTTCATCCAGTCAGAAATAACCGCTCAGTTCTGTGTTGCAGCGTCCACGATGTTGTACCAAGTCGATAAGGCTGGCGTCTAGAACTCTCCTTCACCTCCTGCCTCAATTTACTTGTCTCTGCAGACCACACCTCTTCTACAACACATTTCCTATCTCTCCTGTTCCGCAGAAATTTTCGACGCCTTAGTTTATCTACATTGCTAATTCCGAACGCTCCAGCCACCATCGAGTGAACAAGAACCGTGACCATGGATAGCAACAGTAAGCATGGACCAGCTTTACAGGGAGAGGGCTCCAGTTAAAATGAATAGGTCTCAATAGCGGAGAGAAGCGCAAAGAAGGCACTGAATACCCCCAAAAAGTAGACCCCCGTAGTCTTTTCTCGCAGAACCCGGTACCCACCATTCCTCCAGGGACTGTTGACCGCGCTTCCATGAGCGGCGATGCACCTACCAATCAAGCACTGGGCGTGTTGGAGGACTTGAATGAAGCTTTGACTTCTGGTGATTCTGAAAGGCTTCAAAACTGCTTTTCTCCCGAGCAGGCATATTGGAAAGACCAGTTGGCGCTTACCTGGCACTTGCGAACGTTCATGACTCCAGCTCTCATCTCGGCTGCGCTACTAGAGACGAAAGAACTCAAATTTATTGAGGCCCAATATGAGCTGAGCGGAAAGGCTCAATTCATACCGGCTACGCCTGTCTTGGTACGTCGTCATCTTCCCCTATACACATGTACTGTACTTGTTTGAGGTTTCGCGATGTGGGAGTCAGAATGCTGACTTGATAAACTGCCCTTATACAGCAATTCATCGATTGCACCATTTCGTTCAAAACAAGATTGCCAGCTGCAGTGTGTAGTGGACGGATACTACTCCTGCCATACAAGACCAATCAGGCAGGTGGTAGCGAAGTGCCACTTTCATGGAAGATTTGGGTCATGAGCACGAAAGTCGAAAGCTTGTATATCTGCAACGAAGACGTGACCTTCTCCAATTCCCAGGTAGAGCATTATCCTGTTCAGAAACTATCGAGACAGACGCGTTCATCGTAGGAGGAGGCAACGGAGCAATCTCACTAGCCGCACGACTGAAGACACTTGGAGTCGAAAGCATCATGATCGACAAAATCGCTCACGTCGGTGACAACTGGGCGCTGAGGTACGACTGTATGCGCTTCCACATTACAACATCATTCTGCAAATTGCCCTACATGGTCTACGATAAAGAACTGCAGTCCCCACATCTGCTTACCAAGGATGAGTTGGCGCAGCAGGTCAGGCGCTATGTCAAGGCTTTTCAACTCAATATCATCACGTCGGCTGAGATCATTGAGACGACACAATTGCCTGATAAGCGATGGAGCGTCAAGTTCAAATCCTCTGCAGGTGTCTACAATATCATCGCACATCATCTTGTCCAAGCCACGGGGTTTGGTTCACAGAAGCCTAACTTACCCACGACCAAGGACGAGCCCCTGTTTTCCGGGATAAGCATACACTCCAAATATTACAAGAGCGCCAAACAATTACAGAACCAAGGCGTGAGCACCGTTCTTGTCATCGGCTCAGCCAACACCGCATTCGATGTCCTCGAGGATTGCTACAATGCTGGCCTCAAGCCCATCATGGTCGTTTGCTCCCCAACATACATCTGTCCCCTCGAGCACATAACTAGCAAGCTCGGTCTAGGCTCTTACGATGACGGTGTGGAAGCAGCAGACCAGCGGTTTATGACCCTTCCAACCATCTTAGATGGCCAACTTGCCCGCGATCTCTTCAGTTATTTTGCTTCACTGGAGCCGGATCGATACAAAGATCTCGATGCTGCAGGGTTTCCTGTGTACGATAGTCTTGATCCCAGAGCGGCGTTGGTGGCGAATCTTCTTGAGGACGGAGGAGGTCACTACGTCGATACTGGAGCGATAGCGTTGATAGCCGAGAGGAAAGTGAGCATCAAAGCCAATGTTGAGCCCACAGCATTTACTGCTACCAGTCTCCAATTCTCAGATGGAAGTTTACTCGATGCAGATGCAGTGATTTGGTGTACAGGGTACTCAGATAAGAATGCGCGAGATACAGCTTCCGAAATATTCAAGACTGAGATGGATGTCGATGCTACATGGGGAGTGGATGAGGAGGGGGAGATCCGTGGGATGTGAAAAAGGCACTCGAGAATCGAGAATTTTTGGGTTATGGGTGGGTATACTTCGCTTCATAGGTGGCATTCAAAGACCCTCGCTTTGCAGATCAAGGCTTCTTTGGAAGGCGTGCTTCCTGCTGCTTATCGCGACACGCCAGGGTTGAAGGAAGCTTGAGGTAGACTGTTCGCTGAGTAGATAGCCAGGAGCTTCTAGCTTGGCGCATCATTTCTGGTCCCAATATAGCATTGTAATCGGGTGGTTGATATACTCTTTAATGGCTGATGTTCGCGTCTGAGTGATGGTGGTGACTGTTTACTTCTCCTACCTTTCGCTTAAGCAGACCCTGTAGCGAATTGTAAGATGCCCGGAAAATTACCCCGCACCTAGCTGAATCCAAGCCTGGAAATGCACACCCACCACCAACCTCTCGTCTCGAATATCACTTCGAGAAAAGATGCTCCATGCACTTTCACGATCTTGTTACTAGTGTAGTGAGTCTCGAAAAAAGGTATTCGTGTCGTCAAGTATTGATCGGCGTTGATGTCATCAAGTCAAATTCAATAATTGATATCCTACACTTCTGTTTCTGCATTGCTGAGCATATTTCAATCTGGTCGTCAAAGCAATAATTTTCATTGATCATTGAAACATTACATATATCTTTCTAGGTAAGATGTACCAAGCAGCCCATCACATTTATCACATCACGACCATGCAACAACTAGCCGTCAATACCCCACCACAACTTCGAAGGAGCATAAACAATTCACTGGTAATGACAATTCTGGGGTATTCAATAAACAAAGAGCAAGTCGACTGGTAGAAATTACACGAGAGTGAGGACACCGGTAGCAACACCAGCCAAAGCCCATACCATCATCGTCTTCGCGCTTAAAGATGTTCCTGCGTTCTTTCCAGGTGCGCAAGTAGCGGTGGCAGAAGCTGTCTTCTCAGCGCCTCCAGTGATCGCTACGTCGAAGCGGTAGTAGCTGGCGCCTGTCAAGGTCGATGTGACACTGGTTGTGGTCTTCTTGCCGTCAACTTCTCCTCCGATAGTCGCAGTGCCTGAGAAAGCCAGTTAGCACATTGAACTTTGTAATTGAGGAAAAAGAGATGATTTATCTCAGAGCAAATCCATTGTACTTACAGGTTGCAGCGGTTGTGCCAGCAAGCTCACATCCTTCGATAGCGGTAGCGGATACCACGCTTCCCATAGTTGAGGTTGTCACCGCGCTGGAGAAGTGGTATGTAGCCGTTCCCATAGTCACAGTCGCTGGCTACAATCAATTGTCAGTATACAGAATTGGCATAAACAGGAAAGGGAACATACCACAGCGTTAGGACCACAGGTCGAGCTTCCAACGATATCACCTCCTGATGTGCACCGTAGTGCCAAAATTGTCTGATCGGCACAGGCTTCGACGATGGAAGCAGCATATTCCCAGTCTCCGTCCATGGACTCGATGAACATGTTGATTGTATCTGAGGGTGTCGTGCTGTTTTGTCTTGGGTGCAGGACAGGGTATGAGCTGGCACCGTACTCGACAGCGCGGGCACCGACACCTGGGCTGACGAAGGTATCGAATCCGACAGCATTTCCTCCTACTGCGAAAGACATTTTTCTTGATTTGGCTGGTCTTGAGGTTGATTTTGTAAGTGAAGTTGTATTTTTTCGAACTGGAAATGGAGATGCGTTTTGGAATGGCCGATTGACTTCTCCAAATGGCGACGATGGCAGGTAATTATACCAGAATTCCGAAAACAATGCGTCACATAAACAATAACCAGTCACTCGGTGTAAGGGTTGAAGCTGTGCCGCGAAGTCGCAGTACTTCCAATTTCGATTCTCGTATCAACCCGTTTGAGCCTGGATGCCAAGTGAGGCTGAATTAACCGATATAAACACGTCTCAGCCGCTCCCGAGTTATCCAATCAAGGAGGCTTAACCCCATATAAAGAATGTGCTGCGCCTTTTAAATCTGCTGCCTCGGCTCTAGTACGAGGCTTTTCCAGGAGGCTGCAACCCCAGGGCTGACCCAAACTTCCCAAAGTATGCGCTATCGATGAAATTGGATGTTGTAATTGGTTGCTTTGAATCCTGTGGGATTTAAAGTGCAGGCTTTGCCGCTGATCCTTTCGTTGTTTATGCTTAAAGTTTAAGCCGGCCTTTATGTCTGAGATCTTGGCATGTCCCCCTCCTGACAGCTCATCTACCCGACGCGACCCGTTGCATCGCTTGACGAGGTTGCAAGCCATACAATCAATCATGGGGGATCAGAACCAGGAATGTTGAACATGGGAAGGTCTATTTTGAGAGAATTGTGTTTTGTCTTTACGTGGCTGGCACTGGCTCCTCAAGCGAGGGTGACACGAAGGTGACTTGATTTCAATCTGATTAGATCACGTGATAAGTGTCCAACATCAGCAATCTTTTGGTTCCTACAGCCTAGTAGGCACGCCTTGTATTAGGTGGAAAGGTTTTTGAGACGATCAGAGCCTCAAGATATTCTCATGCTTCAGTGTGATGTCCTTTGATGCATGTGGCGCACTCGACGAAGTGGCTGTGGCAGGGCGATGTTCTAGCCAGCGAATCTGTCAAAATGTCTCACTGCTACTTGTAGAAGGTGAAAGGTTGGCTCAAGAAGCCATCCCCGATGCGGTCGTCTAACGTCTTTCTAGAACATTAAAGACCGAACAACCCGAGCAAGTCACCCAAAATCAGAATCTGAGTCCGAGAGAAAGGTCGTAGTGCATAAGGAAGCAACTTCTGATTGAATCGATACTTTACAGGTATTTGCGGACCTGTGAAAGCAGCAGGTCCACCATCGACAGAGCTGCAGCTTTACCTACTCAAGTTCCGCCTTCCCTGACACATACGGCCATAGATTGAAGAGAACTGGGCATCCCGTCCGCTCTGCCTTTCATAAGCTTCAAATCGGGGGATTAGTAGTTAGGTGGGTGACCACTAGCGAATACCCTCTGCTGTATGTTCTATAAACTTTTGCATTTTTGCATTCTCCTGCTTGGTACTTTTGCAGCGGGGCGGTGGAGATGGCGCGGGTCATCTCGCCAAGGAAATCCACCTGGTAACTGCTATCAACATAGTAGGCGAGGATCTGGATTCCGGAATCGGGTGGGCTTTTTGAAGTTTTCTTTAGATGTTTTTCGAGTTTGAGAAATTACTGCGAGGAGACTGGGGAAGTAGACTATGTGGATTATAGCGAGCTCGAGCTAAGTGTATCAGCTTGCAGCCTCCGGGTCTCCGAGACATCGAAGTCCGATTTCGGAAGCACATGCTTCCCAATGTCCATGTTTGGCCATAGATCATTACTCTTCCAAACTCAGCTCGAGGGAAGTAAAGATTTTCAAAATGTCAATGACATGGGCAATTGGTCTGGCACTTGGTTTTAGTATGATTACATTCAATAAAATAGTGCATTGTCATGGAACAAATCTAGGTACAAATATTAGAATAGTTCAAAAAAATCCAGGAATCTATTTGCGTGCTCGGTAATCTATAACGACAGGTACCAGAGGTATATAACAAAATCATAACGCGTGATAGACAGAATTGTACATATGAGTCCGAATCCGAGGGACCAAAGTGTGCCAACCGACTCTCCTGATTATCTTGAGACACAGAGACTCCAATCATGTCATACAACGCTGTACTTGACATTCTGTGCCTTTAAACCTCTCGTACTAGGTTGCTCTGCCAAAAAGTGCTCCAGCATCTGAACCTTTGCCTCCAGCGCCTCCTTCTTCCGCTTTTCTCGCCTAGCATGCTGCTGCAACTCCAATATATGCTCCTTGGCGCGCTTAAGAACCACCGCCTTGCTTGGTTGAATGGTGGTCGAAGATTCGGGGATGACGTTCCAGAGTGCGTTGATGTTGTCTCGAACTCGGTGTCGGTAGCGTTGCTCGACCTGGTTGTGCACCACGCGGACTTCTTCTAGCAAGCGGCCCTCGGATTTGTGGTGAGGAGTTTCGCTGTCCGAGGTCTGTGATTGAGACTCCTCTGCGTCGCTGGTTGGCATGGAGGTGCCTCGATGGTTCAATGGATAGCCGGGGTTGAAGGAAGGATGGTCCAAGCCATTGGTTGTATAGGATGCTGGGCCGGAGAGTAGACTCATATTGTCTTTCTTATCAATTGTTTGATTCGGTGGGATGGGAAATAGAGAACAGTAGTCCTCTGAGTACTCCGTATCAGATGTATCATGGTCGAGTGTTGAATGCCGTGAAAGCGAGGGACCATTACCCCAGAAATATTCGGAGTGCGACATTTCGGCAGGTGGTGATGGGAGGGGAACCGAGCTCATGAAAGAGTTCCATGTTGGCATGATTGGCTGTTGATAATCGATGGACTGCGACTGGAAGGGATTCTTCCTATCGATGAATGACGGCATGCTTTGGTTGCTTAATTGCTGTGCGGGTTGAGAGGGAGCGGAGCGAGGGGCGCTGTTCAAAGAGTCATTACTGAAAGTGCGCCTGTGCATCATCTTGCATTTAGATTCTGATTGAAGTCGAAGCTGGAAATAGATATGAACCTTTGAATGGGAGTTCAATTAGTGACCGATAGTGAGTGTGACTGGGTTCAGAGAAATCTGGAAGTGAATGAGAATCGAAGGGTTTATGAAGATTTCCCACATGGTGTGCCAAGGACGCCGAAGATCGAAAAGAGACTTGAATCTTCAGTGTTATATCCAATGCGTCTGATTTGCAAGCCTGGTACTGTTCTTCCCCATCGACATCGTGGGGACTCGGCAATCTGGAACCGTCTCAATGGAGTTAGCGGTGACATTTTCCACATTCCTCAAGACTTGAAGACCCCAGCGCAGAAATCCCCGCGTCAGAGGAGTTATTGCCAAGGGAAGGGATGCCAATCACGAGATCCTGATCCTTGAAGTCCAAGGAGCGGGATCCGGGGAAGGACATGGCTCTAAACCGAAGGCGTGGTATCAACCCAATCCGCAGTTGCGGCCGCCCATAAGGCTGATGGATGCAGTTCGATTTAGTTAAAACAGGTTGGAAGCCACGTTTTTCATTCGCGTCTGTACGAAGCCATGTGGAAGTCTGGACCCTAATCTATTCCAGGAGTGGACGAACTCAACGGTTGATACCATTAGCTCTTGCCCCTCTTCATTAGCATCTCTTGCACTAATCACGTGTGATCGGTCTGTATTGGCTCAGAAAATCGTACCACTTCAGCAGTCTCGACCACGAAGATGCTCCTACTACTTTAGAGTGTTGGACTGCCAGCGTCATCGCGGTTTTGTCCTGGTGATTGGACACTGATCGAACGCAGGGTGAGATATGTCCTCGCCTTTCCAGTATCGGACTTAAATGCAAGGAGAAATCTTCTCACCAAGGTTGTTTCTGCAATTTGAGAATGCAGAGCAAATATTTTCATCGCATTTCCGGAACGAGTTGGCATCATCGTGTGCCGCTCTGGAAGTGATGTTCATGATGTTAGGTGCATCGCCTCGCTTATCCATTCAGCATGGAGTGGCTGAGTGGCTGAATGTACCCCTCGTCTTGGCTGCAGGAGCTTCACGGGAGCATTGTGACTTCAGAAGAGAAAGAGTGCATTGTAGTAGCTATGCCTATGTGATCTGATACCATTCTGCAAAGCTTTCGAAGTGATGATGGCGACGCTGGATGGACAATCTCGCTCACATGTTCTGTGCGTGTTGCATTCTGGTTAAAAACAAACCAAAATTCCGCCTCCCACAGGTCTTATCAAGGAATCAATCATCAACCATACAGACGTCCTAGGGTATCGTGTACGATAAGAGATTCAAAGAACAGTGAGCCCAAATCAAACCAATACTCGAACGGCCGTAAGCGGGTGGCGAGTTTGATATCAGGAGCAGATCTCGTTCGAGGATGACCAGATTGGGTTGTGTGTAATATGTCTTTCTATTTTCAGACTATCCCGTCCGTGAATTCGTTGAAGATGGTTAATTCGTCAAACTCAGCCGCGAGAGTATCAGCTTGTGCCGCATTCCACTATTGAACAATTCACGATTAGCCAAGATTCAGCAAGGGAGCTCATCTTTCGGATTTACGAGCGTCACTTTCTTGGACCAGCAGAACCGCTTTGCGTGAAGAATATCACGCTCTGGTTCTGGAGGCCGCTAAAGGGAAGTTACCGAGTGTATAGAGCGAGCTACACCTACATCTGAAGCTGCACGGTCCATATCCAAGACGAAACCAGCGCCACTCCCCGTAGGCCTGATACCCCACACTTCCCTACTTCGAAAGTGGCTTTTGATATATTGCGCTTCCAAACTTGACATGGCGCCACTCTGCACGGCAATCGCCAGCAAGCCTGGCACTATCCACTGAACCATGCAGAAACAGCGCATGAGAAGACTGTAGCAGTACAGGCACAGCAGAAAATATGAGCGCCATTCCGGATCTGTTTGGAACCCTTTCACGGATGCGTTGGCGACATACATGAGAGAGATGTGCCACCAAATATCGTATCTCGATTCAGGGTAGTCACTATAGACGAGAATGATTTGCTTCAGTTGTTTGATTGATGCAGCAAAAACTGCTTGTGGGGAGGAGGTCGAGGGGGTTGGGGAATCACGCATAGAGCTGTGTTGGTCTTCGTCTGCGATGAAAGGTCGGAAGAGATCGACGATGAGGGCGTGATACCAGACACTGCACCGAGTTAGCAATGGCGTTTGTTCTGAAGAAGAGTAGACAGTTGTCAAGAAACCTACTAGAACACGAAGACTTGGCTTGGGGCGTCTTTGTGAGAGAGCATGGTCGATGGCAGGCGATCGGCCAATTCGAGGAGTCTGGCATATTCCGAGAAGGCAAAATCGAGGCTTGGGGGTCGAAGACCGCCTTCAGCAGTTCGTGATAACAGGAAGATATTGGATGCAATCTTCCACAACTTGCAGAATGACTGAAATGTATCTCCGTCTCCAGAAAAAGGTATCTCGGCAATCTTGAGGTGGCTTTCTAAAGCAGACTTTGGGTCGGTGTCACCAGGAAAGGGTAGCGTGGGCGGATACTTCGTCACAACCGGGATTGTGTATAGAGTTTGAACCCTTAGTTACTCAGCATTGTAGTATGGCATCAAGTGTATGTAAGCAGACTTACATTGACATGTTGAAGCACCCCCAAGTTGTGTGCGAAATGGCCGATCGATCTTCCCTCCTCATCAGAAGCAAATCAGCACTTGTCAAAGTGTCTGCGATTCCATATAGTTTCATCCTCTTCGCCATCTCAAGTCCTGCAGATACAGCCTTGACTCCATCTTTGCCTGATCCATGGCAGATATGGCAGATCCAGAGGAGAGTGAAAGATGCTAGGGTACATAAAGAATTAATCGGATTTTCGATTTCAGCATCACAAAGAGCCTCAGCTTCGAGCTCCAACTCGAAGCTTTTGGCAAGAGCACCCGGATCGACTGAACTGTAGGCTTGCTGTCGTGGAGATTAGTAAGGTCGGGGCCCTGATTAGTAGCGCAAAGTCTAGATCAAAACTCACAGTAGCGTATGCGAGCAATGAGTTGACCAGAAATCGTGAACAAAACTCAGTATTGCACGCCACTAGGGACGACAGGAACAGTTGAGAGTCAAATAGGCCTAGTATTGGGTGACCTGTCTGTAGGTATAGAGATATGGCGCCTGCAGCAAGTTCATTGGTCACAGACACATTGGTCCAAAAGCGAATGTCGATATTTTGGAGCAGGGGATCAACGAATGTGGGTGGCAATGCAGGTCCTACGGGCTTGTGCAACACGCCACTTTCATCCAGCATTCGACGCTTGGCTGGCCTATTTAGGAAAGACGACTCCCCTGCTGGAGAATGCGCGTCCGTGAAAGTGTCACTGTCGTCCGATTTATTTATAGGGGGAAAACTGCTGTCCTCTAACTTCAGCAGCGAGGACGAGGAAGATGAACCAGATGGAGGCTGTAGCCAGGTCTGTACCTGTCCTGATCTACCGATCGAGGTTTTCCTGTCTGTTGCTGTGCCTACGGTGGGGTATGCTACAGGGTGGCGTACCAAAAGCTCCAACTCCAGATTCGATTGAACATGAGGAAGCGCTGCTCGCGCAGCGGTCTGCTCCGACAGGCGGCTATCTGGAACAGCACCCTTAATAAAATTTAGTACCGTAGCAGCATCACCATGTCGGAGCTTTAAGAAGATCACTTGTGCTAGATCTGCAGATGCGGTCTGAAGAAGGGTAAGCACCTCCGCTAGAGGCTCCAGACGTTGCTTCAAGGCCTCATTTTCTCGCTTGAGCATCCCCACATGCGTTTCCTCTTGATCAATAGTGGTATAAACACAAGATATATCGCGTGTCGAACAAGCAGAACATTGAGGACGACGTCCATCACACTGATTTTTGCAAAAATGTGTTAGTAGCAATTTATATCATCCGAAAGGATTGAAGAACTTCATTTCAGAAGCACCATTTGCACCGCAGAGGACTTACAGCCCACTTCTTCACTCGGCAGTGGTTACAAGCGACCTTCGTATGCGGCCGTTTCCTCTTCAATGCATGATTCCGACTCGTAGCGGTCAGGAACTGAGGTACTGGTGAAGCTGAGGATGATGATGGCTGTAGGGCAGGTAATCGACTCGGGTGAGGACCCTGATCGTCAGGGCCACGACCAAGCTTTGCGCGGCTCGACATGATGACCCCGGCAAACTGTCGTTTACTTGTTGGGCGACCCGAAGGTAAATCTCGATCACAGCAGATGGGAATTGGCTTCGTACGAGAAATGGGGTGATATGGAGCTCTGCGTTCTGGATGTGGGGTCGAAGTGGCACAACCGTGGCGTGGTGGGCATTGGCAACTCCTTTAAGCGAGGCCAATCATAACCTTGCCCAGCCATGTATAATGACGGAAACGGCTCCAGGGCATTTCATTCGCCGAATGACGTCTCCGGCTCACCCGCAATGCAGCGAGAGCTGTCTGGAATTTTCTCCTGGTCCTCCTCGCGCCCGAGCTTCACATGTGTGATGGTAACGTGGGAGTGACAGTCTTTCTCAACCTTATGGTGCGGGGTATTGCCAAATCTTCCTAATAAACCAGGCTGCTCTTCACAAGATCTCTAGCCAATAGATCTCACTGGAATTCATTCCGAGAAGATCAAGCCACCAGACGACAGGCCAACAGATTCTCATGATCCGAAAATCTACGATCTCCGGCATTGGCACATAAAAAATGCTGGAGTTGCTAGAGTCTAGACCAGCACGGTAGTCTCCGACAACAGACAGCTTTGCAAATGCAATTTTCTGCGATTTCGATCGCCGATGAGGTTCACTTGTTTTCCATTATAAATTTCGGGTTCCCGCATTCCACGACCTCTTGGTTCACAAGCTAACGACCTTACTCATCAACGAAGCTCTGAGTTATCAATCACACTCAGCAAGAACTCAATCAATACTCACCATCAACTAAGAAGTTCTTCTCTTCGTTTGTTCCATCTCAAGCGAACAACCTCTCATCACAACAATGGCAGACTCATTCGCATTCGGTAATAACAATATCTATACATCCTCTTCCCCCGATCCCTGCTTCACTACGTCTCCATTCTCAAATGAATTCTACCCCGCGTTCAACCAGAATGGCTCGTACCAGTCAGACTTGCAGCCACTCTCGCCAACATGGGACTCCTTTATAGCAACCCCGCAGTTACCTACACCAGACCAAGAGTTCCCCTCAACCACGTCCGATTACTTCACTAAAGATGCTCTACTCTTCGCTGAATCGCCAATTGAGGAGTCTCCTCAAACGCCAAAATTCTCTGGAGACTACGTCTCCCTTTTCCCACTACAAAATGAAGACCCCTGCACTTCATCTGCGTCTTCTGTGATAGATCACATGTCAATATCACATGCAACACCACCAACCTCCACCACCAACTCAAAGCGACGCACCAAGTCGGAATCCAGTCACTCAGAAAAGTCCTCACAGTCTCCTTCATCGGAGTCCGAAAAGCGTCGGTACTCCTCCCGTCGCAGCAGCAAAGGCAGCACTCGCTCTACTGGCGCTCATCGCCTCAACCACAACACAATCGAGAAGCGGTACCGCACCAACCTCAACGAGCAAATCAGCAACCTGTGGCACGTCGTCGCCACAGAAGAAGAACCAGACTCACAGCAGCCGAGCAAGTCAGCTGTCTTAGCGGCTGCGAGGAAGTATATCCTCGAATTGCAGATGCAGAATAAGCGGGCGGAGACGGACTTGGAGGAGGCGAGGAAGAAGTGCAAGACTTATGAGCAGCTTCTCACCGATCATTTGAGGAATACGGGCGTAAAGGTCGCGAGAATTGGAAGGCCCTGAGTTGGATCGTGATGGCTGGGCAGCCCGAGCGCAATTTTGCGTGGTATGTTGACTTTTGCTCGCTTGTGGTGTTACATACGCTAACGGTCTTCGTGTTACAGACATCTACGTGTACTACATCACGTTACAGAACATTTGTGGCTGTAGGAAGCAGGCACACTCATCTCAATATCAGAAGACCTCAACCCACAGCAGCTTCGAAGTGCCGAAGAGACAGTGGGCTGATGAGTGTTATTAGAAGGGGACACAGGTGGGAAGGAGGAAGAAGACCTTGGATATTCAAAAAGTCGCAGCTGATTTCAAGGAAGAGAAAAGTCAAGATTTGAAGTAAGAGCAGCTCGATCAGTTTTTCGATAATTAGACGGGATAAATCGTGTACGTTTGGGAAAACTACTAAACCATATTTGTAATGTAATTATCAAGTCGATACCTCACAGCCCAAATTTAATGTTTGAAGTCTTCTCAGAGACTCGACTGGTGCTTAATTAACTTCAGTTTCTGTGACACGAATCTGATTCTGACATGGCGGGCATTGATAAAGCGGCCTACCAGTAAATCTTACCATGAAGATACTCGTCAGACACAAGATCACGTCTTTCAAAACGGCTCGAGCTTACACTAACACTCAGCCTTATGACTACCGACGTAGACTCATGCCATGAATCTCGCAAACCGACAGTGTCCGCGCGGCTTCATACCAGTATCATGGAGTTGTCGTAGCCAACGAGCCACTCAACAACACATTCACGATATTCTGCACAAAATCACACCAGACAGCAGAATGTCAGCAACGCCCACGGCTGGTGGAACATGAGATTGGCATATACGATGTGTCATAAATCTGAATCTGAGCAAGCTGAGAAAGCTTGCGCATGGTCCAGCGATGTAAGATCATCTCTCACGGGAAATGCGGAAAGGAAGGATGAAAGGAGAGGGAATTCTTGCCTTGGTGAGGAATATGTGCTGATACATTCGAAATGGCTGATATAGGGGCGTTATAGTGTGACAGATGGTCAGACGAGGTGAGATTTAATTACAGGGGGATGAGAATAATACCGAAGTAAATTAGAGATCCAAAATATCTGGGGAGGGTAGTGAACAAAAGCCTGTGCCACCGCCTGTAAGAATACTGGCAGTGGGGATTGGTATTTTCAGGTAAGTGCGGGGTAGGCGGGGTAGCTTTCAAAGCCTAAGTTGTAGGGGCCTTCAGCACCGGGGGTCACTAAAATGTACCTAGCCAACGGCTTTCACAAACATCGTCGGCAATCAACTTCCCAGGAATGAAATCAACTACACCTCTTTATCCTTCCCAAACACAGCCAGCAGTGCCCCCCTAAATTTCTTCCCCGACCACACCACATCCTCATCATATCCCAGCTGAATCACAAACGAGCCCACGAATACCAGGAATACCAAAGGCACAGAAACGGCAAAGTACACCCAGAATAAATGCGAGCCAGGTCTAAATTCGTCGCTCATACTGAATAGCGCACATGTATACGCCAGCGGGATGAAAATCAATCCTACCACTGTGAGAGTCTTCGTACTTTTCGCTTCTTTGACAGACCTCCGTGCTTCAGAGGGAGCTTGTCTGCTGCCTACGATATTAGACAAACCCATAGTAGCAGTGGTCATTTGGTCGACTTTTCCTTTCATCTTCTGGAGGCGTTGGTAGATGTAGCGGAGATCCTGATCGCTGGATGTCCAATCAACTTTGCTGGTAAGGGTGTCTGGAGAAGTGATAGGAATGCTGAGGTCTCGTAGGATGTCCTCTACGTCTTCGTTGAATTCTGCGAGTCGACGAGCGGAGAGCTGGAGACTACTCCATTGTTCTTGGACAGCGGGGCCGTCGTAGTCGTCGTAGTCGCTTTGGCGGGAGAGTTGCCATTCGACTTTGGCGAGGCGGTTGATGATTACTTCGAAGTAGTCGATTAGTTTGAGGTAGTGCGAACAGACAATCTTAAGAGGGAACATGGTTGCGAGACTAGGAGTGGCGGGTGTTTGAGATCGCTGAGATTTGGCTAGGGCTTGGTGGTGGTTCTCGTAGTAGAAGCATAGGTCGTCCAGGAACGATCTCCTAGGAGGAGGCTCGAGAAAGTGAGAGTGGCTCGGATCACCATCTTCGCGTTTGATGAAGTCGGGATAGCCGCCTTGAAACGGTTCACTCCGAAAGATATCTGAAGTCATCGGACGACTCATGACATGCACTTTACTGACAGGCGGGTCACAGAGAATTACAACTGAGCTTCAATGTCAAAAACATGCACAACATAGTCGCAAGGGAAACTCACCATCCCAATTATCATTCTCACCCACCCGCGACCAGTAGGAGAACTTCCGAGCCACAGCGGCAGTGGTATCAAGTCTCCCCCCGAATCCAATTGCCGCAACATGACGACCCGTAAGTGCACAAACCGTCCGTCAATCCCTCAACTGATGCCCAAATTCTCGAACCTCGCGATATTTGACGCGAACGTATCTGTTACAATCAACTAGAGAAGGTAGGACTATTGTATCCTGGATCACGGATCCACCCATCTTAAGGTTCCATAGATCCTTGCGCTCTTGCCTGACGAAGAATCTGGGGTCCATGAAGAAATATGAGCCATACGCTTCGACGAAGTGCGGATTTAAGCCTTCAAGTATATATATCCTCTGTCTCGAAGAATCAAGGGTCTTCGAGTGATCGATATCGCCTCGCTTTTTGAAGTGATCTTTGATTTCTACGTGGTTGTTGAATGTCTGGCGTGACCATCTTTCATCTGGTCTCCTTTCGAGCACGACAGACCGCGATTGACCGACTCGCGAGCCGATATGATAATTCAAAGTATCTGAGGTCCCGGTCCCTGGATACAAAGACTCCATTTTAGTGACATAGTCGAGATATGGTCCTTCTGCGCGTAGCCGTTTTTCGTGATTTGGAGGATGGGCTGTTGCCTGATGGTGATGCTGGAACATTGAAAGAATTGCAGAACGTTAGGGAATGTCTCTTTATAAGCACGTTGGTCAAATTGCTTTATGGTTAAGGCCCATGTAAATGGAAGCACGATTGGAAGGACAGTTATTGTGAAAATTGAAAGCAGGCCATGGAAAGCTGAAGTGAGGTACATGATCCCATAGTCCACGTGACCTGCAGGGTGATCATGAGGCTGGAGGATCCTGCGGCTCACAGCTCGTAGCTGATGTCGCACAGCCAGGACAGCCAGGTATATGATATGGTGTTGTCGTGATACTTATGGTTCAAGTCCCTCGTTCAATTACACCTTAATTCGAGAATTGACAGAGATGGCGATTCCAGAATACTTGAAGGTCTGAAGCATCGTAAGCGGAGACGTTCATCCTCACCTTGTTATAAAATCAAAGACCACTTCTTCTGTGTGACAAGTTCCAGGCATCTTGATAATAGAGGTGGTAATGTCTTTGGACTATTATACAACGCCGTTTAGCATCCATGCGTTACAGCGCATCGAATCTCGTCATGTCCGTCTCGAAAATTGGCATCATACCAGAGTTGCCAGCCAGATAATTATCAAACAACATCGACATATTGTCCGGATTATCCAACTGCAGCGACGTCCAATCTTCTGGCATCATCGTAGACCAATCGGGATCCATAGTGCCTGGCATCATCACATCTGTCTGCATCCCGTTTCCCATATACGAGGCAGTCTGGGGCCGCTGCTGGTATGCTTGAGGTACCGGTGGAGGACCACTGCTGAGTGTTTGCTCGACGCAGGATTTTCCGCCTTGGAGAAGAATCTTGCAAATACTGAGCAGTTTCTTGGCACCAGGTGCGAGGACAGAGGCGCGCTCTAGGGACTCCACGACTTTCTCGAGCAGATGCATGTCGGCCGCATTTGTGTCGAGAATTGCTGTGCCGAGGACGACGATGAATGGTGTAAAGGGACAGATTGAGAGATTCCTACTCATTGTCAGCAATCTATACTTAGAATAAGGAATAATCCAATTGTACCAATCTATATACGCCCTGATCTGATGATGAGATCTGCTGAAAAGCCTCGCGCATAAAGTTTCGTGTACTTCCAGCGTTTCTCTGGCAACTTCGATGCACTCGTTCGAGAATCGCAATGGATGAGCAGGTTTCTGAGACGGGATTGCGCGGTAGACTAGCGTTAGGTTCGCCAGCAGCGTGATTTCGGTATCCAAGAAAGCTTCTTTTTCCAGCTCGCTCATCTTCCCAAGAATTACCTACGACACGAGACAAGTTAGCAAAGAACATTCCCTGGAAATTTTAACATACCTTCAATTTATCCCTTGTATGATTGAACTCTGCTGCAATGTGTCTCGCGTTCATAGCCTTTACTTCGGGTCCATCTTGCTGTTTGATACTTCAGTACTGGCATGTTGACAATCATCTTGAGACTCTCGGATCAGTCTTAAGACATGATCCTAGGTTCGTATTCTTGCACATTCAGAATTCAAGGGCGAAAAGCACTTACCTGAGCTTTCGCAGAATACAGCTTCTCATATATGTTTCCTTGCAATTTTGCAATGTCGAACCAGAGGAAGATCACATCACGGCCACCATCCTCGGGTAATTGAGGATATCCCACCGAGATATCATAGCTGGTTCGACCGTCAGCATACTCGATATTGCTATCGCGGCAGGAGGGTGAGACGTACTCGGAATAATTTGGCGAACGACCAAAGTTTAGAGACAGGGCTCTATCGAAGCAGTATGTAAACCAAAAGCAGATCTTCTTCCTATTGAGCTCTTCTACCCCCTCCGTGCCATCCTTTAGCCGGTTGAGACCACTATCCATACACAGTCGCGCCGCGAATGATATGAGATACCATGCCTTGTTATGGTCTGATTCCGCTATCGCAGTTTGGACCTATGAAAAATGCTGGGGTCAGCGCTGATGCTCTCTGTTCCAATTTGAGGGTTTGTCTTACACCAAACAGGAGACATTCAATGTTGGCAATTCGCGGTTCCAAAAATATGCTGAGCTTTGCAATGGTGACAGAGACGTTGTTCGAGCACATTTCGATGATCTCTGCAGCGGTCTCGGGGTCAATTCCATGCGCCTGAAGCTGCTCAGCAGTCGCTAGACCGATGATTCCTATAAGTCCCCCGTTCGTTATGATGAAGTCCGAGGCAGAGTAGCCGTTGATAGGAAAGTAGTATCTCTGGCAGGTCTGGCGGAAAGATGTTCCATCTCCAAAGGGTGAGCATAATAGGAAGCCGCGTGGTAAGACTGGATTGATATTAGGGAACAGGTGAGAGTAATCACGAAGCGATTTACGCACCATCTATCAGTCTCAGCGCTGCAAGAACGGCTTGAACTGGGGGCATGGGTAAATCCGACGTAAACTCAGTTTCGCTGTTTTGAATGCCTCCACTGTGCAGTGCCCGGAGTGACTGCAGGCTGGAAGTAACATCTTGCCCTTGCCGTGCGGCTGGTGAGTTATGAAGTGCAATATCCAAGATCTGTCCGGTCTGATGTGAATGGACTTCAAAGGAAGACTCGCCCAAGTACGGTGGTTCATCGGACGGCAATGCAGGTTTCCCAGAGACAGAGCTCGGGGTAGCCACATTAGGTACATTCGGTTTTCTCGGTCCAAAATCTCTATTGGATATAGGAGAAGAAATTTCCGATCTATGTCTGGAAGCAAGTTCTGATTTCTGTTTGGTCAAGATGTCAACGGAATTTTGCAATTGAGAAAGTTGTGAGTTGATCTTGGAGAGTTGATCATCTCTAGACGTCACCCATTAGCTTCTATCATGATCCATTTATCTATTGTTTTTTTTGAAGGGAGGAAAGACTTACAATCGTGCAGAAGCAACGGCTCTTTGCCGTTTCTGTTGTGAACTTCTTGGTGCTGTCCAGCATGGTATATTTGACGACTTGCAAGCTGAACAGGGATCTAGCTTATCACATCGTACCTATTGAGTGTTAGTGAAATAGACAAATGAATATTTTCGAATTGTGGCTTGCCTTTCTGGTCTTACAAGCCTCGCATGCTCTCAGTCGTGTGGTAATAATCGAATGGTCGTGCTCGGGGCCATCAGGCCCACTGTTATTCTCATCCTCTCCACTCATTTCGGAAAGCTCTTGGGAAAAAAAATCCCGGTGTTGCACAATGCCCGTGTAATTTTGAACGTCTAGTCTTGTGTTCCTTTTGCCTGGGAAGAATGTACTGGGGTTGGGTATGTGGTGCATCTTAAACGGGATGTGGTTCTACCCTCGGGATCCGCGGGCCCGAGCTGTCCGTTCTACCTAGCGCCGAGCTTTTGCCTAGCGACGGAATATCCTTGGCGATTATGTCAACACTTCTTTGTTTTAGCCATGGGACTCACGCATCTTTCACCCTTTCTCGTTGCTGTTGTGGATACTCCAACTATTCGAACCGATGGGACAGTGTCAGACCAAAAGCTTGTCTCATTTTCAATAAGATTGCCCAGACGTATTGCGTTTCCGCGAAGTCACCGCCGGCCACCGGGCTTTCAAGACGTCCATTTCAGCCCCTTGGCATTCGACTTTCTCGTTGTCAACTCGTTGTTTTCTTAGACTCATTGTCAAAGGGTGTCAGCCGGAAATATATCACTCCGCAACATGCCCTCATAAGAGACACAAGTTCATTTCTGGCACCGTAGTTTCTCATCTTCTTTGTTTGGTTGATCTCTGACTGTTACAATGGAGGAAAAAGTCCCCGGCACCCCACCATCTCGAGAAGAGTCTCTACCACCAAAGACCGACGGCGACGAGAAATCTACTGTTGCCAACGATGAGGGCGGATCTTTCAAGGACTTTGCTCGTATTTTCCAATACGCCGATCGAACTTCATGGATCTTGAACATCATATCTCTCATTACCTCGATTGGAGCCGGCGTCACGTTACCTTTGATGACACTCGTTTTTGGAGATGCGATAGGAGAGTTCAACAACTTTTCTGTAGCCGACATCGATCCTCAGTCTTTCAATAACACAATCTTGAATTCTGTGTAGGTCATCTCTTTGAATTCTAACTCAGGCACCCTCGCTTATACAGGAATAGGAAATTGTTTGTTTACCTCTTCGTCGGTAAACTCCTCTTGTCCTACATTTCTACAATCACAATTTGCATTTCCGCAATCAGAACGACACGAGACCTTCGTCAAGATTTCCTTAGCCACACTTTGAGGAAAGAGACCTGGCATTTCGACCTGCAAGATGCATCCTCCGTCGCGGTCCTTGTCACTACCAACGGTTCTCGAATCAATAAAGGTGTTGCGGACAAGCTCGCATTTCTCATCCAGGTTAGCACTAACTTCCCTCTTCTGCTCCCACTGTCCGCGAAACCGCTCGAGATCAGTATCAGTCGATCACAGCCCCATCTTCGAGGCTTAGCTTGAGCATTTACTAACGAGTCACTAGTACCTGGCAATGTTCTTCGCCGCTTTCATCGTGGCAATTGCAATTCAATGGAAGCTAGCACTCATTACAATGAGTGTTATCCCTGCCATATTTGTCATCACTTTTGGTGTCATTGCTCTCGATGCACCTGTTGAAGCTCGTATCATGAAGATTTACTCGAAAGGCGGATCCATTGCCCAAGAAGCAATATCTACAATCCGAACAGTCCATGCCTTCTGGGCACAGTCGAAATTGATTTCAAAGTACGACAAGTATCTCATAGCTGCGCACACTGAGGGGAAGAAGAAGTCAATATTCTATGGCGTTCTATTTTCCACCGAGTACTTTTGTGTCTATTCTGGAATCGCTCTTGCTTTCTGGAAGGGGTATAAAATGTTCAGAAGCGGAGAGATCGAGTCGGTAGGAACAGTGTTCACAGTTGTCTTTTCTATTCTCATCGCAGCGTCAACGATTTCTGCGATCGCTCCCCAGTTCCAGACCTTCACTAACGCCGCTGCCGCTGCATCTGAACTCTTTGAGTTGATCGATTCCCCATCCATGTTGGATCCACTTTCCGAGGAAGGTGTGAAGCCAGAGAAATGTGAAGGACGTCTGGAAGTCAAAGACTTGAAGTTTTCTTACCCTTCAAGACCAGGAATTCAAGTCTTGAATGGGTTGGATCTTTCTATCCCTGCCGGGAAGACCACTGCTCTTGTAGGGGCAAGTGGATGCGGCAAGAGCACTCTGATAGGTCTGCTGGAGCGATGGTACGAGAGGAAGTCCGGGGAAATACTTTTAGATGGAACAGACATCACCTCCATTAACACGCGCTGGTTGCGTAGTCAGATCGGACTTGTCCAACAGGTATGTCCGGGTGCTGTTCCCCTGCTGTATCCACAATCTTAACCAATGCATGAACAGGAACCTGTGCTATTCCAAGGCACGATATTCCAGAATGTTGCGAACGGTTTTCTGGATCACCAAAAACTCCTACCCCGCGAAGAGCAATTGCGATTGATTCAAGAAGCTTGCGAAACAAGCAATGCTCATGAGTTCATCTCCCAGCTTCCAGAGGTACCTTCGCCTTTGATCATCACCGAGGTAGATACTAATGCCATTTAGGGGTACGATACCGAGATCGGCGAAGCAGCTGGTCTTCTCTCTGGAGGCCAGAAGCAACGAGTCGCGATTGCCCGAAGCATAATCTCGAATCCGAAAGTCCTACTCCTCGACGAAGCCACCAGTGCACTGGACCCTAGAGCTGAGGGAATTGTGCAAGCTGCGCTGGACAAAGTGTCTGCGGATAGAACTACTCTCGTGATCGCTCACAAGCTGGCGACAATCAAGAATGCGGACAACATCGCCGTCATCTCATATGGCCGTGTGGTAGAACAAGGGACCCATGAAGAGCTTCTCTCCGCAGATGGCCATTATGCTCGACTAGTTTCGGCTCAAGACATCGGCGGCGAGAACGATGATTCAGACAAAGAATCTACCGCCAACGAGAAGCAAGTAGACAATGGCCTAGCACAGCAGACCTCTCTCTACAGGACACAGACACAAGCCAGCACCGCTGCTATGGAGGACAGCTCTGGTACTATGGGGTACTCACTTTTGAAATGCATCTGGTAAGCTTCTTCTACTGTGATACTGGCAAAGTGGGCCGGGATTCGAGCCCGATATGACACGCTCCCTTGAAGTACGTGCTGACAATTTGAGCAGGATTATGTTTGGAGAACAAAAGGCCCTTTACCCCCACTTTGTTGTAACTATTATCGCCGCCCTTGCTGGAGGAGCCACATTTCCCGGGCAAGCTCTTCTCTTCTCCCGAATACTTAACGTCTTTAACCTTGAACCCGACGAGGCTCAATCCGAAGCCAATTTCTACGCCCTGATGTTCTTCATTGTCGCTCTTGGCAACCTCATTGCCTATTTCATCATCGGAGTTTTGTGCAACATGATTGGACAGGCAGTGACCTATCGATATAGGAAAGAGATGTTCACAGACATGCTAAAGCAAGACATGGAGTTCTTCAATTTGCCAGGGAACACATCTGGGGCTCTAACTTCGAAATTGTCGTCACTACCTACACAGCTTCAGGATCTTTTGAGTGCGAATATCCTTTTGATTTTCATCGTCTTCATCAACGTCATCTCCAGCAGTATTCTCGCCATCGCGTATGGGTGGAAGCTCGGCCTGGTCATGGTTTTCGCTGGCCTTCCTCCTCTCCTCATATCGGGATACATTCGAATTCGTCTCGAAACAGCACTCGAAAAGGAGAACTCGGAACGCTTTGCTGATAGTGCTAGCTTGGCCAGTGAGGCCGTCCTTGCTATCAAGACCGTCTCGTCTCTTACGCTCGAATCCGCCATTCTGGAGAGATACAACGAAAAGTTGAGCAGCATCGTCAAAGTGTCCATCAAGTCGCTCACCTGGACGATTGCCTTCTACGCATTGTCTCAATCGTTGGAATTCCTGGTGATGGCATTGGGATTTTGGTATGGAGCTCAACTACTGCTCAGAGGCGAGTACACAATCACTCAATTCTACGTCATCTTCATCGGTGTCCTGTTCGCCGGGCAAGCAGCTGCACAATTCTTCTCATACACAACAAGCATTACTCAAGCAAGCGGAGCAGCAAATTATATCCTGTGGCTGCGAGCTCGTAAACCAGTCATGCAAGAAACACCTGAAAACAAGGATAAAGGACCCGGTGGCGATGGCGGCGAGATCGCTCTTCATTCCACGAACTTCCAGTATCCAGGCCGAACGACGCGCGTCCTCAAAGACATCAACATGACCATCAAGCACGGCGAGTTCGCAGCTTTCGTTGGCCCGTCTGGCTGCGGCAAGTCTACAATGATCAACCTCTTGGAACGCTTCTACGATCCCACAACCGGCGATATCAGTTTCGCGGGTAATCCTATCCACACATACTCCCCGCGTCTCTATCGCCAGAACATTTCTCTGGTGCAGCAAGAACCTACGCTTTACTCCGGCTCTGTGTTCGAAAACGTGTCTCTTGGTCTAGAAGAAGTCGCCACCGAAGCCCAGATCATCGAAGCATGTCGCCAAGCCAACGCCCTCGAATTCATCGAGTCTCTCCCCGAAGGTTTCCAAACCGCCTGTGGAAACCGTGGTCTCCAGTTTTCCGGTGGTCAGAAGCAGAGAATTGCCATCGCGAGAGCGTTGATCCGTAAGCCGAGATTGTTGTTGCTAGATGAGGCGACGAGTGCGCTCGATACGCAGTCGGAACGAATAGTCCAGGATGCGCTTGACCAGGCGAAGGAGGGCAGGACCACTATCGCTGTTGCACACAGGCTGTCAACGATCAAACATGCTGATGTCATTTTCGTATTTGGCGATGGCAAGATTGTGGAGAGTGGCACGCATTCGGAGTTGCTGGCAATGAAGGGGAGATATTATGATATGTGTTTGGCGCAGAGTTTAGATAAGCAGGTTTGAGTGACTTTTGTTCTTGTACGCATAATCATTAAGCATAGATGTAATAACAGAATAAAATCTTCAGAGCTTAGCTACCTTTCCCATCCTGTTGAGTTCGTCCGGAATTTGCTGGCCACGTCTGGGGGTGCAGAGTGGACTTTCATGGTATGTTCCAGTGAAGTGCGAGGTAGAAGGCATTATATTTCCAGGCACTTTACTCTGACGCAATGAACTGTTTAAGCGAAGTATTCGAAGGTAAACAGTCACAACAATTCACTATACATCTGAACTTCAGGATGAAGGTCAAGTCAAGGTCGCATGATTTCTCTCTCGAAGGAGCTATGATCAGACTCCAACAGGCTGTGAGTAGATGAGCTTTTCTAATTCGACTCCTTAGGTTTCTCCTAAGAGCATTTAAGATGCACTCTGTTACAAGTGTATCTAGATACTCTGTTCGACTTGAGACGCATCATCCCAGCTCAGCGACGTGACTTCCTTATCCACGTCTTAGGATAGTCTTTTTGAAAGACTTCCGAATCGAGAAAAACGCCGGATCACTCGCGCACTCCTCCTCATGCAACTCAATAGCCGGCAAATCCCAGATTAAATCACATTCCGCTGCCTTGATCAACTTCGTCTTCTTGATCAGCTTCCATCCAAGGAAGTTAATAGGTGCCAAGATCAACATCGTGTAATACGTGAAGAAGCTTCCTACGTCCCATCCGCCTTTGCGGAATACAGAGTAGCCGTATGTGAAGACGACGAGGATGAGGAAGGATGATGAGATGTAGGCGCTGTAGGGTTGGAACCAGCCGCGGTAGGGGAGGGTTCGGCGGTCGAGTCCTTGCGCTTGGCAGGCTTTGTAAAAGAATATGTAGGTTATGGACATGACAATAAAGTTGATGAGGCCACCGGCAGTGACGAGATTGACGAGCCTAAGCACAGATTAGTCTGCAGTTCGTGATTTGGAATCCGAATGAGAAAGCTTACCAGGTAATGACGACTGCGGAGCTATTTGACACTTGAAGTAGCGAGATGAATGGGAAGACCATGACGATAGCGAAACAGTAGATCGGTACGCCGTTGTTGGTAGTTTTACGCAGCCAGTGATGCGCGTGGCCATCTGTTGCCAAGCCGTGGAGGGTTCGTGTTGCACAGTAGACGTACGTGTTTCCGGCAGAGAAGATACTTGTGATAAGTAGTGCATTCTGTATGGTGAGAGATACTAGTCAGCAAACAACGACAGAACCATTTGAGTTCGACGTTTCAATCTCGGCTGAAATGCATAAACTCGAACTAGAGCAAACTTACGACTAGATGAGGTAGACCATCTACTCCGAGGTTCTGCATCGCAATAACGTAGGGCGATGCAGCACCTGTCCCGGCACCACTACCAGTAGAAAGAATTCTGTTCAAGGTTGGGTCATCGGGAGGCAGTGCGATGCCGACGAAAATAGCACTGCCGATGAAGAAGAGTGCGAAGCGAATGTAAACTGTTTTGAAGGCTTTCTTCAGCACAGGTCTTGGATTTCGTACTTCACCAGCGACCATCGCAATATACTGTAAGTACACAGTCAGTAAGTGCCCTCAAAATTGCATGTACAATAATTCAACCACAAGTTCTACCTCGAGAGTTTGGGAGAACCTACCTCGGGTCCCACAATGGTGAAAGCTCCTTGCCAAAGAGCGGCGAGGAAGCCTTCGAATCTGCCGAGACTACCAGTTGAAAGGTATTCGAGGAAGGGTTCCTACGTACAGTCAGCGTCTTCCTTCCATATCACATCTCGAGTGATGTCGAATGGAAATATACCGGGCTGTTCCAGTTGCGGAATCCGTAGGCATCATTCTGCGGGTTTCCTCCGCACATAGTCACGAACGTGAACGAGAACACAATGGCCACCAAGAAGACCTTTCCTCCAGAGAGCCAAAACTCTGCTTCGCCGTAGACTCGGACAGCCAGAATGTTGAGTAATCTGTAAGATGTTACTAATTAGACCTCAAGGATATGTGCAACAGTGTCACGTACCCATAAGCCACGATGCAAGCACAGCAAACAGCAGCGACAGGGATATCATCTCTCCAAAACGTCAACACAAGGTTCAAAGCGACGATTTCGAATGGGATCAGGATCGCCTCGTAGAAGAAGAAGTTCCAGCCAGCCATGAATCCGAAGGCGTCGTCTACCCAGTGGCCAGCATGACGGATGAAACTTGCGCTGACAGGCATGTATGTAGCCATTTCAGCCATGCAGTTGTTGACGAGGCCTATGATGCAAGAGTAGAGGATCCATGCTACGAGTAAGCTTCCTGGTCCGGCGTTGATGAGCGCACCGCCGATTGAAACGAAAATGGCTGTTCCAATTGATCCTCCAATGGCAATGAGCTCTGTCATGGGAAGACGGATTAGTCTATGCTTGAAATATGGCAGTGGGCGGCCATGGCATTGGGAGATCTAATTCTCGTTTGTGTGGAATGGGGAGACAAGATTTTAGTCGAATCACTCACGAACTTGTCTGTTGTTCAATCTGCGGTGCAAATCCGTGGTAGTGGTTACAATCACACTCTCTTCGTCCACCATAGGGCTGTGAGAAGGGGGGAACCCCGTTCCCGCCTGGGTGACATCTTTCTCTGCACCCATCACAATTGGTTGGTCGGGTCTTGACGGGTTTGTGGTATCTGCTCCGTCCGGGAAGCGGTTGTGGCGTGTTTGCTGCAAGAAATATCACGAGCGATCTGGGGAACAGCGAACTTAAAACAGAGCAGCAGGGCCTGGTACTTATGTTTCCTATCTGGATGCCGAGGGTTGATTAGTTCTTGGTGCAGAAATATTTACAAGGGTAGCTTATCTGGTTGTGGAGGAAGGGTCCAAGGATGCCGAGTCCTTGGAATCGTAGTAGCTTCAGAAGATCTTCTAATTGAGATCTCGAAGTGCCCTCAATTGCTCACGATTTCATTGCAAGTATTTAATTGACTCGAAATTATTCTGACTCGGGGCTTACTGACCCCATTGAAGCTTGATTTGGTCGTTTTACGTGTGAAGTGTCGATGTCAACATGAGCTCCCAGAGCTCTCATCCTCATGCGTTGCCAAGAGCAGCCCAGAATTGATTGATCCTTCCACGGTGGGCAATTGTCGGGTCCCCCGAGCTTCTTCTTCAATTGGTTGAGCTGTTCATCGAAGGTTCAAAATATCTTGGAAGCGTGAAATCATACCCTGGAGCCTTGGAAAACACCTGCACAGAAGCGGGTAGGGGATCTCATGAGGCCAACCAGGCGAGCTTGCTCCCCACTAAGCGGGCTTGTTTTGCTTGGCCTCTCCGTATATCCGCATGCGGGCCTGATTTCCCCACGAGCTTGATACGGTGGCCTAAATTGGGTTCTGCAATTCTCTCACTTTCCCTCACTGCAAAGTTGTGGAATGTGTTGATGGTTGAGAACACAATAATAACGAATCGATTGCTCTTTTGGGTATGTGTGTTTACTTCTGTGCCGCTCGCTCGCTTGAAAAGGGGCGGGTATTTCTCAGCTCGCTTGGACTACGTAGATAACAAGGTGAGCAAACATCGGACGAGCTTGTGATTGCTAACAACCAGATCTCCAGTGATGATCGGGTGAATGAACAAGTTGTGTTGACTCGTTTAGTCAAACGAGCAATTGAGCACTATTTCTTTCAGCCAAACGACTCCCTCGATTCAAGTTCAACGGCAAGTGAAAGTTCGTTTTTGTCTGCCGTTTTGTCACGCTCCCTGTCAAGCTGGTACATAGTACCACCTTTTGCATCCTGGCGAATTAATCTGACCGGAAACTCTACCACGACCTCAACACATATTCCAAGTCAGGAACATCCTCAGCTGTCCCCGGCAGCTTTCCTCATGCCTGTCCTGCTTCTTCCCCACCCTCCCGCAGAGTATACACCTCCCCCTTCGCACAACCCTTTGAACTATGACACGGCTCTAGGAGGAACATGACCCCTCCAAGTGTGTAACTGCGAGGGTGAGCTCTCCAACATCCGACGAGCTTCGCATACGGTGGCTCTTCACAAAGTGCGCATTTGTACCGGATGACAGAGCACATTTCAGATGCTGATAGCGTGGCTTTAGTGTTTAGCTGGCTGTTTTGATGAACTTAGCAATATCTTGCTTCGTTGCGTGCTTTCAGTTCAAGCTTAGGAGGAAAATGATTACTCGAGGGGTTACTGTCCGATATATAGCTAGGAAAGTAAGCTTACTCGGCATCTTTGTTGATTGTTCTTGCAACGATATCATCTTTGAGCTTCTGGTGATTCAGAAAAGGTGGCGTAGGTATAAATTCTCGTCTTTACTGGAACTTGTGCGATTGATGCCTCCGGGGCAAAGAATCTGAAAGAAGACACAAGCAAGAAAGTTTGAGAAAATAATGATTCAAGCCAGAGAACGCCACTTTTGGCCACTGCAGAGATATCTCAGAATTTGGACCTGTAGCTGCCGTCGCGAGATGAAGTCTAATGCTCGTGTCGCTCTGATGGTGCAATTGAGTCACTGCATGATCCATAAATGCGAAGTAAAATGAATGTTGCAAAGCCAGATTAAACATAAATGACAGTACGACTCCAGCTGAAACCACCAACTCCCTCCAAAGCACAACTCTCATACAAGCGGAAAGAATCACCAGTGAACAAAGTCAGAATCGAAGCCATCCGTCCCCTAGCATAATTCAAACCCAAACTAAGCCAGTAGACCCAATAACTCGTGCCATTAAACCCGATTTCCCAATGACAGAAACGACCAATCCAGGTTGTTTATTCGTCAATGAGGATTTGGATCAGGAGGGCATTGATTACACTTCGCATAGCCACATTCTTTGAGGCTGTCGTCCCCAGGTCTGTTTGAAATGTCCCTGTTGTCTTCCTTGCACTGTTCCAATGTCAGCCTGGTGTCTGTCTTCAAATTTGTTGCTTATGGAGAGAATAAACTTTGCGGCAGAACCACCAGGTGCGAACTGGAATCGAGAAGTTGACCATTCCCTTGTCTGGGACTTGGTCAGCTGCGGAGGCGCGCATTTTCGTTCTCAAAGCGATGTTTGATGTTTGGTATGTTTGAAGAATATGACACGAATTCTGGAGTTTAAAAGTGAAGAAATCAAGAGACGATCCTGTTCCACATCAGACCCTCTATATAACTTGCACAGTTCTTTCAGAATCTCCTTATATTGCTGAATGCCATTTAGGGACAGAGGATTGATGATCACATGTGGCATAGCTTTGTTGATGTAAAAAGAGTGAAAGCAATGTCGACGATGAAAGAATCTTTTTTGTCATTTCGTAAAACCCAAAAATGCGCATCGATATGCTGGAGGAAAAGAAGGAAGGAAACAAATACAGAATGATTCGTCGGCTCTATATCGGTAGGTACCACCAAATGTATTCGTAGCACACGTCGCGGTAAATGATTCAGCTTACGTGGATATCAAATACAATATGCAAAATCACGAGATTATTCTTGCCAGATACACTCGATTGCCGTACCGCAGCATTGAGAGCTCCTCCTTGCCTCCAAGATTACCATATCCCTTTCCCCAATTGATTCACCATCTTCCTCCTTTGTCCATCCTCTCCTCAACCTCAACCTCAACCTCAAACCTCCCCATCCTTCCTCTCCAACGTACAAAACCAACACCTCTCCTCTGGCGAATTCCAAATCTCCACTCTATTCGAGATACACTACTCGCGACCTTTCCGTCAGCACACTTCTCATCCAGCATTCAATCATTCATCATTTGAATTTTGCAAGCCTCTCACATTCCTCAAGTCCGTAACATAGCGGGCAGAATACCAGGTCGTGGGAAAGCATAAGTGAAGAGTTATAGGAATAGAAATAGGATTTTAGTACCAAAGAGAAAAACACATACCCAGAAGCAAAGCCACATACCCTTAGCGCATTTCTCACTCGTCATATGCCGACATAGCTGAATCTCCGTCAAGCCATTACCGTTTAGTTGAGACATGTTTCGGATTTGGGCATTCGGCTGCCTGAAACCTGTGAGAAATCGAAACCCTTGGAGCGGAAATTGATTTGGTCCTCTCTACACGTGGGGGGTGGGATCTTTTCGTAGTGCTACTTGTACTTGTATCGATCAACATGCGGTGCTATCTCGCATTGTGTTGAGGTTACCAGTTCTATGCTGTCGAGGTTTTTTCCCCTTTCTCTTCGTTTGCTTTAGGTAAATGTAGCAAGTCAAGTAAGTACCATGAGATTTATTTGAATCCGAAAATGGAGAGGCTGAGTTTTTGGGTGATTGGAGAAGAGAGAGTATGTGTGCAGGTGAGTAATTAATCTAATCTATTCATTAATGAGAACATATTCAATCCATTCACCTACAGCTAGCTGTCCTTCCTCGAGCCATCTTACTTGCTGCCTCCTCGCTACTAGCACTTTCCCGTTAAGTTGCAGGTGTTGAAACAAGCCCGGTCCCGAAGTGAAGTGAAATCAAAGGTCCGAAAAGTATTCTTCGTGGTGCATCGATTTCATTTCTTATCTATCCTATTCAAGCAAGCTATATCACCACTAGAACTGTTATTCAGAATCGTCCTTTTCTTAAATTCCACTTTGACTCCCCTCTAGCAAAGCTATAAGCCAAGCTCAGGTCCACAAACCCCGTCTCTAATCCAACGCATTTCTCTCGCGCGCCAAAAGACCGAAGATCCTTCACCCTCCTTCCACTATACCATACCATCTCCAGTCCTCCTCCGCTCCATCCCTCCCAGCAAAAGCAAATCCATATATCAACCAAAATTTCTCTTTCTTCTTTCATCTGATCTCATCTCATAAAGGTATTATATCGGCCGTGAAACTGGAAAAAGGAGGCTAGGAGCGAAGCGAAGGACGAAGAAGAATAATGAAACGAAAGACAAAATCTACAGCTGAACAATGACTTGAAAACTTTTCCGCCATTCGCTTGTTCGTTCGTTCATATGTACCTGCTTTCTCCACATTCGATACCCTAGCATGTTGTCCACCCACTGCTCACTGACCATGATATCCAAGCCAAAAGCTCTGAATCTAAGCACCCTGTGCAAGCTCCTGCAACTTCCCCTTCTCCTCCACGCTCAGCGCCTCATACAGCGCATTGAATTCCGCCAAGTTCTCTCTCCCAGCTCTAATGAAGAACTCTGTAAGGTAAGCCTGCGTCTCATCATCCCTCTGTCTCGTGAAGCTCCCCTGTCCCTCCCCATACGCCATGAGTTCGGCCTTGGTGCTTCCGAGTCCGAGATCCAGGACGTTGGTGTGGACGTCTTCCCATCCGTCATCGTCGGCTTCTTCGTCTGCGAACTCGGCGGCTGCGGCTGCTGCTGCCGCGGCAGAAGATGCGTGTCCAGCTGCGGAGGAGAGTTCTTCGATGAGGACTTTGAGGATTTTGAGGGGCGCGGGGATGATGGTGAATTGGTCAGGGTCTAAAATGGTGATGTTAGTTTTGGTTCTAAAGTAAGATGGGAAGGGGATCGTGAGCAGGGAAGCTACTTAGTTTGGCTTGTGACCTGGTCATGATCCGATCGCTTTTGGGGATTATGAGGTCACCTTTAACCATTGTTTGGACGACCCGCTGATCGTTTAACGTAAAGAGTTTCGAAAGGGCGATGACACTGGAGTTTGTTAGAAAGAAGATCAGCAGTTGAGGAAAATGTCATACTTTTGACGAATCTCATCGTAACCGGCGAAGTTGATAGAATTCTCCAGCCACTTGCTTAATACCACTTGTAAGCCATTCTGACCATTGATCTCGATCTGAGCCAAGAACTCAACAACGTCTTGAGCTCCCACCAGCGACAAGCGAGCAAACACGAGAATGAGTGACTGGATGAACGGTGCGGCCTCAGCTGTCGCAAGTCTCGATGCAACAGCCCTCAAGAGTTGTTCGAGATATGGACCAAGGCGTTCTTGACCAGCTTTCTCCACAAGCTCTGCAGCGAGGCCACCAACTTCTGAGGCGGCATTGTCTTCAATCGCAGGGCTGAGAAGCTTATCGATAATGATCAGACAAACCTCGAGACCTGATCGGTTGGCCTCGTCGTGCCAGGCAAATACTTGCTGGTGATCGTGCATAAGCATGTATTTAATTGCCTCAGCGCCGGGTCGCAATACTCCACCTTCTACAGTAGCCATCAGTAGACGATTCAACTTTGGCAGGGCAGCTGCAATGTATCCGGGAGGTAGAGGCTCGGATCCATTTTGCGTAAGGACAGTCAGTAATTCTGTGGCAAGCTAGTAGACGTTAGCAGGAATTATGGCAACGTGCTGTGGAACCTACCTCAACTAGAGGATCATCACCAGTCATATTACCAACATCAAAGGCGCCGGTAAGGGAAGGCAAGACCTTTGCACACAAAGCAGTGTAAGAGTCTCCACTGGAAAGCGAGGTCACGATCTCCTCGAAAGTCTCGCTGACTAACATAGTCAACTGGAAAGTAGCGGCTCCGTGTTTAGCGAGAACAAACAAAAGGTCTAAAGCCCCACTATCGCCAGTAATGGTGATTCTGGGGTCCATGGTGATGGCAGCACGCAAGGTCTCAACGAGAGTGAGTAACAAATCGTCAGCATCCTCAAGGTCGGTCAAGTCCTTCGCGTAGAGATATTCCGAGATGCATGCAACAATGGGCACTTGGCGATCAGCTGGTACGGTACGTGCGTTGATGAAGCCTTGTAGGGATTTGATGCAGGAGACTTTGACGACCTCAGCTTCATCATCGTTGACACCTTTAATGGTGCGATCGAGAAGTCCGAGCGCAACATCTGGAATGCTCTGGACCAGGATGCCTGCTATCAGATATCCACGAGCTCTGAATAGAGGTTCTTCAGTCCGATTGATGGAGTAGTCGATCAACGGTAAGTACGCAGCTGCAACCTCTGGAGCAATTGCCTTCTCAACATCCAGAAAGTCGCTCAGAAGTTGTGTGAGGAGAAACAAAGATGCTTCTTTTGTTCTCCAGGTAGCCGACTCAGCGGCGAATAGAACTTGCGTGTATGCCAAAAGTCCTTCAAGAGCGCCCTGGTGAAGCCACTCTCCCAGCTTGATCAATAGATCACCACAGGCTGTACGGGCGGTGTAATTCGCCGTGACAGAAGTCTCCTCGGCCAAGAACAGGTTGACATCGATGTCCCATAGATCTTCCTCCTCTTTAGGGATTTGCGCATACCCCACAGCAAGCTTCATAACATCCATAACCCACGACGTGCCAGAAACTCCTCCTTGTTGTTGTAGCTGAGCTTCGAGTTCTTTCTGGACAGGTGGCGCTCTCAAGCAGGATTGCAGGAAATCCAGTTCTTCCAGAACCAAAAAGTCCAGTGTGTATGGCAGACCATCTGCATCCTCTAACCGTCCTTGCTCATCGTTATCCACGTACATATCCTGGTAATTCTCCTGTAGTAATGAAAGCTCTGCCCAAGTCGCGCTGAAGAGAACTGGACTTTGTGGAAGCAACAGCTGTGGGAACACTGCGCGGATCTTCATCAAGGTTTTGACTACCTGGAGCTTGAGAGCGATCAGTCCGCGCCAAGCTTCCGGGTGATCGTCTCGTCCGCTCTCATATCCCTCATCACCGCCAGCCGGTCTCGCGGGTAGGGTCTTCTTCATGATATCCATAAAGAATGGGCTCCAAGCATTCAGCACCTCATCTGCGAAGCCTTTGACTTCCGGTCCGTGCTCATCTTTTACCATATCCATAATATCAAAGGTCCCACGGAATACGGAAACGGCCAAGGCGCGTAGAAGAAGCTTTCGAGAATCGCTGACCGCAACGTCGTATACGACTTTGACAATGTCCCTCGCAACTGAGAAGAATTGGTCCTCGCTCAGAGAATCCTCCACCAGATCCGAAAGTACCTTCAGGGCACCATGCAGTTGATCGTCTGTAGCATTCGGAATAAGGTGCAGGATAGCAGGGAGGAGGTTCGGCCACTGGTCAGGGTAATCGACATTGGCGATCTTGCTCACCACGTATCTGCACAACGTTAGCCATGCCACAATTCATAGACCAGACAAAGGCCAGAGAGACGGCAGAGGCTTACGAAGCAGCGCTCTTGATTTTCCTATCCGCATCACCACTTGTAGCCAACTCCAACATCTGCACCCTCAGCGCCTCTTTGACCTGCTCATCAATCTGTACCGCTGGGCCATCGTCGCTCTCTCCGCTCCAATTGCGCTCCACGAACGTCCGTAGCAGAAGTAAAGCACTTTGTCTGATCTGCGGGCTCACGCTGGAGTGACTAGCAATGGCGGCCAAACTGCCTGGGAACGCGGGGTTGGTTTTGGCCTGCTCGAGGTGCTGCTCTGCTTGCTTGCGGGGGGCTTCGGCGGAGAGCTGCGTGTCTGCAAGCAGGGACAAAAGTTGGTCTTCCATGGTTCCGGCCATCCCAAAATACTGATTTGTTCCTCGTCTTGGTTTATTTGGTAGTCGTGGGTCGAGAGGTAGATTGTAGCGGGTTGGGTGGAGGGGAGTGTTTTGGTACAGAGATGGTCTGTTCCTCGAGAGTGCGGGAGCACGCGAAGAAGGTGGCTCGGGAAACTTTTGAGGGAAGCGCGACTGCTGCTGGTGGACGCGACTCATGTTCCTGACTACGAAAGCCACCAGCGAAAGTATCAACAACGCCAACTTGACAGACTTGGAGTCCAGGCACATGTAATGGGAGAATCTGCAGCTTGAACCCGAAGCTATAGAACGCACTGCACTTACTAAGCTATATGGGCTGTACACCGTAGATCGCCTTCTGATCGAAATACCGCGTCAAATCCACCAGTTCTACCCCGCTACCGCTACCGCCACCAGAAGCTCAGCTAGCTACAACCAGAGGACATCAACACTTAAGACCTTGCCCTCGAGATTCTTCGACTTCCTTTGAAGTCGGCAGCATAAGACGACTATGTCGAATTCCAGTCTCAGCTAGACTTCAAATACCAATATAAGCTCACCAAAAAACATCCCAAAGATGGCCTCCGCCGCCCCTCCCTACATCGAACCCCTCCAGCTCACGACACCCCTCTCCCTCCAACAGACCCTGACGTCCTTTCTCACCGTCGCCATCCACACAATCCTCTACCACCGCGCCCTCTACCCACCAACAACCTTCCTCAGAACCCGCGCCTACAATTTCCCCGTCTACCAATCCCGCCACCCTGCCGTCTGCGAATGGATCAACAGCGCCGTCTCCTCCGTTGGACTCCTCCTGCAGAAAGGCACAGTCAAAAGGATAGTCATACCAGTCTTTGACGAGATGGGCGTGGTGATGGAGAGGTTCTTATTCGATGTGGAGAGGTTTCCTGTCGTGGGGGAGAAGGAGAAGCTGGTGGAGTTCGAGGCGAGAGATGCTAATCCAAACAACCCCAATCCAAACACAAACACCAATACAGAAGGGGTAGCCCAATCGCAGCCCCAGCTCAAAGCAGGCGTCAAACGCGCAGATATCGAAGAGCAACTACGTGGCACGATCCGCCGGCTTGATTATGCATGTAGTCGACTTACACCCCTTCCTGAGAACTGTACGTATAGCATTGCGGTGGAGTTGAGAGACGAGCCTGGTGTTGATCCGCCGATTGGACATCCGCAGCCTTGGATACCGAGTGAGCCTAGTTTACAGACAGGGGAGAAGGGTGAGAGTGAGGAAATTGGAAGGGATTTGGGAGGCGTGAGGACGGTCCCGGTTAGGCTTGTTGAGGCGGGGGAATTTGTGCTGGAGGCGTGGATTGAGGAAGGGAGGGGGAAGTTTGAGGGAACTTGAAGATGGAGTGAAGATACGAAGGAATGATATGAATGAAGAGAGCACAAGAACAGGGCCACTGAAGCAAAAGCGACAATGGCCTGGATGGAAGCAGGGGCTAGAAGAGGACTGATCAGAGCCAAGTGTGCAAATCTGAACGGGGAGAGCATATGGACCTTGTGGAATGGAAGAAGGAATGTCTCGATAAAGAGTAATTGGAGGAGAAGCAAGCCGAGGACATGGGTTTTGGCTTCCCGCCGCAGGAGGCACGCCGAGATGTAAGGAAGACTTATAATTCCACCTCCCTCTTCATAAAGCCATCATACTAACTCGTCACAAGAAGCGGCAGAATAGAGCCAAACTCGTTGACTTTTGAGAACTCAAACTCCAGTCAAGTATGTACAGAAAATCCCCCAATTCGATCTACAATCTACCCCATCTCCTCACTACTCACCATCCTTCCATCCCCTCCGGAACCCGTCATTTCCAGGGGGTCGGTACAGCTGTCGTTGAGACTTTGATCCATAGAGCCAAGCATGGCACGCGCAGACCCGAGTTCATTATCGTCAAGCCAGGGTGGTTGGGGCGTGACGTTGACAAGGAACTGGAGGACAAGGCTGGCATCTCAAAGAGAGACAGTCACCCGGTTCGCATTCGAGCCGTGGACGCAGCGGACGCTTTCTATCGGGCACTTGGATTTCGCAGAATCGGCGGGTCAGGTTGTTTAGGTCTGGCTGTCGACGCTCACCACAAAACCCACAGCCTGACAGCAGCTGACGATTTCGATCCACTCCAGCCGGATCTAATGACAGATAGCGATTATATCGAGGAGGAAAATGACTTCTACGGAACAAAGGCGAAAGCCAAGGCACTGAAGAAATTGGAGGAACGACTTCCACTCCACCATGCGGCTGTGTCCTACATAGATGACGAGTGTGAAGAATTTTTTGAGACATTCAAAACTGCGAACCACGTCGATACCTGGGTGAAAGCTGACCGTTTCGGAAACAATGTATTACATCAAGCTGCACTCGAACTGAAGCCAGAAAGTGTTCGGTGGTTGGTGGACAATGTCGACGAGAGCAAAGTACTCAGTTCTACTAGGAACAGGAAAGGCTATACCCCACTCGAGGCACTCATCAATCGCCTGGAGAAACAGCGGAATACCGAACAACATGGCATGATGACAGCAGTCATGTGGGACTTCCTCCAGGGCTTCAATGAAGATGCAGTCAATTGCATCGCCGTTCTCCGCGATATCAAAGTCCCAAGCGAAATTGAGAACCTTCGAATCAAATTTGGCTGCAGCTGTGGGAACTGCACAGATGGCTTTCTCTCCCCTCGAATGGGACATGCGCTTTTAGGTCAAGCCGAGCAGAATCACGATTTTCTAATGATGGATGTTGATGACGCAGATCAATGGTGCGAGCTCCTTGAACATCTGAATGAGCATGCGGGCCCCAATATTCGGCAGGAGTTTTACATCAACAAGGATCTGCGACTGGAGTTCAGTCATATCTTTGATTTCGTTGCTACAATATTGCGTGCCCAGAAGGTACCAAATTCGATCAATATCACGGACGCTCGAAAGAGCTCCTCTGAATCGCCTCCCGTCGCATCTAACTTACACGAATCTGCTGTTGAAAGCGTCATACGAATCGTCTTTGACTCTGCGCGTGACCGGGATCAATGGCTTGGGGATGGCATGCATATGTACGAATGTGGTGAAGATGTGGAGCTCTTGCCTGAGTGTCGAAATGACCACGAGTTTGCATTTGTTGCAGCGATGTGCGGCATACCGAGGCTGGGTCATCCTGATCGTATGAAGTGGCACGAAATGGAATCTGCCATGTCTGGTGGTGCTATGGGCGATATGGTACAGACCCCAGGGCCCACGAGTGAGCTGAATGGCGATGTTCGGTGATGACAGAAAGAGGAAGAGGGAAATGTTTTCATATTTATGATCAGTGGTCTTAAGAGACTCGCAGATAAGATCTCATAGGTGCTTTGCTAAGATGGGATCTAATCAGTGGTTTGTGCGGGAATTTCTGGGATGATGTCACGCACCGTTGTGAACAAAAAACAGTCCTTCTCTTATTTTCCCATCAGCTCAGATACGGGTTTTTCCACAATCACTACTCCCGAGAATCAATATATTCATCTATCTGTCACTCTCACGCTAGTTAGCAACACATCCTGACAGCTGTTCTGCGCGTAATTCTGGATACCATTGGTCGTCTCCCTTCGATTTCCACCAGCATAAGCTATGAAAATGTATTCAATTCCCCTCGGCCATTAACTAGTACTGTCATGACGCCCAACGGGCTAGTTCCCAATTCCCCACATCTCTCCCAGAACGCCTGTATCTCACAAGAGAGGGATTTGCCTCGTTGAACTCCATCGTTTTTGTCCTTTCCAAACTCCAGCTTTCGTTTTCACATAGCTCCGAACAAAATTTGCCCTTACTGTACAAATTCGGGGACTCAGGTTCCCATGTGGATTGGTGATGTAGCCTGTGGTGCATCACCACCTAACATCTCCAACAACCGAAGCAGCTGCACCGACTGATTGAGCTGCTACGTCGATTTGATCTAGTTCTCTCGTCAGTTATATTCTTCCTCTAGCTCCACATTGCAGCCCAGTACTTCTACTCTTTACAAAACGCAAAGTCACGCAGACAGAGCCAGAGCATTCAGGTTACATAGAGAACGAAGAAAACCAACCTCTCATTCCACCCAACGCCTCATAAGCAACCGAGTAATTCTTCAGCGCTGCCAGAATCATCTGCAAGCCCTCACTCAGCTGTCCAAGTAGTTTCTGCGCCTGGTTTTCTTTGCCTGCATCTCCCGCGTTCCCAGCATTGCCATTGTTGTTGGGGGTGTTGTTTAAAGGGCCAGCAAATCCCATTGCTTTGGTCTTATACGAGAGCATGATGAGGGCGTAGCTACTCTGCATAGCACAGCATGCGAAAACGGGGATCATTCTCGGCGCGTGTGCTGAACCTGCTGGTCCTGGATTCGAATTCGATGTCGAAGTTGATGTTGATGTTGGCGGGCTGAGTGAATGTCGAGTGTAGTTGTTTGGAGTTTGGATAGTGGGGAAGTAGGAGTATGGATCCTGAACTTGATTTTGCATTCCTTGATTCTGCCCTTGACCTTGAGATTGCATTTGGTTTTGCAGGTCGACACGACGAATTGGCTGGGGATAGGGTAGTGATGCGAATGAGCGTGCGATTGAGAATGCGGATTTCAGGCATATTTTTGCCGAGTAGTGCGATGTGTAGGGGAGGACGTTGCAGTTCAGTCCGATTCCTAGGCTGGGGTTGAGGCCGAGACCCATCCCGTTGGGGATTCCGAGGTTGGAATTTATGCTCATGTTCATGTTTAGGTTCGGGGGCGAAGTAGTGGAAGAGAAAGAATGAGGAGTCGATGAATTCATGTCGGAGTAAGAGGGGAGATTGTGGAATGTGCTGCTGCAAGCGCAATTTGGAGCTGTTGGTGTGGAGGAGGGATTGGTAGTGTTGTTGGAATTTGGGGTTGCCGCGGCTAGGTCGCAGTGTTTCTTGGAGAAGACGGGGACGTCAGAGAAGGCACAGTACCGATGGAGTTTAATGCGTGCGCTGAGGTGATGTTAGCTGAATGCATTCGAGGCTTGGTGCGCGATGTTTGGTTGCTGAAACATGGACTTCGCGAGGCGAAGAAGCGAGAGGGCATACATGATATAGAAGGGAGTCTTACCTATTCAACTTGATCCTCGCAATACCTCTGAGCGCCTGTCCAACTACCATTTCGGCAGAATCCAACGTTAGAGGAGGTGTTGAGGACAACGCCCACGAGTCAGCCGCCACAATCAGCGGTTCAATGATGGCTTCCAGCTCCAACATTCGGTCCCAAATGGCAGTCGTGTTTGAACCCTGCTTAAGCGTAGCATCCAAATCTATCACAAATTGCGTTGCCGAAGTAATCGCCTGTTGCGACTGCAAGAAAACCGGCCAAGCTCCTGGATCTCCAGCATACGTCGGTCCGGAAGTGGTGAACCGGGGGTCATACAGTAGAATAGGTGGAGTCGAGTTACTCAAAATCGAGCCCTGACACACAGTGATATAAGCCATCCACCAAACCCTCCTATTCGCCTCGGAATAATAGCCTTCTTCATCACCCTTGATGTGCAATCCCAAGTTGATCGCAGCATTGACCGCTTGCCCTGCTCGATTCCGCATCTTGGCAATGTTTCCGCGCTGAGCATATTCATACGTACTCAGCATGATCAAGGCAATGATACTCTCATTTTCCAATGGATTCCGGGGATGAAATGGTTTTCGATGCAGAGGTAAGGGGTCACTGCTCAGTGCTTCTCCAGGCTGAATTACAGAGTCAATCAGCTCTGATTCAATTTCTATGCTTTCGAATGCGGATTGTGCAAAGGCTTGAGCTTGTTCTCGGCGGAGATGAAGAGATTCTGTTCCAGATGGATTTTTGTCGTCTGGGTGTGGGATCAGAGCGAGGGTAGCGGATATGGCGAGACTTATTGGGGAGGACGGCTCAAAATCTGGCACTGATTTGCTACTGAAAATTGCATCTGGAGCTCGTCGAATTCCTAAGTCCGGGTTATCCGTCACCTGACCAGCTTCTGGCGGAGGTAGAATTGGAAAGTATGGATGTATGTAAGTGTAGTAGGCGCTCAATCTGGTCGCAAATGAGCATAGGTTTCAATGTCATGGGCCATTTTCACGACTTACATGTCCTCATCACACGAATACACCCGAATTGGCACCTCTTTTCCAGATTCCGAAAGCGTACCAGCATGTTCTGAGGTTTCATACCCGCTATCCATGCCCTCCGGCTGGGCCCCATTACCAGCAGCAAAGATAGAATCGAAGATATAATCTGTATCATCTAGCGAGAAGTCCAGCTGTTTTAAGCCGCCGCCTGGGGATACCAGAGACAATGGAGCAGCGAACGTTCCTTGATACCCCGGGATGTTAAATTCCGACTTTTCTACGGTAGAATTACGTGTGGATGGAGGGTTGGAATTATGAGTGAAGATACCTTCTTCTAACTCCGGCATCACGGAGAGTGCACACGCATTCAGCTCGTTGTTGTTAATCTTGGGGGAGCGCTCGCCGCTTTCTTGCTCGCCTAGCGAGACTCGTCGCCTTCGGATGCGAGAGCCCCCTCGTTTGCTCTGCGTGTACACGCATGATTTCCCTCTATTGATGCACTAGATTTTTGTTAGATGAATATCCGTATTTGACGAACTTAGACGGATTTTGGGATATTTGAAGACCTCCAAATGTCCTCAAGAAAATTCCTTACATTTGAGCACTCGGGTTTCCCATCGCATCGAGTTCGCGATGCTCGGCTGCAAGCCTTGTCAGCGCTCAGATCCTGACCCATCATCCCGCCCCTCTCCCTCGTGATTGTACTCACCACTCCAAACATGCGAGCTTTACTGGCGGAACAGCAAACTTCTTCCTAACGGGCTTCGCTGGCTTCGTAGCTGAGCTGACTTTGGTACTGTCGGACCAGATGTCAGTCGAAAAGTCAAAATTCATCATCGTACGATTATCCGGTGCTCCCAGAAACAGAACAAATGTGCGGAAAGCAATTCAGAATATCAGATAAGAGCTTGGGAAATTGAAAATCATTTTTCTGGGCACCTGGGCCCATTGTAGGGTATATGTACTGAAAAGTGTTCAGTGCTTTCAAACTCACATCTTGCTGCCTTTGGCCATTTCTATCCGATCCGAGCTCTGTGGCGTGTTCTGATATGTGAGGACGAGGGAGAGGTGCTGTAGCGTGCCCTGTCGGTGGAGGGAACGAGGACTTGGGGGGTGATAAGAGAACGGCGGATGCCAAGGGGCGCAGGGATGAGGGAAGCCAAACGTTGGGTTTGACTGGGGCAAATGTCATCTAATTGGTTGAGGACACGGGATTTGAATTCAAATCCCGTCAGGACCACGAAGAACGACATCCTTTCTCCTCTCGACAGGACGGTTTTGCTCCCGAAACAGCGGCCATCGTTCGATCCTGACTGATCCGAAGCTTTGCCCTTGAAAAGTTCACGCCCTTGCAGCAATTTCCATGCTCGAGTCTGAGCTGATTAATTCATTGTGGCATCAGCCTGCAAAGATATGACTGTTCGCGCAGGATGACTGTGCAGCTGCTTCCGGACCATACAGACGGGCCAGCCCAGAATATCTATATAACTTATCAGCATTTTGATCATAGGAGAGTTTGATTGGTGGCCAATTGAATGATGTCATGTTCACATCCATTCCAAAGGGATGTGTTTCGGAAGATATACTGATGAGTTATCGAGAAATCTTGACCCTGCCGTCCAGGGCCAAGGAATACTTGTCCAGTTCAAGCTTCAACAGGCATCGCTTAATTGGTGCCATACAAATGTGTCTTTCGAAAGTCAGCATCTTGTGCTCCATTATTAGCACTTGAAAATTTCATTGCCCAAGCCTTGCGAGCTTCAATGGCTCCGCCCGTCATCGCATAAACCGTCCGTATTCGCAACATGACGGGAAAGCTTGGGGCTTTCGACCGCAGCACTCACCTTATCAACGTTCCAGTCCGTTCCGGATTCAAGACTCTAGCAGACCCGTTTTGCGATATCTTTGAATCTTCATGATCTGGATGCAATGTCAGACTGACATCCAACACCCACTTGATAAGCGGCTCTAACAATTCCTCGGACGTAAGCGCATTCTCGAGATATTTTCCTTTACTGATGCCAAAGTCTTCCAGCTTGTCCACAGCATCGACACTCAGAATACTGTAATTATCCATGATTCCATGCGGCGATAAAAGTCATATAGTGTTGACGGAAGTGCTTCGAAGTGTTGCGCATCGCAGAATTTCCTCCGACGCTCCCTGTTCGCCAGCATCGTAAACATCAGGAGACGAGAAGGGGAAATCTAAGGATACTGTCCTCGTTTTTCTCTGACGGAGAATTGATGCTGGTGGTTTCAAGGTTCGAACCGTTATTGACTTGCCTATATGACATGCGAGCGAGAGGTACTGAAGTGGTGTATCAGATGGAGCTTCCCCAAGCGGAATTGAAGAAACATCAGGAACCAGGAGCTTCATCGAAAAGCAGGCACTCAGTACTTTTCAATAAGAACCTCTTTGTAGTTTGATATAAGCCTAGATCCCGTCACTTATCACCTTTTCTCGAGAAATCCCGGCCCAGCCCATTTCTTGCGACCTTGCCCGAATCATCATCGGTGAAGTCCTCTATCTTCCCCTTCAGTCTCGCATCACTTACCTTCACTTAAACTTCGTTTCTCCGCATCGTCATATTTCGTTTTCATTAACCCTTTTAATCGAGTTCCTTCCTGGATTTCTTTCATCATCACCAAGCAGCAAGTAAACAAAGCAGCCATCCGAACGACATTTCCACCCAACGCCTACACATTTCTTGCCTCCAGCTATCTGAGATCACAACAAGTGGCTTTCGCCTAGAATCTACTGTCTTACCAACCTAACATCAAAGCCCGAGAAGACGTTGAAATAAACTTCGATACATGCGACCCAGACACCGAGCGATTCTCGTGTAGCGGAGCTCATGCAGTATGCAGGACATAGATCTCCAGGATATTGGGTTGGACGTGGTGGTGGGTGATACGACTGTACGACAATGCTGGTTCCTGAGTCGAAGCCTGAAATCGGTTAGATAGATTTTGTTCGCTGGGATGTAAGTGGAGAGGAGTCTAGGTAATGTAGGAAGTTCAGATCCCGGATCTAGATCGTGGCGGGGGAAAGTCGGAGCACGCCGGGAATAAGCCGTTTTTGGCACTCGGTATGAGCTGAAGGCAATTCGTGACCATACTGTGACCAAGAGAGCATGAAAATGCTTGGTGATGTTGCTGGTTTAAGGGTGGACTATGGTAGAGGAATGACAGGGGGCGACGGGGAAAGTCACGTGTCTGGCGGTTATTCTTTACCTCGACAGACACAGAAGGAGTAATCATTAAGTTTGGGGATGCCTTGAGATGATGAGAGACTCACAAAATTCGATCGTACTCCTCAGTGAGCGAATGTGGATGACTTACAGTGGTCTTCACCCAAATCATCGCTACGTGTGGCAAATACATGATTCAAAGCAGACAAGGGAGCGTGTCCCTCACTCAGAAAGCTCATCAAGAGTCTATAAATCGGGATAAAGTCTTGGTCGAGAGCACCCATGTCTCTCTTCGCAAAATAACAAAACCTGGAGAACACAGAGTCTTCACCTTCAGGATACCAAAGCAAAACACACAAGCACTAAGCGAAACACAGATACACAAATAACATTACCACAATTAACAAAACGCAGCAGCATTCATCTTGAGATTCCTTCTCTCATCCCACCAACTCAACTTGACGGAAATATAGCCATGTGTACTCCGACGAACACAAGCGCTAACGAGAGGATGCAACTGGGTCATAGCTCCAGAAGTACCTGGCTCTGCTACTGGGTAACGGTCTCCTCCCCTATCTCTCAACACCATACCTCTTATAGTGAAGACACATGCTGACATACATATGAACCTCACGATAGTGTTATGAGCGGGGCTGGTACATATGGAATCACCCCGAAGCTCAGTTCTGCACTGTTTGTAACCATGGCAGAGTTGAAGTGCCACAATGATCAGGAAGTATGTTTATTTGAGTGGCTGGCCAGTGATACCTGTCTTTGACGGAATTCGAGTGCTTTAACCTTCGATATTTCAGTGTTCTTGCACGCTGGCCGCTACTTGCTCTAGTTTGGCATGAGCTGGTCTCGGACTTTGGCACGGAGGCTGTGAAAATTTGATTGTGCTTTTGCAAAGTAGTGTAGTTTGTTTGATACCTTCTCAGCTCATCTGACACGTTGAATCCTGTTGCCCGAGCCTAGATGAAATTGAAAATAATTCCCAATCAAAAGGAAAGAAGCCAGGTGCAATGAGCTTCGGTGGACAGTAAGCTTGGCCCCATACCCAAAGGAAATATTGAAATAGGAATCATAGAACTGCATCAACAGGAGCTTTTCAAAGCAATGCCCTTCAGCTGAAAGAAGTCTAAATTTGTGTTGTCTATTTTCAGCGCAATTTAAATGTTCTTTCTATATATGGCCAGGCCATTACAATTTAATTAATCAGTAATGAGTGGAAAGCCTCTATAAAATGGCTGTTATTAGGAGGAACCAAACCGTTTAAGTCACAGAACAGCTATATGACCAGCTTCTCCGTTGAGCTGCCCGATCTGATTTCCATAAGCTTGGAGAATGTGCTTTGCATGCCAGGATTTGAGGTGTGCCTACTGCCCAATAAAAGCGTACATGTAAATACATATATTATGCTACGCACGATTGGATCAGGGAGGCTTTACGTTTGTGAGTGATAGTAGAAGAGATGGAGCGCGGGCGTTGTTCTTTTCGGCTCCTTAGGAAGTCTTTTTTCATTGTTTCGTGGCGAGTACTTCGGGTAGTAAGCTGGCCTCGCGGCTTGTGTACGGGCAGAACTATCACTTGTACGACCAAATCAAACTTGCATGGCCTCTTCGAGAGATTTTTTCGACTGAATATGTGATGATAATGTGAATCATCTCCAGTTGTTTCTGATTATGGTTGGGTAAACACGGTTTTAGTAACGTCATCTTTCTGGAGGTGCATGTCCTTGGAAAAACATATCTTTTTTGCCAGATAAATATATCGCAATCATGGGCGAAAGATGCCATCCCGGCTCATCTCATTGAGATTATGATTGAGTGATTCACTGGAGAATTTGAACAGCTCGTCTTCCGAAGGGTGCATAATGCCCGGCCAATCAGGTGGTTGAGCTAGCGCGAAGCGAATGTTTGCTCTCTCCTCCTTCCCTCAACTTCGCTGCCTAAGATGAGATCCAGATCCTTCAACTCTCTAAAAGCTCTATAGAGCCTCAAATTCTGGAGCGCTACTCAGGAGACTCCATCAAAACCCCAAGCTTAAAACCTTATCTCCAAGAAGCAGCACCATCGCGGTGATATCAGCCCAACGATCCGGATCGGTTCGCATCAAACGTGAACTCCAAGGCTGGAATGTCATTGGTCTCAGCGAGGACTTTCAAGAGCCAGCAGATCACTCTCGCACAATTTCCAATATCCCTGCCCCTCTCTTTTGCAGGTCTGCAAGCAGATGCTTCCCAGCAATTCAACAGCTATCGAGTACTTGTACCGCTTGACTTTGCTGAACTTGTCAACGCGGCCGCTTCAAACATCTCAGAAGAATATCGCATCACCAATGAGCAGGCTTTGGAGGAATTACCCCGTTTCATCGCTATTAAGATCACGGTGGACGAGGATGCCACGAGGATCAGCCCGACTCCACTCTTCATGTACCATTTTCCTATTTTCAAAATGCCGTTCTCTTTATCTTTGCGGCACTCTCTGCCCCAGTCAGACCTAAATCGCTCCGGGTAGTGCTGACATAACGTACAGTAGCTGAGCTTTGGCACGCTAGTATTCTGGACACACAGTTCTACAAGGTTCTTCAAGTCGCCCTTGCCTTCAACCTTCGCCATTGGCTTGCTGGAGCAAGCGAGAAGGAAGCAGCAGCGCAAGAAGAGATTCGAAGCTATGAAGGGACTCTACCATGCGTTTTTCTCGAACCAACTCCTCGACCGTCCCACCCACGGCGAATTTCTGCATGTTCCTGTACCAACTGTGCAAATCCGACTTCAAAAAGATAGGCAACTCACAAATCCATTCAATATGAAGATTCGGGGATTATGGAAGCCTATTCATTTCGCTATTACCGTTGACTTAGACACACCGTGGAGGAAGTACTGAGCACAAGCGGAGCGAAATTCTCTAGGTGCCTCGCATCATTTTGAAGACTACAGAAATGGTTAGCCTTGAGAGTATCGTGGCGAGAACCGGCGGATGCTCTCTTTGAAGTCTCTTCGGCTTAGTGTTATTGCCTGTTTCCCTGAGAAGCTGCTGTCATTGGTAGAAATCATACTAATAGCGACAATACATCCCCGCAATCCAAGGAACGTCTGTATCAATAAAGTCATGGGACTATCAAGTTAGAGCTTCTTCTTACATGAACCGAAGCCCACCTTGCAAAGTCATACCGTCTGGCGCAAGGGGTGCGAAGCCACCCTACGAATGGTTAGCATATTGATGGGACTTCTGTCGAACCAAATACCCTGCCATATATGAAATTTCGAAATTCGTCGGATGTTAGTGGACGTTCCTCAATCGAATAGTATTTTGAATCCTGTTCTTGTTAGTTTTGTACTTGATCAGGGCGAAGATTTGATCAAAGAATCTTACCGAGTAGAAGAACATTTCTAAGTAGTATCCTCGGTCACACTCTTGCAGCGCTGGAGACTCGCCTCAAAGTGTAATTCCTCCATGGTAGGTAAGTAAACACAGCAAAGTGGTGCGAGCGGATATTTGGCACTTGTCGCTTAAGGAGAGCGATGTCAACAACCCACTAAACAGTGCTATAAACCAGAGGGCTTTTTTGTGAGGATTTTTTTGGGGGCCAGCTGAGACACAAATAGAGTATACTGTAGTTAAGGATTTCTACTGGGCTCTCAAGAGACTGATGTATGGGCTACTGACAAGATAGTGCCGCCGCAGTGCATTGGCGCCGCGGCAATGCCAACACACCACTTTAGAGTCTCTCGATCGACGATCTGACGGCATCTTGAAGAGTCAAGTCTGACCATCCGGTCCTGCTAACATGGAAAAGGTAGTGCAACAAGAAAAGCATTCTTTGGAATATCCCACCAGGCGAGCCGGGGTAAGTAGGTATTTTTTTATTTCTTTTCGGTCACGTTTCTGCGCGTTGCCGCTTGGCCAATCAGATGGCGCTAGACACATCCACCGCCGCGCCATCTCCGAGGGTGATTCTAATAACCAAATAACGTCGAATTGTACTCGCATACTTCTCGACAATCGAGCACCAGCCTTTCATCCTCTTCCCCCGCATTCAGAAGACTCGGCTTCAAGCAGATGTTCCTCAGCTTCCGTACCGTCGAGCTTCCCAGCAGACAGGACAAAGTCAGCGCCATGTCCGGCCCCTCCAGCTCTCGCGGCATCAAGCGCGAACGAGAACAGTCTTCGGATCTATACAGCATTGACGATGGTCCTCTGGCTCCAGAAAAGCGATAACGCGAACAGTAGACAGGAGTCAAACTTTCAGAAGCTCTTCGAAGCATCTACGAGCAGTTTCTGCCAAAGCCAGAGTCCGGCATCAAGTTTCTGTTCGACCCCGCATTCGCTTCCACCTTGAAGAGCACTTCACTGCCTCGAGAGTTGCTGCCGAGTACAGAGTCGCGGAAGATGAGGCAACCGAGGAATCCCGTCAACTTCTTGCTATTAAGGCGTTCACGTCTGATAAGAAGGCTAGCAAGATCAGCCCAACGCCGTTGAGTACGCGAGGAAGGAATGCATCAGACCTATTTCAAGTACATCGCTGACTAGAAGACTTTTGCAATGGACGAAATCTGGCATGCGGCTATACTTGATACACAATTCTATGCGAGTCTGCAGGAAGCCTTGGGCGTCGTTATACACCACCGACCTGAGGGTGCCAGTGACAAGGAGGCTGCACAGAGAACGAAGAGGCTGTCGGTCATGGAGGGCGTATAGAAGACATTCTTCTCTACGAATCCACTCGAACGCCGTCCTCCTACACCTCCTGCGGGTTCTTTTCAGCTTACCCCGATAAACATGGCCGGGTATTCTGGTCATAATTAGACTTCGATTACTGTGAAGACATTCAGGGGCGACATCGTATTCAAAGTTGAGCCTCAAGTGAGGCTCAGTAAGGTCATAAAGGTTGTAGGTGAAAAGTTACAGAAGGAGAGGAAACATTTTCGAATGATGTACGAGGGATCTAGAGTTGACGACGAAGACACCATTGAGAGCCTTGATGCCTATGATGGCGATATCTTTGAAGTTCACGAGGAGCAGTGCGGCTGATGAATCCAAGCTTACTGACTGGCAGTTTATCATGAAAGGTCGACTGGCATTTCTGTTTGCGAAGAGCATTGGCGTTGCCAGGATCCGCTTCGAATTCGTTCCATCACACGGGCCAGTCATTTAGACTGTTTGCAGCGGTATGTTTTAGCTAGGATGTGATATGAGTCTGTATCTTACCCTTTACCAAGCTGGTAGCTAGAGGTAGTGCTCAATAGCTAGACTTTAGAAGATGTGAAGAATCTGATGAGCTTAGCAATGCCATTGAGCCATGGGCACGTTCCATGAATGACCGCTCCGAGCTGGTGGCCAACGCCGACATTCAAACCAAAAGCCACGTCGAGTGAGATCTGCAGGAATAACGGAAAGTAGACGCGCACTCGAAGGCACAGTGCATTCGAGAGATAAGTGTAATCTCTGCCGGCGAAATGGTGAGATAATCCTACAGCCGACACGGAATCCGGGGACACTGAAGAACCATGGCATTTGTATCGGGGGTATACATAATAAATACATGTATCGCCCTTCCCTTATATACAGTATGAGCCACGAAAACGATCGTCAACCATCTGAATCCTCAAGAAGCCTTCGCCTGTCTCTCAGCACCCTCCTTCTCCATACCCTCACATCCTGCTGCCTTGCCTGCCAACTCCTCGACTCTGCCCCCAATTCCGCTGGCTGCTGGCTCGGATGTGCGATTTTGGTTCGCTGCCTGCATGTTTAAGCATATCAGTACGTGTAGTATTTCTTTAATAATTATGGCCATGTCTGATGGTGGGTTGAGACAAAGGGGTGCGGACCTTCATCTCTCCGATCCCAGCTTCGGCATCCTTCTTGCCACTTTCTTGCCATTCTTTTGATCCAGTGAGGTTTCCGACCTGGGTGAAGATAAGTCACTTCTTCAGGCAGGGAATACTTGTACAGGTATGTAGAACAATGTAAGACGTACGGACTCCTCAACGTATCCCTTGGCGTATTGAGCATGTCCGCCGATCATGCTGGCTTGGTTGTTGTTGGAGTTTGGTGCAGACATTTTGATATCCTGAGGTGTTTTCTTGTTATCCTTCAACAGTCTCTTTATATTATTTGTTTCGATCAAGGTTGAAAGAGAAAGAATGGTGGAGGAGCGCAAGAGACTTGGTGATGTCATGCATGTTATGTTTCGCTAGTCGTGGGTAGTGTTTACTTAGGGGTGGCGATGATGGCGGGGTAAGGCTGAGATGCGGGGTGGATTCTTCGTATCAGCCTTGTTGTCTCTTTCATGAATTATTATTAACTTATTATCTTTAACAGAAAGCAGATGTCGATTTCCGATGTTAATTACGCAGCAGTGCGTCTTGCGAGTTTGTCCAGAACCAAACTCTCGTCTGTTTTTCAGTCCACGCTCTCAAGCTCGCCACATTCACGCCCAGACTCATCGTCCGGCTGAATAGAGGAGACGATGAGCTTACCAACAGTCAACAGATACTCCAAGGCCACGTAACAAAAGGCATCAAGTGTAACCTCGTAATTTGCTATTCTCAGCTGAATACCGATTGGCTGAATGTGTCTTCAGCCTTAATGCTTATTTGGTATTATCTCGTGGGGTACAGGACCTCGTAAAGCTTATTTCTTCTTCCTCGGGTCCTTCGGCCCTCAACGTCGGGGCTGGCAACGTACCATTTCCGAGGTTGAACTTGCGAGATACACTAAAAATAATTCTCAGGTATGAGGTAAGGATCTCAATGCCAGTATATGTAGGTTTAGATTTGTTGTTCTTTGATTGGTGGGGCGCCAGATAAATAATATATATAGACTTCCGCGATGCTGGGTTGTCCCCCATAAACTTCAGGAGATGGCTCGTTACATCATAGGACAGCAAAGCCATCCCCTAGAGTTTTTTCAACTTATAAATTGACAGATTTCCGCATTTCCACAATTCTTCTTTATACTCTCTAACGTTCTCAATAATATGAAAAATCTCACAGTCTTTGCTCTACTCGTCTCAGCCGTTACCGCTGCTGCGGTGGGAAATATAGGGTTCTCGTGTCCGGACCAAAGTTGGGGAGGATGCTGTGCGGAAGTAGATGAGTATGGAGGCGGGCATAATTGTAAGCTCTGATTTTGTCCTGATTGTTTCTTTGTTTCGGACGTTGCAGCTGACTGATGCATTTTTCGTCCAGGCCAAAATGCAACCACTGTCGCGAGTAAAAGCGAGTACATTTGCTCTAATAATACCGAGTACGGGAAATGCTGTCACTATGCGCCTTGGGTGGTGAGTGTTTCTTGCATCTCGCATGTTGCTTGAGATGGAGATAGTGTTTTGGTAGAGAAGTGCAAGATGAAGAGCTAACGAGCACAGGTCCATGACGCGCATCCTTTGGTCTGCTCGTGATATGCTGTGTCCGGCACCTGGACTCAACTGTATTGTGGAACGTGACACGAAGGAGTTGTCAATATACTATCAAGGGAGGAAGTAGAATAGTAAAGTTGTGGTGTGTCGTGCGTCCGGCTCAGGCATCTATCCTAGCAATGTTCGAACGGTCATCATCACTTAATATTTCTATCGTTCTTGGACATGGTTCTATATTTGATTCGCTCTATGGGATACACATCCCTAAGATTCCATCTTACCCTTGGTATCAAACAGCACGAACGTTCTCCAACCCTCCAGTTGATCGATCTCGTGGTGACATTTGCAGATGTCCCAGAAGCTCTTGCTGTCTTGTATACATCGCTTCGCTGCGGGTACTCCACGGCTCTTCGCAGAATCTGTAGTCCGCAATCCCTTTGTGTGCACGCAGCGATCAATGGAAAAGTCTACTAGTAGAGTGAATGCCTAAGATTTCTTACTGAAAAGTCAGCAAATTATTCGTGATGTACCTATGTAGAATGAGTGTACAGAATCATACCGCCGCTTGGATGCGTACTTCCAAGCACAAATGCGTACATGTAGTCTCTTACACGATATCACCTCTGTCTCACGAACAAGTCGGAAAATATACCATTGGATCTTTTCAAAAAAAAATCAGGAGGTCGCGGCATACGAAAACCGATGTTCAATAAATAATTGATCGATTCTTTGTACCTCAGCAGTAGCTTCGGCAGCCTTGGGTCTTGAGCAAGGGACCGGCAATGGCTTGCCGTTTCCCGTCTTACACTCGGCACGTTTTCGCTGCATGACTATAATACATAAGTATACTCACTGCCTTGCCTAGGTTCGATTCCTTTTTTTCAGCAGCAGAATCAGCATGTCTTCCTCTTATCTTGATCGAACTATCTTCAATCCAGAACTACATGCCCAAATTCGCGAATTCTCGTTCGAAGACCTTCCTGAGAATGCCACCGCAGCACCGCCAGCCGTGATCAAGAAATGGTTCGGACATCACAGTAGCCAAGAATAAAAGGACAGATATGACCAGCTGTGTTATTCAACATTCCATGCTGCTCTAGATTCAGTTGGGCCCTCGAAATACAAACTTTCTTCAGCCGGATCCTGGGACTCGGAACAAGCAGAAGCGGAGGAGGTTGCTGGGCCTTTCTTGCATGACTGTACCAAAAGGTCTGACGAAGACAACGAGTACGGACCAAGCTTTCTAAGCATTATTCTGCTTCTGGATCAAATTTCACGGAACATCTTTCGAGTAGACCAAGCTCAGATATACAACCAGTACGATCGAATCGCGCGAGCGCTTCTGTATACCGTTCTCAAACGATCACCTCGTGCCGATCAGCATCCGTCATTCAGGTTCTCTCCCGCTCATAGATTCTAGTTATACATGTCACTGATGCATTCCGAGTATAATGAAGATCAAGACAAGTACCAAGAAGTCATGGAGTCGTTCAGAGACGAGGTGGTGGGAAGAGGTGACCAGCCAGCGTTGGATTATGTGGACATGGCTATCAAGGGCGCAAGGGCACATTCTTTTGATATTCGGGAATTTGGGGGATTTCCACATCGCCATGAGTGTTTGGGCAGGGTGACGGCGAAGGAGGAGCAGGTGTTTATGGATGCTGGTGGGAATAAGCTTGCGCCGAAGAAAGAGCCAGTCAAGCAATGATGAGATTTGAGAAAAAGGGAAAATGTTTGAGAGACGGTTCATAAACACCAATTGGGATGTTATTGATTAACTAATGCTTCCCGAATATTTGGGTCCAGCTCTTTCCTTGGAGCTCAATGTGAGTTCTGGTTGTCAGCGATGATTGATCCGGTCTTCCGCACCAGTGGACAGGCCTTTCCTTCAGTGAGATAGGGGCGACCCTCGCTAAATTAATAAGGGCTGTAATGCTCGCGAACTCAAATCTAAAATGGCAAAAGTGGTGTCGAAGAATTGTTACAAGAAAAGTGCTGCTGTTGGCCATGGGCAATGCAAGTAAATCCCCCACTTTCGCTGACGACAACCTCACCAACTTATCAAGATATCATCTTTCGCTCAACGCTACAACTCGAAATTCAATGAAGTAGCTTGGAAAGGATCACAGATACTTCTGATTGAATATTTTGACGATAATTGTTCTCTACCCAACTCCGCACGCCAAGTTCACACACACCAAAATCGAGCAATGGTTGCAATCCTTGAGGACTCCAGAGGAAGCTTGCGCTCCACGGCGCCACTTCCGAAGCCATGCTTGAGTTATTGGCAGCGCACAACACGAGCTTATCCGTATCTGAATATCAACAGAAACACTCCATTGCCAGCCTCCAAGAGATATGTTATCATCGGTTCTGGCATCTCTGGTGCGCTGACAGCTTTCGAGCTCCTTGAAAATGGGGTGAGAGGTGAAGATGTTGTGATTTTGGAAGCGAGAGAAGCGGCCAGTGGGGCGAGCTCAAGAAATGCTGGGCATGTTCGACCAGGTAGGTGTTCCAGTATTCTACATATTTTCTCTCGTTGATGTTCCAAAGATGCGTTTAGAGGCTTCGGGCATTACTCCAAGCACCACGGTCCCGAACAGGCTTTGAAGATCATTGCGAATGAACGACTAGTGCTAGAGAAAGTTGATGAGTTTGTCAAGAAACACAAAGTGTCGTGTGATTTCCATCTCACCTCCACGTTTGACGTCTGTATGAATGCAGAATTTGCTGCTCATGAGGCGGAAAGTCTTGCAGCTTTCGAGAAAGCAGGAGGAGATGTCTCTCACATCACATTCTACGACGGAGAGGAAGCCAAGAAACAAACCGGTGTCCAAGATGCAGTTGCAGCTTACGAATGGCCAGCCGGATCGAGTCATCCTGCGAAACTAGCACAGTGGCTCCTCACTTCCGTGATAGGAAATGGGGTGCAACTTTATACTCACTGTCCGGTCTCCAAGGTTTCGCGATCAGATGTTGGAGAGAAACTGTGGGATGTTTACACGCCAAGAGGTGGCATCACAACACCAACAGTCATCCATTGCACAAACGCTTATGCTTCGTTGCTATTGCCTCAGTTGGAGCCACATCTTGTCCCGAATCGAGCACAGGCCCATTCGATTATTGCTCCACCTGCATTCTCCGGACCCGGTGCTCTGACCAAGACTTTCTCGCTTCGCTACAGCTTGCAACATTTTTACTCGATCATCCAACGCAGAGGGGACGGAACAATTGTCCTTGGAGTATCACGGTCGAATCCAAATCTCAGTATCGAGACTCGAAAGGGCTGTGTTTGTTTTGACGACAGTCGGTATAATGAAGAGACTCTTGAAGATGCTTTGAAGCAACTGAAGATCATCTTTCCTGCTAAGGATAAGGACATCGATAGTGATATTCATGGCGAAGGCATGGATCATGCTTGGACTGGTATTATTGGGATGACGGGTGACTTCGTGCCTTTTGTCGGGCCAGTTGAGGGTTTGGAGGGACAGTGGGTGTGCGCTGGATTTGGAGGTCATGGGATGGCTCGCATCTTCACTTGTGCTCCTGGGCTCGTCAAATTGATTTTGGGCAGCCAATGGAGTGATACTGGACTTCCCGAATGCTTCCAGTTGACATCGGATAGAGCGAGCAAGATGACAAACGAATCGATATGAATGACATACGGCGGAGAAGATTCGGCGCTTCATGTGCTTGAAAGGGAATCAATGAGGCAAACCCGCATTTCATTCATTTAGCGTGATGAGAATTATCCTATATAAATGAATTATAGCTTGGTACTTTTATGCATCTAGTCCCACCATCTTCAGCGAGTCTTCCCACAATTTGGCCTCGCTCTCCTTGTTGAATGCCCACGGCGCGTACCCGTCTTGTCCTTCTCTTGCATCAACCTTGGGCGGTTCAATGGCACAATCTGCCAGGTAGACCCTTCCAACTCCTTCGAGATCTCTCCCAACAGCAGCCATTACTGAAGTTGCTGCACCCTGTTCGACACTTTTCATTAAGTATTGGACGTTTGGCATTGACTTCCACTTATCTACTTGCTCTGGTGAGACGTGGATCTGTAAATTGGTCCAGATCCCACCCGGATGTAGCGATATTCCATGTAATCTTTGTGCCCCGTATCGATTCTCAATCTCGTTTGCCATGTGGATATTTGCAGACTTGGACTGCCCATAGCCTTTCCACGGCGTGTATTCTTCCTTCTCGAAATTGTAGTCTCCGTGGAAGACATCACAAGTCAAGTGACCCATGGATGAAACGTTGACAACACGTGAGTGGAATTCTTGAGTTGAAGAAGCGATCAGAGTATCCTTCAATAAATTGAAGAACAAGAAGTGCGCAAGATGATTCGTCCCAAACTGCGACTCGAACCCATCTTCTGTCTTCGCCCAAGGAGCTGCCATGATCCCCGCGTTGTTGACAATAACGTTCAGTCTACCGCTCTTATTGAGAAATTTCTTCGCAGCTGTTCGGACACTGGCGAGAGAACTGTTGTCCATTTCCAGTAATTCAACACGGCCAGGCTCGAGGAAGGATTTGCAAGCTTCTTCTCCCTTCTTGAGATCTCGAGCTGTAAGGAAGACTTTCCCACCGGTTGCTGCGAGAGCTCGTCCAGTCTCTGTTCCGATTTCGGAGGATGCACCGGTAACAATAAATACTTTGTCTGTCATGGTCCCTTTGCGACCATAATCCTCGATGATTTGGAGGGCAGTGGGACGAGCATCGCCTGGACCGCGACGGTTCTCGATCTTGTGAGCTTCGATGTATCGTTCGGCCATGGTTGAGTAAGATGAATTGAACCAAAGAAGTAGGGGTACAGCTTTTTTGCTGATTGTATTTCTTGAGAATGGTGAAAGCTGAATAAAGAATGTCATGAAGTTCTTGTGAAGTTCGGACGAGGAATTGGTCTTTTATGGTCGACTCATTTCTGCCTTCAAATTTTAAATCCGATGGCCACGGCGACTTTTGAGAAAGTAATCCCTTAACTCCCTGATGATGCATTGACATGCTCAATCTGGCCAGAAGTATCGGGCGCTGCTGTGCATTAAGGTGAATGGTCTTTGCCCCCGACTGACGGAAATCGCCTTTTACGGCTAGCGTGGCGCTAACCTGCTCTCGACTTACCAATAACAAGACATGATACGGCAAAGAAGCAATCAAGTGAGATGAAATGTTTTCTATTAGCTAGCTGATGGTGAGGGATTGAAAGTATTCGCGCGCGATGCATTTACTGTTAGGAAACTGCGATCGTACTGACTAGTGTAGCCTCCAGAGAAGAAAATCTGCAGCCTTCGGGAAGCCAGCGTTGCAAAGAAATATATCCTGACACAGGTAGTGATCAGTATCTTAGAGAGACATCATACGAGCTTGATCCAGCTTTGTTGGCAATGTCATATAATTGTGAGTAAAGCACTCTTCTCCATCTCCAAGCGGATGACTGGGCCATGGGTATGGCAGCGACCAGGCGAATGCTAGATGAGGCAAATAATTGAAGTAAGATTGGTCAGTAGAATGGCCCTGGAGAAGTGCAGACATGGAATCGTATAGAGCTAGGGAAGTACATTGGATGTGATTTGTCGTTTCAACGGCCTGAGCATGTCACATGTTCGATTTCGTGTATCAGACAAACAAGACCGCTACATTTCTAATGCCCACTTTCTTGGCAGAACTACTCAGACTGTAAGATGGCCTTAACTCGATATATTGTCCTTTATTTGACTTCTAGGCCCTTGATACTCCCTATTAAGTTACCTTCCGTGGGCGAGATTCAAATTATGCGACCTCTTAGACTGGCTATTCGGTGTGGACATATAGGGCCCATGCTCTGGTTCCGGTACATATGAGTCGCAAGATTCAATTGAATTTGCAACTGTTCCGGCTTAGTTTAATGTTTTAGATTCTCTGGGTCATTTTTCCGTCAAACTGTGGATGTTACCATAAATGAAGCGCATTTGACTCTCGCGTAATTTCTGCTAATGCGTGTTTTGACATCTATCGTGCCCGCTCGACTCGAGAACAGGAAGAGATTGCACCCAGCCCTCACAGAGCGAAAAACTGTGCCGAAGATCAAGCCATGGATCACATGGTCTCTGCCAGTAAGTATATTTCTTTCTCTGTCTAAGTATCACTGACTGATATTGGCCCAACAGTGTCGGATGTCAGCATTCAACATTCCGACAGAGCATCTTCTTTGGAGGCATCTACCACCGACAAAATCATGGGCTCCTCCCAAGCTACCGAACGAGTTGTGGGACAAAGTGTTTTCCTTCCTAGATGCCCACAGTATCAAATCAGTGCGAATCGCCTGGAAAGATTGGACCAACATTGCCTCACGGTATGTGTTTCCATCTGGATTTACACTCCGTTGAAGCCGAAAAGATATCGAAAAATTACAGAAAGTGATTGATAATGCTAGTATGGAGCATATCCCATCTACGCACCTCCAATCTGACTATCCAGGCGAATTACTGGATCCGGCTTTTGAAGCAGCAGCCACTGAATACGGGATATGGAATACCGACGTACGTGGCCGTGCAGGATTACACGAACGTTATCACCATAAAAGCTTTGCTGGAAAAGTTTGTTGCCCTGCAGGAAATATCTATTACTCGTTGGTCTATTGAATTCAAGCACCATCTACGATGTGCATGGCTTCAACATCGATGGATACAATCAGGCAGGAATCTTCCACTCTGATCCTTCTCTGTTGAGAGCAAGCAACATTGGTCAGGTATCCCTTACAATAATGAAGAGAAGAATTTTTCGACGGATCAAAAACAAGATACCACGCTTGGATGGTGTTCAGATTGGGGTTTGAAGTCATGAATGCATTCTAGTCCATGAGGTCTTTGGGCGTTTACATTAGATTCAAGGGAGAAATCGAGGACTAGGAATGGCACCGATGGAAATAGAACTTAGAAGCATTACTCGAACCGCTTTTGTGCATGTGGCTGAAACTTAGATGCATTACTCAGCGTAAACTGTGCTATTGCCGAACTTATCCGTGTCCAATGTATTTTTTGAGTGAAATTCTTGATTTTGGCTAAGTATTGTCTATTTTTGTGATGACCCAAGCTCTCTTTTCAACGATCCTGTAGCTTGATAGCAGATATGGAGTGCTTGGCAGAATAGGATGTGCCTGACACCGTGGATCCGATTCACACAAGATTCAGCTACACTCAGAGAGCTATTCAAGCCTTTCGAGAAATTCGAGTCCATTCGTCTGAAGTTCGACGCAACACAGACTCCAACCGCGAAGTTCTGTTCAAGCCTTGGATCTGCTCTCAAGTTGATGCCAAAACTCGGTGTAATTCGCATAGAATTGCCCCATTCCAATCAGGTTTTGTAGACCATGGTACATGGTAAGACTCTGACAATGCGGCCGAGTGGTATGTTCCCCTTCAGCACATGTTCGGCAATCATACTTGGCACAATCTGCAGATCCTCCGTCTGGATGGCATGTTCAACTGCGAGGGTGGTCTAGCAGGTCTGCTTGAACGACATCCTACACTCTAATATCTCGAACTGCACAATATTGCCTTGTGGCAGGGAGCCTTCCAAGGCCTCTTTACAACATTCGCTGAGCTGCCACTGGTTGAGGTACGCATGTGGGGTGTTTCACCGCCTTTCAAGCGCGTGGAGAATCATGGAGATTCGACACTGGAGATGACATCGATCTTCAGTCATGGTCTAAGCAATTTAGGGACTTCCTTAGTCAGCGTGCTATAGATGATATAAGATATGGAGTGTAAAAATAACCTGTCTGTTGACTCCGTCCGGTCAGGTCTCGAAACTTATGCCAATCAAAAGCCAAAGGTAAGTACCTTCAAGCCACCCAATTCGAATTGTGTTGCAACCTACCTTACTTATACTGACGAATTTTTTCGTAGTTTTACGGACTCGGCCCTTGGCTTATCTCTCCAGAGCATGGCATTCTGAAGCGTAATGTGCCACACCTTGGTCATAGAAGCACCCATAATCAATACTGCAGCACCGTACCGCACAATAGTTGGACTGGATGCATTTCTTTGCAACCCATAGCACTGCAGGCTATATGGGAACAATTGATCGTCATGCCCAACCTAACCACTGGCGACTTTGACACCCCAGATGTTCCCGTTGTAGGCGAACCAGAATTCGCAACTTTCTACAATCCACAGCTACATCCGACCACAGAGATGCCAATTCCGAGAAGAAAAAAACATGTTGATGTCTTTGGTTTCGATACCAATGGGATGATCGGAAGCAAGCACCTTCTGAACGACCATGGCTATGCGACAAAGAGACAGACTGGTGGTGCCTCGAGGCATTATAGCAAACTCCAGAATAGTGCCCTTGGAATCCATAGACGCGATAATGTCAGTATCGATGCTGTAGCTGCTTATAGGGGCATGTTAGATGGCGTCCCAGGTTTGACGTCTAGGTATCGGGAGCAGTCTCGCCTGACTGGTGTTGCAATGGATCTGCGGGGCACCGCACGTTCCGATCGCCAGACTCGTAGTCGTGAGCTGTAAGTGGCCCAGATTTCCCATCGCATCCACATCTGCCTTATCTTTTATTGACACATGAAGCTGATTTTTCACTATTCCAGGGTCCTTGATCGAGTCGTATACCGTAGATAGTAGCGTCGCCAAGATACAACTATGCAAGATGATTCTACAAATGGAAGAATGTTTTTTTAGATGGCACATACTGCTTGGATGTTACTATGTAACACCTGGCTGACATTGAGGTTCTGGTGTCTTGCACGTGACACTGTAATCTGTGGTTTCCGCAAATGCATCGACTCTTGATACAATGACAAGCGGAAATGCGCAAGTACATAGCGAACTGTGAACATGTCGTCTACAGAATTGAGGTTATCAACCTGAGTTTCACTAATTGACAGCTCTGTGGTAGCACGAAGTACAACCTCTCAGTGAGCTTCAGAATTGTCTGGATTCTTGGTAAATTGCAGAAGCCTCCTCTGAAGAAGCTGTTATATTTCTTGCCCAATGCTTTCTGATACTGCAGAAACAGCTATAATGCAATCACTTGACAATAACGTAAAATTGCAAGACAATGATGTCCCAACAGAGACAGAGGCCATTACATTTTCATTGACTCCCTCTTTCGCCATTTCTCGGCGAATCGTTACCAGTATTGTACCTTGTCTTTGCCCCGAGATGGCAGATACGACCAGCGTCGACGAGGTCACCAGTGCTGCGCTCGCAACATCTGAAATGGCTGATAGAGAAGTTTCCCCCGGGAAGTTGACAACCATACGCATCTATGATCACCTTCGACGAGACGATCTCGTACAGGGCGTCATACTAACAGCGTCGAATATAGGAGAAGAGCAACTTGACGTCCGCAGTCTCGTAGCTGTTCTCACCAACATGCCACAAGCAGCCTCGACTCCCCCAACTACCCCAACCAGCTTGTCAACACCTGAAACCAGACTAACTTCCATGCCCATTGAGCTTTGGGACAAGATCCTCTCGAATCTTGAAGCTCGAGATCTCGCACCCGTCAGACTGACTTGTCAAGGTCTCAGGTATCTTGCCACTCCGATGTTCTTCAGCACCTTCATCTTCCGTCCCCACCTACACTCTGCCTCGCCTTTCAATCAAGGCTTTCAGAAGGCCAATGTCAAGAAGCTGCGATTCGCAACTGGTACAGTTGGAATTCGATCAGCCGCCAGTATTCTTGGATCACAATACAAGCTCGGATATAACTTTGTGTTTGGTGGTGATAGCCTTGCGGGTACAATGGGAGAAGTGCTACTGGGTGGTTTCAGACAGGAGCTTGATGCTGCTATCAAGGAATACGTTGAGTGGAATTTGAAGTGGCACAGTGGCCAGAGTGACCTGTATCAGAGCCAAAATGATTTGCATGCGTCTCTTCAGAGTGCCCCAGGTTCGTTGGACACAATTGAGATCTGCCAGAAGGTACGTCAGTCAGTCAACGCACAAGCACTTGCTGGAGTCCTGATCTCACTGCTTCGCCGCAACTCAATAGGACACTTCCTGCTTCATCTTGCTGACAAGAAATATAGACTGTACTTTCACCAATCCCCTCCTCCTAGACTGTTGGACCCGCAATCACGACTCCGAGTCAGATCGCGTCGCACTCGAGTTCGCTGGTCTGCTCCGCGCTTTGAATGGCTGCACCCTCAATATCGCCAACCTCTCTCACGATGAACTCTCTCAATCCTTCTTCCTCATGAATCCCATCGGTCTCAGAGGCCTCACCGAGCTCTTGGATTCCCTCACCAGCCTCCGCCTCAACTTTCATGTGAAGGAGGATAACGCCGCACCATTCGCTAAATTCTGGAACGGACTCGGTCACGTCCTCAAGAGTATCCCGAGTCTGAAGGTGTTGCGATTTGGCTTCGATAAGGAGATGTCGTGCCAGGAGCCCCAGTGGATCACTGGCTACCAGCGCCCTTCGCGAAGAGATCCCGGCATGTATTACGTTCCACTATGGAAGATATTCGGTCAGCACACATGAATCGCGCTTGGGTCATTGCAGCTTGATGTTTGATGGTCTGCGAAACCGGTTTGATGCATCTGCTTGGTCGACATGCTGGAACTCTTCGGAACTTAGAACTTGTCGACAACGGACTCTGGTCAGGCAGCTACAAAGGTTTGTAGACTTCATTGAGGGAGCTCTTGAATCTGAAGGACTTCCGCATCTCGGGTTTCGCGCAAGCTTTGCATACTAAATTTGATGCTTGGGTTCTGGCTTCGACGACTCTTTCCGAGGAAGGTTCGATGTTGTCTGAGCAACTTGGAAAATTTCTCGCCGAGAAGCGTCGCCTGACGACACTGTCTGGCATGAGTACCGTAGCCGTTACGGCGCGCTTTGAGGATTTCGTGAAGGGTAGTCTCTCTGAGGAATGGCCCATGACTGCCTAAGTTACAACACATCCATTGCCTGAACTGCTCAATCTCATGCCAAGCCATCAATACTGCGGCACAACTTTCCTTAATATGCATAAAGATTCTTCGCAGCCAGTACTAACTCGTGCTAACAAACGTAGCGACAATGTTCAAGGGGTCCTGTCGCACCACGACCATCATTGCACCTACACATGCGTCGAGTCCTACCACACGATCAACACAAAGTGGAATGCACGTGCTAATGCTGTATCTCTACGTGAACCGTCACCCGGTGGCTATGGCTTCACCGACATCGGCGAGCAGAGATTCCTCCACGACAATTACTCAGGAGACAGTGGTAGTAGCAGCCCCATTGGTGAGAGAGTATCTCGTCAGGTAATTATTGAGCGTATGTTGGCACAGATCCACGATACGATTACAAGCAAGACCTCTTTCGTCGAACTATCGAGTCCGGACAGAACAAGTGGCAGTGGGCTTTGCCTACTCACACCTAAACATCGACGGTATGATTGACAGGACGGGATGATTTTGCTTCGGGGAGGGCGTTGGATTTGTGCGATTAATTTGTTGGATTACTTCTATTACATGCAAAAGCAGACGTGCAGTTGATAATAAGCTGTATCTTGCGGTATCTGCCAAAAGTCAGCACAATATTTGTCAAGGGGAGAAAAATGCACTGTCTGACGGATGATAAAACTCTACTCATTAAGGGAGCTCGAGGTCTCGGACCAGAGTTTATTTACATCGAATGAAATTGAAGGCAGGCAGGCGTATACGCTGCTTCTGAAATAGGGGCTCGAATCCCGCTTCGCCCAGACCATGGTCTGGCTTTCTTTCGAGCTCAATGTTTGGTTTTTCCTTTTCTTCTATCGAATCGAATAGCCTATCATAAATTTCCAAGGCGTTCAAATTCATGTTGACTATCACCGAGAGTGGGATGGTGGTTCAACCATGTCATTGGGTCTTACGGATGGCGCGCCATGTGGGACCCCGATCTCCGAAACTGGTCTTGACTTCCGGCTTCGAATGCCCCAGCTCGAGATCATCACATAGCTATCAAGCTATCTTCTTGACAGAGTTTAAGATCCCTTCAACACCATCTGGCCGGTAGCATCTCTCTTCTGTATAATTCTCTTCTCACAAAGCGTCAGACCTGAAAGCAAAAAAGCTCCTCTGTCCCGAGACTACCCCGCTCTTCCCGCTCTCTGACAGCCCCGACACGTGAGAAGGTAGTTCCCATATTTGTTCGTCGTGATGACTTTCTGGGATCACGGCTGATCCGGAATCAGTTTCAATCCTCCTAGAATTGTATACCTTCAATATGGCTTATCTCTGGGCTGGCGTGGCCATCATCGTTGGTCTCATCTCTTATCTCGGGCTCACTAGCTCGAAGAACACCGGACCTTCTTCGAGGAAGGCTCAACAGGCAAGAGCTATGAGAGAAGTCTTCAAGTCTTTGGAGAAACAAAATGGATCTACCAAGAAAGCTGCAGCAAGCCGGGTATAGAGTCCACAACAAAGTGTCTAGCAGGACTGACGATGATACTAGAACACCGACATCTTAAATATAAGCCAGGTGAGCAACGCTTTCCCATTGTGAGAACATTTCTTATAATACACAGCTCTGGATCTACCCCATCAAATCGATTCGAGGATGTCAAGTCTCCAGTGCGATATTGACCCAAGAAGGATTCTACTTGGACCGACGCTTCATGCTGCTCAAAGATCACTCGGAGACACCTCAAAAGCTCGAGAACATGCACATCACCAAATTCCCCAGCATGTGTCTCTTCCACCCATCTATCAAAGACAATAACACGTTGATCGTCACTTATCGCCCTCCCGGATCAAAGTCCAGCGACAAAGCAGACACGATAGAAATCCCATTCGAGCCGGAATCTCTGGAGAAGTTGGAGAAAGTGCCCGTGGTCATGCATTCTAGTCCCACGACGGGATATAACATGGGCCCAAAATACAATGACTGGCTCTCCGAACGCTTCGGCTTCAAAGTCGTCCTCGCCTACTGGGGCGGGAATCCTCGACCCGTCCTAGGCAACCTCCCTGGTAAACCGACAGACCAAGGTCCACGATCTAACAATGCTATTACGAAAGTCCTCAGCTCAATTCCAGTCATTGGACCGATGCTTGAGGCAGATGATGGAGTGATAGCGTTTAACGACTGTGCACCCTACCTTGTCATCAACGAGTCTTCCGTGGCTGATGTCTCGACTCGACTACCTGAGGATGTGGAAATGGATATCTCGAAATTCCGGGCGAATGTTGTAGTCAGCGGCTCATCAGCTACTGCGTACTCCGAAGACTACTGGGGCGAGTTGACGTTCAACGCGAGCGAAAAGAAGCAGGGAGCGGTAGGAGAAAGAGGAGAATCGAAGATCATTTTGACAGGTAATTGCGGAAGATGCAAGAGTCTGAATGTGGATTACAACACGGGAGAGAGTGGAACAGGGAGAGACGGCGAGGTGTTAAAGCTTTTGCAGAAGGATAGAAGAGTTGACCTAGGGACGAAGTATAGTCCCATCTTTGGACGGTATGGGTTTGTCAAGAAGGGAGATGAAGGAAGAGTGGTTAGTGTGGGGGATGAAGTCGTGGTTAGTAGGAAGAACGAGGAGAGGACGAGATTCTGTGAGTTTCCGGTGCATCTTTGTTGGCTACGATTTTACTGACAAGGAGATAGATTGGCCAGGACTTTCTACTTGAATTTGAAGCAAGACAGCCTCTGTTCTGTCTGGCGTCCTGTTTCTCCGAAAGCTCGACCGCTTCGCTTAGCCAAGATCCATCTCATGCACAACAGGCAGAGTATCTTTCAACTAAGATCGCGAGAGTTGCTCAACCTTAAATCATGCTTGCGAATCTCTTCAGTGTCCTCAGTCAGTATGTGCCCCCTACTCACCATGTATGAAGGGGAGGATTTAATTCCGCCCTCCTTCACGCTACTGTACCCCGCAATCCACCATCCGGGACGACCCCGCCCCCTCTCTACAGCTCTATCCGGACTTTTCCTACAGCTCGCATCACACCACAAGACTTTCTCTTCACGAAAAACAAAAATGCCATCGGATGGCTTGCAACGGCATTGTGTCGTGCATCCTCTCCCTAGAATTGTACTCCGCGGATGTTTTCTGAATTCCGCTGCAGCCAAAATGATGTATCGAGTGGCAGCACGTGCCTTTACTAACTTAACATTTCAAATACATGACATTCTATAATAATCTCCCAACATCTATATCCATGCTCTTCCTTATTGATGAAAAACACCCATCACAAGAATACAAAGTGTTTCCAGTCACCAAAATGCCTTCCTCTGCAGCAACCCCCATCCCACACCTCCACCTGCACACCTACTTCCGCTCCTCATGCAGCGCCCGCGTCCGCACCGCCCTCCACCTCAAAGGCCTCTCGTCCCCCGAGAATCTAACATACACATTCATCCCGCTCCTCACTTCCGCCCAGCTCTCTCCCACCTACACATCTCTCAACCCAAGCGCCAGCGTCCCGACTCTCACAGTCACCCCATCAGCAAACTCAAACTCAGATGAGAAGATCATAATCCGGCAATCTGTTGCGATTCTAGAGTTTCTAGAAGAGTACTTCACCGGTGACGGGATGATGAGATTATTACCACCGCCAAGCGACCCAGTAGGTAGAGCACGAGTCCGAGAGCTAGTCAATATAATATCCTGCGACACACAACCTGTAACCAATCTCCGAATTCTCAAAAAGGTCAAAACGTTGAGCGACGAAGGAGGAGGAGGAGGAGGCGATCAAGCTATGAAAGACTGGGCTAAAGATTTTATGGGGAAAGGGTTGGAAGCGTATGATAGGGTTGCGGAGGCGTATGCGGGACGGTATAGTGTGGGGGATGAGGTTACGTTGGCGGATGTTTGTTTGGTGCCGGCGGTGGAGGGAGCGTTGAGATATGGGGTCGATGTTGAGGGGTTGGGGTTCGGGACTGTGTGGAGGGTTTTTGGGGAGTTGAGGGGATTGGATGCGTTTAAGAGGGGGGGTTGGAGGTGGCAGGAGGATACGCCGGAGGAGTTTAGGGTGGAGTAGAAGCAGGGGGACACGCTGTCCTCGGATGGCTTTGAACTCAAAGTCCGGTATCAGAGCTGTCAGAGAGGATATGAAATATGAATGAAGTGCTGGAAAGTGTATTACTAGCTCTCAATCTCAGGAAGTCATGTTGAAACCCACCTTCACATCCCGTCTATCATTCTCACCCCAAGCAGTACTACTATCATCATGCACCGTCGTCCTCCTCATATCCCTCTTCCACAACCCCTCAAAACTCCCTCCCCCAGCCCGATGCATCACACACCTATTATCCCAAATCACCAGATCGCCCTCCTGTTCCCACTCCACCTCACAAACGCCCTCTTCCCTAGTAGCCCACTCCATACACTCCTTCAGCAACCTCTTACTCTCCTCGTCCCCCACCCCAACAAGATGATGCGCATGTGCACCAACATACAAATTCATTCTTCCACTTGGCTCGTGTTTCTGAATCACTTTATGCAGAGCCATTTTATGCTGCGTTGGGTCGAGATCGGCGAAGTAAGCTGGGGAGCCGAGTTTGCGGGAGTGGAAGAGGGAGTGGGCCGCGGTGTAGTTATTGGACTCGAGCTGGTGTTTGAGAGGGGATGGCAGAGTAGAATAGGCGTGGCGAGTGTCGGCGAAGAAGGTGGAGCCGCCTGTCCCTGGGGGTGGGATGGTGTGGGCGAGGAGGAGGGAGTAGGAGGCGCGGCGGGGGTTGAAGGAGGAGTCGATGTGCCAGAGGGTGTTGCCCTGGGAGTGCGTCAATATTTGATCCAATATTCACCAATGTCTCTCTGGAAGCGGAAGCTTTCGGGCCTAAGGAACACGCGAAGGAGAAAAATATAAGCAGAATAATAGGCAAGAAAGGTATATCAACGTTTCAAGCGAAGCCAGATGAAAGGGGAAGAACGAAAAGCATGAACATGCCTTGTTATAATGCGCTCTCTGACTATCAAGCTTCACCACCTCCCCATTATCATCAATATTTCCCGCATCAAACAGCTCCAGATACGGAAACTTAGGTTTCCGTCCTCCAGTCAAATAAGGTTTGATATCGTCTAGATCGCCGAAAAGACGTGAGAACTCGACATGGCGTGTGTCATCTAAGCCTGTCGATCGGAATACACAAACGCCGTACTGAGCTAGTTATCAGTCATATTTTCCGGATTTGAAGGGTGATGACACTGTGAAAAGGAAGGACGAGACGGATAGATAAAGGACGGGGTGTGAGAGGACAGGTGAGGTGGGAGAGATGTACTATTGCCAACGCTTCTTTAATCTCAGAAAATAGTTCTGGATCGACTGGTGTTGAGAAATCAACTCCTTGGATCTCGGCTACGAAGGTTGGGTGGAGTTCTTTGACTGTGATGTGCTTGAAGTCAGGTTCTGTGAGAAGACCCGGCATTTTGTACTTTGAGTGCTCGACTTGAATCTTAAGCTAATGATTTCTGTTCTGAACCGCTTTTGATGTTCTTAGATAATTCTCATGTTCCCGTTCGAGCTGTGGAGGTGTTGTAGTTATCCTGATGTTGATCTCTCGGGGAGAGGGCCTCACAAAGTGCGGGGAGGAAGGTCTACCCCGGATCCTCATAGCCGCTGTCAGTCGTATTGTCGAATATCTTGGTATTGCATTTAGGAAGTAGACATCCGTCGATGGATCTTGCTCATTTGCCTTCAAATGAAGACTTGCAGGACGACGACATCGGTATGGCAAATCGCAGATTGGAACTGCATCGTGAGGTTCAGGTCAAACGATGCCGTTTTATGGAAAGATTTGCGATAAGTACTCGGTCTATCTCAGCTCGTCAAAGGTATCATAAGTCTTGAGTGCAGTATCTCTCGCAATATTGAGGACCGAGAAGGCTAGAAGCGTTGGGTCTTCTATGTTGATGACTCTATCGAGAAGTCTTGCAACCTGCGGAAATGTGGCAGACGACTCCTGCTAGACGAGAACTGCCATGTATGGTGAAGGGCGAGATAGGATTGGAGATTTCATCGGAACCTAAGATTTGAACAGTCTTCGCTCCGTATGAGGTTCTCCGTGGCTCTACAAAACTCGTAGAAGCTCTCGTACTGGGTTATGCCAAGACTGTGCTGCCTCGTTGATACATGCAGGCTTTTTGGAACCTTACTAGAAAGATTGCTTGGTATTAGTCTGTGGACTTAGGTAGCAATTTTTGATAAAAGAACAAGATTTTTTCTGCGTGATGATCCGGAAAGCATGCAGACCAACTGCCCAATCACAATGATGGGAAGGATTTGGCTTTCGACTGGTCAGCAGAAACAACATTGTGCCGATTGTCGTAAGAAAGGCGTAAGATCGAGGAGGACAGCCGGAGGTATAATTATACTCTTTCTCCGATCTCATTACAACTCCATCGACACCGATGCATACGTGATCCTGGAATCATGACTGGAGCTCTGCATCCTTGCTGTGATCCGACGTCTCCGAGTCCTATCTGGGAGGGGAATCGAAGGGGGGAAGTCATCAATATCGATGGAATCGAGACATACATTTCTCGAGCTGCAAAACCCACCTCGAAATCGGAAGGAACCCAAGTGTCGCACTCGGAAGCGGACACTAGTAATTCAAAGAGAATTATTCTTTTCCTGACTGAAGGCCATGGAATCTACTTACCCAACGCGCAGCTTCTGGCCGATTCGTTCGCATCACACCTCAATTGCGATATCCTGATGCCAGACCAATTTGCCGGACAAAGTCGACTTCCAAAAGGCATCAAGCCAAGTTTCCCGCCAGGAGCCAAAGTACCATGGATCGAGGATGAGAACGACCCCAATTACGAACTCAGAGGTCTCGCAACACCGCTACAAAATAAAGTTGAGACTTCAGATGCATACCCGTTTCTCAAGCCTCCATGGTGGGTACAAGAAGGACCCAAGGCATTCGAAGAATGGAAGATGCGACACGAACCTGCTGTCACCGATCCACTCCTTGCGCTTGTCATCATGTACATTCATAAGACGTATGGGGAAAACGTCAGAATCGGAGGGATCGGGTATTGTTTTGGGGGGCGATATGTGATGCGCTTGATGGGAGCTGGAATTATCGATGTAGGCGTTGTAAATCATCCTTCGTTCTTCACCATGGAAGAAGTCGCGAAGCTGGGGAAGGGCCAGCAGCTTGCGATGTATGCTGCGGAGACAGATGATATTATGCCGCCTGAGAAGAGACGACAGACTGAGGATGTGTTAACTTCGATGGGAGCTACTTGGATGAGTACAGTCTTCAGTGGGACTGAGCATGGCTTCAGCGTTCGTGGGGATTTGAGCGTCAAGGAGGTGAGATTGGCAAAGGAGCGTGCTTTCAAAGGAGCTGTGGAATGGTTTAAAGATTGGTTGTAGATACTCGGAAGGATACACATCGCTTTGTGATTTCCTTTCATGTCAAATTTAAATATAGGCCAAGTATTCTGCATGTGATGGAGATCCCAGAGAGACTTATGAAGAGTTTAGGGAGGTTGAACTAGTGCCAGAGCCCCTGGCTTTAGCGACTTGCCGCTGAAGTTAGCGCGAAACAGCCTGTAGGTGGAGTTTCCTCCTCGCTTCTTTCAAGATCGAGAACATTTTTCTTCATTCATGGCGACCACCTTGAGTAGTAACATAACATTCCTTCTTTTCTAACTAGGCTTTCGGTTCAGACTTCCATAGCCGCACGGTGGAACACCTCATTGGGCCTTTGGTCAATGAGCAAGCAAGTCGGTGAGCCTTCTGGTTCACACCTTCCGCGCTGTCACTATCGCATTCCCATTCTTCCCAGTGGAGGTACTCCATTATACCCACTTGTTTGCGAGTTCGAATGTCCTGGTCGGTCTTTGGAACAAGGAGACGAATCTTCAGGTACATCCTCCTGACAAAACTTTTGTCGATCGATAGAGCATCAATGTGATGGCTCTTGTTCAGAGTTTGGCTCCTCGCCCCGAGGCCAGCCTACGACCATGCCACTATGTCTCGGTACCTGTTGTCAGCCGCATAGTCTTACAAAGGTGACATACCAGTCTGATTGAGCCAATGAAAGGCAGCTTTCCTTCGTTGCTTGCGTGTTGTTGTTCTGCAGCTGCTCCAAACTCCATCCATGGCCCTATGCGGGGTCCCCGAAATAAGTGGAGAACTTCAACCGTGGTACACACTAGGTGTACAGCCTCCTGACTAGGTAGCTCTTCCCTAATCTTGTTGAATTTGGAGCTAAATTTTGGCAGAAGTATACCATTAATCGATTTGGGTCGTCTACTCAGACTTAGAGTTCGACATGAGACCGCTCTGAGCTCAAGCTGGCGGCCGTGCTCGAATTGGGGTAAAGTCAAAAGCTGCGCTCCTGAAGCCTTCACCTAGATCATGTTAATATGGCAGTCATGGAAGCCATGGCAACGATGCTGACAAGAAACACGCAAGAGGTCATCGCATCAACTTGGCAACTCGATATATGTGAGATGGTGACCTGTTCCGACTTGTCCTCGGTGGCCGGACTTTTATGGATGGCTGAGCTTCGCAAGCTCCGTTAGCCTCGAGCTGTTGGTACACATCACCCTAAACCATTTCAGTACAAGGCCGATCTCTCGCGTACACAGACTTCTGTGTGACCTCTTCCATAAAAACCTGTGTCATGCATTACCAGAACTCACAAGTATGCGTGCCGCCGGCTTTTGCAACATCGACATACCTCCAACATGGAGTCCAATCCGGGACTTACCTCCGACGGTTCACAGAAGAGAGAGATTCGGACTCGTCAACGAGCCTCGACATCGTGTAAAGAGTGTAGGAGACGAAAACAGAAGGTGTGTACTTGTTCGTGGTCGTGATGTCGTGGCTGACGCGGTCGTCAGTGTAATCAAGCCAAAGACCAACCGTGTAACAAGTGCGCGAGAAGATTCCCTCCAGTACCTTGTGCTTATGAAAGTTTCAGGTTTGTACTAAGTCTCACGAAGAAGTGACAGCCGGAAGACTAATCATACATAGGAGGGTATCAAAGTACAAGGAGAGTATTATTGAACTGACGGTCATTGAGGCGAATGTCGACAATTCGGATTCGGACGAGTCAGAGATCGTCTCTCCTTTCTATGAGATAGAAAATACACTGAATCAGGTTCCCCAACATGATTTGCCTGACGATCAGAACCTACAAAGTTCTAGCCAGACGGTACCTTTTAGGCTTCGAGATTTTGCGGAATTGGTTCCACCCAGTGAAAGGATTCTGGAGGGAGGGACATCCAGTCAAGATGTTGCGGCTATCAGGCCTCCCCATTACAGCGAAGAATCGGAATATGACGAAACGGAAGGACGAAGCATATGTTGTGGAGGTGTAGCAATGGAGCCCCTGGAGGTCCTACCTCTCGAGGCAACAGGACGGAACACCCAACTATTCAAATTCTGTAAGTAGTGCGGTTACCCGGTGAGCCTCATACTGACATAGAACAGTCATCAAAAGACTCTCCCCGTTCATATCATCGATCGATGGCAGTGAGCCGCCTGCTTCCTTCACACGTCAATGGATGCCTTTCGTGATTCAATATCCGATAGCGATACACGTTGCAATATTGTCTGCTGCTTATCTCGAAGCTGCGTCGCGGTTTTTTGGATGCTGAGAAGTCGGTAGATGCCATATCATCAAAGGTGAAGTTGATTACACTCATCGATAAGCATATCGGTGAGCATGGCAAAATGGTGTCAGTGATGGATCGATAGCGGCGGTCATGTCTCTCGCCTCAAATGAAGTGAGTACCCTCCCGCGTTCATTGTATATATTCTGATCATGCAGTCGATCTATTCCGATCAGAGGAGCACGAAGGCTCATATGCGAGGTCTTCGAGATATGATTCAGACGAGAGGAGGAATACATAACATCTCTTTTTCGAAAAATGCTTCTGAGGTATGTCCCCTAATGGATCCCTGCAACAGTAGCTGACCAGACAGAGCCGATTACCAAATTGCAAGTACCTACGAATGCGAAGTATTCCTAGATTACAGCAGAGATCCTGCTCTGGTCCTGAAGTCGTTCCCGTTGGAGTTAGATAGTCCCGTTTTGCAGTCGCACATCCCATTATTTGCGGATCTCATCACAGTCCACAAGATCAGTCTCGAGACAGCGAGAATTCTAGACGACGCAAGATGTTTGACAGTGTTGGCCCTGCGATCGAGTGAGAACGATCATTCGAGGCAGAGAATCATGAAAAACATCCACACCATTCATCAGCGACACACCTCATCGCCACCGACTAGTTCACCAGAGGACTCCACCTACCAAGCCTGCCGCTCCACAGCATTAGTCTATAGCACTTCCATTCTAACCTGCACATCACTCTCTCTATCGTGCACGCCCTCCCTCTTCCACGCCCTCTGGACATCGATGTGGCGGATTCCTTTTCAACGATGGAAACGAATCCCTGGTATCTTCGTATGGATCCTGTTAGTGGCGAGCCCATATGCCAGAGACATGTCTGAGGGAAGATTCTTCAAAGCTTTGATGCCGGCGACGATGATGGCGATGGGGGTTGTGGATTGGGACACGGTTGTCGGGACTTTGAGGAGCTTCTTGGCGGTGCAGAGGTGGTTGGGTGGTGAGTTGAGAGCGCGGGAGATCGGAGGAGCAAGAGTAAGATCACGAGGGCGACGCCGGACATGGGAGTGCCAGCTTGGACCATGTCGGAGGGGACTATCAGTACGATTCCGTATGGGATGTAGCTGTAGCATGCAGCTCTCGAGTTTGTAATAGGCTTTAACGGCGAAGTTGGAGTCTATTAAATAGGCAGCTTCTCGTCTCGAACCTACTTGTATAAATACCTAAGATCGAGAGAACAGTTTCTCATAAGTTTCGGGATCGGGGCCTTTGTATTGAATGTTTGAAGGGGTGGCGAGAAGATCTCACGTCGTCACTGTTCTCGTAGTTCTCAAGAACATATTGAGTATATGGGCAAGGGCCATTCTTTGAGCTGATCTCTTCTAATTTGCATACAGATTTCTCTAATCTATGACCGTTGAGAATACTCCCCGCGAATTGGAACGCATCAAGACCGCGATCTCATCATAATATCACGTGTTTCGCCACTCAACTCAAGTGTCAAGTCCAGAAGAATGAGCTCAGGGCATCCATTCTACGAGATATGAAATGCAGCTATTCCAATGATTGTAGCTGCTGCAGCTGGTACTAGCCTGTCATTATTTCGTTTGACGCCTTTTCGTTTCTTCCTCCTTGGGGTTCCATTGTTGTGCTGGCGGCTGCCGAAGGACTCAGCTCAATACCCGAGCCTTGGCACCCAGCTGAAAACCACTTCCTTCCAACCTCTTCACCTTGTCCTCCATCGCCAATGGAGAAACAAACGCAGCAAGACAGAGTCTCCAATATCGTCCGAGAGGAATTCGATCGAAAGTACCAAGGCAGGGGCTTGGGAGATGCTCAACCTACCTTTGATGGAGCATGGCCGCCTTCAGAACGCTACCTCGCGGGGCTGGCAGCCTACGCCAATAATCTCGACCCCAGCTTAGATCTCAGTAGTCCATCAATACCATACTATGGCACCCTTCGAGTGTATAGTCTTCAGCATATGTGCCAAGAGCTGAACCACCTGAGCAGAAAGACTTTAGATGAGGCCAATGCATCATGGCATGACCTGGAAAGAATGAGGCTTCTCCTTCGCGAGCAAGGTACGCGTCCCACACCTCAGACAGGCCATCGTTAATGAACTCAGCTGCTGCAATGAAAGATCTCGAGTATATCAATGAGCACCTGCTCGGTGCTTCGGAACAGATCTTCATCAAGACCGCACAAAGTCTCCGCGACAACAAGCTCTCCGCAGGACATCGCTCCAACGGCTGGCTTTACAGCGCCCCCAGCACCCGCTCTCTCGGCAGCCAACTACAAAAAGCGCTCCAAGATCACCTCCCTAAATGGATCACCTGGTTGTCCTCGGAAAAGAAACTCCAGCCAGCATACTACGCGAAGGGAAAGGCACCCACCAAAGTCTCCACGGCTGTCCGGGTCATCTCCAGCACGATTCTGAGCTTGTGCAGTGGAGCTAGTATTATCGTCCCGATGATCGTGATGAGTTTTGATCCGAGTAAAGAAAAGAGCTTGATTGTTGTGAGTGTCGCTGTTGTGTTGTTTAGTTTTGTGCTGGGAGCGATTGTGCAGGCGAAGAGTGAGAATGTGTTTATTGCTACGGCTACTTATGCGGCGGTTTTGGTGGTGTTTGTTGGAGTCAGTGGAGCGAATAATTGATTATGAGCACTTGGCACGAAGTTACCATGATGAATCTTCTTTCAACAGTCGTCAGTTCGTGGACTTGCTTAGAATCGATCTTGTCGACTCATCTCATCGAGCATTTGAGCATTTCTCTGGGGCTCTCATATCTTGAAGTAGGCCCTAACCAAGTTCTGACAATTCTGACGCGCCACTAAAAGCTATCCTCCTTAGAAGCGTTGAGTCCGATATCCAGGATATCCAAGATATCCATGATGGCAGTATTCCAGGGAAAACAGAATCTCGATAATCCCTGGCACCTCGCTAGAATGCGCGAGGCCCTGATCGCGTGGAGGGGTGGTGCGGGGTAATTTGAGTATGAGACAAACAAATGTGAGAAATACTTATATGTGAGTTCAACAACGCTCCAGATAGGCTGACAGTCAGGATAATGTACAGGCCAGATCGAGAAACCAACTGCAGACACAGCTGCACTAGCCCCTGCTCTAATATATTGAAAGTCGTGTTACGCTGACCGCATCCCTTATCACGAAGGTTCTTCCAATGATTGATAACCAAGTTATCTTTCTCGTTTGTCTAGAGGTAATCGAATATGTTGATTATGCAGCTGTAAGAAGCAGAGCCTTCATTTGCAGTTCTTCCTTTCGGATGCTCGTCAAGGATTGCGTCCGTGAACTTAAAAAGGCTTTGTTGAATAACAGCAGAATTTTCTTCGCTGTGGAGCCAACGATTACGAAGATATGGATACCCAGCAGCAGTTCTACAATGACCAACCCATCTGTGGCTCTACAAGTCCCGGCGACACGGCACTGATAGTGGGGAGTAGTGGGCCAACGAAAAGATTAAGCACTGCCAATACCGCCGAGCTGCAGCTTCCCGCCCCCTCCGAATGCTTGACCTAGGCTTAGTTCGGCAGGTGTTATCACGCCTTCAGATCTTCATCACAAATTTCTGTATTTGTCGTACCAACTCATGCCGTGCAGGTTGTATTTACGCAAATCACTTCTGATTTACGCAATTAGTATTCGCTGGGAAATATCAAGAGAGCGCCGGAGCCAGTTGACTTTATCTGCGAGGGGTGTCTCCACCACCTTTTCATCTCCAACATTAATTGCGTGCTTTTGGGAAGAAATGCTGCCATAAGAGGAAGAAAATCTGGTAGGAGAATTATGCGCAGTCCAGGGTCTGCAAACTAGTATACATTGACAGGTTCCCTGAGAAGGACTTCCGGCAGCTCCCCGCCTCAGTCCTCCTCCTCCAGCGCACGAGATGGCGTCGAAGCTTGTCAGTCGATTCCGCTCGCAGAGCAAACAGGAACCTGCGACAAGTGATCCTATAACTCCCATACCGCTTTTCGAGGGAGATGCAGTGCTGGTCGATCCAAAGCCAAAAGATTCGAAGCATGCCGCAATCGAGCTTGGAGACGAAAAAGCCGTCCCAGGAAGCTCAACTTCGGGCGATGAGAGCGCATCGTCATTTGGAGATGACGATCCCGCGATTAGAGACATTCCCATCAACGTCAGGCGAATTGTTAGTTTCGAAGATGACCCAACTCTACCGACTCTGACCTTCCGATACTTCATCCTCTGCATCATATTCATCATTCCCGGAGCATTTCTCTCCCAGATGAGCCATTATCGGACGACTTATGCGCCATACTCTGTCTTCTTTGTGCAGATAGCCTCCAATTATGTCGGAGTATGGCTTGCAAAAGTCCTGCCAGCTTGGAATGTTCGAGTCCCATTCACGTCTTATGGATTTAATCTCAACCCAGGACCCTTCGGTGTGAAAGAGCACGTTTTGGTCACCATCTCAGCTGCATCTGGAGCGACATACAACCTGGCGTATGCACCTGTCTCTATTGCCGAGTTGTACTTTGGGCAGAAAATGAACCCCGCCGTTGCCATCTTCTTCATGTGGGCAGTTGTGATTACCGGATACTCCTTTGCTGCCATCTCTCGGCAGTTTCTTCTATATGATCCCCAATATCCATGGTAAATATTCTTGTGTAGATTAGGATCCATTTCGACTGACACAAGCTCAGGTTCCAAGCCCTTTGCCAGACAGCATTGTTTGAGACGCAGAAGAAACAGAGGGATTTCCCATCAACAACTTCCAAAAAGCAGATGCACACTTTTTGGGCAGTTCTAGGCGCAGTGACATTCTGGCAATTCCTTCCCGAGTTCGCTTTCCCCATGCTAGGATCCTTAGCTTTTCTCTGCTGGGTTGCTCCAAGAAACGCTACTGCGAACTTCATTGGAGCAGGCTTCGGTGGTATGGGATTCTTGAATCTGAGTCTCGACTGGTCCAATGTGTCCAGCTTGGGGAACAATGGGAGTCTCTTCTTGACCCCATTTTGGACCCAGGTTATCATCTTTTTAGCCTTTGCTGTGAACTGCTGGGTCCTCATTCCTGCGGCGAAATGGGGAAGTCTCGGTTCTTACAAGCATGGCCTCATGTCCAACCATGTTCTGACAGGTATACTGCCCTCCTCTTTTTCATGAGTCTCGATTACTGACTTCTTACAGCAAACGGCACCAGGTATCCTTTGACGAGCTTGCTTACTCCACAAGCAACTCTCAATGAGACTGCCTATGAGGAGAACGGCCCACTGTACCTCGGCACTCAGATGCTTTGGGGCATGTTCTTCGATTATGCCTCATACACGTCAGCATTGGCATGGATGGCACTCTTCGGCTTCTCACAGCTTCGCGCTACAATTAAGAAGCTTCGAGCACGGAACAACAGCAAGAACAGTGAAAGTATCAACTTCCAGTACAACGACCGACTCAACATTATCCAGAGATCTTACAAAGAAGTCCCACTATGGTGGTATCTTGCACTTTTCCTCTGCTCCTTCGTTGCTATTACTGCAATGGTTGCAAGCGACAATCTGTACATCCCATGGTGGACATACCTGGTCTCACTTCTTACTGGAGCGATAATTGTCACACCCCTTGGCTGGCTGTACGCGATCTCGAACTTTCAGCTTCCTATTGGAACGACGAACGAGCTGCTGTACGGTCTCATGATCAACGCCCTCAAGGGTCATAAGAACCCTACCGGAGCCACTGTCTACAGTTCCATTGCTGGTGATGCTTGGTATCGAGCTCAGTATATGCTACAGGACCAGAAAATTGGGCATTACATGCACATTCCCCCTCGAGCAACATTCTTCTCCCAGATATTCGGCGCTACAGTCGGTATCCCGATCAACTATGCAGTCATCAGATGGGTCATCGACACGAAGTTCGACTATCTCACTGGGGAGAAAGACGATCCGACCCATCAGTGGACTGGCCAATCTCTCGCAAGTAGTCTGTCGACATCCGTGCAATACGTTCTTGTGGTAAGTCTCGCAGTACTCCTATTACTTCACAGCAAGATTGACACAACTCCAGGGCCCCAAGAAACTCTTCCAAGAACCCCTCTTCAAAGTCGTTCCCTATGGCTTCCTCGCCGGTCTTATCGTCCCCCTCCTAATATTCCTCTTACACAAAATCTTCCCGAGTTCCAAACTCAAATTCCGTCTCTGGAACACCACAATCTTCTTTTCCTGCCTCTCAAACTTCTACGGAAATATCAGCACAGGCTATACGTCGCAATTTATCGGCAGTTTCGTCGTCATGTACTGGGCGTTCAGGTACAGGTATAGGTTGTGGGCGAAGTACAATTATATTTTGGCCGCGGCGTTTGATGCTGGATTCAATCTGAATATGTTGTTGATCTTTTTGTGTTTTGGGAGTGGGAAGATAACGACAATGCCGCATTGGTGGGGGAATAGAGAAGAAAGTAGTGAGAGGTGCTTTGCGCTGGATTCGTAAGGTTTCTGGAGAATAATCGTCAATAAATGATACAAGAGGTATGCTAGTTGAAAACTATCTGGTATTAGTGAAGAGCTCTGTGTACTGGCCTGGTGTGATGAAGACTGCTGAGCTCTTATTCAGGTATGATTTGGTGCAGGTCTGCTGGTGGGGGAAATGATGCTGTCATCACTTAAGCATTTCGAACCACCAACTAATGCGAATATTCCAAAGTCCGGCGCTACGTATATCTGAAGCTATCAAACTACTTCGTGGACACTTGTCAAGATGGTTGATTTCATGACGGTTTAATGGGCGGACCAGCTTGAGCATGTGCTCGCTTAATTACAGGGTTTGCGGGCACTTCTTACAGGCTTCACAGTGCCTGAACTCCTCCTTTGGCTGGCGGCCGGATTTCAGTGCTTTGGTGTAACATCGATTGCCAGCTCTCCTTATAATTCAATTTTCGAAACCTTCATGCGCTAACGTGTTCATCCACTTCGATACCTTTGAATATGACCTTGTCGTCATCAACTAACGCCTCTACCATAACTCCATACCTGCTAAAGAACAAGGCGTGCGCTGCACGTGCTGCGATACTGCTGTCAGGAAATAAAATCAGTTCTGTCAATTAATGAATCGACGATAAAATATTTACACGTCGCAGTGTTAAACAATTCGTAAATTGCGTCGACGATCCGTACAGTCACTGTACATCCTCGCTACACTTTCACGCGCTGTTCTGTCGAATCTCCCGGCCCCCAAAGACACGTGCTGCTTCATGCTTACATGGTGGGCTCCAATGGACATCCAGAAGCTACGCTGCTGCCTTGATTTTCAAGTTTTTTGCTTCGATACAAGAGATCTCCCGCATGTATTATGGATCGAGGAATTCCCGTCAGCAGTACAGCCGATGTTTACTCTCGGCAACAGACCCTGCGCCTCGGGCCGGCCATGCAAGTTATCGGCACAGGGGTACCTCAGAGAACACTCGTAACATGTAGCCAGTTAACCTTCTCGATTTGCTGCCAAAATGACAAGGAACAGCAAGCGAGATCAGATCTGTGGTGCTTATGGGTGTATCTGCAGGGCATTGACCAGCTCCGTGAGATGTTTGTCTGCATGTACAAGGGACGCCCGGATACTGTCCCGTCAACAATTATCGAAGCGGCTGCTCAATATGACTTGCTGTTCCTTTATCTACTGGCTACCCACACGAGGACCTCCGTCTCATTGGCTGCGGCTTTGGATATCTGACCAGCAAGACTGGGGGCTATATTTCGGAAATCACATGGCTACGTGGTTGGCCTATTCGTCCACTGTCGCCACGGAGTTCGCGACCTTGTCAAGGGATTGATACGTTGGAGTGCGAGGAGCATGAAGATGGAACTGAAGACGAGGCTGATGGCTGATCGTGGATGCTATCTTTCCAGGGGCTGAAAGCGGGGAACGGCAATCCGCTTGCTAGATCTCAACAAAAACGGCAAACAAGAAGATTCTCCTGGATCCAGACAAGACACGGTACGGGGGAGTACAACACAGACAGCGATCTAGCCCTAAGGTATCTAAACCCCTGACAATTAGCCTCGCTGGTCGAGGCTGCCTTCGGCAAATCAGGACTTGTCCAGGTTCGCAGAACCCGAGGGAGCCTATCAGGATCCCACACACCGCATGCATCTGCCCTCGAAGTGGATTCGGTAATAAGTATCTACATCCAAATTGTCACTGGACTCTGCATCCTGAATTAGGATATCCTCCTGCTGCTTATGGACCTCGGGGAGATAGGTGGGGTTCCACCTGCAGCCTTTCTGCCCATGATCCGTAGGGCTGAGCCTTCTTAAAGCGAAGACACTTTCTTAAGTCCCTAGCGAAATACCGCCAACCCATAACATTGAGTGGAAAAGGGCTTTCCGACGTGCTCGAAGTCTTTTTTAGCTGGCTGATCAAGACTCTTTGTCATCTGGCCAGACCAGAGCACCCCGTGCATCATACATTCATACATCTTCAGATGACCTCCTGCCAAGTAGATGTCTATTAAGAAGTGCCCATTGTGCCGACCTGCTTATTTTTCCCAGTCAAGATGCCTCAAGAGTATATTGACTCTCCTAATATGTCTGGCAGTGGAAGCTCCCAGACTCCGGAAATGGATGGCATGTTTGTTGGTTGGACACCGGGAGCCGAGAAGGAGGTTCGCAAGACAGCCCCTAGGCTGCATCACAAGAAGAGTAGGACGGGCTGCCAACAATGCAGGGCGAGACGGGTTAAGGTACGTGGCTCGCTTTCGTTCTTGAGTTCAACTTCTTTCGTCTCCTGTTTCGGAGACTTCTCCAGATAGGTATCACCGTATCACAAGCTTCTCTGAGCTCCAATTTCTTGAGGTCATAAAATTCGAGCAACTCCCCACAACGAGATGCAGTGCTTGAGACAATTTTCTAGATTGTCCTGACAGTACGACAGTGTAATGAAGTCCATCCGACGTGTGGTAGTTGTGCGAGACACAAGACAACTTGTGTCTGGGGCCGGCAAGGGACGCCATCACTAACTCAGAACACCAAACCCAAGACATATGAGATTAGGCCTAAGATCCGTTTAATTCAACAAACAGAACTAACAGAGAGCGATGAGCCCCCAGAGTCAAGTCAACGACGCGTTACCGAGCTCAGGCTCCTCCATCAATACATGGCCTTCACTTGCATGACCTTGAACTTCCCGGACGATCACAGACAACAACACGAATGGGGAGTCGCCATCCCTGACTTGGCATTCCGTCACAGCTCCCTCTTATACTCAATATACACCCTCGCCGCCCTTCACATCGCGAAACTGGAACCCAATACCCCCTCGCACATCGCCACCTACCAGAAATACCTCGGTCTGACCCTCCGCTCCCACCGCGACGAAGTCGGCAAACTCAACCGCTCCAACGCCGACGCAGCATGCATAACATCCTCCTGCCTGCGTATTTGCACCTTCGCTCTCCTGCAAGAACGCCCTTTAACCCCCTACACGCCTCCTATAGAATGGCTCCAAATGTCCAGCACCACCGGCCGCGGCCTCAACGTCGAAGCCTGGAAATACATCGCCGATGACCCCAACTCCATCATGCGCTCCATGATCCGTTCATCCCCATGCATGCAGCTCAACCCTAGAGAAACCGGCAGTTTCCTCCACTCCGACCTCGAAACCGAACAAGAAAGCAATATCTTCCACCCCACCAACTGCACCCCCTTCCAGCACCTACTCCGGCGCACCCCCCACGACATCCACACAGAACCCTGGAACCCCCGCATCGAAGAAGCATACTCCAGCACACTGCGCTACATCAGCTCAATCCAGCTCGCTATCGCAGCTCAGGAACCTCCTGCTTCAATATTCAGACGATTAGTGCTATTCCCGACTATGGTGCAGAGTGAGTTTATATTTTTGGTTGGGGAGCAGAGACCGCGGGCGTTGGTGGTGCTGGCGCACTTCTTTGCGTTTTTGGTGGATTTTAGGGGAGTTTGGTGGGTTGGGGGGATTGGAGGGAGAGAGGTGAGGGGGATTGAGGGGGTGGTTGGAGGGGAGTGGAGGGGGGAGATGGGGTGGCCAGTGAGGGTTGTGGAGGTGGAGGGGTTGGATGGAGTGGATTTGAATGATTGATTGAGTTTGTAGTTTGGAAGGACGGTTTCGTGGAGTTTGAGTGATTGAAGTTGAAGTCTGGTTGTTGATACCTGTTTGGAAGTTGAGACTTGGAGTGGAGCATTTGGTGTTGGTTTAGGACGTCTTTGGCACGCCTGTTGGAGTATTAGAGCATGTAAGTCAGCATTTGCCTTGGATTTGTTCTGATCTGGTATTTGGGACGTGGGGTTTGTGCAAGTGTTGATGTGAATGTCTTCGGCCTTCTCGCTTGCAAATTTGCCTTCTCGAAATTAGCTCGCCTGGACAGCTCGCGAGACGAGAGTGAAATAACAAAGCAAGATACGAAAAGACGTTTTGTTATCCGTTAAAGAGTATACTTACTGTCTTGCTCGGAGATGCAAAATCACGTCCCGCGCATTTTGCTGATGTGTACATGTGACCAACCGTTCCTGTCTCCCGAGTCTGGGCTACATTCTATGAAGCTCTGCAAAATACAGGATTTCGACTATGCGAGGCATCTGAGTTGTAAGGAAGAGGCTCGACCATGTATCGTACAAAAGATGAGCCAGTCCAGACGCCATATCTCCCCTTGCAAGCCTGGCAGGCTGTAGGATAATGCAACCGAAACGCCATATAGATAAACGAAAATGTACGCTCGAGAAACCAACTCGTGAGTCGACGCTAGAAAGAACAGATATATCAGTTAGATCCGGCTTCAAAAATTGCCCTCACGTGACACCATCCATTGACCATCCCCAATTCGCCTTCATCTGCGACTGGATCGCAGCTGTAGGCCGTGCATGATCCCTCTGAGTTTCGATCAGTAGTTGAAGCAGCGCTTCTTGTTCAAGTCTTTCTTTGAAGCGATCGCCGCCTAGACGAAACTTAGCAAAATTCGTATCGCTAGCCAGGGTTGGGACTTGAACACTCACAAAGCGCAATGCCCATACAAGCCGTGAACATTCCTGGTGGAGTCGAGCGGTTATACAATCCTATGCCGCAAAGCTCGCGAAGATTGTTTTGTATTCCAGTCTGTGAGATGTTAGTCTGAGTGTTTCGAACATGGAGCAAGGCAAGTTTGGAGTCGAGAACGGCTTACCACCATGGCTTCCTCTGCTTCTTGCCTGTCTTTGCCTATACGTGGCCTCTTGGGGTTATATATGGAAAGCAGGATTTGAGCAAGTTTGTGATGCTGGATACCAATAACTAGAAGCATAATCAGCAAGTGACTGCAACTTGGATCAGTGTCTGCGACGGACTGTGGCATGGATGAATATGCAGAATTTCGGGGAAGACCTCCCGTCGGCTGCGATCCGCGGGTCTGTGGTAATAAGGCGTGAAAGAATCCGGCTTGTGATTTTGCCAGTGATCACTTTCGACTTGGAGTTTCGACCAATGGACCGGGTCAACACCCCTCACTCCAAAACAGCAGTTCAAGACGTCTGCCAAATGGACCACTGCTCGGTTGGCCCAGCCAAAATCCGTGATGGGATCATTGGTACGATCAATGTGACCGATTTCGATTAGTACAGCTCTGTGAGTGACTGTAGCGACGTATATTTCTTGCCGCAAGCCTACCCAGAAGGCTGCTTCGCTTAGCCCGCCCTGCATGACGTTCGCCCCATGCTCACGAACGAAACTTTGGATCCCGTGAATGTGTTTTGTGTCTTGCGAGCCAGTCTCGAGAACTATGGCCGTGTCAGTAACATGGTATCCACTCGTGACTATAGATTAGCTTACGGTCGATCTCTTCCAAGACACGGAGGATGATTAACGCTGCAAACAAAGTTTCGTCTGCTCTCGTGACGACGTTGTCGAGCATAGGAATGAGCAACTTGATGCATTCATCATAATACTTCCGAGCAGCAAACTCGTTGGACTCGTTGGCTCGATTGGTGAGCAGCAATTGTCTCGCCGATAGAGCGAAAATGGCTCTCAGTAGAACGGGGCATTTTGCCGCACGTTTCGGGACCTCGACTTGGAAGTGCTGATTCGGGTCGCATAGATCGAGCTATCCCTTTCTGTCAGAACTTCCACGGCTGGAGTTGTCAACCGGGTACAGCCGAGCTACTTACCCATTTTGCGAGGTCCAGAACATAGTGACGAAACAGACGGGCTTCTGTGGCATCTTTGAGAGGCCAGACAGAATCGTCAGTACGGAGGGAAGGCGCTTGATTTGTTTCGGCTGCAAGGTCGATCAGCTAGAGCACTCTTACCTGAAGGGCCATAAAAATACTCACATCTGAAAAGCTCTCTTGGCGGCGGGATATCTGCTGGTAAAAACACATGGTGGATAGTGTGAGAAACATAAGGCTCAACGGGTCCGTATGGAGGTGTGTTGAAAGCAGCCTCAGGTGTTCCACTGAAATTCGTTTGCCATGGAGAATTAGTGAGCTCGCGTTGGTGAGGACTTATTACTGAAGACGAAATGGGCGATGGCAGAGGTACATTGTTCCCCATAGGTGTATCATTAGGTGAACTGTTGTCATGGTCCCTGGCTCCACTTCCATTCTCATCTTCATCTTCCGAGGCAGAATCACCTGAATTGTCCATGCGATTGTTGGTCTCATCGATCCATTGATCTGTGATGATGTCAGTGCTTGTTTGACCTCCACCCAAGGAAGGGTTGAATTCGAATAGTATTTTCTGTCTGTTCATTGGTCTACACTGATCACAGGATCCGAGGAGCACTATCTCGCCTCGCGAAGGGCATTGTAATCTCCAGGGGATTGTTTTCGTCTAATAAGGCACAATCACTTTTGAAGACTTACATTCTTCAGCGGTTCTCAATGCCACCCATTCATGGTCATTTGAATACTTTTCTGTGGTTTGTCAGCTGCTTTAAATGGAAGAAGAGAGCGAGTCAATATACTGTTGTGGCTTCGAAACACCAAGCCTCGAGTACATCGTCTACCCGTGGACTCACATCGGCCACAGACAGGTTCAACTTTGTCACCTAAATGAAGTGAGCAGGTTTGATCTCAACTTGGCTTTGTATTCCGTCCGAATTCCGCAGCATCACCCGATGCTAAAGTCAAATGAAGAAAGAAGAGGCTAGTACTTACATTTCACATGTTTGTCGCGGCATTCCTGGCTATGATCATGGATATAAGTCAGCATGGTCTCGCCAAATTGAAGCCGAACACGACCGAGCAGGGTCGGCAGCATCAACACATACCATCCCGATCTGTTCCTTGCTACCATCCCTGCTCTCCGTCTCGCCTAACCTGATGCAATAAGCAGTATGAGAAGTTGTCGGGATGTCAACATTAGGTTCGAGTTGATGTCGGAGATGTTAGTGAAGAGATGATGTCGTGCAAGTGCAAGTGTCCATCGTCAAGTGATAGGGAAGCACAGAGTGCGGGGTCTAGAAGCTCGCCAAAAGCCTCGAAGGCCCAACCATGAAGTTTTGTGGAGCATAGGGGTAATATCTCGCACCTGACTGGTGAGCCCAGCTTTTGTTGCTTCCGAGTTGCCGTCACAGCCCGATGATTAGTCAGTGGCCTCCCACGCGAATCAAGACATCCATCTTCTCAAGACGTCGAGTGGCTTGTACAGTAAACATCACAGTAAACATGAACACATCATGCACTTTAGTAGGTCCAGCTACCAGAATGAGGAAAGATGACAGCGCCAAGCGAGTGCCTGGATTGATGCGGTCTCCCAGATGCATCAGAATTTTCGAAAACAGCTAAGTCATCCCAAAGTCTGGTAACTTATGAACACTGGGGCCATATCTTGAGTGTCATGAGACTTGGGACCCTTAAGCTAAAATGCTTCAGCACCAAATGGTTCTAGTAAGTAAACATTGCAACAATGACGAGTCTATGGAGCCCCGGATTCCCCAGATCGGGGCAGCCCGCTGTCTACAGGTACCGAAACGTCTATAAGTCCTGGACTTCCCATGGAACCTGTGCAAATCCCCAAGTTCGCTCTACACAGCCTCACACAAGAAATCCAACTGTCACATAGCTCGCCATCCCTTTGAAATTCGCACTTGAGTATTCTACATCGAATACTGCCCACCTTGTTACCAAGTCGAGACAAGACTGCATCGAGACCACGAAGAATGGTCACTACGTGGACAAGGAGGCTCGCAAAGCGAGTCTCGAACGAACCACGTCGCGAGGAGAAGGAAGATCAACAAGCGGGTCCTCCGCCAGCTTATGAACCAAGTCGTGGCGGAGGAGCTGTCGACATTGGATCAGGCGACATGCGAGACCTCGTTGATATCGAAGAGATCGACCCCACCTTTTGGAGCTGGTATGCTCCCTCTGTGGCAGGCATTGGAGGGGCTCTATTCGGTACGTTGTTCTAAACACGGCTAGCAGAATTCTTGTGTAGAGCTTGCCGCTCACGATTGGTCCCAGGCTTTGACACTGGCACAATTGGCCATGTCCTTCCTCAGCTTCATTCTGCATTAGCTGGCGGCGTCACAACGGATCAGAAGGCATTGATTGTAGCAATGGCCCCTGTTGGCGCTTTCTTTGGAGGTCTCCTCATACTCCTAGCGGACAAATATGGAAGGAAAGCCGTCATGTATCTGAGTGATGTACTTTATATCATTGGTGCTGTCCTTCAATCAACGGCTAGGTCCGTCCCTCAGATCGTCATTGCAAGGGTGATAGTTGGTTTGAGTATTGGCGGCGCGTCTGCGGTATCTCCTGTACGTGTTCCGCTGAATACTGTTACATGACTGATGTCTTACGAATACAATAGATGTACATCGGTGAAGTAGCTCCGGCCAAAACGCGAGGCACCATGACTGGCACATTCAACTTGGCGATCACAGGAACACAGTTGGTAGGATATGGAATCGGCGTTGGTCTGGGCGAGACTCTGGCCGGATGGAGAATCATGACTGGAATCGGAGCTGGAATTGCTCTGCTCTGGCTGGTTCTTCTACCATTTTGTCCCGAGTCTCCTCGGTATCTGGTCACCGTCGATCGAAACAAAGCCAAGGCTGCTGTTCAGAAGCTACGTTCAAACGCGACTCCGTACCAAGTTGATCAACATGTCGCGCAGCTTGAAACTTACATGGAGGATGCCAGGCTCGCCAGAGGAGATCGAGGCAAGATACGACAATTCTGCCAACTGTTCAAGAAAGAGAACAGATGGAAGACGTTCGCTGCTTGTGGTCTTATGGCCCTCTCACAACTCAGTGGTTTCAACTCTCTGATGTACTTCGCACCTACTCTTCTTGTCGCATTGGGCTTCCCACCTGCTACCGCCGTCGCTATCCCGGGAACTAATCTCTTAGTCACTGTAGTCTACATGTACCTTGTCGACCGTATGGGAAGACGTCGAATTCTGCTCCTGACATCTCCGATCATGGTACGTGGCCTTGAGCAAGGTTAACGACAGTAATTCCGAGCTAACGATTCCCCAGTTCGTCTCCCTGATTGTCAGCATCGTTGCTTGGGAGTTCAACAAGACCCTGGACACCTCCATAGCAGACGATCTAGCCGACGAGATTCTCGACGGATTAATACCAAGCCCCCCACTGGAGAAGGCTTCGTTCATCATCATCGCCTCCATGATCGGAATGGTCGTAGGCTACGCCGGAGCCATAGGGAACCTGGCCTGGACTTCTTCCGAGTTCTTCCCAGTCGAGTTGCGCGCCTACGGAACCATGCTCATGAACATGTTCAACTGGGGACCCAACGTTCTTGTCTCTGGAACGTTCTTGCCGCTCTTTGAACATGCTGGCGCACCTGCTACTTCAGGCATCTACGCTGGACTTTCGGGCTTGGGGACGATCTTCGCGTATTTCTTCTACCCAGAAGTAAAGGGGCTGCCGCTGGAGGATATCAAGGAGATCTTTGCTGCTGATGAATCACCTGTGAAAGCTGCGAACAGGAAACAGAGGGAGCTGAGAGAGGCAAGGAGGAATAGAGATGGGTTAGTGGAAGGTGGGAATAATGTTTGATTTGTTTGGAATTATGTTTGTTGTGTTCTGAGTTTGGATGTCGACTTTTCACGACTTATGAATGTCACTCGCTATACCCTCTTGTTATGGATGGAAGAATACCCCCAGCAAGATGCGCCTCTTCAAAGCAGTACTGTCGCTACACAGTCTTTTAGTTTCAATATACTCAATTTCTAATGCACACATGGTCCCCTCATCTTGGTGATGAAACTGGCACACATGGCGATCTCAAATGTCCTAGCACTGGTGCCTGACTTCTGAAGATATCTCTACCGAGGCAATACCATTTCGAATATCCCAACACCCCCTTCGTATCGGATAGACAATGTCGTCACAACAGAATGGAAAAGGTACCCGCACGATGACGTCCTCGTTTCTGGCTGATCTCTCTTTGACGTAACGATATTCACCAGCACAAAACGTACTTTTACATGATGTAAGGCAACCGAGATTGCTATTCTTTTGCAGAAGCTTCATCATTGGAATTCCAATCGTTCAATTGTGCAATGTTGAGTCTGCTGACGCCTCATCCAGGCTGACCATTGGTTCACGAGCCTCAAGCTTCGGTACAAAGCGGTCTGTTTAAAGCGACATTCAAGATGGTAGGTTTCTCACAAGGTCCTAACCTTAGGACCGTTCCCATATAGCGTGGGGGTCGGGGAGTTCGGGGAGTGATAGCTCAGCCCTACCGGTGAGCTTATGCCCAAATTAGCCCCGAAAAATGGCCCCAGCACTTGAGCCGAGACTAAGAACAGACTGCCGGACTTTTAAATTGACGAGATAGTTAAGTGTAGTGATGTATGGTGGATGATTGGCAGCCATGCAATTCTATACCTGGTTGGAGTCAGTACACAGAAAGTTTAGTCAACTTGTGGGGTATCCTTTGAGCAATCTGCGATGTGGAGGTCGATGAAGTTGGCCCACTGCAGACACACTGCAAACACGTCCAACCAGCATGGGGTTTCCCACATAATTCTATGATGATTACAGCGGTCAAGCTCGGCCTATTAACCAAACGAGCTGTGGAGTGATCTCATTCTGTCTAGGCTTATCTTGTCAGTTCAAAGCGCATGTGTACCAGCGTACGGAGATGTGTTCCGCGCCTCTCAAAGCATCGAGAACCATGCTTTGAGAAAAAACTGTCAGACCCCTAGAGTAATATCCCACACGATCTTAAGTAGCTGCTTCATCCACTAAGTACTAATTACCTTGCGGAATATGCCATGGAGACTGCTTCGCTACCCACGTGAGGTTTGTTTGTGACAGCCCAGTAGACACAAGCACTCGAACAAGTCCCGGAACAGTACACCAAGATTAACATGCGAGGGAAAATTGTTCCCTCTTCGGGGAATTCATGCCGAAGTTCCAGAGCTTGAAGCTCTTCAGAGCGGCCCGCTAGCTCCGCCCATTCGTTTGATTTATATTCATGGTCCCAGTTGGTACTTTAACCTTGGTTCCACTTGTCACACAGGGAAAATTTCCCTCTTCTACTCGCTCTCATGACTTCGACTTAATTCCGTAACTTCCGTTCCTCCAATCGGCACGTCACAGCTTTCGTCCTCGTCGTTTCTGAGAGCGTCACTCAACTTGCTGAACCCATCCCGGCCAAAACGCTAAGCTCGAGAGTGTTAGACTTACCAAAAAGTCACTCCCTACGTCAAATTCAACCACCTTGGCTGATGGCAAGGTCTTAGACTGTGATTTTTCTGCTCTTGGGTGCGAATTGATCATTTGGAGGTGGAATATTTGGGAAGCGAAGTCTGAGGATATCGTAGCTCCTGTGATCTTAGATGGATCAGTCTCTCCAACTTTGTTGCATTGGACGTTGCTAACATTATGGCAGACTGCGAATGGGTGCGATTTATCCCACGAGTATCCATCAGTGGTGTTTCTTCGACTTTCCGGCGTCCTTGTTTCGTGAAGCGCTACGAAAGAGAGATTCCGAAAAAGTCATTGACCTTTATCCGATTCTCTGACAAGCACATGTAAGGCACTTATTTATCGATTGCGACTTTTGACGCAACAATCGTGCTTGTATGCTCTTGTGACACTGAACCTAATTTGGCACCCATCATCGCTTATTGGGATAGATCACGTTTTTGGCCAAATCATTTACTCTTCACTTCACGAGTACGCGCTCGAGTCGGGTGAAATACCATTTATATTGCGTGGTGGACTTAATGAGTATCTCAGGTATGAGCTGGATGTATAGTAGTGTGCGTTTGAGGACTGGGACATGCTTTCCTCCTTGCGCGTAGACTGGGCTGGGGTGCCTTGAAGTCACCGACTGAATATGAGCCACAGTGTTGCTTCGAGCTTTAAAGCACGGGAACCGAGCCATCGGCTATTTTTGAGATACGCGATCCCTAGAAAACATGCAAGTACGTTGATTAGGCATATTTGCATAATATATGAACCAACGCGGTTACCACTTTACCCGGCTCAGGCTCTGGGGCCCACGTTGACCAATGTCTCATTCATCCCATTCTCTCACTCTCTTGGGCCTCAATACATGTAGATACCTCTCACTATGAACAGGACTCTGTAGCGAGATCTCTTTACTGATTCATTTTTCACGTTCCAGGCTCGTGGAAGCGGGCTTGAGAGCTTGCCATAGGTTTGTTAGGAGCAATTCATGCTCAGACTTACTTCCGAAGATATTCTTCTTGCAAACTCGGGAACCTAGTTCGTAAGGGATATCAATGTAAGGTCTGCTTTGGATCATGCTTGTATGATCTTAGATTGGATTTGTGACTTCGAGGCGCAGTGCAGGATGCATGCGCCTTCCCTATGCAGGCACAGAGGACTGCAACTGCAGGAACGATGTACAGAACGTCCCATCTCCTGCCCAAATTTAAGACAGCAGCATCCGCGCGCAACATTCTCCGACGATTACTGTTGATCTTTGACTATTTGATGACCACTTTCAAGAAGTTCAGTCGAGTGTCACGATGTTCTCTCTCCTCTTAGCGAGCGCCGCACTGTGTGCCAGTGCTATGTCAATACAGCCTGAAGCCTACGCCAATCTCAATAATCTAGCCTCCAGCAAACCAGGTTTTGTCCAAACTTTCCTAGACAGCTTCGAGGGCCCAAGTGGCTCGCTTGTATCTCGTTCAGATTGGATCGTTCATCTCGGAACATCGTATCCTGGCGGACCAGCACAATGGGTTAACAATGAGTTCCAAAGCTACACCGACTCGATAGACAACATTCGCATCACAAGCGATAAGAATTTGATGATCACCCCACGACTCAGGTATGGATCATGGACCTCTGCTCGCATCGAACGCAGAAGGGGTTTGGAGCTGCTCCTCGAGGAAAGTTGTTGATCGAAGCTCGGATCAAGCTCGGTACAGCTCCAGCTTCCCAGCAGCAGGGCATTTGGAACGCATTCTGGGCGATAGGAAAAGACTTCAGAGGCAATTACTGGAATTGGCCGGCTGCAACATAATGGGATATCCTCGAGGTCATTAATGGCCAATCCATCATGTACACGACAGCACATTGTGGTACACGTCCTGGTGGTCCCTGCAATGAAGACAATGGGATCGGTGGTCCTGGCGCTCCATTCTCAAGGGGCGACTTCCATACCGTCAGCCTCTTGGTTGATAGGACTGTAAACAATGCCGCCGGACAAGTGGACTGGAACACAGAGTCTATGACTTGGTCTCTTGATGGGAAAGACATTTTTGTGCTTACAGGTGCACGAGTTGGAGACAAAGCGGCCTGGGAGAAGTTGGCATATGATGAGCATTTTCTCATTTTGAACGTCGCGATAGGTGGTAATTGGCCAGGTGCTCCAAATGCGCAAACTGTTGACGGACCAGCTGTGGCAATGGAAGTTGACTATGTAGGTATGTGGAACTCGATCTGAGAGGCGGTGTGACAGGGCTCTTTTCATTGGCCATGTAAATATGAATGACTTTAACGTATTTTACGAGTGGGAAGTGTGACCTGAGCTCCGATTTCGTGTCGATTGTGTTCAGGGGTTTGTTTTTGGTGATGCAGCACTGGTTCTCAGTCCATCCACTCGCTGGGGCTGAAGCCAATGTTCTCTACAGGCCAGGTACCACCAGCAGCCATTTCGTAGACCTGCTTATCCTCCACCTTGTTGGCAAATCCATACAAGAATCGTAGCATCCAAGCATCCATCTTAAATGCTGTGTCCATATTTCTCCGACATGCCTCTCTGAATGTCCGGAAGGCTTCGAAACTGATTTCTAGTACTGGCCAGAAGTTCCTGAGCTGCAGCAGAAGTTCAAAATTCTTTTCCAAGCGCCTTCTTGCGTCTTTGATCTCAGCTTCGGACCCACTGAAAAGAAGTGTATGGATCTGGATGGTCGAGGCGACGACCAGATTATGTCCGACCATTGTGTAGAGAATTTTGCAGCCAGGAGTTTGATGAGCTTCGTCGACGAGGTCGCAGAGTGCTGACGAATATGATTTACACTTGTTTGCATATTTCTGGATCGGAGTTTCCTCGCCCGAAGCAGAATGCTGATATTCGTGGAGATACTGATAGAAGAGAAGTTGTCCAAAATGAAAGTATCCTAGATGCACAGCCACGAAAACCCTGCCTAGGCCTTGGCGGCCATAGAGGTGCAAGTTCTCCGGTGTGTTTCGCATCTGTGGAGGTAGGGACGAGTGCCACGTTTCGAGTTTGTGAGAGAGGTGTAGGATTGTCTGCTCATGCTGGTCCAGGTTGGTAGGAGTGCCGGGTGCACTGATCAAAAATTTGTGGAAGTCGTTGATTTCTATCAGGATTCGATTCAGTATGATCATCTGGGTGAAAAGTGATAAATTCCTTGTCAAAGACACACCAGCCTCAGATTGTTGAGTACTGTCGAGTCGAAGGCCGAGAAATTGTCCTTCTTCAATGGGCAGCGGGATTTCGTTCTTCTCGATCATCTGTCTCGGTAAACCGACGCCAGCTGATGACCAGGTATCCAGCTTCCAGATCGTCCACCAGACTGCATTCAATCAGTCAATATCTTGCGCCTCTTGAAAGTAAACTTACCTCTGACGTTTATCTCCCTTTCGACAGCGTTACTGGCAGGAATGCTCGCCAAGTCAAGTAAGTTGGCCATTCGGCTAGCAATCGAGTAATATACCGACTCGGCTGCTGCATCGCCTTCTGATCGACTAACAGTGCCAAGAAGGATGCAAGCCTGAATCGTACAGAGAGAGACATCTTTGATATCTAGTAGTCTTGCGCTTTCTTTGGCAAATTCGCTCCCCCTGTCCCAATAGCAGTGGTCTTTGAAGGCAATGCTCGTGGAGAAGCTAGAAAATCAGCTGTTGTTGAGTGAAAGGACTGGTATAAATCATACCGTGCTGACAAAGCTATCATCGCATATAGAATTACCGGAGGTGCTGTGCCTTTTTCTACTGTTTCTGTGAAAGTGGGACGATGAAAAAGCGTGTGAAACTGGTCGTGAATAAGGTCGAAATACAGTTCGACGATTTCAAGGACAATTGTTGTTGGGAGCTGTAGAGGATCTCGAATAACTGGACAACTAGACTTGCCTGCCACTGCTAATCGAGCAGAGAGATCATGTCGGGCAATCAGCTGCCCCCCAATACGTGGCCCTGTGCATTCGAGTTGCTTATTTTTGCAGTGAGTACAGACAGTATCTTTTCCAAGAAATATGCATCTCTTCCTCCGAGACCTGACGCAGATCGAGGGTAATCAGACAAGTCAAGCTGGGATTCAGGAACACGTACCGACAAGCAACACACGCCGTAGATGTTCTCATATTTCCATGGATGGACTTGATGGTGGTTAGATGCATTTGCTTTAGATGGTCCGGGGTACCGTCAAAAGTGGGATGCGGGGTTGTTTAGGGGTTACTCCGATGACTTGGCCAGACTTCTTCCCTCCCTGTACGAGAAATTCTGCATCTGGTACGACGATATCGTGATGAAACATTCACGCAAAGCTATAACACAGATGTGTGAAGAGTGGCCTCTCGCAATCTATACTCGCAGCGAATAAGTATGGCAAAGGCTCACAGGATTCACTATTCATGATGCCAGGTATGTGAGGATGCATTCATCGATTCCATGAATTTTAAGGCCCACTACTTGGATTCCCCTCCATCTAAAACCAGAATTTACTTCTCGCAAAGTCTACAGCTCTTCATGTTGATGCTTCTCCTCCATGTTATCTGTCGCCAATGCCTCCTTCTTCACACCTTTGTTCGGACTTCGGAGTCTGAATATTTCAATAGAATGTCTCTTGACATTTGCCTTCAGGTCTCCATGAGGAGCAATCTTTCCAATTTTCTTTCCGAGACGTCAGGGGTCTGTCTCCCTTCATGATACCCTGCTCGCCCTCGGAAATGCTTCTGGAATCGGAGCATTTTTCGGTGTCCTCGCCAACGGCTATCTGGTTGATATTTTTGGGAAGAAGAAATTACTGCTTTATTCCTTGGTGGTCCTTTCCTGCTTCATCACCATGAATTTCAAGGCCGACACGAAAGTCATTTTGCTGTTGGAGGAAATGTTGTGTGGTCTTCCTTGGGGCGTATTCGCCACTACTGCGCCGGCTTATGCTTCCGAAGTCCTCCCTCTCTCGTTGAGGGTATATATGACTTCGTACACCAACATGTAAGCATCAAGCATCGTATGTAGAATTTCTGGGCGTGTATTGACTGGATCCAACAGGTGCTTCATCATGGGCCAACTCATCGCAGCAGGAGTTCTCTCCTCTCTCAGCACCCGCAACGACCAATGGGCTTACCGAATCCCTTTCGCGCTACAATGGGCTTGGCCTGTGGCTCTATTCCCGATCTTGCTCTTCGCTCCAGAAAGTCCTTGGCATCTGGTTCGACACGGAAAGCTCGAAGAAGCCGAAAAGTCTCTCACTCGCTTAGTGCGAAAGTCTGCTAACATCGATCCCCAGAAGACGCTTGCATACATTGTCCACACCAACGATTTGGAACGCGAGATCCAAGCTGGCACATCTTACCTGGATTGTTTCCAAGGTGTGGAGTTGAGACGGACAGAGATTGCGTGTATGGCTTTTGCTGGGCAAGTGTTTGCTGGCTCGCTCTTCGCATATAACTTCACATACTTCTTCCAACAGATCGGATTGGGTACTAAGGCGACGTATCGTATGAATGTTGGCGGTACGGGTATGGATTTAGCTGCAACGCTGATGTAAGTTCTCATTTCTTGATGGCTTCTGGGAGATGCTGATAGTCTGTGCAGTGCATGGTTCGCCATAATGCCGTACGTTGGTAGACGAACAAGTTACTTGTGGGGAATGGGAACCATGACAATAATCCTCTTCCTCATCGGTTTCCTCAATATCAAGGAGGGAGACGATAACATCATCATCACTCAAGCAGCACTGACTCTAATCTGGACCTTCGTCTTCCAACTTTCTGCGGGCCAGCTTGGCTGGGCATTGCCAGCCGAAGTCGACTCAACCCGCCTGCGCCAGAAAACTATATGCCTGGCTCGCGACGCATACTACATCATCAATTTCGCAGCGCGTACTCTCGAGCCCTATTTTCTGAATCCGCGAGAGTGGAATTTGAAAGGATATACCGGCTTCGTCTGGGGTGGGACGGCTTTGTTGACATTCATTTGGGCTTTCATGCGATTGCCCGAGACGAAGGACAGAACATTTGGAGAGATCGATATTCTATTCGCAATCAAAGTGCCGGCGAGAAAGTTCAGGAAGTACAATACTGACTTGTACAATGAGAGTGCACCGATTGTGGAGGAGGTCAGGTTTTGATTGATCGACACATGCTTGCTAGGCGAATGGCCGACCTACTATATATTATTCTGTTTATCGGTAAATCGTCTGAGACCGTGTTACCCTCATATCTCTGTCAAGACTCTCTTCCAGCCGTATAGATAGAGACTGCGAGATTTCATAGATACGGTGAGAGTAGTGAGGCACTGAGACAAAGTCTATTTCAACCCCGTCACTGAACTAGACACAACCGCTGAGAACGGCTCGTCGACTTGAACGTTTCTCAGCTTCTTGATCATGTCTTAATTGAATCATGGCGAGTCGGTGAGTAGGTCATTCTGATAGGTCGAGAAGGGCACCGAATGTACGTGGGTGTTGCAGAATATCTTGAAGTCGAAAGAAAAAAAACACTTGGTAGACGGCACACGAAGCTTCAAAGATTTAACCCAGCCTGCTTGGGAAATGTTCAAAAATCTACTTAGACCTTTTCAGGTCGAACTTTACAACCCCCGCATTCAAGGTGTTCTTGCAGCTCCATCCCAATAACACCCTACCCCACCAATGATCTTCCCCGATCGAACTGAACGTATGGTGTCCCAACTTATGATCTATTCCATCCACACTCGTCACGTTGCCCTGAAACAGCCTCTCTACTTTATACTATTACCATGGAAGATCCTGCCGCATCTCGTCGTCACTATCGAAGTTGTCCCAATCATCATTGCCATTCGTGGCCCGACGACCAATGACTCGAGTCTGTTTACCAAAAGCAGCGGCAAATGGGGGCTTCATCAATTCAATTTTGATATTCTCTCCATCTTCAGAGGTCGGTAATTCCTTGACAGTCTTCTTGACTCCATTCCATGAAGCCATCGGTTTTGCTTGCTGACTGGTCATCTGAAGGCATTAACGTAGACTGATGCACATGCGGTCGCAACCAGAGTTGTGGCCCAAGTCCGACAATCATCCAAGAATAATTTGCCGCTTCCGTGATTCCAGACTCTGGGTGGAAAAGGGAGTCAATGCAGATGGCCTTTCCCCATGGCTTTCGCAGACAGTGGTATAGCTTTGTCCTATGTTTCGGTGAGTTTCTTCCGGAACCATTCGAGAAGTGGTCCGGTGCAATCAGCATTAAGTGCGGTGATAAAAATCGATTTTCGCGCAGAACTTCAAGAACGTGTCCCTGGGATGCTATTAGCAAAAGCTTCTTAGTTGGTATTGTGGTTACTTGCAATGCGAAAGGCTTGATTACTTCATGAAGCCAGCTGTTCATGATGCTGCTTGCGTGGGCCTCAAATGACGGCGGCCTTCGGCATGCGCAATAGTATTCCCACCAATCTCTTTCACGTCCAATGGAATAACAAGGTCTAGATCCTCTTCTGAGATCTTGCAATTGACCATATGTGTTCGATTGCTGTGATCAGGTGACGCGATGCCGTTGAGACTGTCCATTTTCCGTCGTGAGTGCAGCTGATTCGCTGATGAAGCTCAACAACAGAAGCCAAACCATTGGAGCCGGCTGGAAGGTCCTCACGGTCCAAATACACCTGGAAGGGTGTGTAGGGCGGGATGTCGTATGAGGAGTGCTATGTCAATTATGCAGACGTCAGAAGATTCAACATCTGATGAGGTCACGAAACTTACACATCTTGCGAGTAAGTTTATTGGATAGCCCTTCGGCTTCATGTAAGGTTTTCAAATATTTGGTACCGAGTAGGGGTGCTTGTACCAATAATCTACCGTCTTTTCAATATCTGAAGGCGCATTGTAAAACAGCGGTCACTTTGCAGGAAGCGCGGGGTTCTGTACACGCTCTAGAGGAACGTTTGGGTGTGCGATTCGCTTTCCAAGGAAGATGGGAATTCTAGCAAGAAGTATGAGTAACATAAAGGCGAGCAGGACGAGGGCGTTCATGGTCGAGGTCATCTCGAATTAGCAGAGGAGGGGTGGCTTGGTGAGGCAAGAAGGACGTTTCGAGTGTTATTTGGGGTGTGCTCAGGCGCTGCAAATTCCGGTCGATCTGTTCTGAAAAAGTCTTGTCCTGGATTTTGAATCTTTATGGTCCAAGATATGATGAAAACAAGGTGGCGGCCTAGCATGTAGAATCGAAATATTCGGTGATTGGCTGAACCGAGAAATTTAAACAAAGCGGCGGGCCATAAATCCATCGATGTGTTCCGACTGAAGACTGATTCACCTTCCAATTGGCGGTAATGTGAAAGATGAGTTATACGCAGAGGCCATAGATCATACATAATTACAGAGCCATTAGACTCTGCTGATCCTTCTAGGATGATCGTAATGTCCTTCTTTCCGAGGGAAAAAGACTTCTCGCCTGTTCCTGGGCTTTTCCGGGTCGCTGTCTACGTCTATTGATAACGGATAGGAAACATCTTGCTCTATTAGTCTATACATAAAAGTAGGCACGACAGTACTGTGAATGTCCTGCTCGAGCCAGCGGCCTGGCAATTTTGACGAAGACAAGTGACCCTCAAGACTCTCTCACCTTTAGCTTCTGTCTCGTCACGAGACGGTTGCGCTCCACCACCCCCTATCTTTGGGATGATACAAGACTGAGTCTACAGTCTAGTAGGATTGACTAGAGCTGCTTCGGCTATGAAGTTGTCGAACTTGAATGAATGTTCACAATCCACCGTGTACTTACCACTGGGTCCTGCAAAACTACAGAAGGCCAAAACAAAATTACATATCACTCAAGCTAATACAATTGATAAAAACTAATAAACGAGAACAATACAATGGAGATTGCCATAAATGCTAATAAGTAATACGGTACACAGAGTGCTTCACAACAGATGTCAAACCGCAGAGCCAACTCACCCATAGCGCTGAGCACCGGTCCATGATGATCACGAGTCTGTCAAGATCTATCATCATGAAAGAATGGTGAATTATATAAGATGTGATAAGCTAGATGTTGAACGTGGGAGATGATGTATGGGTTCCTCGAGTTGAGATGTACATGCAGCACACGCTGTGTAGCTTTAGGAGGCAGTGGAACCAAAGAGCTTCGAGTGGAATCTGTCACTCGTACTTGAGGACCACGATAGAAATACGGAAGTTATGTTCAAATTGTTGATAACGCATACTGCAAAGATTCGTTCAGAATAGAATGATCAGGACAGGATGAGCGGTCTGAATGCTTGAATGACTGACTGCAGTCTACATGGCACAACATCTTGAACACCACCGAATGACCAAATTTCACGAATATTGACGATCAAAGAGAGGATCATGATATTGGCGGGGGGGTTTGTATTCGGCAGCATGACGGGTACAAAACTCGAGCAGTGAAACGGTGTTGCCAATTTAGGTATGAGAAATTCAACTCGACATAAAGACAAAGAAGCGGTATGAGCCTCGAAATGACAGCATGTCGTGTTTTAGCAGTATTCTCGAGCACCGAAAACAAAAACAAAAATTGATGATGGAGCCAAAATATCAGGTAGCATCGACGCAGTGAGTCCTCAGTCTACGAGGCTCAAGGCAGCTCAAATAATCTCGAATAAAATGATGAACTTGAAAGTATAGACATAAAGCATAGAGACTGACGGGGCCGAACTTCATTCCACCAAAAGGGTATTCTAGAAGCAATCTAGAATACTCTCGTCTGCGTCCATAACATAAACACTGAGGAGCTGCGGCACTCATGCGTAGTACCTACTCTCTCGCCCACCAGCAAAATCCATCCCTTCATGCACCTAGAACTCAGGAGACCATCTAGAGGGCCTTTCCCATACACCTTCGAATCCAGCCCTGAACAAGAAAGGAGTAAGTTCACAAATCTTTCGACTCCCTCTAAAATCCGAAACAACCGAGATCATCCAGAAAATTGATGAGGCAATTGCCAGGCCTAGCAGCTAGCTCACCATGATCACCGACTGTCAAACTAGCCAGCCAGACCGCCACCAAGACCCTTCAAACAACGGAACGCTAGAAAACGTCTCGAACACCCGTTGCTTCTCTTTATCTCACCGCACTTCACTCTACTTCATGTCTACATCACCTCTTATCCCACTCTGGCACTGAATGACCCCACCAGAACATTACCGGTATCCCACTTCAGGTTCAGGTTCAGGTTCAGGCTCAACCAGTTTGCTATGAGGCATTTCCCGCACCACTCACACCACTCAAAGAACATTCCCATCCCGGAAAAGATGGGGAAGGAAGAAGGGCGCTAGAACAAATGAAAATCCTTCTAGAAAACCGGAAGTATCCATGCTTGCATGGATGCATGACAGGCAGACAAGTCAGGCATCAGGCAGATCCAACTTCCGAATAGCCGCATTGTCATCCTTCCATGCTGCCATCCAGTAAAAAGTCATGCAAAGTAATACCATATACTCCGGGAATAAATATTCGAGAGGATGGATTGTATGAGGGAATTACCTTCCCTTGCCCTAATCTTACATTCCGTAGAAAGAAAAGACCAAGCCGGACCAGCGCCTCTTGACAATAATACCTCCCAAGCAACTCCAAGAACCTCCAAGACTTCTTCCGCAAAAAGTCCCAAGCAACAGCGGAACGAACGCCGCAGTATCTGCGGTAAAATAAAATCGTTCAAACCCACCTAACAGCCCTTCTAGAACTTCTAGAAGGCCGGAAGAACACATCCCCCTCGTCTTCCAAGCTCTCCAAGACCACACAAGCATCTTGGATACGGAGAAACTCGCTCTCGAGACTCGGTACTTGAATTTGAACTTGGATTGAACACTCAACTTCGCTTTACTGTCCCCTCCGTACGAACTTATCCCTAGCTTGGTTGCCTTGGAAGACTCGTTCCAGGCTTCACCTCAAAAACCATTGTTTTACCGCCGGTACTTACCTCTGCTTTTTGAAACCGGCGGTCTGACTCGAGACTCGAGACTATCACTCTAACGTTCAAGACCGGTACCTACATGCTATAGCGTACCTCCGTAGTTAATCTCAACACTTCGTCAAACAGTTATGTGGGCTGAACAGTGCTTGTCTTGTATCGGACCGGCCCCGGCTTTCTTTTCGGTCTCGCTTGGTTTGGTGCGGTATTTTTTTTTTTTCGTCAATGAATTTTACACCGGACTAAGATGTTATGTGGAGATGTTTAAACTGGAGAATGATGCAAGACGATTTTAAAGAGTGGAGAGCTTGAGCTTGTGTGGATATCGCGGCTACTGCAGGGCACACACAACACGCACGAAAAGCACGGAAGAAAAAGAGGTGAAAGATTCACCGACGACCGAAGGCGGTGAGATGATTGTTTTGATGACAGGAAATTTATTTCCGAGAGATTCTGTGAAATTGTGGATGTAATGCACAATGCACAAGTGGGATATGACAAGCAGGTGAATGAAGCTAACAATAATGTGTTTATCACAGTACTCAGAAAGTTGGCGCCTGGTAATGCGAATGGGGATGCGGGTGTAGAGTAGATTATTTGGCCGAGATTTGATCATGTATGATAGTGGGGTTGAGTGAGTAGACTCCGTAGAGGGTTTCTGGAGATTTATTATGGAACTTGGGGAGATTTAATATGTGAGGTTGTGGAGATGGAAGTGGTTAGTAAAGGTTAAGATCTTTGTTCTAGTGGACCCTGACATTTGTACGTTAGAGATCTGGCTTTGTCTTGGGAGCGGTCAAGTGAGGAGGTGAAGAGCTGGAGACGCATGGAGATATGGAGAGGAGGGGTGTTGAGATGCAGGGACAGGATACCTTCAAGTGGAGCAAAGGACATGTCGCGAGACAAGAAAGTCGAGGCTTCGAAAGTAATGAAGAGATGGAGGCATGGAGAAGATGTCACAGAATGTCACTTATTCACGTTGCAATAGATAGGCACAGTGAATTAATTAACATAGAAAAATTTATTTGTTTGTGGTATCAACCCTGACACCATTACCCTGAAATCTAGACAACACAACATATGTCAAAAAGAGTTAATTACACACTAAAAATCGCACATCATTGCACAACCAACAGGATACAACAAGAAATACCCCAACATAAATATGTTTATCCAAGATCAAAACACCCGCCATCGACCATCTAAGCAACAGCTCCGTATCCAATCAGATACGTTAGTGAGTGGTAGGGAGTATGTCTGGTGTTTGGGTGGTGATGGCGAGATGTGATGAGAGAGGATAGGTAATCTAGTCGTCCTCCTCGGCCTCGGTGGCCTTGGGGGTGAGGTGCCATCTGCTGTTTCCGAGGTCGTCCTTCTCGTGGGCAATAGCGACCTTTGACAAGTGGGAGAGGATGTTCTCCATCTGGGTGTCGGCACGGCTGCGCTTGGCGCGTCCGAGGTTGTCGAGCCAGGCCATGCGGTTCATGAGGTAGTAGACAATGGCGATGACGATGGAGACACCGATGGAGTAACCCCAGACGATGACGACGGTGACGATGGAGGTGCGGCCGTCGGTGGACAGAAGTCTGTTGACGGTCTCGGGGTCGGAGGGCTCGCCGCGGCCACCGGTCAACCAGCCGAAGACGGTGAAGAGGGTGGAGAGGACGTCGACACCGAAGATGGCGCCGATGAGTTGCCAGGATGGCCAGGTCTCACCACCACGAGTGACGAAGATGAGCCAGTTCTCAGTAAGGGAGACTTCCAAGAAGAGTATACCCTGGATGGAACCGAAGTTGTTGATGATACCTCCGTTTGGCATGAACATAGCGCCACGGATGACCCAGGTGCCGAGAGCAAGGAGTATACCGAGGACGACGGAGATGATCCAGATCTTGGGGAGTTGCCACTCGACTGGGCGTTGCTCGAAGTGTGCGTTATCGTAGGCGACGGCAATGGTGGCAAGATCGGCGAAGAGAGCGAGGAAGACAATGAGCTCAGCGCGAATGGTCTCGTTGATGATGATCATGGAAGTGACAAGGTAGATCTCCAAGTGCAAGCAGAGGGCGATACGGTATTGAATGTATGCCTTCATACGTTGGAAAATTTGACGGGCGATCTTGATGGCAGAGACGATGGTGGAGAGACCTGGGGCGAGGAAGACAATATCGGCGGCGGCTTGAGCGGCTTCAGTAGCACCCTCGACGGCGATACCACAGTCAGACTTCTTGAGAGATGGGGCATCGTTGACACCGTCACCAGTCATGGCAGTCAAATGTCCACGTTGTTGCAACATCTCGACGACCTGGTACTTGTGCTCTGGGAAGACCTCAGCGAAACCATCAGCCTTCTCAACAAGATCGTGCTGAGTAGTACCGGAGAGACCACCGTGGATGAGACGCTCAGAGTTGTAGACCTTGGTACCGAGAGCCAACATCTTGCAAGTTTCCTTGGCAATAGCGATGGCATCACCAGTAAGCATCTTAACAGAGAGACCGAGAACCTGGGCTTCAGCGATGGTGGAGGCGGTATCCTCACGGGGAGGGTCGAACATGGGCAACATGCCGAGCAATTGCCATTCTCCATCACCTTCTTGAACGGCAACACCGAGGGAACGGAAACCACGACGAGCGAACTCAGTGGTCTTGGCCTTGTACATATCGGAGTCTTCCTTGGAGCAGTTGGACAGATTGAGGATAGCCTTGGGGGCACCCTTGGCGCAAGTGTAACGAACACCATCCTTGATGACAATAGCAGTGATACGCTTGGAGACAGGGTCGAAAGGAGTGAATTTCTCTGTCTTCCAGCCTTGAGAAAGGATCTCCTTGGCTCTTGGGTAACGCTTGAGAGTGAGAATGGTGACTTTGTCAATTGGGTCGAGGGACTTGACGTTGTGGGAAGAAGCGAGAGCGGCGACAGCCATCATCCAGTTGACATCAACGCCATCGGCGACGAATGGCTCACGGATGGAGAGTTGATTGGCAGTGAGCGTACCGGTCTTGTCGGAGCAGAGAACATCGACACCCTGAATTGTTTGTTAGTTTTTGTTTTTGCACATGCTATTGGTATTAGAGCTTATAGGCCGGCAGTCTGATGCAGGCTTCACAGTAATCCAATGCGAAGCAAGCGGGATATATACGGCGTCGGATAAGACAATCCGACCAATGATGACTGGGCAGGCTGCACGACCAAGCGATCCGTCACAGCACTAACTGCAGACCACATGCAACACCAAAAACGTGCAAATGAGGGGAAATGGATGAACTTACTGCGAGGGATTCAATGGCAGTGAGCTTCTGCACGATAGCCTTCTCCTTGGCGAGGTAAGCAGCACCGACAGCGAGAGTGGTGGTGGTGACGACTGGCAGACCGACGGGAACACCGACGATCAACAAGATAAGAGCGTAATGGAGCAAGTTGTTGGAGCTGTCCTCTGGGGTAGCGATTTGCAAGTGATGGAAGAAACCTCCAATCCAGGCAGCGAGAATCCAGCCAACGACGAGAACCAAAAGCGACGTGCCGATGGAGTTCATGATGGCCTTGAAATGACCCTGATCCTTGGCACCAGAGACCAAGGAAGCAGTGCGACCGACGAAAGAAGTCTTAGCAGAGTGGGTGATGATGGCATATGCCTTTCCACGCTTGCAACCAGTAGTGTAGTAGATGACATCGGCGACGTACTTGTCGACAGCGAGGGACTCTCCAGTCATGGCAGATTGATCGATGGCGAGAAGAGCGTATCCCGATCCGTGCTTGTGTTCCATCTCATCATCATCCTCGTTCTTCTCAGCAGCAGACTCACCAGCCTGAGCTTCCAATTCGCGGAGGTATTCTTGGTAACCATTGGGGTTGTCGTAGGCAGAGATAATTCGGGCGTCACCGGGGACGACTTGTCCATCTTCGATGATGATCTGTAATAAACGTTAGAAATGCAATTGATAGCTGTGGACTGAATTGAGTGAGCGCAACTTACAATGTCACCGGGAACCAATTCACGAGCCTTGATCTCCTCCTCAACACCATTACGGACGACAGTTGTTCGCATGGCGATATCACCCTTCAAACTGGCGACGACATCGGCAGCCTGCTTTTCTTGGTACCAACCGACAACAGCATTAAGCAACAGAATACCGATAATAACACCAAGATCAATCCATTGACGCAGACCAGCCGCGAGCAGGACAGCGATTTCCATTACTAGTGATGGTTAGGTGATTGTTCTCGCTGCGCAATGTGCGTCAATTGAAGCTTACCATAGAGAATGGGTCCAGTGAAGAAACCCAGGAACTTGAGGAACAAGTTCTCCTTCTCCGTGGTCAATTCGTTCCACCCAGTCTTCCTTCGTCTGCTCTCAACCTCCTGTGTCGTGAGACCTTTCTTCCAGTCGGTCTGCATCCACTCCTCGGGGGCCTCGAAGCTGCCATCGGCACCGGGTTGTAGCTTGTTCTTCTTGCCAAACTGATACCACTTCTTCTTGGGGACATCGTCGTAGATGGAGCCAGCGACGGAAGCCCGACGACCATCTCTGTAGTTGGAGATGTACTTTACGAGGTTACCGTACTCGCCCAAATCGCCGCCGTCGTTGGGTTGAGCATCGCGTCGGAGCTCTTTTTCGGCGTCGCCGTTTTCAATGTCCTGATGAGGAGCCATTGTGATGGGAGGAAGAGGGGAGATGGAGGGGACGACAGCTCAGAGAAGACCACAACACGGCACCTGCACAAAGACGAGAGAAAAAAGGATTGGAAGGAAAGTTGTGCTCGGGGGGGTGGGAGCTCTCTATTTAATCTAAGGCTCGCGACGGGCTGGCAGGATCAACAGCTAAGTCTTTACGGTCTAGCGACATCGGTTTTGACGGCCATTGCGGGAGTCAAGCTGTAACGGCGTCACTCTCGCTCGGACTTGACGGCATCTGGCTTTTTTTCAGGATGGCCACTGACCGGGTGTAGGGTGGATTTTTCTGTCTAGTTACTAGGGTTCTGGCTGGAGGTGGCTACTTGGCCTGGGGGGGTCATTGGAACCGTGGGATGGAGGGGTGTGGTAGTGGGCATTCTAGGTGGACTGGACTTTTGGTCGAGCTTGAGTGAGGCATTTTGGCACTGGCAGGCGAGCGAGCGCAAAACATAGGTAGCAAGCGGCTTTACCCATTCGCAGACGAGTGGAGCTAGCTAGTTGAGGTAGGGGAGGGTAGGGCAGGGCAGGGTAGAGGAAGCAAGCAAGCAACAGTGAGTGCACGGTTCAAAGCAAATCAAAACAATCATTTTGAATTGGCGCGTTAGTGGGGGTAAGTGATAAACAACCAAAGTGGCAGAATGGAGAAACGCACGGAAAACAGAGACAGGCCTGAGTCGCTTGGCCCTTGGCTGGCATGGAGGTAGGGGTAGGGTAGGGTGGGTATGGTAGGGATGAAGGCATCGGGGCTTTGTAGGGGGAACTGTAGGGATGACAGCAACACACAGATGATGCTGTGGGTTTGAGAACGGAGGAGTCAGTAGTGTGTCAGCCAGCGATGGGGCAGGGAAGAGAGAGCATTGCGGTGAAATTTCCCCAGTGGACACTCCGTGGAGTGCACGGGTGGAGGGAGCTCTGGCGCATGGCCTGGCCTGGAATGTAAAATCAGACTGTGGATGAGAACAGGAGATTTGATAGCGAGAATGAGGTATGATAACAAAAATAATAAGAATGATGCATCGATCGCGTACCAATAGTACTGTACTAACAAAGATCATTTGGAACAGAGTAATAGGCAATTCGTGGGGGTACTGTATGAGGTAAGAGAGTGAAAAGAAAAGTAAACTGATAGTGCCGTAAAATTGCTCTGGAGCGATCTGGATACAGGCTCCAGAAGCTTGAGAGTCCACTGAAAGAACAACATAGTGCCCCGAGACAACTGGAATTCTGGCTGAGGTACCCTAAATGCTTTGGCTGCAGTCCCCACGACTTAGCCTGCTGTCGCATCCAAAATACCTCGTCCTGCACCACTCTTCGTACTGCAGTAGCTCGCTGCGTGTGGAAATCTACAGTCATCCTCAGACACAACCAAATTGAGACATCCTAACTGTTGACTAAACACACTCATCCTGCACAGTGTGCACCGAGTCTCCGAGTAGCATCATGACAGCCGCAAAAGCCCATCTCGAACTCGCTGACTGTGCAACTTTGATTCCATCACCATTCGTATTCAGCATCAGTCCTCCAGCACTAGAATACGACTGTGATGCAATACAGACTTCCGTGGCCCATCAAAACCCAGCATCCACCATTCCGCCTTACCAACCCTCGGCTACCGTAGACTGCCCTGTACCAGCAGGGAACAGCAGCGTAAGATGACGGTGATTGAATGGGGGTGATCCCAGCTCTTCCCTGGGTAATCCCTTCTAGGCCGAAGCCCACCAACCAGAAGCTCCAGTCTGAGCAAGGGCTATCCATGCCTGATGGCCCACTGGCGCACGACTCGAGGATGACGAGGCGAACGGTGCTTGCTGGGCGAAATACTCCCGATGTGCAATTGGCCAATGGCGGCTCGCTCAAATTTATCTTGCACGCACCTCAGTGGACCACCAGGAGTCCAGGACTCCACTAGAACGAACTCTGTTTCCTCGGATGCCATGCCCTTGTCTTGTCTGTCTGTCTGTCTGTCTATCTGTCTATCTGGCTGCAAGATGTTTCCCTTTCTAGCGCTCTGCCGCTTGTACCGTAGTACGGGCCGTGGTGGAAGATGCAAAGGCACAGGGCGCATCAACGGAGGAACTGCGCTACATGTGGGATGGCTTCTGGCTGTTGGTGAGAGATGAGATATGAGGGAAAGTGAAGTGAAAGAGGCTTTTGGTCGCCGTATTGTGCTGCACACTGGTCTGGGCAAGATGCAGCACGCCATAGAAAATCTCCGCGCTGTATCGATGAGACCTGTGGATGCTGGATGCTCAGGCTCGGCTCGGACAGCTGCCTTGTCTGCCCTGTTGTCCTTCAAACTTCCCTGCAATTCCCCATACAAAAGAGCCATTTCTTTGGAGTGGTTCAAAGCTTCACATCACGGCTTTATACATCCTTCTTTTTCCTCGACGTTCCAGCAGTATCACGCCTCGGTCTGAGTCGGAAAGGAAAGTCTCCAATCTTCGACGTCGACTCGACTCCCCAGTGGACACCGTAATTCAACCATGCGTATCTAGCTCGGCTCACACGGCTGCTTGCAGTTGCAATACTCGACCCGTCACGGTATATACACCCCAAAGGGACTAGACCACTGAGTTGCATGAGCGAGTGTCAAGTGCACTATTGGCGCAAAAGGTAATTGGCATCCCGATATGGCTTCACTGGCCTATCTGGTGGACCTGATTTGATATGACTTGTATGCGCTGAAGAGTAGCAATTCCATTATTTCCAACAAAGGCAGAAGAGTAACAGAATCAATAAGCTGCTTGATAGGCAAGGACAAGCGGTGGCTTGCTTTTTCGATCATCTTCCCATTCTTCTTTTCCATTTCTGTTAGCAAATGCCAAACTAACATTGGTGGTCTGGTCTAATCTTCGCTATCATTGCTCGCAGATTCGCTGAAATTGTCAACCTGGATGCATGCGGCGGCAGCGAAGCGGGCGCCCACGCCCATCATTCCAATGCTTCTTGCTATGATTGTACCTCTGCTCACCGTAGCACCAGATGGATGAGAGTGTGATATGGAGAAACAGCCACCGTAGCAAGCTCAAGCCTCAATCATCTTCCCTACCCACCTACTAACGCGAGTCAGCTAGGCTGGGCGGTCTGGAGAGGGCCTCGAAAGCTTAGCAGCCGATTGACGTTTGAGCTAACGCTGTATGGAGGAGCTGCAGACTGTGCAGGTTCGTTCCCTCCTCTGCGACCAAGCTCTTGTTTTCAGGTCGTGCCCTCGTTGCCCCAGGCCCAGGCAAGCCTTTCTGTAAGCCCACTCCAGGCAATTTCACTCCCAACAGCCTCCTCTCCAGCGTGTTCTGTCACTGTGGAATGCTGTGGCCCTACCTGTGGCTTCAACTGGACCGGCCTGATGCAGCCCATACACGCCACCTGCATCTCCCATCTGCAGCTGCAACTGTATCGCATCACATCGCATCGCATGTTCTTCATCGTTTTTCCATCTGCCATCCTTTCCTGCGACCAATCTGCATGCACCCATCTACAGAATCTGCGCGGAAGTTCTGTGCCGACGAGCGGCATGTAAGGAAGAAAAAACTCACTTTTCTTTATCTCTCATCATTACCGCATTGATATTGCTTATCTCACATATCTGTCAACCAAACCTTACCTGACTGTACAAGAGCCGTCCCTCTCTCTGGCCCGGCTTGCCTCAATCCAGTCTGCCGTGAGACTCTTCCTTCCGCACGTAATAATTCCATGTTATGGAACCTCGTAGCCAGCCCAGCCTGTTCTATTCTGCCCCGGTCTTTCCGACATTTATTATTACCTCTCTTCTCTTACACCGACAGACCGACGCGACGCCGACCGATACGCAGACGGATGCAATTTTTCTATGCGGCATTTAAATCCTCGTCTGAGTCACGTGACTGATGTACAAAGTCCCTGGGGCTCGTCCACGCTCGCCGTCTCCGTCTTTGCGCGTCACAGCCGGCCCACGTCGGCGTCTGCTTAAGGCTCGCTACGATCTTTTCCTGGTTGAAGTGAGATCTTCCTCACGGAGGTATTCTTTTCTCCACGGCTTCTTCTCTGACCGCCGCAACGAGACGACTTGACTGACATGACATGAACATGGCACGAATCAAGACCTGGGGGCAATGAACGACGGAGGGAGGGCGTTTCAACTGATTCGATGATTCGGCAAGGATAAAACACTTCTTGGCAGGCACAGACTTTCGTAACCCGTTTCTCATCCTTCTAGACTTCGATTTCCTTCGAGAAGCCTGCCTTGTGATAGATGATCTTCGCTCAGCGCTATCACTTCTGTACGAGTACTGTTTCCTGCTGTGTCGCATGCGAGCCCCAATGCGGCACCACAATCACAATAATAACAAAGGAATGCAGCGCCGTTGCCAGCGCGACGGATACAAGGAGCCCCCCGAATTCAATCCCCTGTCCATCTCATAAAGTATCTTCGAGATCTCAAATTGTGAAATATTTATGAAAAGGCCAGCGGCTCAATCCCGCGTTTCGTTTCTCGCTTCTTCGTCCAAACAATCCCCTTCCCTCCACTCCCCTGGCCCCCAGCAACGCAAATCACCACCCACCCAAGAAAAGCAAGCAACAGGGCTCCAAAACTTCAGCACACCCCCATCTTGAAATGCAGATCTCGGGCGACCGACCCAGTTAGAAAAATTTGCATTTGCGGTTGTTTTGAAACGTCCTCGATGATTTTTTTCTCCAACCTTGCAGGCTGCAGCCCTCAACAAGCGAAAGGAAGATAATTTTGAGGAGAGTTTTGGTTTGGGTTGGCTTGCTGGATGCATCTGCATCTGCATCTGCTGCAGTCTGGAGATTCCTGGGCGTGTCGCATTCCCTCCGCAAATTCCCTGCCTACATAATTGGTAAACGGCTTGCCCGATCTGTTTGGGGACCCCAGAATAACAATTCACTGCTTGCAGTTGCAGGTATCTGAGGCATTTCACTATCCATTCTATTCTCTAGACTCTTGGAAAGGACGAAGGGATACCTACTGTAGGAAGGTAGAAGTGCATTTTTGGATCGTCCCCATATTTATTTTGCATGTCTTGTCTGTCGTCGAGTCTTGTCCCTTGTTATTCTCTTCGCTTATCGCTGGGGTGTTATCGTGGTCCCCAGTTCTCGTTACAGGCCAAGCTTACTCCATACGTACCCACTGTACAGTAGGAACAGCAAAGTCTGACCGCAACGCAATACCTCCATACAGCGTAGCAAAAAGTGAAGAGACAAGAGAAATAAGAAGGGTTGGCAAGCCATGGCAGTGAGTGATCAATTCGATGCGGTGAGACGGCTTCGTGAAAACAAATGGCTCAATTGAGACAGGCAGGTAGGCAAAATAGAAAAAAGACCTCAGATCCCTCTTGGCAAGGCGAGTAATTCGCAATCTGTATTCGCGTCGCTCACAATTTTAGAACTTTTAGACGTCAATCTCAATCAGTGATACGGCATTTAAGGGTTTGTTGTCTTTCTTTTTCTCGGCACTTTGGTAGATCATGATGGAATCAAATCAAATGATCTGCCTGCTGTACAATACAAAGAAAAAAGTACAAAGGATCAACCTGCCAATATTGTACGGTACTGCGCTGGCGAGTGAGCCGAAGCACTGCTTTTCTGGGCTCGCTGGCCTCGTATCTATTTTACGACTGACTGGCTGACCAGCTTGTGTTGCGCGCGTAACCAGACTCATCATCACAACGTCACTTTTTTGATTACTGTTGCGCTGTCAAGTTGAAGTAATCTCAAAGTCGTACCCATACGTACAGTACCGACAGCGAGCAAGCAGGTCGGTCCTCGGTTCGGCCCATTACTGTACGGGCGGACACTCATGCGTGCTCGTACATAAAATGAAGCCCTGGACCTTATGACGGCATACAATCCGAGATATATCCAGTTCATCCTCCAGCGCGAACGAACCTATACGAAAGCCGCGATATACAATTTCATTCCTATCCACTTCCTACTCCACTTTCTCTCCGGAGGGACTCACCCACTTCGAGCTTGCAGGTTAGAGGCGTAACCCCCACATATAAATACATAAAACATAAAACCCTCTCCACTTTTGTTCAGGTGCACCCAGTGCATATGTACAAAATATGAAAATAAAGTGGACAGATATAATCAAACCAGGAAGAAGCCAGCGAGCGACTAACGAAAGAAATAATCCCGCAAAACAGACTTTTCTCCTTTCCCTGACCTAGCAGGCACAGGGGATAAAGAGTTCCCGCTGCCAAGTTCAATCTGCACGACCACTGACCAGACCACAGTTTCACGCTCGCTTATCGCTCAGGGTCTTGGTTGTGAGAGGGCTTGCAGGCTTGTGTCGAGCTTTTTCCCTCGATCCTATTCCGTTTCATCTTCGTCCAAGAGTACACACTGTAGGAATTGAAACGCCATTTCCTTTCTTCCCTTCCCCCCTCCACAGATCTATTCTGCCTGTCTGGAGAAAATCCTGCCGTGGCATTCTCGGCCTTGTTGTTTTCTTGTCTCGTTGTTCGCATGAAACCTCCGCATTTGGACCAAGAAATACCAAGCCACCGAGAAGATACACAGAGATATGCCCTTGTCCCAGATGAGCAGGCTTGGCAATAACTCTGGAGATTTGTTTGTGGTCGATCATATGATATGGGATTTATGGCCCTGGTCTATATCGTGACTATTGTTGTTCTCTGCAGCGCGGAAAGGGGCAGGGTCGTGAGATGAGAGAGAGATAAGCATGAAACCTCCACACGCCGAGCCAATTACCAAGCCGGCAGTGAGCAGGCCAGGCCAGGGCAGGCTTTTTAATTTTGCTTGTGAACCTGACCCGTGAGGAAACATGCGCTCGAGTGAGTTCGAATGAGTGCTGCTCCAGTGCTCCACTGCCGGCTGGGGATGTGCAATGGACACTGGACATGGGGAGGGGATCCCTTCCGCTCTGTTGCGAAGCTTGTGATGGTGCTGGGACTTAAAACACGGTTTTATGTCAGAACGCAACGCAAGTCAGTGAGAACGGATGGACAGATGGTAGGGGACGGAGACGAGGACGTTTACATCTAATTCTCTACCTTGCGTACGCAGCCGCGAGTCCAAAAAAATTCGAGGAAGTGGAGGAAGGGAAGTCAACATGGGCTGCGTGAAGAAAATGGGAATTATTCGGCAACTTGATGCGAGATGAACCACCAACCTCCTATCACAGCTGATCAAACAGGAGAAGGAGCCGCACGCAAAACAACCCGACCAGGTTTATTTCTCCGTGGATGGTTCGGCTCAGGTACCAGATTGATTTCGAGTCGAGCCTCATGTTCGAGAACTTGAAGGAAGACAGTTTGATAGTCACTCTGTCGCGCGCGCGACTCGGTTCGACTCGACAATCAATTCCTACTCAGAGCACCTCCTGCCGTGCATATTCTCAAAATAACCTGATTCTTTCTACCACGAGTAAGTTAATTAGGTTTGCTTCATATGTTCCTTGACGTGACAGCCCTACTGGTTTCGCTACTCGTTGACAGCCTAATCCGTGTGAGTTGTGAGTCTAGACAGATTCAGAAGCGCAGACCAGATGACTCTCAAACGACGTTGCAACTCTGCCAATGTTCTTGTCCCAACTACCGAATCCAATACCCAGCCCGGCACGGCACTCTAAGCCCATTATTCCTCAAATGGAAAATTGAAATCTCGAAACAAAACCAGGTCGCCTCGCCTCAGCCGTAAAAATAGTTTGCTCTCCACTCCGTTTCCCCGGATTTGTATCTCTGTTTCTTACAGACAAGATGTCTTCTTGTCTGGTCTTGTCTTGTACCTCTTGGCCTTGGCTGACATCTCTCCGCATAAGCCCACAGTCTGTGTGTGGTGTATAGTACAACACTACGGCACATCTGTGACTGCCAATTCTTCTTGTCGTGACCTTTCGTCGATTTCTATTTCTGCTTGGCCAACCAAAAATCAATATCGCCACTTTCCATTCACGCCACTGCCTCTTCCAGGCAATTTCCTGGACTTGGCTTCTATTCTTGGCTACGTTCTGCGTTCTGTATTTGTATTCCTTGTGCTCTTACCGGCAAGTGTGTTTTCGCAAGCCAAACCCCATATTTCAACTCTCCCCATGCCACATGTCATATGCCACACTCCATACCCCATATTGCCCAGACCCTATCTAGCCACAGACACAGACAGAACACGCCTGGGCGCCCAGTCGGCGAGTTTGTCTCGGTCAGATTCGATCAAGCAATGATATGTCCCTCCTCACATCTCTTAACGCATCTCTTACACATCTTGGCTGCTCTTGTCTGTTCTATCATGTTTTGCCTGTCTTTGCCTCTCCGCATAGTAAGCAAACCAAATGCCGGTAAACAGTCAGTCGGTCAAAACCTCAATGCCTTGTCACTACCCCAATGCCCCAGTCCTCCCACCATTTCCCCGCATGTCTACAAGCGTATCGGAGCATTCTCGTCAGAAGAAGACACCCAAATGAGACATGTGCTCGGGCAGTTTGAGGTTTGGGGATTTCTCATTCTCGGTATCAAGACTTCTTGGTATCGATCTTGGCCTGTTCTTGACCTTTCTTTACACAGTGGTGAGTAAGTCGTGCCGATCAGCATAGACAGATACAATTACAGACGGTTATGCCAAGGTAAGTAGTGGAGTAGACTGAGTTGGAGTCTCAATCGCTAGATGCTTCAGTTTGAAGACCTGAGATTATTGCGTTGCATTGCCAAGCATGTGGAGGACTGGGAGCTGCGTCTTTGGAGGGTGGGAGGTAGGTTTGGAATACCGTACTGGTGAATGGTTCGGGATTATATCGGATCTAATTCTAGTTTTGCGTTGTTGGTTTTGAAGAGGGGTATTTGCGAGGAGAGGCGGTCGTGTTTGAGAATGTGGAGGTTGAGGGCATGAAAGAATGGAGTGTAATAGGATCGTGCTTTGCTCTGAGTCCTTTCTTGTTGAATCGATAATAATGGCATGGCTTTTGGTGGAGATGAAGGCTGTTCTGAGATGACGGGAGTGAGCTGTCTTTACATTCCTCCTGGCTTTCCATATATGATACTTCGACAACATCATAGGGCAGAAGAGATGAGATGAGATATCGTTCAGGAAAGTGGTACCATGACTCTGAGAAATGCGGATGTAATTGTCTAGTGTGCTTTTCATGTCATGAATGTCGTTCTATTTCCGGACTTTCCCCAGCTTCTTCGTGAGAAACGTTCAATAAGCCTTCGAGCTGTTGCCCAGACTATGTCTCTCGCCTTCCTCAGAGGAATGTTGTATCGTACGGTTCTGGTATCTTGGTCACCTGTTTCACTGCGTTCACTTCAATTTCTGTCCAAAATGGCCTGATACTTTGAAAATTCTCCGTCTTCTCAAAATACTTGCTCGTTTTAAAAGCCAATGCATCTAGGATCCGGTCAGTTATCTGATACTCTACAGATCTTTAAATCGCTCCTCCGATCTGATACATGTTCATGGCCATCCAGGACCCAGGAAAACTATCCGTCATTTACTCGTTGTACGCTCCTTTCGTATCTTTCATATAAGCTTCGATTTCAACTTCACGGAGGATTTATTTCGCTACTTCTTTACCGTAGCACGTCATATGTACAGCTCGCTGCTCAATTTCTCGAGCCCATACACACCTTCCATGTTCAACTTTCTGCAACAGCGCATTCGAAGTATATTGACTTGCTGTGCTCGATCATGTATCGTTCTTCTTAAGGTGATGTCTCTCGGAAGACTCCGGATTAAGCCCGGCCAGTTGTGCGAGACCAGAGCTAAGCTGTTCAGAGCATACGTCAGCTCCTGATTATTGGAGTGGTACCGCATACATTTGAGGTAGTCCTGAGCTTTAGTACAGAGAGAACGGGAGTGCTGCAAGACGGTCGAGGAACTCTTGGCCGCCTTGCTGTCGGATAATGAGGTGTTGAGGAGATGGGGAAAGGAGAACGAGACTGATTCTCTGCAGGGCGAGATCCCAGTATGAACTATCACTGCCCTATTTATCCATTTCAATCATTAATGAAGGCCTCCAAAATCCCTGAAAATTCCTAGACTGCTCACATGTTTCCCCGAGGAAAAATGCTGACGAGTAATTTATATCGATGTATCAGCAAGGGAGCTTCCCCGACCTTTCAACTCCTCGCATGGCAAATTTCGATGATAAAACAATGTCCCATTTGGTTCCCTTTTCTCCGTCTTAACTCTAGGTTTGATCAATCGGGCACTCTTGACGAGTTTTTGTTTTCTTGTCCGGTATTCCATGGATTGTACACTGGAATCTTCTACGAATTCCACTTACGAACCTTGAGTGGGAACCCGCTCGCTCCGGTAATTTGTCGAAAGAAGCATTTCAAGGCCTCTGGCATCCAGAAGATCTCCATCCAACAAGTCATTGCTTCCGTCCCAGTCCTTCTAAAGCCTCCTTGATCACCACTGACTCCTCCTTGTTCCCCTGTAACCTCGTGATGGGCACCTTCACCTCTTTCAACCAGTCTTCATGCATCTTCCTACTCCTCCCTTCATCCAGAGTAGGATCATCATATCTCTCTGCCCAGACCAAGAATGCTGTCGATTCCTCATACATGTCTCCGCCTTCTCTGATCCTCTCACCGTGGCGCTTGTACTCCCTGGCCCGTAGCCGAGCCATCCGCACTTCCTGCCAAGAACATCAACATACATGTTCTCCTAACAAGAATGAACTGTGCCTAGCAAGGAAGGCTGCAATGGAAATTAAGAGGCCATATGGGCAAAAGCATTCAACTCACCGTCGGCGTATCAACGAAGATCACATGCTCGACATCCTCCATAAGTTCACCACCCCAAGTTCCCATCGACCCAGCTAGCACCCAGCCTCCATACTTCTCCTGAGCCCTTGCAAGGAGAGGTTTGATCAGGGCGATACGATCGGGAATGGGTCGTTTAGTGGTGAACGGTGGATTTGTTGGCATCCAGAAGTAATCATCGACGTCGAACACGGGGATGGAGAGGGTGGAGGAAAGGTTGGTGCCGAGTGTGCTTACTCCGCTGCCAGAAGCGCCAAGGATGTGAATCCGCGATGGCTTTCTCTCTTGTTGTTGAATCTCGGACGGATGGGTCTGTAAAGATGGGGGAGTCATTTTGGACTTGGTAGTTCAAGTGGCAGACGCTCGATTTCCGAGTGGGAAGAGATATAAGGGTGAAATAAGTGCAAAGTCTCCAGTAAGATTTTCACGGCTTCGACCTGTCTATTAAGTGCCCTTGAGACGAGAAGGTAACAAGCACCAATTGTTCAAGGTTGAAGAGATGTGTCATGTGATGTGTACATCCCGGCCCCAAAATGGAAGGTTAAATGCCAGCGGCCTGACTCATTCGGCAACATCTTTGGAGTTTTCTATCATCTTTGTGGGACCTGAATTTCCGTATACTTCCTCGAACTTTGCCTGCTATATACGTCTGAACAACACCCTCGGGCAGTACATGCGACCATAGACTGAGGGGATTTGGGCATCCCGTCCGCTCTGCCATACACAAGCCTCAGATCGGCAGATTAGTAGTTGGGTGGGTGACCACCAGCGAATACCTGCTGTTGCATGTCTTTTGTTTTTGCTGTTGTATCCTTTTCTCTTCCCCTTTTCCTATGCTCTTGTGTTGCCTTAGTCGACGAAAAGCCCCTTTCTCAGACGCAGTCTAAGCGAGGAGGGAATACTGCGTGACCTTTTGCCCTTTCCCGCAGCTAGACTTTGATTGAGCTAGTGGAGACTTTGAAAGAGAAGCTTCTTTTTGTTTCTTTGAGTTAGGATTCGATGGTCTTTTTCATTGGACCTTCATCCTCGTTCACTTCAAAGTTAGATTGCACAGCTCTTCACAGCTTTAGTCTACCCCATCACCTGCGAGCAATTCGCTGGACAGCATCGCTTTCAACGCCAAATCCTTCTCTTGTAGATTTCAAGCAGTAAATGCTTTTGGGACTGAAGTACGACGATGAAATCACTCTTCGCGTTCTTCAGGTTCAAGAACGACCGGTCAGAAAGTTATAGCGAGTGCTTATGTTCAACATGCCGTATTGTTGCAGTAATACGGATACCAAGATCTCACTTGAGCACCTTTATTCGACCTCCTTCATTTTTGGTTTTGTCGAGACATTTCTAACATGTGGTCTCAGTATGCATGTCCAAAACCAAGAAGCCAACCCCTACCCCGCGCTCTAGTCTCTGCACGAGCTTCTGGGGGCTATGTTTGGCTACTTTAATATAAATACATGTTCGATGCCTTGTACAGTTCGGATAATCTAGTACCAAGATGTTACCCTCTTTTCCGTCTCTTCCGCCTCGTCGACTTTTTTGTTTTGATGACCGGGTCAGGTGGACGTTATTTCGCGATGGCATCCTGTGGATTGAATTAGAGAAATCCGGGTTTTCTCTTGATGAACTCATTAATCACTTACCTAGCGGCGATACTTACTTGACATCTCACTACAAGCGAATATAGACTTTTGATGTCCTTCCAGATCCTGAAGTAGCCTCACTCAAAGGCACTCTCCAAGAAGAAAATCTACGAGCCGGTAGGCCACAAGAAGGAAGAACCAGTTGAACCCCTTCTCTAATCACTTCCTCAAGTTAGGAGTGTACGCAAGTGATGAAGGACAAGCTATAGGAAACATCTCCACAGTGCTCACATGACGTGCACGTGAAATCCTAGGCTAGCTACTGCAGATGTCCAATTGATGCTCGCCAGATTGACTCGAAGCCATCGGAACGAACTGAAGGGGTCTCACTATACTGTAAACTACATGCGCATACTCCAGCGAGCATTTACTTAGTCTTTGATTTTCACGTGCTGTATGTCGTCTTGAGATTGCGGGGCTTTTATTCTGACTTCGACACGACAACGCGGACTCTGATGATATCTTTTGCTTGCAAATGTCCAAACGCAAATGCTGACGATGCCGACTTTCACATCGTCAGCCATAATGCTGCTCGATGTAGACAACTGCAGGTATCGTGGGCTTCACTCGCATTGCAGTCACCGATCTCGTCATCTGCGCTGATTGTCCATGTTTCGGGGGCGAGACGTGTTGTCGTCGCTGGTGACTGAAAGCAACTGAACGCCTTATCTAACATCCGATATCTCTGTTTTGATCCATCATCCTATCATCGCCCCAGTGGAGCCTCTCTGCGACTGCAGCTCCTTCCCGACGAGAGATCTACCTCCACGTATGATCCCATCTTTGATCTGCTAGCCGAGCAGATCATCATATCATCTCTATCTTTGATGGGTCGCTTTTTCTAGGGTCTGCTCAAAGTCCAGCCATTCTTCTGTATGACCTCTATTCGCCATTTCGAGGGAGGGCAAGGAGTTATGTGATCTGGTGGTTGCTGCAGTTCGAGCCTCATCTAGAAAGACGATTCCCTAAGGTGATCTGGACCCAAGCGGTACCTCCAACCTCCTTCGAGTTACAGCTGTCGTTGAAATATGATTTTAGCATGTCTCGGAAAACCCGCGATATTCTTTTGGTAGCCAGCCTAACCGGGGCGATTACAAGGATACTTGCCGCCGTCTCCTTCCTGTTTCTCTTGATCTTGTTGAGAAGGTCTGGGCATTGGCAAGCCTTATGCTGTCAAAAATCAAATTCCCATTACATGTTGTCAAGATCGTATTGTATTCAACGACCCTGCAGGCTAAGAAGCCGCCACTTTTGTTTCATCCCACCTTTGCCTCGCGGGCAAGTTCCCCTAAAGGCCCTATCTCGCGCTCGCCCGCCGTATCTCGATACAGCTATCTCTTTGGTTATCAGTCTACCATTTTCGACTGTCAGCATAAACATCAACTTGGCATGGCTTCATACTTAAGGTTATGGCTTGCGCCTCGAACCTTGTCAGTCGTCATTTCCATTTTCAGCCTCTTCGTTGAGAACATCACATCATGGTTGCTATTGAGGATAAAGCTGCGCCAGGAACGCTTCAGCTTATTGATGCGACAGGAGAGCTACATGTCAAGCATTCAGAAGCAGCTCACGATGTTGTCTTAATCCCCATGCCCTCAGGTTGGGTTCCTTAGCCACGTGACTTTCTTTATGCTGACCGTACGAAGATGACCCGGAAGATCCCCTGAACTGGTCAAAACGGCGAAAGCTTCTTCATACATCATGCATGGTCATGTATACCGTCATGATGGTCTTCCCATCTTCGGCTGTTTATTCCGTCACCACACCTATCTCCAAAGCGACTGACCTGAAGGTCAGCGATCTGGTTTCCGGTACGGGTGCAATGTTCCTGTTCTATGGTTGGGGATGTATCGTTTGGCAAGCTGTAGCCCTACAATACGGCAAGAGACCATCATATCTTATATCAATGGCGGTCTCTATTATTTTGATGGGCGTGACTCCGCTCTGCACAACCAATGGCCCCTATCTCGCAACCAAGATTCTTCAGGTTCGGCTCCATTATACAGTCTCTCGAACATCCTCGCTGATAGACATAGGGCTTCTTTGGTGCACCAGTTGAGTCTCTCTGTGAGATCAGCATGACCGATATTTGGTTCTCACATGAACGGCCTCTTTATCTTGCAGTTTACGGCTTGAGTCTCGCGTTCGCAGGCAAGTTCGCTCCGGTGTTTGCAGCGTTCATCAACACCGGCCAAGGCTGGAAGTGGACACTCTGGTGGTGTGCCATCGGAATGGCGGTGGCCTTTGTCTATTGTTTCTTCCTGATGGAGGAAACCAACTACGATCGTAAACTCCAAGTCTCACCAACCAGTGCCGGAGGTAGTACCGAGAACGTCACGTCGTCCCATGATGCTTCTCCTGCATCCGATAAGGACTCCTCAGAGAAGACTCCAGCTGTCATCTCTGACCCTGCCGCAGTCGAAGCTGGCCAAGTCATCTATCCTCGAAAGACTTACTGGCAGAAGCTCAGTGTGATCGACAAGAAGCGCCCCAATCGTGTCTTGGAAATCATGTGGGCTCCATTCAAGTTTTTCACATTTCCTGTCATCACCTGGGCTGGCTTCATGTATGGAACGAATGCTCTTGTCTGGCCAGGAATTCTCAATGCCACGGCTTCGCCAACCTACACGAAGGTATACGGTTTCGGAAGTAATGATGTTGGTTTTGCGTATTTCGGAGCTGTCGTGGGCATGGTTGTTGGGTATGTAATTCAATAGACCCGTCAAGACCTTTTCTAACTTTAATACCCAGGTCTCTTTGGGTTGCATTTGCAGGACCGCAACTCGTCATGCGCCTTGCTCGTCGCAACAAAGGAGTAGCTGAACCTGAACACATCCTGTGGCTCTTCTTGGCCTCTTTGTTCGCAGTACCTTTCGCGATGCTCCTCTGGGGCCTCGGGGGCGCAGCAAAGATCCATTGGTTCGGTATGGTCTTCGCCCAAGGAGTCCTTGCCATTTCCTCCACCCTCTGTCTCTCGACTGCAATTCAGTATGCAACTTCATCATACCGAGATCTGGGAGGCGAGCATATCACAACAATCATTCTCATCCGAAATACGTTGAGTTTTGCGATCAACTATGGAATTACACCATGGATCAATGCTATGGGACAGAGGGATACATTCATCACTGTGGCTGTCATTGCAGGTGTATGTAACGCCACTATGTTCCCTATGATCATGTGGGGTAAGAAATTGAGGATGAGAAGTGCGGATACGTATTGGAGATGGGTTGATCAGGCGAGAGCAAAGGGGCTCAGCCACTAAATGGGCAGCATTCGGGTCCAACTCAGGCCAGACAGTTTTAGAAGACATTGGCATGATCGGGAGTAGCTGTAGAGAAATGCTCATTGCTCAAACTTCCACTATTCAAATCTTTTACACTTTATTTTTTATCGCGAGACTTGCTTTGCCCATAGCTGCTTTCAATGTTTTTCCTCGGAGATTTTGTCATAGGCTTTGATCCTTGACATTGTCTTGAACACCTTCACAAGCTAAACAATCATTAGTGTGTCCTCGTGTTTTCACAGCTTGCAGTACCCAAGTACAGCGCAGGCACTAGAGAAGCCTCCTTGAAAAGCACAGGGTAGGGGGAATTTGCTTTTGTTGGTATGGAGGCTCTCCAAATAAATAGGATGAATAGCGGGGTCAAGAGAGACTAGCGCGGGGAAATGTTGCAGTATGACTGTGATCTGCGGCTTACGTACATGATTGTACCATTTGGAATCATTTGCATCTGAATCCAATGGACGCATTAAGCCTTGTAGGCCCCCCGCTTAATTCCGTGTCGCGGTCTGTGAACGTGCTGATCCATCAGAACATCCAATTCTCGACCGGTCACTTCAGGTAGATATAATGTAGAAAGGGAACCAAGCTTTCGCCAAGTTATCATATTTGTCCTTCATAAAGCTTGAATATTTGACTTCACAGCTTCAACGAATACCAGAACCAGAAAAACTTCGAATATTGTCACCACAGAATTCCGGTTGACTGGGCTCAAAATGTCGTCTATCCAAAACGTCCTGTTTGTGGGGGTAAGCAAAATGCATTTTCATCCACGAAATTATACTAACTTTGGAAGGCCAGAGGGAATGTCGGCCCCGTAATTGTTCAGCATCTCCTTGCCGCAAACCTCGAAGTCAGCATCTTGTCCCGTGACAGCTCCACAAACAGTGATTTTCCCAACATCAATATTGTGCAGACAGACTACTCAGAAGAATCTCTTGCAAAAGCCTGCAAAGGCCAAGATGTGATCGTTTCTACAATAAGTGCACTAGCTACAATGACCCAGACGAAGATCATCGATGCTGCAGTCGCCAACGGCGTAAAACGCTTCATTCCCAGTGACTTTGCTCTCAACACGCCAGATATGTCAGAGATAGAGCATCATCTTCCAGCCTTATACCAACGACTGAAGCCGAAAAAGCAGATCCTAGACTATTTGTCCCAGAAGGCACTGCAGAATCCTGACTTCTCATGGACGGCTATCGGAGCCGCGCCGCTGTTCGACTGGGTAAATTACTCAACTACCTTGATGACCACACTTTGTTGACTTACATTTAACAGACTCTCAAATCAGGGTTTCTGGGTACTTCAGTTCCAAACCACACCTCCACCATCATTGACTCGGGTAACGAGTCCTACCTCACAACCACCATTCAACAATTTGCTCGCGCCGTAGTCAGCACTCTCCAAAAGCCTGCTGACACAGCGAACAAATACCTTCTGGTCACTTCTTTCAAGACTACTCAGAATTAAATCCTCGAGACTGTGGAACGTGCCACAAGTCAGAAATTCGAAGTCAAGAAGGTGGATGCCGATGCCTGGAAAATGGAGGGAGTGGAAATGTTGCAGAAAGGGGACTTTAGAGGTATTGAACGATTCTGGGGATGGTTTCTGTGTAGAGATGGAAACGGTCATGGAGCAGCAGGGAAGGATATCATTGTAGGGAATGAGCTACTGAGGCTACCACAGGAGGATATGGAGTCAGTGATCAAGGAGATTGCTGGAGTCTGACATCTTTAACTGCAATTAGCTGTAGTGGTCTCGTGTGAAGTCAGATACGATCTACCACAAAGCTGTCATTACTCCTTTCAAAGAATGGCACCGTCTTAGAGGCTGACGATTGTATATCTGCGAACGAGTGCCAAGGCCATTCGCTTAATTACCCCGCCCCATTTTTGGCTCAGTAAACATACTTTCTTCGCGCGAAACAGGTAGGTAGGTTTTCTGCTATCTGCACGGGGAATACATACAACGTATATGACACCATGGAGTAATCGAATCAAATTTGTAGCAAGCTATTCATCTTTCCAGGAGTGTACCAGAATCTGGATTCCGTCTTCGCCATCCCTTTGCCAAGCAAAGAAAGCACACTAAACCGTCCAAGATTTGCCGTAATCAGTTCTCGTTTAGTCATTTCGCCGCATTAGATGATCGCTTTAGACTCTTAGAGACTGGTAACTCATCGGCTCCGTGGCTCCCACCGATGTCCCAACCAAGGTCGCTTCCTCTCCCGCATGAGCTCTGATTGGAGAGGCAGTCCTGAACGGATCCGCGGGTGTCAACAAAGGCGATCTGCTTGCCTGTCCGCTCTGAGATCCAAACTCCTTCAAATCTGATCCGAATCCAGGAGCTCTCCCTCTCGTTAACTGATGATGAAGCTTATTGGCTCTTTTCGAAGACCAACTTTGCTCGATGTCTTCCACCCACCTCCACCGCAGCATTCGTATTATCGGCGCCGAATATGTCAGCATAACAATTCCCAGCCAGACACATGCTGTTATGATCCACGGTCTCGCTGTCGTAGTCTTGAAGTTTGGGTTCGGTATCAAGGTTGCTTTGCACATCTCCAGCAGAATGTCTCTACCGACCAATGTCCCATCAATATCATTCGCATGGAATCCCATCTGCAACACCCTATGCCCCCACTCATTCAAGACTGCTCTTCGAGCGGCAAGCATAAAACGGGTACGTGTGGAAAGGAAAAGTCGCGTCAGTTCTCGATGACCGGATATTTGGTCGAGGAACGGCTGGATCTTGAAATCGGCCTGGAGAATATCGTTTGCAGAAACACCATTCATAACTTCTGCAGACTCCTTCATCCCAGAATAATGAGCAATGTCTGCCAACAAGTAGATGAAGCCCACTCTCGCAGAAACGGACATATTCCGCGCCTCTGAATCATTTTTGAGCCTGTCTGCAAACACCTGGACGGCCTTCCACCCTGCGAATTTTTCACAGTTTCCGGAATATTCTGGGACATTGACCTGGTCGCAAATTCTGTAGGTTGTGTTACATATCACCGAGACTGTTTGCCTCTTTGATTTAAACAATTGTTTCCCGTTCCATTCCGTGCTGTTTTCTAGATTCTGGTCCGCCCAGCTTTCCGCCGCCGGATCCTTAGTCGTATTCAGTGGTATGGTGGCGAACAATGAGTCATCTCCTGGTTCCAGGGCGTTCACGGCTCCCAAGTTGTATATGAGCAATGACAGATCGCCATCATGACGTAGATCTTCCCTTGGTTTCCAGGGCAATTGGCCACCTTCAAGGAAGTCACTGTCTTCCGCCATCTTAAAAGCTTGGACATAATAACCTCGTCCATATACGTCTACTCGGAAGATGACCGCTGTCAGGTTAGGCTCCGGTATATTCGCCAGATGGCGACTGGGTCCGTAAAAGAGACCTAAGGGTTGCATTTTTTGGACTTGCTGGATTGTGAGTTGTCTTTCAGAGTCAATGACTTTGTAGCAATCAACAATCGTTGTGAAGTTTAGACCCTCCAGGTTTCCAACACCCAAATCCCTGGGCGAGATCGTGTACTGTCCGTGAAAATCCATCGCATCCCCATCCTGACAAGCAGTAGGCATAGCATGTTCAGGACAGTCCTGTGACTTCCACACAATATCTTCGTTTCCCAAATACCCGACATCATACGCGTTGTCTCCATTGTAATCATAGTTCATTGAATCTGTCTCGGAGAGCGCTGTCTGCTGCTCGAGTCGAAGATATGCAAAGAATATATCACTCTCTCCATTGTTGTCCGTTGGTCCGAACCAGCAATTGGAACCAGCCGAGAAGCCTGATAGTATCTTGTTAGTGTGATATCTTGTAAATATGGTTTCACTTGCCGTTGGCAACTGGAAACAAGGAAAGAGTGAAGGGCAAGCCCATGCCCACAAGCAGAAATGCAATTGCCCCAATCAGGAAAAGCAAAGCGAATCTTCTTTCTTTCTTGTTTCCGGTGATTATCATTCTCCAACATACAGTCTCGCCAATTACATGAAAAGGTGTCCGGAAATTTACGACAGCAACTCGAAGATCTTCCATGCCATGTTCGAGTGGTTTCTCGCGAAGAAAGATCCAGAAAATGAAAAGCCCGAAGACTCGAAAAAGTCGCGCCACGAGGAACGTGAGTGCAGATGTATACGCAGCTATCAGAATGGGGTATTGGATAGTGGAAAGTCTGAAAAGCTGACCCTGTGACACGATGCTGTCCCAGTTCGAATCGCTGCCTACGAGACGGCTGAAGTGCGTGTCGGGCATCTTTGCAAGCGAAAATCTGTGTGAAGTGGGAGATAGGAATATGTTATTAACGCTCGTAGCGACAGAAGAAGTGACAGTAAAGCATCGTGGAGCTTTAAGTATCTGTTAACAGACAGGCAAGACACATTCTGTTGTCCTGGCGCGAACATGTTATCAAATGAACAAGTCTGTCACAAGCTTCCGAAAGCTTGCGTCTAGAGGAAGAGACACATAAGGCTGGAAAGCCACCGGAAAGCGCCTCGACCAGTTGCAACTCGAAATTGTGGTGAGTCTAGATCATTTGCGCGTCACTGCGCGGCTGTGCAGGATCTCTCACCTATGACCGTTGTCGTAGTTCAGCTGCCGAGAACTGCAGGATCGGGAAGGGTGGTCGCACAAAACACTTCAAAAGTCCAACGCAACTCCAGCAGAGCTGCATCTCAGGAATAGTGTCTGGTATTCTGACAAGGCTTCATCACATGTTAACGTGCCGCCCGAAGCTTTGCTGCCAAAAAGGCTTGTTCTATGTCGGTCTCGTGAGCCCGCGTTCACATGTTCTCTCGCCTAGATACAGAACCGAACGACAGGTATCAGCCCCTCCTGGTACTTCGCGCAGCATAACGCTGCATCTGGAAGACTCGTGCGTGCTACGCGCCTGCGGACATCTATACGATCTAGAGGACTAAAGATTCCTGTAAAGTGTTCGGCTTGATTTGTCCGCCGATTGTCCTCTCCCCTCACAAATGCTTCGTAACCAGTCCTGGCATTGATGACCAGAGGGTCCTTATCTTTCCATTTTATGTAGTCATTCTCTCCTGATATATCCATTCCTAGCTCGTAAAGCATCTTCGACGTTTTCGCCCCTGAGACCAGTAGGACGAACATCATTCGTCCTGAAGAAACACCCTTCAGCATGTCCATCTTGGCCCTTAGCTCTAATCTCAGCCCAGTTCGCAAGACATTGCCAACAGAACTCATGATTACATTGAGAGCCTATTAAAATTAGTCCACCTCGGCCACCAAGATCCTGCACAAATATGAAGTCAACTTACAAGTCATGTGGAAGCACGCTTCACCTTTCTGTATACCGACTTGACAGCCTGGACATGGCTTCGTGTTGGTTCTGATCCACTCTTGAGTCTCTTCATAGCTTGGATCTCCGTGTTCTCTGATGTTGTCGTACTCATCACATGTTAATCCTTTGTGCCAAGGCATTTCATGCTTGAAGCACATTTCGAAATTGCATTCTTCGCATGAGGTTTTGCGATTTCTGGGAGCTGTTTGATACAATTGTCCCGTCTCACAAAGGGGACTTAGACACTAGCGAAAGTTGGGATCTTGAGACAAGAAGGTTTGAAGTGAATTTCTCGTACCTGTCGCTGATTAATGGTAGAACCTGAGGAACTTGGGCCCCACTTACTTAGTAACAGTCTCGGTATCAGCAAGTTGATGGATCTCTTGGTACGAGAGTACCCTGCTACATTGGGGACACGAAAGATTGTCGCAGGCCGATGGCCCACCACTGGTCAAGGAGCAGCGGAGATGCTCTGCTGTGCAGCTTCTGCACACCTCGAGGTCGTGGTCGCATTTTTGGATCTCGCTCGTGGGAAATACCAGGATATTCCACATCCAGGAACCTTCAAATCCCTGGCAAGCGGCTTTCCATGTCCTCACATCCCCATAATCGATCTCGAACATGGTCTTGCTACATACCATGCAAGACTTGGGACGGCTTTGGCGGCAGATAAATCGTAGAAAAAGGGGTCCTGGCGATGATGTATTCTCCAGTACGGCATTGAATATCGTTCCCGCGTTGAACTCTGGTATGCATCCCGTCTCATCAACCATGGCCGGATCGAATCTGGGATCGAACAGACTATATATCCGATTCGCCTCCACCAATCGATTCATTATCTCAGCGGCCTTTTTCAACGTCTCGTAAGCTGGTTTTGGTTCGAGTGCTTCTAATGCTTGTCGGAAAACCATTGCCTTGATATATCTGCGTACATGGTCAGTACAAGGCATAAGGAAAAGTTCGCCGACTGCCACTTACATTTTCACATGGTTTTCCGCTTCTATATCACAATTTCTCTCCAAGCAAATCTCCAAGTCCGTTTCACAGCGTATACCAAGAAATTCCCTACATCCTTCCCTGGGACACGAAAACCATTGCAGCGTTCCCAGTTTGTATCACGACTTCGACTGTAGCTTCTCAAGTACGTGTTTTGCGAAACAATCGTAACAGCAGGGGAAGTATCGAGTGTTTCCAAGATATTCGCTTAACCATTTTGATGACGAGGGATTTTGATGTGGCCCGCTCTTGAGCTTGAATTTCGGTTCCGTACACAAAGAGCAAAAATCTAAACTCATTCTCTTGTAGAAAGCGACGTAGTCGGGCCCGGTTGGTAGTAGATTCGCCAGTTCTTGAATTCCTGCCGGGCTGCATTTAGTGTCCAACGATTTCTGCGCCAGTCCTGTAGATGACCAGTTCTGATTTTGGAGTGAACTCCCAACATCGGCACTGATTAGAGCTTGATCGACCAGTCTCATTGTCAAAAGCGATCGCAGCGTCTGCGGCTGGCAGATCTCGAGGCCAGATGCATCCTTTTGCAATTCTTCAATGACTGTCTTTAGTGAAGCATTGTCCGATTCCATTGCCTCGAACGTCTCACGCAGCTCCGTTCTCTTTTGTGTTTCTGCCTCAAGTCTTGTCGACAAGTCCCTGTGTGCATTTTCCATTTCGGTGTGCCGGTCGAAGAATGATTGGATGTCGGTTCCTGTACTTTGGTTGGTGGAAGAAACGCTTCTTTCGAGGTGAGCGACACGTCTCTGAAGCTGCTGATTATGTCCACTCAGAACATGGATTGTGTTGGACCTGGCTGACAGCTCGTGATCTTTCTCATTGGAAGCGCCTTCCAGATCGTTCATGCTGATCGAAGCGACTTGATATTGCCAGTTCGGGTTCCGGTTCTGCTCCTCAAGTGTCGTGACTTGGAGCTTAAAGTTGTCGATTTCCACTTTGGCCTTGCTGAGCTGCTCCGAGAGATTCCATACTTGTGGGTGGAGGAGCTCCTCCTCGTTTGTCATGCGCTCAATGACTTTTGTCAGTTCATTCGCAGTATGTTCCTGTTCCTGGATTTTACTCTCGTTTTCCTGTATCGTGGCCCGTAAAAGAGAGTCTTCCCCATAAAGATTTTGCTGACGAAGTGTGTTTGATCTGCTAAGGCGATTCCCTTCTGATATATTGGGCTCCTTGAATTCATCAATCAAACGATAGTCGGCTTTTGCTGGAGAACCTCTTGCCGAGGAACCCCATCTTGCCGAAGGTCGATCTTCTGTCCAGGGATTTTGCTGCTCAGCCTGATCCGGTCATCAATCAGTGGTTATGAATGATGAGATCGGTGGAACGTACATACTAGATGCCTCTCAAGCGCGATGCTAGGGCCATAGGCGAAGTCTGGAACTTCTGTCTAACCACAGTGTTGTACTGACCGCAAAGGGGGGCAACGAAACGGGAAATTTCAATTGGGAATGAAGCAGCTCTTAAAGGCTACCAAACTCCCAGCGTTGTGTGACTGCTTGCCGCCCAAACCGCCTATCTATGAATGGCGCATCTGGACCCGCTTCATCACGGTGACAGAGCAAGTGGCTTGTGCCACGTACCAGCTGTTAGGCATTCTCCAGCCTTGCCATATGGTTCACAGACTCACAGTCTGCATGGCTCCCTTTACCACCTTCATTACGGCTTGCTTCTTTGTATAAAAGGTGCACTTTCATTGAATTGGAGGAGCTCTGCCATTCTGCCCTCTGCTGAGCCTTGGACTCAAGACTGCAACGAGAATGCGGATATGGAAGACGTGGTACGCGCTGGGAATGTCAATGAGGCTTTGGAATATTGGTGGCTGACTACGATGCTTCTGGTTGGAAGGGATGTGCAGGAGCTGAAGAAGGTCTTGGAAGAGAGACAAGCCTTGACCAAACGGCATAGGGGAAAAGGGGAAAGCCACCACAAGCGAGCCCCTGACTATCGAGGCATGTCAGCTGACTGAGATGGCTACGACATTAATGGTTGCTCTAAGCAATACAGTCGAATGGTTTAAAAACGCAAGCTGTATACATGTCAAAGGTGCTTATCATATGGAGTGCGCAATAGCGAAGGGCCGTGCAGCCTAGCAAGGTGTCCGTCGCATGCGCCGGTTCCCACGTAATCTCGAGTTAGATTTAGCATCGACGACATTCTCTTTCTTGTGCTCAGAGGGCAATGCTTCTTGACCTGTGTACTTGGCCGATTTCTTCCAGAACATGTGTGCAATCACAATCCTTCCCATCTCACAAACTTCACGACTGGCCATCCCAGACTCCATCTCCTCAGCCTCGCTCCCCAGAAAAACATCGGGATCGAGAGGAGAAGAACAAAGGCGGTGATCCCAGCCATTTCGCTGAGTGCGACGACTAGTCCAGAGCTGGCAATCCATGAATTGGTTGTCGCCGATAGACCAAATCCAATGACAGCTATGCAGTATTAGCAGTCGAAAATGGAAGGAAGATTTGATTGAACATGGTTTAAGTGTGTTGTGAGAGGTAACATACATTTGAAAGCGAGTTGCGCGATCGTAACTTCTCCAGCAACAGGTCCATACGCATCAAGGGTACTAGCACTCGTTAGCTGGATGACATTTCAAGACCAACAGTTTGACCTACTAAACGAATGAGATATTCATCGCTTGGCCCGCGGAGAAGGACACTAATTAAATGTCAGCACCCAACCTCAAAACTGTGCAAGGGGTGCTACTCACGCAAGCTAATACCAGTGATAGGCACCATGAAGTGCATCTTGTTCTGCAAACCCACGCCGTAGAGAATGAGACCGAGGGGTGCGGTGATAATGGAGATGGCCATTGCTGGCAGTCTGAACTCGGGTTCACGAATGCCTCGATTCCGGACTGTGAAGTAGTTTGCTACGGCTTCTCCGACCGGGCCTCCAGCAGGCACTTGAACATTTTCAGCATGCTTTTTGGATGAGAGATCATGAAAGATATTACTCACTGGCGAGAAGACCTCCAACCAGACTACCGAAGAAACCCAATCCAGATTGAAACGCGGTGAAGTTGTAGGCGACAGCGAAGTCATTTGCAACTGCGAAGTGATCAGTGAAACTCAAATCAAGAATGAGCCTCCCATCTTACATGTTGACGAGATGGCGACGCTGAAACCAACAAGAGTGGCCATGACAAGAGTTGCCCAAAACACTGGCGGCAGGAGAATCATCCCAAAAGGACGCACGAACATGGTCCAAAGCGATTGGGTTGTATATTTCTCTCCAGTGAACAGAGCTAGCGTACTCCAGTAGGATTTCTTTGCTGACCGGATACCTGAGGACAAAGGAGTATACTGTCTGTTGCCAAGAACAGCTTCTTCAAGTCTACGGATCCTCTCTTCCAAGCGCTCGATGATCGAGGACTCTTCCGAAGAAGCCATCTTCGCCAATCGGTCGTTCTCTTCGTAGTAACGCGTCACCCTGGCCTTTTCAGCATCATCAAGGATGATGGATAGGGACAGGCGGTAGTCGGCACCCTTCGTTTTGAGAATGTCGTCGTCATCTTGATCATCGTACGAGCGATTGTAGGCGGTTTCAGGCATGGTAAAGATGATCAGGAGAAGTAAGATTCCGATCAATGCTGCTCCGACGAAGTAAATCGTCTGCCAGGAGTTTTTCAGGACGATGAAGCCACTGGCAATGATACCAATAGAGACTCCAGATCCAACAGCAAAACTGTAGATACTGCGCAGGAGTCAGCAACAGGTCGGTCATAGAAGCTCGGTACCTACGCCATCATAGACCCTCGTTCGTGAAGGAAGAACAAGTCAGAGATTGTTCCTGGTCCAAGACATTCTCCAGCTCCCGAGAAAAATCCAAGGAGAATCCTGGCAACGAGCTCACTGACATAATTCAATGTCAAACCAGACCAGACTGCTGTCGCGAGGTAACCAGAGAACGATATAATGTAAATAGGTCGCCGACCATACTTGTTGATGAGAGGTTGCCAGATAAGATTCCCGGTTCCTTGGGTCAGGGCCGAAGCTGTGAAGAAGTATGCGACTTGTGGGATCAGTTCTGCCAGCTTCGAACGATCGCCACCAGCAAAATCAGTAGCAATTTCGACAAGTGCGACGGTTGGACCAGCAGCCAGAAAAGTTGTCATGAGCATACCAGCGCATGTCACAATCGCAATATAGTACTTGAAAGGTTGAGACCAGTTCAAAGGGTCATTCGGATCGCTTGACGGTTTTGGAACCAAGATAATCTCCCCAGATTCAGTACGGAGCTGAACTCGACCCAGCTTCTCCTCCACCGCTCCATTTCCAGTTCCGATGGCCATTTCGACTTTGAGTGGCGAGGAAGGCTCTCTCCAGGAGGCCGTGGTAGGTTCGTCGAGAATAGAGTAAGGAGGAAATCCAGGTAGCCAGCACCCCAGTTTTCAAAGTTGGGCTCGCGGGGTTAGGGCTGGATATCATGTAGATTTTGAGAGCACGAGCAACGGGCGCAGTGGGTTCTTCTGAGACCGGGACCACATGCCGCAACTATAATCGTCCTTGAAGTCTGGGGATGAACAAACGCTTGACGATGCCGTCTCAGAGAGGGATCTCTGGCTGTCCACCTGCGTGAACTTCTCACCAGTGTTCTGGCAGACTCAAAATGTAAGTAGATCCGTTTCGAGTACAGCTGGACGGGGCAAGGACCACAGAGTGGTCTTCACCCCAGAGCAACATGCCATTCCTCGAAGCTTGACACAAGAACGGTTCATCTTGCACCATTGAGGTGCCTCGACGTAGGCATGTATTCATGCTTTACGCCATCGACATCCTCTTATCTGAATCATCCCAAAGCTTGTAGCTTGTTGACGGCCCGATAAAGAAGTCCGTTTGCCGTGATCGTCCAGCCAAACACGCGTCGTCGAAACAGAGGATGTCGCAGTCCTGGCTTGGCAAAAGTGTAATCGAACAGAACATCATAAAGACAGCACTGCGCTCCAATTGAGACTCAGCCCTATAGATGCCAAGTTTTGTTGTACGCATGTTTGGTTTTAAAGTTCCGATGACAGAGAATGCGGCTGAATTGGTGGACAAGTTCGGCAGCGAGGTTGACGACTGGGACTGGACTTGTCCACTTGGGATGGTCAACGAAATGCCGACATGCAGACAATCCTTTTTCCGACGTTCCGCACATGTTTTTGCTTTCTGTGTTCTTCATGCGTAACTTAGCAGTGAAGGATGCTAGAGAGACGCGTGCTGAACAGGGCTAGAATGAGACGCGCACTGAATGGGATCATGCTTTGGGCATGCTGAGAAAGGATAAACGAAAATGCGAAGGAAATGGACACGGAAAACTGGCGCAAAACACGCCCGAAGTCAATTGCAAGGGGAAGATATCCATCTGAGAGAATCCTGTCTCCAGTTGCTGTTTTGCGTTTGGGGATATTTCTCGTTGAGGGGCAATTTGCCAAGACGTAAATCTCACCCAGTACCCAAAGTTTCGGCAACCCTCTGAATTGCCGAATTTTGTGTTACTCAGCACAAAATCTGGTGATGCTCACTAACGTCTTTATTGACACCTCTTCCGAATATTACTTTCTTCGAAATTTCAAGGTACAAGAAATGCGGTAGGTCTTTATCAGCTGTCAGGACCGTCGGATGAGTTCTCCCCGCACTTCATCCACATGCCGAGGCATCATTCCACGGCAGATCAACAGTGTCCGGCAAACTCAATAATGTTGGCGGAGGGGCAAGGAGGCTCTGTTTGTATCGAAGCGATATTCTTCTCAGTTATCAAAATATCTTCTCGTTAATAGACTGGCTGATTTTTTTGTTTCTCTTTTACTCCATAATTTTGGATAACTTCACCCAGCATGGGTTCTAGCAGAGCAATCCCTATCGTGGTTGGTGTAGGCGATATTAAGAACCGCTCTCAAAAAATAGAAGATGCCATCGAGCCCATGAAACTGATGCTCCAAGCCATCCAAGCAGCCATCAAAGACACCGGCCTCTCATCCTCTGCAGGCAAAGAATTTCAAGCGAGCATTGATAGCGTAGGCGTCGTCAACACCTGGTCATGGAACTACTCAGACTTGCCAGGATTGATATCAGAGAATCTCGGTATCAAACCAAAATACAAGGGGCTCAGTCATCATGGAGGAGATTCTCCAGCTAAGTTCCTCGATGAAGCTGCAAGGAGGATATCGTTCCGGGAGAGTAAAGTCGCCATCATAACTGGTGGGGAAGCTCTCGCGTCCCGTAAGTATCTTGAGTTTTGCCATATCACAAAAGAGAGAAATGCTGAGTTTCGGGAAGTGGGCGCATATGCCGCAGCTGGAAAATCACCACCTTGGACTGAAGCTGATGAGAGTGTGAAGTCTGTGTCAGTTTCTGACGTTTCGAGAATGAAAGAAAGTGAGTTGGTGGTTGGGATGCCCCCGCTCTTGGGTACTGGTTTCGCTAACCGAGAAAAGGCATTGGGACACTTCATTCTGTTGGATTGCCGATCCATATTTATCCACTTTATGAGAATGCATTCAGAGCCCATCGAGGACAGTCTATTCAGGATAATAATAAAGAGTCGGCTGAGTTGTATGCGGATTTTGCGAAGGTCGCGGAGGGAAATCCGCTTGCATGGAATTATGGCAAGCCAGCTGCGACTGAAAAGGATATTGGGACTGTTTCGAAGAAAAATAGGATGATTTGCTTTCCGTGTATGTCTGCTAACTTAACTTGTTTCTAAAGCTCCTGCTGACTGTATAGATCCGCTTCTGATGAATGCGTTCAATAACATCAATTTGGCGGGGTCATGTGTTCTGACTTCTACTGAGTACGCGCGAGAAATCGGAATTCCGGAGAGCAAATGGATATACCCGCTAGGAGGAGCTGGCTCAAGTGATGATACTGACTGTATGTGCCACATCACCATTTAGATCTCCCGCTGACGGTTGTAGTCTGGCAACGACCAAATTTCCACTCGAGTCCTGCCATCTCTAAATCACTAGATGAGGGGATACGGGTATCTGGTGTCACGAAAGACGAGATTGATATCTTTGACTTCTACTCGTGTTTTCCCATCGTACCGAAACTAGCATGTCAACATCTTGGATTTCCTTTGACGAAGCAGCCAAAGCCGATCACGCTTTTGGGAGGATTGACTTCCTTCGGTGGAGCGGGGAATAATTATTCGATGCATGTGAGTACTTCTCGAGGAGTATCTTGACGCCACTGACACTTCTAGGCTCTGACAGAAATGGTCCGAAAGTTGAGGAAACGAGAGGACAAGAAAGGGCTTGTCCTTGCAAATGGCGGAATGGTGACATACCAATATGTGGTGTGCCTTTCATCACAGCCTCGAAACTCGCCATATCCCGACCGCAACCCACTCCCAGACCTTCTGAAAGATGACCCTGTACCTCCAGTCGACGATAAGGCAGAAGGAGAAGCCGTCATTGAGGTAGGAATCTCATTCTCGTAAAGTCCTATGCTGACGCAAATAGACATACACGGTCCAATTCGAGCGAGATGGAACACCGAACCTGGCTTATGTTGTTGGCCGATTGAAGAGCAATGGCCATCGATTACTTGCAAATCATGCAGACGACAGTACTCTGCAGCAATTGTCAAGTTGTTCCAAGGAGCCGATTGGGAGAAGTGGGTGGGTGAGGACAGCGGAGGATGGGAGGAATTTATTTTCTCTTTTTCAAGGAGAGACGCTGTGAACTTTGGAACGGATTCATTTAGTGAATTTGGACATAATTGGCCAAAGCTGTTTGCTCGGGGATGTCTGAAGGTTTCGCATGTCCCGCTGGAAATGGGTTGTCGGACTGTCACACTTTCGTGTCAGAAACCGAAGGGTGTTGCAAGTACTGTTGGTTGGACAAAGATTGCCTCAAAGCTTCTGGGAGACTCAAATGAATTCAATCTCTTGGTGAAACTTGTTGGAATCTATTCGAGGCGTCTTCACCTGATAGCAATTGAGCATGTATACAGTCGAGCAACGCCTCTTGGTAATATCGTGAATAATTTACAATGTACTGTAGTAGACCTCAGCAGAAAATGAATTGTTTCTTTCAATCATAGGAGTAAGCAGTTACCTAATCATCCCTGAACCTTGACCCTAGTCCAATGCCGGCGATGTGGAGTACCGCCACAAAGCCCGTCCCACACAACACCAATCAAATCCTGCAAAGTGTCCCAATTATAAACGTTTATATATTATCAAATAACGACTTTTCGTGCACAAAACAGTCTCGATAGCTCAGTGGTAGAGCGGAAGATTGCAGCCTCGCAAGAAATCTTCAGGTCAGGTGTTCGAACCACCTTCGGGACTTGATCCGACCTCCAATATTAAATAATGGATAAGTTTTTTTGAATTCGGTTCAAGTTGGGTTTTTGCTGCAGTTGCAAAACGTGTAGGCGTGTCTCTTTTGGTCTTTTCCTATGTTCCCCTCATGGCGAGTTTTTAGCGGTACAAGTGCCCGATAGGCGAACCTGGGCGTTGTAAGTCAAGGCTGACATTGCGAGCAACACTCAGTAATGGATTTTGAAAGTACTGTTCCCTTTTCACTACTTTAAGATTTGTCAGTATAAATCAAACACTTTCCCATACTGTTATGGGGGTTTTTCTCCCTACGCGTCGCTTATATTCTTGAAGAAGAAGAATGTCTGCTAAATCAATTACCTACCTTAGATAGGAGGATGACCGGTCACATCAGCCCTTTGTATCACGGCAGTGAACAAACACCGCGCAGCATATTCCATAACGTCTACTCCCGCACTCTCGTCTTATCATTCTCCAAGTTCCTCAGTTCGTTCGTCCGTGTGAAGCGGGGCCTGGAGGCCTGAGCCCTCATCTTCCTTGTTCATCCAACAATATTCATCCAACAATAAATCAAATAACAACCGCCAGATCGAGTCGTGAGGTGAAGATCTACATGTGTGGGTGGAGAATTTCTTGAAAAGATTAATAGGTCACGCATAGATATGAGGAGGATACGCGAGAGGAAACAGAGATCCCGATAAATAGAAGTAATGTAATGTTCATGCTCTATTTGTATTTTGATGCTTTTCTTCCGTAACCAAAATCATGTAGCGAAGGTACCAAGTTAAAAAGTACCGAAGAACAGCTCCGTCATAAGCCAGCCCAAGCAACTTACCATCATCCTTCGCGAAACCTTACCTTACATACCTTTCCTTCCTATCATTGCCCAGTCCATCCCACTGACTCTCCGGTTATCAATCTCAAGCAGCCACAACCTGCCCATCACCCACACTCCCATTCCCAGCACCAAAAATCAGAACCCTCAAAATCCTCGCAAAGCGCCTCGAGAGACCCCACCTTCCACTCTGCTCCAACAAATCCGCCAACCTACACAAAGTAGCCGCCTCCGTCAACTGCGGCTTGCCAGTCCCAAACCCATTGACAGCAGGTAGGTATTGCATAGGATCGATGTTGAACATCTTGACTTCAGGGATGTTAAAGGATTCTTCATATGTCAACTGTTGCTGCTGTGTTGGTTCTTGGGACGATGCGGAAGAGGCAGAGACAGGCGCAGGTGTGACAGCGGGGTCGAATTGGATGTAGCAGTACCAAGCTCTGGCAGCGAGGAACATCGAGCGGGGAACGTGGAGTGCGGGTTCGCTGTGATATGGTATACCTTCGCATTGGCGATGGATGAGCGACGCGTGGATGATGCAGCGCTTGGCTTCGATGCTGGTGGACCAGTTACGGGCATAGGTGATGGCGTCTGCACCTTTCGCTAGACCGCCGATTGCACTCTCGAGTTGGGAGAAGTCGACTAGGAGGGTCATGAAGATCTCGTGGTACAGGACCATGAGGCAGAGTGGGTCGGGGTCTTGTGTTGTGCGAGTTTGCTCGTAGGCGTGATACCAGCAGATGAGAGCCTCTTCGAAACTATGCTTTTGCTTAGGTGTGAGTGTGCCAGCAACTCGGCTAGCTTGTATGGATGCACCGATGCTGTGGAGGATGACGTAGCAAGAAAAACGGCTTTCGCGACACGAGAGCTCCTTTGAAAGAGGTGCTGTGTCGACATGTTCGGGCTGATTGGCATGTAGGTGTGTGCTCAGCTTGCTCGGATCTGGCGAGAGTCGAAGAAGATGTGCCCAGCGCGTAGGAGTAGCCGCACCAAAGAGCTCGTCTGTTGATGCTACGAAGAGGCGGAGAGCATTGTGTTGTAGGATCGGGGCATTGCAGAAAGTACTGGCGAATTGTGCATCGTGTATGTACAGACCCAATGCGGTTCTTCTAAAGTCAGCACAGAGTTTGATGTGTCAACTATCAAGACATACCTCGAAATCTCCTCATCTCTCGCCCATGTATTCCAAGCCTCGTCGAGCTCTTCTTGAGGCTTACCACTTACGTCCGGAAGGGTACGCACAATGTCAAGAACACCACATCGTCTCGCAAGCTATGCCCAGTCAGTATCATGATAGCTGAGTCAAGGAATTATCTTACATCAGTCAAGTTGACATGGAAAGGCTTGACCAAAGCCAAGTACTTTGGGCTCTACTCAACGTTAGTATATATACCATGGGTCTGTGCGATAGGCACTTACACCACACAAGTAAGCAAAGAATTGACTGATCAGCGCAGCTTGGATGAACGAGTTTCGTTCTTTCAGAGATTTTTGCTCAGCAGTAGCCCACTTAAGGTTATAATCAGCAAAGAGCCCGCACAAATCCAACCATAATATCTTACCGATTCCGAAACAGTCTTGTGAACCGTCTCAAACATCTTCGCGCCTCTAAGACACGCCTGATCGGAATTGATCAACAAACTACCAATCGAGGAGATAGAAAGTAGGAGCAAGGAGCTATGATCAGCGGGTCGGAATGTCGGGCCATGGAAGATAGGAAAGATAGGGTTGAATCTGGTGAGAAAGAATTGGATGGTGATGTTCTGTTACTTGTCAATCTTTCGCACTTGCTGGAACGAGGGGAAGAGACCTCACCATGAATTCAACAGAAGGCACAAGATCTTGCTCCCACTCCACATGCAATGACAGATCCCCACCCGTATCAGGACTAGGCATATCATGATTCTTCCACTGATGATCGGACAAGGATCCATTGGTACCAAGGAATTCAGCAGCCGTAGGAGCCTTGAAGAATTTGTTGAAGGCCACGAGATCAAAGTCGTTAGTCAGATTCCATGACTGAAATTGGTCGATCTCAGGTGCCGTGTAGGGCATTTGATAGCCGTTCGCCTCTGATGGTGGAGGGTATTGCTGTAGAGCTGGGTCAAGGTATGTGGAAGTGAAGTCCATACTGGGACCAGCACCTGAGTCTTCTCGTCCTCCGGTCAGACTTGGGTCTATTTGAGGCATAGCAGCAGCTCCACCATTCATGTGTTGATATGGCCCTGGTCCGAGTTCCGGTTGAGCGTATATGTCATGACCGTATATCTCACTGCCCATAGGATGGAAGTCAACGGGACTAGTTTCGAAGTCTTGACCAGTGTAGTCTGAGGCTGTGATGGAGGATGAGATAGAGGACATCGGTTGATGGCCAGGCATGCGGCTCGAGACGGGCGTAGCTGGAGGATGGACTGTGCCATCGGCAGTCGTCGCCGCATCGTTATTGTTGAAAACATCTTGAGGGACGACGGCAGTGTTGTTCCCATGAGTTCTTCGATGTCGAATCAAAGTATCACTACATGGTGATAAGAAGTGTCAGCATTCTGAGTGCCTCTGGAAGAGACATTCGTAGATCCTCTCCATCCGTCAACACCACACCGTTCCACCTCATCATTCCCGCCTCACCCATCCCTTCTTTCATTATCAACATCATCACTACCAGCACTCATCATGCCTTCCCCTCCTCCCTGCCCCTCCGTCCCACCATCCCATGCCCTGCCCCGTGACAATGGTGGGGAAATGTGCTGCGATGCGGGGCAGGTGTGTATTTTGTGCGTGCAGTGCGGTCCCTCCGACCCATCAAACATGGGAAACAGCCACTAAGCATCGTGTATCCACTCGTCTGTTTGTTTATCTACCCCTTTTCCCCCTCCTCCTCCGCCTCAATCGCCAAAAGAAAAAGAGATGCAGAGTCGGACTTACTTGCGACTGTAGTTCTTGCCACAGATACTGCACTGGAACGGGCGCTCCTTGGTATGGCACCGCTCGTGACGAATCAGGTGCTCGGTTTTCGCAAAGTGGCGCGAGCAGAATCGACAGGCCTTGCCGACTCCTGTGCTGCTGCTGGTGCTGCTGTTGCCGCCGCCTCGTCGTGGTGTCGACATGTTTACTTTTGGTGGCATTGGAGGGGGAGGGGAGGGCGGGGAGGGAGGGGAACGGAGGTGCGTTGAGAAGTGTCTGTTCGAGTCGGGTGTTCGAGCTCGGGTGCGCAGATCGAGATGTGCCGAGGGAACAGGGCTGGCCTGGGGACTTGGGACAAATGCGGCAGAGTTGATTGATAATTAGCCACCCCTGCACTAATCTCGAACGGTCACGGAGAATTTACGAAATAAAGGAGTCCAGTACAAAAAAGGGTTATTATGCGACTAGTTCTTGCGCAATCATGACTCGAGACTCCATCTGAAATTATTGTTGGGCTTTTACGCAATTGTGGACTTGATGTCGCATCTTACTCACCCGGTACAGCGCGAGCGTGAAATCCGAGCTCGAAATTATGACGTATATTTAGAGTTTGACCGACCGGCTTTACTTCGCTTTATCCTGCGATATCTTCACCCTGTTTTGACGTCTTCAAATTCACGCTGAGAGCTGGAGGTGTGACTACAATTATAAAGAATGTTTTTGTAATCATATGAATAACCAATACACACAGAATCGTATGACTAGTATCAATTGATATTCCGCAATCAAGATATGGTAGATCTGTGTTTTCATATTCTGCCCTGATTGACCCCATAAATCAGGCGTATTTTAGAACGCATGAGAGGATTGGTAGATATGATTTCAAAAATAGAGATTCATGCAGTTGTTTGGAAGTCAACTCAAATAGTCTCATTTTACAAATCTACAGGCGATGCAGTGTTATCGCTCACTCTCTATCCATTTGTCCACTCATCCATCCATCCACGCAGAGTAGCCAGCCCGCCCCTTACTCCTCACCCCGGAGGCCGCATTTTTTAACTAATAATACAATACAAAGCTGAAGCGTCTGTGGTAAAGACTCTCTAAGAGAAAGCAGATGCGTGTCCAGTTGCTCCATTCATCTAGCCTCAGACTCCGGAAACGCAAAATGAGAATTGAGATGCACACAGGGAATCAAGTATCGAAAATCAAAGCATGGCATCGGGACGTCGAATGGCGTGAGAGTATACCCATCCATCCTTCCCTTCATCTAACGCCAAGCAGTAAGAACCAAAGTAAACTATCGTGCCGATCATGCAATCAGCCATGCCAGCAACGTCGAAGTTCTAGACGCCTCGTCTTTCCTTCTTCGCTGGCTTGAGATCGTTGAGCTTAAGCTTGATCTTGCGCTTCTTGGACGAGCTGTTGGTATCATAGTCATCATCAATGATGATAGGAGTATTGACACCGTTTGTCTCGATGGTAGTGGCATCAGTCAGCGAACCTGCTCTCGTACTCATCTCGCGCTCTCGGCCACCGACCCCGAACTGGTGCTCGTAGTGCGACTGAATACCTGCGGCCAGCGTATCGATCACTTCAACATCTTTGGGATTCTCCTTGAAGTTGGTCGTGCACGCCGGGCATTGGATGTAGTATGCTTGAGTTTGTGCAGGGTAGCCAAGCAGCTCGTACTCCATGAGAGTGTCGCCAATCAAAGTAGTCTCCTCGAAGTCAAGACAGTCCTCGCAGAAGGCCCGCTCGCACCATCGACACCGGTAGAGCATACCGCCTGCGTCTGAGGTACCCTGGTGACAATCGAAACATTGATGTTGCGGGCAATTGAATTGCCAACCTCTAGCCTTGACCTGATATTCCTTATTCAAGCATTCCAAGTGGTAAGCACGGGGGCATAGCTGGCAGCAGTGTAATTCGCCACCATCAATGCAAACTTGACAATGTTCTTGAGGCACCACAGCAGCCTTCTTTGCACGCTTCGGCTCTGCGAGGCGAGGATCCTTGCCGGCCATAGTAGGCATAGCCTCTCCCCAAGCGCAGTTCATCGATTCCTTGGAGACGGCAAAGCCATCGACCATGACTGTCGTATTCTTGCCAATCCTTCGATCCTCCTTGTTGAAAAATTCTTGGGCGATCTCTTTATGGCTTTTGTGTTTATTACCCTTCGACAGCTTCTTGCCATCAAAGACTGATGACTCGACGCGTTCCATCTCGGACAACCACTTCCGCTCTGCTTCTTCGTCGACCTTCGCATCAGGAATTGCATCTTTCTTGACGTTGACATCGGCTGGTTGATCTTTACATTTAGCAACAGTAGTCTCCCAATCCCACGAGAGCATCTCATTAACATCAACCTCAGGTCGAGAAATGGCAGAAGCACCTCGACGAACAAGGGTCATCAACTGGTTGGTGTTCAATTGAGGCATGCTATCGTCGTCCTTGGCAGGACCTCTCTTCGACTTTTTGCCTGTGCCGAACTTGGTATGGATATCTTGCATAGCTTCGGTGACCTTGGCCGAAAGGTACAGCTTCTTTTGTATTCTGCCCATCATCTGCTCTTCAACTGTACCTTGAGAAACGAGCTTGTAAATGGTGACTGGGTTCTTCTGTCCAATTCGGTGAGCTCGTGCTTCAGCTTGAAGGGTAATTTGAGGATTCCAGTCTTGATCCAGAAGAACGACATCAGAAGCAGTCGCAAGATTGATGCCAAGCCCTCCAGCCCTAGTAGAGATGAGCATGACTCGATAGTCACTTTCCAGATTGTTGAACTGTCGGATTCCCAGGTTTCGGCGAGCTCGAGCAGTTGCACCATCAATACGCATCGATCTAAAGCTTGATCCGTCGCCTCCTCTCAACAGAAGCATTTCTTCGACAAGATCTAACATTTTGGTAAATCCAGAGAAGATGAGGATCTTTTTCTTTTGCTTGACGACAAGTTCGTTGACAAGCTTCTCCAGCACGATGAACTTCCCAGATGCTGTAATAACATGGTCCCCAGACTCGTACGGGTCTGGCTCGGCATTTTGGATCTGATAGGGGTGATTACAAACTTTTCTCAATTGCATGAGCAAGTTCATGAGCTTTTGCCAATCAGACTTCTTGCCTTCGTCTTGGTTCTCCATCTGCTCACGTTGGACAGTCTGTTCCAAGATAGCCTTGGTCTCCTTCCATGCATCACTGCCGATAAGTGCGTCATTCTCCAGGACGGCAAGGGCTTCCGACTCAATCTTCATGATCTCCGCTTCACGTTCCTCGGCCATCTTCAATGCATGCATGTTCTCTTCTTCCTTGGTCTTGGCACCCTTGAACAGCTCATCAAGAAGACCTTGATCAGCTTTCGTAATCATTCTGGTGTACCAAAAGCGTTGCATCGGACTTCAAATTGTTAGCAGATAAGAGGAAGAGCGGACTAGGAGACTTACGAAAGAGGGACAAATAACAGGACTTCAGTCTTTGGTGGTAGGTTGAGATCAACTCCAGGAGAACTCTTCATGCGGCGAAGCATGATCAGCTCCAGAAGTCTTCTCGAATCGTCCAGGACCGTGTTGGAATACTGTCCCTTCGACAAGTTGAAAGATGTATCAAATAAATGATTAGTCTTGTCAATGAACACTTCAGGGTAGAGCCAGTGCAAAAGAGACCACAACTCGGAGAGGTTATTTTGAAGAGGTGTGCCGGTGAGGATCAAGCGATATTCGGCCTTGATGCCATGAAGAGCCTTTGATGTAAGACTTGCATGGTTCTTGACTGTATGACCCTCATCGAGGACAACATATCTCCACACAAATGCAGTCTTGAACCAGGATTGCTCGGCCTTGAAGCAGTCATAGGTTGTAACAACAACATCGACACCAACATCGTCTTCGTCTTCCGAGTCGGTATCCAAGGAAATGATCCTGCCGACGTTCTTCCGGCCCTTCATCTTCTGCTTTGCCTGCGCCGTCAAGTTGCCGTACATGTCAATTTCACCGACAACAATCTTCTTCAGCCGTTGACGTTCTCCAAGAGGTCCATGGAATCTTATTGCCTTTAGCCCTGGAGCCCACTTTTTGACTTCAGACATCCAACTACTCAGAACAGAGAGCGGGCAGACTACCAAGAAAGGTCTTTGCAGCCTGCCAGTTCCAGCCTTCGGATCGTTCTCTTTTAGATGTTGGATAAGTGAAATGGTCTGTAAGGTTTTGCCTAGACCCATTTCATCACCTAAAATACCGGACAGACCCTGAAAGTATTAGCTAGCACAAGAAATGGCACAGGAGTACATACATTGTGATGGAGGTACATCATGAACGAGAGACCTGATAGTTGGTACGGCTTCATGGTAGCGGTGATGCCTCGAGGCTGTGTTTCAATCTCCTTGTATGGAGTGATTGTGGGGAGTTGCGCCAGTTCCTCAGGGGTCATCCGCTCATGCTTCTCGACCAACTTCTTGACATAGTTGTGTTCAATCGGCAGGAGAGGCAGGAAAAGATCTTTCTTCTCCACGAAGAAGTGATTCCTGTATGCGGCAGTTTTGTCCGCAATTTCCTGTCTAATCTGACCTCTCTTACTAACAACAGGTGTGAGGTTCACTCCAGCCAGATCGCTAAGAGGGTTCCCCTTCTTTGACCGAGATCTCTGCGGAGTGGCATTTTCGGTATTCTCTAATGCCTTCAACGACATGTTTGGCTTTCTGGCTCGGAGACGCGAGCTCCTCACCGGCGCATATTCGATCTCAGCCCCATCTTCCTGGCTTCCCTGCTTCCCCTGGCTCACTGTTATGGTATCATTATTGTCACCGACCAGGTCAATGTATTCTGAAGCTCGTTGCTTCGGAGAAGGATCGAAAGAAGGGTACGTCGAAACAGGGTCTGTATACGTGGGTTGGATTCTGGCAACATTTTGAGGGCTGCGATTGATCTGGTCCATTTTATGTACTGTGCTGACACCCGGGAGAAACTTGGAAAGAAGATCTGAAGCGGCAGATCGACTTGGCGCTACTGGCTGCTCATTTGGTAGGGTGTATTGTGGCAGACTTGCAGGGCGAAGGTCTATGTTCTGCTGAGTAGGATTTGGATTATGGGCAGCAGCTGGGTTTGGTGCGAAGATTTGTTGATTATGGAGGTGCTGGGTTTGGTTCGCAAATCGTGGGTCGAAGGATTGTTGCTCGCGAAACGAGTGGTCTTGTTCTGATCGCGAAGTGAATGTTTGCTGTTCTGGAGTTGAGTATTGTTGGTGAGGTGGAGGGTGGGGAGCGAGGGGTGGGAAAGTAGACGATGAGTATTCTGGTATCGCTGGCCGCTGCTGAGAAGCAAGGGAGGCTTGGTCAGCTATCGAATATTCGGGCGGTTCAGGATACTGGTGATATGGTGCCTGCATCTTGAAGAGCTTCCGAATGCAGATTGGCGCTGGAATGGAAATTCGGACGTTGGTGACTGATGAGGCTGAGGGCGAGGCGACGAGATCAGGACAATGCGCATGCGACAAAAAAGGCTGATCAATGAGGTTCCATTGATCTGCCGAGATCTTTGAAACTTTGGAGATGTCTCTAAGCACTGATTTGGGCCTGCAATGAAAGAAAGTGACGCGCAGGTGGTGAAGCTTTGCGATGGTGAATTTCAAAGAACGGAAAGGATGTCAGGCGGTTCTAATCTCACTTGGCTGCTTTAGATCGAGCGCGAAGCCCGTAGACGAGCCGAGTTTCGCAACTACCAGACGCAAATAGAACCTGGGGGGTTGCTACGTGTTCAACATGTCATATCAGTTTATTTTCCTTTGCAGAGTTGTCATAACCATCTTTACATGTCAAGTTTGCCTCACGAGCGCGCCCCTGATCCGAGTCTTCTGTAAATTCTAACCGATGGAGTTAGTTCCCGCGTCGGCGCATGTTTATCAGCCCTTATCTATTGGCTGTCGGTGCCCAGGTCCCTGCATCAGATCTCGATATGGACGCTAAAATAGACGCTTTATTACCCCGGCCCTGTGAAAAGGCGCTATGATTTTACATCTTAAGCTCAGTGGAGCTCAGGGAATGAGATGTCTTTGATTACTTTTTAAGTGACATACGAGAACTCTCATTGTGGTATATATTCAAAATCATATAAGCAAAATTCACGCGATCACTCACTTAATTCGATTTAGATAAATTCCAAGTTGGTTGGAATCAGTACATCAGTCGTCTTTATTCAAACTCTTGTATCAAGGCGATTACTGCCAGTGAAAAGGCTTTCTTATCACTACGATTTATTTCAGCTCCAGAGGCAGCAGATATCGCGAAATACCTTACTTTTCACAGCAGGCAGCTTAAAAGCTACCACACGAACCTTTCTTGTGACATGTTACTTAATTATTTAGTCCATATAGCAAAAGTCTCGCAGTACAGCTTACAACCCATCTGTAAAGTATTCAGGAGCTTATGACGGCCAGGTTGAAGATGTCCATTATACTGTAGATGTGGCGTTCATGGCAACAAGCATCTCTGAGTTGTTCAAAAAGGCACAAAGGGGAATTGCAGAGCCTCCTTATCTGAAAGCTAGTTCACGATTGACATGTAGCGGCTCGGCGAAAGAATTGCCTATTGATTTAATGTACATTTGCAGAAATGGATTTTGCGCGAGACTATTATAGAACATCCAATTGAAAGGCATCCTCTAGACTCAGCTCTTTTCTTCACTCACAGGCAAATTTCCAGACTTCCTTCTCCAGACGATCACAGGCGTCTCAAAGGGGTATTGTAGTCGGAGGACGGCCCCACAATTTTCCGGCGGCCGCTTCGAAGCTCTCTCACAACTCTGCCCGCCAAAGGTCAACGAGGCCAGTCATGGGTGTCATGGCCTTCATGTTACCCAACTAAGGAGTCTCTGTCCTTAGATCTGTGTATCGTACGGTCGTTACGATATTCTCCTTCCAACGGCCCTTCGTGGCGCCCACAAAACAGTATGGCTACCTCCACCACTTGGTATCAATGTTGGGCGACACGATCTGATGGATGTCGAGAGACATTCACAGGCAGAGATGGCGCCAGAGAGCTGAACCAGCCAAGTGCAGCGCAGATGGACGATACGCCGAAACCTCCGAAGAATACCAAAGAAGCGGCTCCCAAATTCCTCATCATGGACTACTACAAGAGGCTGGATCCGAAAGATGCAAAGGCAGTGGAGTGGAGGAGAAAGCTTGGTGGAATGATGATGACTATCATGGTGCCAGAGGACAATAAAGCCTTGAAGCGTATGTTTGAATTTGAGAATGGCGTGCTGAACACTAACGCCTTACAGGCAGAAAATGGATTCTCAAGGAGTTCCCAGAAGGATACGAGCTCTGGGAGCATTTGAAGTACAAAGTTTTGGCAAGTAAGGCTATGGACAGTCAGAAGTACAAGCCGCATAATGGAATATTCGAGAGACAAGACGCCTACTTGTATGGGCATCCCGAAGGACGTAAGAAGAGGTTCCGAAGCCCAGCAGATTTCGTACCCCACCTCCTATGGCTTGAATCGGATAAAGATGGCGACAGGGCGAATTGCTCATGCAAGCTCTGCAGTCCAGATAAAGACGATGAGCAGCCAGCTGATCTGAAGAACGATGAGATCAAGATAGACCCGCAGTTCAAGCCAAATACGACTCCCCAGGTCATCATACCGCACTCGAACCCTCAGGCTCTTGCAACAGCTACCCCAAAGCCACAACCTGCGCCAAAACCGACGCCCGCCAAGATTACAGTACAATCTCCAGAACAACAATACGATAGTCAAGCTGGTGGGCCATATTTGTACCGACCTGGAGAACTTGTCTGGTGGGAAAATCAGCCGGCAAATAACTGGCGGTTGGGCGTAATTGCGAAGCGAGGATTGATGAATAACAAGCCGAGATATCTCATACAGCCTTTATCTAATCCTTTACAACCTCAGCCGACCAGGATCTTGGACAAGGAGAGCTCACTTCGACCATGGCTTGCTTGGAGTCTGCCCAACACTACTGTGCCACAATTGCAGAACATGACATTTGAAGCTGTACCATGGGATCGCGTTGTAAGCCAAGGACAATTTGATCCAGGCCATGTTCGGGATTTTGTCGTGGATGGCAGCATACTGGCAGCAAGGAGCATTGATGCCAGCTATTCATTCTTTGACCGGAATGAGAAGGCATTGGCAGGTCCGGGTGAAGTACATTACAATGGCATGTTCTTGGGCGGCGAAAAGGTCTGGGTCGGAGAGCCATTGCGGTTGAAAGTTCCGCCAGCTATGGGACGCAATGCACCAGACATCTCGGTGCTCATCATCAGCAAGCTCATCGAGCAAACCTTACCAGATTCATCATCGTCAGTCACGATCGTCGGTGAAGTCTACAAATGGGTTGAAATGCCTATCCCATATAATAACCGATCCGAATGGCCAACCCCGGATCTCCCTCCCCGAATGGTCGCGGATCTTCGATTCCGAAACGAAGTTGCCGATGCAGCAAACACCGGGATGTGGTATGAATGGCGACTTCTTGACCCTCTTGCCAAGAAGACCTTGACCGATATCAAAGGTCGTTGGTACGATACCAGAACACTTTTGCCAACAATAGCTGGCGTGCAGAGGTTCCAACAAGATGCAGCAGCCGGGAAGTTCCAGGATGTGAATGAAGCAATGAATTCTCGACTCGACGGAGACAAGCTTCCCAATCAGAGACGCAAGAATCGGGCCGATGCTTTGGGGCAAGCTGTACCTGCTGATTTCAAGGTCAGTCGAGGATTGGCTGGTGATCCTGCAGACGACATATTTCCTGTCCAGCAGCCTGGATCGGAGAATCAGTACATGAATATGGGTCAACCGTTCTACGGGTGAAATTGAGTGGTGTACTGGGAGTTTGAAAAGAGAAGGGATCGTGTAATAGTAGCGGATACAGATGGCGTTGGTGGAAAAGTGTTACTGGCTGTGAAAGTGCGATGATAAATAACGAATAACTGTACGTGTGTCAGATTAGATACCCAAGGTCCTTCAGATAAGCTTGCTAGCGTTGTTTCTAGCTGTACAAATAGATGAATGAATTGTGCTCATCTTGATTTCTCTTCCGTCCTCGATATTCATTTTGGCATCCCAACTGATTTCTTCGCCCTTCGTGCTTCAAGGAAGAAAGATCATAGAGCGGATAGGATGCTGATTGATTATAGGGAAGCTTGTGTTGGGGCTGTAGAACTATCAGAGTGAGATAAAGGTATGTGCTGATATTCTGGTCCGGGTGTGGTGTTTCTATCTGACCAAGGGGAGTGGGCGACTGAGGCGTTTGATGAATGGGCGCTATTGTTAGAATGATCCACAGGAGGGACTTGGATCATCATAAGCAGTATATATCGGGCTGCTTGCTTAGAGGAAGACATGATATCTGCGATTTGGTGAGAGAGTTACCTAGTTTCCTGGAGGACAATTGGCATCGCGCAATATTGGATATCCATAAAACAAAAGAAAAGAAAAAAACCATGCATGACATTGGCAAATCTGATTCTGTTGCGTCGTTAGCAGTGGGCGTGACAGTGTCTATTCAGTGCAATATACATCAAGAGATACCTCAAAGATAAGCCTTGGAGGTCTGTTTTCTTCTCTAGCATTAAGCGAGCTCTGTTGGGCGCCGAGATCATGTATGACTTTCACGCGTGAATGAGCATTTGACTCGGACAATTTGACTTACTAGCCTTTCTAAAGAGTATTTTGACTATTCTGTAACACTCTAGATATTCAGGGGCCAAAAAGCGTCTCTTGCACAATCACATACATGCCGATTTGAGAAGTAACCAGGCGGCCTGTTTTGAGGGGGTGTGCTTGAGGGCTTCCTTGACTACTCATCAATCAAAAATGGCAAAGGTTTTGATAAGTTTCGAACAATATTTGAACCATCTACCACATAGAAGCGGGTTCAGAAAGGAGAGCTTGTGTATTTATATTGCTTGCGCCTCCAGCTTGGTAGGTTCCACCATCGTCGACAAACACTAATTGTGGCACGCTGCAACTGAATAGGTCCAAGGTCCTGTTATAAAGTATCAAAACAATCTATCATCTTCTCACGCCTAATAGCAACAGGATGTCGTAACCAAATCAGTACGGTCAGCCAGCCCCTCCTCCGCCTCCGGTTCCTGGTTATCAATATCCTTCCCGGTACCCTCCACAACAACAGCCTCAGCCCCAATACCACACTCAACAGTATCCTCCCCAGAACTGTCCTCAGCAGCCAAACCCTCAACAACCAGGTCAAGCAGCTCCGTACCCTGCCCCGCCTCCGCCATACCAGCCGTACCCACAATCTCAATATCCCCAGCAGCAACCATATCCTCATCCATACCCACCTCCATATGGCTTCACGACACAGCCTTGTCCACAACAACCTCAAGCGCCGCCTTCCTAGCAGCAAGCTTAATACCCACAACATCAAACACCCTCAATAGCCTGCTAGACCAGCACCAGCATCAGCACCATCACCAGTCTCAATCACCACCACCCCAGCCTCAGCAACACCACAACCCACGCGCGGCAAGTTTATCAACGCCATGGTAAGAATGGCCGTCTACGACAGACCCACAGCTGAACAATGTTTCGAGGATTTACGACGAGTAGGGGATCTGAGGTGTGATGGGAACAGAGACGATGATCCGGCTACTATGATTCATGAGTCTACGGTGAAGATGTGGGATTTGTATACTGGAGGGAGAGGTGCGGGTCGAGGAGTATTTTCGGCGCCCAATAGGAAGTGCACGTGGTGCTTGAGTTGTTCTGGGTAGGTTAGTCGGATGATTAAATAATATGTACTCGCAGGACGAGCTTGAGAATGAATGGGCATTCAATGCGTACTGTTCTGTGCTTGCAATCAGACATTTCGGGCTTTAATTTCCCATTCATGTTAAATACAGGGGATTATATGAAATTATATGAGACTTACAGAAAGTGATATAGAGAGTCTCTATCTTGCAATAAGTGGGGACCAAGAGACAATGTATCTCGCTAACAGGATTCAGGAGTCAGGACACAATTTCAATCCTTCATCACTTCAAAGTCTAGACACAGCTTCGTCTCTTGAATGTAAAATACCAGTAACCTCTATTCTACTGCGACCGCAGGTACCTATCACACTGAAAATCTTAATCATTCACGGGTGTTCTGAGCTACCTTTCTGGTCTTGTTAAACTGAAGACTGCTCAGCTCAGATGAATGGGAATATCCCCAACGAATATTGTAGAGACAGATCCTCAATCGATAGCTCGTTTGAGATGGCTGAGAAGCCTCACCGCGTCACCGGATCGAGTGCTACTCGATCATCGAAGTTCAGTCTGCGGTTCGAAAGTAAATACTGTAAGATCTTACAACAGTTTCGCACTGGGTGGTAATTAGTTCCCACAGTGTACATTTCCCCGACACGAAAGGTCTATCCTAGCGCAGTAATATATGTTCCTACATCTAGATACTCACAAGAGCATTACTCTTAGATCGGGTATGTGCCCAACTCTTGCCCACTGCTGAGCCATCATGTGCATTCTCTACTGCATATCTTATGTAAGCATCGCTACCACTCTTACATGTCTCCATTTCATTTCATTTCAGGTCTTTTAACCTACACACTACATACTAACTACAGAGCACGGAACGCGAAAAGGAAGAATTCTGAACCTTCATTAATCAGCCTACCCTTATTCCGTAACCTTTTCGGTTTTTACACATGGCTCTCTGCACACTCTGCAAACAAATCACCCCCTGGTCCCTCAAACGGCTCTCCTTCCCGGGGATCGCCTCCCCCTCTCCCCACCTCTGTAACCCACACCACAAAACACTCCGCGCCCTCTCAAACTCAGCTACCAACTGCCCTCTCTGCAATCTCTTCTACAATGCTCTATCCCAAAGCCATCGTATCCCCAAACCCACGGGCTTGGACCCCGACGCGCCTGTTTTCCTAGCACTGGTTTTGAATGCTTATAGAGATCGCAAGCTTCCGGAGCCGCAGCTGGCCCAGCTGGTGCTGAGTTGCGGGGAGGTTTTCGTGATGTTGTATGCGGTTGCTGAGGAGGGGAGTAGGGCTGCGAGGGATGGTGCGGTGGCGGGAAGGATGCCGGGTGATGAGGCGGGGGGAGAGGAGGCGTTTGAGACCGTCGGAGAGTGGTTTAAAGCCTGTGTAATGGATCATGGGAGCTGTAGGTTTGGTGGGGAGGGGAGTTTGGTTGAGGGAGGGGGAAGGGGAGATGAAGTGGTGGACTTGCCACATCGGGTCTTGGATCTTGAGGCCGTCAGTGGGGATGAGGGCGTTGTCCGTCTGGTTGAGACGGAAAGCGATATTGGTGTTCGGAGAAAAGGACAGTACATTGCGCTCAGTCATAGGTGGCCTATTGATCCTAAGCAGCATTTCATGACTACGAGGCCAGTGCTGGAGCAGAGGAAGAAGCTGATCAGGCTTGAGGATATGCCGGCTAGTTACAAGGATGCTGTTACGGTCACTAGGAGGCTTGGGGTAAGATATTTGTGGATTGATAGTTTGTGCATCGTTCAGGACGATGTAGGAGATTGGGAGAGGGAGGCTGCGTTGATGGGGTCTATTTACCATAATTCGACATTGACAATTATGGCTGCTACTAGTATCAAGAAACACAAGGATGAGATCGAAGGCTCGGAACAGAACGTGGAGCATTCCAGTAATGGATTCCTGGGAAAGAGACATGGGTCGAAGCAACAAGTGAGGGTGAAGTTGGAATACGTGGATGAGCAATGGAACACAACGGGAGATTATTGGGACGTGGCTGATAGAGGGAGTTTGGAATTGGTAGATCGAAATATGGAATTGTTTACGAGGGGCTGGGTTATGCAGGAGGAGATGTTGCCGAGGAGGAGGATCTTGTATACGCCGGATCAATTGATTTGGGTACGGTCTTTCATTCCTGATACTTCCATACTGTTTTTCGCCCTTTTTCGTCCACATCGCACGGAAGCCTTGCTGACCCGCGTCTACTAGCATTGTAACCTAATGGCCATCAAGGAAATGAATAGGAAAGTCCGCTGTGACGTCACGGGATCGCAAAAAGACGAGGGTTTTATCGATCACTGGCTCGGTCTCGCTGAACGCTACTCTGAGCGTGACCTCACTTATGAATCAGACAAGCTCCCTGCCTTATCCGGTCTCGCTACTCACTTTGGCCAGTTGCACAAACAGGAATACCATGCGGGAATATTCAGTGGCGCAATTGCAGAGACGCTGCTTTGGAGGCCGACCATGCCGGGTGGTTTGCAGAAGCCGAAAATATACATTGCACCAAGTTGGAGTTGGGTGAGGCCGAATGGTTGGATCAAGATGGTAGCGCCGCAACAGCCGGGCGGATCGAGGGACCTTAGAGCGCTGAGCGGATTGGAGAGTGTGCTTGAGGACGTGAAATTTGAGCTGAGGAGCGAGTTTGTAGAGGCACCGTTCGGCAGAATCAAGGAAGGAGGTCTATTGAGCGTGAGTGGCTTGGTGAAAGATGTTTGGATGGAGAGGGCGGAAGGTGAGGCCAATAGTCAGGTGGCGACGATGCGACTTGTTGGGGATGGAAAGTACATGTGCTATTTCGATCTTGATTATTTGGACGATCTGGATAAAGCGTCAATGAGCACCGGGACTTCGACAGGGAACGTTAAGTGCTTGTGGGTTTTAAGGGAGTGCGGTTATGTACTGGTATTGAGGGCTGTGAACGAAGAGAGTGGTTTATATGAGAGGATTGGCCTCGCGGAGATCGATCCTGCTTGGTATGAGCACGGGGCTTTTCGGAGAGAGTACATAACTATAGTCTGAGCCTCAAATGTGATTGGACATAGCAAAGAGAGAAAGAGAAGGTGAGAAGAGAAATTCTTTTGTTGAAATAGCTCACATTGGTTGACTACCTCCCTTCAGATAATAGAACCCTTTTTGGTGCTAATCAGGTAAATGGACTCTTGGTTTCCCTAAATTTCTTTGAACATTCAGAGTATCTATAGAATGCCAGATGCCAAGACTTGCCGTCATCCTCCAATACAAGGACGCTTACGTCGCAAACACTCTTGAAAATTGTCAAACGACGCTCACGTGACGGTCGTAAACAACATCGGAGCTCGCTAAACCCCTCCGCGCCGCAGCGTAGGCATCCGCGTAACCTTCTCACTCAGCCACAATCAACACTACACAGAGCTCGCAAGTCATCACGTATCAAGAACGCCGAGCGTCCGCGTGAACGCGAACTCGCCTCTCCTATACTCTATTTGCTCTTTATCCTGATTATGTAACTCGTATCTCGGATAGCTGTGATATGGCTGCTTGTTCAGGTTTGAGGCTTGGATGTATGTAGGGCGGAGGTGGTACCGCCCGGAGGAGGGCGAGCAGGCTGCCATTTAATACCTTGGGAATCCCCTTCGATACTTGCGAAATGCTTGAAACCCGTCAAGTCGTTTTATCAGTCGTGATCAGACTACGTGGAAGTTCATCTCTCTTCATATCACCTCGCCCCTAAACCCAACTCCCTCGAAATAGGTCAACAATCTGAACCCTCCTCTCGTCTCGCTAGAGCCGAGCATCACTACCTAAATAAACTCCTCTAAAAAACATCAAGCATAATGCCACCACCACCTCTCACCCAGCACCTCGCACTCCGCTACGTCCCACCCTCAATGTACATTCACGGCGCCAAACTCTCCGCCAAAATCATCGCCCTAATCGTAATCTTCACCGTCATCACCGCGCTCTTCAGCACCTGCCTCTGCTACATATGCATCAAGCGACGACGGGCCAAGAACCGGCGCTTGAGAAGAGCGAAAGAGGAGCGGGAGAACAGACAGTTGAGACCAAGGATTAATGGGCGGAACGCGAGGTTTTTCGCACCGGGGCTGTATGCTAAGAGGGAGGAGAGGAAGGACGACAGTTGGCTGAGCAGCTTACCTGGGAGGGGGAAGAGGGGTGATGAAGGAGGGAGGGAAAAGGGAGAGTGGAAGGATGGGTTGAAAGGGAAGGTTGATAAGGGTGTGTTGGAGAGGTGGAATAGGAGGGAGAGGGAGTACGAGGTTGAGAGAAATGGATTGGAGGTTGGTACTGATGTGAAGGACGGGGTTGAGGTGCAGGAGATCGAGATGCAGAAACTTGGGGATGGTGTTGCTGGTGTGTATTATGAGACGGATGGTGAGCATCAGAAGATGGCTGTCAAGAAACCGGAAAGGGCGTGGTTGAAGTGGGGAAGGAGATGAAGCTGGGCTGCCTTGAATTATATACTGAAATGAGAACTTGAGAAGATATTGAGGAGATGACAAGAGAAGTCTCAGCAGACCCGATCAATTTACTCTTGCAACGGACACCGATACTCTAGAAGGTGCTTACATCGGATGCTAATCTGCGCCATGGGATACACAAAGTTGTCAATGACAAGATTCGATGTCTTCAATCCACTGCGCCCGCGGCTCCCCCTAACCCAAGAGTCAAGAATAAAGGGCTTCATGCATCGTTAATGGTCTAAGATTAGCGTACCAAATTCTCTAGTCGCGGACCATCCTTATCCCTCATTTTACTTATTTCACCTGAATCTTTCGGTACATTACAAGTCATACAACGTTACTTACCTTGATCTTTCTAACTTATCTTCATTATTTGGATAGAAACTTTCCTTTCAAAATCAATATCCCTTTTTTCCATCTTATGCCCTTGCTACGAAAAACCCACCCCTCGCCATAAATCCAAATGAATCCTTCTCTCCCGCCAGGAATTCCTGGGTTGGTCTGGCCCAGTCGGAAAGAGCTTAAATGCCATCAAAGACTACATTCAGCCAAAGCTGTGCTGCCCCTCAGATGGGGATGAGGCACGTGGGGCCGTGGCCGCACATCGGGATTTAATTTGTGTTTGCATTTGTGTACGGTGTGGTTATTTGTATTTGTAGATGCAGTATTTTTGCCTTTTTGTTTTGTTTTTTGTTTTGATTGATGATAATTAAGATTGGTATTGAGATTAATGTTGTATTTTGGATAGTAAGCGAAGATCGAGTGTTTGTTTAGTTTAGGAGTCAGTAAGAAGATGAGGACAAGGAAGAAATTCCTTGATCTTCATCTTTGCGATGCTGTGCTTTTGATTAAAGCCACTCGACAGTCAATCAAAGTTTCTTTATCAAATCACAGTACGAAAATCTTGGTGTCGCGATATCAATAAGACATGGCAAAGCAAAGAAAAGCAAAGCAGAAAAGAATCTGTCATTGAAATAACCTTAGCCCCAACTACTCCAGTAGTTGGGTACGTAATTCGGCGAGCAGGAAGTAGAGCTATCTAAGATATTGAGCCCAGCGCGCTATTAAGGGCGAAGAAAGAAGAAATGGTAACAAGCAGGCCAAGTAAGCACGAAAACGAAAAGGCAGAATTCAACCAAGAGCCTCGCCCTCAAAAATCACCCAGGATAACCGACGCACCAGTGGGCCACATTCGCAGCATCTCATCCAAGTTTTCTTACAGCGCTCTCCCCTTTCCTTTCCCCTGCACCTCCTTCGCCTCGAGAACCGGAAACTCATCCTTCACACTTCCATCCTCAGCACCACTAGACGCAGCAATAGCATCCAAGCGACTCCTCTCCTCTGCCAAGCTCAACTGCAGCGCATAATCCAGATCATCAGCCGCGACCTCCGTCTTCCGACTGCCCTCGCCCTTCCCCTTTCCTTTCCGATTCCTCGATGTGGAGGGCGAAGCCGACGGCGATCTCTTCGATTTCCTGCCTGCCGGCTTGTACGTGATCGGGATATCGTACTCGCCAGCACCAGACGCTTTGGGCGAACGTCCACCTTCATCGACGCCGTCGAGAAGAGAGAGGCGGATCGCTTCTTCGAGGTCGGACTCGAAGTCGGAGTCTGGCTTGTATTTAGGGGGAGACGAGGCAGGGGTAACTGTTGCGCTGCTGGACCAAGCTGATTGAGAGGTTGAACTCTCATTGATGTCGCCAAGATAGCCTACGTCGCTTGAGCGGCGCTCTTCCTCTTCTTTCTGAAAGGCTTCGGCGGAGACCATTTCGGCGTAGCGGATGGCTTCCTCTTCAGATAGCCCGGCGATACCGACGCCGAAACGATTCTGCAGTCTGGCATCTTCGCGAGATCGGCGGAGTTTCTCTTTCTTGAGCTCGTCTTGTTCCGTTGCGATGTAGTCCATGAGTGCACCTCGACCGGTGTTTGTGAAGCGATCGGATGCTCCATTGCTCCCACGCTCGCCGCGACGGACGCGACGCTTCTTGCTCTGGTATTGATCGGCTGCCGACGAGCTGTATGACCAGTACCGGAGATGAGTTCCTAATGAGACCATGCCACGAAGTACAGTTGGATCAGGGTCGATAGCGATAGCACCAGCAGCGTAGAGATTAATACCGACTCCGAAGATCGAGGCTTGAGCTTGGACCAGACGACGGCGAGCACGAGATGAGAATCTGGAGTTCAGGGTTCGAATAGGCTGTAGTGTTGACGCCAGAGGGTCCCATGTCTGTACGAGACCATCATTGCCACCATGAACGAGGTACAGAGCAGATACCGCAAGACAAGAAATCTCAGGCGAGTCAGTAAAGATAGTGCGCAGAGGATGAAGCTCGTTGACGATCGACGGGTTGGTTGATTGAGGACCACGCATATTCCACAGAATGACACTACCAGTCTTGGTCCCAACAGCCAAGAATCGAGCTCTGTGGCCAGGAATATGGGTCGAGGAGGAGGTATCCAGGTGGTCAGATGGAGTGGCAAATGGAGACGAGAAGTTCGAAGTGCCATTGACTGTCCTCAAAGGATCCTCTTCGACCGTCAACAAGGCATATGTGGACATGTCGATCGCAGTCGTATTGATCTCGATATTTGGGTGATCCTTAAGTGACAAGATGGAAGATCGCCATTCTTCAACAAGTGCAGTAGATGCTCTGACTGGACTGCTAGGAGTCTTTGGCTCAGGCGATGACATTCTAGCGGGCGTGATTGTTGTACTACCTCCGAAGATTGAGGCTCGTTGTGACCGGTCTGGTGAGGAAGTTCGAGGAGGGCTTATCACAGTACCTCCACCGAACAATGATGCCATCGTAGTCGTTCTGGAAGCCATCGGTGGCGTCTTTGGTAGGGGATACTCATCAAGAGAAGCTTGTTCAGACTTCCATCTAGTGTGTCGGCGAATCTCAGCAGCTTCACCTTCACCGATACCACATTTGATGACGAATAGCGCTTCGCCAGCTCCATTCCCATCATCACCAGCAAAGTCCACTTCAAGTCTTCGGCGCATGTCCCAACCCTCACATAGTTTGCGGAAATGAGCTGGGCGATATCCAAGGAACTTCTCAATCTCAAGCGTTTCGGCAATGATTTGTGCTCTCGAGAGACGCTGATGCTTTGAAGATGATCTTGGCGAGTAGGATCCATGAATCTCAGCTTCGTGGTAAGGATCTTCTCGAGCAACTCGTCGAGACGGCTCAGCGAGATTCCAATAGGCCGTTCGACCAGTGACCCAAGCATGTCGTCCAGCATCATTGTCTTCAACCTTGGCATCGAGCAAAGCCGAAGAAGGGGTCTCAGTAAGGTAGTAGACCTCACCAAGAGCATTCAGAGCAACAGCCCAGACACGACCAGAAGCTTTGCGCTTTACACTGTAAGAGTCGTCGACCTGAATAGAGATGATAGGGACACCAGGACTGAGGACCCATTTTGCAGTCATCTGGCCTTTCGTGATGCGACGTCCAGAAGTAGTATCAGCTCCCAAAGAATAGGCAGTGACGACGCCCAGAGTTGATCCAGTCAAGACTCCAACTAGTCCATCTGTCATATTAGGGACGAATGGAGACTTCGCGATCCACACCGCAGAGATAGCTTCAATCAGCCCTGGAACCTTGGGGATACCAGCTTCCGGTACTGTGACATCACTTGGCAGGCTCAAGAACCGACCACGCATCTCTTCCGAAGAACGAAAATATGCCTGACCTCCGGGAAACCCTTCACCATAGATCATTCCGTAAGGCTGGCTGACGTCCATGGTGTTTGGTAATCCTGCTGGTCCATCGCCTTCACCATATGGCTGATCGCCAACGAAGAGCTCGGAAAATTGTGGAAGAGCTTGAGGGTCCGAGAGACCCCAATTATCAATCTTGCCAATATTGGGATCACTTGTACAAGCCGTGCCAGTCTCATCAGTTCCATGAATAAACCTCGGTGATTTCCTGCCACTTCCAAAGACGGCATGAATATGATTGACCGTAGCGAACAACTGCGAGCTGTACGTAACCACCGCATTCGCATTATTTGCCGCACTATTCGACCTCGAAGAAGCACCATGACCAGGAGCAATCTGCGCTGGCTTCCCTCTTCCAAGACTTCTCAACAGACGTGTGCGGAGAATGTATTCGCTGCGCCAGGATGCGAGAGCCGTCAATCGCGTGAAGAGACGCGTTTCTGATCGAAGCTGTTCTCTAGCCTCAAGATCTGATCCGCGACGATTCGTGGCGACTGGTACCTCGATCGCATCTTGGCCCGGGAAGAATCGCGAGAAAGCTGTTCGCCAGGCGTGAGGTGTGGTGACGAGACTGTAGAAGCGGCGGGAGACGGTAGAAACGGCGGAGAGGGAAGCTGCTGGGAGATGCGACAGTATATGCGTAAGGACCTCTGTAGATACGAATTAGCTATTCGCTTTGAGGCTATGTGGAGTGGGGGTTCTTCAGGAGCATACCATTCGGGAAGTTCTCAAGCTGAGGACCATCGAGTCGATGACCCTTCTTCTTGATAACCTTGAATCCAAGGACCTCACTTGATTTCCTGGCCGATGAAGGTGACAAGGCATTCTCATATTCCGAGATCACTTGGAAGGATGCTTTAGGTCTATTCTCATTCTCATTGTGGATGTTCAATCCTCGCAATTCCTGCACTTGCTCCTCGAGCCCAGTAGACTCAACATCTGCAGACCGCTCACCAGCTGCAGACTCAGGTTCATCACTGTGCTGCTCTCGCGAGTCGCGCAGGTCTGCGGAAGGCTGGGGGAGATCATGGATGCCATATTGGGGGGTGGAAGAGGACTCGGAGGCGTTCAGTTCGGGGGTATATGTTGAAGACTCAATAGGCTCTGGTTGCATATAATTGGGTGCGGAAAATTCGGGTTGCGTAGTTTGACTGAGCCAGGTGATTCTGGGTCAGTCTTGTGTTTGGTAATTGGGGCTTTGGGAGTTGTGAAAGCTGCGTGATGTTCTGTGTGATGTTGAAAGAAGGTCTTGGTGACGCGACGATTTTTGGAGATTGCTTGGACGTCCAAAAGTAAATTAGCGCTAGATGGGCTTAGCGTATTTCTGTCTGCATCACTTTTGTCATTTGTTGACTTCGGATGACCCAGACCCTTGAAAAGTTATGTATTCGGCTTTTGTTCTGTTCATTCATGTTTCTATATATTATACAAGTACATAATTAGGTACGATTTCTGTGATTTTCATTACATCATCAGAAGGCCCAGAACTCCGGGGTATATGCAAAGATATCCTTTCCTTCCCACAAACGCCATTCAAAACCAGATTGCCTGCCTCCTTCCCTAGCTTCATCCAGCCTCCCGCCCATCTTTTTCTTTTCCTTTTCTGATCATCATAAGAAGACGAAGTAGCACGTAGCCACCGCCGCTGAAGCCCAAACGCCAATCCCAATCCCGAGCCTCCCAGCGCCGCCTTTTTTCTTACTCGTAGTCTGAGCGGCTGCAGTCCCGGTAGGTCTCGATGTCATGGCCGTGAATGTCGTCGTCTTGAATCCTATCCCGCCTGGTCCAATACTGATCGTCTGGCCATTGATCACAGTCGTGGTCTGTGGAACCCCAGGTCCGAAAGTGTACGTCTTGTCTCCAATCACGGCAATAGATGCGCCAACTTGGGAGAATGTAATGCCTCCTGCTGTGACCGCTTGCGTGGTTGGGTTGAATGGCATAGTCAGTGTAGCGCCACCTATTACCAGGCCGTTTGGTCCTGCGATGATGGTTTGGCCACTGATCACTGTGGTCATTGGAGTTGTTCCTGGACCGACTGTGAGTGTCAGTCCGTTGACGACGGCCAAAGTAGATCCAATTTCTGAAATCGATAGTCCACCAGCAACTGCATATTGAATCCCAGAGGCACGAGCAGGTCCTCCAATCGTGGTGCCATCGAAAACAACACCCTGTGGTCCCACAGTAATGGCCTCTCCATTTAAAACAACAGTCTGAGCTGCGATCCCAGGCCCATACGAGAACGTAGTACCTCCAATGACAGCCACTGAGCTCCCAATCGCTGAAAACCCCTGTCCTCCCACCACAACAATGTTCGTTGGCAAATTTGGCGGCGGCGTGATAGTGGTTCCTGAGAATCCGACTCCTCCTGGTCCAACCGAAATAGTCTGCCCCTTGACCACAAGCGTCGTGGGTCTAGCACCGGGCTGAATTGGAATTGTCGTTGTTCTCCCTCCCCCACCTCCACCTCCAATCACTACTCCTGTTGGCCCAACTTGTACAGGAACTCCTTGCACCGTAGTCGTCTTTGGTGGCTCCTCAAACACTCCACCATTACCCGTATAGTTAGGAACAAGAATAATGAATAAAGGTCCCTCTACTTGATCAGGGCCAACTGTAAACACATCACCACCTTCCGTGATTGTCTTTGGTGGCGAACCAATGCCCACGACTTGACCTCCTATCACTGCTTGACTCGGTGAAACAACAAGCGTGACGCCATCCACCACGTAAGTGACTCGGGTCTTGGCTGACCGATCAGGATTGATAATGGTCGTAACCTCAAGTGGTGGATTGGTTTGCGGGGGCGGGTTAGGAAAAGGTGACCAGACATGGGTATCTGAATACGTCCCAGGATCCACAGTCTGTTTATCTGTTTTCTCTCCTGGGAATGTGGGAAGAGTGGCCTGAGTTGTAATAGTGACAGCATTTTTACTCGTAGTGATGACAGTCACTGTCGGACGTAGTGATGCCGAGGCGGGCACAGTCTGTGTTTTTGGTGGAGAGAATCCGTACGACGTACTCGACGATGCGATAGCGCTGTCTGTTGACTCCTTGGGACCTGTAGTGGAATGTTTGGATGGGTTGACAGGCATTGGGATGGCCAATGGGGAAGTTTCTGAGCAATAAATTGGAGGGGTAAACTCAGGAGTTTCTAAGAACGATGTTGAAGCATTTCCTGTAATGGTGACCGTTACTGTTGTCGTGTTTGGAACGATCGACCACACTGTAATAGGCTCCCATGGCTCTAGACTGGAGCAACTTGACGTTGACGACGACTCGATTTTAGGTGCCTCAGTCTTGATAGGCCATTTCTCAGACCTGGTATATGAGAAGTCCAATGGAGGAGCCGTTTTCGTAGGATATGTACTCGATATATTAGACCATTTCCATGAATTCAAAGTAGATTGTGCATCTGCACTAGCGGTGGCCTCGTAAGAAGAACTAGAGTCTGGGGTAATGTACCAGGTCGTGTACATGCTCGGATTTCCATTGCTATCAAGGCTGGTGTCGTAAGGCGTTTTGCTTGGTCTCGAGACAGACTTCGTGTATGATATCCAGTAATTCGTAGTATAAGAGTGCGTCCCAAGCGTTAAGGTTGGGTACGAATATGTCGAAGTGACTTTCGTGACATCCGAAGAGTTCTGGAACACACGAGTTTGCGGTATTACACCTACGACTTGTCAACAAAATCTCCCTGTATTTTTCTTCTTCTGCATTACGCACCAACGGCCTCAATCCAAGGACAAAACAGGATAGGCATCCATAGCAAAGCTCCATAGGAGTAAATCATGGCTGGCTTTTATGCTGTCACCAGCACGAAAATGAACGGTTCACGATCTTTGAGCGACACATGCAGTGACGGTCGAGCAGCGTTTTGGTTGCAAATGAGCGGTTGATTTGAGAAGTGGCATTTGGTGGGGGAGACCTAGCAGATCTCATAGCCAGCAAAACATTGATAGTCGCGTGTTTAGGTGTTCGGAAGATGTGTAATTTTGGTAGCTAGGAAGGTAAAATTCAACCAAAAGCCACAGGTCAGATAAGTTAGAACAGGAGGAACGGGGCGAAGATGCGAAAACGACAGTGGTATGGAATATCGGCCAGGCACCTTGAAGATGGTACTGTCCTCCTGGGTAACTGGATAAAAGAGAGGAATCGAGCAAAAAAGCTGAAAGGGGATATGGAGGTGGAAGATGGATGAAGTCTCGTACCCTGACCTGGCAGCGAGTATATGATGTACATATTAAAGGTCCGGCTGGAAGGTGGATGCAGAGGCAGCAAATAGAGGGGAACTAAAGCTGGGCTTCTAGCTGAAGGGGGAGGCGGTGGCCGGGGGGGCTAATGACAAGAACCGCAAATTCAGGTCATCTAGCAGGCATCTTTGAGTTTAGCTGCCTTCTTTCTTGCAGGGCCAAGGCCCGAGAGACAGCATAAAATAACAGCTGTGGGTGCTGAGTGGTGCTGTACAACTTGTGCCTGTGTCACGAAGAAGCACTCTAGTGGAGAACATCATCCCATCCCATCCTGCCGGGTATGTACTCCGCGAAGTTGAAGTCTTGCGATTTGAAGCCTGCCTGTGCTCACACTCCTTTTGGTCAGTCCCGGCTTCGGAGGTAGTGCAGTGCAGTGCCTACAACTAAAACAGCAAAACAGACGTCCACGTCCACCTCACATGTCTCCCACCAAAAAGCCAAAAAAGAGGGGAAATGAAACTTTACTCCTACTCGGGCTGAAGAAGTTGCGTCTTTTCAACGGCAGTGGCTGACCCCGAAAACAGGATCCAACCTCTCAGAAGCGGCCCATCGCAAACGGCTGGCAGCCATCATCGCCATCGCAGTGAAAAAGTCCAAGGAGACACCGAGGCGTGGCTGTTGATTTCACCCGGTCCTTGTTCAACCTCTGTGTGTCTGCAGTATCCTTGTCCCATCATGTCAGCACCGGCCCATTACGTCGGAGAAACATCAAGCCATTGTCCACTGTAATTGGACAATCCGGAGCCAGCGATCGCCGGCTGATTTGCCTTCCCCATAATCCCAGCATGTGGGAACAGCTCAAGAGCAAGGGCAGGGAGTCGTGTCATCTCGGTACAGAAGTCTCGGTCTTGGCCTCGTCAAACAACTGCCATAATCAAACAACCTTAATGCAGCCTTATCTTAACATTCAGCAGCTGAGCTTGGAGCATGAAAGATCGAAGCTTGGATATCATCAGACGAGATGAAAGGGGACATTGGATGAAGTTTTAACACCAATCGTCTTCTGCCCCAAACCGAAGCTTATATCTGATATCATATTTTAGCGGTCTCGTCTCTTGAAGGTCGACACAGCAGTGCTACGTAGCTCAGGGGGAGAGGAGACACCACGCGAACATCGCATTCAGTATCACGACAGGTACGTCCTCGCCGAAGTATTGTCCCACGGAAGTAATCAATCCTTCCACTCGGAGCCTCACAATTCTCGTTCATCCTCTTCAGCCCACGCGGACTGGAGTACTGTACGAAAGTATCTCCGGACATGTAACTCTACCTATCCTTCTGTTGTTCTCGACCAGACCAGACCGTCCGCCGGCCATCCTGTGCGACTTTCCAGATTATCATGCTTCGACCTCAAGCACGAAGGGTACATCCCAATCTCTACCACAATTACTACCACGCCTCCAGAGCAACCCCTCCATGCAGTGCAATATAAGAGCTGTATCAAAGTGTTTCCACTCCACGGGACCGCCGCCACCCCGCGCATGATCATGAGATGCAATTCGCACTGAAGGTAACAGCTAGGGATTTATATCAACGAACAAAATGCTCCTTCTCTATCGAAGGATAAATACATGGAGAATGACCACCAGAGAAGCATTTTATCAATGCTGCCCTCTCCTTTCGACACCAGTTTAATGTTTCTTCCCTAAACACTAAGTCAATCTTTCCTCCCTATTCCAACCACATGTTCGTCCCTCTCTCCATTCTTTCTCCCCTCATTGGCCCCTCCTGGGTCCTTTTGTTATATTGTGGCTGTCTGGCCATCTCGCCATATCTGAACAGCCGGTATATTTATCCTGCCTTCATTTGATTGCCTCGCTACTCTACTGGCAGTGGTCGCGACCACGCCGATAGGCTGCATGGGCTTTATAGCATTTAATATGGCAATTCTCTAGATGACAGGCAGTCCACGTTTTTCTGCTCCGCCGTCGATTTCCCCGCGGCGCGGTACTTGGGCTCCGAGATGTAGGTTTCGTTGCAGTAGTTCGCGTGGTTGTTGAAGGGAGATCTTTTGGGAGTTCAGATGAACGATTGAAGAAGCGGGAGAAAAGGAAGATTTGGATGAGATGAGATTAGAAGATTGCGATGTGATACTTCTAGAGGCGCGAAACAACCCTCTGCTCATTTACCCCGCCATCCTGGTTCATAGGTACTTTCAACACCAGAGTCGGCCCCGAAGGTCTAAATGGCGATCCCCCTGACCCTCAAATTCGGAACTTGAAGATCCCCCGCAAACTTCAGAGTGAATCAATACTCAATCCTCGAAACACCAGCCTTCCGTCCAACTTGATTCTGAATTCCAGTGAGACCACTGAGGGTCACTCCTAATCAACTAAAAACTCTCTCCAGCGGCAGAGATAGCACAATCAGAAGGCATAAAACTAGACATCTTGGCCCTCGTAAACCTACCTGTTAGCATACCCAGATGATGTTCTGCCGGGCCTTCTTTGACGTAGCTCTCACTACCAACTTGCTACCACAATGCCAAGTCTACCGGATCTCGTGTTTTAGACTATGAATGGAAGAAAGTTGCGCAGGTCAAGGCTTGTACTTTTAGGGTTGAGTAGAGCGTCGTTTGATTAGAGGAACAGAGACTTTCTGATTTTCTTATTGTCTTTTACATGAAATGATCGTGAAGGATCCTTCTTGTGTACACGCTCATACGACTTCGGAACCACGGAGACAGCCGCTACGTAAAGGTGAGGAAGATATGTACATGTAGCTAGTACTTGCTAGACAAACGCCGCCTAGAAATCAGGTCAAGTCAGGTCCTCTCGGCCTGTCTTGGCCCTACCTTTCAGTGTAACTACCCTTCCGAATATCCAGATATCCAATACCATTCATATACCCTCCCATCCCATCCCATCTCTTTATTCTTCCAATCAGTAGTCCTTCCATACGGGGAACCAGCATCCCGAAACCCTGCATCAAGTACCTATTCTGCCCTGCAGCGTTCGCGTGGACATCTTGATTTCTCCTGTCGTGTCCTGTCAACCTGTGCCTGCCCCTCTTCCCCTCATCTGCTTTTCAGATTCAGCCCCTACGACGGAAGTCTACCAACCTACAGAGGGGGAATCGTGATCTGATTCCAGCCCACCTCCCCGGATCTTTAGACATTTAAAAGTACCAGCCTGGAAAGGCTTCAATTGCGGGCCTGCGTAGACCGTGCACTCTCATCCGATCTCGAAATCTCGAGACTTCCGGCACTGTTGCAGCTCTCATTCCCTATTGATAATCATCCCATCTCAACATACACAGGGTCACACACCCCTTCCCCTCCACCACCACCAAAAGCCCGTGGCGTAAAAGTGAGAAACCACACATCACAGGGCTGAAAACTCGCCGCATTGTAAGACATCGTATCGCAGCCAAGCCCCAAGAACCCCAAGACAAAACAGCCTTTCGCTGATGCCGATCATCGCAGCCAGCTCAAGCACTAAACCAATCCGATCCCAGAAAAAGTAATCCGCACACTTTCGTGCTCTAGGCTAGAACAGGGTTTCTGCCACTAAACTTTCCAGCGCGCGCCGTGTTTCCCCTCTCAGGCTACTGCCTACAGGCTGCAGTCCACTGTACGCCATAGGTAAGGTTAGTGGAGTGGAGTGGTGGAGTGGTGGATAGCGCACCAGCGTTCTCCTGTCCCTGTCCATCCATCCTGGAACTTGATCGACCCCGGAATCTGGTCGGCTTCAACTTCGATTTGCACTTCACTTGTACAATTTTATGTGAGGAAGAGGAACCTCACGACTCGACACGTCGCGAAATACCTTCCTTCCTTCGTTCCTACAGTGTACCGTACCGTACCGTGAAATGCGCGTCTCTAAAACCTCCCCTTAAGCGACCATGGAATCGGGGTTCAGGCGGAAAAGTCTCCTTGCCGCGGCATTCACGCTCTCGATATGTCTGCGCAATGTTGAGGGCGCGGATACCACCTCTGCGGCGGGGACGACGGTGAAGGCTTTGAGTGTTCCGCCTTCTGCGAATTGGTGAGTTTGTTTGTGTGGCAGCGGGTTTCTACCGTATTTCTAAGTGGGAAAGGGGGACTCTTCTTTGAATTCTTGCTGACGAAATGGAATTTACAGGTATGGCGACGATGGGACTTGGTCTGCTATTTCGATTCGACTGGGGGATCCGCTGCAGTGGGTGGATGTTATGGTTAGTACTGTGAGCTCGGAGACTTGGGTTGTTGGGCCTGGGGGGTGTGGTGCTGGTGGTGAGTTACTCTTCTTCCTGATATTCGTTGTGCACGAAATGCTGGAGGAATGCACTATGCGAAGATGACTTCATACTTTGGGGTCCTGTAATTGGGAAAAGACCTCCATTTCTCGGCATTGTCGAGTTGGGAAAGTTCATATTGTAATTTACAGTCCTGACTTTTACCAGACAGTACATGCTCTTTCACAAGAGGCGGCATATTCGACCCCTCCAAATCTTCAACATGGCAAAATCAAGGGTTCTTCGAGCTGGGAGCAGACAAGCAATTGGGAAACACAGGATACGCTCAATATGGTCTAGACAACTTGACTTTCGGGGGTACTGGAGTTATGATACCGTCCGCGATCATAGGTGCTTTCAATGGAACTGGCCCGATCAGTGGAACTTCTTACCTGCTTGGACTGTTTGGTCTTGGTGTGGTTCCGGGAGGATTCAATAACACTTCTCCATTGAGTGCTCTCAGTGCTTTGGTTGAAGAAGTGGGGGTTGTGCCTAGTCACAGCTGGGGATATACTGCTGGAGCGAAGTATCGTGAGTTATTAGGTCTTTGTTGAGTTTTCTGGTACTGTACTAATGGATGTAGAACAAAAAGGAGTGGTCAACTCTTTGACGCTCGGAGGATACGATTCGAACCGCTTCATTCCTCACGACATAGATTTCAACCTCAATCCAGCGAAACAGCTCTTGACTTTCGTGAATTCCATTTCCGTTGCTTCCTCAGCAGCTTCCAACAATTGGACTCAACCAGTAGAACTTCTCAGCGCTACGGACCGGGTATCTGCGATCATTGACAGCTCAACGCCATACTTATGGCTTCCGCAAGCTGTCTGTGAGAGATTCGCTCAGAGCTTAGGCTTGACTTACAACACTACACTCAACCTCTACACATTCGACGGCAATCTATCTCAGCACGATACTCTCGGTGCTTCTTCACTCTCATTTACATTCAGTCTTTCGGATATTTCGTCAACGCCAGCTTCTGTTGATATCACGCTGCCATATACAGCATTCGATTTACAACTTACATATCCGGCAATACCATTTACTAATTTTGGGGACGCAAACGCGACGAAATACTACTTTCCTCTTCGTCAGGCAGCGAATGCGGCTCAGTACACCATCGGGCGAGTTTTTCTACAAGAAGCATATTTAATCACAGATTACGAACGCAATACCTTCTCAGTCCACCAAGCCATCCATCCAACTGACTCGGTGGGAAACACAAGCATCGTTTCTATCACCCCACCGCCAGACACCACTTTCTCTGGCCTTCCACAGAAATCAGTATCGAAGCTCTCAGCTGGCGCCATTGCAGGTATAGCCATCGGGGCTGTCGCTCTTGTCGCCATTCTTGCCCTCTTGATCTTCTTCCTCTGCCGTCGCAAACGACAGAGTAAAGGAAAGGACACCGACTCCGAGAAACCACTCTCTCACGATCAGCCTCAGAGAAGTCTTTTCTCTCGCCTCCTACACCGCAATCGCGCTCTTCCCACCGGGATCCACGAGGCCAGCGGCTCCTCTTCATACCCTACCGAAGTTGGCGCCGACGCAACACACGAACGCTTCGAACTTCCCGCTCCTCTAGGACCAGCAGAACTCGATTCCGAATCAACTGGAACCGACTCCTTAGATGGCACAACCGAGCACGGCTCCTCAACCCAAGACTCCGCCAACCTCTCCGCCTACGAGCGAGCCCGAAGGAAATTAGAGCGCCAACAAGCCGCCGCATTTGCACTCACCTCATCCCCACCAAGAGAAACCTATCCCGTGGAGAAAAGCGACGCAGACATCTCCCAAGTAGCGCATTACCGCGCTCCCGACTCACCAGCCATCGAAAGTCCCCTCGTCAGCCCGATCAACGACTCACATTCGCATTCCCACGGCTCTCTCACAATAAGTGGCCAAACGTCCCCCGTAAGTCCCGGCTTCGTATCAGCGCCTACATCGCCTACAGGTCCACCGCCTACATACCGCCGCTTCAATCTCGATCCAGCAAACGTCGTCTATGCCGGTCGTCTACCGGATAACGTTCAACTTCCGCGCGTGGTGCCGAGAGTCATAGGATCAGATGGGAGGACGGTGAGAGCAGAGGAGACATTGGCGACCGAACCTGGTGTCGGCACAAACAGCTCTCTAGGCAGCCAGTTCACTGAAAACGAGTCTGAAGACCTCTACGGCAGTGGAGGGACCAACCTCGTGTCTCCCGTAGCTCTGAGCTCCAACTCCGGCTCTGGCTCACACCCCGCTTCAAGTCCCACTTCAGGAACTGGTGGTTCAGCAGGCGCAAATATAGATCCAGTCCCCTCACTTCATAGTAATAGCACGGAAGCGAGGATGCAGCTCAGAGACGAGAATGGTAATGGCAATGGCAGCGGAAGTGGGAGTGGGAGTGGAAACGGAGCAACGATGTTGAGTCGGAATATGTCGATGTTAGATCCGTGGGGGAGTAGGAGGAGATTGGACGGCGAGGATTTGGTGCATGTGCCGCAGCCGGCGGAGAATAGGTTTAGTTGGGAAGAGGAGCGGATTTCGGGGAATGAAGAGAGGAGTTTGTGAATCTAATGAGGGTAATGGGGAATGTAATGGGAAATAATGAGAGGGAAAAGTCTGGGTTTTAGCGTTGGCGTTTTGGTTTGACTGGAGGGAGGGACTCTGGGTGGATTGGATCGGACTATAAAGGAAGGAAGGTCCTTAGGCTACTCTACGAAAAGTGGGCGTCCAGCTCAAGGACTGGTGGTTTCATATGTGTAACGATTACACGCCTCCCTTTAACTTTTGTACATGCGTTGACAGCTCTCTTCAAAGTACAGTACTACAATGTCAAGAATGTACTTCAATCACCGCCAAAAAAAAAAACTCAGCCAATACATCGTTCAAAGTAGAATGACTCGAAGGACCCCCAATCTGTCTCTTTCTCTAGACTTCAGAATGACAAGAAATAGAATCTCTCTCCTCCCTCGCCTTCTCTCCTCGGACTTTACTGGGGATAGGAGTTCTACTCTGTTTATCTAGGTAGGCTTACAGGTAGGTACCTAGGTACTGCCGAGCTCGCCTATGGTATGAAATCTATACGTCAACACGGACAACCTGAAGCCGAAAGGGGAAACACGACAGCCGAGACCTCGCCGCACGTCTTGCTTCCCAAGTCAAGTCAGGCCTGGTCGGATCAGATCAGCGTACCATTGTTCCTCGCCGGACATCCACTCAGGGGGGGAAACCCCATTCGAAGAGGAAGGAGGGAAGGTCGATACACGAGGGTGTGGTGGCCAGTGGATGGGGCTCCCGATACACGAGTTGGGGCTGACCGTTGACTTGTTGCGAGGTTAGTTGGTAAATATGTCACTTCGTGAAAAGATCAGAAAAATGTTTGGGGGAAAAAAGGGGTACCTGGATTCTTGAGATGGGAGAGTTCCGATTCGTTGATCGGCTCTCTTCTTTAATCTTATCGTTTAAGTATGGATTGGTTGAAGCACAGAACAGCGGTGCGGCAATCTGGTTGCTGTGCCTTGTTGATCCCTCTAGCAGAAGTCTCAAGGGAAGGTAAACATGTCCAGTGGGAGATAAGCTTTCGTAAGGACCAGACTTTCCATTTCATTTACCTTACTTCTCATGCTACAACGGGGCAAATTCCGTCTTTGAGGTTGCAATTGGATATTGGTTGGAGTGTCATGCGACTTTTCCTGAAGAGTACTCTGGGATACAGGACTAAGCAGAGGAGTATAAGTACTTCCCTTTCGATGCCCCCAAGTCATTGATAGTATCCATTCTGTTCAAATTCCATCTTACCAGTCTTATCAGTCGTACAATCATCACAGCTTTTTCCAACGCCAGCTACCCACTATCACAACTCGTTGTAGTCCCAGTCCCGTAATTCTCATTCAACAAGTCGTGATACATATTCGTAACATCAAAATGCATTTCTCAACCAGCGTCACAGCTCTCACGCTCATCTTCTCTTCCCTGGTATTAGGACAAGAAGCGCACTATTCGTGCTCGAGACAACTCACAGCACAGTGCTGCATTTCGGCTGGTGCTGGATGTATGTTTTCTCTGTTCTTCCCCCACTCGTATCTGGCTTGCGAAAGCTTGATGATACACACCTTCAGGCTTCACTGTGACAAGATCAAGTACAACACTGATAGCATGAAAAAAAGGTGGACCTATAACTGGTACATCCACAGACTTTACCTGCGCTGCTCCAACGACGGGGTATTGCTGTCTGGTTAGTGGCGGAGTTGTAAGTCTTCTCCCTGCTTCTGCTTCTCCTTCTCCTTCTCCTCCTCTTCTTCATCCTCCTTCATTGGTGTCCCCCGCCCCCGGCCTCCAGGCATAAGCACTCAATTTCCTTTTGATACGCTATGAAAGATACCTTTGTGGAAAAAAACTAATCCGAGTTCGTACCAGACCCGCCTTTGTACTCTTGCAGCGCCAGCTGGCATCACGACTACAATCTCGCAGACGGTTGCGTTGCCGACTGTTACTATTGGGGGAAAGGCTTAGAACGGAAATTGCAATGGAAAGCTGTAGAAGTTGGCAGTGGTTAAAGGATCGATAAGAAAATGTGAGAAGTGATTAGGTAGATAGAGCTGTGTAAAATGTTCGGGAAGGGTTTCTTGAACAATATTTTAAGAAGATAATGGATACTCGAAAGATCCGAGCCCTTAATGTTTTGTTGCAGAGTAGTCACCGTGACCGACACATAGCATCCAAATCTCCAAATCGAAACAGCAAGATCGAAGAGAGGAATGTGATTCATTACCGGACTTTCTTCCTTTCCTGATTGCATTACCCCAGCTCAATATTACAACCCTCTGTGATAGACATTACCAATGTTATTCTCTGCTTCACGCCCGGTAAGCTCGACTTTCTCTCACTTCGGAAGCTTGATTGTTGGGAATCTCTGGATGATCCGAACAATCGTGTACGCTGCTTCGACAAGTGCAAAATCCACTGACAATTTGTTAGTCCAATTACAGAGATGGGGCTTTTCGTCGAATTGTCATTTTAGGAAAGACTTACTACCAAGGCAGATCCTCGGTCCTCCATTAAAAGGCAGGTATCCCCAATTCGCATTCGTTTCGTCATGGTTCAGCGGCATGTCTTCGTCCCAACGTTCTGATCGGAACAGCTCCGCATCCATACCGTAGAGATCGGGACGTCGGTGCATGGTGTAGACGCTGTAGGCTACTGCGGTGCCTTTGGGAACGAGGATTGGCGATTTCCTGTCTGGTCCGCCGCCAGTTGGGAGGATTGTTGTTCGGACGGTTGTGCGGGTGTTGACTGGTACTGAAGGATACAGACGGAGTGCTGATGAGTTATCAGGTAAAATTTATTGTTGAATATTTGTTTGACTTACTCTCTTTGAGTATAGTCTGAAGATACTTCATGTTACGAAGCCCGCTTCGGGTCCATTCGACATTTCCTTGAGCTGCAATCTCTGACCTCAATTTCTCCAATACATGTGGATGTCTGACGAGCAGAAAGCTAGAGACAATCAATCAGCAAGTGGGCTGGAGTCTACGCAGGGGCCAGTTTACAAAGCCCATGAGACGAGACAAGCGGTTGTGTCTCGTCCCGCAGTCAAGATGTTGATAATTTGACTCCTCAGCACCGTCCGATCTGGTGTCTTCTCGCTCATTGCCCGAAGGAAAACATATTTTCCTTGACCTTCGAGTGAATCTTCAGCGAGATTGCGGTCGATGATCTTGTCTGCAAAGTAGTGAATTTTCTTGCCTGCATCTCGAAATTTCTTTCCGTCTACGAGCCAGTATAAGTCAAGCAGACAGAAACGCTTTGCGACATATTCTTGTGCGATGTTGAACGCCTCCGCGAAGTTATCTTCGCCTGCTGACTCGGGGACTTTCAAGCTCTCGGTTGACTCGCCGAACAAAAACTCGGTCGTCACGTCGAGTGTCATACGGAAGAAGAGGGGTTGAAGGTCGATCACGCCACCTTCTCTTGGTATTGCATTTAATAAGTTATCGGTAGCATTGCTGAATATACTCAGGTCTGAGTACTCCTTGACCTGGAACTGTGGTCTCAGCAATTGTCGTGATTGCTTCCAGGCGTCCCCATCTTGGTTGAATATCCCCTCCCCAAACATGGGAAATGTTATTTCCCTGCGAGGACCCATGGCGTAATCTGCAATCAGACGTCAGGATAAACGATCTCAATATATCCAAGCTAGGGACTAGCTGACCTTGGAAGTTCGAAGATAACATGGCTTCTATATTGGCAGGATCGACAGTCCCGAAAGCTGATGATGCAAGGAATACTTGCTCTAGGGTATTGCCTGTCTGCCTGAAATGGAAAAGAAAAAGCTCCATCAAGCGTGATTCTGTGTTTGCTCTGTATATCTGCTCGAGACGATCGATCCCGAATGGTCTCTGATTCGCTAGTCGTGGTGGTGGAAGACATCCATATTGAATGCCCAGCGCCGCGTCGACCTAAACATGTCATTTGAAAATGAGGTCAACGTTTGATGATATCTGGCGTACCTGCTGATCTTTACGTCTTTTATGTATATGATAAGCAATTGAGACAAACAGAAAAGATCAACAACAGTAATCGTAGTTAAGGTACCTCCATGTTCGTTCCAGTGAGGGTGATGATGAGGGAAAATTATGAGGCAGCTGAACTGTTTGTCGAACAGTGCAGAAGGCAATGTGATCTTTTTATAAGTTCGGTTTGAAAGGAAGGACAGCTGCTGTGACAAGAAGGAACATATGTTCGAGCAACAACCGGTCTGGTGGTGTTAGACCTTTGCGGCACATTAGGCCTTTCGGAATGAAATCTGCCTCACCTGAATCTATCGTTGGGTTAGCCTACTCAATAATTTCTCTCGTCGGGCTTTTCGGGCCGTGGAGGATTATGTGTTGGTTTAAATCCTTTGACCTGGTGATAATCCTGCTATTGTTGGGAGCAAAAGATAACCTGGTGGTGTCTCTTTGAAAGAGTCGAACTTATAGATTATGCATTGACTACCCCTTGCTTTGGGTGCGGGCTGTTGGAACGGCCGCCAGATATCCGCACCTTATGATCAAGACTTGAGATCAGAAAAAGTTAACAGCTTCGAGGCACATATCAAGCAAGAACAATATGCTGGAATTATTATAATTTCTCACATCTGATGCTCGAATTCTCAGTTTGAAGCAAAAATACTGACGTAGATAAAGAAAATTGTTACCATCAAAGGCTAAGATCTTATCGAGCGGTCGAGCGGTCGAGCCTCTCATTCTTTGATAATTGTTCATTGAAGGTTTTCGCTACTATTCTTGCACTTCATGTTTGGAGACTATAAACCATGAAAGTCGAGAGTGCTCGACTCAACAGCTTGCACAGGCCAGCATCGAAAACTGATCTCTGTTCATTGGTATCTCCGAAATTCCTCACCTCGCTTAGCGAAATGCCCATACCGAAACAAATATCAGTATCGTAGATGGGCTTTACGTTTATTTGAGTGGCATAGACCACACTTGAAACGGTGTCAACATTCTCTCAACCGGTTCAAATTGACAGCTTATATCGGACTCAACCTCATTGAAAAAGGCATCCAGCTCGCCATATAGAATATAACCCTGCTATGTATTTGACCGTATGAGTCGCTTGACCGGAACATATGGTTTCTCCCAACTATGAAAGCTACTTAATGTGTACATAGATTCACAACTGAAGTATCCGATAGATTTATCTCTCGTATTAGCACCTCGCTTAATTGGCGTTTCAGCAAATAATCAAGTCGTCCCCAGATAACACACAAGAAAGAACAAACCTTCCACCCGAGCTCCTCCAACAACACACCACCCTCGCCAAATCCAAGAATCGCTCTTACCAGACATGTCATGAAACAACACACCTACCCATCCTCAAGAATACCAAATCGCTCTCTAGTTCTCCTCGCCAATTCCATGTTCGAACGTTTCCTCATAACCGGCTCAGCTGCACACGTCGCCAAGCTTTCCTCGTCCTTCAACGCTAGGTGCGGCGGTGGCAAGATCTCCAATGTAATATATAGACTTCTCATCATGCTCCCATACCTGTTCTCTGATGTACAGGTATGGGTGCTGATGATGGGGACGAATGATCTGGTAAAGAAGAGAGCAGTGAAGGATATTGATCTTGAGGCATATGGAGTGCTTGTGAGGGCGTTGCTAAAGGTTACGCCGTGAAGCAGGGTGCTTGTTTGTGGAGTTTTTGAGAGGAGGGATGTCTTGGATGAGTGCGTGGAGGTGACGAATGGGAAATTGAGGGGTATGGTCGGTGAGCTGAATGGGAAAGAAGTGGGCAACAGGGTGAGTTGGTTGGAACCGCCGAAGATAGAGAGGGAGAAACATTTGGATGATCATATGCATTTGAATAAGAAGGGGTATGGAATATGGGATGAGGTGTTGGTTCGGAGAACCAAAGAGATGTTAGGGGAGGATTGCAAGGTGGAATGGGGTATCTAGGATAGAAAAAGGACGACATGGCCTTAATGCTGTCATGTACGAAAGCTTACCCAGCACTTTCTAATCACCAAGCACTTCCTATGAAAATAACGAAAGGCGAAAGGTGCTATGATCACTGGAGCTGCCCCTGGCCAAAAAAAAAAACGGCACCACAGCTAAGTTGCCTCGGCGAGAAAGCACAGCAAATTACCTGCAGTACGGAGTAGAATGAGGGGAAGAAAGTAATGGAGAAGATCCGAGAAGCCTGCAGAAGGACTGCAGATCTGAAGGAATTGAAAATCCCAAAAACAGACTGTAACCAGGAAGGAGGAAGAAAGGAGCTCCAGAGACAAGATCTCCCTATCTCTTTAAATCCGACGCTCTCTGGAGCCGCAGATATCATCATTTCAGCTCGGTCTCTGTTTGCTAGGCGATTCCAGGACGGCGTGAAGTACCTAGCGCGGCGGCATCGATGCCAAGGATTTGCCGACAGACATCAAATCCCAAGGCTGAAGCTGCAATTCAAATCGACCTTCCGCCTCGTCAACAACACCACAAAAATGGCAACTCAACTTCCCGGCGGTGGCCCACCACCAAACGCAACGTACGTGTCATTGCACTCCGACACGTACACTCCGTTTCCCAAGTCCAGGCACTAACAAAACACAGCGTGTACGTCCGCAACCTCGAAGAGCGCATCAAGCCCGGCGAGCTTATCGATGCCCTCAAAGAGCTGTTCTCCGAATATGGCGAGATCATCGATGTAGTCGCCAAGACAAACCTGAAGGCGAAAGGCCAGGCGTTCGTTGTGTTTGATAATGTGGAGAGCGCGCAGAAGTGTATCGAGGATGTGCAGGGTTTCGACCTTTTTGGCAAGCCGATGCAATTGGCGTTTGCGAAGACGAGGAGTGATGCTTTCGTGAAGCGCACTGCGGGCGATGAGGAGCTCGAGAGCCATAAGAGGAGAAGACTTGCGGAGAAGGGTATGTTGTCTCTATGCTGGGAGGAGGCGGGGTCGGGATTATGGCTAACATCTGGATAGACAAGAAGAAGGCTGCCGAGCAAGCAGAGGAGCAGAAGAGACTCAAGCATACTGCTCCCGCCGGAATGGCCCCAGATGGCGGCGCAAGACCTATCAAAGCTACCCGTGGTGCTGGTCTCAAGTCTACAAATGCTGGTGCCGCTGCTGTCATCCCCGACGAGTACTTGCCTCCCAATAAGATTCTCTTCTTGCAGAACCTACCAGAGGACTACGATATCGATGCTTTGACCGCTATATTTGGTCGCTTTGAAGGCTTTAGAGAAGTCAGATTGGTACCAGGTCGCCGAGGTATTGCTTTCGTTGAGTACGATGGTGAGGCAGGGGCTATTAGTGCGAAGGAGAACACAGCTGGCATGGCATTGGGTGATGGACAGGTCATGAAGGTCACATACCAAAGACAATAGATCTAGGATATGTATGATATCTTCAATTCTTCCTAAGGCGTTGGTGGGAAAAACAAGCAATGTATGCTTTGCCTACAATCTTGCCGTGCGCTAATGCTACATAATGACCGTGAAATTACATACTGAGAAACAAAAATACAATTGTCCCTATCAGAAGATAACATCAGCATCCTCTGATTCGCCCAATATGTCTCCACTGCCCTCGTTCTCCTTGTCGCTGCCTTTGTCTTTGCCAGCTGCTGCTGCCTCTTTTGCTTCTCGTCGGATTCTCATTTCTTCGTCTTGGGCTGCAGTATCTCTCTGCTTCTTGCCTTGAACCTTCTTCAATCTGAAGAATTCCTCTCTGTCCAGTTCGTCAAGCTCGGAATTGATATCTGATCCTGTTAGCGGGGTCTAGATAGTAGTGTGTAGACCAACATTTAATGGTATTTTCGGTTCTTGGAATGATGACATGCTCGCTGTTTTCTATTAGTAAGCGACAAGATTATCTCGCCTGACAAACTTACATGGCGTTGACTACGGAAGTTAGCAATGATCCCAAAACAGTACAGAACGCCCAAACTTACCTCTCCGGTTGACGACTTTGATGACCTCGTCCAAAATCACGAATGCAGTCTGCCCAGTCAGTCTCCAAGTCTAAAGTCCTGCTATAACTTCAACATACCTGCAGACTTGCAAGTTCCACCAGTGTCTCCACAGCTCTAGCATATGTCTCCCTGCACCTCTGTACCTGCTGTCCGCCCTTTCCAAGACCCGTCAAACCGAAGTCATTGTTACCCTCAGTCGTATAGCTCTCGAATGCTGGTAGGAATACACCGGAAACATTCTCCTGCTTCGTTCGTACTCTGAATCGTGCTGACTTCGCGGATTCCTGGACCTGGTAACCAATGTCCCCTCCAACTGCATAGGTGACTTCTGCCAATGAGAATGCTGCAATCTGCATGACCCTTCCCATCTTACGCTTGGCTTCATCGATTCGTCTTGTAATTTCTGTCTAGTATTAGATCTTGGTCTCCGAGCTGCAGAGTTGGTAGATACCTCGGAAACGCCTATGGCAATTGGTTAGCTGTAATTCAGTAGTAATTGAACTTGGACATACTTTGTTAAAGCTTCACTCTTTCTCTTTAGCAAATCATGGCCTGTTTGAGCTCCCTTGAGCTTCGCCTTCATCAATCCCAAGGATTGACGGGTTGGGAAGACTGCCTCTCGATTCTACTGAGCTGTTAGCTGGAAGCTGGACCAGGACATCTGCTATTCTTACGGCTGCTCCAGACATCTTGACGGATTTCTCGTATCCAGTGAAACTGCGAAATTACGGAGCAATCTGAATGATGGCGTAATTGAAGGAAGAAGAAAGCAGGCTGTAAATTGAGGGATGATGGGCAGCTGCCGATAAGCTGCAGTTGCTGGTTGAAGCTCCCACTTGATAGACCCACTTGGGCATCTGCACCGACAAGACATTGTGGCCTTGCGGCGGGATAAGGCTGCCAGGCCGCCACACGCTAACTTTGATTTCTCTCGAGACTCGTTCGCGACTTGGAGCGCGACAGTGCTATCTCTCTCTTCACTCGTCCATCTTCTCTTCTATCTTATTCGCAGATTGTCGCAGCATCTCATAGCAGGCAGAGAATGCCTGGTGAGCTTCTGCCAATCATGGCTGCTCCCAGCATCTCGAAGTCGAAGCTGTCTCGAGCCAAAGCAGACTTATATCTTATTGTAAGCAAGACAAACAGCTGCGGAGCAAACGGAATCGCTGACAGTCTGGTAGTCCGAAGAAGATACGATCTACGAGCAAGACATCCTCCGAGACCCTGGAAGCACCAAACCGTGGCTGGCATACATCGAATTCAAGTTTCAACATGGCACCCTTCTCGAGCAGGCATTCGTTCTGGAGCGAGCTTGTCGACAGCTCCCACGATCTTTCAAGCTGTGGAAGATGGTACGCATGTTACTTCCCATATTGAAGCCATAGCTGACAGAATACAGTATCTAACCCTCCGAATGAAACACCTGGGGAAGCTAAATCCCGCCATCTACAAATCCGAGTATGCGAAAGTTAATGCCCTGTACGAGCGAGCTCTCATCCTTCTCAACAAAATGCCGCGGATATGGGAGATGTATCTATCATTCTTATTACTACAACCGATTGTTACTCTCACTCGCCGAACGTTCGATCGCGCGCTCCGAGCTCTTCCCATGACCCAGCATAATCGCATATGGGCGCTTTACCGGCCTTTCGCAAACTCGGCCTCTGGCCAAACCGCAGTGAAGATCTGGCGAAGGTACATGCAGATCCATCCCGAAGATGTGGAGGATTTCATCGAGCTACTTGTTGAGATGGGCCACTACACGGAGGCTGTGAAGAAATACATGGACATCCTGAACAACCCGAAGTTTCGGAGCAAGAACAGCAAAGGACACTACCAGCTATGGATCGAAATGGTAGACTTGATTGTTGGGCATGCGAAAACTGTTGAAACTGGGGATGAGGTGGGTATCGATGTGGACAAGATCATTCGAAGTGGAATCGACCGATTTGCGGACCAGAGGGGTCAATTATGGTCCGCTTTGGCAACATACTGGATCAAACGAGGAAACTTTGAAAAGGCCCGCGACATTTTCGAGGAGGGAATCACTACAGTCATGACTGTACGTGACTTTACCCTCGTCTTTGACGCATACGTCGAGTTTGAGGAGGCCATCACTGGCCAGCTGATGGATGATGCTGCGGCTCGGTCTGACAAGGGAATTGTGGATGAAAACTTGGACTTCGACCTGGATATTCGCATGATGCGGTTTGAGCAGCTGATGGACCGGCGACCATTCTTAATCAACGACGTGCTACTTAGGCAAAATCCCAACAATGTTTCAGAATGGAACGTCCGGATAGGATTGTGGGGTGACAACAAGGTCGAAGTGGTGCAAGCATACACAGATGCGATTGCTGCTGTGCAACCCAAGAAAGCCGTGGGCCGATTCCACGAACTATGGGCCAACTATGCCAAATTCTATGAGAAGGGCGGAGACATCCGCAATGCAAGGATCATCATGGAGAAAGCTGTGAAAGTTCCATTCAAGTCTGTGGCAGAGCTCGCCGATATGTGGATTGAATGGGCAGAGATGGAGTTGAGGAATGACAATTTTGACGAAGCCGTAAAGATCATGGCAAAGGCAGTTCAAGCACCCAAACGATCGACTGTCGACTACTTCGATGAGACCCTTTCGCCTCAGCAGAGAGTCCACAAAAGTTGGAAGCTCTGGAGTTTCTACGTTGATCTTGTTGAGAGTGTGAGCACTTTGGAGGAGACCAAGAAAGTCTACGAAAGGATATTCGAGCTTCGAATCGCTACGCCACAGACTGTGGTCAACTACGCCAACCTCATGGAAGAGAACAAGTACTTTGAGGACTCTTTCAAGATCTACGAGAGAGGTTTGGACTTGTTCAGCTATCCAGTCGCCTTCGAGCTTTGGAATCTATACTTGACAAAAGCAGTGGATAGGAAGATCGGCATTGAGCGGTTGAGAGACCTATTCGAGCAAGCCGTAGAAGGCTGCCCTCCAAAATTCGCCAAAGTACTGTATTTGATGTACGGCAACCTGGAAGAGGAGAGGGGCCTCGCGAGACATGCTATGCGAATATACGAACGTGCGACAAGAGCAGTCTCAGACGAAGATCGGGCAGACATGTTCAACTTCTACATTACAAAATCCGCTTCCAACTTTGGTCTGCCGTCAACAAGACCAATCTACGAACGTGCTATTGCAGCATTGCCAGACAAAGATGCTCGGGATATGTGCTTGAAATTTGCGGACATGGAGAAACGACTCGGCGAAATCGACCGCGCAAGAGCCATCTACGGCCATGCATCGCAATTCTGCGATCCACGCACCAGCCCCGACTTCTGGCAGAAGTGGGAGTCCTTCGAGGTCCAACACGGAAATGAAGATACTTTCAAGGAGATGCTGCGCATCAAGAGAAGTGTACAGGCGCAGTACAATACCGACGTCAACTTTATCGCTTCGCAAGCGTTGGCTCGTAGCCAAGCACAGCCAGAAGGCGAAACCGACGAGGAGCGGGCCGATGCAATGGCTGCATTAGAGCGAGAAGCTAGGGCTCCGGTGGGCTTCGTCGCAGCAAGCACAGGGCCCCAAGGGGGAAACATCAAGGAAGCAGCAGTAGTCGTGGCCTCCAACCCGGATGCAATCGATGTAGATGGCATGGACGACGACTAGGCTTCGGGTAGTACGAGAGCATCATGGAGTTTGGACATGTTTTGAAGGCTGGATTCAGCCTGTGCATAGGATGGCGTTTCAAGGCGGGACTTTAGTGCTTTCATGGGCAATTTATGATTGCGCCTGTGATTGGAGCTTGAGATGATGAGCGAGCGAGGGCTCTTTGTATGTACGTTATGGAAATTGGTGGTACAGTGGTGAAAAGGCTACGCCAGGCTTATCGAAAAAGAAGAAAAGGCAATTCAAAAACAACTCCTGATCCTGCATTTTCCGTCCAGGTCCATGACGCCTTTGCTCCATCCATGTAGTCATTTTCCGTTTGCGATTGTCTGCCATTGGTATATGTATGTAGTGCTTTCCTTCTCATCTGCCTGCTAGTCACAAACTAATCTTTCTCCCCTTTACCACTCCTCCCAGTCATCCTCGCCCATCCCTTCTCAACAAGTCCGGAATGTCGTTTACCATCACGATTCGGACTGTTGTCAGTATGATTACTTGGACTGCTCGATGTAGTCATTGCACTTTCTTTCTGGCGTTGTGTGCGACTCGTCGACGACGAGCTTATCGAATTGCCTACAAAATACGAGATTAGCCACAAGTCCTTCCTTCTTCAGAAGTTCGGCTCGAAAAGAAATACACACCGTTCGCATCATTTCCCCTCCCCTCCATCTTCCCACACGCTCTCTCTGGCCTCGGCCCTTCATCTTCATCCTCACTTTTGCCCTCATCCTCCCTTCTATCTCTCGCCTCAAACCGAAACGGATTGCCTTCTGTGCCATCCCCACCTCGTTGCGACGCAAATGGATCTTCACTCCTCCTCGGACTTGCGCTTGAGCTTGGGCTTGGACTCCGATTGGTATTTGACTTCGATCTTGGTTTTGAAGTTGAATTTGGGTATGGATAGGCCGCGACATTGAACTCGGAATCGTCGTCTGATGTTTCGGTGATGTACCCTGCGTTTATACGCGGGAAGCCAGAGATGACTTCTACGGAGGGAGAGGGGAAGGGGAGTTCGGGTTCGGGGTCGACTTTTGAAGGTCTGGAGGTTTGAGCGGTTCTAGATGTGGATGGTGACGGCTCTGGCTCTATTGGTGATAATGATGGTGATGGTAGAGGTGCGAGCGACGTGCCGGCTGTAGGTGGTGCTGTAGTTAATGTCATGTTGGTAAGTGCTTTATTTTGGATTGTGTTTTGAGTCCTGATGAGATAGTATAGAAGGTAAAAGAGAGAAGTGATAGTTAAGGAAGACCTTTTCTACATGACGACTTTCAACAGCTCACTTCACATGGCAATCAACAATGCCACTCCTCAAATACGCCTCATTGACGTAACCGCAACCCCTTCTGTGAACCCATGCAGTACGGGTACGGCATTCGAGTACAAGTGGATCAAGTACAATATAAGCATACGACAAGCAAACCCGGGAATGACGAAGGGGTCCAACGCTAGAACACGCCTTCATAGTCAAACCTAGAACACTCGATGCAGGGAGAATGCGCTGGTGTTGCGGGCAGGGCTTTCATTGGGAGTCAGGATGACGTAGCGAGTAGGGTTGTGAAGCGAGACATACTGGCCGGAGAGGAGATGTTCTTATTGTCAGCTGACTGGAATGATGGGATTGGAGCGGCACATATGGCATGGGTTCAACGACTTTCATTCTCCTCAGTTATTGATGACAAAGCAAATAAATTCTGAATGAAGGAGTTGCCATCGTTTCGAATCAATATCTGGGGTTTAAGTGGGTCGGTCTTGGCGATTGCTTACTTCGCCACTCGGCAAGCTTTTCTTCGCGAATTTACAATATACTCCCTATTTTTGGCTCCTGCTTCAATCAAGATAAATCATAGCTTGTGTCTGGAGCTTGGTTTAAGTTTTGTTTGAGCGCGGTTGTCTTCGTTTTGAAACGACACCGGGAGTATTGCCACCGGCCAGATGAGGTGAATATGAGAGAGTGGATTTTGTGGGATGAGGACAAGCCAGAAGGACCAGATCTATCATTATATCTTCTATGATAAGTCAAAGTCATGTGCATCAATCATCGTAAGATGACTTCTCATCATAGACGAGTGCATGCGCCTCTGCTTTCCAAGATTCGACCTTCTTCAGCCATTCCTTCTCTGCATCCGAGAGGGAAGTGGCAAGATTGCCGCTGCTACTAGTACCTGCCGTATCTTTGCTAGATTTTTGAGAAGCTGGGATTTCGGCATGAGGCTTGATACCACGACGATCTTCCTCCTGATCCCTTACCTTCAGACAACCATCGAGGACCGAGGCCAGTGGTCCATTCAGTAGTGCGGAAAGGTATGTTTGTGGACCTTGCTTAGCGAAGCTCTGGGATGTGTTAATATCGGAGTTTCTACTAGAACTCGTCTTGCCGAAGGACAAGCTGGGTATTTTACCTGCTGAGGATCCGTTTCTTGGTTCCTTTGACTGGAGGAGGAGCTCGTCAACGCTGTCCCAGCCCCTGTGCACGCGATTTGCCCAATTTGGCTCTCGGAACCAGTCCTCTTCGGTGAAGTGGAGCGTGCACTTTTGGCGATCTCGCTCGATACGTTCGCGGAACTCTGGCGTGGCATTGCGGTCTTCGTCGAGCTTTCTGAAATTCGCGGATGCGGTCGGAGATGCGGCATCTGTTGTCTCGAGGGCCTTTGATGATGCGCTGTGACTGGCGCCTTTTGTGGCGTCGGGGGGTGAGGTGTTGATGGAAGTTGCTGGCTTGGTCTGCTCGTTGGCGAGCGATGGCGATGGGACGGCGGGTGGCTGCTTCGTGACAGGCCCCAGCTCTAGACGATGAGAGCACTGTTGACTTGCTTAGCGATTATAAGCTGATGAATCGGGTAAGCTTAGCTTACCCTAATTTTCTTCTTACGACAAGTTGCACAGGCTGGTCCTTTCTTTGGCTTTGCCACTTTCGTAGTCTTCGACGTGGTGGTGCGAGCCTTCTTTGAAGCTGGCTGGGAGGCGGAGATGTCGGCGTCAAAGTCGGAGGGAGCTGATCTCTTCTTGCTCCAGCTATTGGTTGTTCTCTTGCCTTTGGCGATGGAGTTTGAGGTATTCATCGTGAATGAAGGTCGAGGAATGGGACCTGTTTAGTTGGTGACTACCTGTTTAGTTGGTGACTGTGGTTGGATGCAGGAAGTGGTTGTGTCGAAATGACGTTGAGGAAGTAAGGTAACAACGAGTATGAGCGAGAAGACATAATCAAGTCTGGCTTGGCTACTGCTAAACACAATAGGATTGAACTACAATAGGTAGGCTTTGTATCGTTGAGAGTGAATTAAGCGAAAAATTCAAGGGGTGTCATATTCACCGCAGCAACCCAGGCGAGCCCTTTCAGCTTTGTGCGCACTGCGACATGATGTTAGAACTTTTGTCATAAAAAACGGAACTTGAACTAAGTGAATGTTCTAAGGGAACCTCGAACTCCCTTGTTCCATCATGTATCGAGTATTGTTACTATACCAATCCGCTTGTTTTGCTGAGGTTCAGAACACTCGGAAGTTAATATGTCAATCCTTCTATCTTGATCTCTTTCATTAAACATGCGCGACTATATCACTTAAAGACTATTGGAATCAGAAAAAAGCTGTCATTACTCGTTAAAAATGCAAAATAGAAGGAGACGTTTTCAAAAGAAAGCAGTACGCCAAAGAGACCACCAAACACTTGGAAGCTCCCCCTTGAAAATTTTCAGATGCAGCAAACTCCTTGCTCAACCTCCCAAAATTGACAGTCAAGTCTCACCAAGGCCAGCACTAATTTCGCCGACATCATCCTCAATCTCCTTTGCAACAGCATTATTGTGCACCGGTATAGCTTCCTCAATACGGCGTCCTCCTTGTTTAATGGCACCATTCACCAAATTCTCCATGACCCTACGAGCAGGATCTTGGTCGAAGAGCCTTTGATGCTCAAGTTACTGAAAAGTCTCTGAGCACTTTCGTGGTCTTGGGGGTTTATGTTCATCCTGTGAGAAACACCTTGAAGGTAGCCACGACCGTAGGCTTTATCCATCCGGGATTGCACAGGTAGCATTTGACGAGAGGATTTGCTGATGACCATCGGGACCAGTGCCCGGGTGTTGTACATTCCAAAACTGGTACCATTTCCAGATCCCGCGTAACTGTAGCAATCTTGGGAAGAGCAAGTATGGCCGTCGCAGTATCGACCTTCTTGCAAGCGAGCTTCGAGACAGCCCTGTACAGAGCAAGTGTGGTTTTTGCAGCAAGCAATTCCGCTCTCGACTCTTGAAGGGCATCTGTACCCAGCTTCGGGCCACTGACAAGTATGGGCCGAGCAGAACTGGTGATCGGATTCTTCTAGAACTGGCAGAGAACATTCAATCGACTTGCATGCCTTAGATCCCGGGGTGTTCTCGCATGGTGAGACACAACCTTACATCTGGCAAAGGTGTCGTTGGCAACCAATGCACCTTTGCGTGGATACTTGCAACCAGTGTGTGAGCACAAGTGGTAGCTACAGTGAAGGCTTCTGAGGCGTCTGATGTCGGTGCAGGAGATCACCTTGCATTTGTGCCTTTCGCAACCCTTTGTAGTTCCTGTAGACGAACATAATCAGAAATTGCTCAAGGAATGGTCTGAAGAAAATTCTGAATCGGAGAAGCGGCAAGTGACGAGAACGAAAGAATTACCAAGGTTCCGTGCTTTACATGACACATATGTGCAAGCATGATCTGCACACCACGATTTTCCCCTTTGGCGGAGTTCGTTGCATTGCCTCACTTTGCATTTGTGATGGCGGCAGTGAGAAGCATCTCTGAGATGGCGTTTATTGCAGGCGGTGGATACACAGGTCATCGAGCGAGCGCGAAGATGGTTATGTTCCAATGCTCTGCGAAGTAAGGAAGGCCAGATCACGAAGAAGTGTTGCAATGTAGGAAATGCCAAGGCACGTCTTCAGTAGAATAACGGGACTCGGGCGTTGGCAAGATCCACATTACATATAAGACAGTCTACATCCATATGAACTACACTTTCAGATCAGGAAATACTGAAGCTGAAAGATAGTGTCGATGAACCGTAGAGGCTCACTGGTTCCACGTCAAAGTGCTGGGCACAAGTGGGAGGCATCGAGCATTGACGGCTGCCTTGGGATGTCGTTTTCGGAGACTTGGACTGGATCATGATCCATGGGCTATCAATCAGTGGTACCCAAGATCTCAGGATGGCCCAAACTTTGGGTATCAAGACAGCGCGGGGGTGGTATAATCTGGGGTTGCTGACCACAAGGCTGGCCAATGATGTCTGCATTTCCACTTTATCAGGCTCTTCACGAGTATATGCAGGATGGTGCACTTGATCATGCAAGTGGCTTAAAAAGTAAAGACAAGCATAACTTGGTGCTTCCATAGATGTGGTTGGAGAGGGGAATGATTTCTATTTCGGAATTTGCTGCTGCTGTTCCGGGAGCCTGAGGTCAGAGAGTGTAAATCCCCTGAACATGTCACAACTCAGGACTAGCGTTACTGGCATGCTTTGCTAAAAGCGTATACTCGAAATTCCAACAGAGGTAAAAGATGTTACTGCACTTGTGGTCCATTTGATTGATCTGATTACCAAAGAAATGTTTCGGGCCGAACAATAACGCCAAGCGATGTCTCCGCCTTGCCTGGCACATCTCATGCTCAAACGCTCCTTGAATCGTCTCACAAGGAGACCAAAAATACGAAAGACGAAGACCAGGGCCTCGAACATGATAAACATTAACTAACACAAGGGAAGAGAAATGCCCACTAGAGGTAAGCCCTCATGGCATTAGATCCAGCATTCCCACGTAAAAACAAATTTTCAGACAGCAAATGAATCGAGTTCAAGAGACGAATCAGCAACATCCGCAGAAAAAAGTCCGAAGTCCGAGGTGAACTCTTCCTGGCCAGAACTCATCCTAATGCCTTTCGCAGGTTCTGTCCCGAAATGTATCTTACGCGCAGCATCGCCAAACATGTCTACACGTCGAGGTAGCCCATGATAGCCAGTGTCAGTGGTGACCGGAGTAGCTATTATGGATGGCTGGGTCTCTTCAACTCTAGAAGATGAAGTGAAGGTCAAGTCTGGCATTTGGATATACCGTCTCGTTGAGGGAGTTTGTAAGTCGAACGAAGATGCCACAGCAGAGTTACCATCATACTTGTTGGAAGGAGTGACGAAGGTGGGCGCATTTCGATTGGTGAGGTATGCTACAGGGGAGTAGTCGGTGCAGATGTCCTGGGTATCGGCCAAGAAAGCGTCGGTACGTGCTGCTTGTGAAAACGGGCTGTGGGCATGACCCAGACAAGCAGCATTTGGACCCAAGGCGTGTTGAGAATCAACCACATGACTGTCTTGATTGCCATTGTCTTGCCGGGGCATCGCAAATTGGAGACCTCGCCGAGTCTTTATAGAGGGAGGATCAATGAAGACTTCCATTCTATTGCTATGAGATCCAGGTTTCTTCGACTCATCTGAGACGTTCGTTGTGGAAATATCGCTACTAAACACTGCGGCTGGGCTCTGAGCAGTGACCGCAGACCTCGGTGCGGAACTCTGCTTGACTTGGGAGGACCACTGGCTGCCATATAATCGAGTATAAGTACACGGAGACCTAAAGACCGATCGTCCACAACAGCATGTCCAAGTCTGAGCTTCGGCCGACAATTTGTTCGCACATGGATGACGAAGTCTGGGAAATGCCGAGTCCACGTTGACTGTCGTTTCGTCCTGTCTGCTTTTGCGAGACTTTGGTTGTTGCATATAAAATTGCCAATTTGTGAATGGTAACGAGCCATCTGTTTCCTTTCCAATGCACTTCCTGTCTGGCGTTACATTGAGATGTATCTCTGCACGTATTTGCTCGTCAAAATCCGTGAAGCCTGGTTCCTCCTTGCAATCCGCTGTACTTTCCTGCAACTGTTTGTTACAGTCCTCCGACTGGAAGATTCTAGAACAGGATGCTGCTTCTGTAGACGGAGAAAGTGCCAGCATATGTTCCGCACCCGAGCCTAGGCTTTGTTGCTCCATAGGAGTTGGCCCAGATTCAAGAAGTTCGGATGCAACGCAGGTCCAGGAGTGCTGCTCGGTTTGTCGTTGTGGCTGTAGCGGCTCGCTGAATTGATCGTAGGCTGTATCGAGCATTCGATGAAATTGCTCTGTGCTAAAAGAGCTGGTATCTATGGAGTTTTGGTGCATCAAGAGCGGCTCGCTCCAGCTCCACAGGTAGTCTTTGTTTTCGGATCCTTGGCCCTTGCTTGCTTCAGCATTCTCACCAGCACTATCCAAGTCCTTGAAGACCGAACTGTATTCTCCGTATACTTGTGTTGGAGCAACTGGCTGTTGGGAAGTCAAAAAATCCGAGGAATCAGTTCCACTGCCGACAAATCTTGGGCGCGGATGCGTGCACTTATGAAGGTGTCAGCACTCGATCTGAAAAGGATACCACAATGTGCCATACTTTGACTTTCTTGAGCCGACAGTTCCAACAAGCACCCCGTTTCCTGGTCTGAGCAGCATCGAGTCGGCCTTGAGGAGTTAATTTCCGCTGACGTTTTCGAATTGTAGTGGATTTGACTCCATTTGACATTTGAAAGTGATTGACACACTTGGCAAAGGAGGTCTGCTGCACTTGTATCCGAGGTGGATCCATGGCTGGCTATCGAGGTATAAGATGTTTATTGCTTGGGCCTCGGACTTCTTCTGCTGCGTATTTCGAGCGTGAATATAATGAAGTATTGAGATCAATTCGTTTGGTAGCTAACAGGAGCCCAGCTCGAACCGAAATCGATCATGAAAAATGCAAGGAAAATGGTCACTTGTTGTCCAGCCAAATACAGAAAGTTCAGTTACTAGAGGGCAGCCGAAACCGAAGAAGAAGGCTGACGTATGGGTATGGATTTGTTGCCGGTATAATGCTTCCGGGACAAGTCTGTCCTTAGAAAACTGTTCTAGTTGCGGCATACAACACCATATTCAACAAATTGTTGTTTATCATGGCAGAGAAGAGGGAAGGATATGGCATAAAGGACTTATGTGACCTTTTAAAAGCATGAGAGAGTGCACCCAAGACTGTTTGTACTTTGACCGTCGTGGTCAACACCCAATCAAATTTGTCCCGCTGTGGCCTATAGCATACCAAGTGGTGATTTGATTTGTGATTCGTCGCGCATCGAGTGGCGTGCGCGAGCTTACTGGCAGATGCGACCAGGGTCCTTACTCGAGCGGCGCCAAGGTAGGTACTGCGTAGGGGTAGGGTCAAGACAAGACAAGACCAGGTCTCTTGGTGTCTAGGTGTCTCACTTGTGGCTTTTGGCTTTTGGCTGTCTTCTGTTCAAATCGTCATGACGCTTTCGCAGTTGCTCGGAATTTGACCACTTTCTGCAGGACGGTCTTGGGACAGCTGCGTTGCTCACAGGCATAAGCGACTGTTGAATTTTTTTTCGTTCGACCTCGCACCTATGACAAGCATTTCTAGACAAACACGCATGTGTAAAGGCTTAATGCTTTTTTAAAGCGCTCGAACTCATCGAAGTTCAATTGGCGTCTGCTACGGTGTTGTTCCAAGCATACAGTACAGGGCAAATGCCAAGAAAGACAATGCGTGCCAGCAGGGGCAATTTCCAGGCAAGTAGAGTGTCCCGCCTAAGTGGTACTTCTGACCTATGATTATCCATTGAGAATCAATAACTTGTTACATGCTCTGTGGACCAGCTGACAGGAATATCTAACCATTTCGAGGAAATGGCGGAACAAGTGCAGTCAAAATGAAGCAAAACGAATCAACAAAGAAGGATAACGCCATCTTGTTGATCTCACACATCTCGTCTCGCCACTAGACGACCACAGACTCATGGAGAAATAAACAGCCCTGTAAAATAAAGCAGAAAAGGCACTTGCCAACTGCCCAATCGCATATCCAACGGCAATACTTGAAAGGTCACAGCATGACATTTCATCCTCGCTCAAGCTCCCAGGCAGCTCGAAAGTCATTCCAAACCCTCAATCCATTCTATACAAGATCGGCCCCCTATTCTTCGCTACCCATCACCACGCTATCTATGCCGCAACATGCTCTGAAATGGCGGCTCGCATCGTCTTTCCCCTCCTTACATATCTTCCACACTTCTCTTTCCTCTTCTCCGCCTTCTGTTTCCATCCTGCATGTATCATTCCAACCCCGGTCGATGATGAGAACCACGCGCTTTTGTACAACCAGACCAGATGAACAATATCGTACATTTCCCACTTCCACCTCTGTTTGATCCCCGTCGGTCGCGCTCTCATATCACACATCACCCATATCCATTCTCTGAAATCTACTCCACTCCGGCAGCAACCTCTTCCTTCGGCCTCTCCGCAAGGGCCACTTCTTTCTCTTTCTCCTTCTCCACAGGCTTCTCAGCAGGTTTCTCCTTCTCACTAACCTCCTTCGGTGGGGGATCCAGATTCAAATCCTTCCTAAGATCCGGCAAGAAACGATCAATCCGTTTCCACGTCTCTGTCCACAACTTCTCCTGCGAAGGGTCTTTGCTAGGCGGAACAAGGAAAGAACTACTCGACATGACGAGGATGATATTCTTCAGCGATTCGAGGACAGCTTCTTCTAAGCTGTCGCCCTGCCCGCTGTTCATCAATCGATCCATGATATCTAGGATCTTCAGCCAGAGATCTAGCATGCCGTCCCATTTCGAGAGTAATGTCAAGTAATGCAGGAAGATCTTGCTGAGAAGTGTAGCAGCTTGTACTCGTGTCTCGCTCATACCGACGGGATCGGAGGAGTAGACCTCTGGTTTGAGGAGGCGAAGGATGAGTGGGAATAGAACTTCGCCGAAGATGGCGGTCCATTCCTCGTGTTCGCCTGATGTTAGCTCGGGGGAGAGAAGAGAGCGTTGGAGGGACGAGAAAGCTTGGTGTCTGATCTCACGGCAGGGGTTGGTGCATTGTGTTGTCAAGGCACGGAAAATGGGCGACCAGTACGCGGCCCAGGCTTCTTTACTCTCGAGGTGTGATTGTTGCATGAGAACTGGAATTCGGGTTGTGAGAGAGAAGATCATGGTGATGGCCTTGACGCCTCTCGCGACTGCAGCATCGACCCTAGGAAATATATTAGCCTTATGGATGGTACAGAGACGAATGGGAACATACTCTGGCTGGGGTTGTGGCTTGGGCTGTTTTGGCTGTTGCGGGCCTCTACGGACTCGCTTGTCCTGCTTTTGCTCAACTGTTGATCCAACGCTACCAGCAGAAGCGAAGTCGTTAAGCAGTTTCACCGCGGATTCGTAGTTGTCGGCCATTATGGTTGGAGGCGATCCAATGGCAACGCCCTCTAGAATCTCGAACACAGTCGGAGCCGATTGAGCATTACCTGTCAGGTTCCGGAGTACCACCCAGAAGTCGGGCGAGGTCATGATTTCATTCCTCAAAGGCCCTGGCTCTTTGATGCATTGGGTCAACCCCTGAAGAACCAGGGGTGCTGATTTTTCAAGCAGATCCTTCTTGAAGCTGGAGACTGTATGTAGTACAACAGGAACGCGCAAGAAATCATGTTCCTATCAATGTTAGTCGGATCTAGAGTACGAGGGCTCGGCATTTCTTACATAACTTGCGTGCAATAGATGAAGCAGGTAGAACATAGTCCTAGAGATCATGATGTTGTGGTAACTTCCAACATGTCGCATGACATTTTGCAAAGCTTCGGCTACATCTGCACCTAGAGCTGCAACGGTCTCTTTATCCCTGAGGGCGAGCACCGTGCAAAGTTCTAATATGTAAACCATCGCTGGGTCATAAACAGGCCCACTATTAGCCGGTTTCTGGCCATTGGTTGGTGCTGCTGTGTCTGTCTCTGATTTGACACTGATGACTATCGATGTAGGATCGTCAGGTAGTTGAGCGAGCAATGCGTGAATTAGTGGCTTCAATGACTCAACAGGCATATTCCTGATAAAATCAGCTCTGAGCATGGAAAGGTTGCACTGTAGAACTTACACAACGTTGGCAAAGACATCTCCCATGTAGCAAGCATTGACGCAATCAACCGTACATAGCGTGCTCTCCAACTCTTCATCAGAAGGCTCTGGTGGGTCGTCGGCCGCATAGCTGGAAATGTATGAAGTGAAAGCTGAGAAGAGACCAGTGTCGCTGGGTTTCTGACCACGATCGATGATCTGAGAAGGCGTTTGTAAAGGTATAGGTGAGATTTCTATGCGATTTGGTGCAAAGAACGGTGGTATCAAAGAGTTGACGAAGAGATTCACCCAGATACGAACAATCTGCTATTGTTAGTTTGGGAGTTGTGGATGTCATGAAGGGGGACTTACATGTTTCCAGCTGTCGTCAATGATAGCTTCGCTACCCGTGACAACGCGAAATAGTACAACAGTCGCTAGTTGCGCTTTGAAATCACGTCCAAACTTCACTGCGAGTTCGCTTACCATAACACTGTTCTCGCCAACCTGTATTTCGGTGTTGAGTTTAGTGTTTGACGGCGACTCGGTCGCTAGTGAAGTAATGTAACTCAAGCAGTACACTACTTGATCCACCGCCTCAGTCAGACCGTATTTCGCTGCAATGCGAGCACACTGGTCAAAACCAGTAATCACTCTCGAGAAGACAGCATCGTCGCTTGCAGACATGAACACATATGACAGCGTTGCAACAACGGGTTTCCAGGTTGCTGCAAACATATCTGCATCGTAGATGTTCGTATCACAGACAATCAGACTTCCAGCAGACTCTGTCTTCAACAGAAGCTCTTTCCAGGCATAGTCGAAAGCATGCTTGTTATCATGCTCGTCTGGGAGAATAATCTCATTTGCCTTGATAGAGTCGTAGATGCTCTGGATGTAGGCTGGCTCGAAATTTTTGCCGCCATTGACACCTCGCAAATTGTTTCCAAATTGCTCCACTGTCATACGAGAACTGTTCTTGAGGTTGGGATTGTAGCTGTCGGTGTTCAGCATCAGGATTGCGTAAGTCAAAACGAAGATGGCATCTGGATTTGCCATTGGTTCTGGAATTTTGCTCTTGAAGTAGTGCTCAGCAAACACTGTGACGATCCGTTCAATGAGAGCAGATTCTCCAGGCAGACGACAACTCTCCACGACTTCTCGCAGTGCTTCGTCCACTCGCTTGTCATCGAAGTTGAACGTATCAATGAAAGCTTCTAGAATAGGCTCATTGCCTTTCTTGGAAATGAACTCTCCAAACATCTTCTTCGATATCCGGGCAGTGCCTTTCAGGAAAGTAGCAATTTGCTTGGCGTCTTGCAAATCGTCAATAATTCCATGTTTGTTGAGGTAAGCAAGCCCAGCTTTGGGGCTTTCGTTGAATTTCTGGGCTCCTTGGATGATGATCTTCTTCCTCCTCCGCTTCTCTCGGAGAACTGACTGGTCGGGATACCCTTCAAATTGAGGTTCATCATCGAGTCTATCCGCGATGAATTGAATGTAGCCCAAAAGTGCATCCAAACATAAAGGCGGAACAGAAGTCGTGCTCCAAGTCGCTGAATCTGGGATCGCATTTCGAGACAGAAGTCCCACCATATCTTCACATAAATCGCTTCGGTCGATTTCGCAATCGTAGTTGATGAACAGCTCAACCATATAGCTTGGTATGCGTGCAAGAGCTCCCACACTCTCAACCATTGCTTCTCTGGCATCTGGTTTCCGGGAGCCGCCTTCCATACCCAGTTTTTGCCGGTCTTTGACAGGCACAGGGGTTGATCTCCCACTACTTGATTGCGAAGGTGGTGGTTTGACGAGTTTGGGAGCCTGCGGCACACCAGCGTATAGAGACGGGTCGATCCCTGGCTCTCTGGGTATCTCAACACGTGGATGTAAACAAGCAACCAAGTATGACAAGAACAGCTCTTGCTGTAGCTTCAGAACACCTCTACAAGTAGCCAGGAGCGTCCCGGCAACAATAAGCGACTCGTGTAAAATGGCCATGTTGTCTGATCGGACCAGTTGAAAAAGATACCTGCAGAGGCGATCTTCTGCCAGCGTCGCCAAAGAGGGGTGTTTCCCAATGGAAGGGCCAGCAACCTCCAGAGCTACATCAATGATCCTCAGGGCCATGACTCTCATCGCATCCGCATGTTGGCGATCATGTGGATCTAGCAGATCCACCAGGACTCGAAAAAGCTCCCGTATTGATGGTAACGAATATGGCTTGATAGGCGCTTCATCAGATGCTTCTGAAGCTGGACCGACTCCGAGTTCCGACCCATTGTCCATCGATGTAGAACCAGAGGTCAGAGGTCCACTCCTACTCTTGTCGAAACTTGATGATGGCCGCGAATCTGTCGGGGGAGCTGCAAGTGAAGACTTGATAGCGTCATTGCTGTTCGCTGAAGGGTCCATCTTCACAGTATCCATATCCTCCTTTGTCTTCTCATCCAGAGCCTCGAGATCATCCCCTGCTTCAATTTCCAGATGTTTTAACCGTTCAAAAATTACTTGGGTCATTTTGACCATGGAAATCTCCGCCGAGCGTCGAAGGAGCTCCGATAGTCTGGCCTGGCAGCACATGCTCAATCCAGTTTCCATCATTTCACAGACACTTTCGTCACTTAATAGATCTCCTCCTGGCCCAGACAGCATTCCCTCCATAAGCTTCAATATCCGCAGTAGCACAATCTCGTCTGCCGCAGAATCACTGGCTTCGAATCGGCAATGCGTAATTGCTGCAGACAGCGATTGCATAGCCAGCGGGAGGCGTGGAGAATCGGGACTTATCAGATTGTAGGAGAAGAATTTCGTGATGGCAACGAGGGCGAGAGAGGTAATCGGAGCGGAGGTCGCAGAAGCTTGTATGACCTGCAGAAAAGGATGTAGTAATGACGGAGTATCGAATTTGTGTATATCTGCTTTTCATTAATACATAGCTCTTCAGAACTATAAGCTCGAATTACCTTTGCAGCCCGTAAGTTCGCGCCTCAGACGTCCAAACCCAGCCATTAGAGGATTGTCCTGCATGCTCTTCCCCTTCTTCCCTCGAAGCCCCCATCTGTTTGCCAGTCCTCCATCATCTCCATCTGCGAGCCCGGTGGAGGTCCTGTTCTTGTTCCCTCTTGTCTTCCCAGGTTCATCCCGCGGAGTCGAAGGTCTGGAGCTCTGCAAGCTTGGAGTCATGGGACTGGAGCTTCCCCCCAAGATAGCAGACACCGAAGAATGCGCCCATCGAGCATGCTTGCGCATGGCAGAAGTAACAGTGATACATTCTGTGGTGATCAAAGCGACGGGGTCGACCGCCACGGAAATGGAAGCTTTCCTCGAGTTATTCATGGCGCCGTTGTATCGCGGTACTCTCTCAATTTGCCTACTTGCTTCGAGAATCGAGGATGTATCGGTATCGTGTACGGAAGAGGCTGCAGAATAATTTATCTGTCCAGATGCTGGCGAGTTCACGGCGAGGGCATCATTGTTCATAATGTGCTTAAAGACTGGCGCAGCATGGATCCAGCTTCGAAATTATGAATTAAAAAAGCTGGCTGTTGCGTGTAAGTAATCAGCAGGTAGCAATCGACTGGAGATCTTGTCGTGCTATGGATGTCCCCTGGTGGTACAAATATAAATCCCAAGATGTCTAAAAGCCCGAGCCGCATGACGGATTGAACGTGTCCTAAGCCTTGCTGCCCACCACGTGACCAGCCATTTCAGCCAGTCTTGCCCCTATTTTCTAGAGTACGAGATGTGGCGAGCTAGGACAGGATAGGATGTTGCTTCTTTCAGATACGTTATGATTTCACTGCGTGGCTGTGTTCAATATCTTCTCTCATTGCGCCGTCTATATTTTTACAAAACTCCAGCCCCAAATTACTTAACGAAGCAGGCTTGGCTGAACAAGCGCTTCCATTTATAACAAGAATGCCGATATCATCCTCAGATGAACAGCGTATGCAATCCCGAACCTGCGCCTGAGTGCTCACCATGTCCGAAGACAAAGTCGTCTGCTGAAAATATAATCCTACAGCTGACCTAGAGCCGATATCTCATCTCACAAAAGTGATAGTGACAGCAGCAAGGTAAATCCTACACTCTTCGAAGTACATCTTTAATGCCTAGTCATGTCAATAAGCATTCCACAAACGAAATGACGGGTAAATTACCTCGAGTGATTTATTGTGCTTTCGGTGGTGTATCTTGCATGGCGGCCACTTTAGCTGCTGGTTTGGAGTCGTCCTTAGTCTCTGCTTTCGATTCAGGCTTCGTCTCGACCTTCGTGTCTGGTTGGGCGTCTGGTTTCGCAGCGACTGCTGGTTCAGCTTTCGAAGTAGCCTCAGCCGCTGCAGCCTCGGCCTTCTCCTTCTCTTTCTTTTCCTTCAGCGCTTCATTTTGGATATCGGTCTTGTCCTTCTCCCATTGACTGTTAGGGTCCGCGAATTGGTCTTTGATCTTCTTCATTCGGTCGGCACGCTCCTTTTCTTCAGCTTCATGTGCGACACGTTCTTTCTCCATTTCCTGCAACAGTCAATAATGCATCTTCGGAAAAGGAAAGAATCTCCTACCTCCATGTGACGAATGTCGTCGACACTGGGTTCGTACAAATGCCAAATGGTGTAATGGGGTAATCCAACAACAGAGAACTGCATACGCTTTGCCATCTGCATAAAATTAGCCATAGTCACTCAGCGGTCAAAATAGACTGACCTTTCCAAATCCTTCGGTCTCGGCATGCTTCTCAAAACTGAATGCAGGAAAGTGGACACCAGATCGGAACACTTTGGCCTTTGCCAGAATACTCACACCTCCAACGCCATCAATGTCCATCTCCATATCAGGGTCACCATATGGATCTCGAAGGTAAGCAAGATGAGGTCTCCAGGTAGCGTATTCAGCATATCCTTCAACAATGACAGCATCCTCGTCGAGTGTATCCGCCAATGCCAGAGCGGTTTCAGACTCTTGCCATGAATTTAGATCGTAGGGTTGTTCGCCGCCAAGCCAGTCTGGAAGGGGTCGCCAAACATCTAGAATTGTTTGTTAGCCTTCAGGTGTTCAAGCCCTAACCGCATCTTGTGATGTACTTACTCGGTACAATCACATCCTTGTTGTGTCGCATGAGATCCTCCAGAATCGTGAAAGGTGCAGTCTCGACATCCACGTCTCTCCAGTAAACCCAGCTGTGGTAAGGTCGCAGAGCAGCACTTAGCAACCAATTTCGTGCTTGGGCCATCAACTTTCTTCTGCTTGCTTGTGCGGCGAAACCGTGACGACTCTCAACATCCTGGTTGACCTTTTGCCCAAAATCCTTTTCAATGATCGACACCTCTCCAAATGGCTGCTTCGGGTCTTCATCGGCTTGTAGTTCCTCGAGCAATTGTGACAATAGGGGCAAAGTCTGGTCCTTCGAGTCGGAAACCAGAAAAGCCAGGTCAATCAGATGGTGAGGGTATGTGAAGTTCCGTAGATGTCCAAAGAACATTCGAAGATGGGATTCGGCGTCGCGCAAAGGGGCGCAAAGGAGAATCCGCTCTTCCCTCTCCCAACCCCTAGCCGTGCCCTGAACGTTCGTAAGATCATAATATCGTACAGTCTCGAGTTGAAAGTCCTCTCCTGACGACAGAAAGCCCAGTGATAGAATGGGAAATATGGAGGCGCCGGGCCATACGAAAATGAAGAAGAGGAAAATTACTATGCACACTGAGAATCGAAATATAAGTTGTCGCCGACGTCGAATGGCTGCAGGTGTTGTTCGAGGCTGGAATCTGCGGAGATGAACAATCAGTACATTGTCCAAGTATCGCACAGCCATTCGAGGCAGATTTCCTAGCACTCCACGTCTACCAGAATGGGTGTCTTCAGGGTCTGCATACCTGTGGGGGGATATCGAATAGACCTCCTTCTCGCTCTTGTGCCTTGGGTATCCATTGCTCGCATGATGCCTGGGAAGCATCTTCAAAAGAGTGACTTGCAGGAGGAGTGAGGTCGTGGAAATGTGGAAGGGAGCGACTTTGCCAGATGGGAGATTCGCGATGGCTGACTCTCGTAATCAACCCCTGGACTGGAGCATCGACAGGGATGTGTACGAGGTTCTTATCGTGTGGCAGATTTCGGCGACAAACTTGTTAATTGAACCTCCTGTGTCGTGCACTGAGGTGGTGTACAAAGGTACAATTCGAGGTTTGGCACTGGCATGAGGCGGAAACCAGATAGACGGTTGGAATTATTCTTAGGCATTATTTAGGGGAGCAGCCGCCGTTTTCGCTTAAAATAGCCTGGTATCTTGAAACAAACGCGCTGATGGAACTTCTGGAATAGCGACGCCCACGATGATCTCATCTGGTAGAAAGCTGCTGAACTGGAAAAGTGCCGTGTAATTTTTATACTCAATCTCACATTTGCTCTACTCTCATCAGATTCCAAGTCGAGGAACACACAGAATGTCTTTGAGTACCGAAGCTTCGGGGAATTAATGTATTTGCATCAACCAGTGAAAATTCAAGTTAAACGCACTGTGGGGCTGAATCTGGCCTTTTGAACAACTGGGCACATCAAGGGAAGCCAAGAGCACAACACAATGTACTCAAAAATGGGACGAAACGGACACATGATACGGGATTGTTATTGGATGGTTCTACTGTATATGCTATACGCTAAATTGTATTTCCACATATGCAATCGCATTCGGCAGTTCATCTCGTGCTCTAATGCCAAGTGATTGTTTGCATTCCTGATTGCAAGTCAGCATGTGCTGCAGCAAAATACTCATATGTTCAAAGACATAATCGTGTTGCTCAGATAAGCCGATTTAATCAAGAACCTCGGCCGGCGACAGCTCTCTACCCTACAAGACGCATTGTAGATCACTGAAGCTCTGAAGCTCACAACCCCACAACATATCATCCCAATCAATAAATTGACTGGTCCTGTACGAGGGAGGAGCTCGGCCAAGACGCATTCATGGAATGGATAAGCTGTTGTCATCAGGGCGAAAGGCTGAAAGAAAAAACTTTTATGCTTACCATTGGTGGGAGCGTTTGGTTCGGTTTGCGGTGTATTTTGATTGGTTCTGTGCATTGTCAGTAAGCTTGCTACACGGTGTATGCAGAAACAAGTGACGATGTAATGGAAGTTTTTCAGAAAGTTTTTGGTATTTTGGGTTATCAACAGTGTAGTTCAGAAGCAGAACTGATTATTTTTTCTCATCAGGAAAACGGGGAGGGTCAGGAAAGTATCAAGCAGAAGGTACTGACCATAGATTGTATAGGAAGTTCAGGCCAGGGGAGCATGTATTCGGACATGTGGTCTCCTGGTCTGCCTTCCTTATTGCTATCCCCCAGCAGTTGTATGATCCGGTCCATTGTGTTAGTCGGTTTGCACGAGGTGCTTGATTGAGGTCGAGTCGGCCGATAGTCATATTCTGCTATACTGCTGCAGGTCAGCGTCCGCACAAATCCAAACGATCATAGCAAATCCAGATATTGTGCAGTGCTTCAGATGGTGATGCATGTTGTTCAGTGGCTCAGGAGATCGCCGAAGAACTGTTGTGATAGGAATCATCAGGAGCAGGAGGGGGAAGAAATTCAGATCAAACTCACCATTTCAATGTTAGTGCACAGGCGCTGATGTGTTAGCAATAAACAAAGCCATTGGCAAGCCAGCCATGATAGAAGAGATCTTCGTTGGCTGTCCAGTCGCGAGCTTACTTAGAGCTGCGTGTTGAAGAAATAATTGTTGTGGGATAGAAAGAGGTTGAAGCTCCCGCGAAGTTTTTGAAGTGGAAGGTGGATTTTGGCGCTAGCATAGCGGCGCACGGTCCAGGCGGCCGCTCTTCACCTCGATCAATTTGGGTACCAACTCCTCAATCCAAACAGCAAAGGGAAGTAGAACAGAGCGGGAGTCAAGGAGCGTACAGGTGCCCGAAACTGTTTCAAGATAGGTATCATGGCTTCACTCTGGATCTTGGCTTTGCTGATTGCTGTACCACTGGTCTTATTCACAGGCATGTACCTCCTTTTCCAGCTTCCTCTGGAAGTGTACTAACACAAAGCAGCATGGCTGATTGTCTCTTCATGTTTGGGAGAATCATTCAGAATGCGGGTTTCCAACGTTTCAATCAATCCTCGACGGGCATTATTTGATCGGAACTACCTCAGGACTGTTACTTCCAATGGGCATGGTTCATGGAATCAAATTGAGATGGATGACATGCTCGGAGAAAGTCCTCGCAGCTCTTTGGATTCTGTTTCGGTACGCCGGTAATCTAGAGTCAAGCGCCTATATCATGCTCAAGAATTGCGCCCAATCTATTGATTCCATTGACCCAAGCTGATGGTTTGAATCTGCTAGCCTTTTGGCAAATCAGAATGCACGGCTTATAAACGCCTCAACACCTTGTCAAAGCCATCTTTGAGATTCACGAACGCCCTTTCCTAATCTCGCAACTCAAAACTCGATGTCAACCTTTGTCGCCTTCCCATGATCATGCTCCAGTCCTCCTTGTTGAGCCTCTGAATCTCCTTCCACTGGAGGCAGACTGAAAGGTTTGATCACCAACCCCTTTCTCCTACTGAGGGTAAAGGCCAAATCAGTCTCAAAGCTACTGGATTCTCCGCCTCCCTTCTCATGGAAAATCGGTAGGCGATGGATTTTCAACATCCCTTGCGGAGGCTCCTCTTGGATGGTTGATGTAGGATTGGATTTCGTGGCCACAGCTGTCGATGGAAATGGTGCTAGCTCGAGCACACCGTCACTGAGAAGTTCCATCCACCGTGTCAGACCTGTGCTTCTTGAGTAGAGACTCAAGGGAAGCGTTATGATGGCAGTCATCTGACTGGGATACCTCCGAAGCAGCGCTCTCAACGCATGAAGAAATTGGAGCAGATGCTCGGGTTTCGCAGCTTCCGCTGGGTAGATAGCTGGAGAAAGGATGTTTGGTACGATGATGCGGTGGATTGTGGTGTTAGGAGCATTTGATAATTGTGAAGTAAGTTGTGCCAGGAATGATGTGAATGGAGACACTGCGCTATCTGGGTCTTTGAAATCGAGATTCGGTCTCGTGGATAAGGGAACAAACTTCATGGTTGAGGGAGAAGGTAGAATGAGCCTCTTGCTCAGATCGAAATCGTGGCAAAAAACTGCCGTACTAGAAGAATCGGACGCTGCTCTCGGCTGTGCAGCATTTCGATCTATCACAAGTCAATAAAAAGCCCTGTTCATGATGTGGAATGTTCGGCTACTTGCCTCTTGCACCTGCTCCGAATTCACCCAGCCTCTCATATCTCCAAGCAATTTTCATTTTCTCGTCATTCTGGCGCACCTCCGCCTTCTTAGAGCTATCCTCAACTCCGAGTCCAGGCAAGTCCCTTCCCCAAGCCTCATTCATCCCTAGCACATGGACATGATGACCTTGAACAACTCCTTCAGCTGCATAATACCGTAACAAGGATCCAGAGAAATCTGTAGTTCCATTTTCTTCGATGAACAAAGAAGTACCTAAGGCGAGGCCCGAGTGCCCAGACAGTAGAGAATCCAACGAATGAGTCCCCGTCGAAGTGGTCAACCGCCCATCCAAAGGAGAAGGCCTTACGCCCTGTGGGAGTGTCTGTCTTGCTGCTGGCTGATTTGATGGGGATCCTCCTGATTGAGGAACAACACTGCGTTTTCTGAATGACATTTGAATTATCTCATTTGTTCGAGCTGATTCAGAAGATGTAAAAGTCGGTTAATTATTTACTCTCCAGTGCTGCAGGGTGGATGAGACTACGGAGACAAGTTTTGCCGACTCCGACTTCGAGGATGGATTTCTAAAGCAGCTTTGTGAACTCGATTTGAGTAGGAAACCAATAAAAAACCTCTCACGTGTCTCAAGAAGGCAAATTTTGATCCGATATATCTCAAGAGCTTGATTAGCACATTTTCCTGGTTCCGGCCTTCAGATCTGCATCTCAAAATCCAGCCTCCCTCCCCACTATCCTTAAAGCGAGCGCGGGAAAACTTTTTGGACGTCAACTGCTACCCCTCCGAACTCACAGCTTGCCCATGCGCCGACTCCTCCTACAAATCACCAGAAAGTTCTAAGAGTCTGCAACTGTCCCCATAAGAATTTCAAAAGCCTGGCCAAGCTTTACATCAGCTTTCTCACTGCCAGAAGTCGAAGCTGCTCATCGGATCTTCGCGACTTCGACCTGTTTTCCTACCGGCCGATCACATCCAAAGTCTCACGGAAAAGGCATTTGTCTTCACCTTGTTAGATTGCCGATTGATTCTACGCATCGCAGTTGCGAATTGACGGCTATCTTCAAACACTGTCGACTCGCGAACAGCAAGCAATTCGCAACACCACCTCTGCGCGTACAGTATTCTTCACCAGCACCGCCTCGGAACTGCCATCCTTCCGACTACAGCTAAAGCCCTCCCAAACTCAGAGCACCTTCCAAGAACCGGACGCAGACATAATAAAGGTATAGCAGAGGAAAAAGCAAAAAAACAACATGGCCACCGCCGGCGATTCGCAACTCTTCGACGAGCACTTCACCGTGACCTCCTTCGACCAAAGCAAATATGATCGCGTGGCGCGCATTGGAGGAACATCCGGCGACTCACAAACCGTCATGACGCTCGACATCAATACCGAACTCTACCCCTGCTCTGTCGGCGACAACCTACACGTCGTACTGGCGAACTCACTCTCGTTGGATGGATCGAAGGATGATGGCAAGGGATGGAGAGATGTTAGTCGAAACGGACCTGGGGGAGAGACGACGCTGGCGGATATGTTTGACTATGTCTGTCATGGGAAGATCTACAAGTTTGAGGATGGGGATGATGGGAACACGATGTGAGTTTTGCTTTAGAGGTAGGGTGTGTGTGGATGTGCTGACAGTATTATAGCAAGGCTTATGTCTCTTTCGGTGGACTGCTGATGGCTCTTGAGGGTCCGTATAAGAAGCTTACGCCTCTGCGAGTGGATTATGTCTATCTTCTTGTCAAGAAATAGATATGCCCTCATTGTAACACCATTAGATTAATTTGGCGTCATTTCTCCTCGTCGGATTTCCTTCTCTGGAGACTCGGAATACCCGTTGAAGCAAGCATACAAATTTCCGCACAGTACTGAGGCTTTCGGTCTGGCATGTGGGAAATCTATATCCGGATACTTTACATCTGCCCAGATCTGGGTACCTGCTTATCTTTCTCGGCTGTCTACAGCTCATGACACTCGAGCGCAGCAAAAGTTGACTTGGGAACTGGCTCGTTTTCACGAAAGCTTTGGTACCATCGACTATGCACAAAGCCTGGTTGAAAGTACCAGGAGGCGTTATGGATACCAAAAGCATGATTCATGTGGCGTTTGGCAGATCGGGATAGATACCTCTCAATAGAGAAAACATCAGAACCAACCATCCTTCTACCCAACGCCATGCATCTTGATGTCCCATTTCAAACAATACACAATCCAAGTCCTCGGCCTCCCTTTAACCACCTCACTCCTTATGCGGCCCCGGAAATTCCAAGTCCCTATGTAACCTCCTCACAATCTCCTCATAGTCCTTCTCATTCTCCTTCGTCAACACCCCCCACCTCACAAAGAAATCCAGCATAACCAACGAGCAATTCGGCTTGAACTCCCCTCTCTTCAACGCCTCCTGTATCTCCTCCACCGTCCGCAAATAAAACTCCTCAACCTCACTATCATTCGGCTTACAAACCACATCCCTCGGCAACTCCAAATCATATATATACTGACACTCCGGCTGCACCAACCCCGTCTCCCCACCCGCCCTCGCCTCCCTAATATAACAATACGTAACTGTCCCATGCGCCTTAACACCCTCCCTCACCACCTCTTCAGGAAGCGAAGCCTCCTCATCACACTCCCTAATCACACATTCCAGCGGCGTCTCCCCCGTCGCCATTCCACCAGCCACGGTATTATCCAACATACTCGGATACGTCTGTTTCGTCTTCGAGCGTCTGGGAACCCAGATCTTGATCCCGAAACTAGCTTCTTCTTCTGGGACACGCACATAAGCGGTTAAATGCACGCCATATGTCACCACTCCAAACAAGCAACTCGCGGAGCGCTCTACGCTGAATAGCAACTCATTGCCGGGGCCGTAGACAGGGTACAGCTCGTCTCTCCAGCCTTTTAGTACGGCGAAGGTGGAGTTGGATCGCCAGTGGGAGACGGTGGCTGCTACGGCGGCGCTGCGTTCAGGCTCGGAGGCTTGTTGGAAGGCGAGGATGGTGCGGTTTGTGCGGGAGACTTCGAGCTCGCCTTTTACTTTTATAGGGGTCTTTGCGAGCGCGGTGAAGACGGGTTCGGTGAGGTAGCCTATGGGTGTCCCTGAAGAGGAGAGCAGGGTGTAGAGGGTTGAGAGGAGGGACGTGTGCTCCGGGGTGGAGGGGTAGGGGAATCTGGCGGGGGTTAGCTGGGCTGGGGCGTATCGTTAGGAGGTAATGACAACTAATGAAGAGGGGTACTAGGATAGATTTGAGCTTTAGGTTGAAGTATAGAGAGAAAACCCTCAGCGCTCAGAACCAGATAAATAGCTCAAAGAGGTAACACAAAATTACCCCGCCATCATCTTTGCAAATCAAATCAGAGAGACCAGAAGCTTGACTTACACATCACACTCATTGACCAAATCCAGATTACTCTTCGTCATTGTAGCTTCTTCTGGATTGAATTGGTCAAAATGTTGCAGCGTCGTTGGTATCCAGAATTGGCATGTAGAATTGACGTCTGCTGTTCAATGTGATGCCAAGAAACAACCCCACTACAGCTGTTCCTGTTCACCCCACCTCTTCAGCCTCAGATTCTTCTCCAACCTTGTGGAACGATCAACAACGTTCGAATTTCTACCTACGCTTAAGGCCTCGCCCAATTTCTCCATATTGCAATCAATATCATTCAATATTCTAAAACAAAAGTAGCCAACCATCAACAGATTCGATCCAAGCTCCAAGGTCGTCTCTGGTCCGTCCCAACAGGCCGAATAGTCCGTTCGACCTTCTATTTGCGCCTCAACCCTTCACACCACCACTCCTCAGGTTTTGTGTTCAAGGATCCAGCATTCCACTCATCATTATATCACACATCTCCCATCAAACATGGCAGAGCCCCTCCCCCAGCTATTCGGCGTAGTTCCCACCGGCGCACCCTGCATAACCGTCCCAACCTCAGCACCTTCACAAACCTCATTCGTTTACATACTCCCTACTGGACCCAAGCCATTCTCACATATCGGTATGCACTTTACCTTAATTCCTTTTTTCCTGAAGCTCTGCCCTGGAGAGTGTAGAATCTGTACCATTGCTAACACAATCAAAAGTCGTCTTCCTCCTCCCAGGCATAACCCTTCCCCCCTCCACCGCAGCCGCAGTCTACATCTCTCTCCCACCACCCTCATCAACCTCCTCTCTACCCTCCCAACCCCCTCCTCAACCAACATTCAAGTTCCTCGGTGGAATTGGACCCGGGAAGGAGAGCGCCGTGTTCAAGATCTCCGGCCTCACATCTTCCTCAAATTCACAAAATACGAATGTAGGGGCTGGAGGAATTGCGGAAGTAGATATGGATGCCGATGATAGTACCTCTACTGGAGGATTAACAGGCTCAATCACACTCGGCATATCCCTCGAAAGCGCCGACTCAGTCAGCGCACAAATGGCCGCTCTAAAGTCCCAATCCCAATCCTCCTCAACCACCACCACCACTAACCCATCTTCCGCACTCGTTCTCGCGAACCCAGCGGGAAGTAAGAAACCAGATACATTGATGTTAGCGCAAAGGATCATCAAGAATGCATTTAATTTTCTGGCGAGTTTTAGCGGGAATGTAAATGGAGGCGTGGAAGTCGTGCCGCTGAAGGCGTTTGAGGAGTGGTGGAGGAAGTTTGAGGGGAGGGTTAGGAGTGATCCGGGATTTTTGGAGAGGGGTGACGGGGACTGAACTAGATCAAGCTGAATTGAGCTGAGCTGAGCTGAACTCAGAAGGATATTAAGAATGGTTGGGGTAGGTGAGACTTGGAGGAGAATTAAGGGAGGTTCTGAAGGAGTGAGGGAGGAGATTGGTGACTTGCCTCATGATCTGAGGAGGGTGGTCTGGTAGGGACGTGGAACTGGTTTGGATGAGATGAGATGAGGAAAGGGTTAGAAGGCGAAGCGAGGAGACGGGAGAGAAACGAGCGAGCAGAGGGAGAGCGAGCATGAGGAGGCAAAGTAGATGTAGCAGGCAGACGTGGTGACGACCAAATGGCGGTATAATGTAAGTCAGTAATGTAATCAAAAGCGAGGGTCAATCCTGGGGATATAGACATAGCGGCAAAGGTTTCTAGCAAGGTGCTATATTGACTTGCCTAGGTAGACTAAATGACATGTCGGAAGTAGCAAGGCCCTTAAAGGCCGAATGCTCCAGTAGAATACATTGAAGACAGTATCTAGATGTAGATGAGCCCCGCTAGGCCAATACAGAGCAAAGCTATATATGCCTCTGCACCAGATATCGAGATATGCTAGCTAGACCGTGAGTCTCGGATAGTCACCAACAACCGTCGATAGGGCAGCGAGAGTGGATGAGCAAGCACATTTTAGATAAGCGAGATTGAGATTCAAGGAATTTCATGTTGATATTATTCAACACTGTACTCTTCTCTACTCTTTGCTTTTCTCTACACGGCGTCCATCATTTGCACTTCCATTTCGGTCCACCTCAATCCTCCATCACGCAATACACATCCCTCCTGAGCCACCCAAACAAGCGAGTTGAAGCAAGCCAGGTCTTATACACGACCATCAATCCACGTCTGCTCATTCATTCGACTCAAAGAAACCACACTCTCAAACTCTAGGTCATTATGACTCTTTGAACGCCATGTATCAATCCCCAATCACCAGACAAAAAGAACTCATGCCTCCCACCCCTTTCATGAACGCCAGTCCCAGTCCCGTCCAGTATCCAAAAGCATAAGCGCCGCGCTAATTAGGTAGGTGTATTGTTTCCCCTTTCGTTGTAATTGTATGCCGATTCCGATTCCTGTCTGTATAGTATATCCGCCACAGCATATTCACTTCAAACCTCCTCCAAGGGCATCATTAACGGACTTTTCATCCTCGTCGGACTTCCCGTCCTACTCCTCCTGCCCGCCCCCAACATCTGCAGATTCGGTCCAAGACGCTCCCGACTCTCCGTCCTGACTACCAAGCCCGCTCTATCGAAAGCATTGACTGTACCAACGTGGTTCAATCCGAGTCCTACACCCTCAGTCGGTGCATTCTCGAAGTAATTGCTCGAGTCGAAGGTCACTACGTTCATTTTCGGTGTAGCTAGACCTGATGTACGTCCAATCCGCGACCCACCGCTGCTATCCGAGTGTTCGTTGTCATCGGAAGAGTCTACATCCCCCAGTTCGAACTCGCCGGCTGCTTCACCGTCCTCGAGAACTCGTTCGTAGTTGGATGAGCTGCGACCAAATAGCTTGCTAGAGCTGAAGAAGCCACGGCCGCCTTTGCGGGGACTGCCTGGTCGGCGGTTGCGGCGGAGATGGTTGAAGCCCCTGTAGACTCTCATGCGCCTGTCGCGTTTGCGGAAGATGAATCCGATGAGGATGAGGATGATCATGAAGAGGAAGAAGCCGGGTGTGGTTCGCGAGTGGACGGTTTCTGAAATTTCTTCTGCAGCTTCTGTCCAGGAATCGTCTTCGCCAATGGGGATTGGGTTGGAATTCGAGCCTGCTTCTTGGAAGTCGTTGGACTTCAGGTTGCTGCCGAACCCGACTGGTCCAGCATTTGCTGTAGATGGCGGTATTTGTCCTGAAGCGTAGAGAACCATCTTTCCTAAGGTCCAGCTCACTTCCATTCCGTCGATCGTGTTCACTGCTTGGAATGGATCTAGGAACCCCTTGTCCTTTGCATGTGAGGCCACTTCCTTGGTACTGTTATACCCAGCACCTGCACCCTTTTCAATCCCAACTCGCGGGATCCCAATTCCTTCATGGAGAACGTTGATCAACCATGATGCCTTGAAGCACACTTCTTGAGCAGTCTTCTCGTCTACCTTCTTTCCCCATCTTCCTTCAGCAACACCGTCCTCAATATCATGCCATTCCTCGCTGCAGAATTCTTTCACGAGGTTTTGGTACGCTGCGAAATCATAAGCCGCATCTTTATGTGCCATTTCGAAAATCTCGTGAGTGGTGTGCCAATATTCCGAAACACCAACAAAGTGGTTGACCTCGAAATCAATGGCCGGTACGTGCTGGCCATGAAGCAAGCACGGTAGATCCGCACAAGGTGCATCTTTGTCGAGTAGAGGATATGTCTGTCTTAAACATTCGTCGAAGCGACCAGTGCCAACCAATACGGGGTCTTTGCTTGCAGCACCATCACTAATTTGACCGTGCAAAGTGGTCTTCAAGCCTGATGGTAAACATGGGTCCGGGAGTTCGTGTGCTGCTTTTGTGTACGTTGCGTCCATTAATGCATCCACATAACGTTCTCTCGCCTGGTTTACACCAAATCCCAGCCAGGTGGTTGTGAAAACCTTGTATTCTGTAGACTGGCCATTTAAGGTCCGCATCCGTAGTAATTTGAGATCGTTCGCGTGCTTTTCGGCTTCCGTGGCATTCGGAGCAAATGCAATCTGTGCTGATGCACCGCCCATGTCCAGGAAGCCATAGGTATGGTGTCCTTTTCCATGGTTATGCTTTTCAGGTGAATTGAAACCTCCCAGCAAGTAATTTGCAGCAATCCATCCATACAAGCCTTCCGTCTCGCCCGGAATCACCTGGATATGTAAATCGCAATCTGGCAACGAGAAATCGGTATGGGTCCGAGCATAAGCGCAAATCTCATTCAGGAGAGCCTTCTGTTGTAACGGCTCCAATAATCGTACACCTGCAGTCGCCATCAGAAATATAGGCGTGTCCTTGACCTGGTCTTCGGGAATTATGTTAAGAGCATGGTCGAGTAGCTCTTTCAAATGTTCGGGACCAACATCGCTCGGCCTGTCACCGAACGTGGACACTCCCGGCTTGATCTTCTTTGTCGACTTTGTCTTTATCTTCGGCAGACTGAGCAGGTCTTCGTCGTCGGCCTTCTGTACCGCTTTGGCGGCATTGAGCCATCTGTAGATGTAAACTCGAGTTCCTGACGAACCCGCGTCCAGGATAACGCCCCATCGCCCTGAAAAGCTGTCAGCACTGGGAGGGAAGGCTGCGGCAACATTGCGACGTACATTTACCCATGAGGATGGCGATATAGTTGTATTCGAGTAGAGCGTAGAGGTTGCGAGAGGAGGAAGCCTTTCAGTTGTTGGCGATTCAAGAATGGAGTGTTCTGGATGATCGCGAAGGCATTGATCGCAGGGGGCAACGGCTCGTCACTCGGGGGCTGGTCTGTAGTGGGAAAACGAATGTGGGCGTCAAAGACGGCTGTAATGCAATGGATAAATTGAAAGACGTGCAAGACTCTGGCGCCTTGTCCTTCCTGAGGGTGAATTGTTTCGGAGGTTGAACGAATGTGGTGAAGTAGAGGGAAGAGAAGACTTGAAAGATAGGGTGAGGTAAGGTTGTGTACGGGTGTTTGGCTGAGAGAAGATTAGCAGCAGCGTACTGTACGAATCTCCTGGAACTAAGATAAGCCAGGATCCTCCCGATTTGGTTTAGCCCGCTAAATCTAGCGTCGGGAGAGACGTCAAAGGCCGAGACCAAGGCCAAAATGCTGGATGACAAGTGGCCAGACAAGAACACCACAGGAATTCCGCCAGATACGAGGGATGTGATTGGATGGCAGCGTTGGGATTGGCGTTGGTGAGTGGTCACTATTTTAGGGGAGGCGTGAGCTGGGTGGGTAGGAAGCGGCTGAATAATCGGGATCGGGGCTTTTACAAGTACGAGAAAATCAACAACTCGAAAGCCATGATCACGAAGTCTGCAGCTGAAGCCTCGTATGAGGAGTAACGAGAGGAAGACATTTGGGTATCACCAGATCGTTGGTACGTAGTATGACGACGCTCAGTATCTCCACTTGTTTCCTGTAGAGATCTGGACTTCAACAGAGCTTTGAGTTCGTTACAGAGGACAGGCAATGGGGAGACCCCGAGCTGTTGTGGGGAAGCAAGAGTTTATGTGAAGCGGCCAGCTGCATATATTGGTGCTGATAACACCGCAGATCAATAGACTCGGAACTCTTGGAGATCATATCGAATAGTGATACAAGTGTTTTCATTTCTGTACTAACAATATAATTCAGCTCCTTTCTTTCATGTCTGAATATTCTCTTGTTGCCAGTCTCATGTCAACAACAGCATGTGAGCGGCCCTATCTTGGGGCATGCAGCTAGCATTCCCTGCATGCAAACATCCATCGCAACCATCACCTCAGAAACATCACCACTACCAGCGCACCCTATCAAAACACCCCACAGCAGCACGACTCTCCTGTCCTCCAACCTTCAACCTTCAACCAACACAACCTGCCTATCGTCCATCCATCCAGCGCACTTCAGGATCAACCCCGCCGCAATCCACTCAGCCCTAAAGCACAATTGTTAACATCCAATCCGCATCTCTACCAAACTCCTCAAAGTCAAAAACCAACAGCCTCACCACACCAAAACACCAACACTTACGAGTCCCCCGTTTCGCATGCACAGGCTGTGTCTCGTCGCCATGAGTCGGGATGCGATTTGCAACATTCGATACTTTTTGGCGGCCGAGGACAAGACCCCAAGACTTTCTCATGGGGGTCAGGGTCAGGGATGACTGACAAGCGACAGGACAGCTCAGGCTACTGCAGCAGGCTGGATCTTGCCAAGGCATCAATCATGGCTGCAGGCTTTCTTCACCCCAACTTGTTCTCTAGAGATCTTCGACTTTGCAGTTTCCTATTTGAGACTGAGAGAAGTCGTGGTAAGGGACTTGACCTGCTTGAATTATAATAGCAATTGTGCTATCATTCATTTCCTCCCTTTGTACTTCCTTGCTCATAATTATCTTCCTTTCCAGCCCTGCCAATCCCAGCCCAGCCCAGCCCAGCCCAGCATTCGCCCATCTACAGGACAGAAAGAAATCTGCAACAACTTAACCCTCGGCAGCCCAAGCTCATCCATCATCCCTTCTTCGATATTCGACGATCAAACATCAAACATCAAACAACCATCCTCTCGCCCTCGGCCTCTCTTCTGAATAATGACATCATCAAGCTTTGGCCGGCCGTTCTCCTCCTCATTTAGAAATTTTGTTGATCGCTGATGTATTCATGCATGCAGGCATCGGAGACCTTCCTAATATGGAAGCAGTGATAGGATAATGATGTTACAAGAAGTGTGGCCGCCAGCCGCGCTTGAATTTATCCATGGAAGGTAGCTAGCGTCATTTTGCAGGCTTGTTGCAGTGAAGAGAATGGTGGATTCTGCTTCATACAGTGCATACAAGAGTGGGATGGATAGCTGGTGCTGGTGGTCAGTGAAAGTCTGAAAAGCGTGCGCGCTCTGAAGTTTACCGAGACTACCGTATCCCTCCCTGGTATGGCATGAGCGCGGGGGTATTGAGGAGATATCAACATATCTGAAGCTTCTTCATCAGTATACATATATAACATCGTCGTGTAAATATTGTGCTACGGGTATCAGATTGGGTCGGTCTCCCTCTTCTCCCTTTTTCTCCCTTCTGCCAACTCTTGCATCTGTTGGTACCTTGCTTCGGCAGCTCGCTCTCTCGCTCTTGGCAAGGAGGTAAGCGAGCAACCTCACAAACGACAGAAAGTAAACAACTCCCATAACTCGACACAGCGGATTCTCATCTCTCATCACTCAACCACAAACTCTTGTTCTTCCTCTCCGCTGCTCCCTAGCTCATCCATCATTTCACCCTTCATAGCTCCAAGTACATAAATCTCCCCAATGAATACGCACCTCTTCTCCTTCCGTCTCAATACAACAGGATAGCTACATCCGAACAAGACACACACTATATCCCCTCTCTGTGTCTGAAGCGGTACCACAGATTTTTGGTATTGTCGGCATGCAAGGTTCATGAGGATTGGATTGTGTAATCGGAAATTCGATAATGCTGATTGGAGAAACTTGAGTTTGAGTTTGAGGATGGAGATGGGGAGGATAGGATGATGGGAAGGGGCCGAGGTTGGTGGAGTAGGAGGAGTCCGGAGAAGAATTGTGGGGGACTAGGGACGAGTCAGAAGGGGTCCTTCGCGTGGGAGGTGCATGATTTTAAATACATGCCTGGGAATGAGGGACTGACGAAGGAGGAGTTGGAGGATTTGTGTATTTGGACGCTTATACGGTAGATTGCGGGAATAGAGATAATCTTGATGACCTTTGAAATTGAGCAGAAAAGTATGATATTCTGCATTCAAGTCTCTTTTGATTGACCAGGCATCCACCTAAAATTATATTGAAAAGAACTTCATCACAAGCTCCCAAGGAAAATGCAAAAACCAAGGAAATATTGAGAACAATTCCAGGAATCCGAAAGAAACCTCCAGCTCGCACGCCCACATCGATTGTTTCTAGCCGATGGTAAATCGTCCCGCAGCAACCATGTCCACCTTCACTTTCTCTGCCAGAAGTGCAGGGTTAACATCCTCACTCATGATCATCAAGAAGGGGATGTCCACGGCGAAGGCCATGAAAAACCAAGTCCTGAATTCTGCGGCCAACATACTGTCCATACCCCAGCTAGACAATGGAACCGTTTCGCCAATCTTGTGTGCCTGGACTAGGATCAAGTTGGCGAGACGCTGCACCACAAGGCTAGTGATAGCCTCAAGAATCTCCTCATCATCACCACCGGCATCTACTACTTCGGCAAGTGCAGGTGGAAGACCTGAATCCGACTTCTTGGAGTGTGCGTCCGACTCACCATCGAGCGAGCTGGCGAGGATCGCAGCTCTGGGGTCGTTGAGTGTGGGGATTGTGCCCTCGAAACCCTGCTGGCGTAACTTCTTCATACCTTGGGTCTCCAGACCGGTGAGGACATGTGCATCCTCTACCAAAGTGATATTTGGTCTGGTGAGAGACAAGTCGATGATGGAAAGCAGCTCCTCCTCTTTGATTGGCTGGATGCCTTTTCGGAGCAGCACGGCTTCGATCTCGGGATTCTCGTGGAGATAGCCGACTTCTGCGATCATACCCAGCCCAATGGCCGTGGCGGGAAGGCCTTGACTTCGACGGTATTTGGCAAAGTTGTCCAAGAAGGAGTTGGCTGAGGTGTAGTTACTCTCGGTAGCCGTTCCGACACTGCCAGCAACCGAACTAGTCATGAGGAAGAAATCAAGCTCGTCGTCCTTGCCCTTGATGGCTTCGTGAAGGTTCATTGATCCTTGGACCTTGGGATTGACACTACAATGCCATGATGCATTCGGCATGGTGGTAAAAATATGTTCCTGGAAAGTGATTAGTTTTCTGCCCAGACCCAAGTCTCGCACATTCACTCACATCCAGCCCCATGGCAGCCTGGATCACGCCACCAATTTTGCCTTGAACCAAGGCGACAGCATTCTTAACGTCCTCAAAGTTGCCAACATCGCCCCGGAAAACTTGGACATGGGCTCCGGCTTCTTCCAGATCCTTGACCAGACTGCGTGCAGGCAATTTGTCGAGTCCAGATCGTCCAATGAAGACGAACTTTCTCGCTCCACGTTCTATCATCCATTTGGAGATACCTAAGACCACGAATCAGGACTGGGAACATACACTGACGCTGAGAGGGCAAACTTACTTCGACCGATACCTCCAAGACATCCACTCAGAACATAGGATTTTGTTGGACTCAATATTATGTCATACTTGGAAGGTGAAACGCTGATCAACGACTCCGGGTTCTCGAGTGAGATGGCGATCTTGCCCATACGATCCTTCGTCGAGAAGTATCGGAAAGCCTGCGTGATCTCTCCAACGTCGAAGACTTTCAGTGGAGAGAAGGCTTGAATCCTTCCATGTCTGTACAAGGCCAAGACTTGGGTGAGGAGTCTGATCTTCCATTAGCACAACGCTCGCATGGTTGCGAAGAATGACTTACCTTCTCCAAACTTTACTCAGCTTCGGATTAGTCAAATCGTAAAGCTCACTGACATCAAAAGCTGAGAATGTGACATTGCGCTTGAACATTTGCATGTCCAGCCTCCCAGAATCGGTCAAGTCTCGTTTTCCGATCTCGACAAATCTTCCAAACCTTGCACAGGCTCGCCAGCTGTCGTGCAACAAGTCGCCAATTAGGGAGTTTAGCACGACATCGACGCCTTTGCCGTTAGTAGCTGCAAGCACACCTTCAAGGAAGCTCGAGTCACGAGAGTTGAAGATGTTCTCGGGCTTGATACCGAAGTTCTTGATCAAGTACTGCCTCTTTGCCTCCGTGCTTACCGTTGTGAATATCTCGGCGCCCTGCATTTGTGCGATCTGAATCGCGGCAATTCCAACGCCACCAGCACCAGAGTGGATTAGGACTGTCTCACCCTCGCACAATTGAGCGCGGTCAAGGAGTCCGTACACAGCAGTGGCGAAGACTAAAGGCAACGTCGACATGGCATTGAAGTCCTCGCTGTCCAGAAGCTTTGCGCAAGCCCACTCGGGCACTCTCTCACAAGTCGCGAAATTCCCAGGAGCTAGGACGACAACACGATCGCCAATTTTGAGAGATGTCACTCCAGGCCCAACCTTACTGACAAGGCCAGAGCACTCGAGCGAAGTGGTCGCATTCCTTGTATCGACCTTTCCACTGAAAACAAAAACATCCTTCGCATTGAGGCCAATAGACTTGACATCAACTTCCACGAAACCTGTGTTGAGCTCCTCATTGTTGGGAGGATCTTCTTTGAAGGCAAGCGTATCGAATTGTCCAAGACTCTTGATTGTGAGACGAGCTGAAGAGACTTCCGCAAGAGGCTTGAGCGAAGGTCTTTCCCCCTGTTTCTGTCTGAATGTGGCGTTGAGGCCCTCTTCCGGGACGAATCGACTGATGTGAGCCACCCCATGCTTTTGAACTGTCTCTGAGTCTGGAATATCGTCAGACAATAGTTCTTCAATTGTAGTGATCATGTTTTCAACGGTAAGATCCAAGTGTGTGTTCACGTTGTCGATGTCGAAAGTATAGAATCTCAGCGCTGGCTGTTCGAGGATCAATGAACGAGAGAATCCAGAGACCATTGCGAAGAGAGGTCGGCTGGCATCAATTTGGTCACCACCCGTGAGCCACAGGAGATTCTTCGCGCTGTCGGTGATGTACTTGAGGCTAGTCATCTCCTCCACGGACATTGTGCACAACAAAGGCTTATGCAACTCGATGGTAGAGATGACAGTAGTATGTGTTGTGATATCGGTCGCAGCGAGCTTGTTGAAGTCAATCCTCCTGATGTCTTGGCCAAAGTGAGCCGAAATTCTTGGAATGAGATGATCATTGAAGCTGTTCTCGGTCCCGCGTTCGACCAGAACGATATGTCGTTGCTCGAATTCCACTTCATTTTCCCTTGGTACAGAGAGCTTTGCAATCACAATTCGCTCCGATGAGTTCGACTCCGGCACTTCAAGCATTGAAAGACCGACAGCTTCACCAGGACCCTCGAGGGGAATTCGCAAGGGTAAACGTGCGACCACTACCCCACCAGGATTGAGGAAGGCTTTCACCATGGTGAACCTTTCTACTGTATACTCTGTTTCGTCCAGCGCATTTGGGAAGAGGATGAGATCAAATTTGGCTCCAGGGCGTGGTTGGAGTCGCTCAAAGCTGTCTGTGACTGAGGCAATAGATTCCATATCTTCAGCCGACAGCTCTCCGTTGGCATGGTTGAAAAATCCTCTGGTGTAAGATGCACACCTTTTGAAAGAAGTCTCTGACCGCAACACATCCCCGAGAAGGTGCTTGGTGAAAGCTGGCGAAGGCATTCCAAGCTCTAGAATGTTGACCCTAGGCTTCTTGTGAGCAACAATACCAACCATGGCTGCGAGCTTGTACAGATGCTCATTCTCGAGAGGATATTGCAAGTGAGGTGGTGGATTTGCAGCTTCGGATAGGAAAGGGCTGAATGCAGCTGCAGTTCTAGGAGTTATTTTTGTGATATCGGGCTTCCAGAGTGCTTTCATCATCGGATGGCGCCCATCAAGGTCCGATTCGTCTTGCATTGCTCCTTGGAAAGCGACGGCACTGACGTTGATAAATTGTCCACAAACTTCACCATCTTTGTGGATCTCAGCTGATATCTGTATTGATCCAGGTCCGACAGGGTTTGAGATGGCGTCAACTGTCCATCCGACTCTGGTGGCATCTGATGAAGGAGCTCTGAAACAGGCGATCTCAATGGCTGTCGGAACCTTGCAAGTAACTTTGCTCAAAACACCTGAAGAACTGGCAATGAGAGCCGTTTGCAACAAACTATCGATCGTGATTGGATGCATGATGTAGTCGGACTGCGTATCAACACCAGATCCGCCTCCATTTTGGTAGGTCACGGTAGAGCGGGCACGCATCGCGGAGCTCTTGCGATCAGTCTCAATCTTCTCCATACTCTGGAAGTCCGGACCAAAGTTCAATCCAGCTATGGCAAGTTTGTCGTACCAGTTACGAGTAGCCAGCGCGTGGAACTCAACTTCTCCGAGGGAAATTTTGGAAGTGATAGGTGCTGCTGGTTGGATGGCAATGGATCCAGTGGCATGAGTAGTTGATTTGTCGTTCTCATAACTCGAAATCTCAAAATCGAACCACGTGGCAGATTTGCCCGTGCCAGAGATCTTAGTGGAGTTGAGAGTTGTAAATACTTCTACACCTGGGCTGTTCTCGTCTGTAGACAAGGGTAGTGCTTTAGTAATGTTGACTTGTCGAAGAGTAACGGTAGGTCCATCCGCTTTCTTGACGCCTGTAGTTTGCGAAACAGCCTCGATTGCCATGGCCAGATACCCAGCGCCTGGGAAAACAACTTCTTGCCCCAATTTGTGACTCTCAACCCAAGGGATATCTTTGACTCGGATGGTGTTTCTCCACATGAAATCGTGGCCGTTTCCACCAATGGTGCGAATACCCAAGAGGTCGTGGTGCGGATACTCTCTGTTACGCAGTTCTTTGCTCTGCCTACTTTCATTGACGAGCAGACCATCATAGGTCCAAGGGTAAGGCGGAAGTGTGGTGAGAACCTCTCCCTGTCGGGAGTTTGAGGCGAGATTTTCGACTAGGTTGACTTTGCCGAAGTCGACGTTGTGGCCATGGAGGAACAAATTTCCGATGAGGTTGAGGATACAGTGTGCACCATTCTTGCCTCGGGTCAAGACAGTTGTGTAATGAAATTTAGAATTGTTGATTTTCAAGCTCTTGCAAATCTGCTTGATCGGCAATTCCATCGCCGAGTGAGGGCCAATCTCAACGAAGTGCAATTGCTTTCCTTTAACCAAGCCACTAACGGCATCATCAAAGCGAACTGGCGACTCAAGATTTTTGCGCCAGTAAGACGGGAGAATCTTGCCCGAGATAGTCCTTCATAGTGTATTAGCCCATGAATCCTGCATTATCAGATGGTCTCTACTTACTCTCCAAATACTGATGAAACCCACTTGACGTCTGATGCAATTTCAGGACTTGCTTCCAATCCGATCGAGTTGTCCAGCAGAGACTGGTACTCGGCCCCAAGGAGAGACATATGGTGCGAGTGGTAGGCACGGCCGTTGGTGTTCAACTTTCGTGCAAAGACACCTCGGGAGTCCAATTCGGTCTTGAAGACATCGATACCATCTTCATCGCCACTGATTGTGACAGATTCGGGGCTGTTGATGCAGGCGACTTTAATTTTCTCGGTGAGACCAAGGGAGTCGATCTCAGAAGCAGCAATATCTTTGTGAAGGCTGACGGCCATCATGGCACCAGGGACCAAACTTTGGCTTTTGCCAACAACGTAACCACGGTAGTATGCAACGGTGATTGCTTGCGCTGCAGTCAAGCGACCTAAGTTATAGAGTTGTCAGCGAAAATTCCGGCAATTGAAGAACTACTCTGAAATGTCTATCGGGTCTCAATGATCCCGACCAGGTGCCACGAAAGGTATTGAGCTTCTGAAAGAATCACGAGGGAGACTTTACATACCTGATGCATAAGCAGCACAGATTTCTCCAGAAGAGTGTCCAACCACGCCCACGGGGTTGATTCCCCATTTGCTCAGAAGACTAACGAACGCGATCTGGATAGCGGTGCAAACAGGCTGAGAACGAGTGACCTGACTTATTTGACTAGTCTCTTTGGGATCCATGAGAGCCTGAAGAATCGTCCATTCAGGTCTCTCGGGCAGTGATTGAAGGACAGCGTCAAGCTCATCGATTGTCTGGCGGAAAGAAGGAAACTCCTCGATCACCTCTTTCGTCATCTGCGGCCATTGTGCTCCCTGTCCGGTAAATACAAATGCAAGAGGTAGCTCAGAGAAGTTTCCGACGAGATTGTCCTTCCACGGATTGCTCAAGTCTTCCGCTAGAGATTTCTGCCCAGCAACGGTGAAACTTCGCTGGGCAAGTCTGGTTCGACGATTGCCGAGGGTATGAGCAAGGTCTACGATGTTCAAATTGCTTGCGGCGACAGAAACGAGACGAGTCTCTTGAGTGCGAAGCGCCGACTCGGTGCTTGCAGAGAGAGGAATCAAGAAGCTCGACTTGAGTTGCGAGAGGGCCTCAGAGGACACTTCTGGCTTTGGACCGATGTGGGCCTTTGCGGCGTCCAGAATACAGTGGGAATTCGCGCCTCCATAACCAAAGGAGTTGATGCCAATGCGACGAGTCTCGTGCGATGTAAGAGGCCAAGGTGTTGTGTTGGTGACAATTTTCACACCCCATTCCTCTGTTTTGATCTTGGGATTGATGTTCTTGACACCAATTGTTGCTGGAAGGACCTCATTTTCAAGAGCAAGAGTTGCTTTGATAATGCTTGAAAGACCACTGGTAGCCTCACTATGACCCAGATTTGTTTTGACCTACAGCAGTTAGAAGGAATATGAAGCTAGTTAGGTGCTCACGAGGTGTAAAGGGTGTCACGTGCTACGCTCGAGCATAAGATCCTTGACCAAGCGCGGGAACGCGGTTGGCAAACTCAGCGTGGACGACAACCACCATACAGTAATTATCTCGATATGCGAGACAAGACTCAAACAACATCTTGATGCGGGACAGAACGAAAGAGATTCTTGATACTCACAGATCCAATCAGCAATGGTCGACTGGTTGCCTGAGTTCTTTGGAACACCCGCCCGACGGCTTCCACCTCGATAGGATCACCGACTGGTGTTCCAGTGCCATGACACTCGACGTAATCAGTCTCTGAGAAGTCTTTGAGTCCTGCTTTAGCGTAGGCCTTTCTAATAACTGCTTCTTGGCCGTCTGCGGAAGGGAGAGAAATCCCAGGAGTCTTGCCATTGCTTCATGCTACTGGTTAGCTCTATTGAGTTGAACGGGAATGTATCGCTTACGCGTTGACAGCACTTCCACGAATGATAGAACGAATTGGGTCACCATCAGCGATGGCCTTACTCAGCTTCTTGAGGTAGAGGCATGCCAAACCATCTGCGCGACCATAGCCATCTGCAGTGTCGTCGAAAGTGTGGCATGTTCCGGTTGGCGAGAGAACACCAGCTTTCATCGTACCAAGCTGCTGCTCAGGACTTTGCATAAGATTCGAAGCGGCCACGATAGCTGCATCACACTCTCCGGCATCAAGTGCGGAGCAAGCCTGGTGCAAACTGTACAAGGAGGCAGAGCATCCTGTGTCGAGAGTAAAGCTACGTATGCAATGAGCATTTTGAAAACAATTGGCGCTGACTTCCTACCTCGGACCCGTCAGATTGAGAGCATGACTAATTCTGTTCGACAAGATGGTAGTTCCCATTCCTGTGGCATGATAGCGGTGAAGATAGTCAGGGTCTCTTGTTTGCATCATCCAGTAGTCAAGGGTGAAGGATCCGACGAAGCCTCCAATGGGCTGTCCACTGACTTGGTCCAAGCGGACGCCGGCATTCTCAAGACACTCATACGTGAGCTCGAGAAGCTTTCTTTGCTGAGGGTCCATGAAAGTCGCCTCGATGTTGTTGATCCCGAAGAAGCTGTTCTCAAACTCGCGCAGATCTTCATGAATGAAGTAGCCTGAGTTCATCGACATGGACCCTATTTTTTCACCACCATTTGGATGGTAAAATGCATCGATGTTCCAACGAGAAGCTGGCACCTTTGAGTGTCCAGAATTTTGGTTCATGAGGAGTTGCCAGAGGTCCGAAGCAGACTTGACATCGCCGGGCAAGCGGCAACCTGATTTATCAGAAAACGAGCATTAGGAGAGTGGTGTGAACATACTCATGCCGACGATTGCAATCGGCTCTGGCGTATTAGGGCACTGAACAGTAAAAGAACTAACTGGTGTGGAAATGCCCCCTGGGCTATTTCCACGGGGTGGAGAGCCAGTAGGCTCATCGTACATGTGAGGAGCCATCTTGGGCGGTACTGCAAGATGGACAGAGGTCTTGAGGTGGGTAACGAAAGATGAAGTTGAGTCTGAAGTTGGATTGCGAGGTTGATGTTGGTGCCACCAAACTGGGGGCTCATGATCTTTCTTATATAGTGGGAAGTCCCAGGGATCACTCGGTCCTAACTACATCCTCTCTTCTCGCCATTCCATTCAGGAATTAGAGAACCCTTGCGTACTGCTATTCAAGTCTCCCCAGCTGGAGAGCTCGCTTCCGACCATTGCGGCACTAGAGCTGATGCATCCCTCTACTTTTGAGCGGCTTTCTTCTGCTACCTTCTCCTTTCCTTGCTCTGATAAGACCCGAGAAGACACGGATTTCCTACTCCGTTTGTGTTCAGCTCCGCTGCTCGTCCTTGCTGGAGACTGTTTCGCCAGTGCCCTTGCAGCCATGGACATTTTGACTTCAATTTTGAGTTTTGAGTTTTCATAAATTCTGCAATCAGTCATTATCCCCTCTGAATATCGTCCCATAGTTATGTAGACTGGGGAACCTTCGAAGAACGCTTCCGCAATGCCTGCGTTTTTCAAAGTTGAATTATGGTGCTTATCGGCAAGACTCCTACCAACAGCCGGGTCTAAGCTTATCCACTTATCCGCTACAGCAGTTGTGAATTCGTCTGACAATCAGCATGTCAAGCAAGACTCTCATGTTGTTGTGTCGTTTAGGACAACATTCGCTACCGATGAGCGTTTCGCTAATCAGAGGCCTCCCACGTGGAGCTCGAAATGGATATTGTTTCAACACAAACAATTTTCGCGCTAGCGCTCACTACGCAACAATCGCAGTAAGCTACGCCTCTTTCGCATCAATTTTCGGGCAATTTCAAGTTGAGATCATAAATCTCCTAGGCGTATCAGTCCATTGTGGTGTAGGCGCATGGGGAAACATCTAGGCTCTCCACGCCTTTCATCGTCCGCCCAATGGAAAGCTGCTTTTATCGTAAGCTGAGGTCCGTGTCTTGGATTTAACCAGGTCTGTACCTTGAAAGCGTAACCTTGTGCGACTGACGTGACTCGTGGTTTGGGACCAATGTCTGGCCGCCCATGCTTTGAAGTGAAGTCAAGCTTTTTCTAGTAACAGATCTAAAATCTTCCAAGATAGGACTTCTTCCTAAATTTGAGTTTAACTCAATCTGCGGCATCAGAGCAGGGGATGAACATCCGAATATCCAAACCTTGAAAAATGGATCCCTTGAGGCAGCTCTAAATACCGCACTACGTACTGAGGACCGTATCGTGATACTTAAGCTTTTGTTTCTCGTCTGCGGGTATGAAGCACAGTGCTTGGTGCGCGGATTTCAGTGTCTCGATGCCCAGATGCTTGTCCTGATGTGGAGCTCTGTTTCTCGATCGTGGGAGGGGGGCCAGAGAAAGGGGTGCGAATAAGGTTCGGACCACTTCCTGGTTTTGGCATCGTTCTCATTAGCCCGTACACTGACCCGTAACACTGGAGCATCGAGATGTCAAATGCTTCGTGCATGCCCAAAGCTCAGATAGCAAGTAAGATTCGTTCATCTGTCTTTAGGATTCACGTTCCGAACAAACTTTAATTCATCGTAGACCATCTTGATGTATTGTTAGAATTCGAGTATGCCGTGAAAGAGTGGTACAATGGGGCGGGTACGCAATGTACAAGGGTTTTGACATGTCCTTGTATTGATCGTGTTCGCTTTCCGGTCACAAGGTGCATATATCTGGAGAACGTGTGTAGCGGAGCCTCCGGACACCAACAACATCACCTGACTGTGAGAAAGACGCACGTTGTCAGATTCAATAAGCTTAGTTGGTAGTCACGGTCTCCTAGATCCCTTTGTTGGCTATTGACCTTCCACCGAATATTGAGTGAGTCAAGTAGTCGAGTATAGGCTGCCTCCTTTAGTTCAGTGCAGTTTCCCTTAAATACCAATGTTATTCTCTGAACCAAATTTCAGAAATTCACAAAACCAACTCATGGCTAGAGTATGCCTAAGTGAGTGGCCCTGGTTTTTAGGCCGCCTGAACTAGACTGTTTCCATGACTCAGATGCATAAACCAAGAATTATTATTTTCTGTTCCGGTGTGCTCTCTCGCTGGCCGCACATTGAGATGGACCAGACCAGAGTGATTTGACCCTGCAAACTAGAAAGTTTGATCCCCAACTACAGCAGTCTTCTCTTGCATACTTCCATGTCAGCTCGTCTGGTCCTGCTTCTTCTGTCGCATCGTGGAAGCCCGCTTCTGCAAGGAGCTGGCCGAAACTTTATGCCGCGTCCGAATACCCGCTTGGCAAGAAATGTGAACGAACTCAAGACGCCGCTAGTTACCCCGAGAGCGTAGCTGCGTATGCATCAGTACAAGGATTGTATTCCTTTATCGTTTCGAAGACCGTCTGGTAATACTATGTATGCAGTTGCTGCGTCACATTTGAACTCAATTTACCCGTACGTGCTCCCATCACGGAAGGAGAAACTGTGGAGAGCATAAAGGACTATTGCGATGGATATTCCGATAAATGGGACAAGAACACAAGCCATTGACCACTCAATCGCGAGAGTCTTCGACGCCCAAGGTCAAGTTTCACAACATAGAAACAATCAATACCAATTTCTCAAGCGGCGAGCTTGTGGACTAGTGAGTAAGTTCAGATCCCATCAGCTCAATTACTGTACTGCAGCAAAACCAATCTTCCTTCAACATCTCCGCTGTAAGTCTATATGATGCGGGTGACTACGGGTGATAGGATACTCATCTGGGTATCAGAACCACATCATTTGCTACACTTCGCGATGCATAACGAATCCTATTGGGTTAGATAGTTGCATGGATCAAAACTGGTTTTAACCAGGCAATCGATGAACGGCATAAACTTCAAGTTTCTATGAGTGGACAAGGTACACAACAGTCTAGCTCGAATTACCGATCTGAGTGGTTCTACTCGCCACCGATACGATACACAAGCTTCTCGCCTCTAACATTTCCCGATCTCATTTCATCAAAGCCTCTCGATATATTCTCCAGACCGCCGTTCATAAGCCTGTGCTTCACTGGCACCACCTTCTGCTCTTGGAGTAGTCGGGTCAGGGCCTGCAAGAAGTCCATTGAAGACTTGTAGTCTTCGGCATTGGCCGGGTAATACTTGAAGAGGAACCAGAAAGGCTGCGATCTGTTAATTCTTATCACTCTAGTAGTCTCTGGTCAGGAGAGAACATCACCTTTCCGAGTGCGGTATATGAAAGTATCCATTCGTCCGCACAGACACTCGGTGGAATGGTACCACTGATCAACCCTGGTGGCAACGTCCTTATGATCCTGCGACGATTTCCGCCGCCCAAATCATCGTCTCCCATAGGAAGCATACAGCGAGCAGCGAGGTGTGTTGAGCGCCCCTCTGAATGACAGTCGATACCACTTCTAATATCTTTGCCCAGACTCTGGACGTCCTTTACGACAGTTGGTGAACTGTAGTCGAACACATGATCTGCTCCTAGACTCCGAAGATAGACATGGTGTCTTGCCGAAGCTAGGGCAATGATAGTGATTTTTGGATGATATATTCGCGCTTGCTGAACGGTGTGCATGCCCATATTAGTTGCAGCAGAGTAGATCAAGAGCTGGAATTCGAGCCATTAGTCGTGTACCCTGAGAACGTGGCCACCTTTGCGCCAGGATGTTTTGATCACTTGCCGATTCCCCATCCCCATTTGACTCGGGTTTATCCGAATAGAGAAACTTGCGCAGAGCCTGCATGGCACTTATCCATCCAACCCCTATCGTAGAAGCCTTTTCTAGTGACACGTTGTCGGGTATCTTGAAACAGAGATTGGCGTCTGCCACAAGATGTTCTGCAAAAGCGCCCGTATGCGTATCTTTGCAGCCATGAATAATGCCGGCAATTCTGTCCCCATGTCGAAACTTCGATTGATCTACAGCGTCGCCCAGCTTTTCCACTGTTCCGGAGAAATCACAGCCAACTACGCGACTTGGTGGAAAGCTCATAGAGGCATGTTTGTCTTTAGCAGTCAGCAATCTCTGTCCCCTTTCAAGTATTCTCTCATAGGTCAAGTGACTAACAATCTGTGGGGTTGAGAGAAACATAAGCGACCTTAATTAGGAGTTCGGTGGGCTTGGGTTTTGGGATCGGAATCTTGTACAGGCAGGGACTGCGCAAGAATCGTGTCATGAAGGCGTCCATTTTTATCTTGTAAACTGATATTGTGCAGATATTGAAGCATCAAGATGAAAGAATGACAGTAAGAGTTCACTGAGAGCAATTCTGCGACGTTATATTATATGCCACTTAGCGATTTCTACTTCTCAGTCCGGCATTCAACGCCCCCATGAACTCGATCAAGGGCGGATTCTGGTCCAGAACTACGCCATGTCATTGTAAACTGAAGCGAGTGCGAAATCAGGCCTACGTTTGAGCTTCAAAATGTTGATTTCAACATCTTTGGGCTTCTGCCCGCGAGACATACCTTGTCTGGCAATTCCATGTCCTCCTGACTCTTTGTTTACCGCATTCGCTTAACCCCCGGACAAAGCAAATGCACTCCACCCAGCGAGACTTTTACGGTGTCCTGCCACGAATCACGCTGGGCTGCTTTCGGTTGGAACAAATTGAAATCCACAATTGTAGTTCGATGGGAGAGTGTTGGATGGCATGTCGTCGCACTCGCTTAGCTGGTTTGAGATGCTTGTCACCGGCAAGTCATGATCGTGCATAATGTACAGGCATTACGACCCACCAAAACCAGATATAAGGTTCAATCGAACCCGCTCACAGGATACCACTGTCAAAATAAGGGCCAAACTCAATATTGTGACAGCAGGATGTCGCTCATTTGGGTATACTGTGGCTCGAATCTGGCAAAGCAAAAAAGTCTCAGGGGATGGTAGGAGTCCAAGGGGATGTTTCCAGGGGATTCATGTCTACGTCCGTACGAGTCTCGGACAGAGTCTTCGATGCTGATCTCGGCGGCATTTGTTCCTCCATGGTTGTCCCTGAACTTGTTCAAGTAAGATCATAAAAGACTAAGTCATTCATGGAATGTTTTGGGGGCCACCAAATCCAGTGTTGTATCTCGCAGTTTTCCCTTATAACAAATTTTAATTGCCTTGATTTGAGCCACATGCTCCACGAATATCTATTCACGTCTCGTTTTTCTCTCGAACATATACTCAACCGCATCAAAGCAAAACCGAAAGCAAGATGTCTATCGGAAATTCTGAAGATGAGGCTCCTCCAAGCATCCAAGCCAAAGGAGAATCTTTGAGCGACGTGGAAAAAATCACCGCGGAAGATCCAGCAGTACCTGAGTACCAGAGACAGATCAGCACATTGCAATGGACCTTGGTTTGTGTTGGCCTCTTCCTTGGTGCCATTCTATACGGTAAGTATCTGCTCAATGCTTCAATGCTTTGTGAATCCGATTGCTGACTATTCACTCTCAAGGTCTCGATACAACGATCGCTGCAGATGTTCAAGGCCCCATCCTTGTTTCCCTTGGGGAGATTGACAAGCTTGCTTGTGAGTATCCCGATATACTACATGTCACTACGAATACATCACTTTACTCACTAAACAAACAGGGGTTGGGATCGGGTTCCCGATGGGATCTGTGGCAATTATTCTGCTTGTCGGCTGGTGTTACGCACTTTTTGAGATCAAATGGTTGATGATTGGGAGCATCGTTGTCTTCGAGATTGGGAGTGCTATCTGTGGAGCGGCACCAAACATGAATGCTATGATTGTTGGACGTGTGATTGCCGGAATGGGTGGAGCCGGGATGTACATGGGGTGAGCATGACAATTTCGAGGGATCATACAACAATGCTAATTTCTAAAGCGCATTGACCTACGTCTCTGTCTTCACAAGCTTCAAAGAAAAGCCGATTTACAACGCACTGATCGGTATATCATGGGGAACAGGCTGTATTCTCGGTCCAGTTGTTGGGGGAGTATGTATTTCTAGCATCACTACACCTGACATATCTCAGAGTGAAGGACTAATCCGTGAACAGGCATTTTCAGTCAGCAGTGCAACGTGGAGATGGGCATTCTACATTAATCTACCACTGGCTGCACTTCTCGCTCCCGTCTACATCTTCCTCTTCCCGAAGCACAACGGCGTTCCAGATATCCCAGGCCCCAAAAAGCTTGCCAGCATTGACTGGCTTGGCTCCACCCTGAATGCCGCAGTATTCACACTATTCCAGGTCGCGGCTACATTCTCAGGATCCACATGGAAATGGAATTCTGCTGGACCCATTGCACTCTGGATTGTTTTCGCGATGACCATTGTGCTTCTCGGCGTGCAACAATTCTTCAGTCTCGCAACAACACCCGAGCGACGATTGTTTCCCATCCATCTACTCAAGAGCCGAACTATCCTCTTACTATACTTCGGCACGGCAGCGTCAGGAACTGGGCTGACTATTGGTGTCTACTACATCCCGCTCTTCTTCCAGTTTACCCGTGGCGACTCTGCCATCCAAGCTGCTGTCCGTCTACTACCATTTATTTGCATACTCATCACATTCGTGATGATTTCTGGTGGCGTGCTACCAGCTCTTGGGAGATATATGCCATTCTATGCAATCGCGGGCATCTTTCTGATCATTGGTGGTGCCCTGATGCACACTGTCGATTCTGAGACCTCAAAGAGCAGCATTTACGGTTTCGAAGTTTTGATGGCCATCGGAGCTGGGCTTACGATGCAAGTGGCGTACTCCGTTGCACCCGCCGTGGTGGAAGAAAAGGACATCCAAGGTGCAATTGGTCTCATGAACGTCGCGCAAATTGGAACAACGGCCATTGCCTTGTCGATTGCGAGTTGTGTGTTCCAGAATGTCGGCTTCATCAAGTTAAGAGATGCTCTCGTTGGTCATGACTTCACATCTGCTGAGATCAGAGCCGCCTTGGGAGGTGCTCAGTCCGCTATCTTGGCAGGCGGTGATGCTACTATTCGCAATTCGGCTATCAACGCGATTATCGAGACCATTGGTAGGGTGTGGATCTTGACTATTGTCGCTGGTAGCGTCAGCCTGATTAGCTCCATTTTCATGAAACGAGGAAAGCTGGCACTGCAATAAATCTCGGTGGACTGGAAATCTGTCGAAGGAAAGAAGCCAAGTATGTAGATCGAAGCTATGAATGATTGACAGGGATTAAAATGGTATAGTTCTCCGGACAAGGTGACTCCAGTGGACGGGGAATGGCTAGTTGGAAAGGACGGCACTTTTCTTTGATCAGTATATGCTATAAAGCTTTACAGTTTACACTTGTTCTTGTCACTTGATTCACTAAGAATACTAAGAATCTTGTGATGCTACTGATAGTATAATACAATCTGATTATCCGAGTCTACCGTCACACTTTCAAAATCAATATGATCGTCCGTTGTTCCATAAATATACTATTGACATCCCTTTGTCTTTTGTTACTTGTAAACAATGGCATATATAGTAAAACCACCACTTGGAAAGTAATTCAAGCCTTCGCATGCTATCTAAAGAGTCGTTTGTGAAGCCGCCCCCAGAATGCAGCCGCTCCATACCAAGGCTATCTACTCCAGAATTCATTAGGGCTTGTCCACTAATGTTGATATCGTCAAATGTTATCTGGTGACAGACATGAATAGATAAAGGTAATTTTGGAGCTTGGGTTACACTCATGATGTGACCTCATACTCATTCACCTTAGAAAACGAAAAGTTTAATTTGTTTGTTTATGTTGGCATTAAGCGAGGGCTGTGAAGGCGACGCGCATCATGGAGTGAATGCGACTTTCTACGCGACAACTTCGAAGATGAAATCATGTTAGTCTCGCCTCGAGCCTTCCACAAAGAATCTTCCTTCAACGAAGAACTTCGAACTGCACACAAAACACAACATGAACGCACCCTCAGCCAGCAATCATGCGCTGTACAGCCTGCACTAAGCTTGAGGTCCTCCTCCCAGGTCCTCTCAAGGCCTGCGGTAGATGCAAGAACGTTCGCCACTGTTCATTCGAGTGTCAAAAGACCAATTGGAAGTCTCGCAAGGCTGTCTGCGCTGCCCAAGCCACTTCTCAACAACCATCAGGTCCTTCGAGCTCCGCCGACGTCTCTGCCTCAATCTCCATCTCACATTCGTCCTCGAGTGTCATTCCTTCACTATCCAAGACTCTCCACGATATCCTCGGTCTCGGTTGTCAATTCTCCACCAATCATCATACCAAAGGTGACGTCTTCAATCAGCTCATCGACGCATACCGCCTTCATGTGGCCGACGAAATCGAGTGCAAGTACAAACATACCGACCTCATCTTAGAAATCGTTGGCAATATCCTCGCTTCCCAAGCCATCAACCTCAACAACGCAGAAATGGTCGGCGTTCCAGTTCCCGGCACTGGACTCGATGGTTTCCTCGACTTGGCTGAGAAGACTGGTACTGTCATGCCGGTCTGGTGGAGCAAGGAGTTGAGAGAGGAGTACTTTGCTTTGGCTACTGGCGCGAATGCTTGATTCGATTTGAAGAAGAAGGTTGATTAGGATGCCATTGTTCAGCACTATGGAAACCCTAGCACGCCTATTATCTTGAGAATCCTGGCTGAGAAGGTCTATGGGAAAGGTGTCTTTTGAGCTTTGGTCGGGGTAAATTTGGAGTTTCTCAAATATGGTATCATGCTGCGTTGACTGTGGTTTGTCTTTCTGGTTTGGGATACTGAGAGTGGAGTCGAATTGCATATCTGCACATTGTGCACCTTCAGAATGCCTAGCAAAGGCCAAGTTTTGAGGTTGTGGGAAGCATCACTTTCACCAACTCAAATATTATGAAAGCATGAAACCGAAGAAGTCTACTTTCCACTTTGATGATTCATGCTGATTTCTTGAAGGATTCGTGAGCTCTTCCATTGTCTATGTTTGAAGTCTCAATTTTGGCACATTCCCATCTCCCAAGAAACCTCCTTTACGTGATCAAATAGACTTCCTCGGTGTGTTATCCTTGATTTCCTTGCCATTGTGAATCTCCTGGCGCTGATCAAGGTGCTGGCTCTCGGGAAGCCTCGCACGATACTCCCAACCAGGCCCAGGATGTCCCATCTGATTCCCGTGGGCTCGGCATTCAATCCAGCCTGCGTAAGGACTCGCATAAAGACTGCTCTCGTATAGATTCCCCCGACCATTGCTGGATCCGATCGCTAGACCATTGAAGCCCTGAGGAACATATCTCGGTCTCTCCATGAGATGTCCATGTCCTACTTGGACTTCTGCACTAGGAACTTTATGTCCATATGACCGTGAAGCCGCATACGTGCTGTACATCGGCGCTTTTATAGCAGGAGTCAGACGCTGGGCATGTCCGGGAGTTAACGCAGTCGACAGGCTAGGAGATGGCGAAAGACCAAAGGCTCTCCGTTTCCGTAACTTTGCAAGTGGAATCTCATCCTCTGAATCTTCATCGTCCTCGGTATCGCTGTCAAAGTCGGCGTCAGAGCCACTGTAATTCTCGATCTTGATCTTGCTTTCTTTCCTCCCTTCCTCGTTACCCTTGCTCTCCTGTTTTGTCTGGTACGCTTGTCTGCTTGGCATACCATCTGCAGGCGTCTGTCCCCCTTTGATAGATTTACCAACAGCTTCCGCTTCCCTCGGACCATCCCCGCCTCCAGTTTTTGCCTTCGCAGTCATGCCTGCATCTTGAAACTTCTTGCCTCGCTTGCGCTTCTTGGGGACCGAGATTGGTGTCCTTTCCAATGCAGTCTGAGCTTGAGTATTAGGAGAAGATGGAGGAGGTGAGGCCGCAGAGGAGAATCCTGGTCCGTGACCAGTGTTCAAAGCGCCCGATTCAATTTGTCGCCGGAGACGGGTGTAGCGCATTCGAGCTGCGGGAGACTTGAGACCTGTTGCGAGACCGACGGCGTTGAAGTCGATCTGTGTGATGTTAGTCTGTACTTGGAAGTCGAGAGGGGCTGGCGATTGAATGCAGGATATGGTGTTGTAGGGGTAAATAGTATACGGGTAGAAGAATGGAACTTGCAGCTTTAAGATCAGATTTCTGGAGGCATATGTACAGGAACCACAGGTTCTCGTCGAGCTGGATCTTTGAAGGCATTGGGGAATTGGCACTATCGCTGATAGAGTAAGGTTCCAGATATTGATTGATTGGCTGGCGAGACTGAGGTTTGAGCAAGTATGGTGATGTTCCTCTTCAGAGTTGAAGTTCAAAGGCCAGCATGGAGAAATCTTGGGAATCAGGAGGCACTAGAAAGATGAGCACACTTATAGAGCTTCCATACCGAGAGTGATGCAGCTCTTTGACGCTAGCCAGAGAGCTTGGGAAGTCACAAAACAGAAACAAGAACAAGGAGTCGGGGGTAAAGGGAAGCAATAACACATGTATGAGCATAGAGAAAGATAAAGTGGTATCTCATTGGAAACATGTGCCTCTGACAAAGCATAGTCTGAACAACATGCCAGACTCCGCTCCTCATGCAAATCCAGCCCAACTCCAACATCAGACGGCCAGATCGTCCAATGGCTATGCAACCATTTTATTTGCCAACGCCATCCTATAAACATACAGCAAGTCATAAATCTCATTGTCTTTCCAACTTCATGTTGGCAGTCTCTTTCAAAGCAGCAACAAGGACTCTATGCGAACCCAAGGCAGCCTGCACCGCGTTATCTGCCAGCTCTTCATAAGATGCGCTCTGGGCAGTGTTTGTTGATCTGTCTCCATGTCCTATGTCGCCTTTGACCCACAGATCTGTGATTTCGTCCCGGGTAGGCAGATATGCGACTATGCAGGCTGCAAGAATCTCCTGATGCTCTGATGGAACGGGATCTAGCACCAATGTCGATTGCTTGCCCTGGCTGTTTTTCACCACAGCAGCAACTCCTCCAGATACCACGTCCACACAATCGATACCCGCATCCGCAATAGCAGCTGAGGCAACTGTAATGCAGCCACTCAGCACGCTCATCATGCCCCAATCTCCAGCTGTGATCGATCCACCTCGGTCATCGCCCCACCACTGATCTTCCTCGCCCTCCAGAATAGTAATTATAACTTCCACTCCACTCTTCGGCCATCTATCTCCAATGATCACACCTCTCAGAGCAGTTTCCAGATGTACACCCAGATCTCTTTCGCTTGAATCTCGCAGGTACCCTCGCCTCTTTCTTGTAGCAAACGGAGCGTATTTGACATGTGTTGAAAGGATGATATGGGGAGAGAAGGGAGCGTTCTTGGGAAGTGGGCGAGGACCGTGAACGGTACATGTGAGCTTCAGTCCAGAAGTCGAGAGTGAAGCAAGGCCAGGAGCTCTAGAATTCGGTGCTTTGGAAGCTTCCAACTCGAGATATGCAGAACCTGAAGCCGAAGGAGTGACGCCAGTTTTCAGGACTATATTTGTCAGTATCCTGCCCACAACCTCGGAGCTCAATTATCTTACACATCTTCCTTAAAACATTGGGTTGTCTGATCCTTGACGGCCGTTCCGTTTGCGACGCAGCATCTTTCTGGATATATTTGGAGTATATCGGTGCCGAACTTCCTCCCGAAGGTCCATTGATTCTTCTTCTATCCGTCATCTTGCAAAGGCGTGGATTATCAAGAGATGCGCCTTTGAGCCCTCTATTCGAGTTGGCCATGTGAAGTTGAAGCTCAAAAAGTTCAGGGCGCTATTGCGAAAGTGGAAAGGCGCATACAGGGGTTTTTGCCCACCACGCTAAATCTCGAGCTCAAAAAGCTTTCCTTTCCCCTCCAAAACTTCTTTTCCTCTTCAGCAAAACATTTCACGACAACCAGTCTACATGCATATGGTAAGCACAATTTCCTTCCCCTTCTCCACCCCTCCTGCATCAATATGATTACAAAACCGATCTGTCAATCCCCTGACACCAGTTAAACTGGACATGATGTTCAAAAAATGTTTTAATTTATGATTCTGTTGCCTTTCACCTCAAGCTCGATCTTCAACACTAGCCATGACAAACTGCTAATACGAGACTATACAGTGATCCTTCCCTGCCCTGCTCAAGCATACCAAGTATTCGCAATGGCCTTCTCCTCGGACTTTGTCACGGAGCCTATCCCAATCTCACTGATTGCTGGCCGCTATTTGCTATTCGATGTCAATGTCGTGACTTACCTTCGCAGGAACCATCACATATGCGGTTCGCTCATCGGTAGCATTCCACAAGCTCCGCAGCAGAATGTCTTCTTTGGCCTTCCAATGGAGCTCATGCCCGAGGAAGCGAAGCTGCTGGTTGAGAAAGAGGTCGCATACATCATCGATGACAAGGCATGGCACAAACAAACTCTGTTTACAACCTTGCAGGGTGCAGACAAGCAAGCATACCTCGAGTCACTTAGATCTACTGGTCTGAACGCGAGGAAAGCTGCTCTCCATGAAGGAAGGAAGAAGACTGAAGCTGGCCTGGCTAGGTACGCTGCCAAGAAAGCTCAAGAGCTCGCAGCTGCCGGTACGAAAGATACACAGGAGAGCGGTAGTTCCGACACATCTTTCAATCGTTCCTCGATTGTCACCGACGACTCTGCTTCGCTCTTCGAGGAAGAGTCAACGAGGTCTGAACGATCAAGCACCACCGTCAAATCAGCAGCAGCTCTTGCATCAACTCCTTTTGCTATCACTCCTACCACAAGTTATCCCACCTCATCGCTGCCACAGAACCCTTCTCAGCAGCCAGATCCACCAGTGTCATCAGCATATGCGCTTTTTGCTCACCTACACTATCGCGATTACTTCATCATGCCCGGGTTACGGTTTGGCTGCAATTACAACGTGTACCCAGGTGATCCTCTTCGTTTCCACAGTCATTTCCTTGCCACGAGTTACGATTTTGATCAGGACATTCCCATGTTTGATATCATTGGCGGTGGCAGACTGGGTACAGCTGTAAAGAAGGGCTTCCTTGTAGGTGGCGAAGATCCTGAAGCGGAGGGGTCAAAGAGTGGTGATAAGGTCAGAACCTTTTGTATTGAATGGGGAGGGATGTAGGATGGCAGGAACGATTTGCTTTTGAACAGCATGATACGATGATACCCCAGCTATACTAGCTACCACTATTGGATTTTAATGAGATTGTCCTGTGACTGGACCTCTTTCTCCCAACAACTGCTGTACAACCGTGATAATGCAGGAACTTATGTGACTAGCTACTGATTTCATCAGGAACAAACTTCTTGAGTGGCCTCATGTACTCAAAGTAACTATGACAGATACTCGGTGCTAACAGTCTGGAGCAATGAAGCTCCTATGTTGACATGGGCTCTCTGATATCCATCCGTCGGAGCACGCGGCCGAATAATAAACGTGGGGAAACCAAGATTCCGCCGCACCATCTGCATCTTCCCTCCTTCCCAATGCGCCAAACACCAAGCTTCTGGCGACAGCACAAATAGGTGGAATAAGTTGGCATTTGAAGTCTTCGCTATCTCTTATTCTTCTTCTGCCATGCGCTCTATTCTTGGGTGACCCGAGGAGTCTTCCAATCGATCGCCTTCTGGTTCTTACTCGTCTGACGTCCCTCCACCTCGCACCTCCACATCAACGGAACGAACCCCCGCATTCAACACACACGACCATGGCTGCTGCGGCTTTCGAGCAACATCCAAAATTCGATCTTGGAGGACCTTGGAACTGGACCTTCAACGCTACGCAATACGTGCCATCTGCGAAAGACCTCGCTCTAGCTGGACCTCGCATGTTCATGAAGCTGGGCTCCTTCCTAGCTGTACCTGAAGCTGTCGACAACATATTTGGGGGCGTACGGTTAGGACAGAGGATCATACCAGAGGCTACGCGAAACTTTGGGATTGTGGGTGCGGTTACTACAGCTGCCTCTGGAGGAGTAGGCACTGCAAACGCCATACAAGCTGGGACCCAGATACTAGTGGATGTGGACGACCAGACAGGCAATTTGTCAAACCGGTTCACAATGGAGAGCGTTCGGAGCTTAGGAAATGTCTTTAGCTACGCTACCAGCAAGTGGGCTTTGGGGTGTATAGTTGTGGCTGTGATATTGAATAGGACGTTCGTCTATGCCTCAACGCGGCGGAACTTGGCTCTACCTTGGAAAGTTCGATTTCTCGTCCGCCTCCTACCGATACTTCTGCTGCTGGTACAATGCCGGTCGATGCTCCAGTCGATACAATGTCAGACCTCTCCAGATTTTGCGCTCCTCCGTTGGGGAAATGCTTCGAAGTCGTCCGAGTTGATGTTCACGCAAAATGGGGGATATCTACACGAGCTTAGTTCGGCACTCCTGTTTGGAGCGAGTGATGAGGCATCATGCGTGGCCGTTGGCATGGTTGAACCCGCATTCGACGAGGAAATAGCAGGGACGACGCCCGATGGGGAAATGCCAAAGGCGGAACTCACAGGATCACTTTCACTGCTCTGGCCTCTGTTCAAGACCTTTTGCTTCAGCCAGTTCGTAGAGACTCTTTCCTGTGCTGTGGCAGGTCGGCCAGTGGCTGGAGAGACTGGAATGACACTCTTTGAGCATTCGCTGGCTTTTGCAGAAGCTGATGCTGCAATTGGAAACCAGCTTGGATTCGGACCTTTTGGGACCATAAAGGACGGCAATTCGAGTTCAACAGCTGAAGCAACCAAGATTGCCATAACACGCAGCATGATCATGAAGAAGGTCAATACGACACCTGAAGTCCTACTTGTTGGGTTCCTGTCTGCCATGAACCATCTCACAAGCCACATACTTGCGATCTTCAATCTTCAAGGACGTTGCCGTCTTGCCAACACTGCTTTTTGGGGCTTGGCTTTCATGTCAGCTATCGTCTGGAGTATTTGGTCTTTCTCGATTGATGACCTTGCCAACCAGAGCTTGCTGAGATTCCCAACTGTCTGCATCATAGGGTTTGTTCCGCATGTTCTAGTACTCTTCGGCATTATTGGATGCTCTTTCATCTATGGAACAGCTCTGGTCTTATCGGCTTTGGCTCCACCAGCGCTCGAAGATGTAAACTCTCCTGACGACGAGCCTCTTCCGTTACAAAATTCGTTCTACCGAAGGTTATTGGCAGCACATCGGAACATGCAAGCAAACGTTCCACTCTCTGGCATCCGAATCACGCTGCATATGGATTTCTATACTGCTCTGTTGAGAACTGGCTTTGCTATCATGACAATGGCAAGTGAAGCTGTCTACTTAAACGAGAGTCGTGGAGTTAGTATCAAGCAACGTACTTGGCTTGAAGAGGACCGGCTTCGAGAGATTGAGGCTGTCGGAGCACAGTGGCTGGGTCCCACCTTTAAGCTGAACGACCCAGATGCAAGTCTTGCAGATGGTTTGACTGACAACATTGGATTGGTTGCTGCTAAAGACCAGCCCATGGATCTGCTTCAGAAATCTTCCAGTGGCTACGCCAGGGAGATGACCGCAAAGAAACCAGTGACAAATGGGAAAGGGAGAGAACGAGGCGTTGGTGTTAATGGAGTTGGAGCTACAGAAAGAAGTGGAAGATGGATCATGGCTATGGAGTTCTTTCTGGGTATTTTTAGATTACTGCTGAGCTGGTGGGCATCTATTGCTCTGAAGTTGCTGTCCCGGGCAGGATATCAAAGACGGCCGCGTTGGCTGCTATGGCTCGTCAGAATGCCCAAAGCAAGCCAGACAGTAGCTTCGACGCCAGACAAAAACGACCCTGACTCGCTCAATTTTTGGTTGCTGAGCATTGATGGCGAAATGACGTTGCCAAAGGATGAGCACGTAGACGTCGAGGAAGAAATGAGAAGCAGACTCAGGCAATCGCAGGAGCATTGGGATGACTCGGAGGAGAAGAAGTTGGATTCGAATTTGTATAGTTGGTGGCTCCATGGAGGCTGGTGGGGTGGTGATGATAGCAGTGGAAACTTCAACCCGGATCAGGCTGAGCTAGACGAAGATACCACAAGCGTCGTTTCATTCTCAACGACGACTAATGATGAACAAGATTGGGAGTCAGAGAGCGGAAACGACGATGGTAGAAGGACACCTACACAAGAGAATCCTTTCTTTGCCAGAGAGTCGAGCCCATTTACCGACACTCCTCTCACTTCAAGCGACCTTGCACAGTTACTACATCCAAAGACGCCCGAGCAGCGAGCCGAAGCCCAAGCTCTATCCGCTCATTTGCAAAGCGACAGTATTGTAACACGTTCTCGATACCGCAATATCATGCAGCGCGAACGTGCTAGAGTCCTCACATCAACTCTTTATCGCCCTTCCAACTTCGCTGCTTCTTCGGCAACAGGAAAGCTCACGTTAGAAGAAGAGGCGCAAATTCTCGAACATCTCATCATCTCTCGCCGCAACTTCAACGCGTCTACATCTTCAGGCCAGGCAAAGAGCTGGGCTAAAGGCGCTTCTGGCATGGGCGATGGCGGTCCACAATGTGTGGTATGCCAGAGCTCGCCAAGAAGTATCATCGTCTGGCCTTGTCGGTGCTTGAGCTTATGCGATGACTGTCGTGTCACGCTCGCGATGAATAACTTCGATAAGTGCGTCTGCTGTCGTAGAGACGTGGCGAGTTTCTCGAGAGTGTTCGTCCCTTGAGATATATCAAACTAGGGCACGAAGAGAGGAACGAGGATGAGTACATAGCAGTTGTGTTGAACCGAATTGGAATTTAGCAGCATGCATGGCGTTTGGGGGAAAGGATGGGATGGGATGGGGATGCATTCATTCATTGTGCAATACACACCGTTCTTGTAGGTTACTTAGTAGACTGTAGTCAAATGAGGCACGATATCCCATGAGGATGGGTTTTGCAGGAGCTGCTCGCGTGTTTTTCCCAAAGTCTTCATCTCAAGGCTTTCGTTTGTAGTGAGCATTTTGGACGTAGTTGTTTCCCGTTACCAAATCATGTCTGCTGCGTTCATCCAGTTGCTCGTACCTTCTCTGCTTCTTATTTTGTTGTATGTTCCTGCTGTTCAGAGTCCTCCGCGCTTTCCTTCGCGAATAGTTTCTATCTACTCTTCCTCTGCTTGCACCCAACCTTTTCTTGGTCTTGTCTCAATCACAAAAAACAACTTTTCCATCCATGCTGGCTGGACTTCAGTATCATTACACAGCTACCAACTAACAATTGTATCCTTATTATCTGTTTCGTTCTGGCTTCACATTGCCTCGTGTCGTTACACGCCATTCATTCCATACGCTTGTGGTGGACCGTCAGGACTGTGGCAATAGCCATTCAGTATCTGCAAGCCATTCGCATTGTTACCTCTCCTCCGTCTGCAGCAGACAAAATACATATTGTGGCATCCACAAGTCTCAAAACCGATCCGCAACATCAAGCGTCCTGTCTTGTCTTCATTCTATACACAACAGGCTCACACACGACCCAGCTGTCGATCTACCAATAGACTGAACACATCTCTCGAAAGCCAAGATTGGCTCCCGCAAATTCGGATAAGCTCTCCAAGATGCAAGCTACGGTCGAAGACTATGAGGATGTGGTCCCAGCGGGTGATGCACAATGGATGGAAATGAATTGCCCGGTCGAAAAGCATCGACGAGGGATCGCCCCGCAGCCGAGATTTCTTCAGGTCGTACCAAGACTGCATCTGGCGGAACTGGTACAACGGCGACTTCACAGCCCCCAGCGAAACCCATTCTTGACCAAGATCAGAGTCTTAAAGGGCTCCCCAGACCCGAGGACTTGGCTCCTTACAGACCCATTATCCTCGAATGCCATACGTGCAAGAAACCCGAACCCTCTATCGGAGCCTTCATCAAGTGTCCATTTTGTAAGGTAACTCCGTATTGCCAGAAGAGCTGCAAGAAGGACGACAAAAAAGAACATAAAAAGCATTGTGCGCGCCTCGGCAATAAACATTCGGAAAAGACGATTGAAACGGTACAGGATGTTCAAGGTCGAAGGGACGCTGCTGGAAGTAGTATCGCACTAGATATTCGGAGACTACTCCATAAATTCAAACCCGAGAATGCAATGGAGCTTTGGATCGATGCCTTTCGATTATGGGCTCTGGAGAACAACGACGCAACGGGGAAATGCCTAAACGCCGGGTTTGAGGAATTTCTGAACCAGTTGAAAGAGCGGGAGACGTACTGGGCTCCATGGCTACACGAAAAGCACGGTCGGAAAAAATGCATGGCTCTGACGCAGGACAAGAGCTCGTGGTACTATCTCGAGCGCCCCATCACAAACAAAGAGCTGCGAGAGCATTACGACTCAAAGGATTGCACTAGCTTCTTAGTGAGTATGGCGAAGGTAGTCCACGGTGAATTGGCGATATAGGAGTATAGTTGGGTCGAAGGGGTGTTGGAACTATCCAGCCATTGATTGCTCTTAGCGTTGCACTTCTGTGTATCTTGCTCTCCATAGCACGCAAGCGAAGCCACATTTCTCTTGCGCCTCCTTCTGTCAACACTTTTCCATCTTAGTGATGCATTATATTATGTCGCTTGGTCACCTCATTCTGTGGCTTGCAGTTCAAGCTACAGTCGTAAGGGTTGGTACAAAACATCATTGGCCTTTTCGGACTGGACGCTGTTCAAGTGATCCTGGAATATCAATATCTCAAGTGAGAAGCTCCACCTCGTTCTGGTACTTAGGCATTGCTCAGAATTCGCCAAGAAAAGCGATCCTCTTTGAACTTTCCATATCATAATGCCTTTGAAAGCATACGATGCGGTTGTTAATCTCACAAAATGTGCTTATCAGAATTATCTACAGTATCCGCCGCGGCGCGTGTTGATGTCAGGTTGTTCCTTGCCGAGACCCAGGTCACTTTCACTTTAGCGAGAATGCTGTCAATGATGCTTGAGCCGCTCGTCAAAGGTCGCACGCGACTAGATTCCTGATTGGTGATCAGAGCAATCCCATTCAAGCCTATGATTACAGTTCCTTTTGATCTCTGAAAACAACTGATAATCAGAATTTACTTGGCCAAGTAGTCTTCTTTCAACAAACACCTCGCGTACACCAAAGCAGTTAGCACCCCGCATCCCACTCTCCACGCCAAACAGGCCCGGGAGCTACCGACTTAAGATATCCTCATTTGGATAAAATATCCCTCTTATCTCTTGGCTTTTTGATCTCCAGATTTTTCTGTTGTTGGATCCTCGGAGTATAAATTGGGCGATGCCTCCGCTGTTGTTAGATGCTTCCGTCGGTTGAGGTGCTGTATTGTTTTGCCTTTTAAGGATGGGCCGAGAGATAGGAGCTGGGGGAGATCGTTGCGGACATGAAATCCGAGAACCGGGTGAAGTCTCTCTGTAATTCCAATAGGCTCAGATTTCCTCTCTGGCTACCGATACACATGTTACGTGCTCCTTCTCTATGAGTTCCAAGGTTCTTGCTCCCAAATCTCTTATCAATTTCAAGCGGAATAAATTGGTTTCCTCTTCGAGACAAAGAAGATGCGGTGCTATATTCCTATGTTTCAATCACTTGACTAGAGAGTCTCTTTGTAATGGAGGGACTTCTGAGTCGACGCCTCTAGTGCTCTCTTTATCTCAGCTGCTAGAAATGGTGGGAGCACTAAGAGGCAGTGACAGTGATCAGCAGCATTCTGCTTCACTCCATACTTGGCTATCTCATGAACTCCATCCTTTAAGTCACTCCACACGATTGTCACCTAGTATAATCTTTTAGTGATGTGCGGTCTCACCCCACTTCTAGAACTTGATGTCTTCTTGAATACGGGGTCTCCCTAGTATCTCTGGTTACTTAAAGTGCTCTGAGCTGGCTTGAGACACTGCTTAACTTTTTCCAATCCTTTACCTATCTGCTTTTGTTAGCCTGAGAACCCTTTTTCTTGATACGCAACCGCATCATACCACATAGACTGAACAAAGTCTGCGAAGAAGAAGCTCCAAACATAGAGCTTTTTCGAACCCATCTTACTAGACAGCATGGGTTCTATTTCCATGGATGATATGGAAACCTTTGATCCCGCTGTAAGCTACCTGCTTCTCCTCTCTCTCTCATACCGAATCAACCAATGCTCATCTCGACGTAGATCCATCTCAACTACACACCGCCCACGCACCTTTTCTCCCTCGCCGACCTTCACCTAGAACAACGCCCCTCATCCACCCCCATCGCCGCCACAGCAGCCTTCCCTTTTCTCTCGCACGAAGGCGTACTCGCCTACCGTCGTGCCCTCTTCTCCTCTGAAGTTCTCGCCAATTGCTCCGCAACATGGGGTTCCAATGCTCTCATCCTTCGCAACGCAGGCGGCCACTCCAAATTCCTACACGATCTATGGAACCACCCCGAAACTCTGAGAATTATGTCCGAGAACATGAAAGCGCCACTGGTCCCGATCTTCCAGCTTGAGGAAGGGTTTGTCAGTGTGCAGACGGAGAGTTGTGATGTTGAGGAGATGAAAAGGGAGACTAGTGTTGTGCCGCAGCATGTGAGGATTCCTTTGACGAAAGAGCAGGAAAGTTTTGATCCGTTGAGTTCGAATATTTTGCCTTGGCAGTGAGTTACATCTCTTATCTCTTGCTTACATGCTTCCCACAACCCGCTAATGTAAGAACGTTATGATTCATATCCCTATGCTTGTATTGTCATGCTTAGCCATACAGAAGGTATGGTCGGCGGAGAGACATACATCAAGCGAGGAGACAAGAAGATCGAAAAAGTGGAGGGGCCGTCGTACGGATGTGCGTACATCATTCAGGGTGGAATCCTAGGTACGTATGCCAAAAGTGTTCAAGCGGTGTTTGTAAAATGTACTCACAATCAATTCAGAACATCTTGCATCCCGCGCCATTGGGATTAAAGAGAGAATCGCCAGCGTGACTTCATTCCGTGCTGCCCTTCCCGGCATGTACGACGTCTCGTATCTGACGAACACCAGACCTATTACAGATCTGAATATCATGTACAAAGAATGGGCAGCATACAGACTACAAGTCCTAGAATCCGAGATTAAAGATATGCGTGCCAAGATCGAGAAGAACAACGCAGTGGATCTCGATGAATTCAAGACCTTCGCTGCGTCTCAAGTCGAGTACATGCAGCGCACCCAACGGCAAATGGTGCCTCGTGCATACAACAAAGCTAGTAGCGAGCGCTACGGACTGAAAGCGTATATGGATGCACCGATGACGTGGGAACGTATCACCAACCATCCAGAATTTGCGCACAGACTTCTCGCGATTGATCCTGATATCGGTTGGAAAGTTGCACGAGACTTTGTGGGTGATCTAGCAGTCTCGAGAAATGCATTGAGACATGGTGAGATTCTCCAGGGTCAGCTGGGACCGGTGAGTTGGAGCTGGGAGAGGGAGTATGTTATGGGCGATGAGCTGTTGAGACAGGGACAGAGAGAGGTGTTCTTTGAATGGGCGGAGAAGACGGGGCTTTGGGAGTTGCGAACGTAGATTGTTTGCTGATAGATAGTTTTGAAGTTGTGGCTGAGGTGACGTGAGACTTGACTGATCAAGTTTTGAATTGAAGCGATTTGCCAATGCGACAAAGTCGAACACAACGGTCGTAGTCTCCCACCATGAATAGACGTAAATTGAACATGGTTTTAAAACTTATATTGCTGCACTGACTTCTCGTCAAAGTGCTGTATCCAAGGTTATTTCGAATTGCGATCTGTAGTGATCAATTCCATGTTTCTTAATCTTCAGGAAATCTACGAATGAGTAACTCGTCGAGTATACCCTCGCTTAGAGCAAACCAAAACAAGGACGAAGGAACCAAAATGAGCCTCTTCACAGTGACAGCTAAAGATTATCCAAAAAGACATTTGGTTAACAGTTTTAGCTGTAAAAACTATTTAACCTACAAGAGAATCATGTAGTCCAACGAAGATCGAAAAAAATAGCAAAACTCACAAACCAATCGCGGTGAGGCGGAAACGAATCCGACCGAGAAGCGACTAGTCTGATAGAAACCATAAGCTTGCTGTGATTTTGGACGGGCATCACCGTGACGTAGAATGTGGGTGCTTGTACATGAGAACATAATTGCTTATTTTGTAACAAGTAGTCGATAGAAATTTCCTCGGAATCGAGAAAGGTGAATGGGATAAGGGTGAATGAACAACGTAACCCGAGCGCCGAGTGCCATGCGAATAGGTCACCAACGAAGGACAATTCGCCAATACTGTCAGCTAGGAGGGCAAACATGCATATCTATGCGACTGCATCATTTCCGCGATTTCTCCCCCACGCTTTTGGGGCTGCTGCAGCGTCTTTACATGAGAAAGAAAATGGATTGTTAAGCGAGGGAAATATAAAGGCTTGTACGCAAAGTTTCGGGGCGATGGACAGGTTTTAGACTTTGCGACAGGTGATAAGAAATATTAAGGATGCAGATTCGAAGATGGGTGTGCTTTTCAGAAGTAGATTGCCGAGCAAGAATAGAAGGGGATGAATTCTCCGTCAAGAAATGCAGAGATGCCACCATCACTTAAAAGAAATACACGCCATCTCCTTTTGCTCTACCTTCCTCTTCCAGCTCCCTCAATGCAGTTTTGACTCTGGAGACCATTGCTGCTCCATATTTCGGTCTGGCAGGCGGATTAGCAATCATTCTTAAGTAACAGGAGGCTCTCGCGAAGTCAAATTTCTAGCAATATGCAATCGGATCAGCAATCCTGAATGCAGATGAAGAGGGAGGCTCACCCCAAAGGCGGAACGGGAATACTCGAATCTGGCCTCAACCACGGTATTCCCTTCTCACCAGTGCTGACACTTTCACAAGCCTTTCTGATCGTCTTCACCGCCTCATCATCATAACCTCCACCCAGCACAACTGCTTGAGGTGCTTGAGAATAGTTTTGCGTTCCGATGTTGTCTGAGTCTTGAGTTGGGGGTGTCTGTCCCGCCAGCAGTTTGGGAAGATCTGAGACACCCGCTGAAGTTGAGAGTATGACATGGATAACTGCACAGGAGTCAATTGGGAGCGTCTTTGGCTATTTGTTCATAGATGAGGATTGACCTTCGCACTCAGGTTGCAGACCAGCTTTTACAGCTGTTGCGATTTGAGGAGTTTTCCCGCACAGGACGATTCGTAAGGGATTCGCCATTTCGCTACACCTTTCTGCTTCCGAATAACGATTCTCGACTTTGAGGAATATACTATGACGAAAAGATAAAAATGAAGTTTTCTTTTGTGGGTACCAGGTTAAGGAGAGTTGGGAAAGACTTTTAGATCAAGTGATGTCGCAACATTGGGTGAGGAAATCACCTATTTATGTATCTTCATGTGAAAGCCCGCTTTTTATCAGACGAGATGGTATGCACAACATCCGAATTCTAGTGCTGACTGTGATCAGGTGGGCGAATCGACATCCCCGCATCGGACTAGAAGTACCTACCCCACCTGCCCAATACAGGGCCTAACGCCATTTCCGTACGGGAGATGTTTAGGCGTGCCAAATCACATGTGAATATTGCTTAATTATCAGTTGAGGCTAGGACATTCAGTATGTCGGAATCTTCGTGCTTTACATTCCAATGTCTGCACCAAAGATTGACCTGGAAAGTCATGTAACGACGTCTGAAGTCACAAATAATTTGCTGGCTATGGAACGAACGGAATGTCTCCTTTTGCCTCAAATACAAGATATATCGGTAAATCATGATGAAGCCCCCAATAGTCCTGGAGAATTTGGTTGTCTACCTCTTGCTTTCATTGCATCCAGTCAAGCTTTATGACTTGTATTCTTGCTTGGACTGAAGGAAGTTCTACCCCATTTAAGAATATTATCAATACTTCTGCATCTGTCTCTGGACTTTGAGATATTTTTCAAGAGCTGCGGAATCCTGATCCCTATCTACCATTTTCTCGGCCAAATAATCCGTCAGTCTCGAATGCCTCAATGGTGGCGTCCAGAAAGAAGTGCCGATTTGTCCAACAACAATATTTGCATCATAATCTATGAGATCAGGAGACTCTCTTGTAGCTCTGATTGTTGCGGACACGGTCGAGCCATCTCTTAGGAGGATCGAAACGCGGTCAACCCCGATGGCATGACTCTGTAATCCCATTAGCCTATCCTGCAACAGACTGGATATAGTAAAAATTTTGAATCTCTTATTAATGTCGAGTTTGAGTAAACAAACAGATACTCGACCAGAGAACTCCATAAATACAATGTACAAGATAGTCTCTTCTGTTGTGCGGTTTGTGAAGTAGATATGAAAATGGTGAGGCCCTCGGTGAGATATTCGACAAAAATTTAGTTGATACTGGCCACTCGACTCGTTCCAAGCCAGCATATTCGAGGATAATTCGTCCTCTTGTTCAATGAATGGCACTGGTTTTGATATGGAGAAAGATTTGGTTTGAAGTGATCGCGTATCAAACGTGATATTGACCTTCGTTTCGTATCTTGAATGGGAAGCATTCCACGAAAATCCCTTCACGTAAATGACTCTTGATCTCGGGTATCGGTGGTCAGATTCGTTGATTGCTAAGAACTTGGTGATCATTGAAGGCCGAAGCTTTGCGATCTGAGCTTCACATAGCGATCTGACTTTCTGCATGTTCAAAGCAAAGAATCTGCCGCATTCTATTCGATAGCACGTCCAGTCTTGAAGATCAATGTCATTTCCGGTGTCGACCATTTTCCTTTGCAGAAGAACAGCAGGACTGTAAGTTCTAGAGCCGGATGTCAAGCCTTGGAAGATGGCACCGAATATGCAGCCTCCTTTCTTGGAGCTATATGTCTGGATGTCCAAAAGTTCAAGAGGAATGAGGAAAATCGATATTTGTAAGCCTTTATTCGTCAGCGAAGTGGGATACGGCGTTCTGTGGAAATAATCTCGATCGGCACTATCAGAACCTCTCGTGGAGGGAGAAGATAAGATGGATATGAAGCTCGTGTACGAATCGTACTCATGATAAAGACGTATATCCGATGATAATTCGAATGCTTTTGGACTGCAAGCAAGAAGATCGCCGCGTTCTCTTTCATCTCTCCAACAGAATATCGAATCATCGTCGGTCGACTTCAGAATCTCCAATTGCAACCTCTGGAAGGCATTTCTCCCTTCACCGTATAGCAGTGGCATATTGACACCAAAGATTCCCATTAACGAATATGCCTCATCTTCGACCCTCGTTGTCTCCCTCCGAGAGGCCCATGCCATTTTCTCCGCAACACAGCATTCTTGCTACGCAAAAAGATCTCGAATTCTTGTGATCCTCGATATTGCATCCTCTAAGCTGCTCTTAGTTCCGACGTCCACCCAGTTTCGGTCAAAAAGAAAATCACTGTCTGAGGGGCCAGCAACTCTTGCAACGTCCAGCCTCGTCTGAACCAAGTGCTGTCCTCACGCTGTTTGGGGATATCTTCTTTGCCGTCCACGTCCGACAAATATGCATAGCATACCATCGCGTCTTCGTACCATTTGAACATTGAATTGATCGCTTCCGATAACTCAGCGCTGCTGCTTTTATCGATACAGCACGAGTCGATCCAAGCGTACTTCCAGCCATCTGACCTCGCCTGAGCACAGCAGCCCTCAATCTTCGCATATCCTGGCATGCCAGGTCCTCGGCCAGTTTGAAGATCTTGGAATGTGACTTCCTCTTCATCCCATCTGTGGGATAGGAAAGCATATTCAGGCACAGCCTTGTCGAAGAAAGTGTGGAGGGTAAGGGTCGTGGTGTTCAAGAGACGCATGATGAGTGTAAAGTCGGCAAGGTGTGTGACAATCTGTAATGTCCGGTGGTGAGGACCTCATAATGAATGGTCTTCGTGGCTAGGAATGAAAATAAATGGTGGATGGGATTAAACTTGCAGCGGGCGAGACACGTTGGCGTGTTGGCGTGTTGGTGAGGCTGAGGTGCAGAGAGCTGAGGTGACACTGTGGACAGGGGTGTCTGCATGCATGTCGCTGGATTGGTTGATTGAGCTGCCAATGAAAGCTCGCGGCACAGAATATGCCCATGAACACAGATTTCTGGTTTACAAAAACCTCAATTCGGGTGCTTGATGTCTTGTCAGTCGCAAAAGTCGGTGCAATTAGAGGTCCCATCCGTTGTTTTCTTTCGCTTATTTAGCCCGGGCCGTAAAGTCAAACGCCACTGCTGAGAGCATCCTTTGCGATGCTCGTATGAGAGAGTCACTCATCACGAAATTAGCCACGAGTTGCTTCTACGAGTAGGCTATTCATGGTTGACGTCATCTCATTCACAAAGAAGGAGTGAGGCAGGGAATCGACTTGAAGAAACAAAAGCCCAGCAAGGCTGAGGAAGGAGTGCAGAACTCGCACATGTGTGAAACAAGTGACGATTGTAGTCAAGATCAGGCCTTTAAGGAATGAAAGAGGCAGCAGCGCCAGACAGGCTCAGACTTCCATCCATTAGTTTAGGGATGGGCCCCGGCCCCTTGCCAAGAAGGCTCTCATTCCAGTTCGTCATCTCAGCTCCCGAATCGCAACGCAGAAATCAATGTGGTTGCATCAGGCTCCTGAAATTTAATATGATTAGTCTGAAAAGTAACTCAACTTGGCCCTCATCCACTCACAGCTTGAGAAAGTGGGCTTTTTGCAGTCCAGCCGTGAAACCAAACCCCACACTTACTCAACTCTGGCCTTTTCTCGTTCGATACTCGCACCCTGTTCCCCAACTTCTTCAACAGGGTCATGGGATCCTTGATGCCTGTTTCTCAACTACCTTCAGCCAGTCTATGGATATCAGTGCAGCCCAGGCCCCAATGTCGTGCAGGTACCCCGTTGGTACCTGTTGCCTTCTATTCCATCAGGACGGCACGATCTAATTTCACCGCTACTATCTGCGTGCCCCCCACGGGGGCGGAAAGACGATCAGGGTTGGGAAGAAGATCCGGCGAGCCGGTGGGGGAGAAGAGCAGTATGTCGCCCGGGGAAGGTCAAAAATAGCGTTTAAAATTCTCCAAAATTCGAGTGCTGGTGAAGATAGCTGGTTCAGCGTGTGGTGGGGGTTTCTATCGCCCGATGTTTGACCCCCGCGTGAAAATTCTGACAGCCATGGAATTGGGAAAGAAAAGGGGGTCGCAGTAGTTTTTCCCGTTGAAAGGAGGAATCTGGACTAGTCTTGATGCGAGATCTGTATGCTTCTTGGGGATGTAAGATTTCGTTTCTGGGACGTCGGTGAGAGAGGTGGGTGTGAAAATCTGAGGTATGTGTTGTCGTGATTCGTGTGCTTGAGAGCTGGACTACGTGGGGTGTGTGAGGGCGCGGGATGGAAGGGCAATGCGCAAGGCTGCTTTTGTTACTTTGGTCCAGCTGCCATGCAACCAAGGTTTATCTTTCCAGACAGAATCGCCGGAATAAGACTGGTGTGGTTGAGAACCAAGATTTTGCAATACTGTGTTGTGCTGTCATGAGCTGCCTTGTCTTGTCATCCTAATTATTGTGTGTTAAAAGTGCGCTGCAGAAAGTCAAAGCGTGCAGCTACAAACATGACAGAGTATTGAGGGATTTCTTTCTCAGGAGCTGGAGCCTCGCCCTGGTGATAGTCCACCAGCCTCACCTATTCAGCCCCCGAAGCCAAGCCTTTGGAGCCGTGGTGGGGTGTGGAGATGGTACCATTGTGTTGGTTTTGGACATTTCGAAGATCCTGTTAGGCAGGGAAGTTAGTGCTGACTACCGCTGGTGACACCACCACAAGTAGAAAGGATTCCTGTGTTGATTCACCTTCCTGAAACGTCCTGATGGTGCAGATGTAAGATATCGAATATATTGTGGCGCATGCAGACACCCCGTCTCGGGAATTGTGGCTCCTCAATGATAACCCGACGTTACCGAGTCGGTACTTGCGTGCAAGGGTTTCCACTTGCAAAACGGATGTAAACCGTTCTCAGCTTAGCTACATATCCTTGATCGTTGAAGAATCCAATGAGAACAGAAGTCAACTGTGACCCAGTCACTCTCGCGCTGTTCCTGCAGGGCCATGATGACAATGGGGGGCATACGATCAATCACTTTCTCTTGTTGAAAGTAATTTCCCAAGAAGCACAGTGAGGCATCTGAACTAAATGGAAAATTCTTCCTTGTCAGTTTCTGCTCTCCTATCTGGCCGGAGTAAAGATACTTAAACATAAGGGATTCGATCTGACATTTCAAGGGTATAAGTTGGTCCCTCGCCGGTTTTTGTTCTCCTCATCATTATTCTGTCATCGCTTTCTGTCTCCGAGTGTCACAGGGCTCTCAAATCCTCAGTAATCGTTTCATAGAAGAATGCAAAGCGTTTTTGTCTGCCTTTATCTTTACCCGTGGTTACATCCTCCATCGGCACAATTCTTAGTACACACGATAGACAACGGGACCGTCTGAATATTCATACGAACAGGACCGAGAAAATGAATATTGAATCAAATATCTCTTTGCAAACTGTACCGGGTGCCATTGATACGTAGGTCCAACTCCACACAAAGTACTGAAGCGCTGTGGCGACTGCTAAGTCAACATAGATACCACAGCAGCCTGGGTTTCAGACCTCGCAAGCGACTAGGGAGACAAATTATGCTCAGTCGATATCTCAAGGATGACCAGAGACACGAGATGCTAGCGTGCAACTGCACCAACCTTCCCCGGAAGAGAGACATACGGGCTGTGGGAAAGGATATGACCAAGATCCTTCCGGAACTAGTAGGCGTGGGGGCATGGTGTTGGAGGCAGTGACCGTTGGGTTGCAATGATCTTGGCGGCAGTCAGCCTTGCGAGTTGACATGTATGACAAGGGAACATAAAAAGTTCAGGGGTCGAGATGATCGACAAGTGGGCAAGGAGTAGCCTTGTATTTTCGGGCAATTTGCTCCAGACGTGACGGTGGAAAAAGAAAATTGAGAGGAAAATTGAATTTCTGTTACACCCGCTCCAACCGTCGGTATGCATGTGATGCCTGTTGTAGTACGAGATTCGTGAATATTATTTCTTTAGACTCGAACAGGAAAATGTTCCCAGCCATGGTCCTCGCCCAGATGTGGATATGTGGGGGTAAAGTGACGAGGATTCCCCTCAGGATGGAGCAGATGATCGGATCTCTCACCGAGATCTGGAGATGCGGGGAGCCATCCGGGATAATGCTTCTCGGGGGTGTTCGTCTGTTCGATTATCTGTAGGAACCCAATACATCTCGTATAGCAAAATGGACGTCGTGAAAACAAGGCGCGCTGTCACAATAACGTGCGCAAGAAAGTCCCGGAGCTCTGGTTGACTAACGGGGAGAATAAAACTGGCCACTTCTCATCGCATCATCCCTTCCTACTCGCAAGATTACGATCCCAGGTGTAACGAGCAATAATTGAATGACACCAACCATCTGAAGATAAGATTTACCCCAGTAAATCATCAGTGAAACATTCTGGAATCTCAACGTGCAGCCATCGGGAGGAATTCTTGAACCTTGCATCAAAAACTGGAAATACCAATCTGTCGTATGTGCCGTATGTACTTGACGGCAATCAAATACCTGTGATCAACCAGAAATTCGCAAGATCTGCTGATTGGAGACTTGGGGCTGCAGGTACGCATGCCTCGCCTGCACCGCATCTGAATGGAACCTCGGCGAAGCTACCAAGCCACAGCTCCGGAGTGACTGCATAGCCTGTCTGCGTCTCCTTGGTAGGGCGAACACTATTCGATCCCGCGATGAGAAAGACGTCCCAGGCGGTCAAATCGGACTCTAACCTTACGGTATGCTCTAAATTATTCCCATTCCCTTGCCCCCACGGTCTCCTCATGGCTGCAGCGATTTTTGAGACAAGAAACAGACACCGTGCTCGCCCTGTGCTACATGGCTCCAATTTCTTCTGCAGCACCAGGATTCCCCTAAGATATGGCTCCCACGAGTCAAAATGCGTGAAATCCATGTGACATGTTAACTTTAGACAATATTCAATGTCTCGGAAGTCCGGGAAACAAGAGTACAAGAGTGTACATCGGGCCTTGTATCTGCCATCAGGATATGGGTGAGAAACAACGCAAACAGCAACAGCGCAATCTTGAACATGGTATAGCTGGAAACTCGAAGACACAGAAGCAAACAAATCCCGAAACAGAACAGTAGAACGATACAGCACGAGCTCGAAGACGAAGCCGCTGCATTCCTATGATAATGGCCGCGTAATCTCTCAGAGGTGTTTGCGAAGGCTATAATGCGGTGGCGCTGCCAACGCAGAGGTTCTAGTAGTCCCAGTTCCTCCAGTAACTACCAGCCATGGCCAAAAGCGAACATAGGGGCTTGAGGACGGGATTTGTGTTTAGATCTGCACGAAGAAGCGAGAATTGTTTCATGTAGAGGTTTTGTACCTCGCCATAGGTGATCGCCTTCCAGTCTGCATGTTTGATTGAACACACTCGGACGGTTTTTGACATATCGCATTTCAGCCATCCTGATGCAACCCTCGTCTCTGAAGAATTATAGCTTCAGAGAGGCGTGCGACAGAGAACATTCCTCGCCTTCTTGGCACATCGCAGCTTCGATAGGCGCCAATGCACGCTTCTTCCCAGTGGCCCTCTGAAGAGGGCCGTATTCTTGATCTGACACTCAGGGGCTGGACTTGAATGGAAAATGGTGTCCTCGTTGCTGCAATCGCTATTGCGTGACGACCAATGAGTGAGGACCGTGAGAATTTGTTGGGATCTCATCAATTTCGCGAGGCTCTGGTACGGGGAATTCGAATAAGCATAGAATATTTGGTATCGTTTCCCAGCCTTGTGGGGTTTGGCCGAGGTTGGCTTTCACACCTGCATCTCTAGATGTCGTGTGCGCGGCAGGGTACACAACACGCAAGAGGCTTGACTGACAGACGCGAAGGAATGGTCGTGACCACATCCCCTGCACATGCACAATATGAAGATCTTATCTCTGATACTCAAAATACCGGTTCCTATATCGGGACTTGGTTAAAGTACCGTTCCTTGGTGCGCATCGCGGGCATTTGTTTGCGGCGCAAAACATCGGCGCGCTGATGTGCTGCTGCTGTACTGAAACCCTGAGCAGAGTCATGGGGAAACGAATGGGTCCTCGATGTAAATGTTGATGAAAGTTTGTGATTGTTCGCCGGCGAAATGAAGAGGAGGCATCAGCTGTTTTGACAGCATCTTTGGTCTGTGCGAGCGACTAAGAATATCTAGCGAATAGCTTTTTGTAACGTCGGAGCTCCTCCTCTTTCCATACTCTCCTTATTCTTGCGAAACCTCAATATCTTTAACATCTCGGGAAACTGAGAGCCAAGCCCCAGGCACCGCTTGTATTGTATCCAAGCCGTTGGCAGATCTTCAAGCCGAAGTTCACGGTATCGGGACCAGATTTCTCGCTTGCCGAAGGGCAGCTCCTCAGTGACCGACCTGTCGCTGATGTGTTATTCGCCACAAAATGGCCGGGCCTGTAGTGTTGTATTACTTGTCTCAAACATGAAACACGTCAGCATTGGCACTGTCACTTGTTTATACAATGACTTGCCTAGGATAGCCGCTTCAAGCGGGTCTGGGGATGTCGTGCTCCTCTTCTTCTTCTCACTCTAAAGGAATCTATCTTTCGGAGATAGTCATTTCGGGAACAGAAGTGCAAAACCTTGCATGGCTTGTGTGATATAAATGTCATTTTCAACCTTCGAGCCGTGATCACTGCATCGGGAAACACAATGTAGACAGCTCAGGCTTCAGAAGCGGCTCATAGCCGTTATTCCGGGCCAAGATCGTGGGGTTCTATGTCAAGTCATGATCATTGCTATGATTTTCTAGAACATGTCATTAATTTATTATTAGTCGTGGGACTGGGTTCAGGGTCGCGTCAGGCTCGGCCAGTGCCGTTTTGCCTTGGCTGAGAGGGTGAGGTAGCCCTATTGGTCCTTTCCCAGGACGGCACTCTTACGATGCTATTTGAAGCTACTTGAAGCTATTTGTCTTTTCTCAATCTTACTTAGCTCTGTTTGCCTCGTTGAGCGAGAAATTGTATGTGTTTCAGGGAGGTCTTCGCTGGCATCGTCGCACACCAGACTGGAGATGGGAAGATTAAATAAAGGCTGGCCGCTGTGGTGAAGCCAGCTCGCTCTCAGCGACCACTCCTTGACCGCCTCTCACTCATTCTATTCTCACACAACATTCTATCTGCTTTTCGATTCCTTCTACTTCTCACCACAGTCATTTCCAATCGAACCTTAAGAACACATTATACATCCTAAACACCATGTCTCCACAATCAAATTCATCGTCTATGGGAGCGCAAAATGGCTCGGTATATGACTACAGGTTCGGACATTTCATACCTGAACTGCTCTAACCGTATGGGACTAACTTCAGGATCAGTAGCTCCTATCCAAATAGTACGGGAGACTCTCGATACCCGCCCCAACGTCAACTCAGTGACCCCTCCGCCGCCACCTACAACCGACAGCACCGCAATGCTCCCAATTCTGAGTCCTCCTACACTCGCCAGAGGGATACCTCGACAGAGCATTACACCAGCGCTCAAACCAACTCGGGACCGCACTACTTCCCAACGTATGATCAAGAGACGCCACAGTACAACCACGAACTTGCTGTCGATGATGATCATCAAAACAACGACCCTGATACCGAGACTCTTACATACGGTGGACTCACCCAGCAAGTACCAGCGCAAAACCAAACTCATAAGAGTCACCAAGACAACCGACCCAATGATACCCACTCGCCTACAACTGAGCGTTGGAGAAACGAACAATCGCCAGAGGAGAGGTTCCGCTTGGGGCTCTCGAGATGTCCTACTGCGGAGGAGCAACGTCTCGCTTATGAGGAAGCGGAAGATGAAGAGTCGCGTCGCGGTCAATGAATAACTATCTGCACCGATTCATGATGGGTTGGGTCTACAAGGGATGATTGACGTTGGGATGATAATGGATCACGACGGATGAACACTCTTTTGGCTTCGTATTTTGCATGCTTGTTGCGATGCTGGCAGGGCAGGCCCCTTCCCTCTAGCTTTTCAATTTTCAACGACTCGATCCCTATTTTTTTTTTTTTTTTTTTTTTTCATTATCGGCGAAATTTCTTCTCCCGCTGGCGGATGCTGTCATTTTTTAATGTTTCATGTTTTTGTTGTGTCGCTGCACTGAAATTTCAAGGGGCAATAAAAAAGACAAAAGGGACTTCCTAATCCTCTATCGGTAATAATTGTTTCAACGGAAGTCACGGAGGTCGACATGACAATAATCATCATCTTCTCAATATTCTATTTCTCTAGTGCTGCTGGCAGCGTCTCTGTATTATTATCGTTCCTCAACACATCAAGCAATTCACTCCACTAGTCTCTCAATTGACCAACCACGCGCGGCTTCAAGTCGTCACAGAAGGATATGCATCAAAGAGATAAATGTTCGGCGACTCCGATACTCACGAGAAGGAAGTCGGTCTCTCGTCTGCAACCTCCTCCGAATATAGAATATCTTCAAACAACAACCAATCACGACCAACCTCCGACCTCCCATCCTCCAGCTTTTTCTCTTCGACTCCCCCACACCCTAAACATTCACACCCCAAGCCTCCGCATCCTAATTTCAAAGTTAAATCTGCAACCCTGTACACCGCCACTCGAGCCTCAAACCACGCTCTCACCGAGTACGAATTGCAGACTGAACAACAGATCAAACGCGTTAGACCATTTGCCTCGTTTCCACCGCGAACCGTCCCAATTGCTCTCCCCCTCTAGAAATCGTCATAGCTCGTAACTTCCCCAAAGCAGAATAGTGCGGACAGCACATCGTTCTAAATACAGTTTTTGGAAGAAGAATGTGGAAATTGGGTGGATGAGGCTGAGAATCGCTTTGAGCTGGCGGAGGGAACTGGCTGGTGGGGCCGCAGCGCTTTGTTTTGAGATGCTACTGTAAGCGAGGCGTGGTCAGGGACGGTACAGGGAGGGATTACAGGGTACAAGGAAGTGCCTAGACGCTGAATATTTAGGGGGTTTCTTCGCTTACCTATTAGAGCTCGGGCTACGGAGTTTCAGTGATCGGGATATGAGGTTCATTAATTGATATGTTCATTAATTGATATTTTGAGGAGGTCTTTGGTAGACCCAAAGGTTGAATATATCTTTAGATCGTCTCCTTTAGGAAGTCGGCCTATAGAGACTGACCGAGGGTGAATGTCAATTCTCATCGAATTGATACCGAATGCGGTTAGGCATGCACGCACGTAAGTCTGGTGATTCACCTGAGTAAGAAGTTGCAGAGCGGAATACTTTTGTTCCATACTAGATTATAAGACTAGAACTCCTCATGCAACCCAGAACCTGGAATATCTGGGTCATAGTCGCAGCGGACTTGAAAGGTGAAAATATGAGGTTCCTGCCGGCCAGTCCAGGATATCCGCATTTCTCTACGATGGAAGATAATTGTTCTCATTAACTAGAGAAGGCTAGTAGCATTTGGTTCCTCGTTATGTGGTCTCCTGAAAGTTCTAATGTACGGACAGGTAGACAATGCACAGATGATAGGCTACCCATCTAGAGCAGAAGACACGATTACTTGACTGACTTTGAAGTATACTGCGAAGAACCTCTTCTGCTAGTGATCATACTAACCATGAAGAATCCCTAATGGTGCGGTAGCGCAGTAGCAAATGAGATGAGATGCAGAACAAAGTCGACTGCCGCGGCCTGAAGAAGCAATATGTCGTAGCCAGCCAAGCTTTGGTTCACCTATGAGAAGAGTATGTGACCGATCATTTGAGATCCAGCCCAAGGCAAGAAATGCCTGTACGTTAATAGCAGAGCCTTATCGAAAGCCACCATCGAGCCATCAAGCCATTCCCACGATGTGTATGCCTCTTAGTTGGGACCTGACCGGTGAACTGATCTTTGGCAGCCAGCGCATCGTCTAGGCGCGAACGTGACAAGGGTGACAAGGCGACCAGCCGAACAATGTGACAGATATACCAAAAGGAGCGGAACTGGATAAGCGACTGTATGTAAATTGACCTGTCACCGGCTGCCCAGATGGTCATTTGCGACACATCTGATCCGATTCCCCCGCAACGCCGGTGCAATCCGGTGAGGACGCAGGAAGGGGACGGCATTTCGCTAGGAAGTGTCCTCGTCACCATATTAGCTTCGAGGCACAACATGACGGATTGACCATTTGTAGACTTCCATTTGAGTGTTTGGGCATCGATATTTTGTGGGGATACGTGTTGGCGAAAATGGGGTATTAGAAGAGCCGCAACTTTGCTCAGATGATCCGACCTGCAAGTGAACACAGGCGACCGTTTTGTTGCGGTACGATAGTTTTTGACACCCCATAGAATATTGCGAAAGTCAATCGATAGGATTGACAATCAGTAGAATTCTCCGAGTCGAAAGCCCAATGACGTTGGGCATCATTGAGCTGTTGGCGACGTCCCGAGGCCATGGTGCGGGGTCGGATTGGCTGAATCTCGTTGAACAAATGCAGGGCATTGTAGAATGCGACGGCGATAGGGCTGACCAAAAACTCCGGATGATACGGTAAGAGAGTGGGAGTTTGCTGGAGGATTGGTACTTCATCGCAATGGTTCCACGTTGTATTGCAGGTGGTAGAGCCGCAGTCGCCCTTTATGGACGGATTATGAATGGGCAAGAGATACATGCGAAATGATTCAATCACAGAGTCGACTATGATTCGCAAAGTAAGAAGGAGCGGTCAGAGAATACTCTGACAAGGAAAGGGTATTTGCGGTGACCAGAAGGTATATAGAGTACTGTATCCTGGTCGAGTGATTGCGGCGATACCTTGAGCTTCTCGATCGCCGATTGCTGTTCGCACAATGTCAGAGAAAGCCAAAACTGTGTCAGCTTCACGGTGACCATGCCTGCAAGTTATTGCAGTGGAACTCCCGCTGACCTTCTGAATAGCTGCACTGGACCAACAGGAACAGAGACAAGATCGCTTGACGTGAAAGACCTGCCGTCATTCTCACCCACCAACCACTACCTCGGCCAAGTTGAAACGCACGAAAAAACAGCAATCGGTCAGGGTTCAGAGAACGCGGTAGAAGACCGCGTCGCAAGGGTAGAACAGAAGATCAAGGAAAGCGAGGCGAAGCTGAATTGATAACGGACGTACTGCATCGATGGAATGTTGGCTTAGGAGGAGGTCTTGATACAAGCAAGTCGACTGAATCCTCTCAAGCGCGATGGAACATAGTAGCGTAGGAGGGAGTCTTTGTAACCCAAAGGAAAAGAACTGTGATGCCACTTTCGTATCTCGTATCTCATTCCTCGTGGCCCAAAACTAATGGTATAGCGGTTACCAGGCTACCTTCATGTATCTGCTCATCGCTCCTCGACATTGGCAGTTCAAGGCCGTGACTTCACGGCATGAACTTCCTTGGCTTCCCTCACTTCGACCGATCCATCTTCCATTCCAAAATATGCAGCAATGGGCTTCTGTCCACCGCCTTCCTCGCCAGCACTGGCAACTTGAATCCCGTTCCTGCCGTGAAATAATCCTACCTCCAATACACCCACTATTCTCTTTAATCTGCGTCCGAGGTTGTGCACCTCCCACGTGCCATGTTCACCGTCGCCATGATCGTGTGGCTTGAGGTCGGAGTGAAGGAGCAATTTGGGAAAGGGAGCATCCATGATCCACATTCCATTGTCTGTAACCACAGGGCCAGCCTTTGCGCTTCCTCCTTGTCTTATTTTGGGATCTGGAGAGCCAAGAGTGATAAGGATTCTCTTAATAGTCGGTGCAGCCATGGGAGAGATCTCGATTGGAATCGCTTTCCAAGCCGTGAGAAGTCGAGGGGAGAGCTTACGGTAATCTGCGACCATGTTAGAGCCATGGAGGACCCTAAGGGGGAAACAACTGACCAGCTACGCAAATGAACTTCTTCGCGGCCGTTGCAACCAACTTTTCCTGGAATAAACAAGCTCCGCCGCCCTTTATGCAATTAAGCTCCTCATCAATCTCATCTGCTCCGTCGAATGCCACATCGATGCTTTGCCGTTTCCCTCTCAATCCCAAGTCTTGTAGTCCCGTAGCGACGTGCAATGCTGAAACCCGGCCCATCTCAGTCTCTTCCACTTCAACTGGGGGTAGCGCATCTATACTGCCCAGTGGAAGACCTGCCTCAATGATCAACTGCTTACTCTGCTCGCCAGTTGGTACAAAAGTCATTCTCGAGGTGACATCTCGTCCTTTGGCAGCAATTGCTTCCACAACGTAAACCACTGTACTACCAGATCCAATTCCAATGTAACTATATGAGGGATCGAAATGATCCTCAACTGCTCTGTATGCTGCCAGGCGTTTCGAGGCTTCTACTCCAGTGAGGGGTTTTATTTCTTGGCCTGGAGGCGTAGCATTCTCCGTGATAGGAACAGTAGTTGCCATTGTGTGATTGCTTCGATTCGAACGAGTTGGCGATGGGTAGAGGCTATTGATGAGGAAAGTCTGACTTGATTTCTGATAGTCGTAGAGATATGATATCCGCGGAGACTTCGGTCTCTGTGGGATAGACGGGAAGGCTGCGAATAAGTAATTGGCGCGGATAACGTTAAGGCTCGCTGAGGAATAATGGCGTGCCAGAACGTGGGCGGACGCGGAAAATTGTGACAACAATGATGTTCGCCAGCGTGCGCTGGTACTGATCGTATGATGTTTATGGTGTGTTGTTCCTCGTAATAAGATCCGGCGAAGGGAAAAGTCCATGAGAGTGCGATTAGGGTAGACAGAGGCTAGGTAGTGACAGGAAAAGGAGGGCCAGATTCTTGGTGGGGGTTTGAAGCGTTACTGTGAGCTGCTTGGTTGAGGGGTCGATTCTTGGCATCCTGAATCAGCAACAGAGGAACAGATTCATTAGCCTAAAGCGGTTAGAGGTAGAATCACGTGAAGATAAGATTAGGATTGCATCTCCATCAGGCTGGCAACCGTGTTTGGGAAACATGGAGAGCAGGCTATCAGATTTCTAGCAATCTTCGAGTCCTCAACTCACGCTCATTTTCCGAAACAACAGCATCTGGTCCTTTTCGTAGAACTACGATAGTTCATCCAAGCCCTCACCACCTCCTTCTCTACGACCAAGCCAAGTCTACCAACAATCCTCCCACCATGACTGAAGTGATTATGGACCAGGTTCCCCCAATCCTTCATGGACCTTCAGACAAGGAGAAGAAATACGACAGACAGTTGCGACTCTGGGCAGCTAGCGGACAACAAGCTCTTGAAGATGCCCATCTTCTACTACTCAATTTTGGCGCAGGTACAGTTGGTGTAGAGACATTGAAGAATCTCGTTCTCCCAGGTAAGCTTCCCGGATAGCTACATGGGAAAACCCCTAGCTAACACGCTTTTCAGGTATCGGAAAGTTCACTATTGCGGATCCTGCCAATGTTGAAGAAGCTGATCTCGGCGTCAACTTCTTCCTGGATGAAGAGAGCCTGGGCAAGTCGAGAGCAGAGAGCTGTGTCAAGCTCCTTCAAGAGCTCAACCCAGATGTCAAAGGAGAATGGTTCCAGTCAAAGAAGGCAAGAACCCTTCGAGAATCGAAACAAGGTCTTACAAAAGCTAATTGTTGCTTCTAGGACGAGTTGCCATTTGACCCCCAACCAAAATACACCATAATCCTATACTCGAACCCAATCGAACCTCAAGCCCTCGAAGCTGCTCAAACGTACGCATTTGAACACAAAGTCCCTCTGATGGCCATCCATTCTGCCGGCTTCTATTCTTACTTTCGAAGTTTCCTGCCGGGTAGCTTTCCAATCGTCGATACGCACCCCGACTCAACTGCCACAACTGATCTGAGACTTCTCACTCCATGGGAGGAGCTTTCAAAGTTTGCTGCAGATCTAACGAAGGATATTGACACCCAGAGCGCTCATGAGCATGGCCACATACCATGGATTGCGCTGATTTTGCATTTTTTGTCTAAATGGAAGGCGGATTGTGGATCGCTTCCTTCGACATACAAAGACAAAACTGCGTTCAGAAAGCTGGTCGCAGATGCCACTCGGACTGACAACCCTGAAGGTGGCGAAGAAAACTTCGAAGAGGCAGTAGCAGCCGTTTTGAAGACCGTCTCTGCCCCAGCACTGTCGAGTGCTGTGAGAGAAGTGTTCGACCATCAACCAAACGAGGTATGTCATGCAGATGAGCTTACTACACCTCTCTGACTCGAAATAGCTGGAATCAAGCTCAAGTTTTTGGATCATTGCCGACGCGATCAAGCAATTCTATCTAAAGCACAACCAACTACCACTGCCAGGCTCGGTACCAGACATGAAGGCCCAATCCACAGTGTATGTCCAGTTGCAAGGCATTTATAAAAGCAAAGCTCGACAAGATGTTGCTGAAGTACTCGAAACTGTTCGAGCCCACCCGAGAGGGGCGAATATTCATGTGGCTGAAGTCGAGAGCTTCTGTAAGAATGCTGCTTTTATCAAGCTCATCCATGGAAGCGACTTGAGAAGACCTATCGACCCAGAGGTGGCAAGTACGCAGCTTCTTGTCTAGACTTCTGTTCCAAATGCTAATGTTGCCTCAGAAAAAGAACTGGACAGCGACGAAACCGCCGCCTTGTACATGACACCGCTGTCACTTATCCCAATATATCTGTCCCTGGAGGCAACAACTCATGTGCCCTTATTGAGTGACAGCGAAATTCTTGCCACAATCGACAAGAATATTCCCGGGGCATCGTCAAACCCGCGACTCGTTCAGATCGCTGCTGAAGTCGCCCGTGCCAAAGGTGGCGAACTACACAATATCTCGGCACTGACCGGTGGCATGGTGGCCCAGGAAGTGATCAAGATCATTACGAAGCAATACATTCCAATCGACAACCTCTGCATTTTCGATGGTATCACGAGTAGAGCTCAGGTACTAAGAATATGACTACGTACACGAAGATGATGAATCACGAGGGGATAAATTACGAGAAAATGATAAATCTATGCATTTGAAGGCGTTGGCTGGATCTCATGGCAGCTCGATCAGGAGCCTCGACCTCGCATTATATTGGAAGCATTGGAGCAAGTCTAGAAACACATGACATGGGCGTCATCTGAAAGGACAGAAATGGAACCAGCTCCACAAAAGCACTTTACAGAAGAAAATTCCCATGAGAGAACATCCCACGCGTTATTGGCAACCCCGCTCTACGCTTCTCTATGAACCAACGGTTGTGCAGAAGAGCGTCCTGGCAGCAAGTCATGTTATCTGCCCCTGCCACAACTTCTCGCACTCCCTAGTGGAGGCTTGGACAAGAAACAGAGCCCCATCTTTTTTCCAATACTTCAATATCTGAATTATGTCTTATTGGTGGTTAGTCTACAAGCACGTGTTAGTCCATGTGATCTAGACCAGTACCCCTGTGTTTTCACCCGCCTCCTCGCGAAGCCTTTCCTTTCACATCCTCTTCCCCGCAACAATGACAATCGCTACCAAACTTCTTTTTCTTATCCACCTCAAAGAAGTCACTCAAACCTATCATCAGCTCACCGCAATGATTCACGTCAGCTATTCAGGATGGAGTACAAGTGCACCAGCCAATTCCCGCTCCCTCGCGATTCTCGGCCCGTCTTCCAAATTATCCGCACATCTTCATCTCGCACCACCCTCTCTTGGTCTTTATCTCCGATCTGAAGAGCATTCGATCCCCAGCTTGCCTTCACGATAGGTACAAGTGTACATTGTCTCCCCGCATCTACCCGACTCAGCACACCACTCGCTGAAAACAAAGGAGAGGAGACAATTCCCGCTTAAGCCGCCTAAATAGTTTTTCCATCTCCATCCCCAGATTTCGGCCGTAGCCGGTAAAGAAGGTGTAGCAGGGGCTTGGCGGGCGTTACACAGCGAGGCCTAGTCATTGCATGCATGCATAGCTTTGCTGCAGGACAGCGCAATCCCTGCAGGTAAGATAAATTGACAAGCCGTCCAGTGACGCCCAATTTTCGCCAAAACCTTCGCGCCGTTGGGGTGGGCGGGTCGGGCCCCTGGCCCCCAAAGCCGAGTGATATTCGAGTCCATCGAACGAAATCTGCAATTCTTGCTCGAGAGCGGGATAGAGATGATCCGGTGACGGTCTTTGTGCATGGATGATGAGGTGGGGCCTGCAGATCGAGCCCCCCTTCGCTTCAATTCACTGTAATAGTACAAGTGTTATTATCTTATGGTGAGGGTGGAGTAGTGAATGTTTAGAGAAAAGAAAGGAAAATGTGAGAGAAATATGCTGTGTCCGGTTCTGAGAGCCGGTAGCGTTGGCCATGCATGGGTTCTCGCAGCCCTTGAAAGCAAGCCGGTCCTTTGTACGACCTACAATGGGCTACGCGAGGAGCAGGAAAACACTCCGACAGGATGTCAACTCAGAATGGCAAACACATAATCCAGGCAATACATCACAGTGTCGTATGGATAGCTGCAGGTAATCATAAGATACCGGATTATCTTTCCAATGGATGCGGAGAAACAAGCTTGAAACGTGGACATGGAGAAGAGAATTTTCTCGGCTTCCTAGCAACAAGCCGTATTGATTTGCAATACTAAGGACTAGTCGTGGAGATCTCTACCGGCTAAGAAGTGCTTGTAAGTTACCTCAAGCTGAACTAGTGTTTGAAAAAAAAGGGGGGACGTCGAAATGCACGTCGTCTAACGTCTAGCCGAAGTAACAGTGCAGCTGAGTACCGGACTAGGTCCCGCATTCAGCGCAGCATCGCTGGTGAGACACCTCCATATCAAAACTTAAGCTTGAATGCATACATCCGTCAGTCTAGCTAGGTGGTAACCAGCTTCTCGTACCTACCTGTGGTCCTACTCAGCCAATTTACCCCCGCAAAATGTAACATCCACATCCCACCTCAATTCTCTTCAGAAGCATTTTAACACCTTCTACAGCATCTTCCTTGCCTAACCGGCCATCTATCCAGCACAGATTACGACACTACCTGCAAATTACTGCATCTGCCAGACGTCCAGTGCAGCATCGGTACTTTAGCCCTACCGGCCTAGTTCCCAGCCCAAGGCTGCATAAGAACATCTAGCCTCAATACCTAAAGGCTTTCACATGCAATGATACTAAACCATTGTTTCCGAATTGGCACACTTGGCGTCAACTAGACACTTATCGTTCGTCTCCCGGTACGGAGTAGCGGTACATGAGGGTATACTCGGCTCGTACCGATCTTTCCAGCTTTCAACTCTAGTCTCGCTTTTCGTACCGCACCAAACCTCAGATCAACACCAGAAAGTCAAGACCAGACGCAGAATTCAAGAACATGGTAAGAGCTACACTAAATTAGACTGGAGGAACCTAGCTAGTCAAAGAAGCTACTGCACATGCCCCAGATTTAACTTTATCCTCGTCTATCCATTTTCGTCCTTTTTGTGCTTTTCTGACTGTCTTTGGCTCTCCCATTTACACTTCCTTCTGATCAAGCTCTCGATCGCTCAGGCTTCGAACTTTGTTCTTCAACTTTGGATGGCCACATCCCGTTCCTTTGCTTTATGGTAAGTTCATGTGTCCTAGGAAGGGAAATGCAAAATCAATTCATTAATTGTCAACGCCAGCAATGGTATGCTATGTATTTCAAGTCGGCCGCTCCATGTCTCGCAATTCTCAGGATCATACTAGCAGGAATGAACTAGAATGATGAAAGCCCTAAGATCAAAGTGTTAATCTCTTCTATTCTCATCCTCAACCCCTGATCCCTTCGCCATGCGTATACACGCTTCAGACGATCTACACTTTGCATCCATCCCATCCCATCCCCATCATTGCCCCTCCACCCCTCATCCCATCCTCTCCCATTCCATACAGTCATACATACATACGTACCCCACAAAATCCCCCAAAGCCAAATGATCCTTCACCACCTCCCCTACCTTAGCTTACTCTGCAGTGGTCCTCACAACGCCAAGCCAAGCCATGTCCAAGCCCTGCACAACATTACACAAGCCCCTTGCCCCTCCCCCTCAGAAATGGACAATAGGCTAAATGCTGTTCTCTGGTCTCTACTCTCCACATGCTCGCCAGGATCTTCCTTAGACCCTTGATCGTCACTCATCGTCACTGCCCTGCGAATCTTTCCTCTCTGAACCCAGTCGTCATCTTCAGAGCGATGTCAAGTGCAGTGTCAATCAACTCAACCAGGAAATAAAGCTCCCAAGTAGCCAAGTAACAAACCATGCTATCACACATGAAGAATCATTTCCTAAGCTTCCGCAACAAACGCCAATGTCAAAGCAAACCCAAAAACCAGCCTCGTCATACCACATACTATGCCCACACCATCAGGGACCATTCTACTCTATTCAATATATTCAATTCTACGAAAATCTGCAATTGTAAATTCAGCCAAGAAGCCATGTGGCATTTCTAGATCACTTTTCTTCCCTCCCTCCCTGCCTGCCGGTACTACGTACCTCCTACCCTCAACTCCCTGCTTGTCCGGCCCTCCGCCTTTCGCCTCCCCTCCTTTCTAAAATTCACATCACTTCCTACCACCACTTCATCTCCTGCCACAGGTCCCCCAGCGTCGGCCAAGCTCTCCTCCCCCTCGCCTCCGTCCCAGCCTCCCCAGAACCGTCAATATGCGTACATACGCCATACGTGCACTCCCTATTTCCCCAGTCCAGCCAATTCCAGTCCAATCCAACCCATTCAAATCCAACCCAAGCCCCCAAACCCACAAGCTGCAACTGCAAGCGAACATCACAGTCAGTCAGGCATGAGGAATATATTACATTACACTCATTACCATATCTCGCCTTCCCACCTTCTCGCCTCCTCGTAGTCAAATAGACAGATAGATGAAAATTGCAAGCCCCTCGTGGCTGGGAATCTATTGAATATTTATTACTCTGCATCTGCTGGGGGGTTTCTATTTCGAGAATACCAAATTCTGCTTTGGGATGGCTCGGATGGGTGACATGACTCGATTAAGCTGGGTGGGTATTCGACTCGATTAAATTTTGTGAATAGTGATGATGGCATATGCACTGAAGCATCGAGGCATTTAATTTAGAGAATATGGGGGAATATGGCGGGGGGAAGCTGTGGGGTGCAGGTGTCACTTTCGCAGGTCTTGTGTTCTGGGCTCTGGGTTCTGGCGACCAGTGTTAGGTGTGCAGTCACCAACTACAAAATTCTGGTTCTGATCTGATGTTGAACTCAATATATTCGATTTTTGATATGTATGTAAATGCAGATTTCGCAGTGCAGCAGCAGCAGCGTTCCTAACGAACGAGGGGTATATGGTGATAAAATGATAAACCGTGACAGCAACATGGAGACGTGACATATATACTCAAAGAGACTGGTTCTCAAGATATGGTGGGTATCGAAAAGTCACTGCAGCCGCAACTCCAACAGATTTTCCTCCTTCCAAACTGTATTCATTCTGCATCCTCTGCTTCAGGCTTCAGGCCGGATCGCGCTGAGAAGAAGTGACCTATTGATGCATCATGTAGTTGCCATCATAGCCGATGACAGGACCATCGTCGTAATCCGCCATGGGAATACCATCATAAGGCATATCGAGACCGTCAGGTAGATTCTGCCAGAGCATTCCATCCAGGTCCCAGACTCCCTGCTCCATGAGCAGCATGCCGTCGTCTCCAATCATTTCGACTTGGTGCATCTCATTCGCGTCCATCATGTGGCCATTCATGCCATTGGTTCCATTCATAATAGCCATCGGATTGCCACCGTGGACCCCGTTGACTCCATTCATTCCATTGACTCCGTTCATTCCATTGAACGTCATGGCGGGAACGTTGCCGTTGACCCCGTTGCTGTTCCCATTCATCATAGCCGGGCCCAATCGCGGGCTAGTCTGCCTGGTCAGGGGTCGCTTGCTTGCCTCGTACATCTTGCTAACGACCTCCCTACTGCGTCTCGCTGCTAGAGACCAATCGGCAAGGCCGTCAAAAGCCTCCAGTACGACTTCGATCTGTTCCTGGCAGTCCCGTACCTGCTGCGTGTTCCAAAACTCCCAAAATATCATGACTAGCGGGATCATGGAGGCTTGATACAGGAACCAGACCCCGTTCCAGCCAAGCATCTGATTGGGCGTCCATTCGCGAGCGATGTCCTCGATGGTCTGTTTGGCCACTAGGCGGCATTTGACGATCGCATCGAGCTCATCTTGGGTTGGACTGCATTCGTTTCCGCGGTTTGCAAGATTCAATAGAACAGGTCTGTAGAGTACTATGCGGAGGTTTTGATACCGCCATTTCATGACGCATCTTGCAGTGTAAATCGATTCTGGGCATGGCTCGGTGGAGCGGAGAATCCAGGGAAGGTTATCATGCCACTCCACGAGTTGCCGGTCAAGATTTGCGCGATCTTCGGGTCTCATGAGTGGCGACTGCGCAAGAACGTCTTGGATTTGCGTGGCGATTCTGCAGAATTTGATATTTTCAATCAAAGGAATGATGCCTGTATGCTGGCCGATCACATTCTGAGGACGGTCAGTAGCTGGTCGGCGGAAAAGCTCCGGCAGTACTTACTGGATCATGAGTTCCTTCTGGGGCACGAATGGTAATTCCTACTCCCCATCGTCCCATAGATGGTCGTCCCAGGGTAGTGGATGCCCACGTGTCGAGACAAAACAAGCTCCACCACGTTCTTCGCCGCTGCTCAATCATCGTAGCATCGACAGAGCCTTGTTCTGGAACGGTCTCTCTGTGAAGACCCATGGCACAGGCTATCCTCAAAGCAGCGCCTGTTATAGCATTTGCCATGTTAGGTCTATTGATGTAGTGGAGATAAAGTCCTCCCATCAAAGCAAGAGCTTGTAGAGTCTCGATGTGTCCGCTGCCGAAGGAGTCAATTCCTAGATGTTCTTTGGCTCGGCTGTAGAAAGTGACATGGCTATGATCGTCCGACTTGTTCGCTACGATGCTTCCCATAGCAAACACCATGTTCAATAGTGCTAGCCATGGTGCATCATTTCTTCGGCCACTTAAGTAATCCGCTCTGAAAGATGGTTCATCGAGCATAGGAGCAAAGATCTGAACTCTGTTGAAGTAGGCATCGATCAAAGTCTGACCTTCGGATGACCATAAGATCGGAGAGAGGGTTTTGGAGGGACCATTGGGTCGAGGTGTCGGATAATTGCTGATGGTGCTTAATTGCTTGTTGTTCCCATTCGTAGGCGCCAGGAAAGATCGTAGGACTGGTGCGACCTTAAGCATCACCAAGAATGCGGCTTTGATAGATGTTGCACCGAGGTATGAGGATTGCCGATCCACCGACAGAGACAGCGCATTCACATCATCCGCCTCTGCGGGTATTGGATCTCGATTCCTCCGCTCCTCGTCCCATTCTGTATCTTGACTCGGTATTTGTTCCAGATGTGCGAGGCTTCGATCATCTTCCGATGTTGATGCGAGAGGTGACTGGAATTCTTGGGAAATAGGTGAGGTGTTCGTATTAGAGCCCGTTGGTGATCGTTGGGAAGGCGCACTCTGCGAACCAGAGCGATCCAGCAAAGAAATCAGCTCTTGCCGCGAGAGAGGCAGTAATGATTGCGCATCTCGAGTGGGATATAGTCGTTTGAGAATGGAGCGGCATTCTTCCAGAGACTGGGAGAGCGCATCGAGGGTTCTGTTCTGAATATTAGCAATCTAACCTTTCTACCCCACCAACCCCGGATTTTAGGACGTGCGAGCATACTTTCTGGAAGGAATAACTCTCTGACGATGTTTGTCGTAATAACATGGCTTTGGAGACCTGCATCCCAAACATTGACCGCAGGGCTGTCTTCCATCGCACCTAATTTTCCTGCGCTTGCATTCCGCACATGCATGTGGAGTGGTGATTCTCTTGGGAACGCCGTTAGTAGCAGATTTAGGCGCCTCATGTTCAGAGATCTGCCGCGGTGGTGGCGCAAGCCCTGCTTGAACTGCGAAGAACTCAGTCAGTATTTCCTACATCAATTCCAGATCTCGGGAGAAGTTGCAGGATGTGTTTTGTACTTACAAGTGGAAAACATTGCCGCCTGGGAAGCTCCAAATGAAGGAGGCATAGGAAGAACCGGCGGTCCCTCCGGACTAATTTGACAGTCCGCACTCGAGTCTCGCCGGTCTAATAACCAGAGGTTCGAACCGGCTGAGCTTGCCCTTTAAAAGGCCGCAGTGCGGGCTGGATATCGTGAGGAAAAGTGAAGCACAGCAGCAGCAGCAGATGCGATGCGATGCAGGTGAGATGAGAATGGCGCGGGAGCTCGTCTCAACTTGTCGTCGGTAGTGGAGGGCCTTGTGGGGAAATAGGATTTAAAGATTTAAACTGCACCAAAGCGCGGGATCTCGCACCGGGTTGGTAAGCTCTGACTTTCAGGCCCCAGGACCCTTGGAATATCTTAGTCGCGTTGGGAGCGGCAGAGTGAGCAGATTGCTGGGCGTGGCTGCCGCTGGTGTTGGCAGCGGTACGGCAATCAAATCAACTGAGACGGGGTTTTTGCTGGGGATTGCAGACTGGGGCCCGTTGATTCTGTCCAGTCCAGTATGCTGCTGTACGGTGAGGTGATGTACTGCAAAGGCGTGGCAACGGGACGGCACGAAACTCTTTGATCTGACAGACTGACAGATTCTTATTGGCAACGATGTAGAAGAACAGGAAGGTGCTTATGCTTCTGCAAATGCAAACGCAGTGAAGTCAAGTCTACTGTAATGTATTCAAAAATTGCCAATGAGGGATGTGGGAGTCATTTATGGTTTGAGGTTGCAGCATTCTGATTGCTTTAATACTTTCCTCTCTGCTGTCCAGACGGCGCAACAGCACATATCGCTGTATACCCCCTCCTAATGTGGAGAAGGTACAAGTACCCCGGGACACTAGATGATCCGACAGGGGCAAGCAGGTGGGTGTGGTCGAAGGAGTAGAAAAAGTCTCTTCTAGTCTGTTACTTCTAGTCTGTTACTTCTAGCTTGTCCCTGACTGATCGGTGATGTTCGCCGACCAAGCCGTTGGTCTGGGGAAAGCCAGCGCGGAGTACAGCTCGAATGAGGAGCTAACCGCGAAAGGGGAACGGTAACGAGTGCATGGATGGGATGGGAGTGAAGAAGAATAATAATGAAGAAAGTGGGTTTGAGCGTGACCAAAAGTCTGAGGTGCAGCTGCAGGTCGTCGCTACCAAGGAATGCTCGAAGTATTCTCCAGCTGTTCATCAGGGCTTCGGCTTCTTGTCGTATTCTGTATAATTATAGTTGGGGGTATGCCCTGAGACCCTGACCATCTTTCTACCTCCCATACCGGCTCTCCCCTTTCCATAGTCGCTTCTCCATCTGATCGCTGTTCGCCCCGGCTCGCTCCTGGTCGAGTAACATCCGCCCGTTATTCTTTTCCCCACACATCGCCAGTGATGCACTGCTACGGTGCAGGGGACTCCACAAAACTCAGGGCACGGGCAGGCGGAGAATCGCAATCCTGACCCCTGTCTCGAAGTGATCGGGACGATAGCAGGGGTCTGCATGCTGAGAGATGATTGCTGCAGAAGTGCGGGCGGTCTTGCTGCTCGCTTGCAGCACGTGTAAGACAGCCTCGACAGCCTCCTGCCACAAGTTCAGCGACGCCATCAACATTATCAAAGTCTGTTATATTAAACTTCATCATAAGAATGCCCCTTAAACTCCCCCAAGCATCTCGAATCATCCATTCATAACATCAGAGCAACATATAGCTTTGCTCTCATGAGACCACAACCCTGACCACTTTGCCATGTCATGCAGAAGCTGTCAGGCATGTTGCCGAACCTTACCACGGTATGCTCAAAGCCGGGGGTCATCAAAGCTCCACGAACTGCTCTGAACTTATCGGCCAACGGCTGCTCCATCGGCGGACCGTCCACTTGTGCCCTGCCGATACTTGAAGGTCCCGCTTGCGTACCCACAGTCGCCGCCTCCTAAAGCCGCTTTGGCCTGCCGTTCCGGTCTTTTGTGGTATGAGAGGGCCATCTGAAGTCTGCGGTTTTGATCAATGGAGGCGAATCCTCGACCAAATAAGCTCCGCTTGTTTACCGAAGTATCAGCTGCTCTAGACCAAGGAACATGCCACCGTCCTAGCTACTGCATAATGGTCGTATACCCCCTTGAAATCAGCATTCGCCCACTTAAAGGGAGTCTGGCCATATGGAGTGATAAAGGTCGAGACTCTTGACGGCGGTGGCCACGAGCACATGGTACGTGCCAGACGCGTATCGAAATTAAACAGAGATCTGGAAAATCTTTCCACTGCTACTCGTTCGATGATTCTGTTCCTCGATATTGACAGAATTCCGTAGCAGCCTGTCAAGGTATGGATGAGTGGTGCAATTCTATCAAATAAAGAAAAGGAATGATTAACAATGTGGGAGCGTCTCCTTGTCTTCTTCCTGCTGTCGAATCCTCCAATGTTGCAGCATAATCAATTGTCCGGACCTCCAATGAGAATCAGCCACGACCAGTGTTGGCACATATGTTTCGATTGTCAAGTATTAAGTGAAGATTTTGCAAATTTCCCAATTGAACACGTCTGTGCGATATCAGTATCGACGATCCCATCATTTTCGAAAGACCCAATAGCAGCACGGATTTCCTAATTAGTACATACGAGCGCAGATCTGGCTTGCATCGAGGCAGGAACATGAGAGACAAGTACATAGGCCACATGGTGACCCTGTAGCCTCAAGGATTGCCTCCAGCAAGTGAAACGTGAAAATGCGGGGGACAAACAAGTCCCTCTACATCCCCCCCTCTCCTTAACAGCTCTGGGTCGCTTTAACGAAGCTATCTTTAAGAGCATTCAAGCCCCTCACTTGAGTGCCTTTCAGGCACCTATTTCCGAACTTCATTAATTTATCCGACGAATCATTATCATAGTACCACTCTTGAACCCCTGCAAGTTCAATATCTGCCGCTGCGTATGACCTGAAGACCCGACTAGTTAACTGCTTTCAATTGTTGTTCCTGGCTTCTGCCTTCAGCCAAGACTTGCGAGAATGATAGAATCTGGCTCAAGGTGGTGCTGACGAGTGCTATTTCTCGGTTTCGAAGCACAATATTACCAGAATCGTCGTGTCAGAAACACAGCGCTGTACTGCGGGGTAACAAGCATCCGAGAACAAAGCCAACAGCGCATAATTGTGCGATGTTAAGGCCCCCTGAAATCCCAAGTGGATCGGTTATAGTATAACACCTTGAATGGGGTCGATGAAGCTGCGAGCGTCCGACTCCGCAAGCAGAGCCAAGGCCATGACTGTCTGGAAATTGCGTGTCGTAACTAAACACCCTGCGCTGTGTTGCTGGACGTAGTAGTAAGATTCCGAAAGGGGTGGTCGTATGGAGGCCTTGCTGGGAACAGATGGACCTGCAGACAAGCGCTCCAAACAGAGCCTTAAAGCACCGAGATACAATGATAACCAGGTCGTCAACTATAGCATCATAAGAACGCCACTGTTCCGTAGTCCGGAAGCTTAATATATTCTGGTGTTGTTGCGGTAACTACGGCGAGTGTCAATCGGAGCGGCCCTGAAATTCCTTCGGGCGGCTGACTGGAATGAATCAAGTGACTGAGCGCGAAAAGGACTGAACCAAAACAAGTTGTCGACAGTGGGATGGCCGGCTGCTAAAGTTGCCTTTCGAGGGGGTTGTCGCGGTGCAGAAACACTTGAGGAGACGCGTTTCCCCGAAACAGGTCTTAGCAGATTTGTTATGTCTCAGCAAAGCTGTGAAGCTTGGGTGGGTATCCTGGGGAGTGTATAATAGAGCTTCTGCTGCGCGGTCAATGCTCACGATTCCACTACTAATAAGCTTCGACCGGTAATAATAGTATGCACTTTTCAGAGCAAAACCAGGGGCGAGATCTAAGTCCAAGCCGAAGAAGTAGCTCAATGCTTGATCTGCGACTCGTTGCTGCTGACGGTACGGGCGTAGAAGGCTGTATTAGGGATCCTATTGTTCCCAGTGATACTGCATCCTGATACTGCCTTCGCATCTTCATTCCTGCAGCTGTCAGCATGAAACTAGGTAGTCAAAAGAGTGAAGTAGCGACTGAACACAAGAAACTGGCCGCATTGCGCAATGTAGACTGACTTTCCATTGGCTTGCTGTTCCGTTCTGACATAGCTCGGAGCTGCTCTAGAGATTGTTTGCTGAATGAGTACCAACACTCATACAATGATTAAGGCTTTAAGGCTCCTGGAAAACATTCCCGGTACTTGACTCTCTGCCCTGTGATGGGCACGAGAAGCTGGCATTATCTGAACAGCTTCGTTTCTGAGCCTGCTACCTGTCTTAGCACGTCGCCAGCATAGCTTGGGATCCGTAATCTGCTCGGAAATGTACCACCGATTTGACCTACGCGGACAATTGAATGCGTAACCAGCGAAGTGCCGCCGAAGAGCGTCGAAATTGCTTAGTTTCGGTAATGTATGAAAGACGAAGGGAGACGAATCCTTTGGCTTCCACAGAGCTTCGTAGTATCTTGGATGTGTCCAAGAGGATGTCAGTGACGTTTCAGGCGGGTCCGGAGCACTGTGTTTGCCTCTCTCTTGTGATTTCTCTGTTGTAACGTGAGATGACTTGAGAATCCACCTTTCTTCTCCGACATAAGTCAAGTTGAGAATGCAGTCTTCATAGCGGTTTCAGCGCAAAGGGCACCGAGGGCTGGAATTATGTTGACTGTATCGCAATTCGAGATATTCGAAGTTCTCTTCTTTTGTCGATAGTGGCGAGTAGGTCACAACGAAAGCGTACTCTGTGGCCCCCACTGTTGAACATCTTGTGGTGATCGCCACACTTTGCAGGTCGCTACCTTTGAATCAAGTCCTTGGCAGGTACGACGCCGCAATAGTTGAAGATTCGTCTCTCATATATAATCTGTCTTCTGGTCCAGGCAGCGGCATCAAAAGCCACACTCTCACATTTCGCTGCCCTTGTTCGTATAAAACAAGGATTGGAAGAGCCGCTGAGACATGCTGCCACGTCGTTACGCTGGATCGTGATCGCCAGGCAGATCAGTGGGTGCATTCCTGTGGCGCTGGCCACCTAGTATTAGCTCCGAAGCTCTGACAGAACTCATGGTTGTCGTCCGTTTCCTGACGCGTTTGTACTAGCAATCGTCGCCGCGCACAGGTTCGTTCAGGTGTCGTTGAAATAAGAATGAAGTCGTCGAGCCCTTGGGTTGCAATGATGGTGGAGTGCCATGGAACACCAGGAGTCAATGCCGCCAGTGGATGGAAAAAGAAAAGAGGAGAGACCAGAGGATCGGGAGAGGAGAATGGAGAGTGGAGAGTGGAGGAAAATGTTCCGGCGCGTGGGGGTGGTGCATATTGTTCCTGGCTAGCACTTGAAAGGGGTTGGCGTCGAAGATAGCGTGGTGTGGGGAAGGAGCTTGGACTTTCTGCCTCTCCTCTTCTCCTTCTCCTTCTCCTTCTCCTTCTCCTTCTCCTTCTCCTTCTCCTTCTCCTTCTCCTTCTCCTTCTCCTTCTCCTTCTCCTTCTCCTTCTCCTTCTCCTTCTCCGCCTCCTCCCCTCCACCCCTCTCCCTCCCTGAGACATCAACCTTTGAAACCGACATTCGGATATCGACCACTCTCTTCGAGTCTATTTTGCTTTGAAATCCAATCTTGCAACTATAACATACCTCATGATCATCCCTCCTTCCAACGCTGGCGAAGCTAAGATGTCCACCTTTGAATTCACACTGCGTTGTAATTCCTTGAAGTGCCGAAAGGAGGTCAGCGGTCTTGCTGTAGTCACGACATGCAGGTGAGCCGGGGAAGAGCTATCGCTTCGCAATACTAGCAGTGGCTGATAGAACTATACAGCCATATCTACTGCCCAGAATGTGCCAATATCCTCCAGCTTTTCAGCGTCCGTGATGGCCAGCGCCCTATCTGTACAGCTTGCGACGGACAGCTCTCGAATCCAGAAGATGTTGTGGGTGTGAACCTCAGCCCTTCCGAAGACTACAAGAGCTGTGTTCTCAGCGGATTGAGCCCGACAGTAATCCTGGAGTGTGCGGGCCGAGCTCTGAGCTTTTGGGCTTATCAGACAAATTCTGAGATGTGCGTCTTTCTGGCATACATATGCCTTCCCCTACTGATTTCTGAAGCACATATCAAGAGTACCGCGCCAAGAATCTGACCGACAAGTACACCATGTTGAACACTCAGGTCGATAAAGTTGTCCACGATGCCAACTCTGAGATCTCCAACCTGCGGAATAGCATTTCGAGTACGCTTCACATATACACAACATTGTTACCCTCACTGACGTATGATGTAGACATGGAGGCAGATCAAGATAGTCTCCGGAGAAAAGTAGAGGAGCTGAATTTTGCCCTGCGCGAGAAGAATCGCAAATATCTCCAGACACAAGAGCTTTACGATAAATTGAAGCGTCGAGCCATGCTTGGTCAAGTCCAAGATGCTGCCTCGGACGAAGTTGACAATGCTATCCAAGCCTCAGTGTCTGCGAATCACTTCGCTGATAAAGTCGGGAACCAAACGATGCGACCGCCTCCACCACCACTCTTTACTGGTCAACAAAACAGAGATGTTCACCGAACAGGTGCTTCAGTGGCCAGTGGATCCAACGCTCCTCGAATGGTACGTGGCGGGGAGTCTGAATGGGCTGGCTTCGGTAGCCAAGCGAGCAGCAACCGTAAGCAACATGCATTTCCATCTTAGGACTGGTCTGACCTGGCGCCAACAGAAAATTTTCCCATGCAAACACCCTCATCCAACCACCAAAGACTTGCATCTTATCCCATGCTAGGACTCGGACTTGGTCTTCAGTCCAATGGTGTCTCGACAACCCCGCAAACACAGTCTCGCGTCTCTCCGCGCCAGCCCCTTGTGAGTGTCAATGGAAACAATCAGGGCCTCTCTGGCTTTGCTGGTTACGGCATGAGCGCTGGTCTTAAAGTCAGCAATCCACCAGGGACTGCGACCGGTGGGCTTCCGAGACCTGTGATGAGATCAAGAGGTTTGATCGGTCTAAATGATTTGATGCGATTGTGTATTGACATTCAGCAGTGGCTCAAAGAAACGCGTCAGGTGGCTTTCCCTCGAATCAAAATTCAGCATATCGCCCAACTTCGACTACTAACATGTTCGCTAACGAAAATAGCCTCTACTGATCGGGCGCTGGAATATTGCTACACATTTTGCTCTACTCTACTAACTTTAGGTGGCTAACTGGGTGGCTAGAAGTCGGAGAAAATGTGGTTGTGCAATTCTTTGTCGTATAGCTGATTGAGCAGAAAGAACCTTAGCAGTTCTATTGTTGACAAAACAGAGCTCTTTATCCTTGAGAGATTATCGAGGTATCATGTACTAACAGTTTCTGCTGAACAATTGCCCTAGCTTGCTTAAAACCCACAGATCCTTGCTCGATCAAACTATCCTGCTCTCCCATTAAGTTGAGCTTCTGTGAACCCACTTCTCCCTTTAACCATCACAACGTTCAATTTAGTACCATACAGTGCAAGTGCAGCCACAATGCATTCTCAAGAAGCAATAACACCGTCTGGTGGATATTTGAGATCCCTCCGCCGCGTCAGTGCTATTCGGAGTCTCCAAAGCGCAGCACCAACAACGCAACGACAATCCACGATTTTAGACCCACCTACGATACCTATGGCCTCGAGAACACCGAGTCCACGTTTATGTCAGGGCAGTATGGTCCTCGACTTCTCCTCACGCATGCTTCAAGCCGCCGTCGAGTCTCCTGCCAGTCCACATCCATTGCAGGTGGCACGGCGGACCCCATCTCCACAGCCGCAGTTGTTCCGGCGTCCATCGTCACAAAGTCAGGTCACTATAGCTAAGAATCCGTCTACGATACGACGCCGCGGGTCGAGACTATCTGGCTCTCAGGGTCCCTGTGTACCCGGCGAATCAGGACTGGCTGAAAAGCATATGCCTGTACGCCGTGGTGCCAGGCGTGTTGAGAAACAACCTCAAAAGCATCGTAAGAACCAAAGCACCCTCCATGCCCACACAGAAAAGTACTTGCACCTTATGGCGCAGAGTGTAGGAAATACTACGGAGCAGATTCGCCCACCGAACTCGTCGTTGGCCGGCTTCGTCGACAAGGGCTCTGAAAGAGGAGACGGGGATTTGATTAATGCCTCTGCTCCTAGCAAAATTACTCTCAAATTAAAGGCCCTATTTCGAGCTTCATGGGCAGCAGGAAGTAAGACCGAAGCACTGAAATTAACCCCTCAAGCACCTGATTCTGAGGAAGGTATCCTTCTGCAAAGGGCACAGGAGGACAACCACGGGTTGAGGTTGGAGACTATTCGCCTCCAAGAAGAATGTGCTCGTGTCGAGGCGCGCTGTAAAAGAGACATAGCACGTATGACAGCGAGACAGGAGGAGGAACTCTCTCATTACCAGGAGGATAATCTCCAATTACGAGAGGCTCAGGACAAGGACATGGTCAGCATGGGGATCCGAGCCGAGTTTTTCGAGGGTGGTTACAACGAGCAGATCAAGCAGCTCGAGGCAGCGCTTGTTGAGGAGCGGATTAAGTCGAGTTACCATCTCGCCCACCACCAGCACTATAAGATGATGTTCAATATGGAGTGTCAAGCTCGATCGAGTGCAGCCCCTTCGCCGGTAAGTACGCCAGCAGTGCTGACGGAAGACAGTTTCTGGGGCGCGTTGCGGGATATCCAGGATAGTCTGTATCAGATAAGCTCTCACGTAGAGACACTGGACATAAGAACCCAAGCATGGCAGCATTCTGAGTCTGAAGCTCCAATTGTTGCGACTCCTGCACTAACCTCTGGGCCAGCGGTGCGTAATGAAGTCAAGACTAGTGCCGCTGAGCAGATCAATGCTGCCAGTTCCGCTCAAGACACATCCGTCAATACTCTTGAACCACAGCAGCAGAAGGATTCCACAAATCATTCGCCCACTGAGGGGGATGCACCTCGCCGAGCAGATACCGTACTTTTTTCATCAGTGGAAGCTGATGATCCTTCCGCCGAGCCTCAAATCGCAGATGTCTTGTCATCGGCATCAACTGAAAAGAATGGCAACAAACTTCGCCTCCTTGCACTTCGCCAGCTCCTCCCACCCATCTGCACATCTACAGCTCCATCCATTATGTCAGACAGCGCCGGAAGCTGTCCGTCAACAGCGCATACCTCCAGTACCTCGGAGCTACTCAACGATGTACCATGCACAACCACTGAACTCGATCTGGAGACTGGACTGACGTCCTCATACGAAGATAGCGTTGCTCATGTTGAGGATAAGATCGATAGCGAGGATGAAGATGAGTCTGAGGATGAAACAGACCCAACACGACTACTCGAATTCTCAATCAGCGTTTCTGCAATACCGTTCTCCCCACTCACATTCACAATCGAAGCCTCATCCTCAATCGGCTATCCCACCGAGCCAATCTCACCCATTTTATCCTCCTGCATCCGCCGCATCTCAGCCACACCGACATTGCGGCGTAGTCGAGCCTTTTCGTTCGCTTCGTCGGTGTCTGGAAATGACAACGATGATGGTGAAGGTGATAAGGGAAGCCATAGCGGTGCTGAAATGCAGCGTTATGACCAAGCTACGGGGGAAGATGAAGAGAAAGATAATGAGGAGGGAGATGAAGTCGTGAAGGATATAGAGAAGCTGCTACTGAAGGCTTGGGAATGGGATGATAACGTACCGAGCTTGGATTTGGTAGATCTCCGGTCTGTGTGAGTTGTCGGATCTGCGAGGTGCTTGAGTTGAGCGAGAGAGAAGATGAAGCCGTCAGCAAGTGGTTCGAAGGAACTTGAAGGTTGAAATGTTCCGCTTGAGCTGGACTCGACGCAGGTTGAAAGATCAACTCAAGTGCACACCTATCTCATGAAACAATCTTAAGTTAACCTCACCGAACATTGGATACTCAATAATTGTTGATGTGCAAATAAAGTCTACAATGAGTTGACATCACCCCGTAACATCCCCCATCCCCAAGCAAAACAGTCAGTGCCTGGAAGCGAGCCCTGCAAGCAGTAATCCTCTCTTCACTCGCTATTTTTCTCATATTCGTGCAAGCTCAAGAAACTGATAAGAATCCCCTCCATGTACCGAGAATAAACCGGTCCCAACACAGCCCTGTGACACTCAAAAATCCCCAGTCCACTCATCCCAAAAGCTGTTGCCTGTGGCTGCGGCGCATTGCCCTCAAAGAATCGCCCCGCTTCCACTGTTGGCTCCTGACAGAGCCGCCAAGGAGTGCTGTGCTGGTGCTTCGCCCACTGAGCGCGCTCCTCGCCAATCGGCTGACTGCCAGTGCCCACGAAACGAACGACGCGGACGGATTAACACTGGAGCGGGCGGGGTGATCCAGATGGTGGGCGAGCGTGGCTTTGAACGTCATTCCTCGATTCTTCCATTGACATCCTTCTAGAAGCTTGCGGGTTCTTACGGATGATGAGCTTATCTTGACATCTTCTAACGTCTCAGTGTACTTTGACCCTTTGGATTTCAGACAGATCGCGGATATTGGTGGCCAGTATTTTGATGCTTGGATAAGAAGAGGAGAACTTGATGAGAGACGCTGAGCTGCATGTGACGACACAGCTGATGAGGGACGATAACCCTCAAGAAAGACCTCACGATATCGTGTCATATCACGACTGCAAAACCCACATATCCAGCGTCTAGCTCATCTCCCGCATCAAAAGCAATCATACCCGGGAGAAGCAAATCATGGCTCACGCCCCGCCATCCTACCAAGCAGCAGCTTACCGCCAACTCTGGATCATTGTTGCGCCTTACGTACACAGCTACGATCTGTATAGAGCGTGTCTGGTGTGTCGACAGTGGCATCAACTCTTTGCGCCGTTTCTGTGGGGAGATCCGGCGAGAAAGTTCGGCTTTGACGATGATAATATTTACTGTAAGTTGGTCGTTTCGTTGGGTCTATTTGGGTTCTTCTCATGTCATGCTGAGTGTTCTGTGATATCCTTCGCTTCAACATCATTCACGCCACTTATGTGCATTCCGATTGTCCAGGGGCCAGATGAAATTGTCTTTTACAATACTCACTCATCTGTCTAATCAGTAAATCTCACACGCTTCAAACGTCTCCTCACTCGAGCCCGGCTCGAAGTCAGAAGACTAGCGCACACCCTTCACATCCCACCAGCACAACCAGAATTTTACGATGGTCCTCAAGCCGGCTGGTTACGAGATATACTCGACCGACTTCCCTGTCTCCAAGCCCTGATCGTATCAAATCTTTCCTTTTTCGACCACTCATCTCTTCAGGGCATCCATCAACGTCGCCAATCCATCACGACTTACCCACTCAAGCTTCTCATCGCATCGAATTGCGAGAACACGACAGCATCAAGTCTGACCGCCGCACTGCTTCATTTCCCGGAACTGGTCTACCTAGATCTATCAGCTGCTCAAGGAGCTCGAAGTCCGTATGTGCTGCGGCAAATCGGGACCTTGACAGAACTACGGGTTTTGAAGTTGAGGAATTGTGGTCTGAGAGATGATGACATCAACCATCTCAATTTCTCGGGCCTTAGAAGTCTGGACGTCAGTTGCAATCTTCTCACAGAACGGGGACTTGCAAAGCTTTTCGCGAAATTGCCAACCATATCTCCCTCGAACGGCAATCTATCGCCGTTCGCTCGTCGATATTCCGGTGTCCCTCTACCGACTCGTGTCGTAGCAGAAGGATTGGATAAGTTTATTGTCAAACGGCTTACAAGTGGAATTGATGGCTATCTCGGAGTGGAGGAAGGTCTCCCTCCAGCATTCTCACATCTGGACGTTGCATCAAATTACTTTACCGTTGACGTCCTGACACAGCTCGCAAGCCATCATGATCTTCAGCATCTTGACTGTGGCTCTTTGAACCTCAGCCAGAAGCCTGGCGGAGGTAGATCTCCACACTCCCCAGGAGCAGTACCGAGAAGACTCTCTGAACTGCCCGAAGTCGAGATCCTCAGTCCGGGGATTTTCAAACATACTTTTCGCGATTTGAGGTATCTACGGATTCATCATTCGCTCATTACTGCGCGGCCGTTTTTGGGTAATGAAAACCCGGTTGAGGATCGATGTTTTGAGCTTCATAATGACGATTTGAGGTATGAACTCGATTCGATGGAAGTGGGACAAACAGGGACTTTTGAATTGGATGATACAAGTATTGTGCCTCCGGAACCAGAAGCGCCTGTTGCTCACGCGAGTTTCGAGTCACCAGATGATGTCGGTGCTCAGATACATGCTACGCAGCCCGTTTCGACGAGTAATGGCACAAGTGGGACAAATGGTCGAGAAGCAAGACCAGTGGAGCCAACACCAGAAGTTCGGGTGACGTTTGCACCTATCGATGAAGACACCAAGTCATCACAAGCTATCCCAATTCGACCAAATGCGACATTTGTCCCCACAGACGAACCGCCAAGTTTCGATTCTTCAGATGATATGGAGGCACAGATGAAAATTATCATGCCGGACGAGATGAAGACTTTAGGAACATGCTGGGCTATGAGAAATACCGATAAAGGACGGCCCACTCCCCGAAGTACACCTTCGCCCATTTTAGTCTCGCCGGAAACACCTCAACCACCGAAACTACCACCGCGGCCACCAACCTCTGTACCAAGAGGACAAGAAAGATACAAAAACACTTACAGCAAAGTAGGCGCTTCTCAATCTCCTCAACAGACGAAGGACTTTCGCCAGCTCCTCAATGACTCTACTCAACGCCTCCACCACCTCACAACACGCGAACGTCACCCGGGCCGCTTCAAGCCCTCCCTCCTTCCCAACCTCAAATCTCTAACTCTTACCTGCATCCCATCAACCACATACCGACAATCCATCCCCGATACGCTCTCCCTGTTCATCCGCGAGCTCGCCGAAGAAGAAGAGCTCGCCCGCCTCCGCGAACTCGCAAAATACCAATCCATAAACCAAACACCACCTCAACGCTCTCCAACCAGCACGCTCAAGCTCAAATGCCTCATCCTAGAAATGACATCCCAGCCCGACACAATCCTACCGCATCGTTCCAACTCACCATTAACACTAGCGCGAACCCATTCCAACAACCGCAGCAAGCGCGCCAGTTTCAGCAGTAACAATTACACCAAATCCTCCACCGAAGATCCAGACAGCGAATCGTTCATGAACAGCATCTCCTCCGATTTCTCGTTCTTTAGCGAAGATGATGGTGGGCTGTTGGTTAGCGAGGGCAGGATCGATAGTCCGAATCCGGGGAGGGGAGATTTTGGGTTTGATGTTGGAGGCGAGGAGAGGGAGGTGGATGTTGTGATGGAACTGTCTGGTTTTAGGAGAGCCAGGAAGAGGGAATTTGAGGAGACAGGAGAGAAGGGTGTTTGGGGCGTTGAGCAGGTGCTTGGAGGGTATTGGAGGGGAGAGGTTAAAGTTGTGAGGGAAAGTGGTGGGGGTGGTTGAGTTTGGGTGGTGTTGAGGTGTTGTGCGCTGCATCAACTTTCTTTTATTCTGATGGAGCCAGGGCTTTCATTTTCCAGAATACTCATGTATGTGAATACGCAAGTATGGGTCTCGAATTAGCGATGTCAATTAGTTAAAATACCATCATGAAAATCCGCATTTCCACCATTCAAATCGCGGAAAGTATCTCGGATGTGTTCTGTCTTGTATAAATCCCAACACTGTTCATCAGAGGCAATTTATCGATCGAGTTACATGCCGCCAATTTGAAGAAACAATATCACCGGGACATCCAATTGATGGGAAGTGGCTTGACACTGCCATAGCCACGGTCTGTGAGACCTGCGGTGAGTGACTCTTACCCCGCAAGCCACCAAGTCGAACAGCTCTTCGATAATTTTTCTCCATATCTAGGAGAAAGAAAGACTCTATCCAGACCATTAATCAAAAGAAGTAAAAGACCAAATCCCCGGCAGTAACAAAGTTAAGATAATTCCGAGATCCAAACTTTGGAAAGACCGCTTTGCATTAAACATCAAGACCGTCAGTCCCTAACAAATTTCGTTCTTCACCTATTCTTGCAAAACCAATACAACTACAATCTACCCACTTAAAGTCTTCACCTTGAACACCGAGTCGTCCTGACATCTCAAACTTCTCACCCAACCATGACCTCGTCAACACCTTCACCCTCGAAATCAGAATACAAAACCCAAACGACGCCATACCGCCAAATCCGCGCACTCTACGACGAAAACACCATAACAGTCTACCAAGCCTACTCGCAAGAAATCGCCGAAGCAGCAGTAGGAGAACAGAGACTGGATGCGAGTCCAGCATTCAGATATGAGCGCATGACTTGGATTAAGCCGAGCTGGTGCTGGATGATGTAAGTCTATCCTCTCCCCCTGTCTCCTCCCCATACATCTTCTCATTCCCTTGTATCTCATCCCGAACTCATCTCATATAATGAGATGAGATCAAGTGAGATTCGTAAAACTCAAAAGGGCGTAAATGAACGTTGATCGTCGACTAACATATGAATCTACACCACAGGTACCGCTCCGGCTACAGCACCAAAGACCCCCGCCAAACTCACATCCTCGCCCTAACGCTCACACACGAATGTTTCCTCTCCCTGCTCTCTCAAGCAGCTGTCTGTAACCACGGCCCGCTCTCCGCCGAAGAACGAAACAAACCCGTCCGCGTACAATGGGATCCGGAGCGTGGTCCTGCACTGGAGGTCCTGCCGTATAGGAGTTTGCAGGTGGGGATTGGGAGGGGTGTGGTTAGGGGGTGGTTGGAGGGAGGGGGCATTGTAAGGATTGAGGATGTTAGTTGGAGGGCGAGGGGGTTGGGGGAGTGGAGGGAGGGGTGGAGGGAGGGGAAGGAGAAGAATGGGAATGGGAATGGGAATGGGAAAGGAGAGATGGAGAGGGTTGCGGATGAGGAGTGGAAGGAGTTGGTGGAGAGGGGATTAGTGCCGAGGGAGAGGGTGTTTGATGTCCCTGAGGAGATTCGGAAGTTGTTGGAGATGAATTGAGTGGTGCTGAGGTGAGGAATGAGATGAGAGTGCTCGTAACAATGAAAGTTCGATGAATGGATTGGGAAAAACTGTCTAGACTATCGGCGTCCTGGGGAATGACTTTCACACTAGGGAAAGGAAAGGGTAGGAAAAGTGATATAAGGCTATAAAGCTGAAGGGACATTGAGGACCGATCATTTTGCTCGACTTCTCGAACTCGAAGACAGCACAAAAGAGATGAAAAAGCCCCAGACATGTTTGCAGTGCTTGAAGTCTGCAAGTACAAGCGAGGACAGAACTGGAAGCAAGAGCAAATGCTCTCGCTTTTGTGTGAAACACTGTACTTTACAACGGTGGTCTAATTCGCAGTCTGCCAAAGCAAGCTGAATTGTGATCGCTGGATCGCTTCATTCACCTTGAAAAACTCGTTACAACTCCCGGGCCTAGATTTTTGAACATACTCACTTCTAATCTAATCTGAACACACCTTTCAAAGCTTACTCGGCACCCAGTTCGGCTTCTTCTTCCCAGCAAAAGCCTCCAGTCCAATCATCATATTCTCACTCTCAGCAAGCGCCCTATCGTACCGCTCGCCCGTCCGTCTAAATGCCTCTTCCACACTGCCCGTCTCCCATGCTTCTCTGATTCCCGCTTTCGTGATGATTACTGCGTCGGGATTGAGACTTGCGATGCGCTGGGCGATCTCTACAGCTTCAGTGATGACGGTTTCGGGACTGCTGGAGATGCGGTTGATGAATTGATACTTGAGTGCTTCTTGTGGCGTGAGACGACGGCCTGTTAGGGCGACTTCAGAAGCGATCTGGGGATTTAATATTAGCAAGGTGGTTCTGAAGCTTCAATTTACGAAACATTGGGGAGGCTACTGACCTGAAGACCTGCAATGCGAGCAATGCGAGGGAGACCACCGGCTCCAGCGTACAGACCGACTGTAACTTCTGGAAGGCCAAAAGAGGCACTTGGCGAAGCGACTACGATATCACTGTACAATTTTTAGCACATTTACTCCATCCCGTCGTTCCATCATCTTTGTCATGTGGACCACTTCCTTCAGCCTCCTATCACTCGATCCAAAGCCAGCACAAGAGAAAAGTACTCACCAGTTCAAGCAGATCTCAAATCCACCACCAAGCGCAAATCCATTCACAGCTGCAACGATAGGCTTCTTCCCCGCCCTCCGACTAATACCCGCGAATCCTGAGGGAGGATGTCGTCGCATGGCTGCTGGCGGAGGAGAGGCACGGATCTTGGCTTGCTCAATGAGATCTTGACCTGCGCAGAAAGCGGTTGGACCAGCGCCGGTGATTATTGCTACACCTACATTGCGAATTAGTGAGATGTATACATTCTGAGACATAGACATGTTTGAGAGTGTGCAGGAAAGAGGCGTTGAGAATGGGAAGCTATCTTACGGAGGGAAGGTTCGGCATCGAACCAGTTCAGTATAGCATCAGCATCCCAGTGTGCTTGGTATGGGAGAGAATTTCTGGCTTTGGGCCGATTGATGGTTAAGAGGAGGATGTGAGGTGCGGGATATGAGATGAGGAAGGCATCTGAGGATGGCGGTTGGCTTTTGAGATCGGACAGCATATTGCTGGACAGATGACTCTTCTTATGTCTTAAGACGACAGACAATACTTTGGAATTCGCGTATAAGGGAAAGTTCAGATGTTCAGGAATGGACGACGATTTTCGTCGAGGTAAAGCTCAGGGACGTTGATGTTGTAGCTCAGGGGGTAGAATTCCATTTACCGAGACCCCGCAAGTGCTGAAGCCGAGGCTTATTTGGGCTGGCAACTAAACTGGCCTTCGGGACTAAATCAACGACACTTCATCGAAGTGAAGTCGTACAATTTCAAGGCACAAGATGTGTGGAACAAACTGTGGAAATGTTACTCAAGAGACAATACGAATAGCTGATATGCTGCTGACCGAACAAGCATACGGAGGATCCTTCCGAAAATGGACAAGGCGAGGTGCTGACGATGTCACGTTTCTCAGGTAAGACGGAGCTGGATAGTGACATTGAAATCTACAAATACAACAGCACGCCGAGCCCGCTATCCAGCATCAATGTTCGTATGTTGAATGGAGGTGACTGAAACATGGCCGCCTCTCCGATGAAGACGCCGCCGCCAAAGTGCACTGATATCCTGGTCAAATTCCCGATACCGCACGTGCTATTGGTGACTATCAATCGGCCAAAGCAGATGAACTCCTTGCCTGTATCTACATGTTATGAGCTGGATAAGTTGTGGAAATGGTTTGATGAGGAGGAGGAGCTGTAAGAACCCCCAATTTTGAGCAATGGGAAGGAGACTGACAATATGGCAGCCGAGTAGGTATCATTACCGGAGCGGGAAACAAAGCATTCTCAGCTGGAATGGATCTGAAAGGTATGTTTCCAATTTCAAGCTCCATGAATAGCTACACTAAAGCTAATTATAATCCAGAACGCGAAATTGCTTCCACGACCACATCCATCGGCGTCTGGAATAAATTCTACCCTTCCACCGGCTTTGCTGGACTCACCCGTCGCACTGGCAAGAAGCCCATCATCGCCGCAGTAAACGGTCATGCTCACGGCGGCGGTTTCGAAATCGCACTCAACTCTGATCTCGTCATCGCCTCACCGAACGCCAATTTCCGTCTTCCAGATGTCCTCCGAGGGACTGCAGCTCTTGAAGGTGCGTTCCCACGCATCGTGAGAAATTTCGGGTTGCAGAGAGCGATGTTGCTTGCTCTGACGGGTTATGTCTTGAGTGCGAAGGAGGCAAAGGAATGGGGCTTTGTGCTGAAGGTTGTAGAAGGAGGGAAGTTGGTTGAGGAGGCCTTGAATTTGGCTAGGTTGGTGGCGAGCATGAGTCCAGATAGTGTGGTTGTTAGTAGGAGTGGTGTTAGGGAAGGTTGGGAAGGGGAAAGTGTAGAGGAAGCTGTGAGGAAGACGGCGGAGGTGTATGCGGAGAAACTGATGTCTGGAGAGAATTTGAAGGAAGGTTTGAGGGCTTTCAGGGAGAGGAGAGAGCCGAAGTGGGTACCTTCAAAGTTGTAGGTAGATCAGGGACCGATCGAAAGCTTTGCGGTCTGTGCTTTTACTGTTTACTTTGCTGTCTTGGTTCCTGCAAGTCCTCCCCTCAGATACGCCCCAGCGAAGCAGTTATTATCTTCTGCTTCTTGCCAGCGACCAGAGTCCTCCGAAGAACCCAAGTTCGCCGATACCAAGGAGGTCCAGGCCATATGCAAGAGCGCTGATTTGATGAGCCTCGGCGAAGGGCTGTGACTTCGGACAACATGGCGATTCAAGCCCTTTTAATTTTGAGGTCAAAGGGATAGAATCCTAGCAGACTAGACCGAGATTGGTTAATTGCAACGACCTGTCAAAAGACTTCTGGCCGTGCCTTATCCTCGGGGCGCGACGTATTCACGTATGAGGTTTGGTGGATTACTGTTCGGCGGGTATTCTAAATCCACATTGTTCTGCCAAGGGACCCCCTCCCGGCATTGCTCTTGACCCGTATCCCGTCTGCATGGCGGACAGGGTTAAAAGCTTACTGTATTAGTCGAGTCTGAAGATGCACATGTCTCACGTAACTTTGTTGTGAGATGTTGCACAAGAAAATGAGTCGAGGTTTGCAAGTGTCTTTTCTTCTTTATCAGATTGATATGTCGCATCTAATCTGATCTATATGAATCAGATAAAACAAGACGTATTTGAAGGAGACCTGCTGAAAGGATAGAAATCCTGTTCTGGTCATGCTTACAATTTATTCAACACGCCAATATCAATGAATTGCCGGATTCCGAGTGATGCTCCGCTCCGGATTAGTTGGAAGTCCTTCGCGCCTTGTCGGTCTTGGAATCTCGGTTCGCGCTCTAATCAGATGCCGTGATAAACAGATAAGGTGAGATCCCGTCGCTCATAACCTTGTCATGACGTCCAGACGAACGGACGCTCACCGTCTAATTTTAAAAGCTTGCCAACAAACACCAAGTGCTCGCTTCCAGGTTTTCCCTCTGATACCTGATCATGGAAGTATCAACCTTCCTCCGCCGAGGCGCCAGTTTGCAGCCATGTGTAAAATTCCTGGTGCAAGCTGCATCGAATCCTGTTTGAGCAAAGAGCAGCATCTTCAGCCACCGAGTGGTGCCGACTAATTGTAACCCAGCCGAGCCAGCGTCACCCAGCCACAACCACAAGACTTTTGGATCACTGCCTAAAGGGCTGGGCGCCCCAGCAAGGTTAACTCTATATAAGCCTCCCTGTTGGCTCCAGCTTTATGTGAGATTCGGGGATTGTGACACATTTGCATACCATCGATTCGTCCAGCTGCTCCTGCGCATTTCAGTTGGTCCGCACTACCGCGCTCCCATCTCACCATGCCAGCATCCTAGAGGTGTGAGGGTCAGGCCAGGCCGGGGCAACAAGCAAGGCTTACAGAAGCATCCTCCGAGTGATCCGGCACAGCACATCGCATCTCACGTTATTATTCAATTCCGGCTTTGTTTCGGGCGGCGGTTGTGTTGTTTAACTAGTTCTTTTCTTTCTATTTTCTTCTTCCTCTTGTTTTAATTTTCGTTTGAACTATCCCCTCAAGCGTCAACATCGTCAACCCACCATGAGGTCTCTGCAACTCTTGGCTGCGGCCCTCCCCGTGACCTGGGCATTTTCATTTAATGCCTGGGACCTGGGTTTCCATGGCATGTATCCGACGCAGCATTTCAAATCAGTCGACTTTCAACCGCCAGCACCGAGAGTAACAAAAAGCGACCCACGATGCGACAAAGGAAACCTTTTTATAACGCCAAGAGGACCGTTGGTGAATGGGGCGGCACGAGGACCCGTAATCCTGGATTCAAATGGAGAGATGATCTGGATGGACAACACGAAGTGGGAATAGGCGATGAACTTTAACGTGCAGAAATACAAGGGAGAGGATTACTTAACGTTCTGGACCAAGACCAAGAAGAAGACCAAGAAAAATGGCAAAGTCAAGAAATCAAAGAAATCTTTTGTCATGGTATGCTCCCCACCATGTAGTACAAGAACATGTATCTGATCTTTCAAGCTCAACTCGGCGTATGAAGTCGCCTACAAGATTACGCCACAAGGCCATGGTCTCAAGGGAGATTCTCATGAATTCCGCATCACGCCAGAAGGTACTGCACTCATCGCTATCTATAAGAAGCATGAAGCGGACTGTACCGAGCTCGGTCTTGGCAAGAAGTGCTGGATTCAAGATGGATGGTTCCAGGAAATCGATATCGAGACCAACGAGCTACTCTTCGAGTGGAAAGCAACAGAACACATCAGCATGAAAGATGTGTACAGCAGTCCGTCCATGAAAGACGGACACGGGAAGAACAAAGACGATGCTTTCGACTTCTTCCACATCAACAGCATCGACAAGACCGAGTCAGGAGACTACATCGTTTCAGCGCGGTACATGCTCGCAGTGATATGCGTGAGTGGCAAAACGGGTGAAATCCTCTGGCAGCTCGGTGGCAAGAACAACAATTTCAAAGATCTCGACCATGCACTCAATTTTGCGTGGCAGCATCATGTCACATGGCAGGGCAATAACACCCTCTCATTATTCGACAACCACGCCAATACTGTTCTCCACTCACCATCAAAACACAGCAAAGGCATGATTATCCATCTCGACATGGAGAAGATGACTGCCACACTCGTCCACAAATACGTGCACCCTGATAAGATTCTCAACGTATCCCAAGGTTCCGTGCAAATCATTCCCGAGAGTGGCAACGTGCTCGTCGGATTTGGAAACTCGCCTACCTACGTTGAGTATGGGTTTGACGAAGAAGTCCTCTGCTCCGCTCATTTCGCACCACATTTGCTTTTCGAGCTTGTCGACTTCGGGTTTGTGAAATCGTATCGCGTGTTCAAGCACCCGTGGGTTGGTAAGCCAAACACAGTTCCAGATGTAGCAATTGAGGATGGAAAGGCTTATGTGAGCTGGAATGGAGCTACGGAAGTTACAGGCTGGAGATTACAGAGTGCAGAGATGGAAGCGGAAGACGAAGATGAGTTTGTGACAATCGCGGAAGTCAAGCGCGAGGGCTTCGAGACAGAGATCAAGCTTGACAAAAAGCACAAGTACGTGAGGGTTGTGGCGTTGGGTGCGAAGAACGCCGTCCTGGCTTCTTCACTTGTCGTGACAGCGCCTACGAAGTCATCTGTAAGTTTCCCCGTCTTTCATTCTCGTGTGGGATATATGCTAATCATCACCAGCTCTCATTCTGGTCCATCGTAACAATAATGGTCGTCTCCGCCATCCTCTCTGGTACTACAGCCGCCTTCCTCATCCACCGTCGGCGCCTGCCATCCTCTCTTACTCTCACTCGTCTGCGCATCCACTTTCCACGCAAACTCTCCGACTTCAATATCCGGAGTCGCTCGAAGAGCGGCTATCGCGATGTTCCCACGACAGATGAAGACTACGATACCGAGGCGGCACCGCTGCTTTTAGACGAGAGATCGCCGAGCCCGTCGGTGAGATGACATCGCTGGATGTTATTTGATTTGCGCAAGCGCAAGGAGCGAATGAGCGAATGAGTTAGCAAATTGGGATGGGAGGGATATACCACGGTTTGCTTTGTAATCCTTAATGGAATTTTCTGGCGTTGATTCTCGACGAGATAATGAATTGTATATAAAGAATAAAAAATTGCTTCATATTGTCAGCTTCCTTGCACTGGTGATTTGATCAAGCTTCAGGGTCCAGAGAATATACTTCCCTTCCCCTTGTCCTGCCAGCAAAAGGCTTGACTTTGTCTCATCCCAACTTGTTGGCACTTGCAAGGACAAGGAACGATGTCTCGCCTCAATCCGAGCTCACATCACACCGCCACTGTCCCAATTATTATCCATTCCACACGAGTCGCTCACGAATTACTGATCGCGAATAACTAATCACGATTCAAAATTCTTCATTTCTGCAGCTCCACATTCCAAGGTACCCGAGTCATTAGCCACAACACCGTCGTCTGTACCAACAGACTGGGAAACCCGACCCGATCTCCCGATCCCGCGATCTCCCCGCCGCTGGATTCAACCTGCCAAGCACACTACTTGACGTACTGTGGCTAGGTACATCTCAAGCGTAGGTACTGCCATTCGCCAAGCTGAATATCAATTTAAAATACTTAATCGCCGACTCTAATTTAAAGTCACCGTCGACATCGCTAATGTGCTTGTCTTAGGTCCGTGACGTAGGGTACATTCTGGTTGTTAGCGAGGCTTGGTGCAGGACGCCACTTGCGCAGTAATTGCGCCTAGATGATTGGGGTAAATACAACGACACAAATAGATTCAGTATCTAGCGATTAGGTTATAGCCTGGATCTCATCTATCGATTATCTTGAATCACTCGTTTGTACTTTCTCGTGAGTACTGACTCGCAACCACACATGTACGTAGGTAACCAAGATAGCTCTTCCACAGCTTCCACTGCACATCAAAACTAACAGTTCACAACGTCCAGCAGTTTCACTCACTCTCCTTCTTCCCGAGATAGCATCAATACCCTTATATATACTCGCACACGCATGATTACATACGACGTCCAAATTAACTTTTGTTGACACCGCAGTGCGGCATATTGTAAGCGAGGATGTCACTGCCAAGCTCTGATATGTTGTTGATGGAGATGAGCACGGTACGCGAGGTTACGCAACGTTCGTGCTTGCGAACGGAATGTTCGGATAGCAGAAATAAGGTTATATTTGTGGGTGAGTGATTGATTAGATATGGATTAATTATCAGATTGCCTGAGTGATTTGTGGCTTAGGTTGGGACTTTGAGGGGGAGAAGCGAATCATGTAATCTTTGTGATTTGGGAAATGGTTGGGCGCAAATCACAAAGATTACATGATTCGCAAGTATTGCTTTGATCTTCTGGGTCAGCAGTGAGCAGTGGACTTCTGTTCAGTGCTGAGACATTTTCAGTATTGTGCTTGTCCTTGTTGTTCCACTTCCTTCATCAGATCCGGGTCGCTACTGGGTAGGGACGCTGTCAAGCGAGCACAGTCGCTGTAGCTACAGCGTTCCGAGCCTGAAAAATATGGCGCTCGGCACCAAACTCAACGGCCTCAGGTGACCACAACAACATTATCACTGGCGCCCACGATCTCTCAATGCTAGTACCACGCAACCTGAAATAAACATCGCATCTGATTAGTCCAATGATTTGCTTGCAGGACCTTTAGCAGTGAACATTTATGTAGCCTTGCCAGTCCCAGTTCCCTCCTCACTTGAGCGCGAGCCAGAGAAACAATAAAGTAAACAAATACATTCCGGCTCAAATACCTCCAAAACTGAAGCCAAAGACCAAAAAATAAATATAAAAAAAATATAAAAAAAACAATCAACAGCAAAATAAATGGCAAAAATCAATTGGAAGCCCACACTCGGATGCGTGTGAGGTTCCAATTTACAGATCTAATTGAATAGGATTTTCGTTGGAGGAGGGAGGGAGGCGGGGGAGGCTGTTTATCGTTTTGCAGTTCGAAATCTACGTCGAGCCTGACATATGCAGGCAGGTTAAGGTCCAACGATTGAGGTACAAAGCTCGACATCAACACGCAAGATGGAAGACCAGGAAACAGAGATGCCTTCCTACTTTCAATACAGAAAATGTACATATAGTTATGGTCATAATTCCATGTGGAGTGCTGGATCTGCTGTTGATGTTCAGATGGTAATTGAGAGCTTTCAATGTTCAATGACGCCGCTCTGATTCAAGGAATGGTGGCTATGATCGTGAGGGCAGCAGGGCGGCACGTCTTGAATGATCTCAAGGCAGAGAAGTAACTATCCTAACTCTTCGGGAATTGGATTGAATTTCAGCATTCTGTATCCAAACATCTTTTTAAAATACTTTCAATCTCTCGTGTTTATATTCCAGGTGCCACCTTTGTTTGTCTTGCCCGACCTCGCTTAATTCGGGCGACTGGGGACCACTGTCCGCTTCACCTGAAATATCTCGAATACTTAGCTAGGATACGAGACCAGAACCTGTGTAAGATAAACTGACAGAGATATCGTTGATCTAGTGCATATAGCTGCCGAAATTCTATCCGATAAGGGATGGCTGGGCGGCGCTGGCGATCCACATTATCTCCTGTTCTGAAAACCAGATCGAACCTTCATTTACATTTAATCTAAACTCACAACAGAAGCTAAAGGTGAATGGATTCTCAAGCGAAAGACTCTAAGAAAGCCCCTTATTGGGCAGTTCAAAATTGATACCCTTGGAATTTGGGTGTTATCTTTCTGTCGGTCCGCCATCGCCCACGTTCATGTCGCATTTGAATGGAACATTAGATGGATGTCCGTCACGGTATCAATCACCGTACCATTCATCTGAAGCAGCTACTTGAGGTGACTTAGACCTAAGGCGCTACCTACCTCACGTGCTTCGACTGGTTGAGTCATTCGGCCACTACACGTAAATTGAAGAAGCTCAATTTCGGCTCCGAAGACTCTCTTCAATACTCAACATCCTTCGACAGAACAGTACAGCGCACCACAACTCTCCAGCAAGTCTGGCTATCAAACATTGCCGCGAGGTAGTAGACCTGACGCTAAACACTCAGTAGCAAGTCTTGCTTCATCATGGCTTCCACACTAACTTCGTCGGTCGACCTCGAGAAGGGACTCCCCCACGACGACCCACCAGAGTCGCTTTCTGTCGAGCAAAACCTCCTCCTCCGCATCTTGTACTTCAAAAGTGAAGCCAAGTAAGTCAACGATCATCTCCCAAGGTCGCCCACCTTGACTAAACAGCGTTATTTCAAGAATCCAAGTCGTGCGCAGCCTGGCCTATTTCATGGCGGGTATTGTGTTTGGTCTCTTCCTCTCCATAGCCACTGACCTCGTTTACCTCTATATTTATCGTAATCCCCTGACACCATCACTCAAGCCATCGTTGTCGTGATCAAGACTATCAAACCGGAATATTCATGCGTCTTGCTGGGGCCTTTTAGTCACAAGACTTGTCTTGGTATTTGTCCATCTTTTTTCCCCTCTCTAGAGCGCCATACTTATGTCGTACAGCAATCAATCGCGTTTCTCCTTCAGTCGACTGGTAACATAGGACGTTGCATGGCAGGATAGGGTTCTGGATCGATCTGGAAATTTGGGGCGCGGATACGATAGGATACGAGAGGACATGGTCCAGGAGTATCTTATTTGCTTTTTGGAATGGACGCCGCCGCACAGCGAGCTTCTGGGATGGACAGTACTTATTCATCTCTAGCGGGCCTGCTTCACGCAATGAAGACCTTTTGCACATCTCGCTAATCAGCGAAGGTAGCAGTGAAAGAAAACCCGCATAATTTCATTAGATCGTGCCACATTATTCTTGCCCAAAACTATCATGTCAATCCTGCATCCTACCTAACCTTGCCATTTGACTCTCCCACTCCTGAACAGAGTAACCATTCCCATAGGTAGTAGGCCTTTCTCGACAATCTTCAACCCCCCGAATCTGTCCATCATATCCGGACCGTACAGCAGAGCCACCCACTTCAAATACCCATCATCCTGCTTATCGATCGCGCCCAGCCAATCAAGCATGTTTTCTTCCTCCTCAGAGACGTCAACATCCTCCGGTCCAGGTTTCTGCAACAGATCTTGGTACACCGAGAGTAAATCTCCTTCGTAGCCGGTATAGAATTCCTCCCTGTATCGCTGATATTCTTCCAATGACATGAAGCTTCTGCAATCTGCAGGGCGATAAGTCGGGTCAATGGTTCCATTACGATTGACCTGGCCATTCTGGAAAGCAGACTTTGCGCTGCGATAAGCACTTGCTTCGGCTTCGGAAAAGTCGTCAAATACAGAAGCGGGTTGTTCGAACACTGCGTTGCGAGCTTGCACGAGTCCGATGAAAGGATTCTGGAGTTCGAGACCGCCAAGGCTGGTGGGAAAGTACAGGAAACCATCTGGGATATCGGTGATGCCGAATCGGTCTAACAGTGTTTTCTTCAAGTAGTCGACAACGTTGCTGTCAGAGAAGATCTGCTTTTGGATTCGCGTCATGGTGGATAACATCATGTCGACATGTTCTCGTCCAAAACAGTTGGCGGCTGTGCCGAAGTTGGATTTGAAGAATGTGCCAGCGTAAGTGTTCCAAGCCTGGATCCACGAAAATACACTCTTGTCTTTCTCTGTTAATTGACGCTGAAGTTCGAGGATGTGCGTGTCAACCATATCCTGATCAATGACGAAGCGGCCAGAGCCCGGATCCATGACCAAGAAGCCCCAGCGGATTTCGCCGACTGGCAGAGAAGGATCGATGTCGAAGGGCTTTTGCTCTTTGGTGATGCAGACTGTGCCGGTCTTTCCACGGTTCAAAGTAACACCCATGGTGTCTGCAAAAGTAGTGATAGCTGACCAGCCTTTGACGACAGTTTCGTGTGATGATGACCAGATCCAAAAGTCATCATGCATCCGATACAACTGTGCACCATTGGTATGTTGATTCACAGCATAGTCCAAGCAGAACAGGATTGTTTCACCACAGATTGTAGACAGTGCGTGAGAGCCTGGGACACCACGTTTCCGTGGCCTGGGTGCGACATCCGTATCATCGGCTGCGAATTTCAGGGGTGCTTCGAGGAATTTTCTGAAGAATCCAAGCCATTTCTTGGACAATCCGAGGAAGGACAGCACAGAAGTGATTGTGGAGTGAGGTAGCGATGGACTGAAAGACTGGAACTCGGAGCGGGAGCACGTGAACTCTCCATGCAGACGAGTGTTGAGAAGGACTTCTGTCGAAAACAAATGCAGCAGAAATTGCTTCGTCGCCATTGGTGTGTTCGGTCGGCTGCTAATATCGATATCGTACTCATCGCTCCTGTGATTGCGATGTGGTCCTGCAGTAGGCACGCCATTATAGGGCTTCATGGCAATGTTGTCTTGGTCTTGGCGAGCCATCATGAGTCTCCTTCTGTTCTGCTGCTCCAGGACCATTAGTTGCTTTTGATAATCTTGGCCACCACGGTTGAGTCCCTGCTGCTGCTGCATCTGTTGTTGTGCAACGGCCTGTGCCTGTGCCTGCTGCATCTGCATTTGCTGCATTTGTTGCATCGGAGGATTACTGGCAGCGGACAATTTCTGTCGTTTCGCTGTGTGCTCGTAATTTGCCTCCTCTTCGCCTTCTTGAGCATAATTCTCTTCGTATGTTGAATCCTGAAGCTGTGACATGAAAAAGACGGATTTGTAGACACTCTGTCGCTTAGCCTGTACACTACACTTCTTCATCTGAGCTCCTAAGAAGTACTCTCTCCTCTTCCTATCCTCCAGCGGGATTGAAGATCGAAGGGATGTCCAAGCACCATCGAAGTTTGAGAAGTTGACAAATGCTTCTTTGAAGAATATACACCATTTCACTCCGACATACTGTAGGAATATTGCTTGGAGCAGTTCTTCGTCGATGTAGACTGATGAAAATTAGCGCACTGGCCAGAGTGTGCTGGAAAGGTGCACGAGAGGATCGCACAAGTGGGAACAGACTTACTTCGATATGATCCTGTGACTTGTCGTCTCTGTTCAATCAATACTTCATCATCCCAAGACCACTTTCAAAAGTTAGCAACTCTTTTGTTTGATGTCGAGTAGCTCTCGCGCGTCGCACGTACAAATTCGTGCACTGCTTCAAAGATCCAATAGAAAGACAGCAGAAAAAACATACCTCTGATATGTCGGCGATTCTCATGTTGAGCACATCCGCAATCTCAGCCAAAATGACCGGGCTATTCAGGAAATCTTTCAACGCTCCCCGCTTCTCATCACTTAACAGAACAGATGCAACCAAGCCACCAATAACCCAACGAAGAACCGTCTCATCGAACTGGTCTGGCGCTGAGAGTGTAGCCTCGAAAGCCTCCACCTCCTTGTGAAGCTGCTTCAGAGCTTTGAATCCCTGCTTGTTGTCACCGGTCTCTCCGAACAGAGCACGAAGGTATTGAGCAATGGCCATCTGGTCTGTTTCGAAAGGCTCGAAGACAAGCTTCTCCCACCCAATGCGGGACTCATCTCGTACAGCTGGCTTGAGCTTCTCAAATCCTTCGGAAGTCTCGGAGATGTTGTCTGGAATGGAAGACGCCTTCTCAGCACCAAGCCACTCAGTGACTAGTTCACCGTACAGAGTGGCGTATTGATACTTCAATGACTGTACATTGAGTTTCTTCACAAGTGTATCTTCCCAACCCTGCAAAAGCTTGGGAGAGATGGAAGGATCGTATTTGGCTTGGTTAAGGAAGCGCTCGAGATTCTTGAGTAAAACCTCCAGTTTTGGGTCACTGGTGCTGCCGTGGACAATTCGACGTGCAGCAACTCGACGGTCTCCGCGCTTCCTGGGTGCGATTTTGATGGAGAAACATTTCTTGACACCTTCCACAAGCACAGCGAGTCGCTTCTTCTGATCTGACTCGCTCTGGGTCGAAAGGAGTAAAGAGGCTCTGTGTTCCTCGAAGATGGATCGTTTCTTCGATAGCTCGGTGAGCTTGGTAGTTGTGATGGATTGAAGTGTTTCCGAGAACACTGTTGAAGCCATATCGACTTTGTGGCAAGTGTTGGGGTAAAGCTTGAGACACGGAAGGTAGTATGGTTTCTGTGATGAGGGGGCAGATTAAGTAAGTTTGATGATAGGAGCAGATAATTAAGATGAGGATATGCGATGTCTAAGTAAAATTCAAAGTTCTTCTCGTCGGGGCATGGCACTTTTATAGACAAATTCTGCAGGCTCCAATTGCTTTCACGTGTTTCTCGTGTTGTGCTTCGCCTCATATTTTTGGTTCGCAAGGCGGCAGGAAGGCGGCAGGAAGGCGGCAGAGCCGGTGGCAGAAACGAGAATTCGGAAGCAGGTCATGTGACGAAGTCTGGAAAACGATTGCCATCAATACCTAGATAGCCAGCAAGGATGACAAAGTGAGGTATTCAGGATAAAGCAATCAAGTACTCTGGATAGTCAAAGATAGAAAGAAAGGGAACTGCAATCCGTAAAAGTTGTAAGCAGACAAAGGACAAGCTGCCAAAACGCCAGAGTTATACAGCGGGAGGCGAGGTAACTTCCTCGGGATCAACAGAATGGACCAAGAGTATGGGAATGTTGCGATTTTGTCCAGGACTTTGGGACTTCGGATGAGATATTTCTGAATGTAACCAGCACACTGGATGCCGACGTAAGAGTGCAGCTGTAGATTGACTTGTGTAAGGGCCTGGTGGTCATAGAATGTCCATAGAGTGCCGAGTTCCTTCCAACAAAGCAAGACCCCACCCTCCTCTCCTCCGCTGACCTGAGTTTCCACTCTTCCATCGAAATGAACTGGTAGCGAAGCAGCATTCTTGCTTGTACTATCCTTGATCGAAGAGGTAAAGAATCTGCATTCTACTGATGGACACCAATAAGGTTGTAAGAAGATGGCTCTTCTGATCGTTGAACGGCCCAAAAGGTCTGACAGGCAGGTTCCGAGCAAGTATCAGTCGACCGCTCCCACATCGCCTCGCATCTGCTTGGTAGGGAACGATCAACCGCTTCGTGTATTGAGAAGCCGTCAAGCAACGAGGCAATGAGAAACTGCTTGGTGCTCTACTGGAGAGTATCAAGAGAGCCTTGTTGTCCCAGTTGGCCTTCGCAACTTCCGATCTGCGCATAGCTTGGATGTGAGAGTGCCCCAATTGAAGTGACCAGGTCAGCTCTCATAGCCAACGGTGTTTTCCTGCAGTGTCCAGCTCCATATCCTTATCGTGGAGTCTAGACTTTGGAAACTTGTTGGTTCCTATCCACACCGATCTTGATGAGAGACAAAAAGCCAATCTAGAAGCAAGCCATTAGTGTTTTCTCAACGGAACAACATAGCGATCGCGCGAGAACAGACGAATGCTCAGACTTCAGCATCCCCACATGATACTCGAGAATTTGTGACATAAGCTCGGAAGAGAATAGACTTACCCCGACAATCACTCCTGTTAGGGCGAGCAGAACAATGATGAAAGTTTCCATTTCGAAATTAAGGATTATGTCCGAAGGGTATTAGGAACCGACGTGGAATATTCTAAATACGGAAGTTGATTGTGTAAACGAGGGTCCCGAAACGTAAAGTGACAAGAGGCACAACAAACACAGGTATGATTACAAAACGAGTGTGAAAGACTGCAGAATCAACAAATTGTGCAAGCGGGAATGCGCCAGTGTATGTACTGTACAAGCAGGACCGGTAAAAGCGGAAACAGTATACCCCAAGCACGGGGGAGGTCTCAAAAATCTATTTGCAGCCTTCCAAGCAGCAGCTTGAACCTGATAGAGTCGACACGGAACAGTGGGAGATTAACCACACGAGAGCATTACTATTTGCGGCGTCAAAGGCTGCGCGGTGCTCCGTTCTTCTGCATAATTCCGTCATCAATACCTTGACTTCGCCGCACGGTTTTGTGAGATATGCATAGCCACTGGCCAGCAGACCTCGAGGTGAAATGAAGCTGACGGGGATATACGAGCACAAGAAATCTCTCCAATGGGATGGTCATCTATCCGAGAACAGGGACGAGCGGATGGTTCTCAAGAACAAACGCGGTCGCGTCGCGAAAAAGTTGCACGTTGGATTCAGGGGAAGTGGGGCTCGCTTCCTCCTGATACCAATCGCGGGACTTAACAGCTGGTAGTACCAAATCGGCCGAAGTGTTCCACTGAAGCAAGGAGTACGAGGTACGGACGCGATGAACGATTAGAAAGGATTTCTAGATCTCCAATTGTCAAGAACGATGCTCAACGATGACTGGCTCAAGGATAGACTGGAAGTCATCCTTGACTCCAATTCGTGCTCCCAATGAATACGACCTGAACACTTGCGAATCTGTTTTACTCGTTAGCAATTACGTTCATATCATTTCATTCCCCTCTCTCTCTCGCCGAGGAGGAGTGTGCTTACGCAGCAGTAGCAGCAAAGATCTCAACACGCTTTCCCTCTGTCACCAACGACAAGGAGACGGAGAATATCCCCGTGAATGCAGATACGATTCCGAGTCTGGCAGTCATATCCTTGACGAAGGAGAGAACGACAATGGCAGCAATCGGAATTAGTGATGAAAGGAGTGTCCCCAGAACAGTGCCAATTCGATAGATGTGCGAGTCGCGATAGAGGAAAATGTTGCTCTCAAGATCGATGTCATCGTTATCTTGGGACACAGATGTTGACGATCCAGCCACTGCCGTGGAATTGCTTTCTGTGTCCTGCGGCCCTTTGGGCTGGTCCTTCTCCATGGCAGGTGCGTCAGCTTCAGTATGAAGGCTCAGATCCGCAGGACTTTCTGGTTTCTGTCGCTCAGTCAGTAAGGAGAGCTTCGTTGTTTGATGCGAGTCGGAAGTACTTTGATCCACCAGCCACATAGTCTGTGGAGCGTATGAACGACGGTCCAGTGGTACAGCCTTGGAAGTGCATTGACAAGGAATCTCGTCATCACATCTACTTCTCGCCCACGAGCTGCCAAAGTCACCAAACCATTCTGATTATATTTCTCGTATACATCGCTGTCTGCTCCAACGAAAGCACTTCCTCCTAATCTAGGTCTTTCCAGCCAGTCCTGGAGGAATCTGAGATCGTGTGAGTCTGGTGCTGGGAGGCCAGTGATCATTCGATGTTGAGCAATTGCTTTATCTACGGCTATCAGAGAGGCTTTTCATATGATCGTGAGGGAAACTCACAGTACTCTTTCAATTTCACGCGTATCTCCAGCCACTTCTGCCATTGAGAGCTGTCGGCTGCAGTGCTGAGCGCCTCCCAGTCGTGGCCAAATATGAGCTTCTGGGGCTCCTTAGAGTCACGTCTCACGAGGTAGCTCAAACTTTCCTGGAGATTGATGAGCTCAGCTTGGAGGTACAACAGATTCTGAGCACTAAGGCTTTCAAATTTCTGGAAGATAAGGAAGTGCCCATCAGTGTGGTCATTCCCCATCAGATCCGCTAGTTTAGCGTATCCTTCCATGTTTTACAAGTTCTTATGCAGCGATACTAACTGACGGTCGGTCCGCAGAATGTTGAAATAGAAGATCAAGTCCATTGATATGACATGATCCGAGGTGGTCATCCGAGCCTTTCTTCAGCCTTGTCGGGCGTACAAAAATCTTCCACCTTCCAATGGTTCTCGTTGGGCAGCAACTGCGCATTCGATGCAAGATCCGTCGTGATAGTCAGCAACGAATTTGATCGAACACACAATTCATCTTCAACGATTATGAAGGCCGGTATAGTACAAATGCCTCCTTTGCCAGAAGCCAATATGCCGATTTCTGTGTTCCAATACGCAGAACTTTTCATAAATCCCATTGAGAGCTTTTGGACTGCAATCAATGTCACCAATTCGTCTGAGCATCTAGCTTAGATCGCTGATATGATTCGTCTTACACTACCAGTTCAAGACATGACCCAAAGCCATGTCGGACGTGTGCTTTCAATCCATTTATCAGCGTTCTCAGGCGTCATTGGCTGTCTTCAGGAGGGAGATGTTAATGCGCGCGATAAGATTCAAAGGCAGGGGTGCTAATCGGTGTCAACAGCGATGGAGGGGAAGACACGCGGGATATGCTGCTATACTCACCTCGAAATCTTATGGCCCGACTTATCTCAAGCCTCAATCGCACTCCATCTGCGCCTTTGGTCGAATTGCAAGCATCCAAAAACGCCAGCCAAGCTACTGTCGCCTACATCGATTCTAACCCCACGCTCCAACCCTGGTCACCAACAACTTCCCCGCCATAGGCTCGAGACGGGAAACAGCCCTATGATGAGTCGGTCGCAGGATTGTCGTCAGGCATCCGCCTCACTTTGACTTGAACTTCTTTGGTCATCATCAAACATTACGAAAAGCGATGCAATGACCGGGCAACTGCCTGACTGACATTACTGCATGGCTCCTTTGGCGCGCGAGACTTCTAGACGACATGACACACGGCGGGGGACAAGGAATCGTACAGCATCCAATAATACAGACGCGGAATCAGACCTGGAGGACCTAGACCCGCAACCACGCGCCTCACACCACCAGAGGAAGACACAGAAGCAGCAGAAGCCAACGCATGTTACTTTCAATGGGCCTGTAACTATCAGTGGAAATATCCTAGTGGGTCACGAAGGGCTGAATGCTCGTAGACGAGATCCATCTCCACCAGAGACTCGAGGTTCGGCAGGTCGGCTGCGAGCTACAAAGAAGGGACCCACAGAAGACGACTCCCAATCCGAATCATCAATCGATTCAGAAGCATCTTCGTCCAGTTCATCGGTGGACAGTGTGCCTCGCAATGGTCCGTCGAGACGACAAGCGAAATTGAAAAGTCCTGCTGAGCGTCTGCGAGTACCATCTGGCCGCCGAATGAAACGATACAACCCCGACGAAGGGTATCATACAAGTGGTACTGCTTCGTACGGCGTCGAACAGAGTAAGCAGTCCAGTAGAGGAAAGAGCAAGATTGCGGCATCGAAAACAAAAGGCGACCCGGTAACGCCAGCGCGTGCGAAACAACGGAGGGTAAAAGCACTCCGACAGGAAGAAGACACAGCAGAGAGCCAGTCAGATGCCAGCGACCCTGAAAGTGCGTCAGACATCAACGGCATAGCTGAAGACGATCATGCCGATGAAGACGCATCAGATGAAGTAGGTGCACTGATCCCTAGACAGAGTATTACTGACTGTCGATAGGAATTTGGGAAACTCGTAGTGCAGATCGGCTGTACCGATGGCAGCATATTAAATGAAGAGGCGGTACTCGATACCGGAACAAAGCCTGATTGGATTTCGCAAACATTTTTCGAAACACTGCGAAAGAAAGCTGGAATAAAATCCGTCAAGTTGGCTCCGGAAGAGACGCGAAAGTACAGAGACTTTAATGGGAAGAGTTTTTCCCCGACAAACAAGGTAGACTTGATGATACAGAGCGATGAGTTTTTGGGAATGAAGTGCCGCAACCTGAGCTTCCTCATCGCCAGAGATGCGACATTCTCAATTCTCATTGGAAGAAGTACCATCTTCAAGCAAGAGTTGATGGTACGACGGAAGCGCGAAACCGATGGTGAGGGTGCCCATGTAGGAGTCCTTGGGGATGTTTCGAAAGGTATGATCAAAAACATGACATCCAAGCCCTGACGCTAACTTGTATCATTCACAGCTGAAAAGTCTCGCATCAAGAAGAACAAGGAAGATCAGGAGAAGATGAAGCAAGAACGCAAGAAACAGCGCGAGGCAAAGATGGAAGAAGAGGAAGGAAACAGGCAAAAGAGTAGAGCAAAGCAGTCCTCGAGTCAGAGTGCAGCTCGCCTTGCCACTTTGGATCCTCGCAGGACGAGATCCCCGCAACGAGGAGAGAAGGTTGCATCGAAGAACTCGAAACGACAGTCGAGCTCCTCTCTTGAGGGTACATGGTAGATCTCGATATTTATTGTCATTTGCGCGGCGTTCGGTGGATGAATTGTATATTGGGAGCAAAAATATGGGAATAGACAGTCAGGCAACGGTGTTCAATGGCGGAACACTGCATATGCTAGGCTTCGATACGCCATTTGGAAATTTCAACGGATACCCAAGGTTTGTAAATGCTGTCTTTCGGTTCTTTGTATGTTAGTGTTTTTGTATGTCTACCACGCCCTTTTGACTGGACTCTGGGCCCTGAGGATCTAAGAGGAAATGGGGGGATCTCAGAACACGCGGTGTGTCCTGATCTAGTTCTGCATGAATTAATGAATCATTTTCATTGCTTTCAAAGCATACAATCGTGCTGTGTCGCCAAAACTGGCGGTGGTGATGACCGTTGCTTGTTGTTGGAAGTCCTGGAGGAAAGCTTCGGGTCTTTGAAAAGTAGGTAATAGAGAGAAGGTGCAACTTGGCGAATGGACTAGCAAACTCTCCACTCACATCACTACAAGACTCGACCTTGAGATCTCCACTGATATCAATCAATCAATAGCTCATCAATTTCGATATTACCAAGGTTTTGTTAAGGTACATTCAATTGAGATGGGCCGAAGAGTGCACTATCTTCCTCCATAATCACTGCATCACGTGGTGTTCGCGTGATCTGTTTCCATCTCGAGGCAACGACGCCTTACTCTCGGTCGCGCTTTTACGTCGACTTTCTTCCGTCAGCAAACTCTTGGGATGCGAACGAATCTATTATCGACCTAGATATTCAAATTGTAACAAGAGCCTACCTAACCTATTTACCACAACCACGATGATGAACAAGGCAGACCGCGCCAAGCTGGCAAAACAGACTATCAATGACTTCATTCCTCGCCTTTTGAAGTCTGATGCTCGCGCTAGGAAGGGAGTTGAAGGCAGCGAGTTGATCCATTACGCACCTGTCAAAGTCAGCAAAAGAGCTTCCACCTCTGCGAGAACAACAGACGATGCTCAAGAAGGATCACAGATAGGTCCTGGTCTTGCTCAAAGCTCTCTACATAACTTCTTTTCGACTATTCCACAGAAGCGCAAGGTCGAGGATACTCAGGTAGAGGCCGAACCAACCACCCAGAAGTCCAATACCTGCCTTGACATGCCGGATTCAACCATGCCCAGAATCCGCGTCATCAAGTCCGACAGTTTTGATGCCGCCGCAGCAAGTCTCAAAGCGCATCCCAAATCTTCAATTGCAGTCCTCAATATGGCATCAGCATTATCACCCGGGGGAGGTGTACTGAGAGGAGCTCTTGCTCAAGAAGAGGCTCTGTGTATCAGAAGTACACTTTACCCTTCCCTAAATCCTACATTCTACCGCATGCCACTTCTCTCCGCAGTTTACACACCCGATGTCCTCGTTTTCCGCGGCTCGGATCTCGTCGACTTACGGAAGTCTGATTGGTTTTACACAGGCGTCATCTCGTGTGCTGCTCTGAAGGGACCAGACGTGGAGAAGGGAGAGACCGGGAAGATGGTCTACTCCGCTGAGAAGGACAGAGAGGTGATGACAGAGAAAATTAGATTGATCTTTCAGATCGCCAATAACAAAAGGATCAAGCATCTGATTCTCGGCGCTCTGGGATGTGGTGCATACCATAATCCACCGGAAGAGGTTGCACAGATATTCAGGTCGGTCATTCTGGGTGGAAGGAGAAAGGAAGGGATCACTGGTATTGAAGAAATTACCTTTGCGATCTTTGACGAGGGAGAGAACTTGAGGTCTTTCAAGAAGGCACTTGAGGATGTTATGGTTGATTGAAGTGCGTGAGGAAATGGTCGGGAATGTCCAGCGACTTGGGTAATCCTGTGCAAAATTCTGCATACATGCTGCGAAAAAAAAAAGGCGTCGGCATGTCACAACACGGGTCTTCTGAATACAGCATTGAGCATTTTCACACTAATGTACCTGCGTTTGTGGCATTTGGATTGAGGTGCTTCAACCAAGCTCGCTTACACAGCGCTGCATATGGCTTTGCTCAGCCACCTTGTGTCTTTCTCGCTATCTTGTTCCTTGCGCTTTCTACCTATCTCCATATTCTGTGAACTATCCAACTATCATCATGGAATTGACTCCTTATACGTGTGGTAGCTGCCACCAGATATTCCAGACCCTCGATAACTTGACAGCTCTCGCAGCCGAGGAAGGGTATCGACACCACGATCGACAATCTCCCATCAACAGCGCCACTCAAGGCTGTCAATTATGCAAGTATATGGAACACAATCTAGATCCATTGGGACGAAGATACAGGCCAAATTTTGTGTCTCAAAGCAGAATTTGATTACATGAATGACGACCGCAATGAGGATGATGTTGACCCACACCCTTTCCGCATGGCAGCGAATGGTGTTCGAGTTAATTTGTTTCTCAAGTCTAACAGTGATTTGGATCGGTTGACTACCATTTCAACCCTGCCTATAAGTCCGGCTGGTATTGTCCTTGCCCGTTTCGGGAACATATCATGACCATTTCTGATTAACAGTACAGAAGATCCCGCAGCAAGATACATCATCCGGCGACCTATCCCTCTTGATCTGTCCTCTCAGCTGTCACCTTCCAAACGCAAACATAGATCTAGGAGTGCAAAAAAGACCATGAATGCTCTTCGAAGGATACTCTTTATTATTACCGACGCGAGTCCCCGACATTTCTGGGCCGCAGCCACGTCTCCATGTGAGCTCTAAAGATGAGATAGGCGAGTACGTGGCATTGAGCTACTGCTGGGGAGGGCCGCAAGCTGTGCTCACGAGGATCGCAAACATTGCAAGCAACAAACAAGCGCTCCCACTCGACAACTTCCCTCCAACGTTAGAAAATGCAATCCAAGTTACGAAGAGACTAGGCTCCTCGTGCCTCTGGATCGATGCACTCTGCATCATACAGGATAGCACCGAAGACAAAGCAATTGAGATCAACAAAATGGGATCAATCTACCGAAACGCAACACTCACAATCTTCGCAGCGAATGCATCGAGTGTCAACGAGGGGGATTCCTACAACTTCGAAAACCAGACGAAGGTATCGTGTTGCCGTTTTAGGTTTCCGAAACTGTTCAAGGAACAGTAAAGCTCCTCCTCGAAGACCTCTCTTACACGCCCGATGATCCACTCGACGCACGTGCCTGGGTCCTTCAAGAAACACTTCTATCACCACGCCGCCTCATCTTTAGTGCCAAAGAACTCCTCTGGCGCTGTCAAGCACAAGAGTATAAGAGCATCACCTCATCGCCTCGATACTACGTCCCTTTGACCGTCCACTTCCCCAGCGACGTTTTCCACCCTGCTAAACCGAACGGCTTCAACACTCAGACTCCGAAGCAAGTCCAACAGTCCCGTATCCACACTTGGAGTACCATAGTACAAGACCTTACCAGTCGTGGTATTACGGAGAAAGACGATCGATTGCCTGCAATTGCTGGTATTGCTTCTGAACTACAAGTTTTGTGGAGTGATGAGTGTGTCGTGGGACTTTGGAGGCGGAATCTGGCGGCGCATTTGTGTTGGTCTCCTGTCAAAGCTCATCCGACATCGAGGCTTCCCAGAGCAGCAGTCTATCGTGCGCCCACTTGGTCGTGGGCTTGTCTTGACGGCGCGGTAGATTTTCCAAATGTGGATACCGTCGAGGTTGATGTCGTTAAGTGCGCTTTGCAGCTAAAAGCCACAGTGGGCTCTGGGATGGGTAAACTCAACAAGCGTTGTGCTGGGAGCCAAGGTTATTGCAATGAGCGACATGGGGACCGAGGTTATAAAGGAGGGAAAGTTTGTCCAAGACATCATACGGAGCCCATTCACGTCGATGATACTTATTTTATGCTTGTCGGGTTTCAAACTGGCTGGGCCGCTGTTGGCCTGACCTTGAAAATGATAAAAGATAGTACTTTCGTGCGTACTGGAAGCTTTTTTCATCTTGATGATGCTCGCGGCATTGTAGCTGAGGAAGTTGAAAGCCGAGTCTGGAGTCGACCTGAGGTTGTTCGGAGGGAACTTACTCTTCTCTGATGAGATTCAGTAGTGTCACACTTCGATTTTAATGGATTGAAGGCGCTTTGATCTAACTCTTTTGCAGGCTTGCGAGTCAACGTTCTTCTGTTGGCTGCTATATGGTCTATTTACATCCTCGCTTCCCGCCATCAGTAACATCATGCCAAGCCGAGTATGTCAAGATAGTCCGGCTTCCAGCTCAACGTGTTTAGAAACAATTTCACTTCGGAAATATTCAAGCCCCAACACGTAAAAGGATGGTGGATAGAATCACAAAGCCACGAAGTTCAACCATCATCGTCAGCGGAGCTCGCTCGGTCCCGAGATCTAATCTTATCAGATGGTACCACTGTGGGTTTCTGTGGGTCTTCTCCATATCCAGCTTCTGATTTGCTCAACAACTATCCACGTTGACAAGGTCCTCCGATAAGCGCAAGATGCGTCGTCAGCCTCTCTTCGCAATGAGGTATGTAAGACTCGAGCAGCTCGTCGTGAGCGGCGAGCTTTCAAATTATTCTGTGATGGATACGACACGCTCAGTTGAAGATGTATCTTCACTCTTTCAGTCTTAAGCTCTTAGCGGTATCGAGCCTGAGCTCGATAGCATTAGCATCCTCATCTCAGATTCCTTTGTCTGAATCTGAGACGGAAAACCTCGATAATGGTCCTCACACGGACCATGCCCAAGTAAACGCTCCTCACATCTTCAATGCCCTGCATTCATCCATGCGACAATGGGGCTCCTCACTCAAACACAACGGCATGTCATTTTTCGCCGCAAGTATCCCAAACAATACTTTACTGTACCATGGAACCCATACGAAGGATCCGATCATGGGGATGGAGTGGCTGGCTTTTGAAATCGAACACGCAGAAGTATTCGCAAGGATGAGAGGGCCTGGAGGACCTGGCCGTGGCCCTCATGGAGGGAGACCTGGCGAACGCCCACCACCTGGAGGACCGAATGGACCTCCAGGAAATGGACCGCCCAAAGACCGCTTCAGAAGAAGGGATGATGAACCATTGACATATGGATATCTTCATATCTATCGCACTTCTCGCCCGCTCAACAAACTCCTCTACCTTGATGGTATGAGTGCAGGCAAAACCTCCATGGGAACGCTCGACACTCAGGACTATGTCATGTGCAAAGACTCGAATACCAGCACCACTCATCCCAATGGAGACTACGGCAGAGCAGAGTGTATGTGCAAGCTAGGCGCGGAGTACGGAATCGAAGGTATCATCAGGATGGAAGCTGGCTTCGAACTCATCCTGTGTAACTTCTCGGCGAATCTGGAATTTATCACTGCAAATCAGAGGCCAAAGTACGATGCTCCAGAGGGCGTAATGGACTCTTCGCAGTTTGAGTATGTGCGTGGAGTTGCGGCACGTTATCAAGGTATCACGGCTGGCAGAGTGAAAGTGGATCATTCGAGTATGGTGTCTGCATACTTCTACCCACTCAATCTCACGAATCCGGATGCTTCGAGACCGGAGTTACCGAGATTGCCTGTCTCGGATCAGGACGGTCTCACAAAGCTCAAAGAAGATGCTTTGACGATTTTCAATCCGGAGAGGAATGTAGAGACTGTAGACTGGCAAGGAGTCGTGGATATGGTAGTCACTCGGTACTCGGATCGTCTGCAGTATCTCGCCTCGACGAACTTGACAGACCGAGCTGCGCTGTCCGAGATCAACTTTCTACTCAGCGCTTTCATTGACTATACGGATCTCAGCATACCAAACGCCATCGAAACTTGTGCGAGAATCTATCTGCCGCCCATGGCTTCTCCAACCCAATCAGATGGACTCATCTACGAGGCTATCCTCACAGTCACTCGAAAGACCTGCAGTACACTTTTCGAAGTACGAGATGTTCTCCTTGAAGGGAATGACGAGGAAACTAGCATGATCAAGAAACCTAATCCGGCCATTCAAGAGTTGATTGAGTATCTGGATTGGAGCACTTGGCTTGAATGTGGGAAGTGTGATTATGACGAGGTGTGCTATGTTGCTATATGGCCATGGGGCAGTGTCGAGGATCATGAGAAGCCTGGGTGTGTGAAGAATGATGACCTGTCTGGCCGGAGAGGTTACTGGGGAGGATTTGGACCTCGTTAATCTAATGTTCTCTAATGTATATGAACATAGCAGCTCTAGCGACTGGACAACTTGGAACCATTCCGTCTCTTGAATTTTATCCCAATCAGCTCAGATCAATTCCACCAAGGGGCGCGTCCTTCCTCCCCTCGAGATGCTTCTCCCATTCTCCACTCACACACCTTTCGACCAAATCCCTTGTCTTTTCTTTGAACTCTTCCCTCTCCCCTTTCCCGGCAGAATCAGAAACCCCAACCCAAACATCCGGCACTTTCTCTTCCATCGCCTTCTCAGCACGTTCCTTCTGCATCCGGATAAGTCCCAACTCCTCTTCATCACTCGGCATAACTTTTGGCGCCAGTGGTACCCCCTTGAACACATACCAACCTCCCACTCTCCCATCCCTTTTGACTTGCTCCTCAAATTCCTCTCTCTTCCCTTCCTTCATGTAGAAAATATCCACACCTAGATCCTTCGCGTTAAAGTCGACTTGACCAACGTCCAAATCCATCAGATGCATCATCTCCGGCGTAACGCGGGTAAACATCTCCTTCAACAATTTCGGCGTAAATCCGTAGACATCGAGGCAATCATATGCGGATTGATCGGTCCATGATGCCAGGAGGAGGATCTGTTGTGAGGTGGTTGACACAGACTTTCGGAACTGGAATGTGAGTGCGCCTGGTGTGGAGGATAGTGTGTTGAGGATTTTTTGGAGGGAGATAATGAAGGAGGGAGAGTTGAGGGATTGGTTTGGGAGAGGGTTGAGGATGGCGAGCTCGAAGAAATTGGTGGGCATTTTTGGAGGACTTATAAGACAAAGAAGGACTTGCGGGGTTGAAGTGTATGGAGAAATGGGATTTTCAAAGCTGAATTGGCTTCCCAGGTACGTTTGTATATATACTCTTGACGTAAGTCGCCCATGACATGTACCAGCTCGTGTATCTGACATCAATTGCCGTAAAATAAGCACTTGATCACCATCAGCACCGCGATCACTCACCATCATTTCGAACGCACCAAATCGACAGCGGACATCGGCCGCCCATGAGATATCCAATACTCAAAACAAACCAAAACTCCAGGAACCCAAGATAAGCGAAACAATTATGCCAAATCTATCAAGGCCCCCGAATGGGAAGCAAGACCCGCCCCCACTCGATTGAAGGATGCCCAGCGGAACGGGACGAGAGAACCATGTGGGGGTTTTCCGAGGATAAGAACAGAGTACCCCTCTTTGCAAGGTACGTGCCACATTTTCACAACATCTGATAATATAATATTTTGGTCCGACGTATATCAAGTATATTTATCGCGGATACATTCATCTGTTCTATAGGCTTAAAACCTGCTCGTAGGTTTGTTCAAATCGAGTTCTGTTGGATTTGCGTTATAATTGCAAACTTGGTGGGGTCTGAATAAGTTTAAGCTGATCACTGCTCTGTAGAAAATGGCGATTTTGGATCAGACGTTGCAGGACGATGATGGGCCACAGCCTGTGGTTTTGGATGTGAGTTTATAAGTGTTCCGGAAGCAAGAATGCTGCTAGAAATATCTGAGACAATTGGTCTCCGTATTCCGGCGTTTGTCGCCATCATCACTCCACAGCATCAGACTGCTATCCTTCCTCTCCAGCTATAAATCTCGACTTGAGACCAGACCCAATTGCTCAACGGCAGTGAAAATGAGTGACACTGATGAAATGCAGGTTGACTCTCAGCCTAGCGATTCCGACTCCGCGATGGGTTCATCACTGGAGTGAGTCGTTCAGTATGGGCGCTTGGCAGCTTTGCTGACTGCCTAGGTCTGACACCTCTTCCATACGCTCCTCCCTCTACGAAGGTGTCGAGGAGAATGGCAGAACATACCACAAGTACAAGCAAGGACGTAAGCGACACGTTCTCTGATATTTTGATCGTTCAGTGGATCTTGATACTAAACAGCAACAGAATACTACCTGCCGAACGATGAGATGGAGCAGAACAGACTTGGTATCTCACCCGAAACAAGACCTCAGATATGTGCTGACTTTCCCCAGATCTCCAACACCATCTATTCAATTTAACCTTCGATGGAAAACTCGCTCTTGCTCCCATCTCAAACCCACATATGGTTCTCGATATTGGAACTGGAACGGGGCTTTGGGCAGTCGATTTTGGTGCGGTGCTCTTCTACTCACGCAACGCAATCATGATCTCAAAGTCTCATTGCTGACTTTTAAAAAGCTGAGAAGAATCCTTCCGCAGTGGTCACTGGAACTGATTTAAGCGCGATCCAACCTGACTTGGTCCCGCCCAATGTGCAATTCCAGATCAGTGACGCAGAAGACGAATGGGGTAGGCTTTTCAATCTCCTAACCAAGTCTCTACCCCAAACTATTGACTAAACCCCACCAGACTTCTCCCAAAAATTCGACTACATCCACGGCCGCGCCCTGACAATCTGCTTCAAGAACCCCCTCACAGTCTTCAAATCCGCCTACACCAACCTCCTGCCTGGCGGCTACTTCGAGATGCAAGACCTCTACTTCCGCCCACACTCGGACGACGGCACACTCACCGATACCGCTCTTGAAAAATGGAACGCAAAACTCAAAGACGGCGGTGCCAAAATGGGCAAAGATTGGTGGTGTACACCTAACTATGTTCGTTGGTTCAAGGAAGCGGGGTTCGTGGATGTGGTTGAGAAGAAGTTTTTCTGGCCAGGGAATACGTGGCCGAAGGGTCGCAAGCAGAAGGAGATGGGCATGACGATGTTGGCTAATTCGATGGAGGGGGTGGAGGGGGCGACGTTGAAGATGTTTACTGGGTTGTATGGGATGAGTGTTGAGGAGGTGCAGGAGGTTGTGAGAGATGTGAAGAGGGATTTATGTGATAGTGAGTGATTTTCCTTGTTTGTCTGTTTGGTAGGAGCCGATTACTGACGGAATGCTCAGGGAGGATCCATACTTATTATCCACTGTAAGTTTTTCCCAACATCTCACTTGGAGGAACTTTACACTGATATATATTAGCTATGTTGTTTATGGTCGTAAGCCACTTGATGCACCTGAGTGAGGAGAAAGTGGCAAATGCTTTCAAGGAAGAGTCTCCAACTTCTAAGACCTATGTTGATACCTTCTTGATAGAAGTTCTGAATATCAAATATGACAAGAGAATGATAAATTGATGTTATCATTGTTTGTTCTGTTTAGTTTGTCCGCAATCTAGGGCGGCCTAAGCGGATATCCTGTACCTGGCACAAGCGATTGAGCTTCGAACTCTCTAACGCTTGCACTGAGTAGACCCTTCATAGACTAATAATTGACTACCATCTCTGCCCTATAATTTTGATATCAAATCACACTACATCATCCCAAAGAGGCCCCTCGTTCCCACAAAACTCATTCGTTCACAACCTCCAGCCTTGCCCCTCCACAAGCGAGAGGCGCTCAGGTCATCAAGGGGCGCAGCAGGCTAAGCCCTGTAAAGTTCGCGAGGCCCCTCGCCAAGCCAGTTCCGAGTCGCGATTGAGTGCGTTGATTGGGCGGGTTCAGTGCTTTAGCTTCCGCAGAGTGCCCTGAGGCTTTGGTGCTCGGTGTGTGACTGTGTCGGTATTTAGGGTGCTGAGTGCCCCAGGCGAGAGGATTTTGGAAATCACCAAATTTTGCATCTCCAAATTCTGTCCTTTTTGTTTTTCAACTCAAAAATCCTACCCCTACTGACCTATTGTTCTCATTTTCAATTATTAACCGTGATCTCTGTGTTATCCACCAAGGCTGCGTCCATTCGAGTTTGCCCGGCTCGCGAGGCAATCATGGCTGCCGACTACTATCATCCTGCGACCTCGAGTCGACCAATGAGCATGTACAAGTAAGATAAAGCCCTCGCTACATTAATGGACCTTCTGAGCTATGCCTCACCTCAATATGACTGCACAACTCCTGCCATGCCCGTCCTACTTGAACTCATTTCTAACTCTCGCTAGCCCTGACCCTCGGCCAAGAACTCTTGATCGCTACGATCACTCGCGTCCAATGGCGATACGCTTCTCTCGGTCTCCCTATGTCGTTGAGCCTTTGCTACCCGTAGTCACTTCACCCGAACACTCGTCACCGTATGTGTTTGGGTAACGATAAACCTGCGTAGCAGAATAGCGTATGCTGACAATCACATCAGGAACCAGTACCGGTACGCGCGGACCAAGGACAATTACTACGAGAGGGAACGTCCCACTCGTCGTTATGAAGCATATCACATTAGCGCTGTGTTCAAGGAAGAACCAAGCGCGATGAATGAAGAGCCCAGGGTTCGCCGGATATCGAAGCGAGCTATCACTGATGACGGCTACGAAAGTGCCACTGTATCGTCTCATACCTTGGCTGAAGCCGCAGCATGTGGACTTGCGAGAAGCACCAGCTCAGCGAAGCCACATCCACGAGATCGTGACAGCAGCCGCTCCCGCGAACATCGAAGCCCATGTGTGATGCCTCCAGTTGAGCTGAGCGGCGATCCTGACCGGCATCCAAGCCACGAAAACGAGAACGAGGTCACTTGTTCATCGATGGACAATCAAGATGAGTGGCCATGGATATGCTGCGAATGTGGCGTTGGAAATGGCATCTTATCTGTCGATGAATCTCCCGGATGGTATTGCAATTGCTGCAGCGACTGCTCCATCGACGCTGACTTTCTGACTCGAAAGATGGATTGATTGATTGATTGAGACACTCATGACCTCAGCACATGCAACTGTCGTCGTTAAACTGCTGAGCTTGGCCATAACACTACATTATTCACACTGCCAAGTTACCACCCCATCCAAAACCAACCAATCAAGCGATCAATCAATCAATCAATCAATCTACAACTCTCGAGTCAGAGAGATTCAAGCAACCATGGAGCCTATCAATAATTTCCCGGTCACAAATACCGAAATCCTAGATCATCAAGCGATTAGAACCCAAATCGACGCTGATGTAGACTGGGATCAATTCTGGCGAGAATACAATACTCTAAACCCCGACTATACGAGCATTCCGCATGTTAGGCGGGTCCATTCAATGGTCCAGGGCTATGACATGGGTCAGGTAATGGAATATCAAGAAGCTGCTGGTGTATATCGACTGTCCCCGAGTCCCGTCGGGCAGTTCGACCTCCCTCAATTTGGCAGTGACCTGATCTTCCCAGACTATATCGACCCATCTCTGACACCACCCTCGACCGACCCATCGACATCGAACTCCTCCCCCTCGGCTACCAGCTCATCAGCAAGCATCTCCGCCTCTAGTACTTCGACGCCGAGCGACGCGCCGTCTTCAGCCTCAGAAGGATCTTTCACCTGCAATTTTTGTGCCCAAACGTTTGCTCAAAGATGTTTATTGAAGTAAGTCAAGTTAAATTCCTTTCACTTTCAGTAACAACTCATCCTGACATCACCCAGCCGGCACATAAACACGCACACCAAACCCTATAGATGTCGCTTCGGGGACTGCACCGAGCGACGAGCCACAAACCGAGACTTAAAGCGCCACATGGGTGTCCATGACCCAGTCTCGGCTCCCGCCTACCTGTGCCAGGAACAAGGATGTATGTATGCGGTGAAGGGATTTAAGAGGAAAGATAACCTGAAGAGACATATGGAGAATATACATCAGAGGCTGGTTGCCTGAGGGGACTCGCTTACGCTTTTTCTGTCTTTGTTTTGATATTAGCGGGTCTGGGTAGGTAGGCGTTTTTGAATTTCTCCTTCTTTGAGATTGGGTGGGTGTGGTGAGTAAGAGCAATAGTAAAGTATAGATGGCGCGGTACTCAAATAAAATCTTCTAAAACATAATTTCGGTCCTCCACTTCGCACGAAATCGTGATATGTGACCAAAAGTGCCGGTTTGTCGTTGCAACTCAATTACCATCTAGAAGAATGCATCGGATCAAAACATCAGTGATCCTATCCAGCTTCCTCGGCAATTCGGTGGCTCCTAGTACAAGCGAAAGAAACTTACCGACGCCAACAACATATCTGAGGAATCCCATATCTCCGAAAGACACCAAGACAGCAACAGTGAGCCTCTTTCCAGACAATAACATAGATTAAACGTTCTAAATGATGTTCAACAGTCTGACCCATGCGGTGGATTGTCTAGAAGAGTCATTCTGAAGATCGGCATTGGTGAAGGGACGGAGAAGGAAAGATGAGTTCTGCTGCTGCTCCCCAAGTACCTCCCCAGCAAAAGCAAAATAAAGCGCTCTGTAGACGTGGCGCGACATTTGGTCAGGTTGGGGGAAATTTGGAGGTCAGTCAGTCTGCTCTTGATGAGGAGGAAGACTCGCTGTAAGTGAGCCTGTTTGACCTTGACTTTGCTTTGACGTCTCGGGCAGAGATATCGAGCAGAAAGGTACATATACGGGATTATCCTGCTTGATGCATGACCAGAATTGATGAGGATAACTCATGACTTTAGTCTCGAGCCTGCACTTGATTTTTTATTGTACCTAGCAGATTCCGGAAGCCTCGAAATTTGCCATCCGGTCTTCCAGCACATCAACAATCACAAAGTGTCCGCCGCGCGATGAGTAGGCAATTAAGCTATGAATTTGCTAAATATTGTACAATTTCAAATTACATACAATACTCGTTGTGAAGACATATCCAAATCCCTCGTAGCCAAGGCACGACTACATCCTAATCTAACACATATCTTATCTTCTCCTTAGTGCTGCTTGGCGAACTTTCTGAAGTAGCTCAAGTCGTAAGGAATGAGCTTGCCTTCAGTTGTCCCCAAATTCATCACAGCAGCAGGATAGCACCAACCAGGGGTCGTCCAGAAAAGCAGGAAGAACCCGACCCAGACATAGCCCAGCATTCTAGTCCACAAGCGAGGCGGATCCTTCAAGTCCCTTCCGGTGATCAAGCGGTAAATAAGCTGGACGAAATCCTCAACTACGACACCCGCAGCTTGGAAGTAGAAGAATTTCAACGAGCCGGACATCTCCCAATCCATGCCATTAGACCACTCAGCGATAGCATGCAAGAGGCCAGACATGAAGAACGTGACGAAGACCTTGGAGTATGTGTTTGGTGGGGAGTGGCGCTGGAACACGAACCATTCGTCGACGGCGTAGCTGGCGGGCTTTGCGAAGATTTTGCGGGTTGCTTGATGCCAAGAGTGCCTGTCAGAACTGTTAGTGGTGGACTTGAAAATGGCGGCTGATTTATGAATGCTTACCCCCAGAATCCTCGAACAGTGTAGGCTTCAGACATAGGTCCAACGAGCGATTTGCATTCTTCCACTTTGCTGAGTCCAAGAATAACACACACAATGTTGACCAGGGAGCTAGCACCCATCAAGAACGAGCTCAGAACGACCCAGAACCCTGAGGAGATGGCAATCCTGGTGAGAGCTTCCTGGGGGGTAATCTCTCCGATGCGCTTTAAGACAGAAACTTTGTCGAGGGAGAAAATTTGCGCGGCATTTGGTGGAGGCGGTTGACTCTCGATGAAGTCGACAGCCAGGTAGCAGATTATAGCCGTTACTGCTGAGCGAAGGACAAATGCCGGAGCTGAGGGAACAAACTTTGGGTCATTGTAGATGAAAGGCGGGACATTCTTGACTTCGAATGGAGTTCCACAATCTCTGAATGAGAATATGCTCTTGATTCCAAAACAAATGCGTTCCCAAGCTGATCCGGTCTTCTCGACTTTCGCGGCCTCGTCACGTGGCTTACTGTCATCATCCTTTTTCGCCTTGGCGACAAGCTGTGAAGCCGGTCCTTTCGCCTCGAAACTCCAGCTGCTAAGGATGGACATCGACATGTAGTTCAGGAAGAAGCACCACATTAGCGAGCTTAAGATAGCGGCGTAAGGCGAGGGGATGTTCACTCGCGCGTAAATTAGAAAGGAGTATGCGCAGGCGAACAAGACAGGGACCACGGCATGGCGGAAGAACGATGTTGGGGCTGTGAAGCCGAGCACAGCAGCTGAGAGGAAGATCTGCGTCGTTGCATAGATGACAGGATCCAGACGGTCGTCCAGACTTGCTGATATGATCGACATATTGGGCGACTTGAGGGTTGGTGAGTGATGGTTGTAGAGGACAGAAAATTGTTCTGAGGTCAAATTTAAGTCGAGCGGAGCTGGAATCTAAATGCCCAGACTGCCAATGCTTACGCGAATACTGATATGGTCTAGCTTCCTCCTTAATAGGGATCAAGCATCAAGATAGGAAGGTCGTGAGGATTTCTATCCACTGCGGCGGGATGAGGCACTTGAGGCTACATTGCATTTCTATTGCAGCGCAGTACATGTGCATGGTATTTGACTGTGACATCGGTGGAAAGTGTAGGTACGAGCCTTCCTGAATTCGCAGTTTCACGGGGTCTAAGATTTAGGGATGTCAGGTGCTAGAACACCTCTGGAATAACCTCGATTTTTAGCGAGGGAAGCCTGCATGTGAATCGTCGCCCTGCGCTAAAACCCCGCCAAAGTGACCCTGTATCAACAAAGCTTTGCTCTCAGAATCTGCTTCATTAAATGTCATCTCGTGGGTAACGGAAATGTATTCAACAGCCCATTAATCTTATCTGATTATCCTTCTGGTAAGTAGTGGTCTTGCGAGCCTTAGATCATCCTCCCATGATCGTATTACCTGGACTAGTGGTGTTCCGGTTGTGTAAGCTTTCCTCGCACTTGATTGCTAAGAATACATTGATACGCAGCATGGTACCAACGATGTACGTCGAGATCCCTGATGACAACCAATTTTCAGCAGCTCCCTTAAGGTTATAAGTAAAGTATCAACTACTGAACACAGTCCCAGAACAATTGACATTCGGCTGAAATCACCACTAGGCTTACGGTATGAAATTAGACGGTACCACGACTAAAGACAAAGTCAACGGGACGGGTTGAAATACCACTATATCTACAATCCGAATGGCTACATCAACAGAGTAAGTACCTAAACCGACTTCCAGAGGGAATGTTTATTGCTGCCAGTATATCTGGAGTATATAAGCGAGATGCACCCAAAAGGTCTTAGCTTCCAGAGCACAACCACCTCATCTGGCGTCCCACCAGCCTCATGTTCTCTTCGCTTCTACCACATCTTGTCAAAAAGGTCCCATTACCATGGGTATCCGTCCCTCGAAGCCTGTCGGAAGCGACAAGAAAAAATCTTCTAAGACGAAACAAAATACCACACCTCTCAATGCATCCCCACTCAGCCTGCTGCCTACCGAGCTCATTCTTCAAATCGCCTCATTGCTCCCACGAGATGCGATTGCGGCCCTCGCTCTCAGCTGCCAGTCTTTGCGTCTCGCCCTGCCAAACTCGCGCTTCCGCCTTCCATGGGAGGACAAGCTCAATCTCCTGATCTTACTGGAACAAGATCTGCCTGGTCACACTGTGTGTCGGTATTGCAGAAAGCTTCATGCCATTGAGAAGGCTGACCTGTACCTTCCGACCAGACTCATGCGAGCTCCTTACTCAAAGTGCCGTTGGGAGCAGGTGTACACTCTCATTACTGACCGGTTTTTTCACAGGCGGTTTTCGATTATTGTTTTCGAGATGGCGGTGAAGCAAGATCGACTTGGACGCGATATCTCGAAGCTTCTTGGTTTGCTGTCATCTGAAGTTCGGACTGATCAGATGGATGGACACATCGAGCGGCATAGTGTGCTGGCTCGTGTTATTGATGGCTGTTTGATGATACGAGAGCAGAGGGTGTGCTTCATGCCTTGCAGCCATCAGGAACCTTTGCCACGGAATGCAAGATTCAACATCTGTCCACACTTCACGCTGTCCGTACACAATTTTGAGAGACTGAGCGGCATGGCGAGTAGATTCGATAGATCAGACCTGCCTGATATGGAAGCATGCCCGCCAGGACCGGATCTCATTCCATGCCGGCATTGTCATACAGAATTCCGAATTGATTTCAGATCGTTTGGAGATTCTGGGACTGGCGTATCGATCATAACGTGGAAAGATCTTGGTGAATCACTGTTGGGTGATAAGTGGCGAAGTCTTATTGGAAATGATGTCGATATGGTTACTTTCGATCGAGGCTCTATTGGCACCGCTTTTGAGGGCGAAGACTATCGTTTGTTCAAGCCCGACTGGTCTCTGGAACCCCAACTTCGGAAGAAGTTGCTGAAGCAAAAGTCTGCTGCAAGGAAGAATTCTCGATAATAGCTTGGGGTAATCCGCATGGATCTTCAGGTCATTCTACCGGATGCATATCGTTGTGATCTTTTTTCTACGAGAACTCAGCAAGACAGACGCCAGTCGACTGAATATTAGAGATTCGATGTCAGTATCGCTGGACACCAGCAACTCCATTCCTGAACTGGGAGCTTGTACCTTCGAGGCTCGAGTATAGGGAAGCAGAACGTCATATCCAGTGGAGGAAGATGGTGGGGCCAGTCAAATGAAAATGTACCAAATTTGGTCGTTTACTTTAGCCGGACTGCAACAGGTCGAAGAATTCTCGAGGCAAAGAAAGCTCGAGGAGAGCTGCTTCGTATTGGATGCGTCTCGCTGACATGAAGACACTCCCACTGGGAAATAACTCAAACACGCTTATCGAAACAAAAACAAATTGAACAAAAACGAATTACCAGCCAACTTGTCCCTAAGGTTTATTTCACCCTCCTTCCATTTCCATCCACACACTCGCTACGCCTCATTTTCGACTCTCCGGCTCGTCTACCTCATCGCGGCTGAACCCCTGCCACCATGTGAACCCCAGATGCCACAATCTCAAAGTGTGCATCCCGTCCCAGTCCGTCAAGATCATCAGCGCATCACCCAAACTTGGAAGAGTTGAAGATATAATCTTCGCATGCCCTGCAAGAACACCACGTCTCCGGTTCAAACGGCAGCGATCTGCCCTTCAAATCAAGAATGGATCAATGCGTACATGTGTTGACTGGTGTGGATTCCAAAATTCCCAAGCGCTCGCAGGGAAGTTTTCTCCATTTCTCTAGTTATCACTTGGCGCTTCGTGCACACAACGTCAGTCAGTTCATCCCGTGTCGCTTCATGTTCATGGAAAGAAACAACGAAAGGAACAACAAAAAGAACGGCAAAACGTTCCTTTCCGCATCCTTGAGATCTCCCTTCCCCTCATTTTGTGGCTTACCATCCGTTTCAAAACTCCCACCTCAAATGACGAACAAACGCCCTCCCCACGAATCACACATCCCCAGCATCCCTTGCCTCTCGCTTAGCGAGTCCGACCCCTGAAGCCTGACAAACCGCGGAAATTAAAAGATGCGTGATAACGCTGTGAGTGCAATCAAACAAAATTGCTTCGTTTCCGTCATCGCCGGGATGCTTCGTGGGAGTGGGTGAGGGTGAATGATAAAGATGGGTGTCCCCACGATGGGTGCATGGTTTTAAAGTTTTGGGTTTTGCTTTGCTTTGCTCTGTTTTGTTTACTGTAAATACCTGTTTGGAGGGCAGCACATATAGGCAGGCACATGCATGCATCGCGATAGGATTTAGGAACGAGATGTTCCTGTCCACCCCACTATCCTTAAATTTTCTTATCCTTTTTCTTGCTTCGAACTTGATTGATGGAGTGAGCGCGAAGACCAAGACGGCTGACGTCGTGGCTACGACGGCGGATTTGTTCAATCTTGCGTATCCTGTTGTTGCGTACCCGGTTGCTTCTGTAAGTTTGGTTTGGGCTCTCCTGGACATTGATGTTCGGAAGAGAACCTTCTGAAGTTTGCTGATTTGAATTGCGTAGGACAAGCACGATGCGACAACATACCTCATCGCCTGCCCTACAGGCATCGACACCGCATCTTGCGAGTTCGAGCAGCCATTCACTATGATCGAAGGGCCAAAGACGTTGCATTTCGGGTTCGTCGCACCGACTGCTTCATCGACACAGACATTCATATTCGACTGCAAGCTCCGCGGGACAACATCAATGGGATGTACAGCGACAGGCGTGTCAGATGATGCTTCGCCCTCTGCACCGATCACTACGACTGAAGCGCTCACATACACTGGCGAGACGGCGAAGGGGTTCTTCAGGTCTGTGAGTTTGGTTACGGACTCGAGGATGTTGATGACGCATACACCAGGCGTGTTGAAGGGAGCTGGTGTCTACACGACGGGTGGGGAAGTGGCGACGAGTAAGGAGACGGCGAAGACTGGTTCAGCGACTGTGATCGCGACGAAAACGAGCAGCATAGCTTCGAGCGGGACTGGAGCTTCGACGACGAAGGCGGCGACAACCAAACTTCCATCGGTTGAGGTTATCTTCAGTACTGCGACTGTGGCCCCGACAGAAATGAAGTCGGAAGTCTCAGAGTCAGTAGTGACGGATTCGGTGGAAAGTACTGCTAGTACGGTATCTTCTTCTGCATCTGCCTCTGGTACATCCCCTTCTGTATCAGCATCCATCACAGCCTCTAGCGCCAGTGTTGTGAATGCTAGTTGTGGTTTGATAACAATAGCAGCCATAGTTACTTGCTTAGTGATAGGGAAGAGCCTTCTCTGACAATGTCAAACGCTATCAAAGCAATTGTTGTCCATTTCCATATATTACACTGTGCACTTACATCTCTTCGTGCTTCCTCTCTTGTCTCAGCCAAACTAGACTTTGATCTTGAGTGGCTTGTTCATCGCTTATTGGTGATTGTTGTCGGACGCCATTTTCTGTTGTACAACCAGATGACAACGTGATATATTTTCCCGTCCAGGTATTCCAAATCCCAGGTTTCCAATCAATCCACCGGCTCGAGCTTGGCAGGCGAATATATCTGGGCAATAATGTGAATGTGATACATGGATTTTTTGGTCGATCTTGCGCTCACTTTCTTGTATTATTGAAGCAAAATAAACCTCCAGCCACTGAATTCACAGCGGGAAGCGGACTAGTATATTTCACGAGTAAGTTTCATCGGAACCATAGCCGACTTGAGTCGGATGTCATCTCCTCAGGACCCGTTTGTCGGGAAACGGCCGCATCGTGAATGGACGCCTCATCATCTTCACCCATGCACGATGACGCATGAGTCAGACCAGTCAGGGGTTGCAGACGGCGGGCACTGATGCCACGGAAGGCAGGGTCCAAGGTTTAAAATCGAATTAAACCCAATCGAGCTGCTAGCCTCAATTTCCTGGCACCATGCGACAACTTGACGCTTTTGGCTTTGCCTGAATAAGGTTACCGCTGGCTGTCAAGCATTGCTGCTTCCCCCAGATCCATCCGAACTTCCATACATACAGTACAGCCAGCCCTCAGCACCCGATCCTCGGCCCTGTCCTGCTCTTGAGCCTCATCGCATCTCGTCGCGTGCCTAGCATCAACAGCACCTCACTCTTCCCGTCGCTACTTACTGAGCATGTCCCTGCCCTGACAGTCGAGTCGAGTCGATGACATCGGCGGCGCCGGCGATGGAAAGCTAATTCGGTCTGACGAACCTCCTGTCCACATCTCGACTGGACTCGACACACAACGCCGCCCATGCCCATGCTATGCTCATGTGTCTGCTGGATTGGGTATGGTCTGGTCGCAAACGTGCAAAGGAAGGCGAAGGTGTAGCAGAAGACAGCATGCGCGCTGCTGCTGCTGCTGGCCAGGATCAACAGGATCAACCAAACATACAGACACTGGATCAAGGGACCGGGCAGAATCATAGCCGAGACCATGGCCGGGATAGCCAAAATCAACAAGAACCCCAGGTTGACAACCTTGTTCAGGTCACCTCCTCGAAGACCGAAGTTGCAATAGATACACCAGCTCCTTCTGGTGCCTCGCAAACTTCCATCCGAAATTCCAAACCTCAGCTATCGCCGCTAGATGAAGACGATTGGTCTTTGCTGATTCCAGATTCGCCCCATGTCCGTTTCTTTAGAGAAACTGACTGGGCTTCCACATTCTTAGGTCCCATTAAACGATGGGATCATGCTCTACGGCTCAATGTTTTCACAGTACTCGCAGACTCGCGAGCGGCATGTGTCTACTGGTAAGACTCATAGAAGACTACAAAGGCAACATCTAATTCGAAACTTTAGGGGTGCTCACAGAGTCGCTATATATAATGAAGCATTCATTCCTTTGGCCGGCAAAACACACCCAATGCTAATGGGCGCGACATTCAAGCAGGGCTTTCCTGAGATATGGCAACATTTCGAGCAAGTCTTCAACCTCGCAGAATCCACTGGCCAGGCATCTATCGTAAATGATATGGAGATGTTCGTGGAACGGAATGGTTTCCTCGAGGAAGCTTTCTTCAACGGTAACTTCATCCCACTTCGAGGCGATACTGGAAAGATAGAAGGTTTTTATAATGGCGTTCACGAAGTTACGAGGGCGAAGATCAACGAAAGGAGGCGAATTATGCTCAATGGGTTACATATGCCATCGCCAGAAGACAAAAGAAGGCTAACGAGCCATGTCATCCCGATGCTGAAAGAGAATCCGTGGGATTTCCCCATGGCTATGATCTATAAAGTAGACGATACGCTACCCGGTCCATGCCCTTTGGTACTACGGGGTAATATAGGATTTCCGGAACACCACCCTCTAGCCGTCGAGGTTGCAGATATAAGCAGTGATGTCGGACTCATGCCACTCATGCGGAAGGCCAGGTGGAAGATGCTCACAGTCCCTGTCGACGAATCCTTCGATGGTGTCAAATGGAGCGGATTTGGAGAGCCAAGCAGACACGTAACAATTCTTCCTATCTCGGACCCCGGTCGGCTGTATGGCTTTCTCATCGTCGGGGCTAACCCTCGGAGACCACTTGATGAGGACTATCACCAGTTCATGCAAGATTTGGGAACCAAAATATCTTCTATGGCGGGCTCCATCTTGAACGCAGAGGAGACTAGGAAGCGCGAAGCAAGCCTACAAAGAGAGCTCGCTGATCGCATGAGGCAGATTCGCTACATGGCCGAAAATGCGTCGGTGGGAATGCAATATATTGCTGTCGATGGAAGCTTGATTTGGGCTAACGACGAATACTATCGCTTAACCGATCACCCTCGCGAAGAAGAGTCGCAATTCCCACTTTCATTCATGGATGTGTTTATCGACGAAGACCAGGCAAAAGCCATGGACAACTGGAAACGACTAGTCCAAGGAGAGTCAAGCATCTCAACTGAAATGCGGCTCAAACGAATGTTCAACCCGCCATCTGGTGACCCGGAACCTGCGATTGTGCTTATCCACTCCTTCAGGGTAGTGGAAGAAGGTAGACTGAAGTCTCTGATGGCTTTTACTACAGACGTCTCTGCTTTCAAGTGGGCCGAAGCGTCTGAAGCTCGCAAAGCTGCTGCTGCACAGGAAGCGAAACGTCAACAGGAGGAATTTATCGATTTTGTTTCTCATGAATTGCGGAACCCTCTCTCGGCCATTTTCCAGCTGGCCGAAACAATCATTACTTCGTTCCCAGCTCCTGACGGAAACGCGATCACCCAGTCCCAGCTCATAGATGCTTTGAATGGGAATATCGACAACGCAAAAACAATATTGATGTGTGCAAAGCACCAGAAGAGGATCGTAGACGACGTACTAACACTCTCCAAGCTGGAATACACGATGCTATCCGTGTCTCCACTGCCCGTACAAGTCCCCGAGCTAGTAGACAAGTGGATGAAAATGTTTGAGTCTCAACTGCTCTCAGCTGATATCACCATCAAAACCAGAGCGCATGCTTCTCTTGATAGCCTCAATGATGACTGGATACTATGCGACGAGTCTCGAGTGCAACAGATCTTCATAAACTTGATGACAAATGCAATCAAATTTACGAAAGCAGAGAGCAGACGTCAAATCGAGGTAGAGTTTGGAGTGACTGCTTCAAATCCCAGGGAATCATTTTCCAAGGATATCAAATGGGCTCCAAACCATCGGGAAGTGGAAGATCTTACAGAACACCCGGAATGGGGCCTTGGCGAACCCCTGTATTTCACTATCTCGGTCACTGATACCGGCATTGGGATGACGAACGAGGAGATAAAGAAGCTTTTTGGTCGTTTCAAACAAGCCAACGCTAGAACGTCGATCAAATATGGCGGATCGGTTAGTACTCTCTCGACTTCTCCTCACTGGACCTCTTTCCAAGCAGGTTCGTGGCTGTATCGCACTTGCAAAACCCGAAAGTATCCTACAAAATCATAGATTCTGATACTAATGAGTCGCCTTTAGGGACTTGGTCTATTCCTATCTGGAAGACTTGCCGAAAAGCAATCTGGTGAGATAGGCGTGTCATCTCAAATAGGGCAGGGTAGCACTTTCGCGTTCTATGTGAAGTCCCGGCGGACTCAAAAGCATGGCGTATCGACGCCCGACAAAATACAGCTCTCTCTCCCTGTTCGCTCACGATCAATGTCATCGGCATTTCAAATCGCAGCCGTCGATTTCAACAAAATCCACGTCCTGCTTGTGGAAGACAATTTGGTCAATCAGAAGATCGTACGGAAGCAGCTAGTCAAAGCCGGATGCGTCGTCTATGTCGCTAACCACGGCCTGGAAGCATTAGATGTGTTGCGTGAGAGCGATATATGGTTCGAGAAGCCTGCCGAGTCGAAACATCTCGACATCATATTGATGGACTGGCAGATGCCCGTAATGGATGGGTTGACATGCAGTCGAGAGATTCGGAAGCTCGAGACTGAGAAGAAGATTACACGGCATGTCGAGATCATTGCTACGACGGCGAATGCGAGAGATGAGCAGATCGAGACGGCTATTGCGAGTGGAATTGTAAGTGGTTGCTGCTTGCTTTGGAGAATACCCACTGACTACTGCAGGATTCCGTAATGTCAAAACCATTCATGGTAAGTGACCTACTCATAAAGATGAAAGAGCGGCTCAGTATCGCGTCCTCGGACAAACAAAATACAGCTGGCTATTCATTTTGGGAATAAATGCGCAACGATACGACATGATAGAACAGATATACAACAGGATACGGAAAGATCGAAGGACGCATTTTTGGCATTTTTGGGAGGCACATCTGCATTGGTTCGAGGCGTTTGGATATGGATCTATCATAGATCCAGGCTGGATAGATACATGTTACACAGACATTGGTTGACTGCATGTTTCTGCGGGTAATTATGTAGATCGTTGATTAGACCGGCACAGGTCGTTGGATAGAAGGAGTAGTAATGTGCGAGAGGCACATCTGCTGAAACGCATTGGATGAAGAATGGTACTGGCGTTGCATGCTTTTCTCTCCTTTTCTTGCTATGGTCTCACAGATTTCTATTTCTCGATGCAGGTTCATCCCAAGCGGGCTCTCATTCCGAACTATTGTTTCATGATCTTCTTGCATTCTCGGTTTTCTCCCAACTGTTTTCTGCTTTCCTCGTCTCGGGAGTTTGACTGTTTTAAGAGGCATTCTTAACAATTACCCTTTTTCTTTGTGCTGACGGGACGATTGGAAGATCTGCTTGCAGAATCCCTCGAGGTAAGCAGCGAAGCAAGCGCTGGAGTCTGCAAGAGGCTCGAAGCCTCAATCGAGTCCCTGACTAGTCTACCTGAGCCAGCGCACGGTCGGAAGCATCAAATCCATGCGAAACATTCTCATTGGGTGTCCGAAGTACATCGAATCGCGAATAGTTTCACATCAGAAACAAGCCGTTCGCTAGCACAGATCGTCGTCTTTGGCAAAAGCTTAATCTGGAGCTCATCCCACCATAGAAACATCTCTCCCATCTTCTCGAAGGAAAAGTAGATCTCTTTCCATTTATGACAATCAACGATGATTTTCCAAGACCGCCGAGAGACGACGGTTGCGTTTGGTTGTGCAGCAGCTCTAATTCTCATATGGATATCTCTGTACAATATTCGTGGCCCAGGACTATTTTATGAACCACAGCCTAGCTTGGAGCTCCAAGAAGGCGAAGACTCTGTTTTCCTCAGACATGCCATGAACGTCGAATTCCCCGCTCCCATAGACTACACACCCATCCACTCAGTCTGCACCCAGAGCCCCAACAACTTCCGTCCCGGCCTGCTCTTCAGCTGCGAAGAACAACGCGGCGGCGTAGGCATGGTCCGCAACCAAATCCTCAAATGCATCCGCTACGCCATCCACGGCGGCGGCTCCCTCGTCATCCCCTCCATGGCAAAGCGCAACCCAAAAGACATCTCCGACATCGAAACCAGCAATGAGGTGTCCCTCGAGTACCTCTTCGACCGCTCCGCCTTCATCGAACATCTCACTGCCTCTTGTCCCGGCATGCGTCTGTACAACCACGCTTCCGATTTCCCAGCGTACGAGAATAGAGCTAGGAAGAACAGACCGCTACAGCTTGTAGGCGATCAGTTCGAGCCAAATCATCCAAGGACAGGTCTTTCGGATCCTTGGTCTTGGCGCGAATCTTTTGAAAATTGGCTTAGGGAGCAGGATGTTGAGATTACGCCTGAGGAACCGGTACATGTCCGGATTGGACAGGCATACCTCGAATATCCCGTGCACAACGACAGTCTATCCTTCGCTTCTGAGTTTGGGAAGATCCTATCATTTCGAGCTGATACCCGGGCTCTCGCTGCTCGGGTGTTACTCGCGCTAGATCAGAGATTCGAGTTGGGGATTGATCCTGAAAGGCCTATCAATGAGAAGAGTTTCTTCGGGGCGCATTTGAGATTGGAGAAAGATGCTGTGGAGGCGTGGAGTCCGGAGGAGGGGTGGAGGTTTTCGAGGATGGAGGATCAGTTTAAGGAGGTGTGGGGGGAGATTAGGGGGAGTGGGATGGAGGTGGTTTATGTGGCTTGTGGGGATCAATCGATTGTTGATAAGTTCTCGAAATATATCGCGACAACGATTAAAGAAGAGGGAAAGGAGATGAATATTTCTGTGGTGACGAAATATACTCTGTTGGGAGGTCACGATCTCGCGCGTCTTAATGCTCTGACGTTCGATCAGCAGGCGTTGGTGGATTTCTTGATTATGTTCAAGGCGGGCTTCTTTATGGGGGTTGCGCATAGTAGTTTTCCGTGGACGGTGGCGTTGAGGAGGCATGAATTGAGTGTCTTTAGGGCGATGGAAGGGGAGGAGAAGGAGGATGGTGGGTTTGCGAATCTCGGGAGTGATTTGTTGAGGGATGAGTTGAGTGTTATTATGGGGATGAGGAGGGATTATCCATATGTCGATCCGTTTGAATGGGGGCTCTGGCCTTGAAAATTGAAGAGGATCATGATCAATTCAAGAATAGAGCCAGGCAGGCTCGAGAATTACCAAGGAAGGCCGGAAAAGGACGATAAGTGTGTTACAAGCAGACTGGACCGCCTCTGGCCTTGGACGAGAATGACGATACAGAATCCGGGGCCGCACTGAACGTCAAAGATGGTCCGGCACGCGCCCTGCATAGTCCTCTGGAGACGACGAACGCGGCTATGGTAGTGATGTACGACAATAAAAGAGGTGGATGTGTTATGGCACTCGCTGAGGGTCGTCGTTGGTCCTTAGATGACGCCCCTCCAGGGCTATTGAGTACGAAGATTCCCATGTCGGTACAATTTAAACACCATTAGCGATATGAATCTGTTCATGCCTCGCAGAACTGGTGTTGATATCATTACTGCTTAGAGATAGCAGACGATGCTTGAGCGCTTTATGAATGGAGAATGAGCCGTTGGCCAATCGAACATACCTGGACATATACCTTCATTCTTTTCTCATTTCTGTGTTAGTCTATTTCCAAACTTGTTTGTAAATAAGTTCGGAACCGAGACTCAGAAGTCCCATCCTAGATTAGAGGTAGAACCCTAGGACGTACCTGAATTAGGAAGGAGACTTGTTTGAATGACTATAGGACATGTTCCTGAATTTGCATGGTTTCAAAATTGAAGAAACATACAAAAAAACTGGTTAAATAACCGGAGCAACACCATAGACTCACATGCCAAATCATTTACAGCATTAAACCAAGTCAATGTCCAGAACCGAAAATGATCTCAACAACAACACGTGACCCTAGGCATCTCGCTTGAACCAGCCTGACCAATTTCGCGAACCTTCAGGAAATCAAGCCCTGTCAACTTCCAAACAACACCACCATGTTCGCAGTAGCATATAAAGCTGCAAGAACCGCATTGAACAAGCAGTCTGAGTCGGGTGATCTAGTAAAACTAAGTTCGCATTGTGAGGATTACTATAAGCTTCGAGTACAAATCTGACGTTGGTGTAGCTTTGCCTGAAAGATACTTGCTCGGTCAACTTCACGATGATTTGCTTGGTGTCGAACGAAACCCAAATTCCGAAGTAAGCGTACCACATGTCTATATGTTTTCTCTTGTATACATGCTTACGAAGCTGTTCATAGGACGATCTACCAATTCTTCTGATACTCCACAGCTGCATGCAAGAATCTCAGCGTCTGCAGCGAAGTGAGGACGATGAAGGGTACATCACAAAACTCTCATCATGGATCTCAAGGGCTGTTCTACCGACCAAGGAAGTCGCCACTGATGATGAGACACCAGAAGGTAAGCCCTGATGTTTCTGATTAAAGCTCGACCAAGCTAAATGTTGCGAAGATAGTACAAACACCTCACGACAAAAGGCCATCCATAATGCGCGACGAAGAGGCATACTCGGTCTACAAAGCCTTTTAGAACTTCTCAAGCTCCCAGATATTCAACAGAAATGCATACCAACCTCCAGCGAGTTCCTCATCTCCATCCTAGCGTTCACATCTCCACGTGATGTCTGGAGCACACCCACATCTCTCGCCACAGCACAACAACTCCTCACCCTCCCCTCTATTCAGAATGCACTTCAAGCCCCAGGTTTCGTATCCGCGGAAATCCTCCAGGGTTTCATACGGCCTCTCTTTTCCGCCTCAAAACCACGAACCGTCACATCCGCAGGCAGGAAAGCTATGCCCAGTTCAGCGCCGCTGAAAAGGCATGATTTCAGTGAGGAGAGGGCTAGTAAGCCGTGGTTATATGAGACTATCTACGCTGTTACGGTGTTGGAGTGGGCTGTTCGAGAGATCTCTGTGCGTATTACCTCGTCTTTCCTCCTCTCTCCAGATCTCATGCGTGTCTGGTCTGAAAACACATCCATAGCGAGACCTGGTCTAACATGCTCCTGATTCACCCAGACAACAACCCTCGCTACAACATGGCCCCTTATCCTCCCACCCCTCCTAACCCTCCTCGATACCCCGGGTACTCCCCTCCTAACCCGGTCGCTCCCCCTAATCACAACCCTCCTCCCAAAACTCCCTCCAAAGACCCTCGCTCAGACTGGTCTCGCATCCGTGTTCTCCGACGCCATAATACCAGTCACACTCTACCTACCATCCATCACGCCACTCGAGGAATCGATGGAGATATTACCGATGGCATATGAGGCGCTATTTGCGCTGTATGATGTGCAATTCATTACCGCGCCATTCTCTGACTCAGAATCATCTTCAACGGCAACGACGATAATCTCCACCTCAAAAGACCAGAACGCAACCCTCCAAACCCAAGGAAAAGCCCGCCTCGCATTCCTCACCTCCATCCTCCGACAATCCATCCTCCCGGCCTACCTGCACGCCTCCCAACACGCTCCCATCATCACAATCCTACTCAGCCAACTCACAACACTAATCCCCAAACTCGGTATCCACACCACGAAACATATCAAGGACATCTTACCCATCGTCTCGTCTGTACTTACAGATCCGTTTGCGGGTGGGAGAGTGCAAGATGTGAGGGTTGCATTGGAGACGTTTAGGGTGTTGCTGGGGTGTTGTTGGGTTAGGTTTAGGGGCAGGGACGGGGAGGTGTGGAGGGTGGAGGGGGTGAGGTGTTTGGTTGGGTGTTTGGGGGTTGTTGGGGAGGTGGATGGGATTGGAGATGGAGACAGGGAGAAGCTGGAGAAGGTCAAGGAGGACCTGAGGTTTACGGGAAGGGTGTTCGCGAAGGCTGTTGAGGGAGGAGAGGTGGATTTGAGGGAGGAGTTGAGGCCGTTGTTGGATGTTGATGAGAGTATCTGGGGTTTGTTCGGTTTTTGAGGCAGCTGGATGTGCATGTCAAAGAAGGAGACGTCTTGACTTCAGACCTTGGAGGAGAAATCGGATATTGAGGTGAAGAGGAGCTACACATCCGGCCCAGAGGGCATCAGGAGATAGAAGGAGGGTAATCCCAACTTAATGGGCCTGTCTGGATCCTGGGCACGCTGTGCTGAGTATCATACTAGAAAGCGGCATGTCACAGAAGAGGTGTGGCCAATGGGACCAGACAAGAGAAGTGTGAAAACTGAAGACACAAGGCAGCTTAAACCAATCAGTTTCTCTATTCATGCGATGGTATCTCATGCTATGTACCAATTATTTCCCATATTCAATTCCAACACCAAAAATGCCACGCTTAAAAGCAACCCCAACTCCATGCTCCCCGCATATTACTATCCACAAAATACCCTCAGTCAACAGGCTGCTGTTTGAACAGACTCTTCCCCAACAACCACTTTCGATACGCCTTATACCTTTTCTTCCCAAAATCCTCCTCCAAAACCATCAACGGATTCTCACCCACAGTCAGAAAGTCCTTTGCCTCCGCCAAATCCTCGCTACTTCCACCTGGCTCCTCATCGCCCGTCGTCACGATGCCAATATCGCGCCAGCTGCCGTTCACATACTCGAGGTACTCAGAGTCGATCTCGGTGGGAATCTCGTTGCTGACTACGAGTGGTAGGGTCTGAGGATGCGAGATATAGCGTGCGTAGTCGTCTGTTTCTTGCGTGCTGACTGATGGGTTCAATGATTCGTGCACGACTTGTGTGAAGGTCCACTGGGCAGCTTTGCTCTTATCGAGCGGTGTAAGTTTTTGCTTTTGTGGGAAGAGGGTGGGCTGTTGAGGTTCTTTCATGATGCTTGGATGGTGGTCATTCTTCTCGTGAATTGGTTGCAGCCAGCGTTGAATGGAGATGCGCTTTGTGTTTGCGGTAGTGCCGGATTTGATGGAGGCGTTGTCATCATCTGCTGCGGCGGTTTCTGTTTCGTCGGCGGGGTCGACGATGGTAACTTCTTTCTTTACTTTTTTCTTGTCCGGGACGTCTTGATCAAGCTCTGTGCGAACTTTGAACGGCGATAAGTCGTAGCGGCCTTCTTGCGTTGAGCGGAAAGGGATGTAGCGAATTGTGGAGTTGAGCTTTCCCATGTAGCAGAAGACTTTGAGGATTGACGATACAGAGAGTGGTTTGTAATACTCAAGCCAGTACTCGTCGAAGTAGCCTAGTGTTTTACAGGCCATAAGGCCAGTAGGATCGACATGTGGTGGCAGTACCCTCTTCTCCAAGAACTCAGGCGTGTACCAATTGATGTAGCTGCGTCTTTTCTTTCCAGACCAGGCGCGAGGATCAGCATGATGAAGGTAGTAATCTGTCGCCAGATCCCATAGCATCGGCTGCCCTTGAGCGAAGATGTAGTTTCCCAGAAATAGATTGTATGCCTCTTGTCGCTGGCCATCGAGGAAAGAATTGTTGTAATAACGCTTAAAACTTTCCACCATGTCTCGAGAATGACTCGTCCATTGGTTGATCTTGCGATAAGTTTCCATGGTATTCACCAGCTGAGAACCACCATATTGAACAGCAATCGTGTCACCATGATCATGGTACATGTGTGTGAAGAGATTGACAGCGTCAGTGTCGTAGTCGATCGATGTATCTCCAATGATACCGAGAGCATGAAGCTGGTGGCCAAGTGCTCTTTTCCCAATGACGAACTGTGCGGCATTGGTCCGATCCAGACAATCAATGCAATTGGTTCTCGCAACTCCATTTTGAACTTTGGGCATAGTGATCTTTCCATCTCCATTCTGGAAGAAGCCAGTGGTTGTGACCACTTCTTCGGCAATATTCTCAAGTGTGCCGATGACATCTTGATCACGACTCTTTGATGCTCTACTCATATCCCATGCTTTGTGTATTATTTTTTTGTCGGCTGGGAGAAACTGGTTGAGATAGTTAATTGCATTTGTGAATTCATGTAAGAGTTTCGATTCTCGAGGCGTCCTCTCTCGGGCTTTCACAAGATTGAGGACGTAAACAGGAGCACCGTATCTTTCGAACAGGTTATCAAAATGTAGAGCAGCAGCACTGTAGAAGGGATCGACCAGATTCAGTTCAATCGGCGGTTTTGGAGTCACGCCAGTATTATCCTGGGTCCAGTATAGTGGTATACTTCCTCGATGCTGAACGTATGAAGTGAAGTTCGGACTGGCGAAGAGCTTCGGCCCAGGGGCGTGGAAGGATGTTGTTAGCATTTCGGAGACGATCTGTTCAGTTTCTACATCATTTGCAACATATCCCTACTTTGTTAGCTGTAGTCAGTAAGACTGAATGGCGTCTCGTACCAGATCATTTGCGCCACGCTTCAAGAATCGGGCGCCAGCGAAATACCGCGACCGCCTGGCAATGATGGTGATATAGGCTGTACGACCATATATAGAAATTGCTAGAACTGTCAGACGGACTAAGAGCCAGATCGTTGAACATACCAGACTGATCGATGTAACCATGAATGACCGGCATACACCAGTCGTAGGTATTCTTAAGGGCAGAAACTGCAGGTTGTAGAAGGTAGCTATTCCATACGAACATGGAATTATAGTCCTGGTCATGAGGATACGGCATGCCTTTGGCTATTGCCTCTCTCTCGGCCATGATATTGTGCTGTAGAGTTCGCGTGATATCATAAGAATAGCTGTAGTAGAATGAGCGAGTCAAATCTAGATTATTGAGAATGCCGATGAAACGAGATTCTTCGGTGTTCCTGAGATCCGGCTTGAATCGAGAACTTGGGCCCGTCGTTAATGGAATGAGTTCCGTAGCATCAACAGCATATGTAAAATGACCACCAATCATAGCCACTTGACTCCGCTTGGTTATCACCAGCATGTAATATACTCCAGTAAACCGTATGAAGCCAATGATACCCCAGGTAGTAGACCGCAGCTTCATACCTCCAGTGCTTTTATTGCCATCGTCAATAGCATTTAGCAACTGGCTCATCTCTTTCTTGGTATAGACAATTTCGTCCTCGGAGATGTTCAGATTTCCAGAATCAGCCGTCCGGTCAATCTTCAAGATCCGGAAGCGTCTGTCCATGACATCTGCACCAACAAAGTAGTATCTCGTGGCGGTCTCGTACAAGGAGAACTTGTGCATCTTGCAGACGCCTTGATCTCCAACCTTCTCGTATTCCGCGCCTTTATTTCTCTTCATATCCGAGTTTGGGCTGGTACTTCGCTGGAATGGCTTGGCCGTACACTCCTCGTCATCATCGTCATCTCCTCCTGAAGAAGGTCTTTTTGATTGATCGGAGCTCTGTGGCGGATTGTTGTGCAGTGGAGGGAACTTTGGCAGAGGCTGGTCACTGACATCCGAGTTTCTGAAGTCCAAGGTGAGCGGAGAAGTCATGGCAGACGTCGACCTCGAGGCATTATCAGTGGATACACTCGTAGTATCGAAATGAACATGGTTGCTCGCAGTATCACTTGGTCCCGGAGACCTCCCCCTCCTGGACAGTCCATCATCTTGGTCTGCCATGGTGGCGCAAGTTTCCAGGTTATCGGGCTTTCATGTTCGAGCTTGTAACCTCGTTATGGCGATAGATGGCGGGTACGATCTGTCAATCCTGCGATGCAGCTGCGATGCAGCCTAAGGGTTGTTGTGCTGGTATGCGAAGGGACGAGAGCGGCAGAGTGGTATACAAAGGTCAATAGTCAACAAAGGTCCGGTCTCTGGAGCCTCAACTCCACTTGGCGACTCACGTCGGGACGGAAGTGACGTCGCAATACCCCTGCTTTCGCCAAGACTTCGACTTTGCCCAGCTGCATGCTTTTCACGTGTCAGTCGTGCCACTCCTCTTGCCCAGCGCCCACCACCCAGCGCTGTCTCTCCTCCCCGTCTTCGCCTGCATGTGAAAACGGACGGGAGTCATTTTCATCCACCCACTCACTACCTACAGTACTCACACACACCGAGGATCTTCCTTTCTCTCTCTCCCACGCCCGCCGCCCACCCTCGTTTTCTTTCCTCACTTCTCTGCCACCCCATTGCACTGTATTATATCCTCATTATGTTCCCTTCTTCAATCTGCCATTTCTAATGCCTCTATTACGCCGCCATGTCTGATGAAGGCCATCAGACAGAGAGCGCCATCTTCACCCAGAAAGATGACATAATCCACAGTGAGTTTGAATCCCCTGATCACATGTGATTGCCACTTTATTGACAACACCATAGGCGTTCTTCATGAAGAAGATGTACGATACACTGCATAGTACTCCGTCGCAACAAAAAGCTGATTCGGAATAGCTATACCAAATATTAGGCGCACCCAGAACTGCGTCTCCAGCAGAATTGCGACGATGTTACCTCGAACGATCGAAGATATGCCATCCCGACAAGCCGCCTTTTCATGAATTGTCTACGAGGTCAGCCAGGACTGTTATGTGTCTTTGTCCAGAGGGTCCTAATAATTGTTCAGTGCTTTTCAGCGACTCGGTTTCGCATTCGACATCCTGAAGTCCCCCAGCGCAAGACGAACTTACGATCGAGCTTCGAAGCCTACCTCCTCCCAATTACCAGACAAAACAACCTTTCTCGGAGGCGAACATACCTTCCGCAGTGCCGTCGAGGCGATACTCCATGAATTCATGACAGGAGATTTCGTCATCGTTAAAAGATGGTTAGAATCACTCCACGTCCAATATCCGAATCTCGTTAGCGAAGAGGTTGTCATCAATGTCGAGAAGAGCTTCATTCGCATACGAGAATTAGTCCTAACAACGAGGACGTATGCGCTTTTGATATACATCGAATTGGGTCGAATCAATCGTGTCCAGAAACGACTTATGGGACTTGGCTATTTTGATGTTGTTGGTCGGGCAAGACTCACTATACATCTCGTAAGAGTCACCTTAGCCGTCCCGATGCGGGTCGACCGTGCGTTGAAGCAAAGGGAAGAGAAAGCTTGGAGGGCAAAAGTTGCTGGATTACAAGCAAGAGGCTTGACACCAACAGAAACAATGGGAAGAGCAGGGATTCTGAATGACCGAATTAGCAAAGTCCTCGAATTCATTGTCGGCACTGCTGGCAAAGATGAGAGCGCCGACGAAGCTTGGAGTGCAAGCATGGGAAAAGTTTCATGATTTTATTTTGCTGGAGTTGGATCGAATTTAGCGGCATCAGGATCTCGGCGCCCGGCGTTCAAGTCTGAACTTCCCAAGCACATTGGGCTTTCGTGGATGAGAATCATCTCTCACTTTCGTCAAGACTTCTTTCCTCGAGTTTAGAATACCCAATTGCGTTATGATTTTTTTTATCTCGTCTTTTGAATATGATTTCGATGGTTGTGTATGACTGAACATACCTTGATGAAGTATTTCTATGGTCTTTGCGCTATTTACAAAATATGATTATGATGTATGATTAATGAATTCCCAGTCGACGTTATCTTTTATATGTATATTTCCATCTATCTGTCTCTATATGAACAGTGCCAGCCCCATCCCTCCTGAAAACATGGCTGCAACAGATATTATGCTGGCGATTGAAAAAGTAGACATGCCACTGATTCCATGACCAGAGGTACATCCACCAGCGATTCTCGCTCCCAGTACCATGATGAGGCCACCCAATATCGCGGTTGAATCAGCAATTGGTGCTTCTCCACCCGGTACCTTAAAGTCTAATGCTTGGCTCAGCACCCAGCTTCCCAGAACAATTCCCCCGGCGAACGCAATTGAGTTATACGCTGGCCTCGGCCCCGACTTCTCACCACTTCCAGAGATATATCCCCACGCCCGCTTCGCTGCACCACCAAGCTGTTCATAAGCACTTGATACCCCCACCGCACTCCCAGTCAAAACAAGCGAAGCGACCTGGCCAACACCAATCAACAACCCTCCAACCACAGGCGGAAACAACACATTCTCCGCCCTCTGCGTCAAACTCGCCAACGCCAGCACCAACACCAAGAACCCCTCATAAAACAACACCAGCCTCTCTTCCCTCACGCCAACATATTGCTGCACCGTCCTCGGCTCATCCTTTACATCCTTCGCCGCCTGACTCCCCGGTGCAGAAACCAAATACGGTTTCGCAACACTGTACAACGTGCCACCAAGTAGTCCTCCAACGAAAGCGAAATATCCCGACCTGATCCCCGTTGCGATCTGTACTAGTACTGTTCCTGGACATGCGCCTGTGAGAGTCATGCCGCCGCCGAGGAGGAGACCGCCGATGATGTTGCCGTCGTAGGGGAAGATGCCAAGGGATGATGGGGAGCGTGGTATGCAAGGTGCGATGTTGGATCTGCGGGCGAGGATCATGGCTATTCTTTAGGGGCGTTAGTTGAATCTGGAGGAGGAAAGTTGGGTAGGGAAACGGACGTGCTACATCCGCTTGCTGCGAGAAATGTCTGCAGCATGTGGAAATTTGAAAGTTGCATCTGGGAGAGTATTATCCATGGTGAATAAACGCCGGAGAGAGTGAGTGCTGAGCCGAAGATAGCTCCTGCTGTCGTTGATGCCGTGAGAGACGTCGCCATTTTGGCAGTCTGATATGTTTCTTTTTACTTCGTATAGTCGAAGAGTGAGATTGCACAAAAGCAAGTGTAGGAATGAGAGCGAAAGCGAGAGTTGACAATTTATTCGAGTATGGGAGATCAGTAGCTATTTCAGACGAGCGAACGACCGACCGAACGAACTAAATATAAGTGCCAAACTAACATTGAGACAGATTGAATAGTGAACAGTGGACACCGACCGGCTTCCCACTATTATCACACTACAACACGACCACAAGTGCCGTCCGGTGTTTATAAATCATACTCGTGCACCAGGAGTCCAGGACCACAACGAGTTCCCCCATTATTCCATTGATCTTCTTGCCCCTCTCGGCTTTCCACTTTTACATATTTATTTATACTTCCTTTATCCCCGATCTCCATAGATCCCGAATAATTCCCATTGATCTGTTTCGCGAAGTGCGAAATCATTATATCTTTCCGTGTTCAAATATCAATGCCGTTCTCTTTCCTTTTTCTCATGTCCACCTACGTATTAGTAGTACAGAACAGTACCGTAAATCTGCATACAGTAGTACGGAACCGGTACATCGGTGCGCCCGCTTCCTCGGATTTTTGTTAAACGTGGATGCCATGTCCAGTCAGCTCGTCGATCTCGGGGTATGGTGGGTCTGGCAGGTCGGCGATGTTTGCATTTGGGTTTGGGTTGGTGGCGATACCGAAGTTCGCGAATTGACTGACTCGAGATTACTCCGTAAGGTCTAGGCTAGGATGGCGGAGTCAGGAGGACCAAGTACTAACCTACTTTGTCGGCATGGATGATTATATGTGAAGTAAATAGCAGTCGCTATTGGGTGATGGGTTTTCAGAAATACGTGGTTTAGAAAATGCTGAATAAAAAAAGGTTTAGAAGCAAGTACCCGAGCGAGCGAGCCGATCGCAGACACCCCTTTTGCAGGTCATTCGCTTAATGGATTGAATCCCGACTGAGTTTCGGCTCCTCTTTTTGTTTACAGATCAAAGAAACATTGGAAGACTTTGGCTTTGCGCCTTTCGAACAGATGCTGCTCATACTAAGTACTCCAAGATGTTCTTCAGAACATTCCCTCCACATCACTGCCTCGTAGAAACTGCTCCGTTGACGTTTCGGCAGGATATACTTTCTAGTCTAGCGACATTTTTATATTTATATTGATAATGCTCGCTCAACTCCCACGTTTTACTTGCGAGAATTTAATAGGTGATTTTTTACTCCATATGTCCCTCGGGTTACCAAATTCCTCAGATTCCAGCGTCGACTATCATCGCTCGCGAGCGCGTCCTTCCTGCTCTGCCCCGTCCAAGCAAGCAATATCTGGGGCAAATCTGTATCGCAAGTATATATTCAAACGACTACTCCTCCACGACCACCTTGTGCGACAATACTTGAATTCGGGGCTTACTGCTCAGGTCGTCTTATCTGCCCAACTAAGCTATTGTGTGGAATCTTGAGTCTTGCAACCTTGTCATGTTTTTGTATTGACAGAAGTTCTCGCTCGCTTAATCAGAGATGTTTATCATTTATCTCAACCGGTCCGAACCTACGATTCGATGTCTTGTATTCTGTGAACCGTGGGCTGCAAAATTCCGATCAAGAATCGAGGCGCGTCATCACCGTAGCAAATACGTGCAGACTGTAGGAATTTTGAAGTGATTCCCGACGTTCTAGGTCACATCAATGCACAACTGTGATAGGAGATTTCTGCTATGGCCATTTTTGGAAGATGTAGCTAGCCTACTCGACTAGCATTGTCTTTCATGGTTTTGGTATCTTTAGCTCCTCACTCCGCTTCCGCACTTCCTCAACAGCGTCCTTGTAGTCCGTGATACCAGGGTTGCGAAGCTGCCACTCCATAACCACCTCCAGAGCAGGACGCATCCAAACTCCAGGCTTCGCACCACCAAGCTCCTTTGATAATAATTTGCCGTCAATGATACTTCGCTCGGCTGGTGCATCCATGATGTCCATTGCTTCCAGATGATCGATGAATTGCTGCCACTCGCTGAACAGACCTTCGTAGGCTATTTCATTGTTAGAACAAATCAGATAGATAAGTGGAAATATAGACTCACATTTGGAATCTCTCTTCAGCGCCTCTACCATCAAAGCAAATAAAGCTTGAAGCCGCCAGTGACCACCTTGAGCATCCCATCTACGAATAGTCATGCCCACTTTATCTCGCTGAGACGTATACTCGACCTCCTGAATAATCGCGTCTTTCAAGGCAGTGATCTCTTCGTGATGTCTGAAAGCTCCAGTAACGACATTGTAGATCTTGTTCTCGCCTTTTATTCCTTCTCGAATGACCAAGCTGCCAAGAGGTGGAGGCAACTTGCCACCAGGTTTTGCAGGCTGAGGGAGCGGCATTTGAGACCAAGGTGTGATGGCTGCTAGAACCCAGCTGAAATACTTTGCATCATCTGAGCGGACTAGGCATTCATAGATTGAGCCTGGTGTTTCGTTGGATTTTAATTCGTTCAAACAGGTGTACGCTATGGCCCAATTGTCCGTTGTAGGTGCTGGGTGTCCTTGCGTTGTTGGGTCTGTGAAGATCGTAGAGTAGAGACCAAGACGATCGATTAGTTGAAGAGAGCCCATGGGATCATTGCCTGTGGTCACGTTAGTATCATTTACCAGACCGAATAAATCAATCTAGAATTAACCTTTAAGCATTTTCTCTAGTTCAACGCCAACCCGCTCCCTACTGATCTTTAATTTCAGAGCTTCCATAACAGCAGGATCGCTCATAGAAGTTTCGGATGCAGGATCAATGCTGAATCCCAGTCGACTTGCGAATCGAATCAATCTCAACACACGCAGAGGATCATCCGTGAAGGTAGTTTTTGGCTCGAGGGGAGTCCGGATTCGGCGAGCGGCAAGGTCTTGGATACCTGACGTGAAGTCTTCAACCAGATCAGTTCCGAGATTGTAGAAGAGCGCATTGATCGTTGCGTCCCGTCTCAATGCATCCTCCTCTGCGGTACCAAACTCCATTTGAGGATTTCTGCTATCGTCAGAGTAGGTCTCCTTCCGTAGATTGACGAAATCAACATCGAATCCAAATATTTTTGTAGTGGCCGTCTCGAGATGCTTTGATTTCTCTGGATTTGCCAGTATCTTGTGGAGATTTCCCAGGTCTTTGGCCTCCAGCGCATGTTTCTTGAGGTTCTCCTCATTCTTGAGATATTCTTGCATCTTGGTACTGAAGGCATAACCGGTCATAGCGTTAATGGCCGTATCAATATCATGACTGGGAATGTCAAGAAGCTTGTCCCGAACCCATCCTCCCGCAAAACGGAGCTCAATTTTCTCCTTGATCTCCTTGGATTCGTCGATATATCGGGCGACATCTAGTAACAGTTCCCTCAATCGGCTCTCTTGTGGAGTGAGCGTGATCTGCGTGGTGGCCATCTTGCCTCTGGCTTTCTTCGGCTTCGGAAGCTCCTCAACCTCAGATTGTTTTCGTTTCATGTGAGGACATAAAGAAAATGCTCTGGTAGGGCTGATTGTGAGTGTGACTCGACAAAATCTGAAGAGTGATGGAGTGACATATACTGCTCGCCGAAGACTCATCAGCCTGGTTCAGGTCTTGTGATACGAGCAATCAATGTCATAAATGTCCTTTCGTCATGGAATCTGTTTGTAGCCTTTTCCAAACCCTCTTGTCGCCAGGCTCAAGGAGATAAAATTGCTTGCGATCTCAAAGAGAATATATAGTCACGTGAAGATAAAGCACCTTTGACGATCGCTGTCTCGAAATATGTCTCTATCCAGCACCTTGCGCCACAGCCCTGAACGATGCACAGCGAGAGGAACACCGAGGGAGACTTTATTCAGTATCAGATACGAGTCTAAGTCTCATGTCGACTACAGCAATTGCAAAGGGTACCCAGTTCTGTCAGGTACAGCCTCCAAGTGCTACGTAGCCAAGTCTGGAATTGAATCTACTGCTTACAATCTGCTCTCCTCAGGTTGTTCAGTTTCAATCCACGCGCATGTTGCTGCGCAGGCTCCCGGCCACTGAGCGACGAAACGAACACTTCTCACTCCCTGGAGCATTCCTGTGCTGGTCTTCATGACACCTCTTAATAATGCCTCGCCCTTCGAGCCCCCGGAACCTCCTTCAGGAACCGCCTCCCTAAGATTGCCAAAGATCAGGGCATCCACAGACACTCTGACATCTTCCGTATCTACTCTGCCATACCGAGCCTCAAACTCCTCTGTCTCGTCTTTGTTCGCGTCTACATCTACGCCGACAGGCTCCCGGTCTGTGTCCCCCAGTGGGCTTGGAACCCCTTCACGGATGTCAGGGTCGGTTTTTGGTGGGACACCGGGGGAAGGCACTCAGCTAGCAGCAGCAGACAGGCCGGAAGATCCTCGAAATCTTATTCTCCAGGCTTTTGTGCCACATATAGCGGTTCATACATCCACGGATACCCAAGAACTGGTGAAGGACAAAGGATTTGAAGGGGGCCTGTGGGAGCTTCTGAGGCCGTTTGGAGAACGCGTGCAGGGAAAGGTCACAGTACGGGACAGCATAGGCGCGGGAAAGTCATGGGATGACTTTGCTGTACGTTTTGTTCAGTTGGGAGATGGCCAAGAGATTTCTGAAGGAGTTCCGGGCTCTCTTAAGAGTGGAGAGGGAAAGATTCCAATATCTAATGGGAACAAGTCAATACCGGCTTCTGTTACGGCACAGCGAGCCAGAACCGGAGGAGATATTGCTCCGATCGAGACCTTAGTTGATCGACACTTGACGCATGCAGAGGAGTACCCAAATATGGATGGGGATGATTACTTGACATTCAAAGACTCACATTTGAGGAGCCCGGATGTACCTTCACCGTTCTATACTTTATACCTGCGGAGGTTGTTGTCTGGAATTCCTTTGGCGCCTCATGAGACATTTTCTCATCCCGTTGCCTGTGTCATTGCGATCAGCTCGAGAAACACAAGCCCAATCGAGACGCTTCGGAAGTTGTATGATGAGTCGAGTTATGGTGAGAAACGGCTGCCGCTATGGGTGAATAATGAGTACCTAAGGTACTATGTTCTTGTACATGACGAAGAACGGGATGACATCACGAAGTCCATTACTTTATTTGAGCAGATGAAGCGTCATTTTGGTCTTCATTGTCATCTTCTCAGACTGAGGAGTACCCAGTGTGTGGCATCGGACGATGACAGCGTTGAACTGCCTCGATGCGAGTGGCTATCAGCGTCAGAAGAGATGGCGGTGATCCGAGTTAGAGAATTAGAAGAGGATGTCGAAGATCCGCACCCATTTATCTTTGAATCTGACACCACTGCAATCAGGACATTCATTCGAGAAATGGTCACTCAGTCTATTGTTCCTTCCATGGAAAGATGCGTGGCTACTTGGAACGATCAAGTCGCTTCTCGACGGCGAGGCCTTAGTGGTCGCATCACCAACATTACGAAAAAGTGGTCTGTGTTTGGAGGAAGTTCTAGAACGTCCTCAAATGGATCAACATCTAGTGGGAGCAGCGGTAACTACGATGCGTTACAGGGCTTCTACCGACCTGACACACCTGAGGCTATCATGCGGAAACTGGCTGACTATGCGTTCATGCTCCGAGACTGGAAGTTGGCGCAGTCCACCTACGACCTGCTACGGTCCGACTTCAACAATGATAACGCATGGAAATATCACGCCGCTGCAAATGAGATGGCAGCAATTAGCACACTAATGAACGCGCAAACAATGAGCTCGAAGATCAGGTCCGAAACCATCGACAAGTGGTTGGAAGCCTCTCAATACTCCTACATCACCAGGTGCGGAGCACCTTATGGTGCACTTCGGTCTCTGGCACTGGTGATGGAGTTGCTCAGACTTCAACGTGGATCAGCTACCGAAGATGCAGCGAGCTGGGGCCAACGACTGCTGGACCTGAAAGTGGTCGGTGTCGTTGGTGATGCCCTGATCAGAGAACGCATTGCCGCCTGCTATGCTTCAAAGAAAGGCTCCGGTTCCGGGACGTGGGGAGCTAGGACGAGGAAATCAGCATGGTGGAGCATTCGAGCAGCAGATGCATGGTTGACTCTCGGTAAACCTCAGCAATCAAAACAACGCCTTGACGAAGCAATTGCCAAGTACTCCTCCATGGCAAACAAAGACAACATCTCGAATTTCGCTGGGGCAAGTGACTTCATACAGTCTTTGCAGAGAGAAATCCAGTTAGCACTCTACCCTGAGTCTGGCATTGAAGGACCAGGTGTTGAGGACTTGATCGACACGTCAATAGAGGAAAGTCAGGCTTTCACTTCACGGCCACACCGAAGGAGTTTGATGGGTGCAGCGCCACCCATGACGAGCCTCGAATCCGCTCCTCTCCATGGAGATCTATTGGAAGAGGGTGACGGCGACGGGCCGAAGCCTGACCAGTTTGAGTGAGTGAGAAAGGATGGAGTGCTTATTCGTGCACATATTTTGAGCGGCCATAGGTTCGGGAGAGCATTAGGATGGCGTTAGGTGTTTAGAATGGGCTATGCGTGTACACATAGGCTTGAATTTAGAGGCGAGACGACTCTGAAGAGAGACATGGGAGAAACGCATAATCTGCACCTTGTTCAAGATTCATCTTAATTATGCATTTAGCATAAAACGTGCATAAATCACATCCACTGATAAGCGCGATAAGAACCCAATGACGGTCGATCGACTCGCGAGGCAACCTCAAATCAACAAAGAAACCTCCCACGACTCACAATACACTCTCGAACCCAAATCAACGCGAAGGGCCGCAAACACCCGTTTCTCATGATGAGCGATCTTCTCACCTATCTCTTGGATAACGAACCTCAGTTCCGCAAGTATGTAGATCCCTATACCCTAGTTCTTGTTTTCAGACTAGGTAGAAAACCAAACCCAAATATCTAGCTGATACATAGAACAGAACGCGCCTGGAAGACCTATACTCAGATTTTGGTAAAAGTCGCAGCATCAATCCTGATGGCTACCACGCCAACATAACAGCGTGGCTTCAAGCTCTCTCGCATGCTACGCTCGCGGGGCATATACCCTCCACCTCCGCCTCACCGGATCTCCTCTCCATAACGATATCCAACGACTTGGTGCACGCGCTGGAAACGCGAGAATGGGGTCGGCCGTCTGCACTTGGGACGGTGGTTCGAGAGGGTTTGACGGCAAGGCAGTGGATCGATGTGCGGGAATTTGAGGAGGCGAGGGAGAGTATCTACAAGAAGGGCTGGTCCATACCTGTACCCAGCGTGGGAGATGTGCTGGGCTGGGGGCTGAGACAATTGGGATTTGGAGGCGGAGAAGAGAAGTTGGTCAAGGGACGAGCGGTGGTTATGGAGAATCTAGAGGGAGTGGGAAAAGAGGTTACGAAGAGGACTGAGGGCATTAGAGGCAGGGTTGAGAGGATATTTTCGAGAGAAGCGTTCGGAGAGGCTTATGGAAACGTGGTGGGGAAGGATCACATACTGTCAGCGGTTGATATGGAACTTCTGCTGAAGTTTCTGGAGCGAGACAAGGGGGTTCTGTCCTATGATGGGCAGACGGTGAAGCTGAAGGCGCCGAATGAGAAGACTCCTAGCCCAATCACTGCGGAAGACACAACGATCGCATCACTAAAGACCCTGATCAAAGATCTGGAAATACAGACAGAGGTTCTTACGAAGAAAGTGGACGAGCTGGCAGCTACAGCGAAGGATGCTGTAGCTCGCAAGAACAGAGTCTCGGCTCTTGCGGTTCTTCGCTCCAAGAAACTGGCCGAGACGACTCTCACGAAACGACATGCCACACTAGCACAGCTAGAAGAGGTGTTTTCGAAAATCGAGCAAGCAGCCGACCAAGTCGAGCTGGTGAGCATCATGGAAGCAAGTACCCGTGTTCTGACTGGTCTGAACGAGGAGGTTGGCGGTGTTGAGAGGGTGGATGATGTTGTTGATCAACTACGGGAGCAAATGTCACAAGTGGACGAGGTTGGCAATGTCCTTGCGGAGGTTGGACAGGGTGTCGATGCCGCTGGTGAAGAGGAGGTTGACAATGAGCTGGAGGCTATGGAGAGAGAGGAGCGGGAGAAGAGAGAAGAGAAGGAGAGATTGGACAAAGAGCAACAAGAGAAACAAGAAGCCGCGGAAACGAAGCGAAAATTGGATGCTCTGGAGGAAGCTGAACGGCAAACAAAAGAGGCGACAGCAAAGAAGCAAGATGAAGATGCTAAGAGGGCAGCGGAGGCAAGCTCCGAGAAGGAGATCGAGGGCGAATTGAAGCGGCTTTCACTAGATGCTGAGAAAGCCCTCGCCTAGAATGGTTGTTTACTAGGTGGCATTGTATATCACGCATTACGCATTTGGCAAGGAGTTGGTGCTTGAGAGTTCTGATAGATAGCTTTGTCAATAGCAAGCTATGGCTGTACCGTCCTCATCGCAGGCAAATCAGGCGCAATACCCGAGTCTTTATCCAGTATCGTCAGATTGTTTGCAAACTGCGACGAAGATTTCGACGGCGACTTTGCAGGCTGGCTGCTCTCCTCCAAAAATCTCCGTTGTGACCCGCTCTGGCTAAATGGTTGCAGTTGATCTTCAGGCCCATCTCCATCCTCTCTGATCATGACGTTTTCGTTGTAACCACCTGGAGGTTCGGTTACTACGGGAGTCTGATTGCCAGAGCTGGATGCTTCAGGTGTCGGGGGCTTGGCTGCTTTCTTCCGAGCATTCGCTATTAACTTGCGAAACGAGTCGTCATGCGTGCTCGAATATGCCTTTCCGTCAAAGTCTTTGTCTTTAACTTGTGTACCAGAAATCTGTCCATAAGTTGACGTCTGAGCCCTTCCGCCTTGCGTCCTCTCCCAGACTTCCAGCTCTCTCTTCAATTCGCCCTTCGTCTTCGGTCTCCTTGAGTCACAATTGGCGTTCCAGAGAGTAATCCATTCCGTATATCGTCTCTCCATCAGCGGCTTGTTTCCTGAAGCTGAGATCCCCATCTCACCAAGCTTCTTCCGTAATGCTGCTTCTTTCATCATTGAGAAGTTTACCTGCGCCAATCGTTCTGGTCGTTTGGGGGCGTCAGATACGGTCAGGGGAATTTGTGCGGAGCCCTGTTTAGATATTCGACCCATGGGTTTAGATTTAGTTATTCGTGGCTCGTCCGCGCAATCTCGATCCAGATGTGAATTGATATTAGCTTCCTTGACTTGTCTTGAGCAGACCGGACATATGACATAGCCATCTTCTGTAGAAAATATTAGCCAGAGAGCGTAGCATGCTGCCTACACAGAATTACCTGGAACAAAATCCTCATCGGAGTCATCGGAGTCTTGAATGACTTGTGAAGGCGTAGGCTGTGACCTCCTGCTCGATGTCCGAGTCCCAGCAGATCTTGTCCTCTTTCTCGGCGCATCCTCGTCCTCGAGTTCCGCCTGTTCCCTATCTCGTTTCGAAGAAGGGCTTCCTGGCGCCTCTGCAGGTCTCCGAGCGTGCTCTAAAACTTCTGGTCTCGCCTTCGTGAATGCCTCTACCAAATCCTGCATGGCTCCATTGAACCTCAACTTTAGCTCCTGGTCCTGCGTCCGACACGCAGGGCATTTCCCATCATTGTTCAGACATCTTCGTATGCATAGCGAGCAGAATGTATGCGAGCAAGAAGTGATCATAGGCGTACTGTAGAAGTCCTTGCAGACCTGACAGCGCAAGGCTGAATCAACACCGGCAAGAGAACGAAGTGGCGTCTCAAGCCAATCTGTTGAGTCCGTGATTTCAAACGCGTCGTCTTTTGATACCTTGTTCATGATGAGAGCCTTCGAGTGCTGTTTACTGGGTTGTTGCGCAGTTCGACTTGTCGCATTCCAAGGTTGCTGGGGTGGGAGTTTGGGGAGGGTGGAGTTGAGAAATGGCTTCCACTTAACGCGCTCTCGCGTGGGACCGCGTCTTCCTCTTTGCTAGAAAAACATCGAGACCACTTCACTGATTTGGATGACAACCACACAATACCATGGCAGACTACAAGACGTTTCTGGCTACTAGCATATTGACAGAGGACAAAGTGGTATGTTACATGCCAATGTGCATGATTGTTCTTGTTCTAATAAATCTTATAGATCACCTACCGGCTCCTCAGTCGCACCCTCAAGATCCACGTCAATGACGCAAAGGAGTGAGCTTCTCCGTATTATTAGGCATACAATCTACTGATAGTCTCTAGAATGCTCTATGAATTCTACCGTCAACAGAACGCGAAGAAACCTGACACAATCCATGCAACCTACCTGATAAGTGGCACGAAACAAAAGGAGGAGCCGGTAGCTACGAATGGCGCAGCAAAGAAGGATGGAGAGGACGATTATATGCAGAGCAGTCCCTTTATGGCCATTTCAATGCCTGCAGCACAGAGTACTGGTGAAAGTGGTGCATTAAGCATAACGCTTGTCAAAGAAGAGGACCTAGAAGGTCGGAGACCCTCTAGAATTGTAGAATCGCATTAATGCTATAACAGAAGTCCGGTCCCAGTACGAACACATATCTTCGATACATATCTACAGCATTGGACCCCACCCCTTGAAGGTAGGGTATCTTTTGTCCGCTTTGGTATGTATCTGACAGTCTACAGGATTTACAAATACTTTCAGACATCACTCGAGAGATTCAAGTCCTTTGCGCTTCTGAAGATGCTGTCGAGCAAGCCCCAATATATGGTACTATTACCAACAAGAATGTTAAGAGAAGACCAGCACGTCGGCCACCCCCAGTCGCAGCAGCACCGGCACCTGCACCTGCTCCAGCAAAAGCTGCAGTAAAACCCAAAGCAGCCGATGTCAAGGAGAACAAGCCTGCCGTAAAGCAAGAAAGTAAACCCTCCCAACCATCAACTGCAAACGATTTCTTCGGCAAAGGCAAAGCAAAAGCAAAACCAGCAGCCTCGAGTAATGCCTCCAGCAAGGAATCTACCCCAAACCCACCAACGCTCAAGCGTGATAGTTCAAGCATATTCAAGTCGTTCGCAAAAGCTAAGCCAAAACTCAAGCGTGAGGGAACAGACAGCTCGGCGGTTGAGTCACCCGCGCTGAGCGCAGCAGAAGATTCGCCTATGAAAGATGTTGTCTCAGATGATGATGAGGAAGATACGTTCGTCCCGCCTGCTCCAAGTAAGGAGATTGTCGACAGTGATCGTAAGTCACGCAAGGAGAGGGAAGCGGCGTTGAAAAAGATGATGGAAGACGACGTTGAGGATGAAGCCGTCGTAAAGCCGAAGCGCAAAGAGAAAGACGTTGTGGAGGTTGAAGAGGAGGAGGAGGAGGAGGAGGAGGAGGACAGGGAGAAGAGTGGAGAGAAAGGAGAGGTGCCGACTGTGGTCAGTGGTGGGCGTAGAAGAGGACGGAGGAGGGTCATGAAGAAGAGGACTGTTAAGGATGATGAGGGCTATTTGGGTAAGTTCTCTTTGTCCACGATCGCGATAATCAAGCTCACGGATGGAACAGTTACGAAAGAAGAACCTGTCTGGGAATCATTCTCCGAAGACGAACCAGTCGAGAAGCCGAAACCCAGGGCACAAGCCTCAAGCGCGTCGACAAAGGCCAAGAAACCGGCTGCGAAGGCTGGGCAGGGCAATATCATGTCTTTCTTTGGAAAGAAGTAACGAAGGGGGCGCACATAGTTCCTCAATTGTTTGATACTTTAATGTTAGATCTGCAGTATGAGCGCCACGGTTATTGGAATGTCTATATTATGATGAGAGACGAGCTTAGCACAATTCTGATTGCATAAAGGTATTGATTTGGCTACAGATTTCCTGAATCGCCCAATCGTTGGCATGTTCGTATCTCCATCTTACTCATCATGATTCATTCAACTATGTACGGCTCTGTACCAGCACCAAAGATCAGATGGGGCTTCCTCTTGGCGAGATCCAGAATGGTTTGAGCGAAGACGCTGTTTGCCCCTATTTCAATTAGCAAGGTTTGACAAGTAAACACTTTTCCCGAGATGGACTTACAAGCGAACCAACTTCCTGAGGCAGATACGTCAGCATTCGTATCACTCATTCTGATTCCTGATAACTTACTAGTATAATCATGAACCTGGTTCACATTGATGGATTCATGTACCAGTCCTAACCCGCTAGCAAAAAGCACCAAATTCACACATCCCATGATCTCCTTATCATCATCCGAAGTCATGGCTTGCAACAGCAAACTCATAGGCCAAGCGTGCTCGAGCCCAACATGAGGGCCTCCGATCCCATGGAATGCTCTACCCTCCAGATAGTACGGGTTTCCTGCCTTGTTAAGCAACATTTTCCGCGTGTTTTGATAGACAGGATCTGTTCGCTCCAGGAACCCCATGATAGGCAAAGCTAGCAGTGATGGCACATTTGCGTCATCCATGAGAATTTGCGAGCCGTAACCGTCTACTTCATACGCGAAAACCCGTCCGTAATTCTTATGGGCTACAACGCCATGTTGCCAGATGCCATCCGTTATACTTTGAGCACGTTTCTCAAGTATCTGTGATTGCCCGACATTCTTTGCCGCCGTAAGGATCTCAGCGGTCTTCTTAAGTTCAACAGCCATTTGCGCGTTGGCGGGAATGTAGAAGCCCAAGATGGTAGCGTCGTCACTGGGTCGGAAAGCGCTGCGAATCAAACCAGTGCCATAGTTCAGGGGGTTTCCAACGCCGGACAGAGGGAGCGTCTCAGTCCCTTGATCGGTACGTCGCCTAAAGGTGTATGCATTACGCTCAAATCGTCCAGTCTCAGAGTCAAAGGTAGATTGAGACTGCTGGTCGAGCACTTCGAGCAGAGTATCTAATGCTTTGTACCAGCGCGGGGTCAGAAACTCAAGGGATCCCGTATGATTGTAGAATGTATTTCCTAACGCAAGGAAGTGTGCTAGCGAGTCTAGCTCATATTTGCACTCGAACACGAAGGAAGGCTCGTAGGCTGGATGTACAACATCGTCTTGGCCGTTTTGTGTAGCCGACAACTTCGAAGGTGGGGGAGGCTGGAATGCATTGCAGTATGGCGACTCAATTACGTATTCGGCCTGAGTGTTGATAGCTCCCAATATCAAATTGAATATCTTTTTGTCCTTCTTCGCCAATGGCTGGTATTGCAATAGCTGGTTTGTCGAATCTCTCAACCATTCCGCGTTGATGTCTCCTGTCACAACAAAGGATTGTGCCCCTCCCCATTTTCCATCAACGGAGCCTCTCGCCTTGAGTTCTGTATGTGCCGATTCGCCATCCACATGCCACCGGACAGTGGTGTCCAAGGTATTGGGAAAGGCGTTCTCAAACAATCGTGCCAAATCCTTGTCTACCATCTTCTCTGTCACATCTTCAATGACCTTTTCCACAAGCGGAGATGTGAATGTCCGGCAGTGTATAGATGGTCGTTGAAAGGGTAGCTCCATTGGACCTTCTGAGAATGGTCGGCTTCAACAAATCAGCTTGGATCTCCAGGGAATCTGTAGTTACCTACTGCTGGAAGGTAGAATATCTCTTGTAATCTGGACATGCTCGCGCATATGATGGATCTTGTTCCAAATCTGGCGGGGATGCCATTGCGGCCCATATCCCAAGCCATAGAGGCCATGCTCGCAGGCACGATGGATACATGGCGGATGTCCAAGCCAGCTCTGGACTATGGTTGTTGACTCCAGGTGGTCGGAACTAATGTGGACGCTCACACCATCTGGACTTAGCAGCAGCTTTCTTCATCCAAAATGTTGAGATAAAAATTCTCCCAATCGAATTACGGGACCTTTCAAATATATTTCCGGTAGGTGAAGTCGATAGTTGTCCGCGGCTAATGTTGTTTCAAAGCCTCGTCAGTGAGGCTGTCGAACCAAACCGGGCGATTACATAAGCTCAGCCGAACTACAGGATGTTGATGTTCTCCCTTTCTCTTCGTCTAGCACCCTACGAACTGTTTTAACTTTTCGAAATTGTAGCTGAAAGTATAAGAGTACTTCTGTTCGTCTACATCGCAGAATGTCACCATATCTTCGCTTTTCTAGTCGTCTTAAAAACTGAAAAATGGCATGGGAAGTTCCCACTTCGAGAGATTATTACCGTGCGCCGCAATGATTTTCATCCTGCAGGCAGCTGCAGCTAAACACAGCCTCACGTAGGATGTTCATAACACTTATGATGCCTTGTCGAACTGCATTCAGTAAGCTTTCTAACAAACTTCGTCGGTATGGATCCTTTGACAGCATTTTCGGTTGCCGGTACTGTGATACAGTTTGTGGATTTTAGCTCCAAACTTCTTCTTGGAGCTCATGGTCTTTATAAGTCTACATCAGGAGTCCTGACCGCAAATCAGGAGCTTGAACTTGTCACAAATGATCTTCGTGGAGCCATCCGTAAACTAGGTATTCTAGCAACACAAAGTGGCCCCGGCCAAGATGAAGAAGACAGAAAGCTTCATCGAAATTCGAGATGGGGCGACTCGATTAGCTACAGAGCTCATGACCAAGCTCGAACGGCTGAAGGTCAAGGAAGACTTGAGAGGACATCAAAGGGCATGGGCCAGTCTGTTCAAAGCTGTTGAGAGCGCCTGGACAAGGGACGAACTTCATGAGATGCGATTGAAGCTCAAGACACTAAAAGAAGCCATGGAATCGCGCCTTCTGTTCTCCCTTCGGTCAGTGCTCTATCACTTGTTTTACTCATGCCGAAGTGGTCTTCTGACTCTACCAGCGAAAAATTTGATCTCATGGCTTTCCAGATGTCTGAAAGATTCGATGCTCTGGATCGGCAAAGTCAATACATCATTTCAGCACTCGTCGAGGAACGCAAGATATCAGCGAATCGATTTTCATGCGATGCTCTTGATCAGACTGCAACCCTCAGCCAGCTGCTTAGCAGGCTAGAACTTTTAAATCAGCAAGAGCATCGGCGAACACGTGCCATGATCGCTGGCTATTCTGGACGAGAAATTGTTGTCAATACTGAAACTCGAGTCGAAGTGACTCGCGACGAAGAAGCAGAAATTCGGAAGCTAGTGGGAAACAAAATATTAGAAAGTCTCCGAGACCCAATGATGTCGCAGCGTTTCGAGGAAGTCAGCGAAGCCCACGTGAAGACCTTCAACTGGATTTTCGACGAAAACAAGAAGAGGAGGAGCAATTACCATGGACAAATTTTGCCGACTGGCTACAAAACGGAGAAGGCCTGTACTGGTTAAAGGGCAAAGCCGGGTCAGGGAAGTCAACATTGATAAAATACATCTTTGAGGACCCTAGAACTCAGCAACTACTCAAGGCTTGGTCTTCAGATACTCCCTTGTGCGTCAGTTCTTTCTTCTTCTGGAACAGTGGCACATGGGAGCATAAATCTCAACAAAGCCTTCTCAGAGCGCTCCTTTTCCAGGTCTTCAATGAAACCCGGATTTGATACCAAATGTACTACCTTTAACATGGTCCCGAACCTACACTCGTCTCGTGGCAGATAAGGCCGGACTTGTGAATGAGTCATGGAGTCTGAGATCATTGAAGGATGGGTTCAAGCTTCTGGTGAAGCAGAAGCTGGTCCCCTTGAACTTATGTTTCTTTATTGATGGACTCGATGAGTTCGATGGCGATCATGAAGACACCGGCTGAGCTTTTCAAAGATATCACATCATCGACCGTGAAGGTGTGTCTATCTAGTCGGCCGTGGATCGTCTTCGAGATGAGCTTTCAAGACTGTCCAGGGCTACGCCTTCAAGACCTCACGCGAAAAGATATTGAACTATACGTCCAAGTGATCCTAGCAGCCAGCCCAGCGTATCAGCGACTGGCAAAAAGGGACCCTACCTCGACGAGTGTTTTCGTTGACGAGGCTGTCGAAAAGGCGGATGGGGTTCTTCTGTGGGTGGTCTTGGTTGTGCGTTCTCTCCTGAATGGGATCAGAAACAGAGACTCGATCCCAGATCTCCTAAATCGGCTTAGGGGATTGCCTCGAGAATTAGAACCACTATATGATCATTTGTTGGAGCGAATTGAGCCCGGATTTTATCCTTGGGCGTCCAAGGTATTTCAGATTATGAAATTTTCGGAACGCCGTCATGCTGTTCTTCAAGGGCATTCTACAGAAGGACCGGAACCACTTTCAATATTGGCCCTCTGCTTGGCAATGGACGATGGACTTGAGCTCGAAGCTGTTCAGAAATGGACATTGCTGCAAGTGAATGGAATATGTGAAGATACTGCTTTTCAACTGACAGCAACGTGCGCAGGGTTACTGGAAACTCGACAGTCTGGAGATCTGACGCCCGAGTCAAAGGTAAGCGTTTCAATTCGGATCCTTATTCTGATATAAAAAGGAGACGAACTTTGAGGAGCCACTGAATCGACGTCAACAGTTATAAAACTGCATATGCTGACCTTCAAACCAGGTATACTACCTTCATCAAACAGCGCAGGAGTACCTCGCACAACGGACCGTATGGGATGATCTTCTGTCCCATGCATCTTCCACTGTTTTCAACCCCGACGTAGCGCTGCTTAGATCTTACGTCCTTCGCCTAGCTGTCAACCACTCTCATCCAGCTAAACCATCAAGTTGGCCATACAAGACCGCACATTATGCTCTTGTCCATGCCCACTTTGCCGAAGCTGAGCCCGTGAAGGCACCATCAAAGTCTCTGGATGGCCTCAATACATTATGACTGAATGCGCAAAGTCGAGTATACGACTAAACTTCTCCCATTGGAGCAACGACATCACCAAGCGACGTGCACTTCAACCAGCTACTTCCTTCATACAGAAAGCCGCCGTATACGGGCTCGCAAGCTATGTCGAAGAATTGTCGAAGGCTACACAAATTCAACCAGGCATCGATCCTGCACTTCTTCTCCACTTCGCTGTCCCAGTTGACTGCTCTGAGCGAAGCTTCCCGCTTCCACAGCCGAAGATGGTCGAAGTTCTCAATCAGAGAGCAAATGTCAACCTCGCTTATAACAACATAACATCATGGCAACAAGCTCTCGCCTACGCCCGAGGACAACAAGAGCGGGGCGATGCTTGGGAGGAACAGTCTCTTATCCTCGAGATCCTAACACTGATGCTCAACCATGGATCGCGCCGATCCATGGACCAATATAGAGGTCGAAGGCCATATTAATTCCGTACAGAAACTGTTGCACGATGTGAGAGAGGACCGAAATGTGCCTCCTAGAGAAGACAAGGACTCGGAAGTGAGGGTCCTTTCTAGTGCTGTTGATAAGGCGCTGAATACTAATGTGGCAACGGGGAATGTGTCTATTGATATGACTGCTGTTAAAAAGTCGAGGATGCGACATATTCGAGATTGGTTGAAAGGATCGAAATCTTAATGATCAAACACTTCACCTCGGGGGACATCTTGAGGTATTTATGTACAGAGGCATGATCACATTCTCTCCTTCAACCCAGATTTGGATTGTACGAAGTATAAATATCCGACTATTTTGCATCGATCTGACAGTGTAGAAAATCTGATTTCTGCGGCTGTTCCAAAGCCAGTCGAACGTCCGATGATCGATCGCCGTGCTCGTCGAGCTCCCCTTGATGCATCCTCAATTTGAAAACGCTACCCCTTGCCTCCGATTGGCTACCAGACCTTCTTTTACCTCCTGTCTTTCCCCTCCCTCCTCTCGAAAGCACATCCACAAAACATCCCCGCCATTTACGAACCATCAACCATCAATCTTCATCCACCGAAACATCTGACATCCACACCACCAACCAATTCACTCGCAACACCATACGCCAAATCAAGACACCCGCCGCTCAGGTACATATCTATTAGCAATGGTGGAACCTACGGTGAGCACAGCGCAGGCACGAGCACATCCAGCTGCACCACAAGGCTGGACGAATGTAACGCTGTGAAAGCGGTGACTGGGATCTGGACTCATCTTCGGTGCATTTTCTAATCGCGAATTCAATCACGACTTTGACCACGAAGGGTGGCTGACTTGGTTATTGTAAATTTAGAATAAGAGCCGAAGTCGGAGCTGACCTGAACTGCAAAAGTTGGTGTGCGGTAGGTCTCGTTGTATCGTCGTAGTCGGGCGAGCAAGTGAGGTAGGCCGGCTATGGATCGAGTCAGGTATATTGCTGTCAAGCTTGAAGCGAGTGTATGAATGACCAATGCAAGTACTCTCTTACATCCCTGCTTTATTGCTTGCATACAAGATCGACATTATCAAAATTGCATTTTTGTTGGGGCGTGAGATTTTGAATAGCCGGGTGATGTGAGGACAATAGCCGCTTGGCAGCCTCGAATGCAAGTCTTCCATCGCCGCCGGGACATGCTTCAAGCCAAGACATGAGTCTACTCCGAACTTCCGAGTAGCTGAAGAAATGATTGCTGTTCGTCTGCCATTCTAAGTAGGTATCAATGTCCAATTCCCCATTTCGTCATGAATCCATATTAAAATGCACCAAGTGATGACGAGTAAACTCCAATGCCCCAAGTCCGGTCCATTCAGAATGCCACCATCCAGAGCCCGATTTACAAACCCAGCCAATACCTTGTATGTTCCACCCTCAAGATAGCCTGTACGCTCACTGCTCCCTCCTCGCTGCATGAACTAACACTGACGATATAATTTCCCTTTTCATTGCACCATTTTCCTTCACTCTCGTCCCAGAAACTCGTAGCGTAGCTGTCAATATCAATTTCGACTCGCTTTTCCTCTCCAGCACGTAGAAAAACCTTCTCGAAACCGTGTAATTCTTTGACTGGGCGTTGGGTTTTGGATTCAGGTGCCGAGATGTAAAGTTGTAGGACTTGAGAGCCGTCGTATGAACCGGTATTCTTGACTCGCAAGACGCCTCTAGCTGTTGGCGTAGGGTTTCTCTTGTCCTTGGAAGGAGTCTTGAAGATCTCCAAGTTTGAGAGGGCGAATGTGCTGTACGAAAGCCCGTGCCTGTAACGTGTCAAGGATTGTTACACGAAGACTGAGATGAGCTAGACCTTACCCGAAAGAAAACAATGGCGGTCGTTGGATCTTGTCGTAGTATTTGTATCCTAGATAGATATCCTCTCCGTACAAGACTCTCCCTTTGGTACTTCCAAAGTTCAAAAATGCTGGGGTGTCCCTCAGATCAGCTGGCCAACTCAATGGCAACTTAGCACAAGGGTTGAAGTCTCCGAAAAGCACATCGGCTATTCCATTACCAGTCTCATTTCCTCCGTACCAGGCCTGGACAATGGAAGATGCAAGTGGTTCCCAAGGCATGGAAACTGGTGTTCCGGACTGATTGACGATGATAGTATCTGGTGCCACTGTGAGAACACTGGCAATCAGATTGTCAATATTTGGTGGAAGACCCATGGTAGGTCTGTCGAAACCTTCGCACTCCCAATCAGCCTAACAAGTGCGTCAGCTAATGTTGTGACCGTTATAAATTGGTATGCTAACATTCAAACCTGTGCATAAAACTGTATAATCAGCTTCGCTAGCAGCTTTTACTGCCCTCTGAATACCCTCCTTCACATCGACCACTGGACAAGCACCGATTCTAGCACCACCTCCTCCAAAGCTTACAACTCCTAGATTCAAGATCTTCGAAGTAGCTGCACTACCAAAGTCGATTCGAAGTTTATATGTCTTACCAGCAATCAGATTCCTCGTGGCGAACTGCTCTGCTGTCCCTCTGCTGAAGAATGCTGTCCCTGGAAGCTGGACTGTGGTCCCGTCAATGATTAGCTCATCATCCAGATAGAAGTTTGCTGTTCCATAGACTGTCATGCCGAATTCCCAGGGTCCGGATAAGTCAGGAGTGAAGTCTGCTTCGGCAGAGGCATAGAAGAGCTCAAAGTTCAGTTTTGGGTTCTTGTAATCCATGAGTTGGAAGTATGTTTTGGGCAATGGCTCTCTCCCTACGCACACACGGTTCTTCACGCTTGAAGGCTGGTTGAAAAACTGGATATTGGAATTGGACAGGAGACGGTCGATCAGTGGTAGCATTTTATGTGCATATGCACCAACTTCATACACAATCTCGACATCGGGACCAAGCTTTTCTTTGATAGCATCGAAGAGAGTGACGGAATAGTATGGCTCCAGAGAGGCACTGCCGCCACCAGTGATAGCAGGGTTCTTCATATGAGACCCGATGAGAGCAATTTTCTTCATCTTCTTCGGGAGCGGGAGTGTCTTTCTCTCGTTTTTGAGGAGGACGATACTGCTGGCACAGATTTTACGATTTAGTGCTCTGTCTTCGGGAGTATTCCGCTCACCCTCAACAGCTGAGACGGCGATTCGACTTGCTCGCTCAACAAACTGGAGGACTCGTCGAGCTCGTTGGTCGAGGGTAGATTGCTTGATTAAGCGAGCTGACAGGGCGAATTCAACCGCTGCTCCACGGTGCCTGGTAATTCCTGGCATTTCAAGGTCCAGTCCGGCATTTATTGCCCCTGCTCCTGAGTAAGTACCATACCTGCATTTTCTGTCAGCATAACTGGCGCCACTGGGGCGACCTTGAAATTTCAAACATCAGCCACTCGTCGATACTTACCAATCACTGATCATGACTGGATTCCAGCCCCATTCCTTCCTGACCAGATCCTCCAGCAGCTTCGGGTCTTCGGAGACATGAACACCATTGACTTTGTTGTACGAAGTCATTATCGCTCCTGGATTCGCGTCCCTAGCCACGATCTGGAAAGGTCTCAGGTAAACTTCTCTCAAAGCTCTCGGAGTCACAATCGTATCAACAGCCCTTCTCTCGTGTTCCTGATCATTACAGACGAAATGTTTCACAGTGGAAATCACGCCCGTTGACTCACATCCCATGATCATCTCACTGGCTAGGATGCCAGATAAATGGCCGTCCTCTGCAAAACTCTCGAAGCCTCGACCTCCAATAGGGGAGCGTTGCATGTTGATAGTCGGTCCTAACCAGCAGTGGGCACCTTTGGCAATGCATTCGTCTCCGAGTAATTGACCAGCTTTCCGGAGAAGATCTCTATCCCACGTAGCTCCAAGGGCAGTTCCGCAGGGCAGACATGCAGCCAGAACACCTGCGAACCATTTCGTTCCTCGGATACCATTGGGGCCATCACTAACTCGAATTGAAGGGACATTGAGCTCCGGGATGGGGTAAGTGTGCCAGAAGTCAATTCCTAGTAGCAAATAAGTAATTGACCAACAAGTGATGGAGTAACAGCAAGAGAGAGGTAGTGACTGGTGAGTAGGGAAGGAGGAAGATAGAGGACATACCAGACAAGAGAGAAGCCTTCTCTCCATTGCTGAGCTTCGACAACACTTCTTCTACGTCAAAAGTCATGGTTTCGGAACCACTTTGAGCAGATTGGGAATGCATTGGATTGTTGAAATTTTCAAAATGCAAAGATCAGGGGAAAGGTGAGAGGCAAGAGCCATTCTTGTACTCCGGCTTCCGGAGGCCCAATGTAAGACAATACTGCAGCAGGCAGATTCTACAGGCATTGAAGACCCTGAAAGATCCTGATCCTGACCGCCCAGCTGATCACTGGCCAGCAGCCGCTGGGCACCGAAGGCCAGGGCTTCTTTGGGGAATCCGGGCTCCCCGCGGACACTTGCGCGTGGGGGTAGACGGGCCGTCATTCCGTGCGTATTTAGATGCCAATTGACGTGGCTTTGTCATACAGAACGCAGATTAGGAAGTTGCAATGGTCGGATTTATGGCAGGCGTAATTGTGCAGCGAAAGAAACAAAAATGAATGCAGATTTTTGAGGAAGGGATTAGGGAGCTTTGACCACTGGAATGCTCACAGCGGAGTGGGGGATGAGGGGTGAGTCTGGGGTTTGAAGGTCACCTGAAGTACCTCGAACTTCGCCTGCACAAGTAGAGTGAATCGATCATTTACGTCCGCTTACCTGCAGAGAAAATTGCAGAGAGGCGTCAAACAGGCAACTTTCTTTTGTTGCATGATCTCAATGCCTCAGTACAAGGGAAAACGGCGAGAAATTCTTACGTTGAACCCTGCGCGTTGTGGCGGGCATGAACGGATCATGTGATGCTTATATTTACCCCACTACCCCACTCGATACTACCTCTCCCACGCCTTTTGTTTCTTCTAAAGAGGAGAAGTGCATATAAGCAGTTTCTAATTGGATTGTGGAGTCCGTTTTCTGACAGATCCTGGTCTGACAGCTCTTGATCAAGCCATGTTTTAATTGCCGAAAGGGAGGACCAGTTCCTCGTTGAAGTTGCTGTAGGTCTAGAGTTGTTTCCTTATCAACGGGTTGATAGCATGGAGACCAGTCCCGAGTCTACACCTGTCAAAAGACTGCTGCACAACGCCGTTATGTTTCAACTTCCCGTGTTTTGGAATGTGCTGGCTCCGTGGACCATAAGCGAGGGGGAGGTCTTCCTTACACAATATCCCACGGGCAGAGTCATGTTTCGGGAAATGAGACGGGACTCTGGGACTCTCAAGGGATACAGATGGTACTCAATACGGGCTAGCATATCTCAGCCCACTAGACTCGTTATTTAGGCAATATTTGGTTGGGGTTGGAGTGAAAGGGTTCGAAGGACTTCAACATTGGTATCTAGAGCTAAAGGTCCTTATCAACAAAACGCGGCGGTGCAGTGATATGAGAAGCAAAATCTTCCCATCTTGACAATGTTACTTTGCAATTATGGCAGTACGAGAAATAAAACATGAAACTCGGAAAGGGCATCCAACGTACAAAGGGGACAAGAGTAGCAGAATAGCAGAGGCAAACTGCAGTATGCAGCTTAACACGTGAAATGCACCAGATACTGACAGATGTTGTGACAAGAATGGCATAGCACAACTGACATATTCGTCGTGATCATTAGAATTTCAAGTCAAACGTAATGAGCAGTCTTTCGACATTGGCTCGTCTATTATTCGTACAGAAAGCCGCTCAGCCGCCGAACTGAGAATGCTTCCCCAAAGCACCAGCATCAGGAGCAGATCATTGTGGTGTAGACACTTGTCGTCCGTGTATTGGTATACACATAATGTACAATTGTGGTACAATCATCATCAACCATAGGCTGCTATTCTTTCTCCGCGGTGAACTGTGCCGTTGAGAGTGGAGTAGCTGGATGTAGGAATGTCTCCGAACAGGTAGTGTCCTCTTTGCCACAAATCAGTCGTCCAGATTTCTCGTCTTGGACACAGCAGCAGATTATTTTGGCTCTTCGGTGGACTGGAACCCATCACCAATCTCCTCAAACTCCTCCTCTAGCTCTTCGGGAGTGGTCGGTATCATCCCATCTGAAGCCGGCGAGTCCTCCGAATCGTGTCCTTCCTCGTTTGTTACCTCAGCCTCCGCCGTTTTCGATTCGATGTCCCCTTCGCTGGCCGGGTTCGCTGTTGCATTGTCCAAGTCGCCATATTCACCATGGTAGGATCTTTCAAGGTCGTCTTGGTCCGTTTCCAATTCGGTCTCATCTTGTTCTGGAGCGGCCGAAGGTTCATCTGCTTCGAAACCTATAGCAGCTGCCTTTGCAAGTTCATCTTCCTTAGCGGCAGCCTTAACGGCTTTCATTCTCAGGAAGTTGCGTGTTTTCCTTTGCGCCTCAGTCCACGATACTTCTCCTAGGCATTGATCAATCTTTTCCTCGATCAAACTCTTGACATGGAAAGCCAATGCTTGATTGGTGAAGACACCAGCAAAGCGATAGCTCAGCCAAAGATAAAGCGTGATAGCTCTATGCAAGGCTTCCGCTTTTCGCAGGTAGCCCTTAGTCCCGTCAACGTCTTCGTGAATGTTCCTGTCAATGAGCTCCAAGTCAAAACACTGCATGTCGAGAAGAGCCCCTTTCCTTTTCTCCGCAATGCATTGCGCCAATGACTTGACCACGTCTATCATACCGGAATCTCTCACACTGGCTGGGGAGCTCATAAGCGTGATACGATCCATAATCGACAGATCAAATTCTTGAATGAGGTCAGCGATCTGGATCTGTTCTTTAAGGCGGCATAGGTGGAACTGAGGGTGCAATGAGGCCATGTCATGCAGGCGAAGGGTAATGTAGCCGAATGGTGTCTTCGGCGGGAAATAGCTAGCGAAGCGGAAAAGAATATCTGCAGGAGGGAAAATTCCTACTGATGACAGAGGCTCTACTTCAGTTTCCATCGCCTCACGTACAACACCAAGATCGAATCTGGTCAGTGTCGTGACGTACCCCACATTCGTAGTTGGCTTCTTGACAAGGTCGAGAGCGAGGGGTTCTGTGTCATTCGAAGCTTCCTTATCAATTGCTTGCTGAGCGGTCTTGAATCGTCCAGCTCTTCCAGCAATTTGCTTGATCTCATAAGGCTTGATCGTTCGAAACGAGACCCCGTCGTGCTTGGAAGTTGACTCAAAGATAACACGCTTGATGCTCAGGTTCAGCCCCATTCCGACTGCATCACTGGCAACAAGGAAGTCATAGTCATTGTCGGGGTCGTTGAAAAGAGCAGCCTGCTGGGCGCGTGTTTCGGGCGGTAATGAGCCATAGACGACAGCACATCGCTTTCCAGTAACTCTCTCGACGTCTGCTTTCATAGCATGAATCGCAACTCGGGAAAACAGAATGATGGCGTCTCCCTTCTCGAGATTTTCCAACTTTCCAAGACTATTCGTTTGTGTCTTCAAAGGGCTCAGTCGCTCGTATTCATGAATCACCAGCTTGTCCCCCATGGCAGCACACAATTCGGTCACAATCTTCTTCGTACGTGTCTCGCCGCAAAGGTGAACCTCCTTTGCTTGGACACCTAGAAAAGCCTGAGTCCAGGCCCAGCCACGCTCTGTATCGCCCATCATCTGGATCTCATCGATGACTGCTACGTCGACCTTGCAATTGAGCGGAACCATTTCCACAGTACAGCTGTTCATGGTGTTGTCGTAGCCCTCAGGAATTCGGCGTTCCTCGCCAGTTACAAGAGCACATTTCTTCCCTTTAGCATTAAGCCTGGCGTACACTTCGTGTGCGAGAAGTCGCAGTGGCCCAGCAAATATACCAGATTCTGCCGCTTCCAATCGTTGCAAGGCATGATATGTTTTGCCAGAATTGGTTGGCCCGACATGCAGATGTACAGTCCTCTGTAGAGCTCTCGTTGCGGGGTACCACTCGAGAGGGTATCTCAGGTCCGCAAGCTTCTCTTGATTTATCTGATGATGCTTTGTGAAGTTCGCAGTTATAACCTCATTGATGAATGAGTACTTCATCTCCGAGATCAGCTCGGCCATACCACCTGTTATGAATGCATTACGCATTCGGTAGAATAAGGGATTGTCCTGCTTATGAACCTTCCCTTTCTCTGCAAGCTCTGTGCAAGCTTTTAACCTCTCCCTGAAGAAGTTGAGTTTCTTATCCAACTCCTCGTCGGTTTTGATACCCCAGGCCTGGACCGAAACTTTCTCCTTGTATTTTAGAGTGAACTCCAAGCGATGAACTTGCTCGAGTAAAAGCCTTCCAAATACTCCATATGTGGTCTCAGAAGGCTTGACCAAGCCTTCCGCTCTCAATCTTCTTGATTCAATGGTATCGTTATTTCGTCGACTACCTGTCCAAGGTCCCTGCTGACGGCGTCCCCCAGCACGTCCAGCCCTAGGATTCCCCTCATTGTCCCTGAGCTCTGGATCAAAGCCATAGGATCTATTACTTTCGAGTCTGTTTCTTTTGCCTCCCGGCATCCGTCGTATCATGGGCTAGAAGGCAACTGTCAGAAGAGTTCAGCGTAGTTATAATGAGGAATCTAACAAAATCTGCGTCAGTCTTGGGAATCTGCAGCCCGGACTCGCTGAGATGTCGTGCCCCATTCTGCTGATTGGGGGGATTTGGGCGGTTGGCAGAATGCGCCAGTGATGCTCTGAAGGTACAGAAAGCACAAAGGCCCCCTCTGCGAACGGCTAAGGGCATCACTGCTGAAGATATGAATTTGAAGTATGCGAAAGTGAACTCATTAGGGGCGATCCAGTTCTCAAATAAGATCCAGCGTACTTCACGGGAGAAAGAGAAATTGTGCAGGGAAAGGGAGATAATGTAGTCATTGACGCTCTCAACTTTTCTTTGGACGGACGCGACGGTCCGCGCAGAGGTCGGGCCGTCAATGTTCCGGGTTCCCCTGCTTCGCCTCCGCTGCGTCATCCTTGAATACTTCAAGAGACAGGCGCAGGCACTCTCGTCAACCTGTAACCTGATCCTCATCAGACTCTCTCAACAGAACACTCATCTAGCACTGTGAAAATCAGAGCTTTTAATCGCTCAGCAGTATCAAAGAGCTTTTGGGGATCCAGATTGCACGAACGCAATCTAGAAGAAAGCAACAATGGCGTCCTCATCATCAACACCAACTCCCCTTCTCTAGTAAGTCTTTTGGACCTTCCTTTGAATCATACTCACCTCAGCCAGTGCTTGCATCGCCCACAATACCACCATACTCGCAGAACATACAGCTTCAGCATCTTCGCAAACCTCATCCCTCGCCTCCCTCGTCCTCCCAAAAATCGAGCACCAAACAGCCCAGAAGCTCACTTACACTCATAACAACAACTTCATCCACTACATCGCCGACGCTCCTTCCGAATACGAACCATCTTCTGCTTCCGCTGGCGGACTCACGTATCTCGTAATTGCAGACTCCTCCCTTGGCCGGCGTATACCTTTCGGCTTCCTATTCGAGATCAAGAAACGGTTTTTGTCGCAATACGCACCCGAAAGCACGGATTTTGCCAGCTTGCCAAATTATGGCGCGGGAAGCTTCAACAGCGAGTTGAAGAAATTGATGGTAGATTATGGGACTACGAAGGCTGGCAAGGAAGATGCGATTTCGAATGTTCAAGGAGAAATCGATAATGTTAGAGGAATCATGAGCCAGAATATCGAGAGTCTGTTGGAGAGAGGCGAGAGGATTGATCTTTTGGTCGACAAAACCGACAGATTGGGAGGAAGTGCCCATGACTTCCGGGTCAGAAGCAGGGGCTTGAGAAGGAAGATGTGGTGGAAGAATGTCAAGCTCATGGCATTGCTCACATTGGTGGTTATCTTCTTGATCTACCTGTTCGTTGGCTTTGGATGCGGATTGCCGGGCTGGTCGAAGTGTGTCGGTTGAGGTCGAATTGCTTACTTAAATCCTTTCAGGCGCTTGTATGATATAGCAAGCAGGGAAATCAAATTATACCACGGGGAGTTTGGTCGCAATAGCACCTTCAGGCAATGATTATACATAGGCCGTAGTCTTCAAAATTCATATATCTTCGCGTCGAGAGCGACAAAATTGACTGCTGGTTGTGGAGCCCTTGAATGCTCATCACTCGGTCATGAGCGTTGCCTTAATTCACTCCGAACCTCCTCGATTACCATGCAGAAGCCCAATGTACCCAGTTCAGCCGCAGTCCAAAGCAGAGCAACGATAATTGCTACAGCAGCTCAACAATTCGCACGAGGCGTCACTGTCCTCATGCTGGACACACTCCTCGTCACTATCGCACAGTCCGATCGCTTCACAACTTATAAATCCCATCCACCCTCCTTTGGACACCATCATTAAAAACATAACCCGTCGCAACCGGACTACTCCAAGTCCCATTCCCCGCTCTTATACCCTCCGGCGCTTTCTTCAGCCTCTCTGTAAAGAACACTGGATGTCTCTTCGATGCATCGAGAACCATTTGCTGGGGCGCTAGGATAGGATTCCGTGCTGCTGGTAACGAAAAAGGCAGCGGAGGCATGGCTTCGATTTGGTTTCTGGGAAATCGCGGTAGTGGTGGAGGTATGGAATTGTATGAGGACTTTGGCGCTGGCGAGGAGATACCGGAGGATGTGCGTATTTGTTGCTGGTTCGTTGGTGGGGGAGGTTGATGGTGAGGCACCTGGAGAGTAGTTAGCAACTGCTCTATCCTTATAAGGCCCTCGATTGATTAACCCGTAAAAGTGCTTCAGAAAATAATAGAGTTCCGGGGAAAATATACCTTCTGCCTCGACGGTTGCAAGGAAGTGAACATTTCGTTATCGGCTTCCTGGAAGTCTTCGCGGGGTGTATTACTTGGGGTAATCTGTGATATTGAACGACGAGGAAACATATTCGAACTACTTTCCTTTATTTCAAACTTCCCTCAAACAAACTAGGGCGTTCTAGTTTTGGAAGCAGGTTTAGGTTGATGGCGTTGAGCTAAGCATGTGGAAGATACCTTGTGCATGGGGAACTCAAAGTGTGGGGTAGCTTGGCTTTTGATCCACCTCGGCATGACGTCTAACCGGCGAGCGACCGCTGAATTAGACGAGGACGAGTTTGAAATGTAAACATGACAGCGTGTACCTCCTCTGTCATAGTTGTGGTAAGCAGCGGCAATCACTTTTGTAACTGAGATTGAGATGATTGTCGATTTTGCTCATGTCGATAATATAGATATAGCTCGTCAGACTTCCTTGTCCTTTAAACAAAATTTCATCTGAATCTATATGAACAGAAACAAATACATGCGGAAGTCTTGCTTTTACACGTGGTTGTCATGTCCGAAGTAGTCTATCGCTTTCGTCAAAATCACTACGAGTCCAAGGGCGCCGAAAGCCTGCACCCAGTTGAGCCGATACCACGGCCCGAATACCTCTGGGCATTCGATCACACTGCCCAGCATCGTGGGGTCATCCTCCATGCCCACTACCACCATCCTCAAATCCTCAATCTCCTGCTTCCGCTTGATCTTGATTTTCTCACCCCCACAGAACCCCAACATATCAACCAGCGTCCTTATTTCAATCTCGTCGGTTCTCTTCTCCCTATCCAGCACTCGCTCATTCCACGTCTGTATCCTTTGTCGCAGCAGCCATGCAGGGTTCATGATATGGACCTGTTCACTGTCAATCGTAAGCGGCACAGTGTTGTTTCCCTCGAGTCGAAAGTCGTATGCCTCTCTCTTTCTTGAGCAGCCCCAACGATCGACGACATTGAAGTCCACGTACATATCCCCACGGATATCACCCTTAGGCCGCTTGAGAATAACTTTCGGATAATCGACACAATTCTTGCGGTGGACGACGTATTCGGAGGCATAATCTTCTTTGCAAGAGTGCGAATAACTTCTTGCGCGGAGGTTTTAGAAGACGAGTGGATCAGGACTGTTATGTTGGAGGGAAGGAGGCAGGGAAGTGAGAAAGACGTCGCGCGCAGGAATATGGCTGACGAGTCGATGATACCGTGCTTGAGAGATCGGAATGTACGGGAGAGAATGAGGATTGCGGTTGTAAGCTCGTCGGCAGTTGGGAGAGGTCGGCGGATGTGGTCCATTATAGATTGGTGGATGCGGCTGATATTCTGTGCTATATTGAAGAGCAGAATGTGCGGATATGTAACCATGTATATACTTATATTTATGTACAGTACACATCAATCATCGAAGTGTGGTATAATAATTAGGTCGTACGCTTCTGGCTATTCGGTTCTTTATGCGGTTGGTGGAGAACAAAGCCCTCGAATGTCAACTTTGCGTGCTAATAAAGACCAGATATTAACTATTACAGTACGGAAGCATTGTGATCTTTAGTCATTGATGCTGTGCGAAATGAACAGCAGTGAACTCTCTTGGGTTGGGGAGGAGTGCGAATCTCAATCATCTGGTTCAGCCCTGAGATATTCTCGTCCTTCTCAAATTAGGATACTTCGCAGAACCGGAAAGTATAGGGACCCAGCTAGCAGCAACAAGAGCATTTGGATAGCGAGCGTGGGAAAGATTGCTCTGATTGTGCTGCAGATGATAATAGCATGTGCAGGTTATGCTGGATTCATTGCACTACCAATTGTGTGGGGTGGTATTGGTTCTGGAAAAGAGACTATTGGATGAGTGCGGACTGCATCGCACGTTCACTTTAAAAGATACCATCAGCATCATACCTGCGGATAAGCGAATAAGAACACCTGGTAGTCTGGCTTCAACACGAATTTCAGCCTTGACATTCTTGACATTCCAGACAAGGGAGAACTCCGTCGCTATGCGTGCAAGATAGGTGATGTACACGGTCATTCATTTGGCTGCCTTCTTTTGCCTTCTCGACTTGGCTTTCTTCGCCTCAACACCACTTCCTGAAGCTTCAGAAGCATCCGTGACGTTCTCTTTTGTTTTCTGGCCTTTGTTCGCCTTGTCTTGCTCCTTTCTCTCCAAAGCTCTCCTCACAGCTTCCTCCCTCTCAACTCTCTCTATCAATTTCTCGCTGCCCTCCCACAACTTCTTTGCGACCTTCTCATCCTTCACATCACTTCTCGCGAAGTTCAGTTCTTGGCACTCTTTGATCATCTTTCCACCTGCACCTCGACCAAGTGTCGCTTCCATGGCAGCGTGTAAGAAACTCTGAGACCCTCCTTCCGAGGTCTTGAGCAATAACCACACATTCTGCCACAAAATTAGATATACACCAAGTCCCCATAAAGTGCCTCGTGTGAACCACCTTCGCATGCCGGGAGTCCTCGAGTATCCGGGATCGACAAAAATCACTCGTGCATTCATCGGAGAACCGTCTGGCCTCTTATATGCATCTAAATGCTTTTGGAATGCATGCCCAAATATCGTGAGCGCCAGTTTACTTCTCGCATATGACAGCGCTGGTGACCATTCCTTATTTTTCATAGCAATGCTTCCATCGTCAACAGGAGGGGATCTGATGTAGGAAGAACAATTGGCAAATATAATCCGAACGTCCCGATCCGGTGGTTGAGCTCGTATAGCTGGACTGAGTATGCTGAGTAGATGAAAGTTTGCAAGATAGTTAACCATCCAAGTTTCTTCGAGTCCTTCCTCTGTCAGAATTCGAGGTTTGCCCGGCGGTGTCAACGTTGCGGCGCAGAGAATGATCATATCAAGTCGTCGAGGTGGGGCATTATCGATCCATTTCGTCGCGAACTGTCGAATGCTATACAAGGAAGACAAGTCTACTTGTTCGGCGTATATCATCTCATTCCCGCTCTTCTCCCGTAAATCTTCGATGTAATCGACCAGAAAAATGTCCTTCGGTGATTGATGGACTAAGAGTATGATCTGTGCGCCTCGCTGTGCCAAAGCAAGAGCTGTAGCAGCTCCTATTCCAGACGTCCCTCCTGTTATCATAACCACTTTGCTGTGCATCTGCCGTTCGGAGGTATTGGATGCACCCATAGAGTACCATTTGATGAGGCCGATGACAAGAAGGGCGGCGGCAACCTTGAGAATGCTCCCTACATTGTTGACGTTAGGAACTATCTTCCAGAACAGGTCTGCGATCATATGTATTGCCATTGTTGCAATATGGCAGATTGAATCCTCGATTTCCGGAACACATCCACATCTCCATGCGGGAAAGGAGAAGGGGTGTGAAATTCGATCCAAGGCGGTGGCAGAATTTAACCATAAAATTAGCCTCTGAGCTAAGAATATATCACTCCAGGTACTTTGTGCGCAGGAACGACGTAATTTAAATGGAAACCACATTTATCTCTGCTTTCTCTTTCCCTTTTACTGCTTGCCATCGACAACGCCAACCAACATGTCACGGATAGTGCGAGATTATTGGTGCTATGCCACCAAACATCACCTCACCTTGCAATTCTCCTCTTACTTGTACAACGCTATCAACGCAATGTCCAGCGTGAAGACCCTCATAGAGGCTTACACAAAAGGCATTTTCGACATCGCATGGCAACCGGCCTGGCTAACAATCTGTTTCGTCATCGCAGGTTTCGCGGTACTTTATTGCTTCGGTCTAGCCCAAGCTGGTGCAGATCTGGATTCTGATTTGCCGCCACCAGTCTCATCCTTGAGCGCCTCGTGGAGACTACTCAACTCGCGGTGGCAGTTCGTTCTTCGAAACGTTCCCAAACTGCTAATCTGCTTCACGATCTGGGCCATATCTGTGATCAGTATTTGCAAGTCGGAGCATTGGTATGATTCTGTCATCGCCATCGGTTTTATCCTTGCGGCGACAATCATCCTCTACTGGTATCGCGCATACCACGAAAACCGCGAAAGACACATACGAAGTACAAAAGCACAACCGCCGACCATCTCCACCACCATCTCCACTACCGTCTAGACCAGCAACGACTGCGTCACCACAGAATGTGCGGCGCTATTTCAGCTGAACCCCCCTACAAGACTTCTCGCAACGAAACAACAATTTTAACACAAAAATGTCGGATGATGACACCTACGAAATACCGCTCCAGGACCAGCGTGTCTTTGGTGCTGGTATCAAACGGCAAAGAGTGAATTTCGTGCCATCATCCACGGCATCCACAACGGCTTCGTCAAACAACTCCTCTGGACAATCAGTCAGCGATCTCTATCTCAAAATGGTACTTCCGGGCGACCAAAAAACAGCATCTCCTCAAACGGAGTCTTCAGGTGGTCATGACGGTCTCCCTCCAGCGAATAATGCTAAAACCCAGACGTGCGAGATCTGTAGCCTCCCCCTGTCAGAGGCAGCTATATCCCCAATTCAAGTTCAGGACGCACAATCAAACTCCAAGCAACGCCCCCACGAAGCTTCTCTCGCACATCAAGTATGCCTAGCACACTCCCATCCACCATCACATCTCGACCGAAATCGCAAAGGTCTCACATATCTATCTGCCTATGGTTGGGATCCAGACGCTCGGCGTGGTCTAGGTGCGGAGGGGCAAGGCATACAATTTCCTATCAAGACCAAGCCAAAAGATGACAAGATGGGTATCGGAGTGGTGCTGCCAAAAGAATCTGATAGGCGAAAGAAAGAGAAGGTCCAGAAATTGGATGCCGGAAAGGTCAGAAAGGTGTATGAACAAGATAAGAAGAAGGCGGAGAGACTGCGAGAGATGTTCTACAGAAATGACGACGTTGAGAGGTATCTTGGTGGGGGCTGAATTGCAATTCGAAATCTAGAAGATATCAGCATTTTATTGGTGAAGGCAAGTTGACGGCCGGATATTACCCTGAAGTCAACGTACTGGGCGGTGCATGCAATTGGCACCGGTGCTTCGCACCAGATCAAGAGAACAGAATAGGCCTAGCACGGAGCAGGAGCATCTTGGTGTTCAGAGTGCATATGAATTGGTGTCGCAGTTTGAGTCAGGTCTGACAGCTCCTCTTGGCTTGGTCCCATGGCTTGCAGAGGCCGTTCTGGACCGAACAAAGTGTACTTCTAGAATTAGAATTAGAAGCTTCACTACATAGCTTCAAGTATTCAAGTGGATTTCATATGCCTCGGTTGTATTCTACAAGATGTTTCTTATTTTGACATGGAAGCCTTGATGCTACATTATTCCTGAGATCCTTTGACTCGTTTGTCTATGCTTTTGCTTTTTGAATTCATCATACTTGCTTGTATTTAATTTTATATCTACAATTTGAGCTCGATCGGCCCTAATTCTGCCACCCGACGCTATAATAAGAGTGGCGCCTCGAGCTGCAGGTTGGAAACGAAACGTCCCCGCCAAGGAGGAATCGTGGGCCCGGAAACTTGACTTGACACTGACACGGCCACGTCCTCGCAATCGCAGTGCAGCTCCTCTTCATGCCAGAAACCCCCAGCAGATCTTGGACTTCAATAGCTTGCACCTCGCGATCATAATCAGCTGAAGACTTCCCTCGTCAGACCGTGGGACAGGCCAAGATGGTCTCCGCTATTCAGGAACAGCGAGAAAGTGAGCAGCGACGACTACCCCACCATGGACTTGACTGACCGCCCGAATAGTCATCTTGGATACAATCAAATCAATAACCAGGGGAGACGTAGGTCTGCCACCTCAGCTTCAAGATCTGTGCTGACAAATTCTGCAGTGGAAGGTGCTGGTCATCGATGAATTTACGAAGAAGATAATCGACAACGTTGTCAAAGAAGATGACATTCTCAACGAGAACATTGCGAGTACGTGCTTTCTCGAGTGGCAGATTTTCCGAGTGCTAAGAATAGGGAAGACATTGAGAGGATCGAGGATAAGAGGGAGATGAACCCGGACATGGATGCGATATACCTACTGTCGCCACAACCCCATATTGTCGATTGCCTCCTAGCAGACTTCGAACGTAGGAGATACAGGAAATCATTTCTAGTATGGACTGCTTTACTCGATCCCCAGATGCGCCGGCGCCTCGACGTTTCGAGACAGGTTCAAGAACAAATGGCTGGCTTCGAGACGCTATCGATTGACTATTTTCCCCGCGAGTCACATTTGATCACATTCCGAGATCCTTGGAGTTTTCCAATTCTATATCACCCAGCTTGCAACAGTCTGGTTCGTGATCATATGCAAATCCTTGCTCAGAAGGTAGGAAGACCGTTGAAAGTCCATTTACACCAGACTGACCAGGTAGATTACTGGCATTTGCGTTTCACTGGGAGAATATCCTAAAGTGCGCTTTTACAGGCCCAGAAATCCAAACCATGAAGCGAGCGTTCTTTGCACCCACTTAGCCAAGTTCGTCCAGGACGAGCTCGATGCATATGCAAAGTTCAATCAAAACTTCCCACCTCCTTCCTCACGGCCTCAGGGTGTTCTTGTGATTACAGATAGAGCAATGGACATCATGGCACCACTTATCCACGAGTTTACATATCAAGCCATGGCTCATGATCTATTACCAATAAGAGAGGGGGACAAGATCGTTTATAAAACAGTCGTCAACGAGGGAACGGCGCAGCAGGAAGAAAAGGACATGGAGATTGGGGAGAAGGACAAGATCTGGGTCAACAACAGACACAGTCACATGAAAGACACGATCGAGAAATTGATGGGCGACTTCCAGAAGTTCATTAACGAGAACCCCAATTTTACAAATGCGGATGCAGATGCAACCAGTCTGAATGCAATCAAAGATATGCTGGCTGGATTACCACAGTTCCAAGAAATGAAGGAGGCTTACTCGTTGCATTTGAGCATGGCTCAAGAATGTATGAACATATTTCAGCATCGCAAACTCCCAGATATTGCATCAGTGGAACAGTCATTGGCAACTGGCTTAGACGAAGATTTCCGAAAACCCAAAAACCTGGCTGACCAGGTTGTACGACTACTTGACGACGAGAATATCGGACCAGCAGACCGGTTACGTCTGATCATGCTGTACATTATCTACAGAGATGGTATGATCCAAGATGATGTTCAGCGGCTCCTAGCTCATGCAGCGCTTCCACCTCAAGACGCTGAAGCCATTGCCAACCTCGATCTTATTGGCGCCCACACCACGAAGGCAAATCTTAAAGAAGTGAGGCCTGCGGCACAGCCTTTATTTCCTCGAAAGACGGTTCAAACCGCTCAGAATGAAGAATATGCACTCTCGCGATTTGAGCCAGCGGTAAAATTAATGCTCGAGGAAATTACAAAAGGGACTCTCGATCAGATGACATTTCCATACGTCAGACCCCCTCTGGATAATTCCGAGGAACTTGCAGCTCAATCCCAAGCATCTCTTCGAAGTGCCAAGCCAACATGGGCTCGAAATCGCATGTCGACCGTCGAGAATAGGCAGAGAATCATTGTTTTCATGGCTGGAGGTGCTACGTATTCCGAGTCACGGGCCTGTTACGAAGTTTCGAGGACGACTGGGAAAGATATCTTCCTCGCTACCAGCCACATGGTGAATCCAGCGCTTTACGTGAGACAAATCGGGGATTTAAGTGAAGACAGAAGAAGATTGGATTTGCCAGTGGACAGGCCAAAGCCTAAGGCTCCGTCGCATCTCTTCGTGCGGAATGATCCTCCACCGGCAGCTCCTCCTGCGGGACCAGGAAGGCCTGGAGCAATGGGTCTTCCAGGTGGTCCAGGGAGACCAGGCCAATTACCAAGAAGTCCGGGACCCCCAGCTCCTCCGCAAAAGAGCCCTGCCTACAGCAACGCCAATCCTTACGATAGACCGGCACCGCAACCACCGACTGCTGGACTAGCGGCGATGAGTCTGAACTCGGGGAGCGGGCGGCCAATTCCCTTGAACGGTACAAATGGAGCTGATGTAATGCCTAGCAAAGGCAAGTTGGAGAAGAAGAGCAAACACAAGGAAGATGGAGGCGAGAAGAAGAAGCGAGGATTCTTCAGCAGCAAGAAGTGATTGCTGCGGCATATTTCACATAAGCATTGTTCGGCGTTCGAGCCATGACCATATTTTCCGTGGAGGCATCATCGGAGTTGGGCATACATACGCGAGAGAGGCTGTGCATAGTACGGGGTATTATCGGAGGATTAATGGGGATATACCATAGGTTCTAACGCAGTGAAACTTTTTGAATGAGCTTCCGGGACCCGAAAGTGCTGATGGCTTGACGCGGGCGGGGGTCTCGCTTAAACTTTCGAGCCAAACCAATACATACATGGGTAGGTTGTTCCCCAAGTCACACAATGCGCAAACAACGTTCCAGGATCACCTTAATTACACGCAATACTGAGATTTCTGAGATTCTTTCTGCCAGATGAGTGTGTCGTCTTCCATTCTAGAATAAAATAGCATGGTCTTCCATAAATCGGTGTGCCTTTCACCAAACCTCAATCTTCTACATGTAGGCTTTCCTCCCGTCCAACCGCCATCTTTTATCTCCTATTATGTCGTCTAGCAGCTACATCCGCAAACACTGCTGTCACATATTGCGCAAGCTGCATCGCGCGCTACCCCCGGGTCGGGTCCGCACACCTTGTCACTCAAACATGTCAACCCTAAAAGGAGCGACAAATTAGTAGACAGCCCTCCCATGATCATCCAAAGACTGCTACATCGAGAAACATCAAAGTGATATAAAGGAACTGATGGATTATGACGCCGGTACTTACAATCTCCAGTACCCTTCGACAACGCCATCCAGCACCAAGAGCCATCGGCTTTGCACTTCTGCCAGCAATACCCATTCTCGCAGCCATAATCGCGAACCGCGCACGAGCGTGCGTGTACGTTACTGAGTAGGACTTTACCTGCGACAGGGTATAGGCCACGGACTACGTTGAGAGCTTCGGCGGATGCCAGCGCGATGCTGAGGAGCATGAGGAAGGTGGTTGAGAACTGCATTGCGAAATATGGGGTGGTGATGGCGTTAGCTGGAAATGGAAGGTGGGGTGGCTAAGACTGGGTATTGATATTTGCACTCTGCGGAAGACATGCAATATTTTGTGGTGAGAAGTCGTTCTCTGTTTCGAGTAAGGAGATTTTGAGCTTGGTGCTTTGAGGATCTGGTTCTACGGTGTACTGACAATGGCACTTCCTGGTTGAGGATGCTCTTCTTCTATATTCGTGTCCTCCTCTCCTTCCTCGGCATTACTCCTATTATCAGACAGCAAACTCGAGTTCTTGTAACAAAAGAAGAGCTTGCGCTGGCACCAATTAGCAATTTTCTGGGAGTCAGCTGCTACATTAAGTAACAACAACTCTAGACTCGTTGGTAGTACGGCCAGGCTATTGGATCGCCGGTGGTCCTGTCGCTTGTCTGGTCAGTTGGAACGTCGTCTCCAGAATGTGTCTAGCGAAAGTGGAGGGAGCAGAACGGAATACCCGACTCCACCGTGGAGACTGGCAGGTCCTCATTTCTCAGAAGATCTTTCAACATCGGTATCGGCCGAGGTCCTATCCGCCAGACCGCTTCACGTCCATAATAACCTCCAGTGTACAAACTGTTCATCAGCAAATCAGACGGTGATGCTTATCCTGCAAAGATCGTAAGATATCGTTTTCTACCAATGCCAAGTTGGTTTTGTGCTCCATGGCTTCTAGGAAATATGGGTGAAACCAAGCCCGCTTGTTACACGAGCTGCTGTTGGTTCGCGTGGATAGCCTAGCCTCTATGATGTTTACCCGGCTTCATGCATTTGTGTACGCGAGTGCCAATACATGGTTCAATCTGGACAACGCCCACCAAAACTGCCTGTCACACACTCTTCACAGACTATCATAGTGGCTTGAGGGATCTACAATCAATTCCTATTCCCCAATGCACGATGCCTAGCATACCTTTAGATAGATCAATATAAAGTGGCATTTGGCCTTCGGGAATTTTCCCCTCGAAACCTCACTCGAAACCTCCAGATTGGTCGGCATCTCACCTGCATTCCAGCAGTGACCCCTGAATCATAGTCTGCGTACTCAAGCGATCTTTGCAAGCTTACCGTCGGCCCGACTGTGCTTGCATACACCATACATATTGTCAAATTCCTTCCAAACACAGCTTTCAGCTCGATTTGTAAATGATAGAACAGTGCGACATCTACTAAGTCATACGACCAAAGACCAACTCTTTCGTGTCTGTCTACATCTTACAGCATCAATCTAATAGATGTACCTAAAATTCAAATTCTCCCTGTCAGTCATATCACTAAAAGCAGTCCGATCAGCTTCCCTCTCTCTATTTATCCTGGCCTCCACGCTCTCCCCATCATTAACGCCTTGCATGCAATCCCTCCTCTTATTCTCCTTACTCAACAACAACCTCAGCAGCAGAATCACAGCCACCTCCAACAGATGACTAACAATCATACTCCAGATCCCCAGCTGGTACCTCGGACTCTGACTCCCCGTGTAAAAAAATGGACCGGCGATGTTTCCCGTACAGTACCCCAAAAACAGCATCGAGTTCGTGACAACCTTCTTCGTATGGCGAGCTGTATTTGCGATTTGCAAAGAAAGGACCATGACGAATGCTGCGTTGTAGGGACCAGTGAGGTAGTAAGATACTAAGCGGCCGGCTCTGTTATGCTCGGATAAGTGAGCGAGGCCGAATGCACCGGCGATGTTGGGGAGTAAGAATAAGATGATGAACCACGTTCTGCTCTGCTTTCCATTTCTCGCGACGTGATCATTGAGGAAAACGCAAGCTAGGATAGATATGGCGATGATTACGCCGTATGGGACTCGCATGAGCGTTGTAACAAGCGTCGAGAACCCAAAGCGTTTGATGATGATTGTTCCAAAATTGGAGATACCTCCGTTGGGGACTGTGAAGGAAGTCCAAGTCAGTATTACTTATTTTGTTATAAAGTGAAGAGTGCCAAAGGACGGGAAGATCGTTTCCGGGGTAGGCATTGGTTATAGTGATCCTAAGACAACCTGAAAGGGGGGAAAAAGCTCGGAGAATACCCACTGTTACACACGACACCAAGAGTGAAGAACAAATACAGTTTTGGATCCAGAAACGCTTCTTTGACTTGATATCCTTTGAGATGCTTGTTCTCGACGCCAGTTTGGTCTTCGCGCAAGCGAGAGACCGCTCAGCGGCATTGAACTGGGGAGAGCGCTTTCGCCGTAACGGGGGAGTCAGGGAGGAAGACGAAGAGCACTATGCCCCAGATGCAACAGAGAGCACCGATGAGGAGGAATTCGTATTTCCAGGATGCGAGTGAGCCCTTGATGTGTCCGATTCCGTAGCCGAGAAGACCGCCGAGACTGATTCCTAGACCATTGGCTGTGTACCATATTCCGATTCTGACGGGCCGTTGGCGGCGAGTATACCTGATAAGTTCAAGTTAGAGAACGTTATATTGTCGTTATATGTACGGGGTGTTGAGGAGCTACTGTAGGCATTGAGACGTTTTCGATAGTAGTGATAACAGGCAATGATTCGGGTAAGAAACAGGCTTACCACATAGAAGTAATGAGCATAAATGAGGCGTCAGAACAAGCCTCCGCGGCACCGGAGAAAACTCAAAACAGCAAGCTGCGTGATGTTTTTCGCTGTAGCTTGCAGCATGAGGAAGAATCCCCACATGAAAATGTTGATACCAAGATATTTAGCGATCGGGAATCTCTGCATCATGAAATTCGTCGGGACCTCAAAGTCAGAGTGTCAGTTCGGACACTTGAACCATACAAAGGATACGATATTGACGAAGAAGAAAGGATACTTACAGGCCCAAGCCAAGAATCCGAAGTAGAGAATAGACGACAGCCAGCTATACTGCGTCCCACTCAAATTTAAATCCTCTTTAATCCTAAATATAGCAGCATAGCTCAGTGTTGTCTTGTCGATGTAGAAGAATGCGTAGCAAACAGCCAGGTACGGCAGAATCATCAGGTCGATCTTCAATTGCAGTGCTCGCTCTTCTTTTGGTGAAAGGGTCTCGCGCAGGTCCTCTGGGTTGTCGAAGAGCGCTAGGGCAGTATCGCCGTCGCTGGCTTTGGATGAGAGATGCCATTTTGGCTTGGTGCTAGTCCCGCTTGGAGTCAGGGTCTCGGAGTGGACTGCTGACGGCTTGTTGACTGTCTCTATGTCTGATGTTGCAGGCTGAGAAATAGAGTCTGCTGGCGTAGCAGGGACTTTGCGGGAAAGGAAACCCATGATAAGAGATCGATAATGCAGGAAAGTGTGCAACAATGTAAAGGATAGACGAAATTTGAGAGGGGCAGTAAGGACATATATAATCAACGTGAAGGATACTTACAGTCGTCATATGCCGATGACCAAACTTCTGGCTGATACGTACATCACTCTGTTGGAGTAGCTGAAGGCATTCTTCACGCGAGTAGTGTCGATCCATCCCACTTTATCAGATCAATTGCCACTTCTGGTCACGGGGACCCCAACAACGCGGGGAATGTCTGCGCGACGGGCGAAGTTCGAGCGGAAGGTGTGCCGAAATCAGTCACTTACTTACTTACATGGAAAGGAAGGAGATCCAGCCATTGTGCTGCGATGATACAGGCTTGTCTCATTGCTGACCTAGCTAGGCATTATATTGCCATTTCCGAATTCTCCAATATCATATAATTACATACGCAGACATTCGTATCATGATATCCAATGCAGCATCTATTATCTTCTGAAAGCACCCTGAGGAGGTGGAGGTCCTCTTCCATCGAACGGTGAGCCAAAACCCATACCCTCAGGGCCCTGGAAACCACTCATACCTGGTGGCAGGAATCCTGGAGGGGGAGGGTTGAAGAATCCTGGGGGTGGTTGCATCTGCATGTTACGAGGGGGTCCGGCCATAACCTCAGGTGGAGGAAATGCTCCCATAGGAAATCCTGGTGGATACATTCCTTGAGGCATTGGCATTCCACGATTCGGTCCATTTGCAAGTCCAGGAGGTGGAGCAATGTTTTGGGCAATGTTTTGAGCGATGCGGTGATCTTGGGGTATTTGATTCTGACGTTCCCAACCAACCCCGCCCATTGGCAGGCCCGGCGGCGGTGGGCGTTGAAGAATTTGAGTTGGTTGTGGCGGATTGCCAGGCTGTCTTTCATGCTGTGGTGGTCCACGCTGGAAAGCTGGGTCCTCCACGTAGAAACCAGGCGGAGCTTGAGGCCGAATCTGGCGTTGAGACGCACTTCGCTCTCGTTGAGCAGCCTCTCGTTGCATTTCTTGCTCACGCTCCATAGCTTGCTGCTGAAGTTGACGGTCAACGTTTCTAGGTGCCATTCTGAGCAGCATTTGCTCCGATCTCTGAGGCTCTGGTGCTGCTCTAGCGCTCTGCATGAGACCCATGAGGAACTCGGTATTAGTGCTGCGAGCTGGTGGTTGATCTAGTCGTGAATTTTGGCTCATGGCACTGTGTCGTTGGTCTACGAGACCTTGCACCATTTGCTCTGTACGAATAGTTGGTTGGCTTCCAGTCATGTGGCGTTGATTCAACACATCCTGCTGGATAGACTGCTGAGAGTTGCGAGTACTTGGCCGAGCTTCCTCTGGACGTTCACCACGGTATTGCTGATAAGGCTCCTGAACAGGGACTGGATTGCTTCGCTGTTTCTCTGGTGCCGGAGGCTTCGTTTGCAGTGAAGGTTCTGCAGGGGGAGTAGAACCTGAACCGCCAGGGGTCTGAAGCTGTAGCTTTTGGAGTAGGGTCTGAAAAGCTTCTCTTTCTGCCTTTTCAGCAGACTGGCCGGTATTGCCATTGGAAGTGTTTGGTCCGGGACTCGAGAACAAGGCTGCAAGACCACTTGGCATTTGAGGAGGTGGCGCCGGAACAGGCTCTGTTTGTCGTCGCTGAGGGTCCTCCTGAGGCGTAAAGAAAGAAGTAAATCGGGATGCCTTCCCAACCACGGTCTTCGCCTTCGGCGCTCCATCTGTCTTGGGTTCCAAGCTAGCATCTGGGGTGATTCCATCCTTCGAGGCTGACCACATCCCAAAGAATTTGTCTGGTCCATTATTCATCTCCAGGGGAGTTTCAACCTTCGGCTTCTCCAGCCCGAAGAATGATGGCTCATCAGGCTTGACTTCGGCCATAGGGGTTTGAACAGCCTTGTTGCCGAACTCCCGTGAGCGTTGTTGTTCCTTCCACTTCTGGAAGTCGTCCGCTGTATGGACCTGGTTTGCTGACGATTTCTCTTCTGCTGGCTCGTCGAACCATGCAGGCTCTCGTTCCTGACGCTGGTCCCGGTCTCTATCCCAACGTCGATCACTTCTGTCGGCTCCTCTTTCATTTCTCTCACTTCTCTCGCTGCGCTCTCCTCTGTTATCGTCCCGTTCCTGATCTCTCCATCCTCGACTCCGATCAACGAATCTGTCACCATTGCTGTTCCGGTCCTTGGCTACAGATGGAGGCGCATCAGCTGCATCTTTAGCCTTAAACCAGGATTCGTTTCGTCCACGTCCTGTTACATTCCTACGGGCGTCCCTCTCCTGGTCCTGGTCATTCTCCTTGTCCCTGGAAAAGGTCTCAAAGCCTCGTGGTTTCTCTTTCACTTCACGTTCTTCCCTTTCCTTAAATCTCCTATCCTCTCTGTGTCTATCCACTCCCATACGGCCGTTGAATCTCTCAGCACCTTCCGTACCAAAGCTCTTTCTGGGCTTGACGGTGCTCCATCCATCACTGTCCTCGCCATCTGCACGCTTTGGACGCAGATTGTTGTTTCGAGAATCTCGTGCTCGCTCAGTTTCTCCTTCTCCAGTCTTGGTTCGAAAATTGTATCGGTCTCTTGAGTCTGTATCTCTGAAAGTAGGTCGCTCAGAGGACTCGAAGGCTTTGCCAGTATTGCGAGCAGCTGAAGAGAATTGGTTTCTGGGAGGTCCAAGAATAATATCTTCAGGATCTATCCAACGTTAGCATCGCGAAAGTAGGATACAGAAACGAGACAACGTACTGGCAGAGTTACGTGACATGTGTCGCTCTGCAAGAGGGCGTCTGGTCTGATCTAGAAGCAGGTTAGAGTCATTGCTCTTTGCTCTGTCGATTGATGGCTTGGTCGCATTACGGGTAGCATCTGCAGGTTGTCTATGGATGGTCAACATGATATCTGTGTATCGCGTGGAGTTGATAATTCTCACCCCATCCATTGCTCCGCCGGGGGTAGGTTTGGGGGCTTATCGACCAACGGAGAGTCTCGTAAAAACTTCAGCTCGTCTGGGGTATATCTGACCGCCATGGTGGTTGCTTTGAACAGCTAGTCAGGTGTGCACGATTATGATATCTCATGGGTTGAGCTGATTGGACCTTGTCTTGTGCTAAGGGTCGTGGCCAGAGGAGAAGTGCGGTGCAGGAAATCGAAGAAGGGGTAGAAGGATCGTGGTGGAGTTGGAAGGTAGAAGGGAGGTGCTTGAGTTTGTCGAATAATAATTAGCGCCAGAGAATGGTGAGATGAGGTAAGGTTGTCAAGCAAATCGTGGGAATATCGTAAAATCGTCAGACGTGTCGTCGAGACAGGCTGAGCGCAAGGCGCAAAGTCGTGTGCGCAACGTGGAGACTAGAGCTGGGGTCGATTCGAGCAAGCTCAATGGGTATGAGTATCAGGCAGCTGTGAAGGTGAAAGGTGATGATGTTGAGGAGTGAATCTCAGTGGCGATTGTTTGTGGTTTTTGTAGGTCGGACAGGTTGAAAAAGTTGTTGTTCGTTGTTCTGATTGTAGGTATTGATGGAGATGGAAGTGCTGAGGTGCAGAGGTGCTGAAGGTCCCAAGTGCCGTGCCCTCGCCGTGCCAAGACAAAACCAGGCTGGGTAACCTTCGTCTCGCTAAACGCGACAATTTAGACGCCCAGTCAGCCAGTGCCAGTGCCAGGCCTGGCCTATTAGGTCAATATGCCATTATGTCTTTCAAGGTCGCCCCATGCACAGTAAAATTAACGAGATGCGCATGTGGCTAGCCATGTGTGCATTGACTTGATAGCTTCTACACTTAGGTATTCAAAACAAGGAGAGATTACAAGTAGCTCGCCCCTCTACTTTGTCCTGTTAACTTTGACTTTCCTTGCTCCCTTACTCCCTTGCTCCATTTCTTGACTCTCTTCTTGTCACAAGACTCCAAGATCTTCTCCATCAGCATTTCCAGCGGCATACCTCCTCCAAGAGCTGCCTGTGCCTCCAGCCAAGTCATTGCACTGAACCTGGTCACCAGTGTGGTACTTCCGCCTTCGATCCTCGTGGCTCTGAAGATGATCCTAAGAATCTTGTCTCGCAAACCCGCTCCAAGGTAGGTGCTGTTGTACACTGACAGCAGTTTCTCAAAAACAAATCTTTTTCGATATAAGCTCATATCTTCTGTTGTTCTCAGGCCTACGAGCATGCATATCAATAGCCAGCTGATTTCCGCTGAATGGGAATCGTCGACACTTGGTTGTTGGTCAAGGATCTTGTGCATCAGCGGAATCTTGTCCAAATCCCATGTAGGACCTTGGGAGAGAAATTTGTTGATCTTCGCATACAGAACATGTAGCGGGTCATTGAGCACAGCTATAGCGTGGGATGCAAATGCTGATATGACCGTCGGTAGAGGATCCTGGCTGATACTCTTCTTGGCAGTCTCCACAACTTCACACAGTAGCAACCAGATCTGGTCCTTCTCTTCCAGTATTGAATCCTTCAGCTTAGCTGCGAACTTCGATATATTCGTAGCTGCTTCCTTACGGACACTTAGGTGGTCGGACGAGAGCAGCATGACGAGTGCAGCTGCATGCCCCCCATCGATCACCTCGTCAACCTCCTTTGTCGTCCACTTTGTCAGGGATTTGTGGTCCTCGGCTGGGTTTACTGAACTATCATTCATCTTGGCATCGACTTCTGCTCTTTCCATGCCTGCAGAACCATTCTCTTTGATATCATTTCTGAACTCCACAGGTTGGATCTTCGCCTCAGCAATGATCACGTCATCCACCATTTCCAAAGACCGCTGAACGACCGTCCTCGCCATTGAGTCTTCTGGCATTTCCGATATAATCTTTTGGATTAGAATTTTGATGACATCCTTGTTCTCCCCGATTCTGATTGACGCCGCAAAGTAGCGGGCAGCAAACTGCGCTACCTCCTCTAACTCTGCCTTGCTTGCTGACCTGGCTAAGAAGCGCCATTGTTCGACGATTGCCAAGGATAGCAGACTAACTGGAGACGTTCCATGGTCTGAAGATGAGCACACCTCTTCGAGAGCAAATATATACTTGACAGGCTTGCCAGCACATCGTGAGATGCAGTCGTCCAGAAATTCATATACAGCTGATGAGTGAGCGCCATCCGGGATGGCTTTCAGCCCAAGGACGAAAGTGTTCAAAGCTGAGTGTGCGGTCTTGGTCTGCAAAATCTGATTCTCCTCAGCCACGGAGCTAAGCACAGATCTCAGTTTGAGCAATGGTAGATCGGAAGGCGCTTCTGCAGAGAGTTTCAACATGACCATGAATGGAGAGACCGAAAGGCCATCTCCTTTTGCGAACCACCGCATCCCAGGAGAAAAGTTTGCAAACTGAAACAGATGTTCAAGCTCTACCGCCCGAAGAACACGATCTTGCGGGCTCAACGCAATCTCTTCCATTGCTTTCAGATTATCGGCAAGCGCAGCTGAGACTCCGAATTTGGCGTCAAGTGCGATGCGCGGGACAACCTCGTAGTACAGCACCAGTAATCTCGTTGTTGCCTCCTTTTGCATCAAATCGGAGTCTTTGAACCGCCTGAAAGCTAAAATCACGTCCTTGATTGCAGGACATCTGTGGCAAAATTCATCTGTCAACACCTCGGCCGATTGGGCCCACATCGATGAAGATGACCCATTCGCAGCTTCCCGATACATTCTCAGTGCATCCTGTAACTTGCCGAATGCCACACAGAGTATTCTGATGGCAAAGAACGTAATCAGATTATTATTGGGTAGATTGAGACATCGAATTAGGACTTTTTGTGTCAGAGGTTGGGGGAGTATACTCTCTAGAACAATCGAGGGAGGAGGTGGAAGACGAGCATATCGTTCCTGATGTCCAAAATATTGGGGGAACGGCAGTTGGAGTGTGGAGAAGATGAAGGCAGCATAACCTATCCAGGTTGCTGTAAGCTTTGGATCGAATGAGAAATCCTTCTTCCCGAAGTAATAGTCTGCAATCAATTCTGGTGCAGATTTGAGTATAGCTGTCAATAGATCGCTTTGCTTTGTGTGCGACCATGGCCGCAATGACTGAGTAAACTCTGATAAGATCGTGTTTCGAACAGAGACCTTTTCGGTGAATTTATCCATCCACTCGACGCTGTCAAGACCTAGGCCTATGTATGACTCCTCGACAGAAAAGACGTGAATGTCGTCGGGATTGATACCTCGGGGATAGAGTCCTGACGATGATATTAATACGCCTAGATTTGGTGACGTACAGGCAAGAAGCAAAAACTCATGAGCGACTTCATCGATGGACTTTTTCGGCGGTGTCGAAACTTCCTCGGTCTGGTCGTACCAATACAGTGTTGCAATTCGTCCCATGAAGGTAGCATTCATAATCTTAGTCTTGGCTTCTCGTGGTAACGTCTCATCGAGAAGTACTGAGGTTCTCAACGTTTCGAGGACATCACGAACGGTAAATGGAGGATCATCTCTGATGTCTCTGGTAATTCCAGCCAGAATATCTCGTTGACTGAGAAAATCCCGCTTGCATTCGATTGGGATGAACTTCAACAATGACAGTAAGAACCGCAGCGAATTCGTCCGGACCGATGGCTTTCTGGGGTCTTCAGCACCATCGCCAAGATATTTCAAAGAAAGATTGCGTGCTAGATTTCTGAAAGTATGATCTCTGGCGAGGAAGACTTGCTTTGCGAGGACCCCTCCATCAAAAATCACTATCTCCCTGAGTAGCCGCAAAACCGGGGAAATCACAAAATCTTTGTTTTTCCGAGCCTCCAATCCCTTCGCGACTAAGTCTTTTTGTCGGGTATGTAGTACCGTCCGTCCTAATCGCAGTCCATAATCCGCCAAATCGAGGATGGAAGAGATGGTTTTTAACAGCAGCGCAAGAACTGCTGCCACAGCAGATTGAAGGTTATCATCGTTTGATTGGCAAGCGAAACTCCAGGCCTGCATAATATCGTTTAAGAACACATTGTCTTTGTCATTTTCGTCCGAAGGCTTCTGAGACTCAAGGAAGTCCTTGAGTATGGTGATTCGGCCGGCATTCTCACCTTTAGCTGTCGCAAACCCATCCAAGAATACTTTCAAAGATTGTATTGCTAAGCAAGTCAGTAAAGTCCAAATTCTGATTCGACGTAGATAGGCGATTACCTTGTTTCGAGCGTCCGCTGTCTTGATCGAACGCAAGGACTTGTCGCAGTTGTTTCCCTGAACGAATCTCAATGGGAGGTCCAGCGGGTGGCCCAGAACGAGAAGAGGAAGTTATTTTTTGGCGTTTGAGGTAGGCTTCATTGCCGTCCACATTCCCCTCCGCAGGACGTTTGGCCATTTCAATTGCGTTTCGCGACTTCGGAAGTATAAGGTGTGTCTGCGTGAAGCATGTTTTGCTCTTCTCCGCTTATTTGTTGTTCTTGCACCAATGTACAGGTAGGTCTCGAGGTGTGTATGTGTATGCTCTCGTTTTCCCCCGCTGGAACTTTGAGACTCTAGTTTGGATACTTTTTCTCAATGACAAGGGTCGGGGCGGCATTTCGGTGGTGTCCCGCCCCGCGATAAGGCTAGGCGGTGAGCAACTAGCGCCAGATACTGCACCTGCAGCTTTTAGTTTTAAGTTTAAGATGGTACGGGATACTTATACTTATATCCAGCCAGCCAGCAGCATCAGCAATCTGCAAAAGTCCCCGATCTTCACTACGCAACAGAACCACAACCCCAGTCTTATTCCTTACGTGGCGATGTCTCTTGCGTCGGACTCGCCCTCCTCGAGCGTACAGTCATGACCTAGCTCAGTTGTCATTATCAGCCAGCAGTCCGACCGCAATGGCTCCCCCACCAGTGCTTGCGCCCTCGACTCCCCGGCGCAATACACAACGAGCCTCACATCTGCGACAAGTAAGTAATGGGAGCTCAGAAACTACAATCATGAGTCGCCCTACGACTGCGGCATCTGATACTGGGACCATACACCATGACCCAATTCCACTGAAGCTGGCGACTGAGAGAAAGTGCGTTCTCTGGGTTCACGACGAGGGCTTCTCGAAGGAGGATGTCGTTCTCAATCTCGACTTGTTCCCCGAGGTCAAATCGGGCGAGCTCCTGGCGATCATGGCTTTGAAGACAGAATCCGGGGTGCGAGATTTCCAAGACAAGTCGCAGACAGTCAAGAGGGATTCAGATACCCTCTCAACTTCCATGCAGAGAGAACGGAGCTCGTCCAATCCCAGAAGTACAGGCACAACCAATGGCCATTCAAACAGGCACGGTAGTGACGCGAAGCATGACCCTGATCTTTGGAATCGCTATCTGTTTATTGCCAGGGACATGCCGAAAGACATGAAGGCCAAGCAACCTAACCTTGAGGTTTCTGTCGCGAAACACATTGCAGATGCTTTCAGTCTGAAGTCTAGATCTAGTGTTCTACTTTCCACGGTATGTTTGCCTACAAGGCTATTGATGAGTGATTGCTGATCATTCTTAGACCGATGCAGCTCAGAACTCTGCGTCCCATGTGGAAATGTCCTTCAAGGATGAGTACCTGGCACGCTCTGACATGTGGAGATTGACTGTTGCTGAACTCAGCAACAAAACTGTCTTTAAAGGCCAGAAAATTCTCTTCATGGGAACTATCAAAGCTCAAGTGACTGCTGTTTACGTCGAAGGTCGAAAGGTCCAATCTGCCCTTTTCTCCACCAATTCGAAACCAGTTTTTCGAAGCGAGTCTGCTCGCTATGTCTTGTTTATTCAAATGTCGAAGGAGATGTGGGACTTCGATTCGGAGGGATCCGGCGAAATCATGTTCAACAAAGTCGTCAATGGTTTCCTCCCGGCACTATTCAAGAAATGGGCTTCTCTTAAGGCGAAACATCTCGTCAGTATTGTACTGTTCACGAGGATGGAATACGAGACGGGAATTGCATCCGAGCTAGCAGCCAGTACTCACGATAGTTCGTATCATACTGGCGTTCAAGCCGATGGAAATAAGAAGCCTTACAAGGACTTCTATAGAGTGGTTGTCAGCGAGATGGCAAGTGGGTCATGGACCACCATCCTCTATCAATTGAAGCGCGAGTTCAAATCATTCCGCAGGGACATATCTATGCATCGCATAAATACTGTAAATGCCATCGAGGCAGCTACTGAAATGAACACTGGTCGCGTCCTTGGTACTCGCATTGAAGCCGAGCCTTCGCTAGCCATGCATGGAAATGTTCTTGAGGCTATCAATCTTGCTTCGCAGCAGTTCTCGCATGATTACATCGACCGGGACCTCATGAGAACCGGTATCTCAATCGTCGTCATCACGCCTTGCCCTGGTCTATTCGAAGTCGACTATGAAACTCTAAGAATGACGACTGAAAATCTTATAGGAAATGGCATTGGTATCGACCTTGTCTGCTTACCAAAAATGCCTCTGCATTCAGTCCCTTTGTTCAGATATCGGGATCCTCAATATGCTGCGTTTCAAGAAGCCCTGTATTTTAAGTCACTTAGGAGCGAGGACAGCACACCTCGTCAGAACGCGGCGATTTTTGGAAGCAGTTTCTCGTCTCTAAACGAGTCGTTGTCGCCGAACAAACCAATACAGCCTGATCGGACTGCTCGTGCTGGGTCCTTTGCCGCGATTCAACCTCCCAGTGAATGGTCATATGCCATTCCGCATTGGCTTGATGTTTCATTTTGGACAGGTGCATTGCAAGATCTCCATCTTGCAAATCCGTCTGCAAAGAGCAAGAAAAGGCTCTTCAAGACCACACCAGTGCAACGATTCTCTGATTTTCAGGTTCGATGCAAGATGTATGAGATGGAAATGGCGAGCGTCATGGAAACTGTTATGACAGAAATTGCCGTTACGCCGCTGCAGCATGATGCATTGTTTCCGCAGATGATCCGGGGGCCACGAGAAGCGCTAGGCAAAAAGCAAGATCTTAATCGAGAGGTGCAATCAGAGACGATCAGAAGAGAGAAGGTCTACGGGAGTCTGACTGAATTCGTCAGTGGATCGTCAAAGCCGCTAACAGATAAGCACTCATCTCAGGAGGACGAGAGGTTCTATCGAGCTCTAGAGACTTTTGACATTACACGATCCGAACTTTTGGAAGATTTCCCTGGGGCTCGACTTGGCGCAGATGGCAAAAGATTCTTCAAGACCGGTAGTGAAGAGGCAGCCAGGAAACTTCTTGCAGAAGATCCCAAACTTTTTGGAACTTCGTTCAGCGATGACATTGGAGTCCTGAAAGGAAGTAGTTTTTTGTCCGGGCCAGCTTCCACAAAGAGCAGCCAGGATTCCAAGCTCGTGGAGGAAATGCCAAAAACTCGGAAGAATAGCATCGCAAGCACTGCGACTGGGACTTCGCGTACCTCGCCAGTCAGACCAGTCAAGTTTGGACGTCAGATCAGTCTTGGCAAGTTCGGATTTGGAATTGCTGCACCGAAAGCTGCAACCGCTGAAATTCAAATCGAGCATGCAAGTGCTGGTAAGCCGGCTTCTGGGGCTGCAAAATCGCAAAACGCTAAGTCGAATGGGGGCGCTGAATTTGCCAGCCAATTACTTGCCGCGAAGAATAACCAAGGTTTTGATAGACCACCGTCGTCCAACAGTGATGGATCGAAGAACAAATGTGAAACTCCTGCAACAGAGAGAAATGGGGCACGAGATGAGCGAGACAATGAAAATATCGAATCCGCTCGACCTATGACTATCAGAAGTGCTTTGCAGTCCTTGGACTCAACTAACCAATTCAAGTCGCGATCAGTCCTCGGGTCCGTTTATGAAGTGGCCGATAGGCGCGATGATGATCGCCTTCTACACTCTGTTCGACATGATGATAACCAAAAATTATACAACTCAAAGCTACTTGCTGGATCTGTTCCAGAGCTCCCTGCGACTCTTTCACCAACAAAAGCTCTGTCCCCATGGTTGACCGTTCTAAACCCTTCGAATCCGTCTGCTAATGATTCTCTGGGGCCAAGTTCCTATCGACGATGGCAGCACGTTTTCCCTCGGCCAGTATTGACAAAGACGATGAAATGGAAATCTCTATGCTCTCCCGCATCTGTACCTTTGACGACCGAATACTTCCCTACAAAGCATCAGCTTGATACAGAATACCAGCAAAAGCCATACAACATATCCCAAAATCCCGAGGAAGAGCTGAATGAGGTACCAAAGGACCGGGAAGAGCTTCTTAGGGAACTTGTTGGCCTACGTCTCTCTCATGGCTTTCAAATCGTCGTTGGGCCTGGTGTAGCTCAAGCCTTTGGCCAGAAATCCATGAAGATTGCGAATGTGTTTGATCCTGGGCGCATTGCAGAGGATGGTGCCAGCGTATTTATGTCAATGGGAAACATAATCCATCAACTGTCTTGCGTCAATGAGACTGGAGTTGAGATTAACATGTTTATTCGAAAACCGACCGCGACGTTGACGGGATCTGGATCTCTTACACCCACGGCTTACAATCCTGCAATTCGCACCACTCTGGCTGGCGATTTTGATTCGAGGCTCGTTGTATTGGGGAAGCCAAAGGATGAATACAACTGGAATTACGTGGATGCCTTCATTGCTGGAATCGCCGAGGAGATGTCGGAGAACTTACGCTTCTGGAGAGCTCGATTTGTCTTAATTCCGGTCGAGCGACCTACTCAGTCCCAGAGGCGCCAAGGAGAAGACAACGAGGAGGAAATTCGGCTGGAAGGCATCAAGAAGCTCACGCAGATGTGGCAGCGGCACAGGGTTCTGACAGCGTCGGAACGAAGGTTTCAGAGCCTAGGATCGAGGAAGATGAAAGATCCGAATCCTCTTGATATCGTTTACAAGACGGACGATCCTTCAATCGTCGTCACTGCCGAGCTGGAGACCTTACCTTTAGTAGAGACTGGCGAGGTTGGCCCTCGTCGAGGCTTGCTGCTCGAGCATGAACGGTTCCGCAAGTCGAAGCTTGATATTGCGGGACTAGCAGAGGCCATACAGTCACCAGTCGAAAGAGGTGGGGTTCGCATGCAGAATAGACGATGGCATTTTCGGCTGCACTACAATTGTTTCATTGGATCCGATATGACTACTTGGCTCATCGAAAATTTCGAGGATGTCGAGACCAGGGAAGAAGCAGTGGAGTTAGGTAACCTGCTTATGGCAAAGGACGAACTCCAGAAACAGAAAGACAGAGAACTGGCAAAGGACACAGACAAGGACATGGGAATCTTCGTCCACGTCGAGAAGCGCCATCCGTTCAGAGACGGGCAATATTTCTACCAGGTCACAGGCGAGTTTGCGAAGCAGCGCCCCGAAAGTCGAAGCGGCTGGTTTGCTTCCAAGAGGCGAGACAATTCGATTCCGTCCACGCCCATGTCTGAAAATATGTTTAGGGACTCTCCGAGACCAGAACGATCAAGATCAAGCTCCAATCACGATGACAAGTCGACAGACTCGGGAGCTACCACGCCAACGACCGTGGGCGGTGCTGGAAAGCGGCCCAAAGTTTCTCTTAGCAAAGTCATGAAGTACGATGTGGACCATCGGAAGCGTTCGTATCGACCGGAGAGGATACACTTGCACTACGATCGGCTCCATAACCCTGACAATTGCTACCATATTCGAATCGACTGGATGGGGGTCACTGCCAAGCTAATCGAAGATGCAATAGGATCATGGGCTTCGACAGCAGAGCGATATGGTCTCAGGCTTGTGGAGGCACCTATCGGCGAAGCCTGTTCCATAACCGATCTTCATCCATTTAGAAGCCCATACACTATCGACCTAGTGACTAAACCCCCGGACCAGCAGCCGAGGACTTATTTCGATATCAATTCTTTCGCCCCACAGGTACAGTCTAGTCCAGCAAGTCGCCATTATTATCAGAAGGCCATCATGAAGAGGTTCAATTTTGTCCTGGATATCGAAGCTGCGAAGAATTTCCCAGCAAACGTCGATGTCACGTATTCTTGGGGGAAGCCAGACTTCAAGTATTCGCAGTACATTCACCGATCCGGGGTGCTGCTCGCACAGATCACAGACGAAGGAGGCTTCTTGCTTCTTGCCAATCGCTTGTATAACAACCGTACCATGGTGTCGAGAGAGTCTGACAGGTATGTCAAGGGCCATTTGGAGAACAATAGTCGCATGGTTTCCTCTCTCTACGGGCACGGCATGATGTCGGATAAGCCTACTCCTGTCAATTCTCCTATGCTCCGTCCTTTCATGACTAACCTTGGATCTCCTGTCTTGCGAGCTACTTCTGACGTATTGGGACCCAGCCTTGCCGGTTCAAAGATTGTTAATGCTGTTACGCCTGAGTCTATTAAGAATGAACTCGAGGCATTTTGTCATAATGGACCCGCTCTCGAAGCATTTTACAAGGAGGTCTTTGAAAAAGCTACGCCTCCGAGTGCCACACCGCCAAATCTGAGAAGTCCATATGTCGGTAGTGTTCTCGATTCGAACATTCCTACCTTAGGTCTTCCTCCGGGTGTATTAGCCAGAGATAGTAGCCCGAGCCCGATGAGGCTGAGTGGTATTTCCATGCCTCCATTTGGACGAAGGCAAAGTGTTCAGATCGGCAGCGCAGGGTCTGTAGGAGATTCGAGACAAGATAGCCCAAGAGGGAGCATTGTTGAAGGTGATAAAGCGGCATGAGAAGCGTTGATACAAAGAACACGGAGTTTGTGGTGAACTGAAATATACCCCGGCTTGATCTTATCCACATGAAAATTATGTATTCTAATACTAGTTATGTATGACTATCTCTGCATATACGGTGTTCTCATGGAGGCTGAGGGTTAATACTGCAGCGGCACTAACCCGCAGTTACGCTCTGCACCGTCTGCCTGTGCTCTCCTTGCACTGTCTTCGCTGCCGTTACCGCTTGACCTCAATCTGTTGGCGTTTGCTCTTCTGATCATGGCAACTGGTAGTGCCATCAGCGTGAAATCTCAAATCAGTGTATGATCAAACACCCACTCACCGTGAACGTGCGTCCCACTTCCGCCAAAATCTCTCAGCGGGATCTCCAACCTCCCCACTTCTTCGAATCCTAACCTAACACCAAAAGTCAACAGGCGCTCCGCGTCCAGAAGATTCTGAGACAACTTACTGCCTATACAGAGGCACGCCCATTGGGGCACCACTCAAGTAGCATGCCATACCCTCCCGTTCCGCTTTGTTCAGACCAAGCTGTACCAAGCCAGCCCCGATTCCGCGGCGTTGGTGGGATAGAGAGGCTGCGAGTTGTCCGAGAACTATCTGTTGTCAGCAATCGCCTTGTCAATATAGTACCCAAACCAAAATCAACGAGCTACCGGCGGGGAGAATAGGGATCTGAGTACCGAAACAAGGTCCTTTTGGCCGGTGATCGCTCTCCATCTTCGTCATTCTAGAGCTGAAAGTCTGTCGTAGGGCGAGGTTGATGCCTCCTGGTAGTGGATTGGCTTCTCGAGCGGAATTGATGCTGGTGTACGCCTTTAGGCACGTCAGTAACAAAACTCAAATCTTCAATTTGATGGATGGTTTGTTCTCAGTTTGCCTTTCTGGTGAAGTCAAGGAAGAGAGGTGATGAATTTCTCACTTTGTCACTCCACACCCAAATCGCAAACCCAACAATAACCTCCTTCTCCCCAGGCAGAGTAACGACTACTTTCAGCGCAGTTGCGTCCTCTCCGCACGCTTCGCAAGCAGCTAGTTCGGATCTGATACCATTCGTAATCCACTCCTGGCGATCTTCAATCCTGCACTTCGCAAACTCGAGGTTGAGGCGTGGACTGGTGGAAACGGAAAGCATGCTGAGAGATAATCAGTCAGTGTGACGTTGAATTTGTACTATTTCTCATGTACATTACGACCAAGCGAAGTAGAGGTATCGAGGCTGTATTGGTCGTAACTTACAGTGCACTTATCTCTTCTGCATCGTCGATGCTTGCTGAGATTGTTTTATATACCATTCTTGCCGGGGTTCTCAAGTGAACTGATAACGGGCTGGCGGTGGTATAGGTTAGGATTATAGGTTCGTACGACAAGAAGAAATGCTACAAGTGCTTGTCCAAAAGGATGTCCATCGTTTCATAATTGTGCTTCCTATTTATTTGTTGACATGTCAGGCAAGCGAGAAAGACTTGTGGATTTTCTTTCTTGGCTACGTACTCGCTTACGCCTCGTGCACAACAAAAAGTGGCTGCCTAGTTCTTCACGTTAAGAATGCCTAAGATTTGCAACATCCACAACACGATAGGCGGACTGGGGAATTCGATTGGCAAAGATCGGGAAGAGCTTTCAAAGGTAACAGGTAATAATTTCAGGTGTAAGTGGAACGATGGAAAGTATGCCAAGGCACACCCTTTTGAAAATGCGAAACTTCGATTTGCTCGTCAAGGACAGTGAATGACAAAGCCGGTGCACAACAAAGACATCCGTGGCTCAATCGTACGCGATACTTGGTCGACTTACAGCAAGACTTGAATACACACAGCATAAAGATCGCAACAGTGGACTCCAATATCAGCGGGCTTTATTCCAGTTCATTAACTGTTCGCTTAACAAGCAACAAATATCTGGGTGGCCTGTTTGATTGTTACTGCGCTGTCCTGATAATGTTTATATGGGCACTCTGAATATATATACCACAATTTTGTTGATCCAGATCAAGAACTTTTCTCCAGTGTTGATAATCATGTCTTCAAACAAGGGTAACAACGACCTACCTATTCGGCCGCTCAGTGAGGATGAGCGCCAGAACGCGCTAGAAGCGGCAAGCATAGCAGCAACAGCAGCTCTACGCAATGTCCAGACAGCCGACCAAACATGCGAAGCCCCACCAGAAGGTAACGAAGCTCCATCTCCGCCACCCATGCCACCCGTCGGTGAGCCGTTTCCCTCTTGGATGTTGAATTCTGGGGACTGGTACGATCGGTGGAGAGCTGAGTTCTTTGCGCGGAGAGCGGAGAAATTAGACCGACTACGGGAGCGACGCGAGGCGAATCTACCTCAGAGAGCGGACCTTTCGCAGTCTGAGAGAGAACAGCATGTATCACGTTTGCCAGATCGAGAGGCTCGCCGCTTTCGGGTAGAGGCAGTCCAGGGGGTCCAGATTAGTAGTGTCTGGACAACGGAGACAGCCACTGTTGTTCTGGCTACAGTAGCAGAGGAAGAAGGCGACGAGACCGTTCGATCTACATTGCTTCGGATTCGAAGCAGCGTGATGAAGAATCCCGATGCTCTCGACTGTGAATACATCCACGATCTGCTAGAGAGCATCGACTATCGGTCACGTCCCCAAGCCTCTAAGTGACTATTTCACTGATCCTAGCCATGCGATAGTAGTCTCTAGGTCGCATGCAATCAGCAGATAAAAATAGGTCCCAATCTGACTTCAGTTGCCGATCATGGCGTATGTCTGCTCAAGTCCGTTTCGCAGTTTCTGTTTGCTTTTCACATATAAATAGACAAAAAAGTACTGTATTTCGTTGCCTGGAATTTGAAATCGCTTTACAATAACTTACAAACCAGTGCGATATTTCGCTCAAGACGTGGAGTTGACTGACTTTGGACAGCTGGCTTTTGAAGAGTGTTTCAACGTATCAATTTCGCCCTGGTGTCAGAACTCCTTGTACCTCGCTCCCCACGCATGATTATCATTATCTCAAACTTACATGTATTTGCCCTCTCTAGGAACTTCTGTTCGAGACAACTTTGGTGGAAGTGACTGTTCGACCAGTCATGGTCCGGCGTCGCTTAACTACGACAGGCACAAAGCTGTGCTGGTCCTCCCGTTACTTCCTCGAGCACGAACAATACGGGAAAGCTTGCCATTTTCACCGCTGACATTCTTTGATATCACAGACTTGTTGAGTGTTATTTCAATTATGTGTAGATATCCCTAGGGCATTTCGGGGTATTCCTACAAAAGTGTTGAGACTGTTACGCTTATTGCTCAAGACTTCAATAACACATAACAACTGTACCATCAGCATCCTGGAAATATCAAACATTCAAAGCGTCACTAGCTCACCATCGGCGTCATTGAGACTACGAAAGGTGCTGGCAGAAGTATGGTGCGCCGAAATTCATTCTCGGTGCTTGGGAAAATTCAGGTAGTCTAAAGTTCGCCCCCACTCCTCCAAATCTGTCCAGATATCTGGCTACCGCTTAGCACCCTTATGACCGGTATGCTGAATCTGAAGCGGCTACTTCTGTCAGGGAAATCTCTTCTCCTTATTTCGTCTCAAGAACTTGGATCTTTTTGAAACCCGCCTTCATCGCTCGTTAGATCTGTGCTCGTTCTGGTAGAGCCGGTCCCGGCGCTGGTGCCCCGTAGAAATGTGTGGTGGTAACAAGAAGATGTAACGCACGATGGCAGACGCGAAGTTCTGCTTAGTGATTATGCTCGGTGATCCAGCAACGTTGACAACCTCACAACTCAGAAGCACTCCATGGTTGCTCTATGGTTGGAAAAGGGAACAGCATTCCATTCGAAACCTGGGGTAATGTTTGTCCTCTTGAAGGCATAGTAACACGAGTAACCCGGCTGTTGAGCTAGCCATAAGGATCCGGTGGGGGCTTTAAAACCATCAAATAAGATGGAATGCAGGCTACCGATGGATGTGCCGTGGAAGTACACGCCGGTTTTGCGGGAATCGCCACCGTTGACATCAACCTTGACCCTGAGCTCATCTGTGGGCCGCGCAACTACAGACTGGAGAATCTCCTCTAGGAAGAGTTCCACCCTCAAGTCTGCAGGAGCGATGACTATCATGTCTGCGTACAGATTGTGGATTGCAGACAGGACCTGCGCGGTTGTCTTAGAGACATTATTGTCGAAAGCTCTCGCAGTCCCCTTGGTAGTCTTCAATCTGGGAAGCTTTTTGAGCAGGCTGAGGAGACTTTTTGGTGAAGTGATAGAGCTATTGCGCAAGAGAGGGGCGGTTTGGGTGCGACCAAGGTGATCGTGAAGCATAGTGAGGAACAGATTGAGGGCAACAGAAGTTGGCAATTCTCTGTCCTGGTTGGCAGCCTTGGACGTGCTGGCTCGATTAGAAGCTTTCTGTTTGCTCTTGCGAACACTTTTCGCCTTGGCGATTTCTTCCTCCTCGTAGGCACCTGATACAGTCTCTTCATCTTCTTGCTCCTCTTCTGCCTCCACATCCTCCTCACTACTTTCGTCCGTAGCTTCTTCTTCGTCGCGGTTACGAGTTTTGTATCTGCGAGAAAGTAAGCTGGTGTAGATTAATAGGGACACCGGCTGTCGCTCACTCATGTTCGATGAGTACCTCAACGTTGTCCCATTTGGTCCCAGACAACTTCAAGCTTTGCTTCGCGATCGTCGTTGACAACTTCGCAGCTGACATGCTACACCATCTCGCGACTGTATCCAGCATCTGGTGACCTGAGTTTCCTCCGGGAAGAGTAGGCAAAGCTTCGAGAGCCCGTACAAAACCTGGAGGTTGGGCTTGAGAGAATTTTCAGGACTTCTGATCTTGCCTTTCTTGAGTTTTTCTCGAAACTTGTCGGCTGTGAGGGTGCCGATTTTAGTATCAGAGTGTTTGACTGGCTCTGTCTCTTTTGCGGTACGAGGTGCTGGTGTCGCTATGATGAGGTGTCGATGAGCCAGGCTGGATACAATCAAGTCGCGAGAACCGTTCATCTGCTGATGGGATCATTGATTCATATCCGATTCTGGGGCTATTGGTCATGTTATATGTGAGTGTTCACTGTACTGGCTTCTCCCAACCGAATACATTTGAGGGAGTGATAGAATGTGAGGGCAAGACAGGCGTTCGTAGCCTCTTCTAGGGATTAGTCGTTGCGACGTAATACACCACAGCTCGCTTGTTCGCCAAAGACGTTTGTCAACAACAAAACAAAGATCAAAGAATTAAAGCTGAAGTGTAATCGCTTTGTCTAAGAAACTAAATCTTGGCCTGAGCCCACTGGATGTACAAGAAGAATTGCAAAGAGGAAAAACATGCAGAGCTTTCTTGTCTTTGTTATCCTCACTCCTGTGCCTGGGAGGCTATTCCATGAATCACTTCAACGTCCTCCTTGAGGCTGTATCTCCAGCAAGTTTCCATCGGGATCTGCAACAATGACAAAATCCAGAAAACCAGACAACAGAACACCTTTCATAGCATCCGCTGCATCCTGTGTCGAGGGATCCGTAATTCCAAAAGCACCAGCACTTGGGTCGTTGATGTCTGGGGCCTCCCCTGTCCGTTTCAAGATGGTGATGTTAAACGATCCCAAGCGATCTTGAAGTGCAAATATGTTTGGTACGATCAAGCCAATGTGGGAATATGTTGTTCTGCGAGTTGGCTCGTAGACTCGGCGTTCCTTCGAGTATGTGTTGCCTATGTAAGCGAGCATAAGTCGGGAATATTTCGTACAGGGGTTTCTTGAAGTGAGAACCATTTCCAAGCCTCCAAGATTGAAGATGTAAAATACATGTACTTACAAATGAATTCGATGAGACCTTCTGAGTTATTCTTCTCTCTCGTCAGTTCCTCTCCAGTCTGGTACCCTGTCCCATTCTTTCCTCCGTGTGACAAGCTCATGTACCTGTGACGGTTATTAGTATTTCGTCTGCGAGGCGAAGTAAACGGTGCATCTTTCTGCAGTCGTGGGAGAGCGGCGAGGAACAAAGTCATATATGCTGAATGGGAATCAAGGTGAAACTTCGGTATGTTACATACATGAATGCAAGGCCTGCTGATGCTTCGTACGTGAACATGTGCCTCATGCCAAGTATTTCACCGTAGAAGTAACGAGATTCGGCCAGGTCATTGACGATGAGTGAGAAATGGTTGATCACAAAGCCCGAGGTTGCCGCATCCGCAGGTCCATCAGTGCCACTGATAACTTGGGGATAACCTTCTGTCTTATTGGCAACCGAGAAATCAGGTTGGCATGCCATAATGGGTTGGCAACATGTCAGGATGGCCGCTGTCATGAAGAGGCTGTGGAACTTGACCATCTTGAATGCAATTGGTAGGCGGTTTTTATGTGAATTTTGAAGCGAATAGGTTGTTGCGAGGGGAGGAGACACAGGACAAAGCAACACATTTATACTTATACCTCGAACGAGGCTCAGTGAAAACTTTACCTGAGCCAGAGATTTGGCATGAGCATAGTAAAGCTGTTCATCTCGACTCTGATTCTCTCGGCCGATTAATGAACCCCCAGACAAAGGGTTGCCCAGGGCGATAATATAATGTTTCAACGGTTGAATGATCTGCACTTGGCATTATGGCGTCCAATGGTCCTCTGAGCGAGGATGTATTCCTGCATGAGCATCCTTGTCCTCGAGGAAACATCACGAAGGGATCGAGAGCAGCAAAGGCGTGCTTTAAAGGTCAAGTCAGCATTGCGGTGTGTTTGTAAATGTCGTGGATATTTCTGAATGACTTGGTTTCTGTCGTTCCTGGAGCGCGCCGAACAACTGTTCTTGGTATAACCTCGAGACCAATCAATTCGTTGCTGAGCGAGTCCTGGGTACTCATAGGAGGCTGCGTAGCTTAGTCCTGGCATGGCTGATGGGTATGCTCTCGGCCGATATGAGGGTGTGGAAAGATGGGGGTGGGCATAAGCCAGCTTGTGACGGCTGACGAAGGAATTATGGACTTTGCTTACATGCATAGTAATAGCGGCGGCTCTGCTTCTGGTGAAGGCGTGGGTGGGCTGTGGACTATCCACGAAGCTGGAGCCTTATCAGCTAAAAAGCAACCGTCGATACGGGAGATCTTGTTTCTATTTCTGGCTACATGGATATAGGTACGGCTAGAGGAGATGGAAACAGAGGCAAATACCTACTGTAACTGCAAACCGCAGCAGCCACCTCATGTTCACCGCCATGGTCAATCACGTGAACGGCCCTGGATCTCTCGCTTCATCTGAACTTCGGGTCTCTTCAAATTTTCCCATCATCTTGCAGCTGGCGGATCGAACGATTTCTAGGGTCCGTAGATGCCTTGTCAACGCTCCTACTGTAAGACGAATGGATCTCGGCCTTTTGACTTGGTCGATTTTCCGCAAGAAAATTTGAAAGGAGCCGCCAAGCCGTCAGGAGGAAGGATGCGGCCACTCCATTACTTATGGCCGTAAGCTGTCGCGAGCGTTCTCACAGGACATACTTCCCCAGAATGAGGGCGGCAGTCTTTCAGCCTTGCACAGACGCCAGAGGTGAATTCTCATCACGCGGCATCTTACTATTCGCTGCTGCTATTGCCGCTCAGTGTGAAGTGGAGTGTTACGTGATATGCCTGACGCGGACCCTTGATATTACCGTGAGGCGCAATAAACTGATAAAGGCGATTCTCTCTTTTAGGCAGGCATGTGTTTCTCCTGGCTACATATCAGAGTCCTAAAGCCACAGCTGCTAAACCATATAATTCTGGAGACTGCTGACTGTCTATCCTCAACAGGCGGGGACGAGCATGTAGCATTTTAGAATCGCGATGCCAGCCGAGAACATCCACAATAATGGGCGGGCTCGCCAAAGGCGAACAAGAGCGGTTACTTGCTGCCTCGAATGCAGACGGAGGAAAATCAAATGCGACAAATCCGATCCTTGCTCTCAGTGCCTTGCGTATTCGCAGCCTTGCATTTTTCCCGAGTCGCCAAAAGTGACGGTGAAGTCGCGAGCGAAGGCTCGTCCGAAAAGGACATCCTCCTCGGCCGAGAGTCCAGACAAGAACGTGGAACCCGATATTGTCCAGTATGGAGAGAATGAGACCAATTACGGAGAATATGATCAGCAAACCGAGGAATCAGAAGTGGATAGCTCTTTGCAGATTGGGAAGATGTGTATTTCGGAGAGAATCGGTGGTCTTTTCAGGCCGTACTTACTCACTGCAGTATGCACTTTAAGAAACATTATCCACGGCACATGACTTCTACTGACGTGATGTGCAGTTATCCAGAATTAGTGAGGCTAGCTCCAACAGTCGACATTATTCTTCTCACTCGAAGAATGCTTCTTCTGTTAGCTGTGCCTGGCATAAACCTAACAGCCTTTGCCCCTCTTCCTCTTTCCTCTTTCTTGGCCACGAGGCAGACGTGGACAAATTTTTGCTCACAAATCCACAAGCTGACCTTCTGTATTGTCGTAAGTACTGAGAGCTCGTTGAATTATATGCCCTGGTCCAATCTGGACGTCGGACTTTAGCATATGTTCAGTTATTTTCTTTGGGCGATTGTTACTGATCTGAATGTTCTCTAGGGTTCTTTGAAGCCGTGGATCCGCTGGCGCATATTTTTCACAAACCCACGTTCTACAGCCGCGAGCAATTTTTCTCCGTAATTGAGGCTGGAAATCGCGCATGGAGTACTGATGCAGCAATCGTCTCTTGTGTCTGCTTCGCGGCAGCAGTGAGCTTAGACGGCCTTCAAGTCCAAACACACTTCCAATTTGGGAAACAAATGCTTGTTGACAAGCTCATGAAAAACGCCGAGAAAGCTCTACATGCTGCCCAATTCATGACAACCTCAAAGATCAAAGTGTTACAGGCATTCACGGTGTATCTAGTAAGTGTCTTTTGGCCCTGGTTGTCACAGGTCTGACTCATGGTCCAGATTCCGCAATGTCGTGGCGAGATTTCGAGGTCCCATTCCGTTCTCGTAGGCGCTTTGGTGAGACTTGCGCAGTGTATAAATTGTCACAAAGCGGTAAGTGGTGTTCAGGATTTACGCTCTCACACACAAGCATTACTGTGGCACCAGATCCTTTTTCTAGAGATCAGGACCGGAGAAGCACAAGGCCCATTACCAACGGAGAGAACTGACGAACTACCCCTGCCACTCAATGTCGACGACCACGGACCCTTCAATGTTCCTAGCTCCATAATGGCCTGGACCGACAGTTCTTTCTCTATCATTCGTTACGAGTGCTACGAGATCCACCGCTTGATATTTCGAGGTCGGGTTGCTGTCGAGCACAATGATATCACTATTCAAGAGTTGCTCGAGGCTGTCGACAGGAGGAAGAAAGAAGTAATTGCGAAGCACGATGCTATACTGGATAGCTGCGTACCGATTCAACAATGCGCAAAGACTGTCATGAAGCTTTTGCTTGCACGATGCGATGGAATGACCCTGACTGGCCAATTGCACCGGTTCGAAGATGTCGGTGTTCAGGTTCAGATGAAAGCCCGGTAAGTCTTTTGCCCGATCGTTTTCGTGGCCCGGACGAGAGGTATCTCTTGTGGATGAATCCTATGCTGACTTCGCTATAGCCTGCTTAATGCTTGCCTCGACATCTGTGAATGTGGCGCGATCCTAGAACAGTCTCCATTCCTTGCGAAATTTTCGTGGTACTCCGGAACGTACCAGCAGTACCACAGCGCCATCACCCTCTTGATGGAGATTTGGCATCATCCCACCCTGCCACAAAGGGACCGTATCTGTTCAATGATTGACCATGTATTTGGCATTCAATACGGCTGGGTAGTCGAGGACCGTGTCATCGAGATTTTACGGTTGTTGATGCGCAGCCTTGAATCATATCTCGATCTCCGTAAAGTGCGCAAACGAGAGATAACACCACCAGCTGCTTCATCGCTGGGCTTACAGCATATTCAGGATGCCTCTAGTTGGATAGTAAATGACCCTGCTTCGTCCTGGCAAGATATTACCATCATGTCAGAAGACTGGAGCTGGGCGGCGTATGGAACTACCGATGATCTCTGGAATGCCCCGGGGCTGGCTCTCCCTGATATCTCAGCCAACGAGTCGCTGACCCTGGGTATCGTCAATATGCCACACGAGATACAGCAGTGAATGGCTTTCGCATTAACGATCGAATTACATATTGGCCTCTGCCAGATTGCTTACCATTCCATGATCATGAGAGGTGTTGGTATTAGGACGGGTGAAGGGAAATTACATCCAGATCCAAGGACTTAATACAAGTCGAAGACCTCTCGTGATCATTTACGCCAGCGGCTGCACATTTTGCACAATCGGTTTCAAGATCTAGCCGGGTGCCCAGGAGTGTTTCGGACAGGGAATATTAATACCGTTTGTCATCTCAAGAATAAAGGAAAGGTACGTGGATGATATAATCGTACCACGATAAAAAACAATTAAGGATCATCTTAATCATGCCCACGTGTCTCGTCTCGTCATGCAGATAATCGACGTTGTTCACTGCTTCCAATAGCTGGAAATCATCAGTGCTTAAGGCTCCATACATGATATATTAGAACCGCTAGTAAGCATAAGACTCGGGCAGTGCCCAATCAGTATCGATAGCTGCATTTGACACGATACGCTTAGTCCAAATATGGCCGCCAACTGCGACATACTTTCAACGGTCTTTGCACTAGATGGTAGGGCTTAGTATTCTCCCCATACTTTACGTACGTTCCAGATGTATAAATTCTTCCAAGTCTTCTCACAGCAGGGTAATTCTGCACAAGAGAATTCTTGATCAAAGCAATGGAAGATACTACTTTTGATTACATTATTGTTGGTGGAGGGGTAGCTGGTTGCGTGTTGGCGAGTCGACTCTCTGCTTCTTTGCCCAACAAATCGATCCATCTCATCGAGGCTGGCCCAGAAGACGCCGACGATCGTGTAGCTCCTTCTATGGGAGTGTTCCTTTCTGATACGAATGATATCCAATGGAACCACCACAGTATTCCTCAGAAGGGGTTAGACGGGAACACTGTAGGTTGCGCTTCTCTCATCCAGTTTCAGATTGGCTCTTTATTGATATTGGCTCACATCTTCTCCGACGTCCGTCCTCTTTTTCGTGTCCTCTTCTGAAACTCAGCAGGTCCAACAAACACAAGGTCAAGTCTTGGGAGGGTCCTCGGCGATCAACTATCAAGCGTGGACTCGTGGGTCCGCGGCAGAATTGTAGGTTTCCTTCTCATCCATCGACCTTTGGCTTCCCAGCTGATTAGTGACAGTGATCGATGGGCGCAGGAAGTAGGTGACAAGCGATGGTCATGGACTGAAATGCTGCCCTACTTCAGAAGAAGTGAAACCTTCATCCCGGGCAAGGACATGTCACAGGAAAATTCGGAGCTTCATGGCTATTCCGGTCCCATCAAGGCAACTTAACCTTGCCTCTCTGTGAAGTGACGGAGAGCTGACCGCAAGCAGGTTACACATGTATCGTCCTCAGGGAAGAATCGAAACTACCCTTTGAAAGCCATGGTCGCCGACCTTCATGAGACAGCTGGACAGAAGCGGAACTATGATATCAACTCGGGGGATACTCTTGGGTATTCGGAATTTGCGAATGCCACATTCAATGGCCAAAGGCAATGGGTAAGTAAAATCTTGCTATACCCTGAATTCTTCTAGGTCATCGCCCCAATCACTCTGAAATCCTACTTAAATTTTTTGGATTCTGCATCCCCTATCGGAAATGAAACAAGATCGTCTGACTTTCACAGGCGGCCCAGTACCCTCGTGGCAAGAACGTCACCCTCTGGCCCTCTACCCAGGCTATTAAGTTGCTCTTCGCCGGCACGCGAGTCCTAGGGGTGGATGTCCTGCGTAATGGCTTCCCGAGTACTGCTACCGCACGGAAGGAAGTCATCGTGTCTGGCGGTGCACAGAATTCCCCCAAGTTACTTCTGCTCAGGTAAACTCCACATCGTACAGCAATTTCGTCTCGCTAATGTTCATCAAGTGGTATCGGCCCCGGGGCAGATCTCAAGAAACACCAGATTCGGCAGATCGCTGATCTCCCCGTTGGAGAAAATTTCTCCGACCACCCATATATGACCACTTTCTGGAAAGTACGAGACCGTGGACTGTCTCTCGGCGACATGGAGATGGTCACTCCAGACTGCGACTGGACTGCTGGAAGTGGTTGCGACTACCTCGCCTTCCACCGACACGAGGAAGAGCATCTGAAGAAATTGGCAAGGGAGACCCTGGGTACTAAAGAACTGGAACGATTCGAACTTCTGGGACGCCCGCATACTGAGACTTTCGTGATGTGGGTTTGATTTCGCTTAATCTGCAAAACATCTGCCTCTGCTTACTGACAGTGTTCATCCAGGTATGGTCATATCGACCTCACAGGTCTTGTCAAAGCACCCGTAGTTACTTCCTGCTTCTCGTGCATGAACATCCTCATTGCACCAGAATCGCGGGGCTCAATTCGCCTTGCCTCGTCCTCACCTACTGATGCACCACTTGTCGATCCCGGGCTCTTTACGAACCCAATAGATTCACAGCTCATGTATGAATGTGCTCGGATGAATATCACGGCCATCAAGAACTCTTCAGCTACTTCCAAGTACGGAGCGGTGGAATTTGGTATAGCGGAGGCAGATCGCGATGATCTCTCAGATGAAGCACTCAGGAGGAGACTGGTGCAGACCTGCTCGACTGTCTTTCATGGCAGTGGAACGTGTGCCATGGGTACTGTCGTCGATAGCGAGTGCAGAGTTCTGGGAGTTCGAGGACTGCGTGTTATTGATGCTTCAATATTCCCATTTCCCATTGGAGCGCACTACCAAGCTGCTGTTTATGCTGTTGCTGAGCAGGTACGTGCTTCTTGTTTCCGAAAGTGGATATACTAACATTCAGAAGATGTCGGAAGTAATTGCTGGAGAAGCGAGTTTCTAGATCTGATACAAATTCGGTTCGGTTGGGGACGGGAGTGTTTATGAATGTTTATGAGCGCAGAACAAGAGGAAGGAAATCAAAAGTATGGCTCCATCTCCAGTCTAATTGTCTAGCCTTTTTGAGGACATTGTTTCTTCGTTGTTTCGAGTCCATCCCCTTATCATCATGCGTCAGATTAGCAGATTAATTGTTTAAAACTGTTTCTTTCAATCGGGTTTATGCCTTTTTGGTTCTGGACTTCTTGAAAAGTAGTAATTATATTATCAGTAGCGCTAGACATTCAAACCGGGAGGAAGACTATACGCTTTGCTTTCCAAAGCGAGAATGATAAATATTTGTATGGATAGATATTGAAATGTGATTCGGCTCCGCCAAAGCACTCAACCGCACCTGGTGTACCCATGCATTGTTGATCTAATTTATCCCAATGCGGAAGAACCAAGCTTCGCCGCATCCACGTACCAAGCAGCAGGCGATGCAATGCTTGACCGCCGACACCCGGGTTCGACGATTCGAAAAGGCGTCGCAGCAAAGGGAAGGGGGCTTATTTTATGTCTCACGGTCGGAAGAAGATGCATTTGGGGGCTGTGACTGGACTTTCCGAACGAGAAGGAAGAGGATCATGCCCTGCAACTTTGAGAAGCGCGTGGGTGAGGTGTTGTAGGGATTTCCCTTCCTCCATCTTGTCTTTCTCTCCAGTCTTCTTTCCTAAACCCATCGCGTTGTATTGGACTATTCTCGAACCTTAAACCTCCATTCCGTGCGATTGTCTCCGGTATTTTCGCAATGGCTCTGGCCACCGGATCTTTTGGCAGCACACTTACGCTCGCAACACCCATCGCCTTAACAACGGCTTTTGTGCCTGCTCCGTCGTGTCTTTCAAATGTCTACCAATACTTTCCCGATGCATTTAATACTTTTGCAGGGTACTACCTCCAGCTCGGTGCAGAAGACCAGAAGACCAAGTGTCTACCTTCAGGATGGGCTGCCACATCCCAATACTTCTCACCTGGTATCTGTCCGACAGGCTATTCGCAAGCCTGCTGGGTGACATCCTCAGTAGGTACTGATATCGAAACACTCGCAACATGCTGTCCATCTGGATATACCTGCGCGACTCTACCATCAGAGTCATACGCAACGTGGTTACCGGCTCTGTATGCGACTCAGGTATGTGTGGGAACTGGAGGGGAAGGCAGTTCGCTCGGGACATTTCCGGTGACAAAAGTGACGGATGGAACGACGGTAGTATCGGACACAATTTTGTCGGGAGGTGTGAATGCATATGGAGTGAGCAATTTCGGTTCATGGCAGAGACTGCGGCTGCGACTACGACTAGTGGTGGAAGTAGAGCAGCGACAGGAAGCTCATCGGCAACCACAACTTCGACAAGTACACGGATACCAGAAAGTGTTCGGGACTCTCAACAGGTCGGAGCTGGTACTGCAGCTCTAGGTGTTGCTTTACTGGCGCTCTTGGCGTGGTTTGCGTTGAGGCGGAGGAAGCGTGCAAGGGTTCTTGGAGACGAGACTCAGCAGTACCATGACCAGCCAGCGATGTATGGGAAGCCGTCAATATATGGGAGTGTTCCGAACTCTGAACTGGCGGATCCGGAGATATTCGAGCCTGAGATGGGAACTGGTCATGCGACTGGGGAATTACCTGGCCATGGAGCTCTCGCAACGAGACCTGGTAGGGGGGATGTGCACGAGCTCGGTTGATGATGCTTGGTGGATTATCGATATGCGCTTCTACTTATATGATTAGAAATTGTATATATACCATATCGCAAATAGTTGGCTTGCTTCCATGGTGTCTTTCGTCATGTTTGTTTTGTCATGGGTAGAATCTGATTGATCTCGTCAGTATATCAGCATGTATCTGGGCATAGACGTGAGAATGAAGTAGACAGGGCTCTCAAAGATCGTTCAGCTGCTGCTTACCATGCTAAGACGTCTTTTGTCGTGGTTGAACTAAGCAAAACTCACTTGACATTTTCAGAGCAGTAATTGATTAGGAACAAGTACATCCCCGTACTGATAGACACTACTCACAGCTCTTCGTCAACGACAGGTTGGACCTTTGGAGTGTTATTGGAAATTAATGATAGACAACCCAAACCTGGTCTTCTTTTTGCATCCTTCCAGTAGACTCAGAAAGGCCGTCATTCGGCCATCTTGCTTACTTGGGCGCTGCTCTCCGATAGAATGCATTTCAGTTTCTGTCAAAATGAACTTCATACGGAAAGCTCAATGTCCATGGAAGCATAAGACGCCTAGGACGGCTCTAGACTGGTTGTTACCTGCTCATTGAACATGGCGCCCGCGGATGAAGTGGGCTTCAGACACCAGCAGAAAACTGTTCAACGATCTCATATAGCAAACAGAATGCTCAACATATGACAACGCTCGACAGCATTCTCGCCCTAATAGGTAGATCGCCGGGTCCCGAGTTTTAAATAGTCCATCCTACAGAGGGTGGATAAATACCATCTTGATGGCGTAGAAAAGCGAAAAATGGTAGAAAGCTTCACTTCGGCAGAGCGTCTATTACCAGCCCCTAGCTGATTCCTGCTGACTCGTGATGAACGCTTCATTTACTCCTCTCCGGTGTACAGCACTCGCTTGTTAACAACCAAGAGAAAAAGAAGTAGGTCTCTCGCGCAACTATTTCAAGTCGCCTTGCATTCCGTGCCCCTTCTGCATGGAGGCAGCAGATCTTCAGCTTGCAGAGCTCGCCGCAATCAGACTCCAAGCAGAATTGAGTAGCTGTGAAGAGAGAGAATGATCCCACCAGGACGCGCACTTAAACTTCAGGATGTTAAGAACAGCTCCCGTGTCCTGATTTATGAACCGTACACCAGAGATGATGGTCATACGACATCTTCAACAGCTTATCTTCAAGACTTCCTGAAAGTGAAATTCTCGTAAGCGAGAGCCACTTTTGAACTCCTCTGCTTCTCACGGCATGCGTTGCCGTATCTCACCACATCAGGCGTCCTTGGCAGACTGAAAGCGGCAAGTCGTTCCCTCCCGTGTGAGTTTTAATGTCCGACCAAAACAGGTTCCGTTCGCACGGTTCAGTCGCGGAAATAATGAGCCAGCTTCCCCGGCGCCGCTGGAGAAAGAAGAACGTGGAAGGTGTGGAAAGACGTCAAAGCGAGCTGCGATAAGGTTTAGTTCCGGATAGCCAAGCCGGCGGTCCATGTTACGATGCTCGAGGCGAGGCGCGGTGTTGTTGACTCGACAGCTTGGTTTTGCGAGCGGATTGACTTTGTATGTTCGGATATGATGGCGAGCAATGGAAGAAGGTAACGGCACAGACTTTGTCATATCAGGATTGATTATATGTGAGCTAGATATCGTTGCCGCTATCAGATCTGTGCCACGACGAATCAGCTCACAGCCGGCACATCCGGATCATGTTGATGTTGTATCGAGTAGTTATCTTCCTCCAGTTGGAAATCCGGCGCGTCGATTTGATACGAGCAAGTTGCTAGGGTGCAATCCATTATCTCCCGCGAGATATGAGACAATGAGACATCGACCCGGGGATGTGGTTTTGATGGTTCCAGGGGAGTACCTCCGCAGATGAGGCGAGATGAGTTGAGTTGAAGTGGGGGTGTGGGTGTGGGTGTGGGTGGGGCAGAGAGGGGCTGCTGATAGCGATAGAGGCAGTGAGGATGGCGGCTGGGCGGGAGCGAGCGATGGGAAAACATGTCGGCGTTCTTGGCTGCTGCAAGAAGCAACGACGAACAACGACCTCGAGGCAGATCCATGCCTCTTGATCGGCGGTGTGCGACTTTGAAAACGGGACGACAAGGGTGCAAGTCGAAGTACCGGCCTGTTCAGTGTTCACGGGAGGCAAGACAGACATGGACATGGACATGGACATGTCGTCAACGTGGTGGCTGATTTGCAGCCTCACCGACTCCGATGCCTTTGATCTGATATCGAATAGGATTGCAGGACGTTGACCGCGGTGTTGATTATGATTATGATAGCGTTCTGTCCACGTGCAGACGATCTTGTTGTTATCAGATCTTCTGTATGACTCTTGTCTGTCGGCTGCCTGCTGGGATTCTCGTCGTGCGTGTCACGGTGAGATGAAACACATGAGATGAATGGCTGTTGATCCTGGTGTTGTGTTTGTCACCGCTCAGGCTGAAGACATAGTTCCAGCTATCAGATTCCCGGCCAGGACCCAGGACCCCGGCCGCAGACCTGACCAAAAGAGAAGGACGATCGGACCCGACACCTGATATCGCATCGATCCAGAACGGTGGATAAGATTGCTATGTCGTATCGATCTGGCGGTCCTCAAAGCTCCAAGTCATCTGCAAGTGACGGCATGGCGGTTCCCACGATGGTTTGCTTCTTTCCACGCTGTGGCGGCGCGTTTGTGGTTGAGCGAGGTCCAATAGCTACAGCACGAGATGACTGCATGTCGAACGACAAACACGAATGCCGATTATCAGAACAAGTGCCAGTCGAGTACCATGCAATCATCCTCATGATCTCAAGCCGTTATCGTCCAAGATTGCCTCGGCGGCTGGGGCTGAGACCGTCTTTCTCTTTTTAGGTTCTGATCATCTGCCATGTTTCGACCAACGCATCAATATTTGAGGCGTGGAAATAAACGACGAACAAGGCTGGAGCCTGCCCTTGAATATTGTTCAGACCCATTTGACTCCATATAGTTTGTTCACCGCATTCTCTGCTCGACGGGGCCTTCATCTGTATTCACGAGCTCCCCTTGGAATAGATGTGAATATTCAGACGATGTCATAAATTGTACATTCCAAGATCGGAGGATATGTAGCGACTAAATGTTGGGATTTTTATATGCCAAAACGACGAGCAACCCCTTGACCGCTCCCGCCTACTTGCGCTACTCGCTTCCATCCACCGTCACTCCTCATTGTAAAGGCCAAGCCATGAGATGAACAGCCTCGTTCTGCCGCGTTAGGGGAAAATCCAGCAGATCAAATATAAACCTAGTCCATCAGAATTGTTTGTCTGTTCCGCTTCAATCAAACGACTGGATTTGCCCAAATTATCCTCGCCCCGTGCCGTCCCATTCGTCCCGAGCAGGATCGTGTGCGCACTGCTTTCATCCCAGACTCAAGGCAAGGTAGGCCAGGCTCCGGTTGCACGACATGTAGGCATCTCGTATGCTAGCCAAGGGCCTCTCAGATGTGGAGCGTACAGCAGGTCGCAAGAGCACAGGAACTCTATCTTTGACAGGCGGCGCCACATGTAGTAAGACTGCATATGAGATTGTATCGTTTTGTTGCTGTCTCTGCTACTGTACTGTTCGTCCTCCCGGACGTGCGGCGACGCTCACGACTTGTTGTGCCACTCATTGCCCGATGAAGTGACTCAGAGATCGGCTTGTGATATATATCGACTACCAGCAGATTGGGCCAGACGACGACATGAGACGAAAATGAGTGGATGATGGAAGGCCGGTTTGACGGTAAGACAAGACGAATGAGGGAAATGCCTCGGGACGTGGAGAGGGATAGGGTAGGGGTAGGAATGGAAACGCTGTCAATATACTTGCTTCATCGGGTTCAGCCTTGATGCTGCCCAACTGCGCATCGCATTTGATGCTGGAAGATTAAATTGAGGTCAAGCTTTGACTTCCAGGAAGCAAAGGCCCGAGACGAAGGCTGCATCCTCGTCATACCGTCGTCATTGAACAAGCTCTGATCCCAGCCCAAGCCCTGTCATCATCCCTTGCCTAATTTTCTCTGGGGAGGGTTTATTTTGACATCGGGAACGCAACGGGAAGGGGGCGGAAGATACAGTTTTAAACTAGTTTGTTTGTGATATCGATGCCAACAGCATGCGACAGGAATGTTAAGATAGCGGGGAATGAAAATACGGTGAAAGATTCAAGGTACGCAGTCAGAGGTACTTGTATACATGCCTTGTGGACCGATAATATTCCGAATATATTCTTGGCCGAGCCAAGTTGTCGCACTGCACTTGTAAAGAGATGGATGGGGCGGAAGAATCAGGGCCGCCTGGGTACTGGTCTCGGGATTAGGAGGGAAAAAGGAAGAAGGAAGGAAGCTCGCTGATGTCGTCGTCGTGAATGTCACCGTCGCAACACTTGTGCACTCTCCCGATAGCCGGTATCTCTCTATCTTATCCTCGGCCCGTGAAGGCAGGCAAGCAGGCAGACAGGCAAGGGGGAACTTATCTGCCTCGGAGAAAATGTAACGCTACAATCCTCAAAAGTAAAAAGAACGAGACATACACACATGCAAGGAGAATCTAGAATAAGAAGTACCTGTAATAATTGCTGGTTTTATAGATAGCCATGTAGAAGTGAACATTCTTTCGACCTGGTGTCCCTGCTGGTAGGGTACAGTAAGTTAAATACACCGAAGCAGAAGTAGAAGTACTCCGTAGAAGTAGAAGCAGGGACCATAGCCGTGGGCCAGACTGGGACTGGGCCAACAGATTCGAGGCGATTGCCCAGCATGCAGGGATGGTAGAAAGCACCTACACAGGAACATGGGGGGAGACAGAGGGAACAGGGTAAGATGGCAGGGGGTAAGGTTTGGTTAAGGTGCTTTTTAGCTTTTAGCAGAGAATTACAGGGAGCTGCAGGGTCCGTCAGTCGTTCTTATGGGGCCTTAGACTGTCTTTGGAATCGCTTGGTTACTGCAGGTAGTCCCAGTCCCAGTCCCAGTCCCGGTCCCGGTGCTGGTGGTGGTGTTGGTGCTGATGCTGGTTCTGGTCAAAAAGTCGGTGTGTGTGCCGGCGCCTCATGTCGGCCCTCCGCCTCCACTTTCACTTCCACTTCCTTCACCTCTCCCTCATAATCCGAGCTTCACCCAGACCAGACCAGGACTGCACTGGACAGGACACCCTCTTGTTCCCTCCACAACAACAACATCACCGCCACCTCTGGACTACATCTTGGAAGGATATCTATCCCAACCTCGAGTTTAGCTGTCATCCTTTGAATCTTTGTCACATCAAAAAACAAAACTCGAAGGCGCGTACGAAAATAACTTCGCTCCTATCTGTCGCGACGATATCCTGCTTGCTCCGTCTTCGCATCCACTCCACCAAACTCCACAGCACAGAACAGGAAAGCAAAGTGACCACCCCTCTTTCGCGCGACAATGGCCACCACATGCCCGCACAACGCCCGGCAGACGCGCTGTTAGCATCTTCTTCAAATCTACTACTCGAGAAGGATCTCAAAGGGATCTTTGGTCTTTACAGGATGTCATTGCTAGGAAGATTGCTTTCTGGCGCAGGACCTTCAACTTCCGCTCCGCGAACACCCCTCGATTCTCACCTGGAAGACCAATTTACCTACAACCTCCTCTTTCCCGATCCAGATGCATTGTACCATCATGATCAGGTTTTCCAGCTGTCGTCCGCGACAATTCTCGCGCCCGCCGCCCTCAGGGATGCAGACTTGAATGGGGATATTGACCTAGACATGAGAGACGTGCGGGTGATAATCATGCAGGAAGCTACACCTTCGTCTGGCTCAGCATATCTACTTTTCGATACACACGCCCCTCCACCACCGTCTCCTTCACTGGACAGACAAGCTTCTGGCAATGGGCCAGCGTATCCGTCACGAACAGAAGGTCGTCGTTCAATTAGCTCCCCGCGGAAGATGAGCGTGGGGCAGAATTCGAGGCCGGTCATTATCCAGGAACCGTCGACTCCCCGAGTATTTGGCGCATTTGGTGGCAGAACGCAACACAACAAGACTACGAGCTACAATGAGACGGCAGGGCAGCGTTCGGCTAGAGAGTACAGAGAAGAAGTTTCTTGCTTCGCAAGTTACATGTTCGGCAATTCAGATGTTATGGCTTACAAGGGATTCGGAACCAAGGTGCATCCTCTACCCTCAGAGTCCAGACATCCGTTCACATCAGGTTCATATGCTGGGGATGGCTCTTTGGGGAGATCCAGTATGCGAAGCAGTAAACTGGCACAGTCCTTCACGTCGGACACAGTGCATGGGCCGACATCGGCTGGTTTCACAAGTCCAAGTACTGCAAGGACTGTGGACAGGAAGAAGGTGCTCATCACACGCATGTTCCCGGTGCCTCTACCCAATGATGAGACAGAAGAAGCCACCCAGAACACAACGCCTACACAGCAGAATGTGCAGTCGAATAGTGCTGCAGGATATCCCTTTCCCAAGGTCACCGCGAACAAGTCACACTCGGCTGAGTTCAGAAAGCCACAGCCGAAGCAGAAGAGGACGCCGATGTATGCTGTCGGTGTGGTCGTAAATTGGCCACAGTCGACCACTTTGCAAACGCCATCCGCACCAGCCTCCAGATCAAGTTTCCGTGGGGCAGGCTCTTACACGGAACAGGACTCGCTCCCATCATCTTTCAATTCAGGACGCCGTTCTGGCTGGACTGTCCTTGGGCATGGCTTCGGAGTCGAATCGATGGATTCTTCTTTTTCAAGCGAACCCGAGGATCGCATTGAGAATATCACTCAACACTGGGATATTATCATGCGGACCATGTCTCACCTGCAAGCTGTTGCGACTGCTTCATTGCTCCCGATGCTCAAGCAAGCAGATATCAGCTCCCCGGACCCTCGCCGGGAATCGTCACACTCTCGCGCGCCTTCTGCCAGTGTATCGATCTCAGGCAAACGGGTTCAAGAAGATATGAAACCCTTCAAGATTCCAAAGACAAATGCCAAGATGGTGCAATTGACTGCAAATTGTCTTTCACAAGTGCAGAGGATCCATAAAGAGGCCGACGCAGCTCGGCAAAGAATTGTCATGGGTCTCAAAGCACATCAGGTAGTCACTGGACAAGGAAGATGGGGTATCTGGCGTGAGGAAGCACGACTAGTTGGCAAGTGGGCAGGAGGCAAGGACGAAGGGTTTTTCTTCTTTAATCTATTAACTGGATTCCTCGGCAACCACACTGAATGGCTTCAAGCACTCGGGCCTAGTTGGTACCGCCGTCGCCACCATCAACAGCAGAGAGCCAATAAAGATGATGACATCTCGCTTCCGGCGCGGACCATCATTCTGTCCGATAACAAGCTAATGGCTCGCCGACTAATCTTTCTGTTGTCGGCTTTCCTGCCTGCGAACCAGCAAGTGATTTCAGCTAGGCTACACCGCCCGAGCACGTCGACCTCGTTTGGAGGTTATTCACAGTCTCCACCAAATGTACCCATTTTGAGAGAGGAGTCTCTTCGTCGGCGGATTAATAAGAGAGGAAGTGTGGCTCGAGGCTCCCATGCACGCACTTCGAGCTTTCCCAATCCAGCCCTCTTGGGTCTAGGGCCTGAGATTCATCATGATCGCCGAACATCTGATGCCACATCTATCAAGACTACAAACCTTCCCATCCCTGGCAGTGACCTCAATACGAGAAAGAGCAGTGCCGCGACTACTTCAACAGCAACTCCAGTGACGACAATGCCTCACTTCTCTACTAGGCGACCAGTAAGAGGTACGGGCCCCGTTCCACGACCAGGAAGCAGCGGTAGCCTTGCGACCGATGATCTGCTGCGCTCATTGAAGAGAGGGGATAGTACTGGGCAGTACAGTACTGCCAGTACTGACTCTCAAGGACCAAATTCACGGTGGGGTAGTATGATAAGTGGTTTCTGGGGTTCCAGAAGACGAGACTCAACAGCATCGACTAGTGTCGAGCCGCCTTCTATGGATGAACTCGATATCCGCGATCCTCATTATAAGACCAGCTCGCCGCTGAAGAAGGGAAAGCTGGCAGAAATGGTTGACGAGGTCACAAAGGATTCTGTCCAGAAGACAAAGGAGCAGCAAGAGCGCGAGATGAGAAAGTCCGAATCTGGAAGTGCGTCAACTGCCAGACCAGAAGATGAGCAGGGTGAAGACATACCTGAACAGATCATCCATGTCGCAGAACGAGTCGCAGATCCCTCTGGTGCTTTCGAATCGCCAGTGAAAACTTCGATCAATCACGACGATGGTGTCATTGATATCGATGTTCCCCTACCGGACTTTTTGTCATTCGAGACGGCTGTGAGTTCACCATCGAGCAGTGGATACCTATCAACTCCAGGTCTCGGCAATGGGATGGAAAGCTTCGAGAACTATTCTCGTTCCGGTCCGGATGTCGAGACGACAATGAATGTTGGAGGTTGGCTCCCACGCTACCATCCGGACTTCGCTCTTCAAGCAATTCCTGTCCAAAGTGATATTTTGGAAGAAGTCAAGGCGTCCATGCGTGCTGAGCCGACACCCATTATTGCATCCAATACACCTTTACCTGAAGGAAGTCGTCCCGACAGATGGGTTGATATCAGCAGTGCTGTCATTGCCGATACCACCAATTTCACCATCAGGCATATTCGGTATAGACGACTCATTAAACACAAAGAAGTCCCCTCGGCAACACCCAGCATCCCTCATTCGTTCGACTCTCGTTACGGCAACGTCTATGCACCAAGTCAACTCACTCCCTCGACTGATATCTGCGACGGTTACGTTGAAGAAGAGTTCCTCGAGGAGCCAATCATCTCAATGGACGAGACACTTATTGAAGCAGTCGAGCGTATTATTGCTCAATCGGGCCGAGAATCAAAAACGACATCCGCTTGCTCGTCACGATCTGCATCACGCGCAAGAGGTAGCCGGGAGCGGTCAAACTCTCACAATAGAACCATTGAAACCCCCGAGCATAAACTTGAGGTCCCAAGAAATGAATGCAAGAAGATGGTACTAAGTGCACTGGAAGAGATAGTAAGAGAAGTCGCGGAGAGCAGGCGGGAGGGAGGGGATGCTGAAGTGGACATGGAGAGAGAGAGCTTCTTGAGAGAAGGGGTGAGGAGCTGGCTGTCGAATGTTGAGACTGGCGAGGCTGCTCAGACCAACTAGGGGGGATGCGGAGCATATTTCTTTTCTTTGTTGTAACATATCACGGCCTTTTGAGACGATACCCATGCGACGCGATAGCGAATTTTGCTAAGGGCACATTCTGGCTCTTGTACCAACAATGAGGGGAAGAGAGCACCGCAGAGTCTCCAACCTCGTGCTCTGAGGGGTCTTGGGCTTCTTTCCTCGCGTTTCTAGATTTAGCGAGGTCGTTTGGGTGTTTTAGGGGTTATGGATGGTTATCTGATCTCGTTTTTGGCATCTGGGCGTTTGGATTCAGTAGGTGCATATATAGCTGGAGCCGATGTGCTCGCTAGTGATGAGTGTGCTGGTTAAGAGACTTGAAAACAAATAAGATTCATAACACAATTGTGTATATTCTGAAATTCAATGTAGAGTCGGTTGCGATTTGTTTACAGATGATGATTATCTCGGCTCCGTGCCCCTGTTCTTTTAACGACAGCCGAGGGAGGTGTCAATACAGACCCGCTTTCTCCTCTGCTCGCTTTTGATGGTGTCTGACCATCAGTGAGTGTGGGTCTGTGGTTCAGGAAATCAACCATTCAATTAGCGCTCACTGCTGATTTGATTCTATTCTTTTTATTTATTTTTATAGGCTGCCAGATTCAAACATGCGAACGGACATCATCTGTCAATTTCCCTTGACTGAAGCGTACACAGCCCTCAACTTTTTGAATCTTGCCGAAAAGAAAATATTCCCTTTCGCCAATGCCAATTTGATATTAATTGATCCACGACCCTTTCGCCAGTATGACCTACGCCGCCTCATCGATTCGCTGCCAGCTTCTGGCATGATCATCCCGTACGGAGAATCGATTAGTGGACAATTGCAATGTGGATATTTGCGGTGCTTTGGTGACAAGTCTCCCAGGTCGACGAAGCCATGATACATTGTCAGGCGTATCCTCGGACCGATTGATCGATCGCACTGCGAAGTATTGAGGGAAGAGGTACACGAGTAGACTGCGTACCGCTGGCAGCGAGGCTGTGATGATGGTCACATATACCTCGTATATACTCCAAGTTGTGATAACTACATAGTCCCAGCTCGGGTCATTAGAATTCCCGTAGCCAACGATAGATCTGACCCGCAGTACCGAGATGAGTACAGTTCTTGAGACTATTAGAATGTTACTAGGAATCTTCATTCTGATAGTAACTCACGAGCTCCCTGCTGCCAACATGAGTAACACTATAATTTTCTCCTTCCACGGCAGTCTCATCCCTCTCAGAATCGGAATCGGCAACGCAATAATTATCACATCCTGGACAATAGACAACCCACCGATACCAAATGCGACTCCATTGATATCGAGACATCGTCCTTTCAGGTCTCGATCCCAGAAGAAAGGAATAGGGTAGCATGATATGATGGAGAGGGTAGAGATGATGGCGGTTGAGAGAATGATGAAACCCATGGTTGCGAATACGGCTAGGCGGAAGCCATTGTCGGGAATGGAGCTGACGTAGAAGACGAGGATAGATAATTTAGGGACGGCGAGCTGAATCACGTAGATTACTTCTGCGATGTAGACTATTGAATGGATAGTTAGTGCGGAATCCAATGGCAAGGAACAGTTGCCTTGCCACGCTGAGGAAGATGAAACTTTTCAAAATCGGGCGCCTCACTCATCCTCAAAATTCCTTTCAATTGGCCATCCTGCAATTCCCAGAAGTGTTTTCCAAATCCATTTCTTGAACCTAGACACAGAATCAGCCATGTTTGATCGAGTTCACTACCAATTTGAGAGGAAATTTGACCCTTTACACAGTTGTAGAAATTGGGGATGGCGATAAGCTAGGTCCTTTCGTCAGCATCACTTCTCAATTCGAACTCTAGGACTATCGGAACTCACGATAGCGAGTAGAAGCAACCAGTCGCTCCAATCGATCCTCCCTTTGGTCCTTTTCATTGCTTTGATAACGAACCTAAAAGCCACGAATAAAACAGCCAAGGCGTAGACAGTCACGACGGTGATGAGGAAGAAGTCCGACCGTGATTCACCGAGAAGTTTGTGGCAGAGACTGGCAGTGACTTTGACTGCGACTATTGAATGTGAGTATTCAATGGCGGAATTTGATGTTATGATGACGGGAAGGTCTACTGACCTAGTCCATCGTGCATCGTGCAATTCGTGTTGAGACATGAGGTTGCATCTGCTCAAGCGGCTTACTGGAACACTTTGTGTTGGATCAGAAGCCGTGGAAATGTATTTGAGGGGGTGAAGTTCCAACCTGGCAATGATAATCGTCAATTCGGCATCCCGATGATTGAATAGCAGTGAGAACACAAGTAAGCTAGCACATCCATTCGTCAGCAAATCAAGAAAGATTTCTGTACACTCCTGGCATGAAATTTGTATTGGCTTACACCACATGGGGTCAGGTCTGCTGGTGTGTAATTCAAGTACTTCTGGCCGTTCGCGCCAGACCCAATCACCAACGCAATCAGAAATGAGCAAAGAAGGTGTACGGTTTTCATGGCAAATGATTGATGAAAGCGATTACTGATGGTCCTTCCAGAGGAACTAGCTGCGGATTTGAAAGGAATATGAGGACAAGTTAAGGTGCCACACGCGATCTGGTTCATCTGTTTTCAAGCACCGATCGTATCTGAGCTCTTGCGAGGTGAAGCATTTTTAGCTTCGCTTCGATCTGGCAAATCGAAGCTCCCGACCGATTCAATGATAGACTTTTACCAGAGCCGCAACCGAAACCTTACTCGTGTCTCACCGATTTTTCGGAATCGAGAATCAAAAGCTTAAATTTTCCCGAGAAGTAACGACCGAGGGCTAGATAAGCGAGCGGTCTCATGAACACTCGCAACCCCGATGATCACAGTGAGCTCCAGGTCACTGATATACCACCGAGCTGATACCACCTATATTCCAGCTGCATATTGTATGAAAGTCGATACGCACTTCGAATGTGATGAACAACGTGGACTTATGGGGTCAAGAGCCGAGCAGCGTATTCGAACATCGACTTCGAGTTTACAACAGTTGCGGCGAGAGAGATGGTACTTGTTAGAAGGTTGACACAGACAATCGCTGGCACGTATTTAGCGACCTGACATATAGAAAAACTTCGGTCCAGCTCACGAGAGTGCCCATAGCTTAAGGGCGCTTTACAGAACATAACATCTCATAATTCCTACTAGAATTATGCCCGCGATTGACTAATGTCGAGTCAGCGCTTGGGTCTCAGAAAGGCCGTCGCACCCTAGAAACTTCCGCTTTACAGAACGATAATTCGATGAAGAATAAAGAGGGGGCGTCAAAAGGTAAATGCTCAAGCTCATCAAGTGAGGGTGTCCTTGTTGATGTCTACGAGCTTGATACACTGGAGCAAGCCCCACCCCCGCATCCAAGATGCCCCAAACTCCTGTTTCCGCTACACGAGAGAAGGCCCCTTTCGACATGGGCCTCGAGTTGTAAACATTCTTCGGGTGCGAAGAATTGTGACTGGCCTTAAAGTAAAAATCTGGTAGAGAAACAACGTGACCTTCTTACAATTGAAATAAAGGCAATGCTCGAAGATACCAATGGTAAGATGATCTTGAAATACTGAGGCAAACGCAAGAAAGCCCTAAAAGCATTCAGAGTATGACATGTCGATGACCACTAGTTGTAACAGTCCGAATACGACGGGAAGGTCAATGCTGGGCACCAACCTGACCAGCACTTAGGAACCGGGCCGAAAGATTGCTGTACCTCAACCTACACCTATCTGACCGCGTCATAAGGCTATAAGAGCAAGTAGCAACCCATCCACGTGGGAATAAGACACACTCAGTCGCAGCATCTACCCACATGTAGCAACCCATTGTACGGGAACATGGCTCCTGAGCACGTGAGTCGAGAGTTTGAGCAACACATCCTTCCACAGATAAGATAGTTCCCGACTCAGCGCCGGCGACCATGACTGGTGTTTGTTTCTGTCGTAGTACTTATGATAAAGGCCGGAGACTTGTTTCGGGTTGTATCAATGTCAGCTCAAAGGTTACTGGTACCTAAATTCAGAAGGGCACTTGTTGGGACACCAAGTCTGTGTTGTACGGGACTTGTGATGTTCCGGGTCTCATAGAAGGCGAAAAGGCTCTTTTGTAGTTCCCGAGCTTTTTTTTTTTATAGTCTTTCATATGATTGTGCTTTACATAGATTGGTGGTGGGAAGAAAGTCGACAAATATGGCCGGATCGGGTGGATTAGGTCCTACAAGCGGTCTTTGGGTGATACATCTTAAATATCCAATGACATTTGTCATGTTGGACATAAAGTGGTGATATGAGTAAGAACTAACCTGTTTACTCTGACATGGGACGGGATTTGTAGCGGATTTTCCACACGATCGGAATTCATGACAAGTTGAAAATAAGCGGAAGCCCCTCTGAATCGGGTTTGTAGGTCATATCTACCTCTGGGACTAATCTTATGTCGAGTCCCACGCGTTGCATTACTGTTTGAATTTTGATCCTGTCATTGTTGATCTTAGATTGCCTAACTATGCCTCGGCCGACTCGGCTCGCTAAACAGCCTAGAGCCCCCCTATCAGAGAGGGCTGTTAGCGAGTGCCTCGCTTCTGAAATCACAGCCTGGTGAGCCAAGCCTGCATGCTGGTTGCTAGCCTGGCAGCCACCACGACCAGCTCAGCTCAACACACATCAACATCGACATCGACATCAGTCTTCGGCATTTCCCCAGATTTCTGGACATGCTGGCGGCAGACTAAGAATAAGCCTGGGCTGCGTTCTTGGTTGGTTGATGATCCGGAGTTTTATTTGACGTTCTCACCTATTCGCGTTATCATACGCCTGCAAACTTGCCGCCAGTCACTCGACGAACCGTGAACGCAGCAGCCCGCTTTCGGAGACACGAGTGCGGTGTCCTTCCTGCACGTTCAACGAAATAGAGGAATCCTATCTCAGCCTACATTTGGTTTTATTGATAGATCGCCGTACACATCTACGTCACAAACAGATGCTGACATGGTCACTCACCCCGAACCATATGTTAGAATGCCCGCTGCGGCTCATAAAACCACACTCATCCTTCTTCATGGTACCTCCCAGACAGGGCCCAGGTTCGCTGAGGCATTTCTATCAACTTTATTTCCACCACCAGTCGAATGTCTCGCGAACTCAATCTCTAGCGTATTTCAAGGGAAACTTTCCTTTCCGGACTGTTTCCCTAATTGCAAATTTGTCTTTCCAACTGGCGCACCTAGACGGACGACTGTATTTGGTGGCAGAGAGACAAATGCGTGGTTTGATATCACCGACTTCGGAGATCGAACTAAGGGAGAAATAGAGATGGTAGATGGGATGAATGAGAGCTCGCTGTATCTCACAAACTTGATACGAGAAGAGATTGAGGTCCTCGACGGCAGAGGAGAGAATTTCGATGCCAGAAATCGGAATGTGATCATTGCAGGATTTAGTCAAGGCTCTGCCATGGGTCTCATGCTTCTCCTGGGAGGGGAATTGCAGCGTCAGGGGTTATCGCGGCGCGTTGGTGCTTTCGTTGGCTTGAGTGGGTGGCTGCCATTCCGCCGTCAAATAGAGGAGATCATTTCTAGAGAGTGTGTGAGATTCTCTGATGGCGGTGATGTTGGGGCTGCGAGGAACGCAACGACCGCCTACCTTCGACAATTGCTTAGGCTCAGGTCGGCTGATGACAAATGGAATCTTCACTTTGGGTCTCACCGAATACCATCCTTCTTTGGTCATGGAGAATTGGACGTGAAAGTTAAGTTCGAGTGGGCTTTGCAATTGAGAGATATTCTTGAGCAGCTAGAGATGGACATCAATTTCAGGTCATACAAGGGCTTGGAGCATTGGTGGGATGAACAAGAGATGACGGATGTTGCAGAATTCCTACAGAAAAAAGTGGCATAGTAGCAGGTAAATCAACCACACTTGGCATCATTCTTCTGATTTCCATGCACCTTCTTGAACCGCCATTCAATTTGACTTTCGCTGTGGGTGGAATGGTACTATTGTGCAGACCAAGTTCAGTTTTCTTTTCCCAGCATCCTCCATCAGCTCCAGCTTGAGGCTCATTCCGAAGGGTTGCGACTTCATCCTCTAGTAAAACGCTGGAGGTGATTGCGTATTCTGTTTGGCACAGGTTGAAGCGATATCTCATGGCAACTTTGGCATTTCACGATAGTAATTGGGTGGATCAAGGCAAGGTTCAGATATCATTATCTAACATTAATAACATCGTTGACCGTTCCAAATACTCAGGTGCCATTCTCGTGTTCTGTGCTCATATACTATCGAGATGTTTCGGCCAGATATTTTATGTTCTCATCAAAACAAAACTCCATTCAACTCAAACAACAACATTATGATGGGGAGAATCGAAATCCAGTCCAAATACTCTCTACGGAGAAACAAAACAAATGCCCCAAGCATCGTCAATGATCTCCTATCTCGGGTCTTGGTCCCAAAGTTATGCTCACAAAGGAAGAAGCCCAGTTGCAAGGCAGGTCACGAAGTTTAAGATATCAGCGGGATCGCACCTGCATGCGTTTGCGATGGGATCGAGTAGTGAGCCAGCGACTGAGCATACTATGTTCGAGACACAGGTCAAGGCTCCGCTGACTGGATCGACGGTTGTATCGAACCCAACATTGCAAACACAGGCATTGGTAGCGACGTCAAGTACTTGACCAAGCGCACTGCAGACGATGTTCGACACACAGGAGAGCGCTCCAGTAACAGGATCAGTGTTGCTGTCGAATCCAGCGTTGCAGACACACGTATTGGTAGGGACGTCAAGCACTTGACCAAGAGCACTGCATACGATGTTCGAGACGCAAGTGAGCGCTCCACTGACTGGGTCGACGTTAGTGTCGAATCCCGCGTCGCAAACGCAGGCGTTGATATTGACATCGAGAACTGTGCCAAGGGCGTTGCAGACAATGTTGGATACGCAGGAGAGAAGGCCAGTGATGGGATCGGTGTTGCTGTCAAAGCCGGCAGTGCAGATACAGGTGTTGTCTGTAGGATTGAGTACTTGGCCGAGAGCATTGCAAACGATGTTCGAGACACAAGACAGTGCTCCAGTGAGAGGATCGATGTTGCTATCGAAACCAGTAGCACAAACACAGGCATTGCTAGTTGGGTCAAGAATTTGACCAAGAGCATTGCAGATTGTGGTCGAAAGGCAGGTGACACCGTCCAGAGGATCAATCTCGAACCCGATCCCGCACTGACAAGTATTCGACGGGATGTCAAGAACTTGGCCAAGAAGGTTGCATACAACGTTGCTAACGCAGACCAGAGCGCCGCCAACGATGCTTGAGTCGAAGCCCGATGAACACACACAAGCGTTGGTGGGGATATCGAGGACCTGGCCTAGGGCATTGCATACGACGTTTGTAACGCAAGAAAGAGTGCCACCGATGATACTTGAGTCGAAACCTGCATCGCAAACGCAGGCGTTCGTTGGAATATCAAGAACCTGTCCCAAGGCACTGCAGACAACATTTGAAACACAAGAAAGAGCGCCACCAACGATGCTAGAGTCAAAGCCGTCATCGCACCTACAAGCGTTGGTAGGAATGTCAAGAACTTGACCAAGAGCGTTGCACACTACGTTCGAAACACAGTTGAGAACACCGCCGATGATATTGCTATCAAATCCTTGCTGGCAAACACAAGTATTGGAACTGATATCAAGCACCTGACCGTTGGCGGTGCATGTAGTCGGGACGATACTGCTAGATGGTGCGAAAGAGCTCACAGCAGAGATTTCAGAACTCACAAAGCTTGTGACAACGCTCGTGACAGAGGCCGCATCTGATGATACGGCGGAAGAGCTTTCGAAAGTCGATGTGGCGGCATCGGATGAAGCAGCAGAAGCAAATGAGCTGTCAGTGGCAGTTGCTGAGAAGGACCCTGATTCGGATGACAATGCAGTACCAGTGGTCTGAACAGCAGAAGAGACATCAGTGGCAGTGTTGTCCGAAGATGTGGTGGCTGAGGCGGGGTCGCTGCCTGTTTGGGCGGAGGAAATTGATGCTCCGTTGGAGAAACTGCCAGAGGAGATTGGGAGAGTCGATGCGGTTGTAGCGACGGATGTCTCCAATGATGACGAGGCACCATCACACACTGCAGTTGGAACAACGAGCAAAGTTTGCAACACGCAGTTGGGAACAGTTGATTCGAGGGAAAACAGAGAGTAGATGCTGCCGTCAGCAACACAGAAGCGGGCCTGGCCACCGGAGAAGGCCGTGTTGGTCCAGATCAGGCGATCGGTGATGGAAAATGAAGTGGTAATACTGCCAGTTGTCAATCTAGGGACGAATAGCTCAGACGTCGTTCCGGGGCTCGTAGAGAACTGGCCACTAGCGGTGAACAGGAACTCTGCGCTGAGCGTAAAACGGGCGGCATCGGCACAACTTTGGACAACGGATCCATCAAGACCGACGAAGTTGTTGCCAGCAGTCTGACGACGTCTCAATCCAGCAGCAGCCGGGGCCAAGAGGAACGTTGTGGATGATTGCTGGGGTGGTGGGCTATAAGATTCATGTCAGCCATGTTGCACAAAGGTAGCTGGGGATAGAGCTATTGCCTATCGACGGATTACTTACAGCGTAGTAGTTGCAGTCACGGTGGCTGTGGAGGTAGATGTCACCGTTGTGGTTCCAGTGACAATCGTGATCAACTGCGTTGGCGCATTGTTGATATTGATTGTGATACCTAGAAGATGGCAGTGCTTAGCGCGCGGCTACTATCAAAACGTGAAGAATCTGTTTTAGTTACCTCCATTTATATTTATGATAGTATTAGATTCGATGAAGGTGTTGATGTTGACTTGGAACTGGTAGATCTGGGTTGTGATAACAACCTCCACAGGGGCGGTCCCTGCAGGGCAGGTATCTCGCTTCAAATCCAAGCTCATAGCCGAAGAAGTCGCTAGAAGGCCGAACAGGCCCGCAATTGACGATTGAAGGCGCATTTTGAAAGAGTGTCGAGAATTGAAATGAATGACTAGTCCTTAAGACAGGATTGGGTGGTGATCCGGATTGGCGGAGGTAATGACAGTGAATGTTGTTGAATGGTTCTTTCATGAGGTTGTTGTGGTCTTCTTATGTACACTTCCGGTCTATACTCGTCAATTTCATCTTATTACCACCATTCCACAGCTCACAGTTGTGTAGGCATCAATAATGATACCAGCCAGGCATGCTAACTCTACGAAGCAAGTCGCATGCCCCTCAGACAGCAACTATAGTATTCGCAGTTAGGATCAAACGGAGAATGTTCTTTCTGCCTATCAGCTCTTCGTTTTCTCTCTCATTCCCAGGAAACATGAAACAAGCGGTGCGCTCGTGAAAGGGATGCCTGAGACCGCCTCCGCCGAAAGATTGGCCCTTTGGCGCCCCGGCCCCCGCCATCCTGTAAGACATCTTCGATATGCACTAATCGCGAATTTGACGCCTATCCGTGGATCCGCACCGCCTCGCGAATGAAAGTCTTGGTAAGCCCAAGACACCCGGAAGACAAATTGTCTCGGAATTCCCAATATTCGGTTCAGTATCCACAAAAAGTGTCATACTCGAGCTACCGCTTAGTTGCATTTTTCGTCAAGCATCGGAGTCTTGTCCTTCACGGTTCACTTACAGACGCTACATATCTGAGCTTTACCTGGTATCATGTATCTGGGCGCTGGAGCAGGCATTCTGTTGAGCAGGCCAAGAAGTATCTCCTCGGATGCTTTGCAAGCACCTCTGGTGTGCTCCTGTGGAATTACCATTCCCGTCAAATAACTTCCAAGGAGCTACTGGTAAGGTGACATTAATTACATGCATGCGTTCGGCTGGTGGTTTGGCATGTCCGTTTCGACGTTCGAATTGTCAGTATATTCTTTCTTTACCATGCCCTATACACACCTTTGGTCTCTCTGTCGATGTCTGCCTCAGACACACTAGTAATGGACCAATCTTGGTTAGTGACGTGATAACAATACATATTGAGTCTTAACGCGGAGATTTATCAATAAGGCATTTCGAAGTGGCGAGGGAATGACTTGTTGAGTGCTATCAATTTTTGTATGACATCATCTGCTGAGGTTTCCAGAACGGTTGAGCCTATAAGTTTCTCTCCATTGTCACCAAGACTGAACTGGAGAATACTTGCGACAATACAATCTCCTTTGGGAATGTCAGCTTCATAGGAAGCACACACACGCACGCGCGATCATTTATAAACTAGCGGCAATCCTGGTGACTTAGCGTTCTAACAGCGAAACATGGTCTGGACTTCAAGAGCCTCAACCACCACAGATCAGTGTAAATTAAATCATCATATCTGTGTTCATATCTACGACTTGATCGCCCTGCCAGTGAATTCGTGCTAGAAACAGACGGGAAGCTGATTCAGGCGCCATTCCAGCATTAAATTGTCTAATTCTTCTTGCCCTGCAGTTTTGAACATCTGACACTTCGTCGACCACGTCCAAAGAATGTGTGAGTACGAGCAAGTCACTGCTATTGGCTGCCTTATCAGGGGGTGGCGGATATTTCTCCGTGGTGGCTATCGTAGCAATGTGTAATTTTGTGCTTTAACCAGTTTACAAGAGTTAGACTAGCATTGTTGAACATTCCACGTTTCTGATCAGCATTAGTATAGATGACTAATGCTAGTTTTTTGAGCTCGTTCTACGGTCTTCTCGCAGACCTGTCATAAGCTATAAGTTGCGAGCTGTTCCCTCACGTATTTTCCATCAGCACACTTCCATCTCACCCTAGTCACTCATTCAAGAGGCCTTCCTTGGTTTTTCTTACTAATCCTCAAATTTTCGTAGCTCATTAGCCATGTTTGCGTCGTATGTTCTACTTGTCACCCTTTCCAGAGGCTTCAATACTGACCTGTTTCCAGACACGACATCGTTCCCGCAGCTGCCATCCACGCCAGACAAGCTGGAGTGGTCAGCCTCCTTGGAAATGGTTCCTATCTCGGATCCCTTACAACGACCATCTGCGCTCCTGGTGTAGCTCTCCCAACTCCAGCAAAGTATTTGCCCTATACGACTGTTTACACGACCGAGTTCATTCAAATCTGCCCAACAGAGACGCCCTGCGCGAAAGGTACCAAGACAGAGACCTTCACCATCACGCAGACATATGCCGGTGGCAAGAAAGCGTTCACGCCTCCAGTTATTCCACCCAACTTCACCACCACCGTCCAGGTCTGCGATGCTTGTGCTGGGAAGCCAACCTTGACCGTCACCTGCCCTCTCACTCAGATCACTAGCCCTCCTGTGTGTACCGGAGCGGGATGTCCTGTATCTCCCCCGGTCAAGGCGCCATGCTCTGGCCCGGATTGCCCACCAATTCCGCACCCAGGGTATAAGTGCCCTGGTCCTGACTGCCCACCAATTCCGCATCCAGGGTCTAAGTGCCCTGGTCCTGACTGCCCACCAATTCCCGGCTCGCCTTGCCCAGGTCCAAACTGCCCATCCACTCCAACTCCAGGATCGTCTTGTCCAGGACCAAACTGCCCACCAAGTCCGCCTGCAAAGGTTGTCTGCCCCGGCCCAGCGTGTCCCTCGGGCTCGTCGAATACCACAACGCCCCCACATATCACTGCCAACTCGGGCTCTAGCGGCCATGTCCACATGGTTGCTATCCTTCTTGGCGCCACTGTCGGACTCGCAGCCTTTTGTCTCTAGACTAAACCTGTACATGGTGCTTCGTGTGTTATGTATCGCCTCGGTCGAGAGCAGAGATATTTCACTTCAGTTGCCTATTTTCATCATGTAGACGTGTTATCATCACAGGAAATTTCTGTCGGGCTGCGACTGTGCTTTCTCTTGTTGGAGATCTTTGCGAGCTTTGACTTATTCTGTAGGGGTTCGCTTGTTGGGCAGAGGCTTTAATATATTCTACTACTTCTCTTCTTGAATCGCAGTCACTTGGTCCCCGTCCTTGTCCACCACTAGTGAAATTTGCACTCCGTCTCGCTGCTGAATAGGATCCTCTCTGGAGACTGTAAATCAAGTGGCTACCCAACATTTATGCTTCCGGCAACGAAACTTAGGTGTAGTGGCTTGAAGTGGCGCAATGGTCGCCACTAAATAGGACCTCTTGTGGTCTCCAGATCATGAGCGACAATCAGATGCGCTATCTCTCTGTCTTCTGTACTAGCGCCTGCTTGCACAAGTCTTAGAAATGTATATGAGAACTAAACTTAATGTCTTCCAAACGCTTCTAAAGTGGTGCTATCATTTTCAAAGGTCATGAAATCCGCAAATATATTTTCTACTACTGAGAATGTAGAGCTGACATATACTCGCTTAGATCAGGTAACGTCTCACCCCCCCCTTTGGCCCACCTCCGCCTTTGGCCCACCTCGCTTAATTCCCATACTTCCTATTCAAGACTTAATAACTCTATATTTCCTCAACTTCTATTCAAGATATTGTAGAGTCTGAATCTCTATCTAATTCTGATTCTACAGCTTCAATTTGGCGTTCTCTAGCTGCGATTTGAGCCTCTCTAATCGCACGTATTATGACAAACTTAGAATTTGGACTAGTCTTGACTTTCCTTCTTTTTTTTGGCCTCAATTGTTCTAACCTCTCTTCTAGTTCTTTGATCTTCATATTTGCTCTTCCTAATTCGAAATCCTTTTTATCAATTCTCTTGACAATCTTCTTGAAAAGCAAACGTTGTGTTGGAAGTTGGTCATGTGATCCGCTAGCCAAAGCACGAATCTGTAAGTACAAATTTTTCCTAACCTTTGGAGTCTGTACTTCAATTGAAGTATTAAAAACCTCCGGAGGTAGTATTGGCGTCTCCTGAGGCTTTGGAAGAGTTGAATCTATCGATTTATTACTGTTTTCTAATAGCAAAGGACTCATAAAAGGCTTAGCTACAAATACCAGCCACAATCCTGTAGTTCTCCATCCTGCCTTGATATTGGAAGAAGTAATACTCTCTTGACGTGCCTTATAGTAGCAAACAAGGAAATTACGCTTGCTAATTGATGTGAAATTGATCAAAGAATTCAACTTTTGCAGCTCTTTCCAGTAAGCACGCTTTAATGCAGAGAAAACCGTCAAATCCAAAGGTTATAAGATATGTAACGTATATGCAGGTAAAAATAAAAGATAAATATTATGCTCCAGGCACTTCCAAAGGAAATCTGTAGTTTCGTGGCTCCCATGGCCGTCTAGAATGAGGAGTCTTGCTGAATGGTCACGTGGTGCCGTCTGAGGGATAAACACCTTCTCTAGCCACTCCAGAGCCGTCTTATCAGTAGTCCATCCATTATCAGTTGCAGTAAACTCCCAATTATCGAATATGGCCAATTAAGACGGAAACCACTATTACTAGACGTCTTTTCCCTTATAAATTACAGCTGGTAATGTAAAAGCTCCAATTGCAGAGATACACTTGATAATTGTCGTCCAAGCACGTGAACCTGGCTGTTTTCCTTGAATCTTGCATGTTTCGGCACTCCCTACAACATATCTATTGAGACCATAACCTTCCATGATACCTGTCTCGTCCATATTCCATCGTTGATTAGCTGGAATAGCTTTGATTTCCGGAATCTTTAATTTTTGGAATCATGGCTTAATAACTTCGAAACAAGCGCAAATGATACGCACTAAATCGATGTATATCTGCCTCTTGGTCTTAAGAACAGGATTCCGAGCCAGAAATCGTGCTATCCAACGTTTTCCAAGTGGTTTGTGATCCCCTTGAAGAGCTAAGAGCCTCTCTCCAAAAACCCTAATCTGTGCGTGCGTAACTCCACGACCAAAAGACTCTTGAACCAAAATCCAATTGGTCAATCGATTCTCTATCACTGTAGGTAATCTTTGCAAGTGACTAGCAGCCTCTTGACGTGATTAAGTTGTATCATTACGATGGCGAAGTGTAAACCTTGGAATACCCTACTCAAGACATGCCTTTCGTAAAGACTTGCCATTTGCAACTTCCTCAAGAGCACACATAACATCATACTCGGTATATTCAGGCTTTATAATAAGAGCAACTTGTATTCTGAATTTCAAAGAAATCGATAAAGGAATAAGGAAATAATTAATTATTAAAGTTGGTAGGTATAAGTAGCGGTGAAGTAAGCGAGGTGGGCCAAAGGCGGGGGTGGGCCAAAGGGGGGGTGGGCCAAAGGGGGGGTGA